>MRWG01000075.1_pt1 | contig 551977 bp, 548 predicted proteins | sample 1013341 | NCBI WGS metagenome assembly MRWG01 (sample SAMN06117577, study PRJNA244670) | biofilm metagenome | biome: Water; feature: Cathode Biofilm; material: Biofilm; isolation source: microbial consortium enriched at the cathode of a solar microbial fuel cell | place: USA: District of Columbia...
TGCCGTTTCGACGACGTCCTCGACTGGCGCTCGTCGGCATCAGGATCGGATGCGCCGCAACCCGCAAGTGGTGATGCCAAGGGGCCTCGTCTGCTCGCGATGCGGGCGTTTCTGAACGCTATAACGGAAGAAGAGCAAGCCGCACGGCGCCAGGAGCAGGACCTTGCAAGCCAGCTCGATCAAGCAAAACGGCAAAGGTCGTTTCTCGAATGGGATCAAGGGCGGCGCGTCGAACGCCTCGTTCGCGATCTCGGTCTTAGCGATGCATCGCTGCCGGACATGCCGCTTCTTTTGGATTCGCTGAAGTCGGTTGCGGCGGAGAAGCTCGCGGCTGCTGCGAAGCTTCCATCAGGAGTTCGCGCCGAACTCGATGAAGCTCGGCGCACCTCTCAGAATGCTCGCACTGCATTGCGCGATGCTGAACTGAAGGCAGCCGGGCTCGATGCGAAATTGCCCCTTGAAGAAAAGCTACTCACACAGATTAGCAGTGAAATCCCGGGACTTTCGGCAGCCGCTCAATCTGCGGCTAGTCCGATCTGCCCCATCTGCGAGGTGCCAATCGACACAGCGCTCGCGGAAGGCTGCAAGCTGTCTCACAAATTGCCTGATCAAGCGCAGTGTCGTGCTCGATGGGAAGCAAAACGTCAGGAAGTCGATGCCCAGCAACAAGCGATAGCGAGCTTTAAGGCTGAGATTGCTGCCCTAAAGCCCGAAATCGCTTTGGCCCGCCAGAAGGCTCAGCAGGCGGAAGAACGCGTGGATCGCCTTGAAAAGGCTGCTGACGCTCGAAACACAAGCTGGCGCACTGCAACCCGCAATGTTGAAGATGTTCAGCGTTCCGCAGAACTGGTCGATGAACTTGCGTATGCAGAGTCTGCGATCAGAAAGCTGGATGAGGATCTGCAACGCGTCCGCGAACAGCTTCGGGGATTCGAGGATAAGCAGGCAAGGGCAATCGGTACGATATCGCAGAAATTCTCAGCCATCATTCGGCGCCTGCTCGGGGACGACGCCAAGGGTATTGTGCGTCTGACCGGCAAAGGCCTTGAGATTAGCGTGGAAGCCGGGGGCGACAGGCGAACAGCCGCAATTCAGTCTTTGAAAGTTCTTGCCTTCGATCTGGCTTGCCTTTGCCTGAGTATAGAAGGTCGAACGCGCATTCCCGCGTTTCTGATCCATGACAGTCCGCGCGAGGCCGATTTGGGGCAAACGATCTATGATGAGCATTTCCGGCTTTTGCGAGTACTCGAAGAAGAACTGGCGGGCGGTACTTTTCAATATGTGATCACAACGACAACCAAACCGCCGCAGGACTTCAACAAAGCGCCTTGGCGTCGTGAGGTTTTGCGCGGAGCGCCTGGCAGTGAGCGGCTGTTGAGGTGTGATCTTTGAGGATTGATACGGAATGATCGAAAGCCCTCAATCCTTCATTGTCTCAACCGAGTGCAGCAAGGCCGCTGAGCAGCATGGCTTTCGGCGGCGGCTTGGTGAGACCGATGGGTGGGCGGCGTTCCAGTCGACGACTGCGCAGGGAACGATCTGGCTGGCTGCCGAAGCTCCGGCTGGCTCATGGTTCCTCGCGCTTGACCATCTCGGAGTCATACAGGAGCTGAACTTTCCCGTAGCCGATGTTTCCGGTCCTGGTCGCGTCCGCTTTGCCTTCGACACGCTCGGTGTTCTCTATGCAGTGCTGCATCGCGTCTATGAGCTGGGTACCAGCTTGCCCGATGCACCGCTGCGGGAGTTCGAGCGGCGCATCGCGGATATGCCCCGCACAACGGAGGCCGAGCGACTGGTCGTGCAGAGGATCGGGCAGGACATCTTTCGCGCGCGCCTAATGGACTATTGGCAGGGCCGCTGCCCGCTCACCGGAATATCCGATACTGCCCTGCTGCGTGCCTCACACATCATTCCCTGGAGCGAGTGTGAAAGCGACGCCGAGCGGCTCGACGTGCATAACGGCTTGCTCTTGTCGGCGCTTTGGGACGCCGCATTCGACCGCGCGCTCGTGACCTTCGATGATGATGGGAAACCGGAATTCTCGCCTGACCTGAGCGAACAAGCGCGCGAGGAACTGCGCTGGAGTTCGCCAATCGCCTTAACGAATGACCATCGCGGCAGGCTTGGACGCCATCGTGAGCGGATACGAGTTAGGTCGTAGCTTTTGGGCATGGCGGACAGACCAGGCGCGCACCGAGGCGCCGATATTGCGGATATCATGCGCCATCGACGACCATCGCTTCGACGTAAGGCTGCATCATCGACACCCGCCCGAGCTGAGAAAAGCAGAGCGTCGCAAACACGAACAGAGAGTATCAGGGCGATCAATACGTGACAGTTCCTTGCCTAAAGCATAAAACTGCAGAGATTTTATTGCGTTCGTGCCAGTCTAACGAGAGAAGGGATTGAGACACTCGAGACCGACCACCTCCGGCTACTTCCTTTGCGCGTGATCGCGTCGCCGAAAGGCGGAATCGGCGGGGCGAGTCAAAAATATCTTGAAGGCCCTTTCCGGGTTTCCCGTCTTGGCGCGATCAAGGGGATGAGCGTCACAAACGTTCGCTCGCGAAACGCCGCAGCGCCGCGAAAGGGGGTGAAATGGCCCGACCGTTGACGAATACCGAATCGGACGGCGCTTTGTATGAGCGTCCGCTGGCGGTCGAGGCTCAGATCGATAGGGCCGTCCGCCTGTCAAGGTCCGATCTGCAGGCTCGCCTCTTGATTACCGATTGGAACGATCCTGGCTATCTGTGCTCGGAGAGTTTTGTCCATCTCGTCCGAGAGGGGCGGCGGGCTGGTGACCAACAACTGATTAGTGCCGTTTTGCCGGTCTTGCTGGGACGATGCGAAGCGAATCTGCTTGTTAAGGTCCCGGACGGTGGTGTGCCGGACGCCGCGAGCCTTCGCCAGGAGATCCTGGAAAACCTGACGGACCTTTTCGTGGCAGACGGGACGGGCGACTTCCCTGACGAGCTCGACTTTTACGAGTGCCGGTTCAACAAGGCGTTCAGGGCGCTACGCATCGATGCGGTTCGCCGGGATGCTCGGCGGCGCAAACGCAGCATCGCCATGGTCAACCTGCCGCCATCAGAAGGCGCAGGCGAGCCAGGCGCCTACGAAGACGCTTTCGCCAGGGTTTCGGAAAGTTTCAGGGTTCTGCCGACGCAGGAATGGGATGTTTTCCGGGAGCCGTTCATGAAAGCGATCGAAGCTTTGCCGGCCGATGAGCGCGAAGCCGTCATCCTCGTTCATGTCCTCGGGTACAAGGAAGAGTCCGAGGATCCAGACGAGGAAACGGCCGCGACACGGTGCAACTGCACGGGACGAACCATTCGCAACCGCCTCACGCGGGCGGCTGCGAAGCTTTCCCGTTTTAAGGAGGAATTATGAGCCAGACCACCGACGCGACCCCGCGCGCATTGCGGGAAGCCTTCTATGTTCTGTCCACGGCCCAGGACGTGCCGGACGCAAGGCTGCTGGATGACATTGTTCGCCGGTATCCCCAGTTTGGGCAGGAACTGACGGATTTCGCGATCGCAATCGCGGTTGACGCACTGCGTGGTGGTCGCGCCGTCGAAGCTGCCGAGGCGGCTATTGACCCGACCGTAGTCAGCCCGGCTGTCAGCCGCGCGATGAGCCATTTCCAGAACCGGCTGCACGCTGTAGCGACGGATGCGGCCCGGGTGAAAAGCACCCGTGTGAGCATCGCCGATGCCCCAAATCCTTTCTCAGCTTTGCAGCGGAGCGAATACCGTGCTTTCGCCGCGCGCCTGAACGCGAATGCTGTTTTCGTTGGCAAGCTGCGTGACCGACAAATTGACCCAGCTACCATGACACCAGGGTTTCAGTCTCGGGTGGCAGAGGAGCTGAAGGCGCCCCTTGATGTAGTGGTGGCCCATTTCGCCGCTCGGCAGGCAGCGCCGACAGGGCAGTTTTTCAAGGCCGAAGGCAAGCCTGCTACCGGCATACAGCAAAGCTTCGAAGAGTCGGTGAGAAGCTCGGGTCTGAGTGAGGCTCAGCAGAAATTCTTGTTGGAGCTCTGATCACGTGGACCCCTTCGAACCAATCCGTTCCAGGGCCGCTGCACTTCATGACGAGTTGCTCTCGGTGGGGGAGGACCCGTTCGATCCACTTGCGCTTGTTCAAGCGGCCGTGGCGCGGCGCGATCTGGATCTCGTATGGCTCCCCAAAGATGATCCAGCATTGAAAGGCGCGGAAGCGCTATACGATGATCAGGGTGGAACGATCTGCTGCGAGGAGGATGGTGACCCGGTTACTCGCGCGCTCCTCGTCGCGCACGAGCTCGGGCATTCCGAACTCCATGCTGGCTCTGCGACGTGCAGCAAATCCGATATCGATCCGTCGCGGAGCATGGAAACGGCGCCGGTCGGTCTCCAGCGCGTTGAGGATTATGGCGCCCGTGAGCGCCGCGAATTACAGGCCAATGTGTATGCGCGCGAACTCGTGCTGCCGCGTGCCTTTGCGCGCGCGTTGCACCTCGAACAAGATCTGGCGGCCGTAGCAATCTGCGAGCGGACGAAACTGCCCGTAGCGCTGGTTCGGCAGCAGCTGTTCGACGCGTTGCTGCTGCCGCCGATGGTAATTGAAGCGGAACCCGCGCCCCAACCTTCATCCACCCGCAAGCCCGATCCATCCCAGGATCGCGCTGCCGAGCAGCGTGCCAAGCCCTTTCAGTTGCAAGCTGGGCCGGGGACCGGCAAGACGAGAACGCTGGTGAAGCGCGTGCTTTCGCTGTTGGCTGAGGGCTTCGATCCGGCAGCGATCCTCATCCTGACATTCTCCAATCGCGCTGCCGGCGAATTATCGGAGCGATTGACGGCGGCTGCGCCTGAGGCTGCGCCGAAGCTTTGGATCGGAACTTTTCACGCGTTCGGCCTCGATCTTGTGAGGCGCTATCACGACAGGCTTCAACTCACACCAAATCCGTCGCTATTTGACCGCAGCGACGCGATCGAAGTCCTCGAGGACATTTTGCCGGCACTGCCGCTGGTTCATTACCGGAACCTCTGGGATCCGGCGATGGTACTGCGCGACATTGTCGGTGCGGTCTCGCGCGCCAAGGATGAAATGGTCGGGCCCGAACGATACCGAGAGCTCGCGAACGCGATGCGGGCGAAAGCGGACGCTCTTGATGAGGATGCGCGGATCGCGGCCGCCAAGTGCCTTGAGATCGCAGATATTTACGATCTTTATGAAGCCGCGCTACGTCGACATGGCGGCGTCGACTTCGGCGACCTCATTATGCGCCCAGCGCGTCTGCTGGAAGAGGATGAGGCGGTGCGTATCGGTGTGCAATTCCGCCACCGGCACGTGCTTGTCGATGAATATCAGGACGTGAATCGGGCAAGCGCTCGCCTGCTGAAGATGGTGGCGGGCGATGGGGAACGGCTCTGGGTCGTCGGCGATGCGCGACAATCGATCTATCGCTTTCGAGGCGCTTCTTCCGAAAACATGGTCCGCTTCACGTCCGACTACAATGAGGCCGTGATCGATCAGCTCGGTGTCAACTATCGTTCGACCGAGCAGATCGTGGACAGCTTCGTCGCAGTCGCGCCGCATATGGGTGCTTCTGAGGGCATGCTGAAGCTGAAACTGGAGGCTGACCGCGGAAAAGGTCCAGGTCGTCCAGAGATTCGAAGCTTCGAGACGCTGGATTACGAAGCCGAGGGCGTCGCGGCGAGCATTCGCGAGCTTGAGACGGGGGGTGTGCAGCTCCGAGACCAGGCTGTTCTGTGCCGAACCAATGGCAGGCTGAACGAAATCGCGTCGGCGCTTGAGGCGCGCGGTATTCCTGTACTGCACCTTGGCAGCCTGTTTGAGCGCGAAGAGGTCCGCGACTTGCTGGCGCTGCTTAGCCTCGCCGTTGATCCTTTCGGCGACGCGCTGGTGCGCGTCGGCGCGATGCCGCGATACGATCTGTCGCTGCAGGATGTGCATTGCGTGAGCCGATATCTGCGGTCGCTTGAGAAGCCAGCCCTGACGGGTCTCGCGGCTGCGGCGACGGCGCCAGGCTTGTCTACTTCGGGACGCGAAGGCATCGAACGCCTCGCGGCGGATCTCAAGGGCATCAGCTCGAGCGCCAACGCCTGGGAGTTTCTCGCCGTCTTTCTTCTCGATCGTACGGATATGGCCAAGCAATTGGGTAATGCGGCGTCAGTCACAGAGCGCATGCGCGCTGTGGCGGTCTGGCAGTTCTTGAACTTTGTGCGCGATCAGAGTCCGGTGGGGAGGGGGATTCCGATCCAACGCACGCTTGATCGGGTACGTCAGTTGGTCTTGCTGGCCGAAGAGCGCGATCTGCGGCAAGTCCCGGCTTCGGCGCTGCATCTAGACGCGGTTCGGCTTATGACGGTGCATGGCAGCAAAGGCCTCGAATTCGAGGCCGTGCATGTGCCGGGCTTGACGGTGGCGAGTTTCCCGAGTTCCAACCGCGGCCAGCGTTGTCCGCCACCCGAGGGTATGATCGAGGGTCTCGGTGATATTTCGCCGGCAGACGAAGCGAAGCGTTCCCATAGTGACGAGGAGGAGTGTCTGTTTTTCGTCGCTCTCTCGCGTGCCCGGACGCACCTTCGTCTTTATCACGCGCGAAAACAACGAAACGGAAACGGGCGCTCGCCGTCGCCGTTTCTCAAGTGGCTCCCTCCCGGTATGGTCCGAGAGATTCCAGATCCGCCCAGGCTGGCGCTTCCGCCGGGTGTGCCGGAGCCGCAACCGATCACGATCACCTGGCCAACGGACTGGGCGGTGACAGACAATCGTCTGGGTTCGTACGAGAAGTGTCCGCGCCGCTTCTTCTATACGCACGTTCTGGGCCTCGGCGGCGCACGCAAGCCGACGGCGTTTTCCCGCACGCACGATTGCCTCTACGACTTGCTGCGCTGGCTCGCAGATACCCGCCGCAGTGGCGATCCCGAGCTGCACGAAGCTGAGGCCGCCTTCGAGGAAATCTGGAGGGCGCGCGGGCCGGCAGATCACGCCTTCGCTGCCGACTACCGCAAGCTCGCTTCCCGTCTGATTGCGGCGCTGCTCAATGCCGGGGCTGGACATCGATTCCGCGACGCTGAACCCCTTGCCATCGACTTTCCAAACGGGCGTGTGCTGGTCGAGCCTAATGAACTGGCCGAGCTGCCCGATGGCACCGTCGTTATTCGGCGGGTTCGCACGGGCTACAAGCGGAGCGACGAGTATGATCGGCTGGAATACACTCTTTACCACCTTGCGGCCCGCAGACAGTTTGGTAGCGGCGCGATTGTTCAGGCGCTTCATTTAACCGACGAGACGCATGAGCCCGTCGTGATCAGCCCGACCAAGCTCGGAAACCGTCAGAAGAAGAGCGACAGTATGTTGGGCGGCATCGCTTCCGGCGAGTTTCCGCCGGAGGTGGACGCGGTGACCTGCCCCCGGTGCCCTCACTTCTTCATATGCCCTTCGGCCCCGAACGGGTCGCTTCAGCTCGACTGAATTCTGGCGGCTAGCCTTTCCGGGTTGCTGCTCCGCTGGCGATCAAGCCGGTAAGGGACGAAGCCGGGCAATCCCGCCTCGCGCTTCGATCCCGCGGAGTGCAAAACGATGAAGTCCATTGACCTTTTCTATCAGGGCGAGGGTGTCGGCGAGATCGCGCATATCGAGCTCGAGCCCGACGCGACCTTCGCCACCCTCAAGACCCGCCTCGCCGAGAAGCACCAAATCCCGGCCGATGCGCTGCTGTTCATCGAGGACGAGGACGAGCCGATCGACGAGGGCGTCCTCGTGAAGGAACGGGCAACCGCCAAAGGGCTGAAGGTCCATTTCCACCGCTGCCGCCATGTCGAGGTGACGGTGATGTTCAACGGCGAAACGGTGGAGCGCCGCTTTCCGCCGAGCGCGACGGTTGCGCGGGTGAAGCGCTGGGCCGCCGAAAAGAAGTTCGGCATGTCCGAGGAGGAGGCCGGCGAGCACGTGCTGCAGATCGCGGGTACGCATGACAGGCCGGCGCCTGGGACGCACATCGGCTCGCTGACCGACGGCAAGGTCTGCAGCTTGGCCTTCGATCTCGTCCCCGACGAGCGGGTCAACGGCGCGGCCGGGGGTGTCGCGTGATCGGCCCTGACCAGCGCGCCTTCGAGGCGGACGCGGCGAAGGCCGCGTTCCGCCTCGGTCAGGCGGAGGGGCGCTGGCGGCTGATCAGCATGGCTTGGCCCTTCGCCTTCTTTGGCGTGGTCGCCAAGGACGGTCGGGAATATGTGCTTCGCCTGAACTGTGCTGGTTACCCGCAGGTGGCGCCGACGGGCGGGCCCTGGGACATGAAGTCTGACAAGGTCCTCGCATTCGATCTCTGGCCGCGCGGTCAGGGCGAGCGCGTGTCGGCAGTTTTCCGCACCGACTGGAAGAACGGCGCCGCCCTCTACATGCCCTGTGATCGCGAGAGCCTCGCCGGTCACGACAACTGGCGTCGTGAGATGCCGTCGAAGATCTGGCGCCCCGCCGAGGGGATCGTCCAGTACCTGGAGCTCGTCCATGAACTTCTTCAGTCCCGAGACTATGCGCCGCCTCTTCGCTCCGCGGCATGAGCTGTCCTGCTCGTGGTACCTGTGGCGCCGTTTGAAGACCAAGCTGCGGGAACGCGGTCGCCGCCGCAGCCGCGAGAGCGGAGCGTTCCTGCTCGGCCATCGCGAAGGGGGCAGCGCCAGGATCGTCGACTTTGTGCTCTACGATGATCTCGATCCGCACGCCCTCGACAGCGGCATCGTCCGGTTCGACGGGCGCTACTTCAGCGACCTCTGGGCGATCTGCAAATCAAGTGGCCTGGCCGTTGTGGCCGATATTCACGTGCATCCGGGCGGATGCGGTCAGAGCGATTCGGACCGCGATCACCCCATGATCTCGCGCGCCGGCCATATCGCGCTGATCCTGCCGCGTTTCGCGACTGGCTGTCTGCCCCGGCACGACATCGGCATCTATCGCTATCTGGGCCGCAAGCGGTGGGACGTAGTGCAGCCGTCCGGGCGCCGCCAATTCTTTCACATCAGTCTGTTCTAGAGGAGTGACAAGCCATGACCGCGCAGACTTCGCCAGACGCCCTTCATCGCTTGGTCAAGCACGCCATCGACAGCGGGGTTGCCGCGAGCATTGCCGAGGCAGAAGCGCTTTTTCGAGGTTACCGATTGACCGTAGAGATCGATGGCGCCGCCACCACCGATCCGGTGCAGCAGGCCGCACTGTTGACGACCGTCGCCCTTGGCCGGCGGGTGTTCCTCGGCGGTGTGACAATCACCGGACCCCTTGAGGCGCCGTTGAAGCTGGCCATGCCGTTCGGGCGGACGTTGGCCGAGGCGGTTCAGGCGCTGGGCGGGGTGCTCGGCGAGACAGTCTCCGATGCGCCTACGATTGTGATCGGCGGTGGTGCGCGCGAGCGGCGCAAAGGCTTCTGCGTGCGCACGATTGTGGCGGGCTGGAGGGGCGGCATCCTGCCGATCCATTCAGAGCTGGAGGCTGACGGAGGGAGTGCCATGCCGCTAAGCGGAATGCTTGCGGCGGGATTGGCCGTCAACGAGGCGTTCCTTTTTGTGAATGGCGGTATGCCTGCGGCCGGACGTCGGGCAGTGGGGCTTTCGCTATGGCGTCCTGGCGTGGAAATCGACTGGTTGCAGGCTGACGAAAGCGAGCCGGCGCTGACCTATCTGCCATCGCGTCTGTGGCTGATCGGTCTTGGCCATCTGGGCCAGGCATATCTGTGGGGCCTCGGCCTGTTGCCCTATCGGGATCCCGCCAAGGTGGCGCTGGTCCTGCAGGACATCGACGTCATCACCGACTCGACGGAGAGCACCTCGATTCTGACCGATGCCACCATGGTGGGTGAGAAGAAGACACGGGCGATGGCGACGTGGACGGAGCGGCGCGGCTTTGCGACCTCTCTTCAGGAGCGCCTGTTCACTGCGGATTTCAAGCGGCAGGCGGATGAGCCGGCAGTCGCGCTCTGCGGGCTCGACAATGGCGCAGGCCGGCGGGCCCTGGACCAGGTTGGGTTCGATCTTATCGTTGAAGCTGGTCTTGGACGCGGGCACCGCGATTTCCGTACCATGCGGCTTCATGTCTTACCGGGACGGCGTGCTGCCGCCGATATCTGGAAGCAGGCGCGCCAAGGCGAAATGGTCGAGGACCGTCCGGCCTATGCCAAGCTTCTTACCGACGGTGTGCTCGATCGCTGCGGCATGACGCTGCTTGCCGGCAAGGCCGTCGGCGCGCCGTTCGTGGGCTCGATCGCGGCGGCGTTAGCGTTGTCGGAGGTGCTGCGGTTACTGCACGGGGGTACAGCGCACCAGCTTATCGATATCGATCTCCTTAGCCTCGATCAGCGGCTCGTCTCTCGGCATTCCAATGATTTTGCTGATCTTAACCCGGGTTTCCTAATGGCGGCGGACGCGTGGTCTTCGGACCTGGGCAACTCGTGACGTGGCGATCCGATGAGAGTTGGAGTTGAACTAAACGCTCGGCCTCGATTCAGTCAGCATTTGATCGATAGCGCTCTGCCGGGATTGCCGATCCAGCGTGTAGGTGTTTCGCCTAAACTCTACCCCTTCAAGTAAGGCCCTCACGTAGCCAGACACAGTGTCCGCAGCCATGATCAAGGTGGAATCGAGGGTGTGAACGTACTTGCTGGTGACCGACCCTTTTGCATGCCCAATCAGCGCAGCGATCGTGATTTCGGTGAACCCCAGATCATTGGCTATGCTCGCGAAACTATGCCGCAGCACGTGAGGCGTGACATCCCAGAGCGCGGTGTCCTTGAACAGCTTCTTCCAACTCTGCGGGAAATTTCCGACCGCGTTGTCGATGCCCTGGCCGGGAAAGACGTAGGTTCCGGTTCTCTGCAGTCGTTCCCGTTCCAGATATTCCACCACAGGTAATCCGACAGGGCGAACCGAGGCACCCTCCTTGCTGTCGGCCAACCGCAAGCAACTTCCGTCAAGATCGACGGCGCTCCATTTGAGGTTGACGATTTCGCCGCGCCGACAGCCCGTCAGCGCGATCAGCCTGAGGATTTCGGCGTGTATCCTGTAGTGATCGCTTCGCTGTGCCTCTCGAAGAATGTTGCCGAGAATCCGGTATTCGGCTTCGCTGAGCCGGCGGTCTCGAACCTGGTATTTCGGCTTGCGAAGGCCGTGCGTTGGATTGTGCTCGATAATCCCGGCCTCGATCGCATATGAGAAGATTCCACCAAGCAGTCCCATCGTCCGGATTGCGGTCCCGCGGCCGCCGCGAACAATCGCCTTGCCGCGAAGCTTTTCGGTCTTCACGGTCACGCGGGTCTTCCCGGCGATGATGTCTTTCATCAGATTGTTCATGTCCGGCTTGGTGATGTCTCGCACGCGTCGTGTGCCCAAAAGGGGGATGATGTGCCTGCGGATACGTCCGACATCGGTGGCAATGGTGGTATCTTTCTTCGGTCTCCCGCCTTTTCCCAGGACGAGGCCGGCTTCCATATCGGCAATGTACTGCTCGCAGAGCTGCTTGATGGTGAGCGCCTTGCGCTCTTCCTCGCGCTCTTCCGCAGGATCGTCGCCGTGAGCGACCCGGCCGAGTTGCGCTTTGGCCTCACGACGCGCACTTTCCGGCGTCCACACGCCATGAAGACCGATGGTGTAGCGCCGGGACCGGCCCCTCGATCGGTATTGGATGACGTAACTCCGCTTTCCGGAAGCGAAGACGCGAAGGCCAAACCCCGGGAGCTCATCGTCCCAGATGAGGTAATCCTTGCTGCCCGTTTCGGCCGTATCGACGACCCGTTTGGTGATCCTCGCCATAGCCCAGTCCCTGCCGGACCCGATTCTCGCGTAAGCACCACGTAAGCACTTGGCGGCAAATTCGGGCGTGTTCTCGGATAGAGACTTCGGAGCGTCGATCCTGAAAAGCAATGTTTTTCAGATGCTTAGCGTGCTCTGGCGTACTCTATCGCGCAATTCGGATGGGGTACTAGACCAGCTCCGAAGGCAGAGGTCGCACGTTCGAATCGTGCCGGGTGCGCCATCTCTCCGGGCGGACTGCCGTCTTGCGGAGTTCCGATTGTCCAGGACGTTTTATCTGATTGCCGGCTTTCTCGCGCTCGGGCTGGGCGGGATCGGCATTCTGCTTCCGCTTCTGCCCACCGTTCCGTTTGTCATCCTCGCCGCCTTCTGCTTCGCGCGCAGCAACGAGACGCTGGAGCGGTGGCTTGTCGAGCACCCGACATTCGGCGTTCACATCCGCATGTGGCGGGAAAGAGGCGCCATTTCCCGCAAGGGGAAGCAAGCAGCATTGGCGGCTTTCGCCCTGAGCGCAATGCTCGCGCTCGCCTTCGTGCCGCTGCCCTGGTCGCTGATTTCGCTGGCGGCGGCGGCGATCGGCGGAAGCTGGATCTGGACGCGGCCGGAGGGGTGAGATTCGATAGAAGCGGAGATTTCCAAACGAACGCCGCCTCCCCGTTTCCGGAGAGGCGGCGTAGAGGATTCTTGCGGAGAGGGACGGCGCGGTCGCGCCTTATCCGGTCACTTCGCCATGTTGATGATCTTGAGCTGCGTGAATTCGGCGAGGCCTTCCTCGCCGAGTTCCGTGCCGAGGCCGGAGAAGCGCGCGCCGCCGAAGGGGATGTTCGGCGCGAGGTCGGCATGCTTGTTGATCCAGACGCTGCCGGATTCCATTTTCGTCGCAAGATCGTAGGCCTTGTCCGCGTCGTTCGACCAGATCGAGCCGCCGAGACCGTAGGGCGAGGCATTGGCGCGGGCGACGGCATCGTCCGCGTCGGAATATTTGATGACGGGGAGGACCGGGCCGAACTGCTCCTCATCCACAAGACGCGCGCCGTCGGTGATGTCGCGGACGATGGTCGGGCGGATGAAGTAGCCCTTCTCTTCGGGCGTGTCGCCGCCGGCGATGATGTTGCCGGTCTTGCGCGCGTCCTCGATCAGTTCCTTCACCTTGTCGAACTGCATCTTGTTCTGGAGCGGCCCGAGCTGCGTGCCCTGCTTGAGGCCGTCGCCGATCACGGCGTTGTTCGCGAGTTCGGCGAGCTCGTTGCACATTTCGTCGTAGATCGACTCGTGCACATAGAGCCGCTTCATGGCGATGCAGACCTGGCCGGAATTCTGGAAGGCGCTCTGGAAAAGCTTCGGCGCCGCCTCTTTCGGGTTCACGTCGCCGAGCACGATGCCGGCATCGTTGCCGCCGAGTTCGAGGGTGATGCGCTTCAGGAGCCCCGCCGCGCCCGCCATGACCTTCTGGCCGGTCGCGGTGGACCCCGTGAAGGAAATCTTGCGGACGTCGGGATGCGCGGTGAGCGCCGCGCCGAGATCGTTTTCGTCGGCGACGATGTTGACGACGCCCGCCGGCACGATGTCCTTGATGAGTTCGCCGAGCTTCAGCGAGGTGAGCGGCGTTGTCGGCGCGGGCTTCAGCACCACCGTGTTGCCCGCGAGGAGCGCCGGCGGCAGCTTGAACGCCATCAGGATCATCGGGAAGTTCCACGGCACGATGGCGCCGATGACGCCGAGGGGGCGGCGATGCGCCTCGACCTTCTTGCCTTCGCTGTCCTCGATGATCTTCACCGGCAGGTCGAGCATGGTGAAATAACGGAAGAAGGCGGCGGTGCCGTAGACCTCGCCGGTCGCGTCGCCAAGGGGCTTGCCCTGTTCCTGCGTGAGGAGACGGGCGAGATCGGTGGCGTTCGCCTCGATCGCATCGGCGATGGCGTTCAGCACTTTCTTGCGCTCGCCGATGGGCGTCGCGCTCCAGGCCGGGAAGGCGGCCTTGGCGGCGGCGACCGCTTCGTTCAGTTGCGCTTCCGAGGCGCGCGGGCAGGCGGCGACGGGTTCTTCCGTTGCCGGATTGATGACGTTCGAGGTTTTCGCGCCGTCGACGAGCTTGCCGTTGATGAGGAGCCTGTAGTCGCTCATGCCTTCGTTCTCCCTGTGAACTCCGTTTGCCGGAGGCTCTTATGATTGAGGCCGGGCAAAGTCTAGCTTCACCCGGCCCCGATGGCGATTCGCAAAAGAATGCCGGTCAGTGCGTGCCGGTGCGGAGCTCAGTTTGCGGGGCGCGGCGCCGGGTCGTGGCCGCGGAAGCCTTCGAGTCCCCGCCTGACAGTCGCTCACAGGCTTCTTCAAGACGGTCGATCTGGTCGTCGACGCGGGCACGTTGCTCCTTCACGGCGGCGAGACGCTTGCGGAAGAACTGGACCGCGATGCGGTTCTGCTCGGCGATGTCGTCCTTGCGATAGGAATCGAGGATCTGGCGGATTTCGTAGAGCGTGAGCCCGACATCGCGGCCGCCGATGATGAGGCGCAGGCGCACGCGATCGCGGTTGGAATAGATGCGCGTCTGCCCTTTCCGCTCGGGCTCGATCAGACCCTTCTCTTCATAGAAGCGGAGCGCACGATGCGTGATGCCGAACTCGTTGGCCAGGTCTGTGATCGTGTAGGTCATGCGATGAACCTCCCGGGGGCGGGACGGAAGGGCGCGAGGCCGCTTCCGCCCGACGAACCCTTGACTGCTAGATGCGTTCGATGATGACGGCCGGGGCCATGCCGCCGGCGGCGCACATGGTGACGAGACCGCGCTTCAGGTCGCGACGCTCAAGTTCGTCGAGCACCGTGCCGATGAGGATCGAGCCGGTGGCGCCGATCGGATGACCGAGCGCACAGGCACCGCCGTTCACGTTCACCTTGTCGCGATCGAGCTTCAGATCGCGGATGAACTTCTCGGCGACGACAGCGAAGGCCTCGTTGATCTCCCAGAGATCGATATCGTCGGTGGTCAGACCGGCCTTTTCGAGCACCTTCTTCGCGGCGGGAACCGGCGCATTGAGCATGAGCGTCGGGCAGTCGCCCATGTTGGCGGTGGCGACGATGCGGGCGCGCGGCTTCAGCCCATGCTTGTCCGCATATTCCTTCGAGGCGAGCAGAATCGCCGCAGCGCCGTCCACAACGCCCGACGAATTACCTGCGTGGTGGATGTGGTTGAACTTTTCGAGCTGCGGATACTTCTGGCGAATGAGGTCGCCATAGGTTGTGCCCTGTTCGTCGACCGGAATACCGGCCCAGGCTTCGAAGGTCGCCTTCAGACCGCCAAGACCCTCGAGCGTCGTCTGCGGACGCGGGAATTCCTCGTGGTCGAGCGCGACCGAGCCGTCATCGTTGTAGACGGTGACGAGCGACTTGTCGAAGCGGCCTTCCTCGATCGCCTTCGCCGCGCGCTGCTGCGACATGAGCGCGAGTTCGTCCACAGCCTTGCGGTCGATGCCTTCAAGCGTCGCGATTGCGTCGGCGCAGACGCCCTGCTGCGACTGCGGATGCTGCTTGCGGAGATGGAGGTTGCCCGCATCCATCATCGGCGGGGTTTTCGTATCGGCAGTGGCCGAGGTGTAGCTCATCATCTCGGTACCGCCGGCGACGACAAGGTCTTCCATGCCGGACATGATCTGCGCCGCGGCGAGATTGACCGTCGTGATGCCCGACCCGCAGAAGCGGTCGAGCGTGACGCCGGACGCCTTGATGTCGTAACCCGCGTCGAGCGCGGCCATGCGGCCCATGTCGCCGCCCTGCGCACCGCGCTGGGACGACGTGCCCCAGATGATGTCATCGACTTCGGCGGTGTTGAGATCGTTGCGCTTCGCAAGCGCGGCGAGCACCGTCCGCGCCAGATGCTGCGGATGCAGGTGGGCAAGCGAACCCTTGCCGACCTTGCCGATGCCACGAGGCGTGCGGCAGGCGTCGATGATGTATGCGTCACTCATTCTTGTTCTCCTGGTTTCCCGTTTCTATTGAGATGTTTCAGTTCTGGCCGGTGAGAAGAACCACCTTCACGCATCTGCCGTCATGCTGATCGGCGATAGCGCGATTGATCTCTCTCAGCGGATAGGTCTTGATGAGCCTGTCGAAGGGAAGCTTTCCCTGGCGGTGCAGCTCGATCATTTCCGGAATGAAAGTATCGGGGTCGCTGTCGCCCTCGATGATGCCCTTGACCGTGTGGCCGAAGGTGACTGCATTCATGAGGTCGCCCGGCATCGGCGTTCCGGGCGGCGCGATGCCGACAATCCCGAAAGTGCCATGAGGACCGAGGCAACCCATGGTGGCCTGCAGAAGATCGGGGATGCCGGTGGTGTCGAAGGCATAGTCGACGCCAATCGGAACAATCGCGCGCACGGCGGCCGCGAGGTCCTTCGCTTCGGCGGGATCGAGCCCGTGGGTCGCGCCGAGCTCCAGCGCGAGCTTGCGGCGTTCGGCATGCGGCTCCAGCACAATGATGGTTTCGCAGTCCTGCACGACTGCACCCATGACGGCAGAGAGGCCGACGGCGCCGCCGCCGAGGATGAGAATGGAAGAACCGGCGTCGCAGGCGAGAGAGCGCATGACGCCGCCGGCACCCGTCTGGATGCCGCAGCCGAGAGGGCCCGCGAGCTCGAGCGGGAAGCCTACCGGCACCTTCACGACGTTGCGTTCATAGGTGAGGCAATGGGTGGCGAAGGAAGACTGGCCGAAGAAATTGCTGGCGATGTCCTCGCCGGCACCGTGCAGCGCCTTCGTGCCGTCGGACCGCATGCCGGCATAGTTGAGCATCGGCATGGTGTGGCAATAGGCGGGATCGCCCTTGAGGCAGCGCGGGCAGGTGCCGCAGGAGCGGAAGGTGATAGCGACGCGGTCGCCGGGCGCGACCTTTCTGACCGCGGCGCCGACCTTCTCGACGATGCCGGAGCCTTCATGGCCGAAGACGGCGGGGGGCGCGATGGTCTGGCTCGCCTTGAAGACAAGATCGGTGTGGCAGAGGCCGACGCCGACCACGCGCACGAGAATCTCGTCCTCGCGCGGCTCGTCGATCTCCAGTTCCTCGATGCTGAAATCAGCCTCGGGCGCACGCGCGACCGCAGCCGTTACCTTCATCGTCCATCTCCCTGATCCCGTCTTCGCGCGGGTGGTTTTTAATGGCGCATTTAAAAATTTAAATCTACATTTAAATCGAAAAAGGCACGGAAGCAAGGAGGCCTTTCATGGAGGCGCAGGAGAGAGGCAAAGCGAGAGCTGCCCCGGCACGACCGGCCGCGCGGGAGCTGCTGCTCGACGCCGCAAGCGCCGTGATGAGCGAGCGGCAGTCGATCGACGTGCCGCTGACCGATATTGCCGCCCGGGCGGAAGTGAACGTCGCGCTGGTGAGCTACTATTTCGGCGGCAAGGACGGGCTGCTGCTGGCGCTGGCGAAACGCGACGCGGTAACAGCGCTCGGCGAGCTCGACCGGCTGCTCTCTCTCAACATAAGTCCGGCCGAAAAACTCAGGCGGCACCTCGCGGGCGTGATCCGCACCTTTTTCCGCTATCCCTATCTCTACCGGCTGCTGGCGGCGGTGATGCGGGACGGGTCGGAGGAACATGCGCGCGAGATCACGCAGTTCTTTGCAGAACCGCTCGCCCGCTCGGCAAAGGACCTGATGGAGGCCGGGATCAAGGATGGCAGCATACGGCCCATCGACCCGGAACTTTTTTATATGGCTGCGCTCGGTGCCTGCGAGCAGATCTTCGCCAACCGCTCGATCCTGAAATTCGTCCACGGTGTGGAAGAGATCGACGAAGCGTTGCAGCGGCGCTATGCCGATGTCGTGCTGGAAGTGCTGACGCGCGGCTACCTGCAACCCGCGCAAGACTGACCCTCCCCCAACGCCGACGACCCGCCCCCGGTTTCCCGGGAACGGGCCGCGACGCGAGGCCAGGCTGTTGGCCTCAGGTCAGAGAGTGGCCTCTCTCTAGAAGGTGTACGACGCGGTCATGCTGACGAAGTCCTTATCATAGGACCCGTTGCGGTATTTCGCGCCGAAGTTGTTGGTGTAGTCGAGCGACAGACGATACTGGTCGAGATAGCTCGCCGTCACGCCGAGCGTCACCGCCTTCTTGCCTTCGACGAAGCCCGGACCGATCGGACCCGCCGAATAGCCGCTGACATCGTGGCTCCAGATGATCTGGGGGCTCAGCGTATAGGGCGTCCCGAAGGCGTTGTTGTATTCCATCTGCGCCAGCAACCGGTATCCCCAGGAGAATGACGAGGCATAGACCGGGTCGATGGTGCAGGTGCCGAGGCGAACACAGTTGTCGCCGAACGTTGCTGCGGTGCCGGGATTGGCGCTGGTTTCACTCGACCGGGGGATGGCGTAGCGGTTGCCTTCCGCATCCGGCAGGTACTGGAAGCCGACATTGGCAACCAGGATGAGCAGATTACCATCCAGGAAGTTCACGATGGGATCGGAAGGCGTGAGTGTGCTCAGCGTGTAGATCTGGCCATGCAGCGCCTCGGTTTCCCGGTAACCCGGAATGACCGAACCGGGGGCCACAGCCGGGCCCTGATAGTAATCCGGTTCGCCCGGTCCCGGCGTATAGCCGAAGTTCTCGATGTCCGCGCCGAAAATCTCGCCCGTATCGAGCTGGAAGGGCATGTCCGGATAGTAAGCGAGTTCGCCGGACAGCGCCGTCGCATCGCCGATGATCGGAATGGTGGTGTTGAAGCTCCAGCCGAACATCTCGATATCTTCAGGGTACTGAACGACCAGATTCTTGTTGTCGCCGGCGGCTTCCGCAAAAATTCCCTGGCCGAAAGAAACCGGGCGGCCGGCATCGTCGGTGAGACCCGGCACTGCTGTCGTACAGCTCGGGCTCGACGGCGCTCCCGGCACAGCGGGATTGCAGAAAGCCTGCAATGCAACCGTTGTTGCCGTCGGCGTCGACGCCGTGAACGTGCCGACAGGCAGCTTCGAGTGGAAGTTCACGAAATAGGCGGAAAGCTCAGTACCCTTGTTGAGCCAGTCGGCGTAGTAGCGAAGTGCCAGGCCGAACTGCCCCTGGTCATCGGCGCGCTGATCGCGCCCGCGAGGAATGAACGCCGTCGGCGAATAGCTCATTCCACCGCCGAGATTATAGACTTCACCACCGCTGAGCGCGTAGCGGCAGCCGGCAGCAGCCGCATCGCTCGGTGCGAAGAAACTGCCACAAGCGGGAAGGACCGATTCTTCCCACTGGAAAACATACTGCGCTTCTAAAGTGAGATTTGCCGGCAGCCCGACGCTGGCAAAGATCGAGTTCTGCGGCAGGAAGACTTCCTTCAGCTCAACACCGGGGCGAACCAGTGCCGACACGTCGAGCGGCAGGTAAGCCGAAACGCCGCCGGGAATGAAAAGGCTTTCGCCCCAGTTTACCGCCTGGCGGCCAATGCGGACCGTCGTCGGCATGTCTGCAACGAGGAAGTTGGTGTAGGCAAAGGCGTCGAGCAAATCAAAGGAGCGGCCCTGAAGATTGCGTGCATCGTCGCCACGGAATTCGTCTTCAAGGGGACGACGCTGCGATCCGCCCGCCAGTATCGGACCGTACTTGCCTCCGCCATTACTGAGTTCCTGGTCGCCGACATAGTCGTAGAACGCCTTGGCGCGGACAAAGAAGCCGTATTTGTCCCACTTGAAGTCAGCTTCGGAAATCACTTTCACCGGTGTCGAGATGAATTCACCGCGCTCGACGTTGACGTTGCCGTCATCCGAGTTGACGTCGTAATCAGTGCCACCGGGAGCCGTGCAGCCGCCGTTGAAGACAGAGATGTATTCACAGCTTTGCTCCGACACCCGCATGCTGGCGCCGGCCGAAACAGTCGTGGAGATCGCTATGTCGACCTCGCCCAACTTGATCTGGGCAGCCTGCGTTCCGACCGGAAAGGCGAAAAAACCCGCAAGCGCGGCCATCGAACCTAAAACCCGAAGTTTCATTATCCTGTTCCTCCCTCAACTCGCAGAACCAGCGCCCCCGCGCGAGCCGCTACGGCAATACTGTGATGATGGTGTCGTTGACCGTTTCGAGCGGCAGGGCGGCATCGGCGATGCCGGCGCCGGCCCCCAGAACAACCGGGAGCACTACGTCCGTCGCCGTCGTGCCGTTCGGCAGCAGCGGCGTCGCCAGAACCTGAGTTGCAGCATTTGCGGCAGGAACGACAACAGGAGCGAGCTGCTCAATCGGAAGAGAGGGCACCGCAACGCCCGGCACCGGGCCATCGCCCTCGCCGCCCGCGCCAGACACGCTGAGAATGATGGGGCTCAGTACCGGCGCAAGTGCATTAAGATTTCCGTCCGATGAATTGGCTTGTGCACCGCCGATCAGATCGGCCGCCAAGTCGCCAACGGGCGCCAGGGGCGCCGTGCCTTCCGGCACGACACTGCCGAGCTGCGCTTCACCGCCACCCGACAGCAATACCGGAACGGCACCACCTTCAGTGCCGACCAGCATGCCCGTGATGTCGTGGCCGAGAAGATCTTCGGACAGGCCGCCTTCGCCCGAAACCCCGAGATGGGGCACCTGCGATTCGATCTGGGCAAGCCCGTCCGTGAGCGGCGCCGTGGCGTCGGCGGGGATCGGGCTTTCAGCAGGCAGATTTCCGGCGAGCACACCCTCGTCGCCACCCCCCAGCGTCGCACCGACGAGACCCCCTCCCCCGATCAGCGGGGTGAGCAGATCGGCGCCGGCAAGTTCCTCGGAAACGCCACCTTCACCGGCGACGCCGAGCTGAGTGCCGGCGACCGCGGAGGTGCTTGAGACAGAGCTGGACCTTATGGCGGACGGGTCGCCATCCCCACCAGAGGTGATGCAACCCGAAAGCAGGCCCGAAGCGATGAGAACGACCAGAGATGTACGCATGATTTTTCCTCCCGTGTGAACTTGCGTAGCAAATTCCCGCGGAGAGACGATGTAGAGAAATGTGGCGATATGTTCGGAATCAGTCGGAGTATTCGCTTTTATCCGTATACGAATGTCTGGAAGGAAGAGTACGAGCGACGCAATCCCGTGGTGGCGATTGTGTGAGTGTAATTCTTTGTAATTCCGATGGACTTGCGATGCCTGACGTTGCAACGATCCAACCAACGGAACTTTCGCCGCGTGGCGAGACGACCGACGCCGTTTCCCCAGCTGTCATTTCGATCGTGACGGTTCTCCTCGATCTCGATGCAGCATCCCTCACCCCGGGGAAATCGCGGAAAGTCCTCACCATGCAACGAAAGAGGCGCCCGCTATCCGCGAGGAAGCGGGCGCCACATTTTTGCCGCCGGAGAGAATGGAAGCATGCGCCTCAGGGCGGGAACGACATATGGGCCACGCGACGGGGTCCGATCACTGGCCGGACAGGAACATTGACAAAAAAGCCGCTCGCCTCAGCTTCCCTAAGCGACATTCGGGATGACACGATCGTCCTGACCGGTTCCATGTCTCTTATCGCCACCGCGCTGTTCAGCGGTTCCGGCGACCTCATGAAATTCCTCCAGGCCAACATCCCGGCAACGGCGATGGCTGTCGACAGCCGATACAGGCAGTGGGTCTTCGTTCTGAGCAAGGTCGCCGCCATGCGCGTGGCGCAGAAGATCGCAAGTCATCGGACCGATCCCGACGAGTCACCGGTGCCCCTCGTCTTTCCAAGGCGTATTCCCTCGTGGCGCGCGCATCTGCGGGGGGACCGCGCCTATCTCATGCACATCGATCTCGTTCCGCCGCTGCTGGATGCGCTGCGGGACAATGCACATCTCCGGATGATCAAGGATCCTTCGCTCCGCTTCGATACGAGTATTCCCTGGGAGATACGCATTGAGGGCGGCAGCGAACTGCACGCCGTCTGGCGCGATGCGCAGGCGCAATCCGCGAGAACAATCTCACTCGCGCGCAGCGACGATGCCTGGACGATCGAGCGGGACGAAAGCTCCGGAAATTGCCATGGAGATTGCCTAACGGCTGGGCCCGAAGTCTGGCTTGGACATTTTCTTGCCAACGGAGAACGAGCAGCTACCGGTGGCTGACACAAAAGAGAGAGGCGGGACAAAAGCCCCGCCTCCCGATATTCGCGCGATTACCGGTCCTTTATTCGGTGCCCGGCAGGGCAGGAAGTCCGCCTTCCGCGAGGCCGCCGACAAGATCCGTAACCGGGGCGAGCGGATCGCCACCATCACCGCCGGGCACACCCGGCAGTTCACCTCCCGTGAGGCCGCCGACAAGGTCGGTTACCGGCGCGAGCGGATCGCCGCCATCGCCGCCGGGAAGACCGGGCAGTTCGCCGCCGGCCAGCCCATCCACAAGGTCGGTTAGGGGCGCGAGTGGATCACCGCCATCGCCGCCCGGAAGCCCCGGGATTGCGCCTTCCGGAATGAGGTTGCCGAGCGCCCCGTCGTTGCCGCCGGCCAGAGTAGCAGGCACCGTGCCTGTCTCTCCGAGCAGCATACCCGTCAAATCCTGACCGATCAGGTCTTCGCCGAGACCGCCTTCGCCTGAAATACCGAGCGCTGGAATCTGCTCCGTCACCATCTCCAGCGGAACCTGGTCGAGAGCGGTCATGACCGGCTCGAGACCGTCCGAGACAGGAGCAAGTCCCTCGGCGAGTTCGTCGGGAACCTGGCCGCCAATGAGACCTTCATCGCCGCCGCCGAGCACACCCTCGGTGCCGAGCAGCGGATCGGTGAGCCCGGCGAGTCCGAGCTTTTCCGTGGTGCCGCCTTCGCCGGTCACGCCGAGCGTGGTCACGGAACTCGGCGTGCCGCCACCGCCGCCGCCACTACCGCCGCCAAATGCAGAGTCGCCGGAGCTGCAGGCCGTGGCGAGCAGCATCGCTCCCATCGCCGCAGCTATCTTCGTCGCGTTCATGGACATCAGCCTTATCCTTCCCTCGCATCGTTGAACTGCCGGGAGCCTAAGTCACACGAACGTTTTATGGTGTGGAAGCATGTGCGATTGCGTGTGCGTTTGTTCACCTGATACGACCCTGTCAACAGACGAAACGCATGTGCCATTCTGGTCCGCGGCGCGGGAGCGGAAATCCTGCGGCGCGCAGCCATTCCATTTCCTGAAGGCGCGGCGGAAGTTTGCGACATCGTCAAAGCCAAGCAACGATGCGACGTCCGCTACGCAAAGAGGTGTTTCGCGCAGATATTCCCGCGCGAGATAGCTGCGCACATCGTCGACAATGCCACGATAGGACACACCTTCCTCCGACAAACGCCGACGCAGCGTACGTTCGCTGACGTTCAACCGGCGGGCGGCGGTTTCAATGCCTGGAAACTTTCCGCGCGCTCCTAGAACCATGCGCCGGACTTCGTCCGCCACACCTCCCGTTGCGTTCATGTCGCGCAGCAATTTTTCGCACTGCCTCCGGTACATTTCGGCGACCGGAATGCCGGCCGCAGAGAGAGGCTGGTCGATGCGCTCATTCGGCCCCACAAAACGATTGACTGCATGTCCGAACGACACCTTCACCCCAAGGTAACGGCGATAAGTCTCATCGGGCATTGCGGGTACATAGGCCAGTTCGAGGCGGCATTCATCCGGCAACGGACCGATGAGCTGGCGCAGCGCGGCGAGAACGCCCGCAAAAAAGAGCTCCACGAGAAAGTGGGGTGCACCATCGACCTCGAATGGCGGTTCGAAGGTGAGGATCGCCCGATCACCGGTAAACGCCAGCTGTATATCTCCCTGCGCACCCTGGAGGGGACTGTACTGAATCATCAGACCCGCGGCCTGACGGAGGCTGCGGCTGCTCAGAATGGCATGTCCCAGAAGTCCATGTGTACCGAGATGCATGCTTGCACCGAGCCGCAGGGCGATCGCCGGATCCCCCGTGAGGTGAACGAGGTTTTCCGACATTCGGCGAAACTCGTCTTCGGAAACAGGGCCGGTTCGCGGCAACGGAAAGCGTTCAGGTTCCTGCCCCAGTTCCCTGAGGACGGCAGCGACGATTTCAACATAACCCGGTTCAATACGCATCGTGTGTCCGTTTATGACCCCCAGCTTGGCCGAACATGACCTCCTGCCCCGGCGTCAAATGCTTATGTAGGCAGTCAAGACGCGCAAGCGCGCGTCACGCCAAACCCAGGAGGCCCAAGATGCACAGCCAAAGCCTTTCCCGCACGCCGCAAAATGTCGAAATTGTGCCTCGGAACCGGCAGTTCAACATCGACGAGACACTGGCGACGAACTGGCATGGCGGAGATGCGTTCAAGACAGCCTTCTTCGACGCCATGTCGATCCTGTTTCCGCTTGGCGAACAATTCTTCATCGACAGTGTGAAGGCGTTTCGCGGAAAGTTCGACGATCCGGAGCTGGAGCGGCGCGTTCGCGGTTTCATGGCGCAGGAGGCCGTGCATCGCCGCGAACATCAACGCTACAACGAGGCGCTATGCCGGGCGCGCGGTGTGCCGCTTGAAAAAATGGAGCGGGCCGTCAACCGGCGCCAGAAGCTGGCGCGCAAGCTGCTCACTCCGAAACAGCAACTGAGCGGAACCGTCGCTTTCGAACATCTTACCGCAATCCTCGCCGACGCCACGTTCCGCAATCCCGAGGGACTTGAGGGCGCGCATCCCGAAATGGCGGCGTTGTGGCGCTGGCATGCGCTTGAGGAAACGGAACACAAGGCCGTCGCTTTCGACGTCTTTGTCGCGGTGGGCGGCAAGACGTGGCGCCGCCGCCTTTCGATGGCGCTCGTTACGCTGGAATTCACCCAGCACGTGATCCGCAACATGCGGCTTCTGCTGCGCGACTACGAAGGCTCGCGCTTCGAACTATGGCGCGGCGGCTTCAAGTTTCTCTTCGGTGAGAAGGGCGCATTGCGCGGCCTGAAGCAGCCCTACCTCGACTTCTACAAGAAGGACTTTCATCCCTGGGACCACGACAACCGCGAGCTCGTTTCCTCGGTGATGAGCGATTTCGGCGGCGCGGAAGTGAATCCGATCTGAAGGCCGTTGGTCAGAGGAACAGCAGATGGCAGCAATAGCGGAAACGGCGTTCGAGTGGGACGCAGACAGCATCTTGCCGGCACGGCCGATGCCGCCGAAGGAAGCGCCGGGCATAGCGATGGCGCTCCTCAAGCCGCGCCTGCTCGCCAATCTGATCGCATCCTATCCGGACTATTGGTACAAGGTGCGCTATTGCGACTTTCGTGTTGGCATCTCGCGCACAGGGCGCGGCGTGCTCATCAACGAACCGGAGGCTATCCGGCGCGTTCTGGTGACGGAAGCGGAGCATTTTCCCAAGGAAGATAATCAGCTCGCCATCCTGAAACCGTTGCTGGGCAATGGCTTGCTGACCGCCGAAGGCGCGGAATGGCGCCGGAACAGAAAGCTCGCGGCGCCGATCTTCCAGCATTCGAGCGTGAAGGATTTCGCGCCGCTTTTCGTTCGCGCGGCCGAACGATCGGCGAAGCGTGCGCTTGAGCACAATGGTGTCTACCGCATCGATCAGGAGATGACGAAGCTCACGCTCGAGATCATCGGCGAAGCCGTTCTCAGCGCCGATCTCGATGAAAGCATCGAAGGCATTTCGGACACGGTGACAGAGACGCTCGACAAGTTTCCGGCGATGTTTCTGGCGTCAGCGTTTCTTCCCGGAAGCCTGCGCGACCGCTTCATCGAGGCAATCGTCAACCCCGGGCGACGCCAGCTCGACCGGTTTGCCCGCAAGATCATCGAGGAGGCGAAGGCGGACGACGCCGAGGCAACCACTCTTCTCCACCGTCTGATGGCCGCCTCCCGAAGCGAGGATGGGCACGAGATGACGGTCGACCAGATACGCGACGAGGTCGCGACCTTCCTTCTCGCCGGGCACGAGACGACCGCGACGACAATGACCTGGGTCTGGTATCTGCTCACGCTCTATCCGGAGTGGCAGGAGCGCATCCGCGAGGAAGTGCTTCAGGTGACCGGCGGCCGGCCGCTTGATGCCGAAGACGTTCCGTCTCTCGTCCTTACCCGCGCGGTGATCGACGAGGCGCTGAGGCTTTATCCCGTCGTCGCGAATCTCATGCGGCGCGCGGAGAAGACCACCGAACTGCTTCCGGATCTGACCGTGCCGAAGGGCGAGGCGATTCTTATATCTCCGTGGCTTCTGCACCGCCACAGACGGCACTGGCGCGATCCGGACCATTTCGATCCCATGCGCTTCATCGGCGAGGAGGCTGCCGCACGGCCTCGCCATGTCTACATGCCGTTCGGCGGCGGACACCGCATCTGTATCGGCGCAAGCTTCGCGATACTGGAGGCCATTCTCATCCTCGGTACCTATGCTCAGCGGGCGCATATCAATGTCGTCAATGCCGGCGAGGTCATGCCGCAGGCCCGCATCGTGCTGCGCCCGAACGTACCGCTCAGGGCCATGGTAACGCCGAGCGGAACCTTTTGACCGCACGCCCGTTTTTGCCATAACGGCGACATCCGTCGACATAAAACGACAACACACGATCAAGTTGTTTGACTCAGCTTGATAGATTTCTCCCGAACCAGCAACGGCCGGAAACATCAAGGATGCCGGCCAAGACGGGAGAAACGGGATGGGCAAGACAATGCGGCTTAACGCCTTGACGAGCACACTTGCGGCAGCAATCGCCTTTACAGGGCCCGCCATGGCGGCGCCAACATATTCGCTGCAGACCGGGGCAGACCTCGCTGCCGTGTGCAGCAATCCCGGGGATGCAAACGCGCTCACCGAAGAGGAGCGTCAAAGGCTGGGCATCTGCGGAGCCTATATCCAGGGATTTCTCGGGCACTACTCCGTGTCCCGCCGAAACATGAGCAAGCTCGATTTCTGTCTCCCGGCGGAAGGAGTGAGCGCAGAAAATGTTCGTGTCCTTTTTCTGGCTCTTCTGGAGCAACGCCCGCAAATTCGAGACCTGCCCGCCAACCTCGACCTCGCGACGAGCCTGGCATGGGGATATTCGTGCGACAAGGGATCTGCGGAGTAACCGCAGATCCGATCAACACAAGCTAGTTGCGAAACGGCTCGTTCAGATCGCAACGCTTGCGCCACTCGGAGAGAAGCGCAACCAGCAGATCCCGGAGTTCGTTATCGCTCAAGCTTTCGACAGCACCCGCCAGGTCCGTCGTGCGATCATCCATCGGATTCTGACCGCTGTTCTTGAGTTCACATTCGTAGTTCATGGCCCGGTCCTCAATATGACGCTACTCAAGCCCGCTGCTTTGCAGATGCTCGACCTTGCAGGGAAAAACAGGCGGCAAGGTGTAGAAAACTGTACGGATTGGTGAAATGCAGATGGTATCGGCGCGGTCGAGTAAAAGCCGTAGCGAGGATACGCACTTCAAATAAATCGTGCGGTGTTGTGTGATCGGAGTTGAGAGCAATCAAGCGTTCGATCAGTCAAAACGGAACAGTGGTTCCGGGGAATTTAGTATAGGATTCTTAAACGTCGAAGGTCTAAACTTGGCGCTGTTCGGGAGTAGAGTATGAGGGTGCTCTGGCCTTGAATTCGGCAAACGTTATTGCTTGATCCGGTGGGAGGGAGAAACGATGGCGATCACTGCGGAACATAGCGGAACCGCCAATACATCCGGTACACACGGCGCTTCATTGCTGCTTGTGGATGACGACCCGGAGATTCGTGAAGAATTGAAGTCTTACCTCAGCGCAAACGGCATGACCGTCATGGAAGCCGGTGATGCTGAGACCGCGCTGAAGATTTTTTCCGAACACAGGTTCGACCTCATCGTCCTCGACCTGCTGCTCGGCGCCGACAACGGCTTCGATGTGCTCCGTGAAATTCGGCAGACTCACACAACCCCCTGTATCATGGTCACAGGGCAAGGCGAGCCGACCGACAAGGTCGTCGGACTTGAACTCGGTGCCGACGACTATGTCGTGAAGCCGGTAAACCTGCGCGAGCTTCTCGCGCGCATCAGAGCTCTTCTGCGCCGCAGCGGCAGCTCCGGCGGCTCGAGCAACCGCAAGGGCGGTCCGGTTTCAGAAGAACAGAGCGATGCCGTCGCGCGGTGGAAGTTCGATCCTCACAGACGCCGCCTTTCGACTCCAGACGGCTCGCTTGTGCCGCTCACAACGGCAGAATGCGATCTCCTGATCGAGTTGGTGGCCCATGAGGGCGATCCGCAGACTCGCGAAGAGCTGTGCCGACGCGTCTTCAACCGTCAGTGGCAGCCCTATGATCGCAGCCTCGACAGTATCGTGGTGAAGCTGCGGCGGAAACTCGAGCCCAATCCCGACCACCCGATGGTCATCAAGACCATTCGCGGCAAGGGCTATCTGTTTACGGGATTTCCGAGCGGCGATTGAGTGACCGTCATCCAGCATCGTGCGGCAGGATGATTGTGACATAGCCGCCGCCGTCGTGGTTGCCGATTTCGAGCCGACCCCCGCTTTCCCGGACGATCGTCTCGCAAATCGCGAGGCCTAGGCCGGTACCGTGATCCGCCGATTTAGTGGTGAAGAAGGGCTCCAGTACGCGCTCCAGGATTTCCGGCCGAAATCCCGGACCGCTGTCCTCAATACGAATCTGGATCATTCCTTCCTCTTCGTCCGAGCGCGCGGCCACAATCCGTATCAAACCTTCAGCACGTTCGCTTTTGGCGCCGATGCCCGATATGGCATCGACTGCGTTCTGGATGAGGTTGCTCACGACCTGCTCCAGCTGCAGCTGATCGGCGTAGGTGGTCAGATCGGCAGCGATGTCGATTTCGAGACGTACACCTGCCCGTAGCAGAACGTGATGCATTATGGCTTCGACGTTCTCGATGGCGTTTCGTAGAGGCAGCACTGCGTGTTCGCCGACACTCTTGCGGCCGAAGCGGCGCATGCGATCTATAACATCGCTCGCACGCTCGACCTGGGCCAGGACGCGAGCGATCTTCGAGGCAACTGCGGCAGCGTCTACCTCTGGCGCCTCAAGCAGGTATTCGAGGTTCTGTACCGCAAGCGATATCGTATTCAGCGGCTGCCGAAGCTCGTGCGCTATGCTTGCCGACATTTGTCCGAGCGCTGCCATCTTCGCCGTCTGCGCCATTTGCGACTGCTCCTCCCTGAGGAACAGCGCCTGCCTTAGAAGCAGCGTAAACCGATCCGCGAAATCGATGTCGACGGCGGCAAATCCCTCATTCCTCTGCGTCGTGCAGATGAGGTACGCCGTGTCACCTCGCAGCGGCAACGACAGTACCGCCACGTGGCCGCCACCGAGCCCAAAAGTGCGGGCGATGCTTCGTCCTTCGTCGGCGTTCGCATCGTAGATGCCTGCGAGGCCACCCCGCGCGGTCGCGGCGACGAGATCGAGAGCAGCATCGGCGTCCGCGCCGAGCACTCTCTGCTCCGGCACAAGGAGGCGAGGTTTGCCGTCCAGCCCCCGTTGCGCGACACGTGCTTCGCTGCCACCGATGCATTCCAGAATGAGGGAGACAAGTTTCGTCATCTTGTCTCGCGAGGAATCCTGACCCAACAACAGACGCAAACCCTGCAGCATCGTTTCCGCCTCGCGGCGCTGCTGTTCTTCGCGCAATCTCGCACCGCGCACCTGGACCATCATCGCCGCCGTTTCGCGCGCGTGGCTTGAGGCCCCATACTCGCCAATCAAGGTGAACGTGCCGACATAAGGCGCTTCATCCGAAGTCGATGCCGGACGCCGCATTGCCGAGACATATACCGTCTCGTTTGCAGGCATATTTACGGCGGCGTCCCGCGGCAAACGGGCTCTCAGATGACGCACACTTCCTTCCTGTTCCAGATAGTCGAGCAGGCTTCGGCCACCTCCTCCGACGTGCAGGGACTTGAGATCCATACCGTCGACTGCGCGGCCCGCGTCGCCCCGGCGGTTCATGATCCGGCGACAGCGGAGCACGCCTTCCGCCGAAGCCTCCCAGACAATGTCTGCTCCGAGCTCAAGCCAGGCTCTCGTCGATTCATACATTGCATCGAACCGGCGACGCTCCAGGCTCGACGCCTTGCTCTTTCGGATACGCACCATTGCCGCAACGGCGGCGTCGGCAATGCCATAAGCGTGAGCGATGGTTTCGGCGTTGGCTGGAGCGGATTGCAGCATGACCGCCATACGCAGTCCGGTTTCGCCACTCAGCGTGTCCGCGGAGAGAACGCCGCACCAGATTCCGCGCGTCGCGCTTGTCAACTCGCCTCCCACGCGAGATGCGCGCCTGAGCCAATCGGCGAAGACGTTGTCTTCCTCGACCGACAGACCCCCCTCGGTCGACTGCCACAGCATGAGCGGCCGTCCGTTCGGCGAGAGGCCAAGCTCGCAAATCGCAACCGGCTCTGAGACCTGTTCCGCCAGGCGACGCGATATCGCCTCCAGCTCGGAGCGGGCCTGCTCTTCGGTTTCAGCAAGAAAAAGGGCAAGCGTTTGCGACGCAAAGGAAGAAAGCTGCTCGCCGCGCCCCGCGCCGGGATCGTCGGGTTCGCGCTCGTCCTGCACAGCCATGCGCTACCTATCCCGACGGATCGGCTACAACGAAGGTCGTCTCCACACGGATCGTTTCCTCCGGTGTCGGTACGAACGGCAGGAACGAGAAGCGCGCATCGGTATAGTCGATGCCGATTTCCAGCGTATCGCCCGCTGCCGAGGTGCCCTGGGTAAAGGTCATCTGAGCGAGAGCCGGATCGACCAGTGGTGAATATGCGTCCAACGCGCGTGTCATCGCTGCAGTCGCATAGGTTTCGCGTTCGGCTCCGTCCAGACCCGCCACTGCTGCCCGGCCGCCCTCCGTCACGGCATAGGAGAGCGCAATGCGCGTTGCGAATTGGAATCCGTAGGACATGATCCCGAAAAGGATCGTAAGAAAAACAGCGGCGATGAAAGCAAACTCGATCGCCACGGACCCCCCCTCGTCGCGGGTCAACTGGCGTCGTGCGGGCACCTTCCCTTTGGGGAAGGTGCCGCGCGAAACGTCGCGCTCGATACGCAAGCGGAGAAACATGTGGATGACCCGATCAGCCGTCAGCCGGGACCGCCGTGGCGAGGTCATCCTTCACAGAGCCAAAGACGCTCTGAAGACTCGGACCGATACCGCCATCGCCGCCGACAAGCGCCCACAGACCGACCGCGATACCCGCAGCGAGCAGGCCGTATTCCACAGCGGAGATACCGCTTTCATCCTCGACGAACCGGCGCAAAAACGCCTTCTTCACACTTCCAGACATCGAACCCTCCAACTTTTCATGCCGTTTCCGGCGCTTACAGATCAGGCCTCCCCTGCCCCACTTCTCACTCTGCACATCTACAATTTCACCATATTGAGCGCTCTGGCTGCAATTCTTCAGTAAAGATATTATGCTCAATCTCCTAAGAGACGTTAAAGCCACAATGTACAGTCGGTTTACTTTCTAACTCTATTTGTGAAATTTTGAGTTTCTATCAAGATCACATAAAACTGCGTACCAATACTACTCATCCGTTGTGCTTTCGCTTTCCAGCGGCTCACCGATATTTTCAAGATAGTTCTCGTAAATCCGGTCCGCTTCCGACGCCTGCATCGGCTTCGGATTACCTTTCGCCGCGTATTGCGCATCCAGAACCTGCTTCGCTTGCGACTCGGTGGCAGGAGCGGGAGACGGCTCGTTCGGCTGGGCACAGCCAGCCGCGAGCCCCATCAGCAAAAGCATCAGTGCGGCACCTGAACGCCGGCACGCAACATGGGCTTTCATCACATTTCCTCCTGGGCGGCGCTGGTTTCGGGCCGCTGCTTGAGCCAATCGGCTGCGAATTTCTGGACCTCGGCGCGTTCCCGCGCCGTCGGAATGCCGGAGAGAAGGCGGCGTGCCTCGTTGTCCTTGCCGGAGAGAAGCAGGGCAATCACCAGATTGTTGCGGATCGAAGCCGATGACGGATCGAGTTCCTGTGCCTGGCGCAGGTTGAACTCCGCTTCCCTGACCGCACCGCCGGCGCAGAGCTGCGCATAGCCGAGGTTGTTCAGATACTCGGCGCTGGACGGACGCGATGCGACGGCCCGCTTGAAATGAACAACCGCGCCTGCCCAGTCTCCGCTCGAGGCGCTCACGCGGCCAAGCCCGCTGAACCCTTCAGATTCGCGTTCCGTGTCTTCGAGCTCTGCGAAGGCTTCCGCCGCTTTGTCGTATTGCTTGGTGCCAAGCAGCGCTTCGCCATAGAGTTCCGTGAAATAGGGTGTCTTCTTCTCCTGCACCGCATATTGATCGAGATAAGCCAGCGCGGCGTGATAGCGCCCCTGTTCCAGGAGCCCGTTCACGACACTCAGGTAAAGCTTCGAGGTCGACGCATCGTCAAGAGACTTCACCTCGCTCGACGAGGGAATGACGGTCGAAACCGGGTCGAAGTCGAAACCGGAATCGGCGCAGCCGGCAATCGCCAGGCAGAGGGAAATCGCGATGACGGGCTTCATTTGACGATATCCCCCTTTGTCGCCAGTTCCTGACCCGCTGTCCTGAGCGCTCCCTTGAGGTTCACCACCGCGGGACCCGCCAGCACGATAAGAAGCACGGGCATGAAAAAGATGATCATGACCATGGTGAGCTGCGGCGCCTTGCGGCCGACCTGTTCCCGCGCGGTCGCCAGGCGTTTGTCGGTCAAGTCCGCGGAGAAGCGGCGGAGCGTGGTTCCAAGCTCGCCACCCTGAAACAACGCCTGCTTGATGGTTGCCGCGAGATCCTGACCCTCATCGACTCCGAGACGCTGCCCAAGACGATCCAGCGCCGCGTCGTAGGGCATGCCGGCGTCGATATCCGCGATGTGACGGCGAAGACATTCGCTGGTAACCGGAGCCGTGCTGTCCGTGACGTTCGCCACATAGCGCATGCATTGATCAATGCTGACCCCCGCATCGAGCGCCATCAACATGATGTCGAGGACAGGGGGCAACTCTCCGCGAATGACATTGGCCCGCCGGTCTCCGTAAACTTTCAACCCGATGAGCGCGTAGCGATAAAAAAGATAGCCGAAGAGAAGCGCGAGGAAGAAATCGACCGGCGTTATTCCGTCGGCGCCATAGCGGAAGGTCAGAACAAGGAACGCCACAACGAGCGCTATCAGATAGCGCAGGGCGACGAAGATGTAGACAGCCGAAGGCTGGAAAAGGCCTGCCCGCTGGACAAGCGCCCGCAACTCGCGATTGATCCGCGATCCTTCGATACGCCGGCCTGCTTGCTCGAGGAACCGAAGCGCCATGACCACAATGGTTCCGTGTTCGCGCTCGGGCATGAAAAGATGGAAAAGGCGCACAGCCACCTCGTGCCGCCTCGCGATGAGCGAGAAAGAGGTGACGAACACGAAGCTGCCGGCTGCCAGAGCGGCCACCGCTACCATCCATGTCAATCCATCCAGCATGCTCGCGTTTCTCTCTTCGCAACTAGTACGATGCCGTACGCACTACACTTCGCATCATGAAAGCCCCCAGCACCTGCGATATGCCACAGTAGATCAGGAGCTGCCTGCCGACCGGCTCTTCAATGAACCAGCGCATATACTCGGGGCTTTGCACCACGACGGCCGATGCAACCACCATCGGCAGAAGGCCCAGAACCCAGGCGCTGGCGCGGATCTGGGATGTGCTGACGCGCACCTCCCGCATGACCGACGCGCGCCGACGAATGTTTTCGATGAGACTGGACAAGATCGCCGTCAGAGAACCACCGAAACGAAGATTCGTTTCGATTGCCGCACCGAACAACCGCAGCTCATAAAGGTCCAGTTCGCGTGCGAGCTGGTTGACGCTTTCGGCCACGCCCGCACCGTTTGCTATGCGACGGATCGTCGGCTGAAAGAACTCCACAACGATCGGCGGTGAGGATTGTGTTGCCCGTGCGAGCGCTACCGACAGACTGTTCCCGACGACGAGCAATTGGCGGACGCGATCGAAATAGCCGAGCATTGCGTCGGACAGCGCGTTCATTCTCTGTCGTGCCCTGTAGTCCACAACCGCGGCAGACACAAGAACAACGCTGAGCAGAACGATCGTTGCGGCGATCAATCCGAACAGTATCGACAAGGCTATCCACAAACACAGCGTAAAAATCAGCAGTGCCGTCAGCCTGTCGGCCAGAACCTCTATCCCTGCCTGATAGAGCCTGTTCTGGACGATAGTCGGAAGAAGGCGGGTCGAGTCCGGCCAGACACTGAGAAAGGCTTCTGTCTTGTTCGAGGCCGGCGACCGATGGATCAGCTGCTCGAGACGCATTGTCACGTCGCGATCACGGCGCAGGCGCGCGAGCAGAAACAATGCAAATCCGCCCGCGGCGAAGCAAAGAACGGCCAGAACTGCAATCAGTACCTGCATCTTGCGGTGTCCCGCTTCTATAAAACCCGCTTCTTTTCCAGCTCACCATCGGCGAAGATTTCACGCAGCGAATAGGTCGGGCCTTCCATCCCAACCACCTCACAGACGGAAACGACCTTGCGTTTGCCATCGGACAGGCGCGCCGTGTGCACGACGACATCGACAGCGCCTGCAATGAACCGGCGCACAGCCTGAAGGTCGGCAGAAAAGCCGTGAAGGCCGATCAGCATTTCAAGACGCTCCAATGCGTCGCGCGGCGCATTTGCATGCAGTGTGGCCATCGAACCGTCATGACCTGTGCCCATGGCCTGCAGCATCTCGATTGCTTCACTGGAACGCACCTCGCCCAGGATAATCCTGTCGGGACGCATGCGCAGGGCGTTTCGAAGGAGCTCGCGGGCCGTGACATCCGTTGCTCCGTCGGGTGAAGCCGGCCGGGTCTCAAGACGAACCACGTGAGACTGCTGGAGCTGAAGCTCGGCGGCGTCCTCGATCGTGACCAGTCTTTCCTTTGCACCGATATAGGAGCTCATGACGTTCAGCAGCGTTGTCTTTCCCGATCCCGTGCCACCGCAAATCAGCATGTTCTGCTTCTCGCGGACGGCACCCGAAAGATATTTGAGTACTTCCTGCGTCATCGTCGCGTTGCGCACAAGGTCTTCACCCGTGAGCGGAATGTGCTTGAACTTGCGGATCGACAGAATGGGACCGTCAAGCGCTACCGGTGGAATGATGACGTTGACGCGAGAGCCATCGGGAAGTCGCCCGTCGACATAGGGCGTTCCCTCGTCAACGCGGCGGCCGATCGGGCTCACAATACGCTGAATGACATTCATGAGATGCGTCGTGTCGCGAAAGCGTGTCTGGACCGGCTCGAGTTCTCCGTGCCGTTCAACGAAGATGTTGGCAGGGCCGTTGACGATCACGTCATCAACGGATGGATCCTTCAGCAGAGGTTCGAGCGGCCCGAAGCCGACAATCTCGTTCTGGACATCCTCGATCAGTTGCGCACGCTCGCGCATGTTCAGCGCGATACCGCGGGACATCAGCACGACGGCTATCGCCCTCGCTATCTCGTCCTGCAACGCAGCAACGGGCATCGCCTCGCCTTCGACCCCTTGCTGGTCAAGATATTCGAGCGTCAGATCGAAGACACGAAACTTGATCTCCTGATAGCTGTCCGACACGCCGATATCGGAGACCGGCGGCTTCTCATCGAGCATATAGGGCTGCATCGACTTCATGGCAGCACCCCGAGCAGCTTCCGCGCCCATGCCCTGAGCGGTTGATCGGCTGTTTCGCCGCCATCGTGAAAGGGCAGAAGGTTGAGAGCCTGCAGATGGCGGGTCAGTTGTTGCGCATAAGGAGACGATCCAACGAGGCCAAGGGGCTCCCCGCGGTTGACGCTCTCGGCGAGCTCGCTCCAGCGCACCGGGAGTTCGACAGCCCGGACAGCACCGACCGCGCTTCTGATCCCCACGGCATCCGGCGCCATTCCGGGCGCAAATTCATGGATGACAAGGATCGGCTCCTGCTTGCCGGAACGAACGTGACGGACGAAGCGGATCATTTCCGCCGCCCCCTTGATCGAAGTAAATCGCTGGTTGCAGGGCAGAAAGAACGGCGCGTCGTCCGGGGGAAGATTGATAAGTTCTTCCTGCCGCGAGAACGGCCCGCACGAGACGATGACGACGTCGTACAGCGACTGGCAAATTTCGAGCAGCGCCCGGAGGTCATGAACATTGACGGACCAGGTATCGGTATCTCCGTAGAGCGCCAGAGGCAGAACATAGAGACCGGACCTCGGACAGCGGGCAAGCGCCGAGTCGAGAAGCGCACGATCGAGCCGCGACATCTCCTTCACCGCTTCCTTGACCCTGAAGGAAAGGTCGAGGCCGAGCGAGATTGCCGTATTGCTCGCCGGCAGACCGAGGTCGACCAGAAGCACGCCTTCGCGTGGACGCGAGGACGCGATGGAGACCGCCATATTGAGTGCGAAGTCACCATCCTCTTCCCCCGCGCCAACGCTCAGCACTGTCAGAATGTGCGACGACGTCACGGAACGGGCCCGGCCTGCGGAGATATGACGCGCTACGACCTTTCTGATGTCGTCGGCCGCGGCATCCCGATCCAGGAAGTCCTGGGCGCCCGCTCGCATGGCCGTGAGGATGAGCTGCGCGCCCGCCTCGTTTCCGATCACGATCATGGGCAGATCGTCAAACCATTCCCGCATCGTCGACAGCCGCTCGAAGGCTGTCCGCGCTCCCAGCCGTACGTCACTGTCGACCAGAACGCCGTCCGGCTGGAACTGCTCTGCCACTTCGACCATGTTGTCGACCGCAGGGTCGACGGACATGACCGTCGCCTCCGCCTCGAGCGACTGCTTGATATGAGTGATCAGCTCCTTGCTGCCGGAGACGAGGAGAACACGGTGCATCGCACTCACCTCATCAATCCATGTTTGACGACATGATCTTCGAGCGTTTCCGCATTCAGCAGAACCTGCCCGAGATTCGGATCGTACAACTGGCCTTCGCCCGGCAGCTTTGGCACCTCTCCCGCTTCCATCGGCGAGACGAGACGCGGTGTCGCAACGATTATCAATTCCTGACGTTCGCGAGCGTTCTGTGTGCGCTTGAAGAACGAGCCGATGACCGGCAGATCACCGATACCGGGTACGCGGTCTTCGACATTGCCCGATGAACTGTACATGAGACCGGCAAGCACGAAGCTTTGGCCATCGCCAAGTTCGATCGTCGTGCGCGTCGAGCGCGTCCGCAGCGCGGGTATGCGAAAGCCCTGAACGACCAGCGCATTGGCGAAATCAAGCTCGCTTACTTCCGGGCTCACCTTGAGCACGATCCGGTCGTTGTCCAGGACCGTCGCCGCGACGGCGAGCTGGACGCCGAATTTCTTGTACTCGATCGTTACCGTGCCGTTGCCGGTCCCCGATTGCGGTACGGGAATGGGAATTTCGCCGCCCGCCAGGAACTCGGCATCTTCGCCGCTTCTGACGAGGAGCGTCGGTTCCGCGAGAAGCTGCGCCAGGTTCGCGTTGCTGAGCGCGCTGATGACGCCGAGAATGTTGCTGCCCGGCCAGGCCATGAGGAGATTGAAGGCCTGCCCGACCGGCAGGTCCGTATTGGGCTCAAGGCCGGCATATGCGCCGCCGGGATTGGTTGTTCCGTAATTGCCCGCGTTGTAGCCAAAGCCGGTACCCGCATTGGGACCGATCGCTGCGATCTGGATATTGTTGTCGAGGCTCTGAAAGTTGAGGCCCAGCGCCTTGAGCGTGCTCGTGGAAACCGCCGCAAAGCGGACTTCGACAGCAACCATGCGACGGTCGGCAACGGTAAGCATGTCGCTGACATTTTCGCCAAGATAGGAACCGGCAAGCTCCTTCGCTCTCTGACGGTCTTCGAGGCTGTAGACCTGTCCCTTGAGCACGACACCCCTGCCGGTTTCGACCGCCCTAACATCGGACAGCATGGGATCGCGGGCGAGTTCATCGCGAAGGCCGGTCAGATCGGCGCCGACGACCACATGGTAGGAAAGCGATGCGTCGCCGGTAAACCATACCGTCAGGTCGGTGGTGCCGTCCCGTTGACCCAGAACGCGAAGTTCCCGGGAAGAGATGACTTTCACGTCTATGATGGAGGGGTCCGCAATGGCGATGCGATCGATGGTCTGACCGAGTTTCAGGATGCGCTGTCCACCAACGGGCACATCGAGATTGCGGCTCGCCGCAAGCGCGCTGTTCTCCATCGACAGAAGGGCAACGAGAAAAGCGAGTACCAGGGTAATAGCCGAGCTTCCCGTCGCCGCTCCGCCGCGCCGGCCTCTCCACTGCCTTACTTGTCTTGCCTGCTCGTGCATCTCCCCTCCCGATGCGCGCTTAGCGCGGCGCCGTTACAGTGGTCTGGCTGGCGCCCGAATAGATCGTGATGCGGTGCCCCTGGGTCGCCGCCTCGGCTTTGTCCTCTTCCGAGGAAGCAACGGAAGATGTGTCGGGCCGGAGATCCTCCAGCGCCACGACTTCCGGCTGCGATGTTTCCCTGTCCGATGGATTTCGAATCGCAAGCGTTATGTGGCCCAGCCGGCCAGCGAGTGCGAGGCGCGCAAGTGCTTCCGGCGGCGCGGCGACGGAAACGGTGCGCGCACCGCTTTGAACTTCCGTGCCTGCTGGAGAGAGTTCGGGACCGACCGCCAGCACCTGCATGTCCTGCAGCAGAAGCGTGCTCTTGCTCCGATCTCCCTCTCTCTGACCGATGCCACCCCGCTGTCCGTATACCGAGTCCGGCAATGTCACAAAGACGTCTACCCTGTCCCCAGCCTGGAGGAAGCCACCGACAATGTCTTCCTCGGCGACACGAATGGCGAAAGCGCGCTGCCCTTCGGGAACAAGCGCCGCGATACCGGATGCCGCCGGATCTGCACTCAGATTGTCCTGAAAGACAATCTGGGAGGTGCGGATATCGACGGTCGCGACACGACCGACGACGGACGTCGGGTCTGAAAAACTCCCGGCGGGCGCCGGGCCCGCCATACGGCGCAATACGACATCGCTCGATGAGACTGCCTGGCCTCGGGGAATGGAACGGGAGGCGACGAGAACACCGACAGCCGCGTCCGCTTCAAGTGTATTCCCGCTGCGCGGCATCGCCGTCTGAACGGGTGTTGCTTCGCGGGCAGAGAGATTAAGCCATATCAACACGATGGCGACGGCGATCAGAACGACCCCCACTCCCAGCAGCAATATCGGGTTTCGCTGAATCCGTTGCGCGAAACTCATCCCACTCTCCCTCCACCCGGTCCAGAAGCCGGGCCCCTTTGCCCTCTTTCTGCGCCACCCAAGACGCACCCCTCAATTTCTCCTCGCGGGGACGCCCATTCTACGAATCAACCTGGTCAATAAAGTTCTAACATCCCTCACTTGATTTGAACTCACTGCTGGAAACTGGCCGTTCTACTTAAGGGAGACGGGTTTGTTTTGCGAAGCGCCACTCCGCGATACTTGTTTACATATCAAATAGTTCAGCAGCGTTGACCTACTTTGTGAAAGGCAGGCCAAGGAGCATGTCCGCCACGTTCGGCAGAGAGCGACGGACTCCTCCATTGTGGCCATTACCTGAGTTTTCCATGCAACTCGTTCTGTTCCAGTACTATTCCGCAAGTCCTTAAACAGACTCACACGGATTGGGTTCCATTGACTCAGATATTTTCCTCAACCCCTTGGAAGAACCTAGGAAATACGGGGGCATGTGTGTGCGAGATATCGAATGAAAATGTAATGGCATGAATCAAACGTCAGTCGAACGAGGATTACATTGATCGACAAGCAGTTACGGAGAGTTCCGTGTTACTCAAATTGAATACAGTACTCTTCTTTGTTGATCCTCCCCGCTTTGTACCATGCGGTTCAGGGAATCCTGGAGTGAGGGAGAGAACATGTACCGGCATGCGAGCAAACTTCTACTGGCGGTGTCCGGCCTTGCACTGATCTGTCACCCGGCCTTTGCGCAGAGCGCCAGTCCGCTGAACGCGCCGGCTCCGGGGACCGTTCTTTCGCCGCCGCCGCCGGCGCCCGAACTCGAGGAACGCGATGCGCCCGAACTGGAAGAAGACCTCGGTCTGCCGGACGGTTCGGAAAAGGTGCTGAACTTCAAGGTCTCCAAGGTCCGGATCGTAGGTGCCAGCGTCATTGACGATGCGCAGTTGGCAGCGCAGTTCGATGAACTTCTGAATCGCCAGATTACGGCAGGTGAACTCCGTGCAGCGCTCGACCGGGCCAACAAGTTCTACGATGAGGCAGGATATGCGCTCGGTCGCGCTTATATTCCGGTGCAGGTCATCCAGGGCGGCACGCTGATCGTGCGTATCGTGGAGGGCTATGTCGGCGAAATCCAGATCACGGCCGCGGATCCTGCCGTACGCAAGATGGTCGAGGGCTTCAGCCGCCGGATCGTTTCGGAAATTCCATTACGCAAGGAGACGCTGGAACGCTACCTGCTTCTCATCAGCGATATTCCAGGCGTAACGCTTGGCGGCCAGTTGAAATCAATGGACGTATATTCCGGCGCGGCGACACTCGCGCTCACGATTGAAAGCGACACGTTCACGGCTTCCACGGCCGTCGACAACCGCGCCAATCTCGACGACTCGCCGTTTCAGGCCTACCTCACGGGCAATATCAACAACATCTTCGGATATGGCGACCAGTTTTCGATCACCGCGCTTGCGACTCCCGAAATCGATACGCAGCAATATTTCCGCGGCGCCTTCTCGACCTTCATCGGCACCGATGGGTTGCGCGCATCGGCTGGCGTTGCCTATGCGAGTTCGGAACAGCCAGACCTGCCACCCGGGATCGAACTTGTCAGCACCAGCACCCAGGCCGATTTTCTACTCAGCTATCCGGTGATCCGTGCGACGAAGGAAACACTGACTACCTTCATTGGTGCCTACTTCACCGACGCGGAAAACGAACTGAACGGCGTTACGTTCAGCAAGGACGCGATCCGCGCGGCGCATCTGGGTGGAAGCTACGCTACGCAGATCGGCGAACGCGTGTCTCTCGGTTCGCATCTGCGCATCACCAGAGGTTTTTCGATCTTCGACGGTGGGCCGGACAATACGCTGCATTCGCGTCTCGGTGCCACGCCAAATTTCTTCAAGGTGCAGAGCGGAGCGACGGTAAACTACGCGGCGACGGAAAGGCTGCTGCTCAGCTTGCGCGTTGAAGGCCAGTACAGTCCCGATTCCCTGTATAGTTCGGAGGAAATCAGCTTCGGCGGCGCGCGCTTCGCCCGAGGTTACAACAACTCGGAAATCAGCGGCGACAGCGGGCTTGGCACTTCCATCCAGGCAAGCTACCGGTTCGACGTGGAAATGTTTGGCGGCTGGTCCGTCACACCCTATACGTTTCTCGACCACGCCTATGCCTGGAACACGGATGTCGATCGGCAGGGCGATGCACGGCTCTTCTCGACCGGTCTCGGCGTAACCTTTTCCAACAGGCGCTGGCTTTCGGTCGGCATTGAGATCGACAAACCCATCAATCGCACGCCGATCTCGCAAAGCAACAAGGATCCGCGCCTGTTTCTGTCGTTCGAAGTGCGCTTCTGAAGAACAGAAGTGATGCAAGAAAGGCCCGGCAAAGTTGCCGGGCCTTTCCGCTTGAGGCGCCTTGAAGCTCAAGAGCCCCGGGGGGTTGGTATGGGCCGGACCTAGCTTCCGCCGAGAAGCCCGCCGACGATCGGCACGCTGCCGAGCGTCCCGGTAACAGGGGCGAGGGCGCCACCGACCGGAGACGCTGGCGCACTATTGCCTGAAGATGCGGCCGGCGCGGCAGCAGAAGAGGAAGGACCGCTGATGATGTCGCCAATCACAGGAGTGGAACCGAGAGCACCCGTGACGGGCGCCGCGACACCACCAACGACACTGGCCCCGCTGCCGAGAATGTTCTCAAGGACGGGGATGGCGGGGGCAAGCGCGCTGCCACCGTCGACCGGTGCTCCCTGCGATCCCGCAACGATATTGAGCAGCCCGGCCGAAGTTTCACCGACATAGCCGAGCGGCGCCTCCTCGGTCGGGACAAGTGCGCCCAGTTGTCCGGTGTTTCCGCCTCCAAGCGGCGTGTTCTGGCCGACCAGATTCCCAACGAGGTCCACGCCGATCAGATCGGCGACAAGACCGCCCTCACCGGTCACACCGAGGGCAGGGACCTGAGACAACGCGCCATTGAGAGCATCGGCCGGCAACGCTGAAGCGACGGGACCGGCCACGGGCGCCAGCGGAGGGCTCGAAAGCTGGCCATTCAGCAGAGAACCGAGCAGCCCGTCGTTTCCTCCAGCGATGCTCGCGCCGAGTACGCCACCCGTGTCAAAAGACCCGCCGACGAGATCGGTGCCTGCGAGGTCGGATACGAGACCACCGCTTCCCAGAACGCCGAGGCCCGTTATTTCGGCGTTCGGGTCGCCGGCAAGCGCGGCCGCGGCGGAGGGCACCAGCCCGTCGCTCCCGGATCCCAGGATGGCGCTGACCGGATTGCCTGCGCCGAGTGCGTCTTCGACGAAGCCGCCGACCGGGTCCGTGCCTACAACATTGTCCAGAACACCCCCATCGCCGGTTACGCCGAGCCCGGAACCGGCGTCGCCACCGCCAAATCCGCTGCCGCCGGAATTATTGGCCCGGGCGGAAACGACGCTGCTGCCACCACTGCCCCCCACTTCCGACGACATGGAAATCTTGTCGGTGACGCAACCCGCGAGACCGAGGCAGACGATGGAACTGACCAGAGCTCTTCCCGACACAGGTTCCTCCATTCCTTTCAGCAGTTCGGCGAGACCGAATGCTGCCTTTTCCCTGTTCTTTTTCTAAAACAGGGGCGTATGAGGAGGTGTGGCGTTATGTCTATTTGTGTGCCGGAACTTAAGAAGCGTGCTTCCAGGTGCGCATGGTGCGTATCCGGAAGATTTCGGTTTAAATCTTCGCTAACCTCTCGGAACTCTAGTTATGACGTAGAGTGGCACTCGCTCGCGAGGCAGTGTTTCCGGCTGGGGCGGGAACATCGGAGGACCAAAGGATGCCGCAACCGCTGAGAGTTCTTCTGCGGCAATTCGCAGGAGACGAGCGTGGCGTCATATCCGTCATGGCGGTGGGAGCGCTCATTCTTGCCCTCGCCGTTGCAATGATCGTGATCGATACGGGCGCCATGCTCTATGCGCGGCGCGATCTTCAAGCCGCAACCGACGCGGCTGCACTCGGTGCGGTACGTCAGTTGCAGTCGCAGGAAGCGACGCAAACTGCGGCTGAGACGATTTTCGACATCAACGGTTTTCAGACTGCAGGCACCGAAGTCGCACGCGGCGTCTATGACCCAGATCCGTCGAAACAGGCTTCCAGCCGTTTTATCGCCGAGGGCGGCGGAATCGACGAAGCGGATATCAATGCCGTGCGCGTTCGCAAGGCAGCCTCTTCACCAACCTATTTCGCGCGTCTTTTCGGATTCGGAAGTCTCACCGCGATCGACGCGGAGGCAACGGCAGCTTATGTGAAGACCGTGTCGTTCTCCGCGGGAACACGGCTGGCGGAACTCAATGAAGGTCTCGCCAATCAGATACTTGGCGGCCTTCTGGGAACGACGCTGAACTTGTCGCTTGTCGATTACAACGCGCTTGCCGCGGCCAACATCGATGCGCTTGAATTTCTCGACGCGCTCGCCGTCGAGGTTGGGCTGGAGGCGGGATCGGACACCTATGGAGACCTGCTCGATACCGAGGTCGCGATCGGCGACATTGTTGCGGCCGCCGTCGATGTGTTGAACGGGGAAAGCTTCGAGGGAGACCCCTCCGTGGCGAAGGTCGCACTGCAGACGGCGCTGTCGCCCGTGGAAAACGTTACCGTGCCTCTCGACCAGATCCTTGATGCTACGCCTTTCGTGAACCGTGTGATCGGGTCCATCGGCTCTTCAGCCGGCGATAATGTTCCGTTCAACGTCTACGACATCCTGACGGGGACCGCGATGGTGGCGGGCGAAGGCGAGGTCGTGGGGTTCGACACCGACGTCAATCTCGGTTCGCTCGCTTCGGTATCAGGCACCATTAGCGTTGGATCGCCCATGGCGCATATGGCGGTGGGCAAGGTTGGTGACAGCGTTCAGACGTCGCAAATCGAGATTCAGCTGAATGCCGTGATCGACACCGGCATTCTCTCTCTCGTCGACTCCCAGATTGCCGTGCCGGTCTACATTACCGCGGCCGAAGGGACAGCCACCGTTGCCAGCATTCCCTGCTCCGACAGCACCGTCACCGTTCTGTCAGGAACCACAGGAGCCACCGACGCGCGATATGGAACGGAAAGCGACACGACACCGACGATTGCAACGATCGAACTCAATATAGGTTTGGCAACCGTCCCTGTGATGAATCTGAAAGCAAGCGGCTCCCATCAACTTGCGTCCCATGGGCCTACCGACATTGCTTTCACGCAAACGGACGTCGATAGCGCCACGATCAAGACAATCTCTTCGGACTCGAATATCCTGTCTGGCCTAGGGGGAGCGTTGACAATCCAGCAGGTAACTCTGGTCGGCATCTCCATTCCAGGGCTCTCGACTATTCTTTCAACCCTTATGAGCGCCGTCGGCGGCGCGCTCACGTCCCTCGATACGGTCCTCGACTCCCTTCTCACGACGCTCGGCGTCAAACTCGGTGCAATGGACATAATCGTTCACGGTGCGAAATGCCGCGCGCCGGTTCTGGTGGGTTAACAGATATGCGGCCGGCGCACGCAATTCTTCAAACCGGTTCACACGATTACGATTGTCCGGGTTAGAACCGGATAGGCTCGAAATCAGGAAATGGATATGCGCGCGCTCATCTACGACGACGACGACGACCTTTCCCAGGAATGCGCCGAGGCGCTGAGGCATCGCGGCTATGAGACCCGCACGCGGGAAGGCCGCGCGGACTTCGCGACGCTTGTCGGCGAGTTCAAGCCCGACCTCATCATGCTCGATGTGCATATGCCCGAGTTCAACGGGTTCGAGGCTCTGCTCGCGCTTGCGGACAATCCGCGCAAGGGCGAGATTTCGGTGATCATGATGTCGGGCGCACGGGACAATCTGCTCGATGCCGGCGCATCCCTGAGCGTCGCACACGACATCCGCCTGCTCGGAACCCTGAACAAGCCCTTCACGTCAGGAGATATGGACCAGCTGCTTTCCGGTCCCGCTCTGGCCCGGCCCTGACGGGCCTCCTCCGCGCCTTACAAAAGTCGACAGATGAATCTCGCAGCGGAACGGCGGGTTTACCAGCGGTTAAAGCCGACTGGCGTTTGATGAGGCAGCACAGCGGCACCGGTGCCGCCCTTCTTTCGTGTGGAGTGACAAATGCGTGCGTGTGTTCTTGTCGCCGACGACGACCCCGTCCAGCTGCAGGAAATGTCGGAGTTTCTCCGCTCGAATGACCTCGACGTCATCGAGGCCCGGGATGGACATGAGGCAATCGAACTGATTGCCAGCGAACGTCCCCGCATTTTAATGCTCGACGTTAACATGCCCGGCTGGGACGGCGTTCGCGTGGCGGAGGCGGCGCGCAATCTGAACCACAAGGTCATCGTGATGTTGATGACCGCGGAAAGCGAAACCTACCACTACGCGAGCCTTGCCGATTGCGGCGCGGTCGCCGTCTTCCGCAAACCCGTGCAGATCGACAAGATCACGGACTTCCTGCGTTCCGCTTTGGGACAGGCAGACGCCGCCTGACCTTCAACAGCTTTCCACCAGTTTCGACGCTCTTAACGAGTTGAAAGGTGGTACATTTGGCCTACCTCACCAAAACGAGGTCAGGCTGCAATGATCAAATTCGCGATAAAATCTCTGGTCGTCATGGTCCTTGTCGGCCACGCAATCAAGCTCGTCGAACCCGTAGAGCAGGCGGAAGTGGAGCCCAGGTTCATGCCTGCGAACTACATGGAAGGCACCGCGCAGATCGCAGAGCCGGACATCACGGGCAAGCTTTCCACTTTCACCAACGCACAGATTGTCGTCTCGCATGCAGCGCGAGACACGCGGTGGTTTTGTGATCGCGAGCCGCTTGCCTGCCAGGCAAGCCGCGAGCTTCTGGGCCGCGCTGCGGTCGGGATCAGGGACATGGCATCGGGCATCGCAGCCTGGGCCGATGGTCCAGATGAAGAAGAGCTGATTGAAAATCCGGATACGGAATATCGCCCGCTGGAAAACTATCAGGGTGCCTATCCACTTCTTCCCGCGCCGCCGCCAGAACGCAACGACACCCTCTAGATACTATTTTCGGAGATGTCGCGGCGACGAGCGCGCCTCACCTTGCCTTCGTCAGCGAGGCCCCGCGGCGGGCCTGTTCGCCAGATCGCGCAGTTGCTGCTCGAGCCGCATCGCCATGTCCGGCATTTCCTGCTTCATGGCGTCGATCCGCTTGAGCATGCTCTTTGCCGTCAGATAGGCAACGTTGAACCGTCGGCTGACCTGAGATGCCGTCAAGCTCTGATTGCGAATTTGAATGGCGTAGAACAGCTTCACCCATGCCGATACCGGCAACCTGGAGCGATGCAGTTGCGTGCCTGACGTAACGCTGTATTGGCAGCGGCGACAAGCCTTGCACGTCCACAGGCCAGGACGTGTTGTCAGACGGCTGGCCGCACCATGCGCTCCGCAATTCATGCAGACCGGACCGTTAGGCCAGCGGGCCTTCTCCAGCAACTCGCGACAGAATTCGTCCGAGTCGATCATCTCCATGACCGGACGGGAACGGCTCACCGGTGTTTCCGATCTGCCTTGATGCGCCCGATAGGCGTGCATGGCGTACTGGGGTTCATGCGACATTCGTTTACTCGCTTGCCGTTCCTGGGGAGCATGAGCGAAAGCCCCCGAGGTCGCGCTGCGTGGGGTTCGCATATCCGCATCGTCGACCTCGGGGAGGGCTACCGGAATGGCGGACCGGAGAAAGACAGAGCAGACCGGCAAATCGGCATGGACCTGTGTGCAGAGTGGGGGGCTCGTGAGGTCGCCGGATTTGCAGATGCCCTGTGCTTGCCTCCATGTCAGCCGGGACAGATCCCGGTACCCCAGACCGATCTCGCAACGGTCTTTCGTTCTGCTCTGTTACCAATTTTCGCAACGACCCTCGCTAAGTCACTGGGAATTAAGTCGAGTTATGTAATCGCCGGAATGCGATCCCCTGAGGCCACGATTTCATGCTGATGCAGGCCGCCTTGTGCTATCTGTGAACCGGCATTCGGCGGGGAACGATGACAGCAAGTGTTCAAGCGGTCGCCCGAAGCGGCACTCATACATTCGGCAAAACGCGCGAAGCCTCGATCCGTCTCATTCGGGGCCTTGGCGTCGAAGGCGATGCGCATAACGGTGTCACCGTGCAGCACCTCTCGCGTGTGGCGCGCGATCCCGCCCAGCCCAATCTTCGTCAGGTGCATCTCATCCATGCGGAACTCCACGCGGAACTAAAACGGCAGGGTTTCGAGGTGAAACCCGGGGACATGGGTGAAAACATCACCACGCAAGGCATCGATCTCCTGTCTCTTCCTGCGGGCACGCGGCTCGCCATCGGCAACGAGGCTGTCGTGGAAGTGACCGGCCTGCGTAATCCCTGCCGGCAACTTGACGAGTTTCTACCTGGTCTCATGGCCGCAGTGCTCGAGCGGGACGCCGGAGGAAGCCTCATACGCAAGGCCGGGATCATGGGCATTGTGGTAACAGGCGGCGTCGTCTCACCCGGCGATATCGTCCGCGCCGTTCTCCCCGCCGCTCCTCATCGCGCGCTCGCAGTCGTGTGATGTTCTGCTTGCGGCGCGTCAAACCCTGCCGGTCAGCAACAACACGATCATCACAACCAGCAACACCGAAAGCAGACCGCTCGGCGCATATCCCCAGCTCCGGCTGTGAGGCCACGCTGGAACGGCGCCCAGGATCAGCAAAATCAGAATGATCAGGAGAACGGTGCTCATCGGCTTGCTTTCCGTAACTGTGATCTTCCAACAACGCTGGAGGGGAAATCGGGTTCCCTGGAGCTGAATTCGCTCCCGATCAGATGGCGTGACGCCGCTGGAGAAATGTCCGGCATTAATGCGCGGCATTGCCGTCATCTGCCGCGATTGATCCACACGCTAATTTCAGCTCCGCTGCAACGGAATCTCGCGATGCACGTTATCGCCATAAGTCTTTCCCGCTCATCCCCGCAGGAGACACATGGGCATGAACGTCATCTCCGAAATTACGCAACGCAAGTGGGAACGCCGTCTTCGCTCTTTCTGGGTCGGAGGCGGCCTGGTCTTCATCGGCGGAATCCTCGTCGCACGTCCTCTCACGGAATCCTTCGACCTGATGATGTGGCTGGTGCCGCTGGCGATCATCTCGTTGTTTTCAGCACTGATGCTGAGCGGCATCGTCTGGCTGATGCTCCAACTCGCACTCGCTCAGCGTGCAGATCGTGACATTAACTTGCGCGTGCGGCCCGCGAATTTTCGCTGACGTGTCATGTTTGTGCCCGTCATTTACGGTTCCGTCCGCAGTCAGCGCATCGGCTTGCGCGCTGTCAGACTGATGGCGCGGGCTATCGGCAACCGCGGTCATCAGGCACAGATTGTGGACCCGGCGGAACTCGATCTTCCGATGCTCGACAAACGGATATTCGATTTCAAGGAAGGAGACGTGCCGGAAAAGCTCCTTCGCCTTTCCGGCATCTTTCGGCGCGCCGACGCTTTCGTGTTCGTGACGGCGGAGTACAACCACTGTATCCCGCCCGCTCTGAAAAACCTGATGGACCACTTCAGCCCCGACGAGTTCGGCGGCCGCCCGTCCGGTATTGTGTCCTACTCCGTCAGCCGCTTTGGCGGTGTGCGGGCCGCCGAACAAATGCGTCTCCTGATACCTTCCTTCGGAGCGGTGACGATCCCTTCGGTTCTCTCGATACCCGATATCGAAAACAGCATCGGCGACAATGGGGAGACACCCGACGACAGTCCGTGGTCCGACCTTGCCGCCGACTTTCTTGCCGAGCTCGAGGCATGGGCTCGCTCGGCTCCCGGCGTGACCTCGCACGACGGCATCGATTGATCGATCGCATAGTCATATGGACATCGTGTCACTCATAATTTCGTCCGATGCACCGGACTACACGCTCCGGCTTCTATCGGCTGCGATCATGGGTGGCGTGATCGGCCTGGACCGCGAAAAGCATGACAGACCGGCGGGGCTGCGCACCCACATGATGACGGCAATGGCAGCCGCCATCTTCACCATTCTGACGATGGAGCTGCACGAGACATTCATCGAGAAGGGTGCACACGGAACGGCAGATCCCATTCGAATTGTGGAGGCCGTAACCGCGGGTGTCGCCTTTCTGGCGGCCGGCGCGATCATACAGGCGCGGGGCGAGGTAAAGGGGCTTACCACCGGCGCGGGCATGTGGCTTGCCGGTGCGCTTGGCGTTGCCTGCGGCACGGAGAACTATCTTCTTGCCGTCATAGCCCTCGCTCTTGCCGCAATCATTCTGGCGGCAATCCGTCCTCTGGAAAGCAGGTTCGGTGAGCGTTCGGACAATCAGAAAGACGATGTAGGCGGACCATCCGGCAATGATACGCCTGGGGAGTAGTCCTCCGCCGTGGAACTTTTTTCCACCTGTTTCGTTGTGCCCATGAGCGATATCCGGCTTCGATTTTCATGAGGTTTCACCCAATGACGAAAATTTTCACCGCCGTTGTTCTTCTTCTCGGCTTTGGTCTTGCTGCCTGCAACACCATCGAGGGCGCTGGCCAGGATATCGAGAATACCGGCGAGGCTGTGCAGGACACTGCGAACGAGGCGAAGTAAGACGCCGGTAGCGCCACTCATCGAAACTGAAAGTTGAGGTATAGAAATGCTCTACTGGGCTGCTGTTTTCTTCGTCATTGCCGTGATCGCGGCAGTGCTGGGTTTCGGCGGGATCGCTGCTGCATCCGCCGGGATTGCGAAGATTCTCTTCTTCGTCTTCCTTGTGCTCTTCATCGTCAGCCTGATCTTCGGCGTAGCCCGCAGGCCCCGACCACCCCGTTGAGCAATGGCTTTCGGACGGTAGAGGGCTCCTTCGGGAGCCCTTCTTCGTTGCAAGCGATCGCGTGATGCTGGAACAAAGCTGCTGACAGGCGGTTGAATCCGGCAGCCGGATAATTGTCCGGAGAGGTATATCATCACAGGAGTGCGGCAAATGAACTGGGATCAAATTGAAGGCAACTGGACGCAGATGAAGGGCAAGGTCAAGGAGACCTGGGGCGACCTTACCGATTCCGACCTGAGCAAGATCGAGGGCAAGCGAGACCGGCTTGCCGGCGCCATTCAGGAGCGCTACGGGAAGCAGAAGGAAGACGCGGAGAAAGAGATCGATAACTGGCTGTCGCGTCACTAGGATCGCCGCGAAACAGTTCCGCCGCCGGATCGTTCGCAATAACGATCTGGCGGCGGATTCGATTCCCGAAACCCGTCTCCACTGCCACAATTTCGCCAAAGGAAGACGCCGTAAGGGAGATGGGCTTAGAGCATTGAATGTGAACGGAAAATGGCAACCCGGGACATTGACTGAATCGAGTTTCTTTGAACTTTTCCGGGTCCAGAGCGTTTTCCAGAGTACTGAACCCAACAGGCGCGGCCATCATACCCATACGCGCCGATACATCTGGTTGGCTTTGAGTCATGATCGACAACAGACCAAAAGGAGCGCGCCCGAGAGAGACCGCCGAAACCCGGCGCGAAACAACTGCGCGGAGCGCCGTTCTTGGTCGCGAGCTTCGCAACATGTATCGCGATATCGCGCAAGAACCCATTCCGCCGGAATTCAGAAGGCTGCTCCAGCAGCTCGGCAATGGCGACGAGAGCTGACGACATGACAGACAGGGAAGACATGCAGTCGGCATCGCCGTTGAGCGATGCCGACTTCAAGAAAGAACTGGAAGGGCTCATTCCGCATCTCCGCGCCTTCGCGCGCAACCTGTGCGGGAAGCCGGATATGGCAGACGATCTCGCACAGGATGCGTTGCTGAAGGCTTGGGCTGCTCGCAAACGCTACAAGGCAGGCACGAATATGCGCGCATGGGTGTTTGTCATCCTGCGCAATCAGTTCCTGTCGCAAATGCGGCGTTCTCGCTTCAAGGGTGAATGGGACGATACGGTTGCGGAGCGCATGCTTTCGACGCCAGCGCATCAGGATCATCAGATGCAGCTTTCCGATTTGCAGCGTGCATTGATGCGCCTGCCGGAGGCACAACGCGAGGCACTTATCCTCGTAGGCGCCGGCGGCTTTTCATACGAGGAAGCCGCCGAGATTTGCGACTGTGCGATTGGCACTGTTAAGAGCCGGGTTGCGCGAGCTCGTGCAGCGCTCGACGAAATGATCGACAACGGTCTTCTTCCGGCTCGCGGCGACAGTGCCCTTGCGGTCGGCGACACGACCGACGCCATCATGCACGAGATGGACAAAATCACGCGCTAGTAGGCCACGGCAGGCGATGAACAGACAAAAGGCACCAATTTCCACCGGTGCCTTTGTGCTTTCGTGTTGGAAGCTGTCGTCGTGGTCAGGCGGCGGCACTCTGCTCCGCGTTGAAGAAGAGCGCTTGGCCAATCGCCGCCTTCACCGTGCTCTGAAGAAAAGGCTTGGTAATGAGGAAGGTGGGCTCCGGCCGCTCTCCTGTGAGCAAGCGTTCCGGATAGGCGGTAATGAAGATCACGGGAACCGAGAAGCGGGAGAAGATGTCCTTGACGGCATCGATCCCCGAACTTCCGTCGGCGAGCTGGATATCGGCGAGCACCAGGCCGGGTTTTCTGGCACCTATGGCATTTACCGCCTCGTCGCGGGTCACAACGGTCGCCATCACCTCATGACCCAGATCGCGCACGATCTGCTCCAGATCCATCGAAATGATGGGTTCATCCTCAATGATAAGCACGTTGGTGGCGATCTGCTCGTCGATTTCCTTCAAGGCCGCATCGACAAGGGTCGCCACTTCGGCGCCATCGACAGCCAGAATCACAGAAGCTTCCTGATTGCTGAAACCCTCCATGGCCGTCAGAAGCAGCGCCTGACGATTTATGGGCGTCATTCGCGAAAGGCGCCTGGAGACGACCTGCTCCACATCCGCCGCCTCCTCGGGCTGAGCCGCATCCATGTCGGATGTCGACCAGATTGCGTGGAAAGCTCGGTAAAGCGCCACCCTCGGCTCCATCTCGCGATCGAGAATACCTTCATCGGCGATGATCGCCTCGAGCAGGGAACGGACATAAGCGTCCCCGCGTTTCTGACTCCCGGTAAGTGCACGGGCGTACCGGCGCAAGTGGGGCAGAAGGGGGGCGATCTGATCTGCGAGCGACATGCGTTTTGGACTCCAAAAGATGAACTATCAGGATAACCGGCTTGCGGCCCTCATGTCTGCGAACTAAATTCGCAAAAAAGTTGTCGTTTTAGGGAACCCTCGGAAACAAAAAGAGTTTCATCCTCTGTAGAAAAATTTTTACCGTCTTCTGCGGTCGCCGATTTGTGAATGTGCAGGAGCCGACGCCAAAGTGCGGTGAGAAAGTGGCGAACGAAACGGAAAAGCAGGCGGCGCCGAAATCCGACGGCAATTCCGCAAATGCGCGCGACAAAGTCGAACAGAGTGCTCGGCGGGAAGCGCTCGGCACCGGCTTGAGACGAGCATATCAAAAAGTTCTCAATGAGCCCATTCCCGACGAGTTTTCGGCTCTGCTTGACCAATTGTCGGACTCCAATGGCGATCGGAAGAAGGGGTAAGCGGACACTCCGCTTCCCGAGGAAAAGAAGCCGGGCCTACACGACGCCAAAACAGGGGCTGACGTTTGGCAGCAGAGTCCGTATCCAATAAATGGTTAAGACGCTTTGGACGCTCGCCCAGCGGACGGCTGACGCTTCGGACGCGAATCGCGATCCATCTTGCGGTCGCGATTCTTCCGCTTTGCCTTGCCGCGGAGATCGCCCAATACAGCAATGCCCTTCACAATCGGTCGCTCCGGGAGAGCGCCCTCGTTTCGCGTGGTGAAGCCATCCTCGCCCGGCAGAGCAGCGCGCTCCAGGAATTGAACATCCTTCTCGAAACGATTTCGGCGCTTCCCCTCGGCAATCCGTCAAACAGCAATGTTTGCGACGAAACTTTCCGCCGTATCGTTTTGCAGAACCGCAAGATTTCATCGCTTCACCTGATCGCACTTGACGGCGAGACCGTCTGTCGTACCCCGCAGCTTCGTCCGGGCGCTGACGGAGACATGCAGGACAAGTGGTTCGAAAGAGCCATTGAAGTTCAGCAATTCGCTATCTGGGCTCCCCCGCCGGCAACAGGAACAGAAAAGGATGCGGACCAGAACCGGGAACTGATTGCTACCCTGCCGATCTACGACGCCGACAGGCGTGCGATAGGCATTCTTGGCGCGAAAGTTCCCTCCCGTTCGCTCACCTTGTCGATACAGGAAACGGATCTGCCCGACGCCTCCGCCGTCGCCATTCTCGACGCCAAGGGCACAATACTTGCCCAGCGCGCAAAGGGCGTCCCTGTCGACGAGTGGCTGCCGGCGGCACGAAGCCGGGAGGCGGACGCCGGGCTCATGTCCGGGGCCTATGTTCTAACCGGTCTGGATTCAATCAAACGCACTTACGTCGTTGTCGCGCTGCCGGGAAATATTTTCGGCATCTACGCGCAAGATGCAGAAGAACTTTCGTCGGCGGCACGCGCACTTCTCTATTTCATCATCGCGTTTCCGCTTCTCATCTGGATCGTGGCGAGTATCACGGCCGGCCGCGCGACGGAGCGTATCGTGATCGAGCCGCTGAACAATGTCCGTCAGGCAATCCGCCGCTACATAGCAGGCGACGATACCGCGCGTGTCGAGAGGGACACGAATGCGCCGGAGGAGGTTCAGGCGGTCGCCACCAAGTTCAATACCATGGCCGACACGATCCAGGCGCGCGACGAGGCCCTGCGAGCCGCACTCGACCACCAGAAAGCTCTTGTCCGGGAGATCAACCATCGCGTGCGGAACAACCTTCAGGTTATGAACAGCCTGCTCAACCTGCAGAGCCGACGTGCCAAGACGCCGGAACAGGCGGCTATCTTTCTCGACGTCCAGCGGCGGCTCAACGCACTCGGTATCGTGCACGCCGCCTTCTATCAGGGCGACGATTTCCGCTCGGTGGACCTCAGCATCCTTCTCAAGGACCTTTGCCAGTCGACGGAGCGACACCTCTCGAGCGAGTGGGGACGCCCCGTCCTGAGCATGCATTGCCCGTCTCCGGTTTTCGCGCGCCCCGATGCCGCCCTCACCCTCGCCTTTCTCGTCACCGAGTTGATCGCAGATGCGACCTCGCGGCTCTCCCCTGAGGGCCATCCGGCGACCCAGATCGATTTCGACCTCGCCGAGCAACCGAGAGGCGGTTCCACTCTCACCATGAAGGTCGACCAGCCCGTGCTCGCGGATCTGATGGAGAACCGCCCGGACGAGGGCCATATCAATCTCTTTCGGGGTCTGATCCGTCAGCTCCGCGCCCATATGGATGTCGATGAACCCGGTTGTGTCGTTACCGTTTCGCTGCCGGTTCTTGTTTAAAGACAAATCACACAAATTTTTTTGATCTGAGAAGGAACCAATCCTTTCCGGCCCGCGTTATCTGGGTGCAATTGCGATGGTGGCGTCTCCCCGGAGCCAGCAACCTTTGCAAGCCCCCCGGTCCAGTTTTATCCCCGCCCCCCCAAGCCCCACTGGATCGGGGGCTACTTCTTCCCAAAAATTTCCTTCGCACTGTCCGCGCAGCGAGCGCGCGGCGGCGTTTCGCGATTTTCGAGCGGCAAAGAAAAACCCGGCCGGTTTCACCGGCCGGGCTTATCGCCTTGGCAGCGGATGACGTTACATGTCGGTCTGCTGCGGAACCTCGTCGGCGTCATAATGGAACTTCGGGGCCTCGCGAAGTTCGTCCTGCGTCATGGAGAGGTTGAACGGTTCACCGGCGGGCGCCGCGCCGAGCTCGGCCACCTCGACGGCGACCTGATTGTCACCCATTTCCAGAAGACCACCGAACTCCACGACCGCATACCTGGCCGTACCGCTTTCGCTCATGATCAGATCGGTCACCTCGCCCGAGCCGTCATCGGCCGTTGCCAGCGTCACTTCGCGGTCGAGCCAGGTGCTGGCGAGGCGAGTGCCGGACTCTTCCAGCGGAGCCTTGTCGAACTCGGAAACGCTCTCAAGCGCCTTGGCCGTCATGCCAATCCGCACGGTGCGCTCGTCGTTTTCGTCGCGCGTTATGGATGCTCCCTGAAAGTCGATGGCGACATCCTTGCCGCCAAAGCCGAACACGGCACCGTCGGCGACGATGATCTGCTCGATGGAACGGTCCTCCGCCAGGGCCAGATCGTCAACGACGCCGACTTCCTCGCCGTCCGGGCCGACGACGCTCGCGCCGATCACGTCGCGGGCGGAAATCGCCGTTGCGGACATGATGGCGGCCTCGCCGTCGATGGTGAGCACGTCCGCACTTTCATTGAGAGATCCCGTCAGAAGTTCCTCCGGCGTCTCGGTCGCAGCCTGCGTGTCCTGCTGCTCCGCCGGCGTCACTTCTTTCGACGTATTCTGCATATCGTCCGATGCCGCATAGGCCGCCGACGCAAAAGCCATCGAGGCAACCAGCGCGGTCGTCGTGAAAAGCCGCTTCATGGTATTTCTCCTTCGTGCCATCTGGGTGCGCGGGGTCGCGCAACCCTTGTCGTATCAACGGGCCCGGGAAGGCGGCGTTCCGAATCTTATTGTTGCTGCATTGGCGCCGGATTTGCCCTGATCGAGTTCCATCCGCGTTCTACAACGCGGCGTGAAAGGCGAGCCGGGTTCCGTCATCTGGGGTAAGCTCACGCACACTCGTACCTGCGCGACGGGAGGGAAGAATGACAGTTCGTTCGACGAAGGTGACTTTCACGGGTTCGCAGGGAGAGCCGCTGGCCGCTCTGCTCGATCTTCCCGTCGGACCCGCGAGCGCCTATGCGGTCTTCGTTCATTGCTTCACCTGCTCAAAGGACATTTTCGCCGCCGCTCGCATCGCGGGGGCGCTTGCCGCGCGCGGCATAGGGGTGCTCCGCTTCGACTTCACCGGGCTCGGAATGAGCGGCGGAGAGTTCGCCAACACGAATTTCTCGTCCAACGTTGCCGACCTTCTGTGCGCCGTCGACTTTCTGCGTGAGGAATACGAGGCGCCTGCCATCCTGATCGGACACAGCCTGGGCGGCGCCGCGGTCCTTGCCGCGGCCGGTGACGTGCCGGAAGCAAAGGCGGTCGCGACCATCGGCGCCCCGGCGGATGCCGACCATGTCACTCGCAGTTTCCAGGCGGACCTCTCGAAGATCGAAACGAGCGGCGAAGCCGAAGTCACGCTTGCCGGCCGGAAGTTCCGGATCCGCAAACAGTTTCTGGACGATGTACGGGAACAGAACCTTGCCGGGAAAATTTCCTCGCTTCGCAAGGCTCTTCTCATATTCCACGCACCTCTCGACCAGACCGTCGGCATCGAGAATGCCGCAAAGATCTTCGACGCGGCCAGGCATCCGAAAAGCTTTGTCTCGCTAGACAATGCGAACCACCTACTCGCGCGGCGGAGCGATGCGCTTTACGTGGCCGATGTCCTCGCGGCCTGGGCCTCGCGCTATATCGGTATCGAGGAGACCGGCGACGACGCGGGCGATCCGCAGACCGTCACCGTGACCGAGACCGGCAAGGGCAAGTTCCAGCAGCGGATCGCGAGCGGCCCGCATCGTCTGATTGCGGACGAACCGGAGAGCCATGGCGGCTTCGATTCCGGTCCGAACCCTTACGACTACCTCTCGATCGCCCTCGGCGCCTGCACCTCGATGACGTTGCGGCTGTATGCCGAGAAGAAGGGCCTGGACCTTGGCCGGATCTCCGTTGAGGTGGGGCACTCGAAAGTACATGCGAAGGACTGCGAAGCCTGCGCGGAAGGCCGGGAGGGGTATGTCGACCTTTTCGAGCGAACCATCCATATCGAAGGTGGTCTGGAGGACTCGACGCTTGCGGAGAAGGTCGTCGAGATCGCGGGAAAGTGCCCCGTTCACCGAACGCTTGAGAAAAGTTCGGCGGTTCTGACAAAGCTGGCCGGAGACAGCGAAGAGGGCCGCGCTTGACCTGACGGACGCACTCAAAAACGCTGGTTCTGCGATCAAAAATGCGAGGCAATCGCATTTACACCCCTTTGTGAAGCTTGTATGAACCCTTCATGGACTTGCGCTATCGCGCGCAGCGAGGGGAACAGCATGGCTTTCAGGACGACCTTTCGATCATTTGCCGGTGTGCTCACCGCCACGACGCTATGGGCCGCTCCGGCCCTTTCCCAGGAACCCAGCCCGGTCACCGTTTCCGAAGAGGAATCCAGCGCCGATGTGAAGGTGCATACATTGGAAGGCCTTCTGGTTACCGGCTCGGCCGAAAGCGTCCAGGAAGTCGGCGGTTCCGCTACTTTCGTTTCGAAGGAGGAGATCGAGAAGTTCTCCTACACGGACATCAACCGGACGCTGCGCCTCGTGCCCGGCCTCCAGATTCAGGAAGAAGACGGCTACGGCCTCAGACCGAATATCGGCATTCGCGGATCGGGCAGCGACCGCAACAACAAGATCGTCATCATGGAAGACGGCGTGCTGATGGCGCCGGCTCCCTACGCCGCGCCTGCCGCCTATTACTTTCCGCATATGGGCCGTATCGAGGCGATCGAAGTCGTCAAGGGTCCGGCGGCGATCAAGTACGGCCCGTCGACGGTTGCCGGCGCAATCAACCTCTTTTCGACTTCCATTCCGGATGGCGACGACGGAAGCCTGTCCGGATCGCTCAAAGTCCTCGGCGGCGAAGACAGCACACTCCGCGTGCATGGCTATGGCGGCGGATGGATGTCGCTTTCGGAAGACTGGGACGTCGGAATTCTGGCGGAAACGCTGCAGGACCGCACCGACGGTTTCAAGGAGCTCGATGGCGGCGGCGATACGGGCTATCGCATCCAGGACTATCTCGCGAAGCTCGCATTCAAAAGCACTGCGGAATCCGGACTGCGGCAATCTTTCGAGTTCAAGGTACAACGCTCGGACGAAGTCTCGGACGAAACCTATCTCGGGCTCACCCCCGCCGACTTCGCCGCGAATCCTTATCGCCGCTACGCTGCCAGCCAGGTCGATGAAATGAACGTCGACCACCTGACGCTGCAAGCCTCGCATCGAGTCGATTTTTCGAACGACCTCAACCTGACGACAACGCTTTACTACAACGACACGAGCCGCGCCTGGTACAAGATCAACGATGCACGGCTTACCGGCGCTCCGGCATGGACGAGCATTTCAAGCATTGTCGGCGATCCATCGGCCAACGCCGCCGAACTGGCCGTCCTCAAAGGCGCCGCAGGCGAAATCCGCGTCCGCAACAACAATCGCGAATATTACTCCGCCGGAATTCAGTCCGTTCTCGGATCGGCCTTCCTGACCGGCGACATCGCCCACTATCTGGAACTCTCCGTCCGCTATCACGAGGACGAAGAGGACCGCTTCCAGAATGACGATGTGTACACAATGGCGGGCGGACAGATGACGCTGACGACGGCAGGGGCTCCAGGCAGCCAGGATAACCGGGTTGGCGATGCCCAGGCCTGGTCGTTCTTCGTTCAGGATACGATCGACTGGGGCAAGCTGACCGTTACGCCGGGCCTGCGCTATGAAACGATCCGCCTGCGGCAAACCCGCTGGGGAGCAGCCGATCCGGGTAGAACCGGTCCGGCAACAGTCGCCGAAAACACAGTCGATGTCTTCATCCCGGGCGCAGGTGCCGTCTATTACCTCAACGACGCGTGGCAGATCATCGGCGGCGTGCATCGTGGATTCGTTGCGCCCGGCACCGGCTCCACCTCCGATGCGGAACGGTCGATCAACTACGAAGCCGGATTCCGCTACGGCGCCGGCGCTCTCAACCTCGAGGCCGTCGGCTTCTTCAACGATTATTCAAACCTGCTCGGCACCTGCACGGCATCGACTGGCGGCGGCTGCGCCATCGGTGCCCAGTTCGACGGCGGCGAGGTCGATGTGAAGGGCCTCGAGTTTACGGCGGGCTACGATGCCGCCGAGCTTCTCGATACGGCATGGTCCATTCCCGTTGCTGCGATCTACACCTATACGGATGCGGAGTTCAAAACGAGCTTCAACAGCGGTTTCGGGCCCTGGGGCAATGTCAATGTGGGCGACGAGTTGCCCTACGTGCCCGATCACCAGCTGACTCTGACGGCCGGTGTGGAGGGCGAAACCTGGCGGGCCAACGTCATTGCCAACTATGTTGGCGAGACGCGCTCGGTTGCCGGCCAGGGGGCAATTCCGGACAATCAGCTCATCAACGAACGGATTGTTCTCGATCTGTCGGCGGAGGTCGACATCGTTCCCGGCGTCAGCCTGATCGGCATCGTCGAGAATGTCACGGACGAGGTCTACAACGTCTCGTTCGATCCGGCAGGCGCACGGCCCGGCAAGCCTCGCACGGTGCTCGGAGGCATCCGCTTCACCTTCTGATCGTCCGGGTTCCAATCATGACAAACGGCGGGGTCAATCCCTGCCGTTTTCGCTTGTACGGCCGAGAATGCAGAACCGGCACGAGATGTTTCCTCGCGATTGTGGCTTCTGGGCCGCGAGGCGAGTCCGACCGGTAACTCATTCATTTTTATAGGCTTTTCCGATCTGTCCTTACAATTTCCCCCGCGCGATCCGCCGAATACCGATGCAGGCTGGCCACATTTTCCGACCGTCATCTCACTGTCATAAAAATGGAAACGAACCGTCACATGGCTCTGTTACGAGCGACGGCATGGGGGGTGTTCGCGGCGTTCGTCGCGGCTGCCAATCCTGCAACAGAAGCTCATCCACAGAACACGGAGACGTCAAATGACGTTGCGAAACATTCTGCTGGCCGGTACCGCACTGGGCGCAGCCGCCTTTCTCGCGGTACCCGCCTTCGCCGCCAGCAACACCCAGGCGGAACTCGACGCCCTGAAAGCGCAGATCGAAGCGCTGCAGCGGAAGGTCGACGACGTGCAGATCCAGCACGGCAACGCGATCAAGAGCCTCGAGGAACGCAAGAGCGACGTCGAGGTCTCGCTGAAGAACGGCCGTCCGGTCTTCAAGTCGGCCGACGGCAACTTCACTTTCGGCATCACCGGTCGCGCCCATCTCGACGTCGGCGGCTACGACCAGGACGACGCCAGCAAGGCCAACTTCGGCGGCTTGCGCGGCAACGCCAACTTCCGGCGCCTCCGTGTCGGTCTCAACGGCACGCTCGCCAAGGATTTCGGATACAATATCGAATTCAACTTCGGCGACAGTGGCACGGAATCGAACGCCCGCATCTACGAAGCGGTGTTGGCCTACAAAGGCATCGACGGCCTGCAGATCCTCACCGGTGCGACGAAGCCGCGGATGACGCTCGACGACTCGACGTCTTCGAACGACATTACCTTCATCGAACGCGCCACGGCAGCAAATCTCGCCATCAGCCCGGCGGCGGGCGAAGGGCGCATGCTGCTCGGCGGTATCTACAACACCAGCAATTTCTACAGCAGCGCCTTCTATTCCATGGGCACCGTCGGCAACAACACTTCGGCGGGCAACACGGACTTCGATACGTCGAACGCCGTTGGTCGTCTGGCCTACGCAACCTCACCGAAAGAAGGTGCGAACTTTCACTTTGGCGTTTCGGCTTCGCACTCCTTCAATCTGCCGGGCGACGCGCTTCGCCTCCGCGACCGGCCGGAACTCCGTATTGACCCGACGCGCCTGATCGACGCGAATTTCGGCGCCACGGTCGATACGGTCTCGGTCTATGGTCCGGAACTCGCGTTCAACTACGGCCCGTTCCGCGCTCAGGGCGAATACTACCGTTTCGACGTCAGCGGCCTCAACGCAAACCCCGACGCCGATCTTGACGCCTGGTACCTGCAGGCCTCGTGGATTCTGACGGGCGAATCCTACAACTATGACATCAAGAAGGCTGCCTTCAAGGGTGTGAAGCCTGCCAATCCCTTCGGCTTCGGCAACAAGGGCTCGGGTGCCTGGGAAATCGCGGCGCGCTACAGCCAGGCCGATCTCAACGACGCCAGCGCGGGCATCGCGGGCGGCGAGCAGGACATCATCACGGTGGGCCTCAACTGGTACGTCAACAACAACCTCCGTTTCATGCTCAACTACCTGAACGTGGATGTAGAAGACCGGGGCGGCGTCACCAACTCGAACTTCGGCCACGATGCGGTTGCGCTGCGCACGCAGTTCGCCTTCTGAGCCTACGTCCAGTCCGATCCTCGCAGATCGTCAGACGGCAGACCCCCGGTGGAGAAATCCACCGGGGGTTTTGCCATGGGGATAACCCGGCAAGCGGGGACAAATCGGGGCGACCGTCATCGAACTGTCACCGAACCGTCAAGAACGCGCCTCTTGTCCCCGCTGTGGCGGCACGGCATCGCCGATGCAGAACGGCAACGACAGAAAGGTCACAGCCGGAACGGCAAAAGTCACAGCGGGGATAAAGCCGCGGAACGTCAATCGAGACGAAGCTTCTCCCGCTCTTCCTCCGCGAACACCCAGGGGAGGGAATAAAAGCCCGCGATGACACCGTCACGCTGACCGTCCTGCGAGAGGACGTAGTCGAAGAAGGCAAGACTCACTTCGTTCTTCATGCCTTCGAGATGGACGAAGCGGGCGAGCGGATAGTCGGCACGGTAGGCGCTCGATGCACTGGGAGCGGCGCAGCCGCCGCCATCCGACACTTGCAGCGCCTTGACGCCGTCGCCCCGGTAGCCGGCAGGCGCGTAGCCGATGCCGCCCGGCGTTTCGGCGAGCCTGTCGAGCAGATCCGAATAGCGCGCGACGCGCACGACGCCGGGGGCGAAGGGCGCACCCGTGAGCGCGGCTTCGGCGAAGAAGTCGCTCTCGCCCGGCTCCGTCTCGCGCGCCATCGCAAGGACCGGCGTGGACGGTCCGCCCGCCATGCTCCACGACGGATTTTCGTCCGTGTAGAGAGTGTGCAGCGCGTCGAGCGGGATGCAGGCGAGCGGGTTCTCCGCGTTGACGAGAACGGCAATCGCCTCGACCGCCGCCCTGATCCTGACACCTCCCTCCGCGCCGCCGGGATGCAGCACGGTTTCCGGCTGCGCCATGCGGAAGCTCTCCGGCCAGAGCAGCAGGAGGCTCGCCGGCGCCGGCGCCCCGGCAACCGACGCCTCGCCCGCGAGGCCGGGACGCGGTTCATAGTCCGGGTAGCGCTCGTCGACCGCATGGGCGGGCGTGAGGGCCGAAAAGGAAAGAAGGGTGGCGAGAAGAAGGTGGCGTTTCATCAATCGGCGAGCCCGGAAAAGAGAACAGCCCAAGCCATGCCCGGCTTTTGCGTCATGCGCGTGACACCGTGGCAGCCCCCGCCCCGAAAAATTCTCTCGAATTTTTCGACCCTCCCCGAGGGGAGGGTGATCTCGAGCGAGAGGCGATCAGATACGGCTATCCTGCGCATGACGCCTATTCCATCACGAGCACGGCGGCGCCGGTGAGGCGGCCGTCGCGGAGACGGGCCAGCGCCTCGTTCGCCTGCTCGAGCGGCAGCGTCTCGACCGTGGTGACGACCGGCACTTTCGGCGCGAGGGCGAGGAACTCCTCGCCATCCGCGCGCGTCAGATTCGCGACCGAATGGAGCGAGCGCTCGCGCCAGAGAATGTCGTAGGGGAAGGAGGGGATGTCCGACATGTGAATGCCGGCGCAGACGACGCGGCCGCCGGGCGCAACGGCGCGGAGCGCGGCAGGGACGAGCGGCCCGGCAGGCGCATAGATGATGGCGGCGTCGAGAAGGTCCGGCGGCGCCTCGTCCGAGTCGCCTGCCCATTCCGCGCCGAGCGAGCGCGCAAACGCCTTCGCGGCTTCGTCGCCGGGTTTCACGAAAGCGAAGAGCCGCCAGCCTTCGTGGCGCGCCACCTGCGCGACGATATGCGCCGCCGCACCGAAGCCGTAGAGCCCGAGCGTCCCGCCCTCGCCCGCCATGCGGAGCGAGCGGTAGCCGATGAGCCCGGCGCAGAGAAGCGGCGCCGCCTCCGCCGCGCCGTAGCCTTCCGCGACGGGAAAACAGTAGCGCGCATCGGCGAGTGTGAACTCGGCATAGCCGCCGTCGCGCGTATAGCCGGTGAAGAGCGCTTTCCCGCAGAGGTTCTCGCGGCCCGCGCGGCAATAGCGGCAGGTGCCGCAGGTCCATCCGAGCCAGGGAATGCCGACACGCGCGCCGGGCGTGAAGCCGGTGACGCCCTCGCCCAGCGCGGCGACGCGGCCGACGATCTCGTGGCCCGGCACGACGGGACACTTCGGATCAGGAAGGTCGCCGTCGACCAGATGAAGGTCCGTGCGGCAGACGCCGCAGGCCTCGACCTTCACCAGGACCTCGCCGGGACCGGGATGCGGTACGGGAAGCTCCGCGAGGCGCAGCGGCTTTCCCGGCGTCTCGAACAGCATGGCGCGCATGGTTTCGGGAAGGGACATAGCCGGGCTCCTTTGCGGGTCATGGTTTCACAAAGGGAGCGGGTATTCGAGGGGCCATAGACGTCGCCAATGTCGCAGCGACATGGTTTGCGCACGAAGGCGCGGAGACGCAAAGTGCCCGCCACAATCGTCACGGCCCGATTTATTCGGGCCGTCCACGTCTTTGCGGTGCGGCTGGAGGAGGAAGACCCCGGCTTTCGCCGGGGCAGGCGTGGATGGCCCGGACAAGCCGGGCCATGACGAATTTCTTTGAATGCTGTCCCGGCGGCAGGCGGACAAGCCCGCCGCCGGGAAGGCGTTACTTCAGTCCATGCGCCTTGGCGCGGGCGAGGTCGTCTTTCAGCGTGCGCGCGCCGAGCACGAAGTGGATGCCGGCCCATATCCAGACAAACATCACGGTGAGGAGCGCGTAGCGGAGCGATTCCTGTCCGAAGGAATCATTGTAGAGGTCGCTCAGGATGCCGACGGCCTGCGGGCCCAGCCCCATGCCGATCAGGTTGAGGATGAGGAAGAGGACGGCGGAGGCGACGGCGCGCATGCGCAGCGTGACGAGGCCCTGCGTCATGGCGAGCGCGGGTCCGATATAGGCCGCGCCCGCGAAGGCCGGGAGGAGGAACATCGCCAGCGCCCAGTACTTGTCGGAGGAAAGGTACATGCCGACCGAGAAGGGGAAGCAGAGGAACATGATGATCGCGACGACCCAGAGGTTCCAGCGTACGTCACCCTTGCCGTAGCGGTCCGCGAGCCAGCCCGTGACATAGGTGCCCGCGCCGCCGACGAAGCCGATGATGAGCGCGAGCCAGGTGCCGATCTCGCCGGGCGTCATCTGGAAGGAGCGGATGAGGAAGGCGGGAATCCAGGTGACGCCGGCATAACCCGAGAAAGCCGCCGTGGCGCAGCCGAACGCGATGTGCCGAAAGGATTTCTGCGCCCAGAGCAGCTTCCAGACTTCCATGAAACCCGGCGCGGCCGCGGCCACCTGCTGCGCCGAGGCGCCATCGGCATGGCCGCGCGACGGCTCCTTCAAGGTGAAGCGCACGAGGAGCGCGATGACGATACCCGGCCCGCCGACGACGAAGAAGGCCGCGCGCCAGCCATACCACTGGCTGACCCAGCCGCCGACGAGGAAGCCGATCAGGATGCCGATATTGATGCCGAGCGAGTAGATGCCCATCGCGCCGGCGCGCTTCTCGGGCGGAAACATGTCGGAGATCATGGAGTGCGAAGGCGGGCTCGAACCTGCTTCGCCGATGCCGACGCCGATGCGCGCGAGGGCAAGCTGGGCGAAGTTCGTCACGAAGCCGCAGACCACCGTCATGGTCGAAAAAATGGTGAGCGCGAGCGAGACGATGTTGCGGCGGTTGGTGCGGTCGGCCCACATGGCGATGGGAACGCCAAGCGTCGCGTAGAAGATCGCGAAGGTGATGCCGGAGAGAAAGCCGAGCTGCGTGTCGCTCAGCAGCAGATCTTCCTTGATGGGCTGAAGCAGGATCGACAGAATCTGCCGGTCCACGTAGTTCGCCGTGTAGGCGGTCATCAATACAAAGAGCGCGTAATTGCGATAGGCAGGCGTGAAGCCCTGCGACGGCGCAATGCCGCCCGCGGCGCCCGGAACGGCGCCAGCCCTGTCTGTCATTCTGTCCTCCCCGAATATCTCCCCCGGCCAGTTTCCTCCCCGCCGGGTTCGCGTTCCGATTGCGTGCCGAAATTTCTCGTTGCGCAAAGCGTAGCAGCGGGGGCGGGGAACTCAAGCTGCGCAATCGGGTAGGAGCATCACATCGACGTGGGCATGGGAGATGTGAGGAGGCACTGTCGGCGGATGACCGTCTTGCGTTCCTTGCTTACCCCTCCCCTAAAAATCCTTGGGGATTTTTAGACCCTCCCACAGGGGGAGGGTGGTCGAGATGGAGAGGTACATGCGACGAGGGAAGGCTCTAAGCTGACGGAGGCGTCAGGAATGGCCGTGTCCGATTTTGGCGAGCGGCGGGCGGGCGGGCGCTCTAGACTGCAGCCCATGAACGAGATGTCCACACCCCTCATCGCGGCCGCCCCGCTCGATCCGGATCAGTGCTACCGCGCGATCCAGGCAAAGGATGCCCGCTTCGACGGACGCTTCTTCGTCTGCGTGTCGACGACGGGGATTTATTGCCGGCCGGTCTGTCCGGCGCGCGTGCCGAAGCGGCAGCATTGCAGTTTCGTGCCTTCCGCAGCGGCGGCGGAGGCGGCGGGGTTCCGCTCCTGCCTGCGCTGCCGGCCGGAGACGGCGCCGGGAACGCCCGCCTGGGCGGGAACGGCGGCGACCGTTTCGCGCGCGCTGCGCCTGATCGAGGAAGGCGCGCTCGACGAGGGCCGCCTCGAAGACCTGGCGGCGCGGCTCGGGCTTGGCGAACGGCAGCTCCGCCGGCTGTTCCTCGCGCATGTCGGCGCGGGGCCGCAGGCCGTCGCCGCGAACCGGCGGCTGCTGACCGCGAAGCAGCTCATCAGCGATACGCGGATGCCGCTGGCGGATGTCGCCTTCGCCGCGGGATATCAGAGCCTGCGGCGCTTCAACGATGCGATCAGAACCGCTTATGGCGTCGCGCCGACGGAAATCCGCCGCGCCTCGGAGACGCAGGCGGGGAGCAGCATTCGCATCCGGCTCGGCTATCGGCCGCCGTTCGATTTCGGGCGCATCCTCGACTATCTCTCTTCACGCGCGCTGCCGGGCGTGGAACGCATCGAAACGGATCGCTATGCGCGCAGCTTCAATCTCGGCGGCGCAAAGGGCGTGCTCACCGTTACGCCCGCGCGCGGCCATGCGCTCGAAGCGCGGGTGACGATGCTCGACGCCAGCGCAACCGCCCTGCCCATCCGCGCCATCGCCGCGCGACTCCGGCGGCTGTTCGATCTCGACGCGGAGCCGGGCGCCATCGCCGCCGCCTTCGCGCGCGATCCCCTGATCGGACCACGCCTGAAGCGCGCGCCGGGCTTGCGCGTGCCGGGCGCCTTCGACGGCTTCGAACTCGCCGTGCGCGCCGTTCTCGGGCAGCAGATTTCGGTGAAGGGCGCGACGACGATCGCCGGGCGCATCGTTGCCAAGTTCGGCGAGCCCGTGAGTGCGGAGAGGGAGGGCCTCACACATTTCTTCCCCTCGCCCGCACGGCTCGCGCGCGCGGACCTCTCCGGCCTCGGCCTCACGGGCGGGCGGATCGCGACACTGAAATCCCTCGCCGGCGCCGTCGCTTCGGGCGCCCTCGATTTCACGCCGCGCGAAAGCCTGGAGGCGAAGATCGCCGAACTGACGGCGCTGCCCGGCATCGGCGAGTGGACGGCGCACTACATCTGCCTGCGCGCGCTTGGCGAACCGGACGCCTTTCCCTCCTCCGACCTCGGGCTGCGCAAGGCGGCGGGCGAGGGAGAACCCGTTCCGGCCGCCGCCCTCGAAGCCCTTTCGGAGCGTTGGCGGCCCTGGCGCGGCTATGCGGCGCTGGCGCTCTGGACCACCTGAAGGAGAATGACATGAAACTTCCCGACGACGACACGCTCGCCACCGCGACGCTCGACACGCCCATCGGCCGGCTGCGTCTTGCCGCGACCGATGCGGGCCTTGCGGCGGTGCTGTTTCCGAACCAGAAGGACGCCGCTTTCCCGAAGCGGGACGGCAGCGCCAAGGCGCGCGCGCATCTCGACAAGGCCGTGAAAGCGCTGACGCGTTATTTCGAGGGAAAACAGACGGACTTCTCGGGCCTGACGCTGGCGGCGCAGGGCACCGATTTCCAGAAGCGCGTGTGGCACGCGCTCGCGCGCATTCCCTTCGGCCAGACGCGAAGCTATGCCGAGATCGCGCGCGCCATCGGCAATCCGAAGGGCATGCGCGCGGTGGGACTGGCGAACGGGAAGAACCCGCTTCCGATCATCGTACCCTGCCACCGTGTCATCGGCGCGGACGGCTCGCTCACCGGTTTCGGCGGCGGGCTGCCGACGAAGAAGTGGCTGCTCGAATTCGAGGGGCTGGAGACACCGAGTTTCGTTTGATTACATTAATCCACCAAGAGACGCGAATTCCGCCGTATTCGGAACTTACCTCACACCGCAAATCGGGCTAGGCTTGCCGCCGGGGGAGCTTCTGGTCTGGAGGACATAAATGTTTGGCGACGGCTATACCGGCATTCTCGGCATCATCATCCTGATACTGGATATCTATGCGATCATCCGTATCGTGCAGAGCGGCGCAGAACCCCTCTGGAAGGCGATCTGGATCGTCGTCGTTCTTTTCCTGCCGGTCCTCGGTCTCATTCTCTGGTTTCTTCTCGGGCCGAAATAGCATCCTGTTTCGTCCGTACACGTCTTAACCCGCCCGCACAACATGCGGGCGGGCAACTCCCATTGCGAGAGGACCTCATGAGCTTCAAGGATTTTCTGGGTTTCGAGAAGATGATCTCGGCCAACCTCATCAAGCTGCTCTACTGGTTCGGGCTCGTCGTCATCGTTCTCTTCGTGCTGGCGTCGCTTGCGGGCTCGATCAGCACGATGAGCTGGAACGGCGCTCTCGGGCTGCTGCAATTCGTGGTGGCGCTGATCGGCGGCGTGCTCGGCGTGCTTTTCTGGCGGGTGATCTGCGAGATGTACCTGACCTTCCTGTCGATGAACGACAGGCTCGGCCAGATCCGCGACAAGCTGCCGGGCGCCTGAGTTTCAGAAGAGATCCGCGAGAGGAAGCGTCCCCCCGCGCGGAAGCGCGCGGACGGGAACGCTCCCCGCAAAGCGCGCGATCGTTTCCGCCGTTTCCTCGACGGGCACGGGGCCGGGCGCGGCCTCGCTCACCACGATGGCGCGCGGCGGGATGCCTTCGGCGCGCATGACGGCCAGCGTCGTCAGCGTGTGGCTGATGGTGCCAAGATAGGCGCCGACGACGAGGAGGGGCGCGAGGCCGGTCTTCGCGTCGAGCGCCTTCATCCAGTCGAGAACGGTGTGGCGGGTGTCGAGCGGCACCATGAGGCCGCCGACGCCTTCGATGACCAGCGGATCGTGTTTCTTCGCCGCGCTCACGCATTCCTCGACCAGTTCGCCGAAGTCGATGGCGCGGCCCTCGCGCTTCGCCGCCATGTCGGGCGAGAGCGCGGCGCGGAAACGCCAGCGCGAGACAAGGCCCGCATTCTCGAAGGTGACGGCTTCGCCCATCGCGGCGAGAAGCTCGGCGGGATCGCTTCCCGGAAAGGTCTGTTCGTCGATGCCGCTGACGAGCGGCTTGATGACACGCGCCTTCAGCTCGCGCGTCAGCATGGCGGAGACATAGGTCTTGCCGATCTCGGTGCCGGAGGAGGTGACGAAGATGGGGGGCATGGTTGCTCGTTCGTTGAAGCCCGTCCCGCGAGGGGAAGGTGTGAGGGCGCAACCTTATTCGGCGGCCTTGCGCGGGACAATCCGATCACGGACGAGGGATGCGAGGCGCGCAATATCGGCGGCGTCATGTTCCGCCGTGAAGGTGAAGCGGAGCCGCGCGGTGCCGGCGGGCACCGTCGGCGGGCGGATGCCGGTGACGAGGTAGCCTTCCGTCTCAAGAAGCGCAGAGGCGGCGAGCGTCAGTTCCGCATCGCCGAGAATCAGCGGCACGATGGGGCTTTCGGGGTCGGGCAGGTTCAGCGCGCGGGTGAAGCTCCTCGCCTTCTCGACCGGGCGGCGGCAGTAGTCCGGGTTCGCGCGCATGAAATCGAGCGCGGCGATGGCGGCGGCGGCGGTGCCGGGCGGCAGACCGGTCGAATAGATCAGCGTGCGGGCGCGGGTGCGGATCAGGTCGCAGACGGCGCGGCTGGCGCAGAGATAGCCGCCATAGGCGCCGACCGCCTTCGAGAGCGTGCCCATCTGGAGGGGAACGGCGGCCTTGGCGTTGCCCATGAAACTCGAACCGCGGCCTTCATGGCCGACGACGCCGATCCCGTGCGCATCATCCGTCATCAGCCAGGCCTCGTGACGCGCGGCGATCTCCGCCATGGCTTCGACGGGCGCGGCGTCGCCGTCCATGCTGAAGATGCCGTCGGTGAGGATCAGGCAATGCTCAGCGGCGTCGCGGTGTTCGGCGAGCAGGCTTTCGAGATGGGCCATGTCGTTGTGGCGGAAGATCTCGACGCGGGCGCCAGAGAGTTTCGAGCCGGACAGCAGGCAGGCGTGGGAAAGCTCGTCGGCGAGGATGAGATCGCCCTCGCGGACGAGCGTCGGGATAATGCCCATGTTCGCCATGTAGCCGGAGCCGAAGACGACGCAGTCTTCCGCCTGCTTCCAGCCGGCAAGGCGGGTTTCGAGGGTGCGGAAGAGCGGGTGGTTGCCGGAGACGAGGCGCGAGGCGCCGGAGCCGGTGCCGTATCTTTCGGTCGCCTCGATGGCGGCGCGCTTCACCGTCTCGTTCTGCGAGAGGTTCAGATAGTCGTTGCAGCAGAAGGAGACGAGGCGGCGGCCGTCGCGGAAGGCAATCGCGCCCTCGCGCCTGTCGGTCTCGACAAGGCGGCGGCGCAGCGCCTGCGCTTCGAGCGCATCGAGCTTCGCCCGCGCGAAATCATCGAGGGTCTCTCTGGGGGCCTTCGCCATCGCTCTCTCCTCTCGGCGAGGAGGTATGGGCCGCGCAGGGTTCCCCGCGCAAGCCCTTTCGTCACACGGGTTTAAAAGCTGCCTGTTTTCAAGGAGATGCGCGAGCTCGCCGCCAGCAGCGTACCGGCTTCCACCGGCGCTTCCCCGGGCTTCTCGACGCTCGCATAGGCATTCGCGAAGAGCTCTTCCGCCGCGGCGATCTCTTCCGCGAGGCCGGCCTGTTCCTCGCCGAGCTCAGGCTTCAGATGCGCGGCGCGCTTTTCGGCGACCTTCCAGAAGCCGTAACCGTCGATCCAGGCCTCGTCGGTGCCGGCCGGACCCATGGCCGTGTCGTACTGCTTCGCCGCGCGGTCGAACATGTCGGCCATGAGCGCGGCCTCGATGGCGGCCTCGCTCCTGTCGCTCGCCGGCGCCGTTTCCTCGGCCGCGTCGATCGCGGCATAGACCTTCGCGGCGGCGGCCTTGACCTCATCGGCGGGCGCGTCGCCCAGCGCGAGATCGACGGCTTCCGTCATCTCGTCGAGAAAGAGAGGCGCGCCCCGCTCCTCGAAGACGGGTTCGAGGTCGATATAGACCTCGGAAATCGGGTGGGCGAACATCTCGCCGCCCGCCTGGCGGCCGCCTTCGACCTCGAGCATCGCCTCGCCGGCAAGGTAATGGGCGCGGATGACGTCGAGCGCGGAAAGATAGGCGACCGGGTCCTTCGCGGCCTCGGCCGGGTCCACGCCCCGCTCGCCGCCTTCGCCCTCGCCGCCTTCGCCTTCACCACCCTCGCCTTTTCCCTCACCCTCGCCCTCGCCGGCGGCCACGAGGAAGCTGCCGGAAGCGGGTTTGCCCTGCGGCGCATCGGCATGGGAGCCCGCGCCTTCGCCGGCGGAGGACGAGGCCATGCCCGCGACCGCGCCCGAAGCCGCGATGAGGGCGGCGGCGCTGATGCTGGTCCAGAGTTTGGTGCGGTATTTCATGGTGGCTCCCCTTTGAGATCTTCGGCGGGTTCCTGTGGCGGCGGCGCGTTCCGGCCGCGATACTGGCCTCGACCTTTACCGCGAGGCGGATTAGTTTGCAAACGCTTTGCATTATCACGGGTTTGTGACGTTGTTTATCCAGATCGCCGATGTTCTGACCGCTTCCGAGCTGCGCCTGGCCGACACCGTTTTCCGGCAGAACGACGCCTTCGAGGATGGCGCGCGGACGGCCGGGCGGATCGCGAAAGCGGTCAAGAAGAACGAGCAGGCGAAGCGGACGGGGCTCGCCGCCGATTTCACCGCGCTCATCGAAAAGCGGCTGACGAAGAACGAGGTCTTCCGCGCGGCGGCGCGGCCGCGCGACTTCATCCGGATTCTGCTCTCGCGCTACACGGAAGGCATGGAATACGGGCTCCATTCGGACGATGCCTTCATGGACGGCATGCGGGTGGACCTTTCCTTCACGCTGTTCCTCGCCGAACCGGACACCTATGAGGGCGGCGAGCTGATCGTCGAGGAACCGGCGGGCGAGCGCTTCGTGAAGCTCAACGCGGGCTCGCTGGTGCTCTACCCCTCGACGACGCTGCACCGGGTGGCGGCGGTGACGAAGGGCGAGCGGCGCGCCGCCGTCGGCTGGGTCCGCAGCCTTGTCCGGGGGGCGGAGGAGCGCGAGACGCTGTTCGACGTCGCGCTGGCGCTGCGTCAGGCGGAAGAGGCGGGAAACCGGGCGCTGACGGACCGGCTGCTCAAGGTTCAGGGCGCGCTTCTGCGCCGCTGGGGAGACTAGGGCAATCGGGCAAGCCGATTGCCCTCGATTCTTGTTTGCCCTCAAACGCCGGGCGCGCCCATCCGGGCGCTTGGCTTACGCGCCATAAGGCGCGGCGGCCCCAAGTCGGAACACTTCCGACTTGGGCTTCTTGATACATAAGAGGGAACTGGCCTTATGCCAGTTCGTGGCGCCCTTGCCGTTTTCGGCAAGCCGAAAACGGTTATCGACACTCCGATGGCATCCATGCGGAATCTTGCATTGGGGCTCAGGCCGCCTATGCTGCCCGGAACATTCCGACGGTAATCAGTCAGAGAAGTGGCGGACATGACCATCCAGACCCGCATCGAAGAACCCAAATCCGCGCAGCCCGGCATTACCCGGCGCACCAATCCGGACGAGACGCGGCACGACTGGACGCGCGCGGAACTGCAGGCGCTGTTCGACCTGCCCTTCAACGATCTGCTGTTCGAGGCGCAGCTCGTGCACCGGCGCTGGTTCAAGGCGAACGAAGTGCAGATGTCGACGCTGCTCTCGATCAAGACCGGCGGCTGTCCGGAAGATTGCGGCTACTGCGCGCAGAGCGCGAAGTTCGAGACGGGTCTGAAGGCTTCCAAGCTGATGGAAGTGGAGAAGGTGCTCGCCGAAGCCCGCAAGGCGAAGGAAGCGGGCGCGACGCGCTACTGCATGGGCGCGGCCTGGCGCGAGCCGAAGGACCGCGACATGGACATGGTCTGCGCCATGATCGAGGGCGTGAAGGAAATGGGCATGGAAACCTGCATGACGCTCGGCATGCTTTCCGGCCAGCAGGTGCACCGCCTCGCGCAGACGGGCCTCGACTACTACAACCACAATGTCGATACGTCGGAAGAATACTATCCGAACGTCATCAGTACACGGACCTATCAGGACCGGCTCGACACGCTGGAGCGTGTGCGCAATGCGGGCATCAATGTCTGCTCCGGCGGGATCGTCGGCATGGGCGAAAGCGCGGACGACCGCATCGGCATGCTGATGACGCTGGCGACCCTGCCGGAACATCCGCAAAGCGTGCCGATCAACATGCTGATGCCGATGGAAGGCACGCCGCTCGGCCGGAGCGAGAAGGTCGACCCTCTCGACTTCGTGCGCATGATCGCGGTGGCGCGCATCGCGATGCCGAAATCGGTCGTTCGCATCGCCGCGGGACGCGAGCTCATGTCGGAAGAGCAGCAGGCACTCTGCTTCATGGCGGGCGCCAATTCGGTCTTCGTCGGCGACAAGCTGCTGACCGCGAAGAACCCGGAAGAGGACAAGGACCGCAAGCTCTTCGAGAAGCTCGGCATCGAACCGATGCCGGCGCATAGCTGCCCGTCGGAGAAGTGACGCGGCGAAGGATGTCCGTCCCGCCGCCCAATCCGCTCATCAACGATCCGCCCGCATGGCTTGCGGAGGGCGCGCCGCATTTGTGGCTGCCCTATACGCAGATGCAGACGACGCCGATGGCGCTGCCGGTGGTGAAGACCGACGGTGTGCGGCTGACGCTCGCGGACGGGCGCGAGCTTGTCGACGGGATTTCGTCGTGGTGGACGGCGGCGCATGGCTACAACCATCCGCATATTCGCGAAGCGGTGACGGCGCAGCTTGAAAAGATGCCGCATGTGATGCTGGGCGGGCTCGCGCATGAGCCGGCCTGCCGGCTTGCCACACGGCTGTCGGAAAAGCTGCCGGGCGATCTGGCCCACGTGTTCTTTTCGGAGTCGGGGTCGGTCTCGGTCGAGATCGCGATGAAGATCGCGGTGCAGTACTGGATCAACCAGGGAAAAAAGGGCCGCACGCGCTTCGTCAGCTTCAAGGGCGGCTATCACGGCGACACGCTTGCCACCATGTCGGTCTGCGATCCGGACGAGGGCATGCATACGCTCTTCAAGGGCGCGATCGCGGAGCAGTTCATCTGCGAGCTGCCGAGCGACGCGGAGAAGACCGCGGCGCTGGACACATTCCTCGGCGAGCACGCGCATGAGGTGGCCGCCGTCGTCACCGAGCCGCTGGTGCAGGGCGCGGGCGGCATGCGCTTCCATTCGCCGGAAACGCTGAAAACGCTCCGCGCGCTTTGCGACAGGCACGGCGTGCTGCTGATCCTCGACGAGATCTTCACCGGTTTCGGGCGGACGGGCACGATGTTCGCCTGCGAGCAGGCCGGGATCGTGCCCGACATCGTGACGCTGTCGAAGGCGCTGACCGGCGGGACGATGGCGCTGGCGGCGACCGTCGCCACTGCGCGCGTCTACGAGGCGTTTCTCGGCGAGGAGGGGGCACGCGCGCTGATGCACGGGCCGACCTATACGGGGAACCCGCTTGCCTGCGCGGCGGCGAACGCCTCGCTCGACCTTTTCGAGACGGAGCCACGGCTTGAGCAGGTCAAGGCGATCTCGCGCCAGCTCACGGAGGAACTCGAACCGGCGCGATCGCTCCCCGGCGTGAAGGATGTGCGGGTGAAGGGAGCCATCGGCGTCATCGAGCTGGAGCGGATCGGCGACCTCAACGCCATGAAGCGCCGCTTCGTCGAGGAGGGGGTGTGGATCCGGCCCTTCGGCAATATCGTCTACACGACGCCGCCGCTCGTGATCGAGGCAGCAGACCTTGCCCGCCTGACGGGCGCGATGCTGAAAGTAACGGCAGAGAGCAGCCGCTGACCGGGCCATATGTGTCGCGGCCAACACATTTTATGGTGGCATGCGCATTTTTCGCCGCCACATGTTGAGCCAGAATGGGTCACACATTACTCTCGGCCCGGGGGCTGATTCGGCCTTATCGGATATTCGATCACGCACATGCCGGCGGGTCGCGGGAGCGCGAAAGCTCATTCCCGGGTCGCGGCAAACGCGTCAATTTTTGGGGCCGCAGTCAAAGAAGTTGAACCGGCGGCCGGTCATCGGGAATAAGCCATGCATGTCATCGCGTTTGCGTCCCAGAAGGGTGGCTCCGGGAAAACCACGCTTGCCGGCCATATCGCCGTCGAAGCGGAGCGCCGCGGCGCAGGGCCCGTTGCCCTGATCGATACCGACCCGCAGGGGTCGCTCTCCCAGTGGTGGAATGCGCGCGAGGCCGAGCGGCCCTTCTTCGTGCGCGCTTCCGACAAGGGGCTCGAGGCCGATCTCGACAAGCTCAGGGACGGGGGCGTGCGCCTCGTCATCGTCGATACGCCGCCCGCCATCACCGCCACCATCGGCCATGTGATCGCGCAGGCGGACCTCGTGGTCATTCCGACCCGGCCGAGCCCGCACGACCTGCGCGCCGCGGGCGCCACCGTCCGGCTCTGCGAGGAAATCGGCAAGCCGCTCGTTTTTGCCGTCAACGGGGCCGCCCCCCGGGCCCGCATCACCACGGAGGCCGTTATCGCTCTCTCACACCACGGCCCCGTCGCCCCCTCGATCCTGCATCAGCGAATCGATTTCGCCTCCAGCATGATCGATGGCCGGACCGTCATGGAAATCGGCTCCTCGACCAAGTCGCCCGACGAAATCGCGGAACTCTGGCGTTTCCTCGACGACCGGCTGCAGGGCCGCGAAACCTCGCCGCTTGCCTCCGGTTCCTTCGCCTCCGGCCAGGCGTCCGACAGTATTCTTCGAGGCGCCGCCTGATGAACAAGAAGCCTGCCTCATTGACGAGCGACCTGCTTGCGCGCAAGGGTGAAGCCGGACCTTCCTCGGTGGATCCGGTTTCGCGCGTGACCCTCTCGCCCGGACGGCAGGAGACTCTGAGCGGAATCAGCGCAAATGAAGGTCCTTCCCGGGGGCTTTATGCCGCCCCTGCCACGGAGAGGCCCGAGATGTACGGAACGGACGAGGAAGAGCGGCCAAGCCCGCCCGAACCCGAAATCATCTACACACCGGAAGACGAGGATGGCGGCGGACGCACCCGGCTGATCGCCGGCGCCTTTGTCGGCATCGCCATTCTGGGCGGCGTCATCGTCGCCCTGTCGCTGAACGAGGGCGGCTCGGGCGTTGCGCCCGTCGCGCCGGAGGTGACGTCCGTTCCCGACGAAACACCCGCGCCCGCCGAGACGGCGGAAGCGCCCACGACCGCTCCCGTGGCGGAAACGCCCGCCGAACCGGCCGCCCCGGAAGCGACCGTGCCGGGCGGCGAAGAGGCGGCGGAGACGCCCCCCGACATGCGCGCGAGCGCGGAGCCGGCCGCGCCCGAGAGCAAGGCGAGCGAGCCTGCCGGAGCGGAAGAGAGCGGCCCGACCTCGATCACGCCGCCCGCGGCCGCACCGGAGCCCGCGAAGCCCGCCGAAGCGGCCCCACAGCAGACGGCCGCCGCCGAACCGGCAGCCCCTGCCCCCTCGGCCACGCCCGCGAGCGGCGGGGCTTACGTGGTGCAGATCATGGCGCTGCGCGAGGAAGGGGCGGCCAAGACCGCCTGGGCCGCGCTGCAGAAGAAGCATCCCGCGATCCTCGGCGGCCATGCGCTCGACGTCGAAAAGGCCGATCTCGGCGACAAGGGCACCTTCTACCGTGTCCGCGCCGCGGGCTTCGAGACGAAGGCGGCGGCGCAGTCCGCCTGTTCGAGCCTCAAATCCACCGGTCAGGACTGCCTCGTCAAGGCAAGGTGAACGGATAGAACTTCGCGGTTCGAGCGTGTAGGTTCCCGCCAAACGACATCTGGTTGGAGGAAAATCTACATGGTCGAGGCAGTGATCTGGGACTTCGGCGGCGTGCTGACGTCGAGCCCGTTCGAGGCGTTCAACCGCTACGAGGCGGAAAAGGGGCTGGCGAAGGATTTCATTCGCGGCATCAACGCGACCAATCCCGATACGAATGCCTGGGCGCTGTTCGAACGCAGCGACTGTTCGCTGGACGATTTCGACCGGCTGTTCGCGGAGGAATCGCACGCGAAGGGACACCGCATCCCCGGCCGCGACATCATCGAACTGCTGTCGGGTGACATAAGGCCCGAAATGGTGACGGCGCTGAAGCGCTGCAAGGAACGCGCGAAGGTCGGCTGCATCACCAACAACGTTTCGGCGGGCGAAGGCGCCGGCATGGCGCGCAGCGCCGAGAAGGCCGCCGCCGTGCAGGAAGTCATGGGGCTCTTCGACCATGTCATCGAAAGCTCCAAGGTCGGCATCCGCAAGCCCGATCCGCGCATCTACGAGATGGCCTGCGAGGCGCTCGGCGTTTCCGCTGCGGCAAGCGTCTATCTCGACGATCTCGGCATCAACCTGAAGCCTGCCCGCGCGCTCGGCATGACCACGATCAAGGTGGTTTCGCCGGAACAGGCGCTGAAGGAACTGGAAGCGGCGGTCGGCTTTCCCGTCGCTTGAGACGCAGCGCCAAAGAGCCGTAAGCTGGTCCTCAAAAGAACAAGGGAGGACGTTCACGATGCTCAGGCCCAAGGCTCAGGCGATCGATCTCGGCGGCAAGCCGGATCTGAAAGATCCCGATCTCTACATGCGCGAGGAACACCACGACGTGTTCCGCAAGTTGCGCGCGGAAGAACCCATCTACTGGAACCCGGAAGCGGACAGTTCGGGGTTCTGGGCCGTGACGCGCTATGACGACATCGAGGCGATCTCGAAGAATCCGAAGCTCTTTTCCTCCGCCAAGAACAATGGCGGACACCGCATCTTCAACGAGAACGACATCGACGGGAACGACACCGACGCGAGCATGATCTCGATGGACCCGCCGGAACATGCGGGCTACCGCCGCATGGTGACGCCGGGTTTCGTGCCGAAGCGGATTTCCAACATGGAAGAGCGCATCCGCGCGCGCGTGACGCGGCTGCTCGACGATCTCCCGAAGACGGGCGAGGCGGAATTCATTTCCGCCGTTGCGGCCGCGCTGCCGATCGAGGTGCTGGCGGAGCTTTTCGGCGTGCCGGAAAGCGACGGACCGAAACTCTTCGAATGGTCGAACGCGACGGTGGGCGAGGACGATCCAGAACTGCGCGTCTCCGACGAATACATGCAGCAATGCATTGTCGAGATGGCGGGCTATGCGGCGGGACTCTGGCAGCAGCGGCTGGAGCAGCCGGGCGAAGACCTGATCTCCATGCTCGCGCATTCGAAGGTCGGCGGCGAGGCGATGACGTTCCCGACCTATATCGGCACCTTCATCCTGCTCGTCGTCGCGGGCAACGAGACGACGCGCAACTCGATTTCGGGCGGGCTGCTCGCGCTCAGCGAGAACCCGGAAGAGCGGCAGAAACTTCTCGACGATCCTTCGCTCATTCCAAGCGCGGTGCAGGAGATCGTGCGCTGGGTGAGCCCTGTGCTGCATATGCGGCGCACCGCGACGGAAGACACGGAGCTTCGCGGACAGAAGATCAAAAAGGGCGACAAGATCGTGATGTGGTACGCCTCGGCGAACCGCGACGAAGAGAAGTGGGACGATCCCTACCGCTTCGACGTCACGCGCTATGTGTCGCCCGAGACGGCGACGCAACTCGGCTTCGGCGCGGGGCAGCATTTCTGCCTCGGCTCGCGGCTCGCGGAACTTCAGCTCAGGATATTGTTCGAGGAACTGCTGAAGCGCTTCCCGGACATTCACGTCTCGGGACCGATCCGGCGGCTCAGGTCGAACTTCATCTACGGCATCAAGGAAATGCCGGTGCGCTACACACCCGAGGCGTAGCCGCCATCAGAGACCCCAGCGGCCGTCCGGACCGATGTCATCGTCGAGCATGTCGTATTCCTTCTCGTCTATGACGCCGTTGTTGTCGCGGTCGTAGGTGCCGTACACGCCTTCGTTGAACTCGCGCTCCGACATGGTGCCGTCATTGTCGGCGTCCCAGGTCTCGTAGATGCCACGGTCGTGGAAACCCGTGCCGAATTCATCATTGTCGATGCCGACATCGTCGTTCGAATCCCATTCGCTGAATCCCGCCGCAGCAGGTTGCGCCACAAGCACCGCCGTGAAACAGGCAGCAATCGCGGCGCCGAGCCATGTCCGTTTCATGTCCACCTCCTCTTGCCCGTTCGCCTCACGCGAATGCGGCATGGAGGAGGAAAACGCATGCCGGGCGGGCGCGTTCCGTCTCCGGAATTCAGAGCGGTGCGCGGGTGAAGGGAATCTTCAGCTGGCCAAGAAAATTCTCGGGCATCGGGCTCTCGATGCCGATGTCGGCGGGCGGGCGGCGCGGCGGATTGATGTAGGTGCCGAAGATCATGTCGAAGAGCATCAGGTTCTCGCCGTAGTTGCGATTGCCTTCGTCGAGCACCTTCGAATGATGCCAGCGGTGCAGCTCCGGCGTGTTGAAGACGTAGTTGAGCGGCCCACAGCGCATGTCGATGTTGCAATGGGTGAGCATGCCGATGACGGCCGTCACTGCACTCACCATCAGGAGCACGGGCTGCGGCGCGCCGAGGAACAACAGCACGGGAATGCCGACGAGGAGGCCGGTGACCGTGTCGACCACATGGAATCGGCCGGTGTTGAAGAACCAGAGCCGCGTCACGCTGTGATGCACGGCGTGGAAGCGCCAGAGCCAGGGCCATTCATGCGCGAGGCGGTGTTTCCAGTAGAGGCCCGCCTCCACGACCACCAAGCCGAGCGCGATCTGCGCGAGGAGCGGCCATGTTTCCGGCCAGAGCGGCCCGCCGGCGGGCTTCAGCCATTCGGCGATCCCCATGAAGACGATCACGGTGACGATCACCTGGGCGATGCCCTTGCTCAGCACCGTGTGGGCGAGGTCGGGGCCCATCTGGCCGTCATTGGCGAGCCATTGCCGCTCATGCGGCATGACGCGCTCAAGAAGCGCAATCGCCAGCGCCAATGAAAGATAGGTCACATTGAATGCGAGAACGCCGTGCCCCGCCTCCATCCCGAGATAGATCGGGAGGAGAGAACCGGCTGCCAGTCCCGGCCAGAGCAACTTCGATAGAACAGAACGCATGGTGCCGCCCCCGTTGGCCAAGTGTAGCAAGCGGGCGGGGAGATGGAAGGGCGCCGCGACGCCCTTCCCGATCCGTTTTGCTGAAAGGTCCTAGTGACCGAGGCGGGCAGCCGCACGCTCCTTCGCGGCGGCGGACTGCGCCGCGCTCACGCCGATCTCCTGGGCAAGAATGTCGATCATCGTGGCTTCGAGACGGTGGAGCTGCCCGTCACCCAGCGCGATTTCCCAAATCATCTCAATGACTTGTTCTTTTTCCTTCGGCCCGAAGCCCTGCGCGACTTCGCGCGTGAAGATGGACTCGCCCATGGGCACCTTCTGGCGCTCCTCGGCGAGTGTCAGAAGATCCGACGCTTCCTCGCCGGAAAGCGCGAAATGCTCGGTCACGACCCTCTTGATCGAATCCCTTTCGCCTTCCGTGAACTCGTTGTCACGGCGGGCCGCCTCGACCAGAAGGGCTGCCGCCGCAAGCTGCTTCGCCGCCGGGCTCATGGGTTCGCTGCCGCTCGTGGTCAGACCCTTCTTGAGAGCATTGCGGATTTTATCGAGCATTTCGTCTTCTCTCCTACTCACGACTGCCTTCAGGCGCAGCCTCTTCCGATGTGCAGCGCACAGTAACGCCAGACTTGAGCGCGCACAAAAGAAAAGGCCGCCGGAGATACCGGCGGCCTTTCAGTCTTTTCCGGAGTTGCCCGGTTAGTGGACCGGAGCGCTCTTCTGCTTCGCGACGGGCCGCTTGCGGGGGAAGAGCATGTCCAGCACCACGGCGAGGGCGGGGAGCACGCTTACCGCCATGATCATGTTGACCATGAACATGAAGGAGAGCAGCAGGCCCATATCCGCCTGGAACTTGAGGTCGGAGAGAGCCCAGGTCGACACACCGACCGCAAGCGTCAGCGCGGTGAAGAAGGTGGCCATGCCCGCCTCCTGCAACGACTGCCGGAAGGCATCGCTGATCGTCAGCCCCTCGCCCATGTAGTAGGGCACGCGGTTGTAGATGTAGTAGGCGTAATCGACGCCGATGCCGACCGCGAGCACCATCACCGGCAGGGTCGCCACGGTGAGGCCGATCTGCAGCACCTCCATGAACCAGTAGCCGAAGAAGGTACCGAAGGTGAGCGGCAGACAGCAGGCGACGACGGCGCGCCAGTCGCGATAGGTGAGCATGACGAGGGCGACGATCACCGCGTAGACCCACATCATCATGGGAAGCTCGGTCTCGGTGATTTCTTCGTTCACCGCCGCCTGCACGCCCATGTTGCCGGAGGCGAGACGGATGTTGACGCCCTCCATCGGGTTGTTCTCCCGCCATTCCTTCACGGCATCGACGGCGGCCTTGATCGTGGTCGCCTTCGAGTCACGCAGATAGAAGCTGTGCGGCAGGATGGTGCAGGTCTGGTTGTAGAGGGAGCTCGAGCCCGGGACGGTGTTGGCCGCCTGCGCCAGCGCCGGACGGTTGCGCGGAATATCCTTCCATTTCAGGTTGCCCTCGTTCCAGCCGGCGGCCGAGCCCTTGATGGCGAAGGGAAGCGAACCGACAAGCGTCACGTCCGGCACGTTCTGCATGTGCCAGGAGAACTGGTTCAGATACTTCATGTAGGAATAGGTGACGCAGCTGTCGGCCGGCGTCTCGACGACGGCGATCAGCACGTTGAGACCGAGTGCGTAGTCGCTGGCGATCTCGGTGGAGTCGAGATTGTAGCGGGCGTCGGGGCGGAGTTCCGGCGCGCCAGCATGCAATGCGCCCACGTGACGATGGGTCGCCTCGTTGACCGCGATACCGAAAAGCACCGTCGCGATGACGAGCACAATGGGCGATATCTTCGGATTTGCCACGAAGCCCAGCGACCGCATGATCTTGAGGCGGAACTCGCGCGAACTGTGGACGCGGTGGCGGAAATCCTCGCCGAACTTCAGATAGCTCACCAGAAGCGGCAGCATGATGAGGTTCGTGACGACCTTCAGGATGACGCCGATGGAAGCCGTGATGGAAAGCTCCCGGATCATCGGCACGGGAATGAGATAGAGCGTCGCGAAGCTCACCAGCGTGGTGACCAGCGCCATCGATCCGGGCACGAAGAGGCGTGAGAAGGCAGAGCGGGCCGCCGTTTCGGCGTCGGCGCCGTCGGCGATCTCGGCCGTGACGACGTTGATCTGCTGAACGCCATGACTGACACCGATGGCGAAGATAAGGAAAGGTACCAGAACAGCGAGCGGGTCGAGGCCGTAGCCCAGGAAGGTCAGAAGGCCGAATTGCCAGACGACCGAGGTGAGCGAGGCGAAGAGCGTCGCCGCGGTGAGCACGATCGAGCGCGCGTAGAGATAGAGCGCAAGCGCCGTCAACGCGAAGGCGAGAGCGAAGAAGTAGACGACGGTTTCCGCGCTGTCGGCGATGTCGCCGACGAGTTTGGCGAAGCCGATGATGCGGACGGTGTAGTCCTCATTCTCGTATTTTTCGCGGATCTGCTTTTCGAGCTTGGCGGCGAGATCGAAATAGTCGAGACGCTCGCCCGTCGACGGATCGTAGTCCTGCAGTTCGGCAACGACCATGGCGGAGCTGAAGTCGTCCGCCACCAGGCGGCCGACGAAGCCGCCGCGGATCACGTTGCTCTGAATTTTCTGGAGGTTCTGCGGCGTCATGCTGTCCGCGGTGACGCGGCCCGATATGACGTCGTCGGCGGAGATGCCGTCTTCGGTGATTTCGATGTAGCGGGTGTTCGGCGTCCAGAGCGATGTCACCGTGTGACGGGAGACGCCGGGAAGGAAGAAGATGTCGTCGGTGAGGTCCTTGTAGACCTTGAAGAATTCCCTGGTCCAGACATCGCCTTCGTTCGGCTCGAGCGCGACGATGATGCGGTTCGAACCGAAGAGCTGTTCGCGATACTCCGTAAAGGTCTGGATGTATTCGTGGCCGACAGGGAGCTGCTTGTCGAAACCGGCCGTCATGCGCAGCTGAAATGCGTAGAAGGCGGTGGCGATGGTAAACGCGAGCAACCCCAGAAGAATTATCGCGCGGAGCCGGAATACGACATTCTCGAGAAACTTAATCATCGACTGTACCCATCATTCCCCTTGCCGGACTCCCCCGGGGGAGCGCGGCACCGTTGCAGATCGCAGTTCTGCCGGGGACGCAGACGGGACAGCGGCGTGCTGTCGATCGATCTGCGGCCACGACCGGCCTATAGCTTCCGGAGGATTGTCCGTCTTGATGACGGATACGGCCTTGCGGGCCGCTTATCCCCGATCATTGCGGGCGCATGCCGCCTTTTCGGCGATCACGCACCCTTCATATTCGTCGGGGTTGTTGCCCCCTCCCAAGATGCCGCTCTCTCGTTGGCCCCCGGCCTGCCGCGCTTCCCCGCGCGACCGGGACGGACCGGTCATCTTCACTCATTCTCACCTACCACATTCGGGGGCGATTTGTAACAGTTGCGTAGCGTGAATCCGCGAAGTTGGGGACGTGCGGCCCAAGCCCTACAAAAATGACGGGTCCGTCACTTTTCTCTTGACGCTGCGGGGGTGCCCCCTATTCTCCTCGCCAAACAGACAGACCGGCAGGGAGGCGCATTGCCCCTCGAAGACCGGCACCCTGCGATTTCCGGCAACCGCGCCGGCCCGACATTCTGGAGGACCCGATGACCGAGATTCGGCAGATCACCAAAGACAACGCCTATGACGCCGTCGCGCCGGACGATTTTCCCGCGATGATGGAAGTGGACCGCTACAATGCGCGCTCCACCGCCTTCGACAAGATCATCTCCGCGACCCACGACCATTTCTGGGATCCGCTGGACAAGAAGTACATCGACTTCACCGAGCCCTTCGATCTCGAAAACCAGATGATCATGCCGGAAGAGATGGTTCCGGAACTGAAGCTTCCCTGCGTGCAGGCGCTCGACAAGAAGGCCCAGGTGAAGCTCGCGAATGAAAGCGCGCGGTGGGCGCTTTCCTCGATCCTTCACGGCGAACAGGGTGCCTTGAACCTCTCGGCCTCGCTCTGCCACATTCTCCGCGATCCGGGCGCGCAGGAATATGCGGCGAACCAGACCCGCGAAGAAGCGCGTCACGTCACCGCCTTCGCGAAGTATGTGCAGGCGCGCTGGGGCAAGCCCCTTGCCGTCGGCACGACGCTGGGCGGCCTGCTGACCAACATCGTCGGCGCGCCGGAGGTCTACAAGAAGATCGTCGGCATGCAGATGCTGGTCGAAGGTCTCGCGATGGGCGCCTTCGCGACGCTCTATGCGAAGTCGAACGATCCGCTGCTCGTCAAGCTCACGCAGCTCGTCATGACGGACGAAGCCTTCCATCACAAGTTCGGCAAGATCTGGGCGGACCGCACGATCCCGAACCTCTCGGAAGAAGAGCAGAACATCATCGAGGACTGGGCGGCCGAGTGCTTCCAGACGCTGCTGTTCAACCTCGTGAACCCCGAGCAGAAGCAGGTCATCTATGGCGAGTTCGGCCTCGACTGGCAGCAGGTGCAGCTCGAGATGCTCGAAGCCTTCGGCGACGACGACCGCCGCGAAGCGATGAAGGAAGGCACGAACATCTTCCGTGTGCTCATCAAGACGCTTCTCAAGGCCGGCATCATCACCGACCGCACCAAGGCCTTCTATGCGACCTATGTCGACATGGAAGAGCTGCGCGGCGAAGGTGACCGCATGGTCGGCGACGACATCGCCGAAGACGGCATCCGCTATCTGCAGAAGATCAATTTCGGCACCAATGTGGACGCGCTGAAGAACGTCTCCGTCTCGGCGGCCGAGTAAGTAGCGTAACGCGTCAGGAGCAGAGTTCCCTCAAACTCGATCCCTCGAAAAGCCGGGCGGCACCTTCGGGTGCCGCCCTTTCTTGTTTGCGCCGCCCGCGAAAAGATCGAGGCCGGGCATGGATTTCTCCAGCCCGGCCTCAAGATTTCGTCGATGAGAAACGACCTCAGTGCGAGCGCTTCGGCACTTCGACCATGAGTTCCTCGTAGCCCTTCACGAAGCTCGAGTGAACGCGGCGCGGCTCGGCCAGAACCTTGATCTGCTTGTCGGGCCAGCGCTTCATGACCTCTTCCCAGAGGATGCGGAGCTGCATCTCGGCGAGACGGTTGCCCACGCAGCGGTGGATGCCGAAGCCGAAGGAGAGATGCTGGCGCGCCCGCTCGCGGTCGATCACGAGTTCGTTCGGGTTCTCGATCACGGTGTCGTCGCGGTTGCCCGAGACGTACCACATCGCAACCTTGTCGCCCTTGGCGATCTTCGTGCCGGAAATCTCCGTGTCTTCCAGCGCGGTGCGGCGCATATAGGCAAGCGGCGTCTGCCAGCGGATGATTTCCGCCACCATGTTCGGAATGACGGAGGGGTTCGCCTGCAGCTTCCTGTACTGATCGGGGAACTGGTTGAGCGCGAGCAGACCGCCCGAGATCGAATTGCGGGTGGTGTCGTTGCCGCCGACGATGAGGAGGATCAGGTTTCCGAGATACTCCATCTTGTCCATGTTCCGCGTCGACTCGCCATGCGCGAGCATGGAGATCAGGTCGTTGCCCGGCTCCTTCGCGTTCACGCGTTCGTTCCAGAGACCGATGAAATAGTCGGCGCATTCGAGAAGTTCGGCGCGGCGCGCTTCTTCCGAATCGATGATACCGGAATCGGTCGAGGCGGTTGCAACGTCGGACCAGCGCGTGAGCTTGCGGCGTTCCTCGAAGGGGAAGTCGAACAGCGTCGCGAGCATCTGCGTCGTCAGTTCGATCGACACCTTGTCGACCCAGTTGAAGGGCTGGCCTTCGGGCACGCTGTCGAGAATGTTGCCGGCGCGTTCGCGGATCGTACTTTCGAGCTTGGCGAGGTTGGCGGGCGCCACGATCGGGCTGACCGTCTTGCGCTGCTCGTCATGCTTGGGCGGATCCATCGCGATGAACATGGGCAGCTTGAAGTCCTCGTCCTGGTCGCGAAGCGTTATTCCGCCCTCGGACGAAAACACCTGGTGGTTGGTGTCCACCGCCATGATGTCCTGGTAGCGCGTCACCGACCAGTAGGGTCCGGCTTCCTCGTTCGTCGTGCAGTAGTGCACGGGCGCTTCGCTGCGGAGGCGCTCGAAATAGGGCCACATGGTGTTGTGCTTGAAGAGAAGCGGATCGGCGACGTCGATCTCCTCCAGCGGGGTCGAGTAGGCTGCGTCGCGCGCTTCGTCGGTTTCGTATTTCACCGCTGCGTCGCTCATGGGTTTCCTCCGGTTCTGAGATTCCGTTGCGTCAAGCATAGCGGAAAACGCGGACCTTTCATACGCAAAATGACGGCCGCGTCATTTTTTTCATGTGACGCAGCTTAACACCGGGAAGGGCGGGCTGAAAACAAAAATGACGGATGCGTCATTTTCGGCAGATTCAGGCGATTTTACTCCCTCACTCGCCGAAACGCTGCCGGGCGGCCAGAGCGAGCCCGGTTGCCACGGAGGTCAGCTCGCCGCCGCCCGCGAGCTTCGCTGCGCCGAAGCGCGCGGCGAAGAGGCCGCGAACGGCCGGGATGAAGGAGGAGCCGCCTGTGAGAAAGACCCGGTCTACCGTTTCGGGCGCTGTTCCCGTCTCCTCGAGCAGGCGGTCGACACAGGCCGCCATCTCGGCAAGCTCCGGGGCGATCCACTGCTCGAATTCGGCGCGCGTCACCGCCGCATCGATTTCGACGGGCGCGAGGGCGAAACGGAGCCGCGCCTCGTCCGCGCCGGAGAGATCGACCTTCGCAGCCTCCACCGCGCGGTAGAGCGCGAAGCCGCGCTCCTCCTCGATCAGCCGCGCGAGCGCCGCGATCTCGTCCGCCGCTTCGGCGGTCTGCCGGATTTCTTCCAGCATGCGGCGGGTCTTGCGCGTGTTGATGAGGCTCAGCTCGTGCCAGCGCTTCATCGTGTCGTAAGGCCAGGAGGGGACGGGGAGCACCTTGGTGCCGCTTCTGTAGTTCGTGCCCTTGCCGAGGCGCGGCGCCACGCAATGCTCGATGAGGCGCGCATCGAAGGCGTCGCCCGCGAGCCCGACGCCCGAGACGCCGACGATCGTTTCGCCGCGCTCTCTCAGCTTGCGCATGCCGGGACCGACATGAAGCAGGCAGAAGTCCGAGGTGCCGCCGCCGAAATCGCCGATCAGCACGAGTTCGTCGCGGTCGAGCGAGGTTTCGTAGGCGTGGGCGGCGGCGACAGGCTCGAACTCGAAATGCACGTCGGGAATGCGAATGCCGTGAAGCGCGGCGCGCAGCCGCGACACGGCGAGTTCGTCATGTTCGCTGTCCGGTGTGCCGAGGCTGTTGCGCACGAAGCGCGCGGGACGGCCCACGACAACCGGACGCTTCAGCATTTCGGCCGTCAGCGTGTCCGCTTCCTCGCTCGCGTCGATCATGCGCGCAACGATGAAACCGACGAGATTTTCGAGCGTGAAGCGGCTGTTGAAGATGCTCGTCGAGGTGAAGTTCGGGTTGGCGAGATAGGACTTCACCGACTGGATGAGGCGGCCCTCGGCGCCGCGTTCCAGATAGGCATCCATCGCGGCCGGACCGGCAAAGGCATGCGGACGCCCGTTCGCGTCGCGCTCGTCGTCGTCGAAATAGAGAATGGAGCGGAAGGTCAACAGCGTTTCGCCGCCGTGACGCACCGGGACAAGCCGGGACGCGCCTTCAGGGGAAGCGACCGCCAGCGCACTGTTGGTCGTCCCGAAGTCGAGACCGATAAACATGGGAAGCACCTCGTATCCGTCTGACCGGCGCGCGGACTGAAGCACCGGCCACAGCAATACATCTGAGGAAATCCGGGAGCCGGAAACGCGGGACCCCGGGGCGAAAGGGCCGCGAGAAATACAGGCGAACGGGGTGTTTGTCGAGTCCGAAGCCCTTTTTCCGGCGGTTTCCGGCCCCTTGCGCAAAATGACGCAGGCGTCACTTTTGCGTTGCTTGTGCGGCGCACAAATACCCACATTTGAAATAAGGAAATAGACGGGACCCGCCCGCCGATCAGAGTGGAGAGACAGATGACGGCCACACGCCAGATCACCAAGGACAATGCCTACGACGCCGTTTCGCCGGACGACTTCCAGGCGATGATGAATACCGAGCGCTACAACCGGCGCTCATCGGCGTTCGACAAGATCATCTCGGCGACCCACGACCATTTCTGGGACCCGCTCGACAAGCGCTATATCGACTTCGCCGAGCCCTTCGACAGCGAAAACGAGATGATGATCGATCCGGAGCTCGTGCCGGAACTGAAGCTCCCCAGTTTCGAAAAGCTTTCCGAGAAGGAAAAGGTCCGCTTCGTCAACGAGACGGCGCGCTGGATGATGTCGGCGATCCTGCATGGCGAACAGGGCGCGCTCAATCTCTCCGCTTCGCTCTGCCACATCCTGCTCGATCCGGGCGCGCAGGAATATGCCGCGAACCAGGCGCGCGAAGAGGCCCGCCACGTGACCGCCTTCGCGAAATATGTGCAGTCGCGTTTCGGCAAGCCCCTGCCCTGCGGCGAGACGCTGGCGAACCTGCTCTCCGAGATGGTCAACGCCAAGGAGGTCTACAAGAAGATCGTCGGCATGCAGCTCCTCGTCGAAGGCCTCGCGATGGGGACTTTCGCGACCTTCTTCAACACGGCGCGCGATCCGCTTCTGGTGAAGCTCTGCCAGCTCGCGATGACGGATGAAGCCTTCCACCACAAGTTCGGAAAGATCTGGGCCGACCGCACCATCCCGAAACTTTCCCAGGAAGAGCGCGACATCATCGAGGACTGGGCGGCCGCCGTTTTCCAGACGCTGCTCTTCAACCTCGTGAACCCGGAACAGAAGAAACTGATCTATGCCGATTTCGGACTCGACTGGCAACAGGTCCAGGCCGAGATGCTGGAAGCGGTCACGGACGAGGACCGGCGCGAGGGCATGAAGGATGCGGCGAACGTCTTCCGCGTGCTGGTGAAGACGCTGCTCAAGGCCGGCATCATCACGGAACGCACCCGCGCCTTCTATGCGACCTATGTCGACATGGAAGAACTGAAGAACGAAGACGATCGCATGGTCGGCGACGACATTGCCGAACAGGGAATCGAATTCCTGAAGACGGTGAACTTCGCCAAGAAGAAGAATCCCATCCAAAGCGCGGCGGCGGAATAGGTTTTCCCGACGGGTCCTCACCAGAAGGGAATGACTGGGGCGGCTTCCATCGGAGCCGCCCCTTTTTTCGTTCCGGCGAAGGCGCGCGCTGATAGAGTGCCGCCTCATGAACGATCTTCACGCCAGTCTCGCGAGCGAGATTCCAGACCTTCCCGCCGGCCCCTGGCCGCTTCTCGGCGAAGGCGTCTGGGGCACCGTCCACGATCTCGGCGACGGCACCGTGCTGAAACTGGTGCGCCAGAATGGCGGCCTCGGCACGGGCGCGAGCAAACATTTCCGCGAAGCCTCGGCGCTGCGCCTCCTCGGGGGCATGACCGGTCTGCGGCTTCCACAGCTCGTCGATGCAGGGCGGTTCGAGAACGCCTATGGCTTTTCCGGGCCGCCTCTGGCGGGCTGGCTCCGGCTCGGAAAACTCGCGGGCCGTCCCGCGGACGAGGGCGGGCTCTATGCGCTGAAGACGGAAGAACGCGAGCGGCTCGGCGAAGAGATCGGTGCGGCGCTTGCCGATTTTCACGACGAGGGCAGGGCGCTGGCGGGCGAGGCGGCGAAGCTCGGCAATCCGGGCCTCAGAAGCATCGACGAGGCGATGGCGCGGATCAGTGCGCCGGAACAACGCGCGCGCCTCGAACGGCTGAAGGAGATGATCGCGGCGGAAGAGGGCGAGCGCGTGCTGCTGCATGGCGATCTCAACTTCTCGAACATCCTCGTCGCGCGGGGCGAGCGGCCCGGCTTCATCGACTTCGCGGAGGCCGGCGCGGGCCTGCCGGAAGAGGATTTCCGGCATTTCGAAAACCCGGGGCCGCTGCGCGATGCGATCTTCCGCACCTATGCCGCCATATCGGGCCGCGCCATCGACATGCAGCGCGTTCGCATGGCGATCGCGGTCAACGCCGCCTGCTCGCTTGCCATCGGCAGCAATGCGGGCCACCCGCGCGAAGGCATGCGCCGCGTGAGCTTTCTCGACGAGGCGTTGCGGGCCGCGGGCATCGAGGCTTAGCTTCTTCCATGGCAAAAGACGATCTTCCCGATATGCCGGACATGGAGACGGACGAGTTCCGTCTCTTCGACGGGCGGCAATCCGCGACGGCGGCGAGCGTGCAGCGCGGCGTCTGCCGCCTTCTCGCGCAGATGGGCTATGCGCCGGTAACGGAACTCACGCTGGCGACGGGGCGGCGCGTCGACATTCTCGCGCTCGGTCCGAAAGGCGAAATTGCCGTCATCGAAATCAAGTCGAGCCTGATCGACTACAGGACGGATGCGAAGTGGGAGGAGTATCTCGACTTCTGCGACCGCTTCTATTTCGCGGTGCCGCCGGAGTTTCCGCGCGAGGTGATCCCCGAAGAAGTCGGGCTCGTCGTCGCCGACCGCTATGGCGCGGAAATTCTCCGCGAGGGACCGGTGACGCCGCTGCCGCCCGCGCGGCGCAAGAAACTCACACTGCACGCCGCACGCGTTTCGGTGCGGCGCGTCCACCGTTTCCTGGAACCGGATTGACTTATTTCGGCGCGCGTTTCGCGAGAATGCGCTGAAGCGTGCGGCGGTGCATGTTGAGACGGCGCGCCGTTTCCGAGACGTTGCGATCGCAGAGTTCGTAGACGCGCTGGATGTGCTCCCAGCGCACACGATCCGCCGACATCGGATTCTCCGGCGGGCCGGCCTTGTCGCCGCGGGTCGCGAGAAGCGCCGCCTCGATCTGGTCGGCATCGGAAGGCTTGGCGAGATAATCGACCGCGCCGAGTTTCACCGCCGTCACCGCCGTCGCGATGTTGCCATAGCCGGTCAGCACCACGATGCGCGCATCGGAGCGCACTTCCTCCAGCGTCGCGACCACGTCGAGGCCGTTTCCATCCTCGAGACGCATGTCGACAACCGCGAAGCCGGGCTTCTTCGCCCGCGCGAGATCCTTGCCGTCCTTCACCGTGTTCGCGGTCATCACCTCGAAGCCGCGGCCTTCCATCGCACGCGCGAGCCGCGTCAGAAACGGCACATCGTCATCGACGAGAAGAAGCGTGCGGTCCTCGGGGACGGCAGGGCTGTCGCCTTCCGGCATGTCGGCAGTTCTGGTCACGTGATCCAATCTCCGTCGGAATTGCGTAATTTTAGGCCGAAGCCCCCTTCAAAGCCAAGCAGCGTCTCGTCATTCCGCCGCCGGCGCCGTCAGCGGTTCGGGCGGGAAGGCCGGATCGGCCTCGATGGCACGGCGCGGCCAGCGGACGGTGATCTGCGCGCCCGCCTTGCCGTCGGCCCGATTCGCAATAGACACGTTTGCGCCCGTGCGCTCCAGCAATGTCTTGCCGATGAAGAAACCGAGTCCCATTCCCTCATGGCCGCTGTCGAGGTCAGCGCTTGCCCGCTTGCTGCGCGGCCGCGTCGTTACGTAGGGCTCTCCCAGCTTTTCGAGCACGTCGGGCGCGAAACCCGGTCCATCATCGATGATGGTTACGGTAACGTGAGCCTTGTCGTAATGCGCGGCGACAGAGACTTCCTCGCGGGCGAAGTCGGCGGCGTTCTCGATGAAGTTGCCGAGCCCGTAGAGCATTTCCGGCCGGCGCCAGATTTCGGGCTCTTCCGCTTCCTCGTCATCCGCTCCGGTTTCGATGAGGAAGGCGACATCCATGTCGCGATGCGGCGCGACAACCTCGTCGAGCAACCCATGCAGCGGAAGCCGCGAGTAGATCGCGTCCGTGCCGTCAGGCTGGCGGGAGAGGCGCGAGAGAATGTCCTTGCAGCGCTCGGCCTGGCTGTTGAGCAGTGCGAGATCTTCCTTCATCTCCTCGTCGCTCATCTTGCCGCGCAGGAGCTCCTTGGAGACAAGCGAGATCGTGCCGAGCGGCGTACCGAGTTCGTGCGCGGCGGCGGCGGCGAGCCCGTCCAGCGCGGAGAGGCGCTGGGCGCGTGCGAGCACCAGCTGCGTCGCGGAGAGCGCCGCAGACATGCGCCGCGATTCCTGCGAGACGCGCCAGGCATAGGCCGCCATGAAGCCCAGGCCGAGCATCAGCGCCAGCCAGTGACCCGTCACATACAGCGAGGGGAGCTCGGGCGTCTCGCCCGGGCGCCAGGGCAGCGGCAAGTGAAACCAGGCGAGAAGCGTCACATAGGTGAAGGCCTGCACCAACAGGAGCCCGGTGCTGGCGAGCGAAAGCGTCGTGGCGGAGATCGTTACCGGCGCCATGAACAGCAGCGCAAAGGGATTCTCCAGGCCACCTGTCAGGAAGAGGAGGACGGCGAGCTGCGCGAGGTCGATGGCGAGATAGACCGCTGCCTGCCAGTCCGGAAGCCGCGTCGCCGAACGGTAGCGGAGCGTGAGGAACACATTGAGCCAGGCGGAGGCCGCGATAACGGCGAGGCAGAGGCCCAGCGGAAGCGGGAATCCCAGCATGAAATGCACGAGAAGCACGGCGACGAGCTGGCCGGCAATCGCAAGCCAGCGCAGGATCACCAGCGTCTGAAGCCGCACCTGTCCACTCGGGTCGCCCGGCATGACGCGTCCGGCAAGAAAGTTGCGGCGCAGCCAGCGCATGGCGACGCGGTCGTCTATCGTGGTCATGGGGTATCTCCGCCACCTTTTCGGGCGAAGTCTAGAACGTCAGGCGCTGCACGTCATGCACCGTTGAAGACCCGAACGGCGCATCAGGCGTTGGAGGGCCAGGCACCGCTCAGCGGCCGGGTCTCGCCGATCCGCATGATCCAGCTGTCTTCCGGACCATATCCCTGCTCGTCAGCAGCCTTGCGAAACCGCTCCGGCGGTTCGAAAGGCGGTTCGACGGTCAGGAGTACCGTGCCCCAATGCATGCCGACGATCCGCTTCGCCTTCAGATCCCGTCCCATCTGAACGGCTTCTTCCGGCGTCGCATGGGACGCCTTCATCATCGCGCGCGGCTCATAGGCGCCAATGCCGAGCAGCGCCGTATCGAAGGGGCCGTAGGCTTCGCCGATCTCGCTGAAAATGGGGCCGTAACCGCTGTCACCGCCGAAGAAGAGATGATGTGTATCGCTCCTGAGGGCGAAGCCGGCCCAGAGCGTGCGGTTGGTGTCGAAGCCCGAACGGCGCGACCAGTGCACCACCGGAAGCGCGGTAACGGAAACACCTCGAATTTCGTGACGCTCATGCCAGTCGAGTTCGATCACGTTCGGAAAGCCGCGTTCGCGAAAGAAGCGCCCGAGCCTCAGCGGCACGACAACCGTCATGCGGTCCTTGCCGGGCAGACGCGCAAGCGCGCGCTCATCGAGATGGTCGTAGTGATTGTGGCTCACCACGAGAAGATCGATCTTCGGCAGGGCTGAAATCGGCACACCGGACTTCACATAGCGGCGAGGGCCGAGACCCGCCGGGCCGGCAAACGTGGTGAGATAGGGATCGGTCAGAACGGTGAGACCGCCGATCCGGATCAGAAAGGAAGCGTGTCCGAGCCAAGTGAGGAAGTCGTCACTGCCCTTCTCATGCGCAACCAGATCGCGCACGGCCTCGGCGCGCGGCACGACATGGCCCTCGGGTACATCGACCTTGCGCGCGCCCATCTTCAGCATTTCGAGAAAGAAGGGGCCAGCATGCTTCATGCGGCCCTGACCGCGGCTCGCACAGCCTTTCGGGTTCCTGAAGGTGCCGTCCGGCATGTGGTGCCAGGGGCGCGCGCCGACGCGCACCTCCTCGTCAGGCGGCGTTTCGCCTGCCTCCGCTGAACTTCTTTTCGATGACGCGCTACGGTCTGTCATTGCGCCCTGGGCAAGAATGTCGGTTCCATATAGATAGGTCGCCCGCGCGCCGGAGCAAGCCGGCTTCTAGGTTCCGGCGGCGCGCAGGAGCGCGGCGATTTCGCGGTAGTGATTTTCCTCCGCCAGATCGAGGGCGGAGCGTCCGGTCACATCGGTCTCGCTCGTATCGACCCCATGGCGGATCAACACCTCGACGATGCCCGCCTGACGCGCGCGCGTCGCGATCAGGAGCGGCACCTCGCGGTTCGCACCCGGCCTGTCGGGATCGGCGCCCGCAAGAAGCAGCGCCTCGGCGATGTCCGACCTGCCCGACAGGGCCGCGATCGAAAGCGGCGTGGTGCCGTCCGGTGCGCGTTTGTCAGGATCTGCGCCATATTCGAGAAGCAGCTTCACCGTCGAGAGATGGCCGCTGCCGGTTGCGAGAACGAGCATCGGGATACGATCACTGCCGCTTTCGTTCGGCGACACGCCCTTGATGAGGTCGGCGCGGAGGGTCTCGTTGTCGCCGGTACGCGCGGCCTGGACCGTCTCATTGTCCACCAAGTAATTGGTCGGACCGCCGGGCTGGATCGCCATTGCGGGCGAAAAGGCCCAGGAGACGGCCACCAGAACGAGCGCGGGAGCAAGCCATGTCCGGAAGGCCTCGCGTGTCATATTGCCGCCGGAACGGATTCTCGTGGATCGAAACATTGTTCTCGAAGCTCTTTTGACGATAGACAGACATGGGGACGGGTCGCGATCAGCCCCCTGAAAACAGTATAGACCATCGATCCGCTCCCGTCCGCCAATGAGACAAAAGGCGAGCGGGAGAAGAACGCCGCCAAGGGAGAAAACCAATGACGCGCAACGGCATGATCGCTCTCGTGGCAGGCATTGTTCTGGCGGTGGCTGTGGGAATCGGCCTGTCGGAGGTGCTGGTGGGCACGGCCGAGGACCGCAATCCCGGCGGCTCCGCTCCGGCGGCGGCAAGCGTCGGCGGGCCCTTCACCCTCGTCAACCATGACGGAGAGACAGTCACGGACGAGGACTTCCGGGGCAAATACATGCTGATCTATTTCGGCTTCACCTTCTGTCCGGACGTCTGCCCGACCGAACTCGGCGTCATGTCGAGCGCCGTTAACTCTCTCGGGGACGACGCGGAAAAGGTGCAACCGATCTTCATCACCATCGATCCGGAGCGCGACACGCCGGAAGTGATGGCGCGCTACGTGGCGCTCTTCCATCCGCGGCTCGTCGGCCTGACCGGCACACCCGAACAGATCGACAAGGTGGCGAAGGCCTATCACGTCTTCTATCGCAAGGCGGCGGACGAGAGCTCCTCGGCGGACTACACGATGGATCATTCCTCCATCGTTTTCCTGATGGGCCCGGACGGCGAATACCTGAAGCTCTTCCCGCCGCAGACATCGCCCGACAAGATGGCGGAGACGATTTCGGAATATGTCGAGTGACAGAAGTGCTGTCCTATTAACGACTTCTTTCCATTCGTCCGTATCTTGACGGGTTTGCGGCGCGGGCCTATGGTCCGCCACATGAAAAGCGACCGGCATATCGCCCTGGGCCAGATTTTCGGCCTCGACAACGCCCTCCTTCGGGGCGCGCTTCTCTGCGCGTAGCGCAGAAAACATTTATCTTCCGACATTTTCCGATTAATCCTTGCGCCGCGTGGCCGCCACGAAGGTCCGCGAGCCGCGCAGTCCATCCGCCGAAGATGCGAGATACGTCATGTTGAAGAATCCATCCGTCAAATACCGCGCCTTTCCGCAGGTGCCCTTGTCCGACCGGCAATGGCCCACAAAGGCGATCACCAAGCCGCCGATCTGGATGAGCACCGATCTCCGCGACGGCAACCAGGCGCTTTTCGAACCGATGAACGCGGAACGGAAGCTGCGCATGTTCGAACTCCTCGTGAAGATCGGCTTCAAGGAAATCGAAGCGGGTTTCCCGTCGGCGTCGGATACGGATTTCGGTTTCATCCGCAAGCTCGTCGAGGAAGGCCGCGTGCCGGACGATGTGCATGTGGAAGTGCTGACGCAGGCGCGGCCGGAACTGATCTCGCGGACGATGGAATCGTTGCGCGGCGCGAAGAACGCCATCGTGCATGTCTACAACGCGACGGCGCCGAATTTCCGCGAGGTCGTGTTCCAGCAGGGCAAGCAGGGCGTGCAGGCGATCGCGACGGAGAGCGCGCGCCAGATCAAGGAAATCGCCGCGACCATGCCGGAGACGAACTGGACGTTCCAGTACAGCCCGGAAGTGTTTTCAGGGACCGAGCTCGACTTCGCCAAGGAAGTCGTCGACGCCGTCACCAAGATCTGGGAAGCGGGACCGGAGAAGAAAGTCGTCATCAACCTGCCGGCGACGGTCGAGATGGCGACGCCGAACATCTATGCCGACCAGATCGAATGGATGCACCGGAATCTCGAGCGGCGCGACGGCATCATCTTGTCCGTGCACCCGCATAACGACCGGGGAACGGCAGTGGCGGCCGCGGAGCTTGCCGTTATGGCGGGCGCCGATCGCGTCGAAGGCTGTCTCTTCGGCAATGGCGAGCGCACGGGCAATGTCGATCTCGTGACGCTGGCGCTCAATCTCTACAGTCAGGGCATCGATCCGGGGCTCGATTTTTCGCAGATCAACGAGATCGCGCGGACGGCGGAATACTGCACGCAGTTGCCGATCCATCCGCGTCACCCCTACGTGGGCGATCTCGTGTTCACGGCGTTTTCCGGTTCGCATCAGGACGCGATCAAGAAAGGTCTCGCTCATTACAAGCAGGGTGACATCTGGCAGGTGCCCTACCTGCCGCTCGATCCGAAGGATCTCGGGCGGACGTATGAATCGATCATTCGCGTCAACAGCCAGTCCGGCAAGGGAGGCGTGTCGTATCTGCTCGAAACGGAATATGACCTTCGACTGCCGCGCCGGCTGCAGGTCGAGTTCAGCTCCGCCGTCCAGAAGGTGACGGATGACAGCGGCAAGGAAGTGCGCGCCGCCGACATCTGGGACATTTTCGAGAAGGAATACATCGCCCGCAAGGAGCCCATCGAATACGTCACGCATACGCTGTTCGACGAGGGCGGCAAGCAGGGCGTGAAAATCCGTGTACGCCGCTTCGGCAAGGAAGAGCAGCTCGAAGGCTTCGGCAACGGACCGATAGACGCCGCGATGGATGCGCTGAAACTCGGGATCGAACTTCGTCATTACGAGGAGCATTCGATCGGGTCGGGCACCGACGCGAAGGCGGTCGCCTTCATGGAAGTGGCGGACCCGGAGCATGCCGGCGACCTCTTCGGCGTCGGCATCGACCCGAACATCATCACCGCTTCCTACAAGGCGATGATCTCGGCGGCGAACCGCGCGGCGGCCCGGCTGCCGGAATCCGACCGGGCGCGGCTTTGCGGCGGTGAGGGATAAATCGGCCTGTTTCGGGCCGACTGTCACTGAACTGTCATGAAAACGTCATGGAGCGGGCCACCGCTCCATGACCCTGCCTCGCCGGTCCCGCCTCCGCGCCGCGGGACCCCGTTATATTCTCCGTAATATTACCGGCAGAAATATCTTGGACCGGAAGCGGTCGAAGCCTACATTAAATGCTGCGCCGCAACATGAAGAGCGCGGGGGAGGATCGGGCTCCGATATCGGGGTTTGGGGCTGCGTCCGGAACGAGGTGAAGCGTGCTGTATCATCTGTATGAACTGAACCATGCCGCAGTGGCGCCGTTTCGCGCGGCCGCCGAGGTGAGCCTCTGGGCGCTCCGGCATCCGCTCAATCCTTTCGCGGAGAGCGTCACGCACAAGACGATGGCGGCGGCGATCGACGTTTTCGAGACGACGACGCGGCGTTACGGCAAGCCGGAATTCGGACTGCACGAGACGGAGATCGACGGCAAGCCCGTTCCGATCACCGAAAGGGTCGTCTGGGAGCGGCCGTTCTGCAAGCTGATCCATTTCGAGCGCGAGCCTTCCGCGATGAAGGGCGTGAAGCCCCAGCAGAAGCTGCTGATCGTCGCGCCGCTCTCCGGCCATTACGCGACGCTGCTGCGCGGAACGGTCGAGGCGATGCTGCCCTACAACGAGGTCTACATCACCGACTGGCTGGACGCGCGCAAGGTGCCGCTGACCGAAGGCGGCTTCGATCTCGACGACTACATCGATTACGTGATCGACATGTGCCACGAGCTCGGGCCGGACGTGCATCTGCTCGCCGTCTGCCAGCCATCGGTGCCGGTCTTCGCCGCCGCGGCGGTGATGCACGACAATGACGATCCCTATGTGCCGCTCAGCATGACGCTGATGGGCGGACCGATCGACACGCGCGAAAGCCCGACGGAAGTGAACAATCTCGCGACCGAGCGCGGCACCGAATGGTACGAGCGCAATGTCGTGATGAGCGTTCCCTGGCCGCATCCCGGCGTGATGCGCCGCGTCTATCCGGGCTTCGTCCAGCTTTCGGGCTTCATGGCGATGAACCTCGACCGGCACATGGACGCGCACTGGAACTATTTCGACCACATGGTGGAAGGCGACGGCGACAGCGCCGAGAAGCATCGCGAGTTCTATGACGAGTATCTCTCGGTCATGGACATGACGGCGGAGTTCTACCTGCAGACGGTCGACGAAGTGTTCGTGAAGCACTCGCTGCCGAAGGGGGAGTTCTCCCATCGCGGCAAACTGGTGCGCCCGGAGGCGATCACGAAGACCGCACTGATGACCGTCGAAGGCGAGAAGGACGACATTTCGGGCGTCGGCCAGACCAGGGCGGCCCACAAGCTCTGCACGAAACTGCCGGACGCGATGAAGACCCATTGGGAACAACCGGGCGTCGGCCATTACGGCGTCTTCAACGGGTCGCGCTGGAAAAGCGAGATCGCGCCGCGCGTGCGCGCGTTCATGGGCCGGCATTCGAAAAGGTAGGGCGCGGCCTGCCAAACAAGAAAGACGTGGATGGCCCGAATAAATCGGGCCATGACGGATTTTTACAGAGTCCTACTTCGCGAAGATCTGCGCCTCGTCCTGGAAGGCCTTGAATTCGAGGGCATTGCCGGCGGGGTCGAGAAAGAACATGGTCGCCTGCTCGCCGGGCTCGCCGCGGAAGCGGATATGGGGTTCGATCACGAAGGCGACACCCGCCGCCCGGAGCCGGTCCGCCAGCGCATGCCAGTCGTCCCAGGCGAGGATGAGGCCGAAATGGGGAACCGGCACATGGTCGCCATCGACCTCGTTCGAGATTTTTCCGGCTGCGACATTGCCGCGCTCGCGCGGGCTCCCCAGATGAGCGACAATCTGGTGTCCGAAGAGATCGAAGTCCACCCAGCGTTCATCCGAGCGGCCCTCGGGACAGCCAAGCAGGCCGCCGTAGAATTCCCTGGCGCCTGAGAGATCATCGACAGCGAAAGCGAAATGGAATCGTGGCATCCTTGACATGATTCGACCCTATCTCTTTTGCCTTCGGACAGGAATGACCGCACCGTCGTCATCGCCCCGCCAGGTACCTCGGGGGGCATTGGGCTCGACCGCACCATGAACAAACCCGTGAAGCCTGCTTCACTGCATTTCGACTATCTCCAGATCGGCGGGCGCACCGTGCCCGTGACCGTGCGCCACAACCCGCGGGCGAAGCGCGTGATCGTGCGCGTCGACCTCGCGGCCGGCTCCGTGCAGGTGACGACGCCATCGAAGCGCAATCTCGGCAAGGCGCTGCTGTTCGCGCGGGAGCAGCGCGAATGGATCGCGGAACGGCTGCACCAGGTGCCGCCGCCGGTGCCGTTCAGGAACGGCGCGCATATTCCCTATCGCGGCAAGGAAAACATCATCCGCTATGTCGGCGTCCGCCGCGAGGACGCGATGGCGAAGGGGCCGGTCTGGCGCGTGCGCAGCGTGGACACGGGCGGGCTGCCTGAAATCCGCGTCACCGGACATCCCGACTTCGTGCAGCGGCGCGTGACCGACTGGCTGAAGATGAAGGCGCGCGACGAACTGAACGAGCGCGCGCTCTATTATGCCGACATGTTCGATGTGCGCCCGTCCCGTATCACGGTGCGCGATACGACGACGCGCTGGGGCTCGTGTTCGCCGAGCCGCGCGCTCTCGTTTTCGTGGCGGCTCATTCTCGCGCCCACCTATGTGCTCGACTACGTGGCGGCGCATGAAGTGGCCCATATCCGCCACATGAACCACGGGCCGCGCTTCTGGTCCCTCGTGGAAGAAGCGATCCCCAATTACGAGCCGGCCAAGCGCTGGCTCGAAATCAACGGCCCGGGCCTGCACCGTTTCGGCGCGGACCCGGTCGGCATTTTCGCGGGCGGCTACCGCGGACAGCATCCGGCTCGATGAGGCTTGCGCCCGGCACGGCGGTTTTCACCGTGTTCCTGGCGTCGCTGACCGCGGTCGGTCCGCTTTCGACCGACATGTACCTGCCTTCGCTGCCGGCCATCGCGGCCGAGTTCGGCGCGGATACGGGCGCAACGCAGCTCACGCTCTCGACGCATCTGATCGGCTTCGCCGGGTCGCAACTCTTCTACGGTCCGCTTTCCGACCGCTTCGGGCGGCGGCCCGTGCTGATCGGCGGCTTTCTCCTCTACATCGCCGGCTCCGTCGTTTCGCTGTTCGTGATGTCGATCGAGCAGCTCATTCTCGCGCGGCTGCTGCAGGCCGTCGGCGGCGGCGCGTCGGTGGTGCTGGCGCGCGCGATCGTGCGCGATCTCTTCGAGGGCGCGGAAGCGGGACAGATGCTCGCCAAGATGGCGGCGATCATGGGGCTCGTGCCCGCGCTCGCGCCGATGCTCGGCGGCGTGGTGCAGGATTTCTACGGCTGGAAGGCGAACTTCATCGCGATGGCGCTGTTCGGCGTGGTGCTGCTCGGCATCGTCGCGACGAGCCTCGGCGAGACGCTGCCGCCCGCGCGGCGGCAAAGCGCGGCACCCATCGCGATCCTGCGCAATTACCGACGGCTGCTCGCGGACATGCGGTTCCTGAAATATCTCGCGGTCGCCTGCGTCTGTTTTTCCGGGCTCTTCGCCTTCATTTCCGGATCGTCCTTCGTGCTGCAGGGACGCTACGGGCTTTCGCCGGTCGTCTACGGGCTCTGCTTCGGGGCGATGGCGGGCGGCTATGTCGCAGGATCGCTCAGCGGCAGCAGGCTGGTCCGGCGGTTCGGCATCGACGGGACGCTGCGCGCCGGCGGCTTCGCGGCGGCGCTGGGCGGATTGCTGATGCTGGGCGGGCTGATGAGTTCGGTCTCCGCTCTCGCGATCGTCATGCCGATCGTGATCTACGGCTTCGCGGTCGGGCTCACCATGCCGCAGGCAATGGCGGGGGCGCTGACGCCGTTTCCGGAAATGGCGGGCACGGCTTCATCGCTGCTCGGTTTCCTGCAGGCGATGGCGGGCGCCATTGCCGGCATCTATGTCGGGCACGGGGTCGATGCGGGCGCGATGCCGATGGTCGGCACCATCGCGGCGATGGGGGTGGCAAGTTTCGTCATCACGAATGCGGGGCGACGGACGGGTTAGCTTCTTCTCAGCGTCTACCGGGTGTTTCCCCCGCCCCGAAAAATTCATCGAATTTTTCGACCCTCCCCGAGGGGAGGGTGGGAAGAGAACCTCGAGCCTGGCCGCGAACCGTCAGCGGCCGCCGGGGCGGAGGCCGGGGCGGTCGTTGCCGCCGCCGAGACCGAAGAGGCGTTCGAAGAAGCCGGGTTGTTCCCATTCATATTCGTAGGGCGCGGACTCATGCGCCGCGGGCCTGGCCGGGTCGGCGGCGGATGCGGTTTCGACGGGGGCGGCGTCGGGGAGCTGCGCGATCGGCACGCCGGCCTGCGTGCGCTCCATGAAATCGTGCCAGATGCGCGCGGGCAGCGAGCCGCCGGTGACCTTTTCCATCGGCGCGCCATTGTCGTTGCCGACCCAGACGCCGACGACGAGATCCGCCGAATAGCCGACGAACCAGGCGTCCCGGAAATCCTGGCTGGTGCCGGTCTTGCCGCCGGTCGGGCGGTCGTCAAGCGCGGCGCTGCGGCCGGTGCCGTAGATCATGACGGCCTTCAGCATGTTGTTCATTTCGGCGATGGCGTAGGGATCGGCGACGCGGCCGATGCCGGACCCCTGGCGGCGGTAAAGTTCGTCGCCCGTTTCGGCGCGCACCTCATCGATGCCATGCGGAATGACGCCGTAGCCGCCATTGGCGAAGGTCGCGTAGGCGGCGGTGAGTTCGAGAAGGCTGACGCTGCCGGAGCCGAGCGCGAGCGACAGATTGGACGGCAGATCTTCCTGCAGCCCGAGACGGCGCGCGGTCGAGACGACGTTGCGGATGCCGACTTCGTTCGCGACCTGCACGGCGACGGTGTTCACCGATTTGGCGAGCGCGGTGCGGAGCGTCATCTCGCCCTCGAAGCGGCCCGAATAGTTGGAGGGCGACCAGCCGCCGTAACTGACGGGGCGGTCGACGCGAACGGAATCCGGTGTGAGGCCGCGTTCCATCGCGGTGAGGTAGACGATGGGCTTGAAGGCGGAGCCGGGCTGACGCTTCGCCTGCACGGCGCGGTTGAACTGGCTCTGCGCGTAGGAGCGGCCGCCGACCATGGCGCGGACCGCGCCGTCCGGCGTCATCGCGACGAGCGCGGCCTGACCGGCATTCAGCGCCGTGCCATCGCCCGCGAGAACGGCGGCGACGATCGCTTCGGCCTCGCGCTGCAGCGCGGGGTCGATGGTCGTCATGACATTGACGTCGGTGTCGGGCTTGCCGGCATAGTCGGGGAGCGCTTCCGCGACCCAGTCGACGAAATAGTTGATCGAGCCGCGCGCGGCGTAGCCTTCGAGCGCGGCGGGGGCGACGTTGGCGACATGCGCCTCGTCCTGGCTGATATAGCCCGCATTGACCATGTTCTGCAGCACGATGGCGGCGCGCTGGCGCGCGAGGTCGATGTCGTTGGTCGGCGAGTAGCGCGACGGCGCTTTCAGGAGGCCTGCGAGCATCGCGGCTTCGGGAAGCGTGAGCGCACGGGCGGGCTTTCTGAAGTAGCGCTCCGACGCGGCTTCGAGGCCATAGGCGCCGCCGCCGAAATAGACGCGGTTCAGATAGAGCGTCAGGATTTCTTCCTTGGTGAAGCGCAGTTCCAGCCAGACGGCGAGGATCATTTCCTCGATCTTCCGGGAGATGGTGCGGTCCGGCTTCAGGAAGACGTTCTTCGCGAGCTGCTGCGTGATGGTGGAGCCGCCCTGCACATAGGCACCGGCCTTGTAGTTGACGACCATGGCGCGGGCGAGGCCGATGGGGTCGACGCCGAAATGCCAGTAGAAGCGCTGGTCCTCGGTCGCGAGCACCGCCTGCACGACATGCGGCGGGAGATCGGCGATGGAGGCATAGCCGCCCATCAGGTCGCCGCGATGGCTCAGTACCTCGCCATTGGTGGCGACGATGGAGACGGACGGCGTGTGCTTGACGTTGTAGAGGCCCGACGTGTCCGGCAGGTTGAGCCCGTACCAGAAGAGCAGGCCGCCAAAGGCGATGAGGCCCCAGAGACCGAGAACGGCGCCGCCATAGGCGATGCTGCCGAGAAGCGTGCGGGCCTGCTTCCTGCGCGAGCGGGCGCCGCCGCGCGGAGCGGATTTCCTTGAAGGGCGGCGCGCGCTGCCGACGCGCTCATCGGCCGATGGCGCACGGAGCTTCGCGGAAGATTTCTTCGACGACTTCCCGGGAGCCGCTTTCTTCGCGGCCGGCTTCTTCGCGGCGGGCTTCCTGCCCTTCCCGTTCGAGAAGGTCGGCTCGATGCGGGCCCAGCCGCGTTCCTCGCGCTCGTCTTCGTCCCAGCGGCTCATATCCTCGCCATACTCATCGTCATCGAGGTCTTCGGGACCGTTTTCGTTGGCGCCGACGGCGAGGCGCACGGGGCGCAGGCCCGCGCGGCGGCCAATCGTCCAGTCCCCGTCGCCGGAGCCCCCCTTGTGGCCGTAGTTTCTCGCCTTACGGGACGACATGACACCCGACGCCTTGCGCTATGGCCCCCTGGCCCCCGCGGGCCTGTGCCGAAGCTAGACACGGATAGTTAATGCGTTGTTAACGATTGCTGAACGGCGGCGAGCCCCCGCGCAAACCCCGAAAAAATGGCGGAAACCGGTCAAATATCGAGGTTCGCCACGGAGAGCGCGTTCTCCCGGATGAAGTCGCGGCGCGGCTCCACGACATCGCCCATGAGCTTGACGAAGAGGTCGTCGGCCTCGTCGAGCTCGCGGATCTTCACCTGGAGGAGCGAGCGCGCATCGCGGTCGAGCGTCGTTTCCCAGAGCTGGCCGGGGTTCATCTCGCCAAGGCCCTTGTAGCGCTGCACCGTGTTGCCCTTGGAGCCGGCGGCCATGACGGCGTCGAGCAGCTGCGAGGGCGAGCGGATGATGTGTGTGTCGTCTTTCCGGCGGAGCGTCGCCGCCTTCACATAGATTTCCTGCAGATGCGCGGTGTAGCTGTCGAGACGGCGGGCATCGGCCGAGGTGATGAGCGGGGCGTCGATCAGGACTTCCTCGCGGACGCCGCGCACTTCGCGGGCGAAGCTGAGACCGCCATCGCCGGTCGTTTCGCCCGCCCAGCCGCGCTCCGTTTCCTCGGAGAGAAGATCGAGGCGGCGCGCGATATAGGCGGCGGCTTCCTTCGCGTGGGTTTCTTCCGCCAGCGCCTTCGGATTGAGCGCGCCCGCGATCGCCGCCTGCTCAACGACGAAATGCGGATACTTGCCGGGCAGACCCTCGAGCACGGTGCGGACCGCGCGCGCCTTCGTGACGATGCCGGCGAGGTCGGGACCGGCGCGCTGCGACCCGTCATGCAGCGTCAGCACCATGTCCTCGAGGCCGGTGGCGACGAGGAAGTCGCCAAGCGCCTTTTCGTTCTTGAGGTAGGTTTCCGACGTGCCGCGGCGCACCTTGTAGAGCGGCGGCTGCGCGATGTAGAGGTGGCCGCGCTCGATCACTTCCGGCATCTGACGATAGAAGAAGGTGAGGAGCAGGGTGCGGATATGGGCGCCGTCGACGTCGGCGTCGGTCATGATGATGATCTTGTGGTAGCGGAGCTTGTCGATGTTGAAATCGTCGCGGCCGATGCCGGTGCCGAGCGCGGTGATCAGCGTGCCGATTTCATTCGACGACAGCATCTTGTCGAAGCGCGCGCGCTCGACGTTCAGAATCTTGCCGCGAAGCGGAAGCACGGCCTGATTGGACCGGTCGCGCGCCTGTTTGGCGGAGCCGCCGGCCGAATCGCCCTCGACGATGAAGAGTTCGGATTTCGCGGGGTCGCGCTCCTGGCAGTCGGCGAGCTTGCCGGGCAGGCTCGAGACGTCGAGCGCGCCCTTGCGGCGCGTGAGCTCGCGCGCCTTGCGGGCGGCCTCGCGCGCGGCGGCGGCCTCGACCACCTTGGTGACGATCTGGCGCGCTTCGGCCGGATGTTCCTCAAGCCATGTCGAGAGCGCATCGTTGACGAGGCCTTCGACGACGGGGCGCACTTCCGACGAGACGAGCTTGTCCTTCGTCTGCGAGGAGAATTTCGGGTCCGGCACCTTTACCGAGAGAACGCAGGTGAGGCCCTCGCGCGCGTCGTCGCCGGTGAGGCTCACCTTTTCCTTCTTCGCGATGCCGCTTTCGTTCGCATAGGAATTGATGACGCGGGTGAGCGCGCCGCGGAAGCCCGCGAGATGCGTGCCGCCGTCGCGCTGGGGAATGTTGTTGGTGAAGCAGAGCACGTTCTCGTGGTAGCTGTCGTTCCACCACATCGCGACTTCGACGGTGATGCCGTCGCGCTCCGCGCCGATGGCGATGGGCTTTTCGATCAGCGGCGCCTTGGTGCGGTCGAGGAAGCGCACGAAGGCTTCGAGACCGCCCTCATACATGAGGTTCACTTCCTTCGGGTCGACGCCGCGATGGTCGACGAGATTGATCTTCACGCCGGAATTGAGGAAGGCGAGTTCGCGCAGGCGGTGTTCGAGCGTCGCGAAATCGAATTCCACCTGCGTGAAGGTGCCGTCCGACGGGTGGAAGGTGATCTCGGTGCCGGTGACGGGCTTGCCGTCGGCGCCGACGGGCGCGGGCCCGACGACGGAGAGCGGCGCATCGGGAACGCCGTGCTGGAAACGGATCGTGTGTTCCTTGCCGGCGCGCCAGATGCGCATTTCGAGCCAGTCGGAGAGGGCGTTCACGACGGAAACGCCGACGCCGTGAAGGCCGCCCGAGACCTTGTAGGAATTCTGGTCGAACTTACCGCCGGCGTGGAGCTGGGTCATGATGACCTCGGCGGCGGAGACGCCCTCGCCCTTATGGATCTCGACCGGGATGCCGCGGCCATTGTCCATGACGGTGACGGAGCCGTCGGGATTGAGCTTCACGTTGACCGCGTCGCAATAGCCGGCAAGCGCCTCGTCGATCGAGTTGTCGACGACTTCGTAGACCATGTGATGAAGGCCCGAGCCGTCATCCGTGTCGCCGATATACATGCCGGGGCGTTTGCGCACGGCATCGAGGCCCTTCAGGACCTTGATCGATTCCGCACCATATTCTTCCGGTGTTTCGTCGGCGGGATTGGACATCTTTCTTTCCTCGGGTTCTCGAAGCGCGTCTTGTTCTTCTTCAGGCGATTTCGCCGGCCGTGCGGATGATCTTGCCGACGACGCCGTAGTCCTTCGCCTCTTCGGCGCTCATCCAGTGGTCGCGGTTCGTGTCCTTCACGATCTTGTCGAGCGGCTGGCCGGTCGCATCGGCGAAGATCTTGTTGAGGCGTTCGCGCATGCGCAGCACCTCGCGCGCCTGGATGTCGATTTCGGTGGCCGAACCGCCGATGCCGCCGCGCGGTTCGTGCAGCAGGAAGCGCGTGTTGGGCAGGCAGTAGCGGTCCTCGCGGTCGGCGGCGACATAGATGAGCGCGCCGGCCGACGCGACCCAGCCGGTGCCGAGAACGCGCACGCGCGGTTTGATGAACTTGATCATGTCGTGGATCATGTCGCCGGATTCGACATGGCCGCCCGGCGAGGAGACGATGACCGTGATCGGGTCTTCGTTCTCGCCCGCCATCGCGAGCAGGCGCTCGGAGACCGAGCGCGCGAGACGGTCGTTCACCTCGCCGGTGACGAGAACCGTGCGCGACTTGAAGAGGCCGTGCTCGACCAGCGGCGTGAACTGGTTCTTGAGGGCATCGACGTCGGGCGTTTCATTGTCGTTTCTCATGACACTCTTCCTTCGGGTTTCAGCGGGGCGCTCTCAACGGCGCCGCGCTCGACGTGCAGGTTCTGCGCCCGCGCGCCCATTGTATCGAACAGCGACGGGTCGGTGCCCGTCATGAAGGCCTGAAGGTCCAGGCCGACAATCTCGTCGAAGAGCGCCGCGCGGCGCTCGCTATCGAGATGCGCGGCGACTTCATCGAGCAGCAGCAGCGGCGGACGTCCGCGCGCCGCCATGAGCCGCGCATTGGCGAGCACGATGCCGATGAGGAGCGCCTTCTGCTCGCCCGTCGAGCATTGACGCGCCTCGCGATCCTTGCCCGCATGGCGCACCAGGAGATCGCTCCGGTGCGGCCCGTCAAGCGCACGGCCGGCGGCGGCATCGCGGCCGCGCATGTCCTTCAGCAGCCGGCGGAAGCCATCCTCGACATCGACGGCGGGCTGCGCGGCGAGTGCGGCTTCGAGGGCGCCGTCGAGCGCCACCACGGCGCGCGGGAACGGACCTTCCTGCGCCGCCTCGAGCGCGCCGCGCAACCGCGCCAGCGTTTCCGTCCGCGCCGCCGCGAGCGCAACGCCGTGTTCGGCCATCTGTTCTTCGAGCCCCGACAGCCAGGCGTCGTCGAAGACGTCGTCGGCCAGCAGCCTGTTGCGTTCGCGCAGCGCCCTGTCATAGGCGCCGGCGCGCGTGCCATGCGCCGGATCGAAGCCCATCACCAGCCGGTCGAGAAAGCGGCGGCGCTCGCTCGCGCCCTCGACGAAGAGCCGGTCCATCGCGGGCGTCAGCCAGACCATCGAGACGAGCTCGGCCAGGGCAGACGGGCCCTGCTGTTCGCCATCGATCCGCACCATGCGGCTGCGGGAACCGATGTCCGCGCCCGGCTCGATGCCGGTGCCGATCCTGACGGAACCGTCCGCGGTTTCGAGCGTCGCGGCGACGGCCCAGCCGCCCGCGCCGCCATCGCGCGCGACCTCGGCATAGGCGGCGCCGCGCAGGCCGCGGCCCGGCGACAGAAGCGACACGGCTTCGAGCAGGTTTGTCTTGCCCGCGCCGTTCTCGCCCGTCAGCACGACGGGACGCCCGTCGAGATGCAGTTCCGCGCGGGCATAGGAGCGGAAATCGGTCATGACGAGGCGGCTGAGGCGCGCGCGATGCGCGGACACCCTCATGCCTGCACCGGATCGATCCGGCGATGCCGCCGAGCGGCCGACCGCGCGCAACTCACCCGTTCGAGACACTCCCTGTCCTCAATTTCCAGAGCAGTTTCGCTTGTCTTCGAACAGCTCAATTGCTCCGAGTCTTTGTGTGTCGCGTTGCCGGACGGCGAACCGTCCCCTTCAGGTTCGAAGGGGGCATTTCGCCCGGCAGCGCCATGACGCAGCTTCGCGCCTCATACCCGCATCGGCATCAGCACGTAGATCGCGAGGCCGTCCTCGCTGTCGCGCACGAGCGTGGGCGAGCCGGAATCGGCGAAGGAGAAGCTCGCCTCCGCGCCGTCGAGCTGGCCCGTGATGTCGAGCAGATAGCGCGCGTTGAAACCGATTTCGAGCGGCGTGCTCGAATAGGAAACCGACAGTTCTTCCGTGGCGCTGCCCGAGTCCGGATTGGTCACCGAGAGGGTGAGCTTGCCTTCCTCGAGGTTGAGCTTCACGGCGCGGGACTTTTCCGTCGAGATGGTCGAGACGCGGTCGACCGCTTCTGCGAACCGCTTGCCGTCGACTTCCATCACCTTGTCGTTTCCGCTCGGAATGACGCGGCCGTAATCCGGGAAAGTGCCGTCGATCAGCTTCGAGGTCAGCACGATGCCGTCGAACTCGAAGCGGATCTTGGTTTCCGAGACACCGACGGAAAGCGTGCCCGCGCCGCCCTCGAGAAGCTTCTGCAATTCGAGCACGGTCTTGCGCGGCACGATGACGCCCGGCATGCCCGAAGCGCCTTCCGGCAGGTCGTGATCGACCTGGGCGAGGCGGTGGCCATCGGTCGCGACGGCGCGCAACGCCTTCTGCTTGCCGCTTTCGACGGCGTGAACATAGATGCCGTTCAGGTAGTAGCGCGTCTCTTCCGTGGAAATCGCAAAGCGCGTCTTGTCGATCAGGCGGCGCATGGCTTCGGCGGGAAGCTCGAAGCGGTGCGGGAGCGAGCCCGCGGCCATGACCGGAAAATCCTCCTGCGGCAGCGACTGCAGCGCGAAGCGCGAGCGGCCCGCCGTCAGTTGCAGGCGGCCTTCATCGGCGCCGGTCGACAATTCGACCTGCGCGCCTTCCGGCAGCTTGCGCACGATGTCGTAGAGCGTGTGCGCGGAGGCGGTGGTGGCACCGGCCTGCGCCACGTCGGCGTCGATCGCCTCCACGACCTCGATGTCGAGATCGGTGGCGGTGAGGCTCAACTGGCCCTCTCCGGCCTTGATGAGCACATTCGACAGAATGGGAATGGTGTTACGGCGTTCGACGACCGACTGCACATGGTTGAGAGACTTGAGCAGCGCGCCCCGTTCGATCGTGATCTTCATGGTCTCTCTTCAGTCCCCCGTTTGGGCTCGCTTGATGGGCTCGCTGGTTGAGCTCGTTTGTGACTCCCGCGGCGTGGCACACGTGACGGCGCCGCTTCCGGCGATTCCCGACGGCCCCTTCCCCCTCATGGCTGTGCTGCAGCGTGTCCGGGGGCATCGCGCGGCCAATGGAAGACGCGCTCTCGCCTCGAGACAACTGCGAACAGGGGGTCGGATCGCCACCCGGAACGAAGCCCCGATCCGCCGATCGGGCCTCCCTGCCGGACAAGCTCCGGCGGTTGCCGGATTTCCGCAGAAATTCGCTCGGGAAGTATATCAGATCGCTGGAATCATGCACGTTTTTCAGCGGATTCGGAGGCGAATCCGGCGGCGACCAGAAGGCGTATAACCCTCTGATCTGAAAGGGCTTTCAGAGAGCCCGTCCGGCGGCGGCGCTCAGCCCGTGCCGTGGCCGCCTTCCAGCATCCGGCGCAGCAGATCGACGTCTTCCTCGATGCCGGAATCAAGCGAGCAAAGTTCGTCGATCTTGCGGACCGCGTGGATGACCGTGGTGTGGTCGCGGCCACCGAACTTGCGGCCGATCTCGGGCAGCGAGCGCGTGGTGAGCTGCTTGGAGAGATACATCGCGACCTGGCGCGGGCGCGCGACGGCGCGGGCCCGGCGGGCCGACAGCATGTCGGCGAGGCGCACATTGTAGTATTCGGCGACGCGGCGCTGGATCTCCTCGATGGTGATCTTGCGGTCGTTGGAGCGCAGCAGGTCGCGCAGGACTTCCTGCGCCATGTCGAGGGTGATCGGGCGGCCGACCAGCGAGGCGTAGGCGACGACGCGTTTCAGGGCACCTTCAAGCTCGCGCACATTGGAGACGATCCGGTGTGCGAGAAATTCGAGCACGCCCGGCGGAATGGAGATCGGGCCGTTCTTCGACATCATGTCGTCGGCCTTGGCCTGCAGGATGCCGAGACGGAGTTCGTAATCCGTCGGATGAATGTCGGCGGCGAGGCCCCAGCCGAGACGCGAGCGGATGCGCTCCTCGATGCCTTCGAGGTCCGACGGCGAGCGGTCGGCGGAAATGATGACCTGACGGTTGTGGTCGATCAGCGCGTTGAAGGTGTGGAAGAACTCTTCCTGCGTCGAATCCTTGCCGGAAATGAACTGCACGTCGTCGATCATCAGCACGTCGACCGAGCGGAACTGCTGCTTGAAGGCCATCGTGTCCTTGAAGCGGAGCGCGCGGACGAACTGGTACATGAATTTTTCGGCCGAGAGATAAAGCACCTTGCGCTCGGGATGGCGGGTGCGGATTTCCCAGGCGATGGCGTGCATGAGATGCGTCTTGCCGAGGCCGACGCCGCCATAAAGGAAGAGCGGATTGAAGGTGACGTCGGTCGCTTCCGCGACGCGGCGTGCGGCGGCGTGCGCCAGCTCGTTCGACTTGCCGACGACGAAGGCCTCGAAGGTGAAGCGCGGATCGAGCGGCGCGCCGACGCCCGCATCCTCGAAGCCCTGCGGCACGGCGGCAGCCAGCACCGCTTCCTCGCGCGGCAGAGCGGCCGGCGCGGCAGCGCTTTCGTCCCCTCTGGCTTCCTTTTCGGGCGCGGCTTCCGCGCAGGGCGCCGGTTCGGCGCGCGCCTCGGAATGCACGACGACATCGACGCGCGAAAAGCCCGCATCCTCATCCGCCCAGAGCTTGGCGAGACGGTCGGCATAATGCGAGACGATCCAGTTGCGGATGAAGCGCGTCGGCACGGAGAGCATGACGCGGCCCTCGTCGATGCCGATCAGGTCGATCTGCTTGAACCAGCTGTTGAAGGTGGCCTCGCCAAGTTCGGCATGCAGGCGGGCGCGCACGCGGCGCCACTGGTCGCCGACATTCATGGACGACATGCGCGCATTTCCCGCGCCGCGCGGTCCGTCCTGCGAAGGAAGAGGCATGTCCGAAACATTCCGCGACTGCCTTTCTGCCTGTGAGGGCCCCATGATTTCCTCGTTCAAACTCGTGTGCCTCTTTGACTTTCGTCCGGGTCCTCTCAGAGGCCCCCGTGACGGCCCTGCCGCCGCCGCTTCACCCTTCCACGTCCTGACCGCATCACCGTTTCAGGACTGAGCCCAGGGCAGCGCCGCCGCCTTCCACCCGTTATGCCGGCCGCGATGGCGCTCGCCATCGAGATCGCCCTCGAACCCCCCCGCAATGTTGAAGCAGTTGCCGAAGCCCACCGCCGTCATCGCTATGGCCGCGGCCTTGCTGCGCGCGCCGGAGCGGCACAGAAACAGGACAGGCGCATTCCTGCGCGCCGCGCCCAGCGCCGAGGACAGGTCGGCCGCGAAACCCGCATTGACCGCCATCGTCGGGAACTGCTGCCACTCCATCATGACCGGCTCCTTGCCGAGACCGGAAAGATCCGGCAGGCCGACAAAGGACCATTCCGCCCGGGTGCGCACATCGACCAGAACCGCCTGCGGGTTTGCCTCGAGGACGCGCCAGGCCTCCGACGGCGTCACGTCGCCGGCATAGTTCTCCGGCCTGACGCCGACGATCTCCGGCACGGCATCGCCTTGCGCACCACCCGACTTCCCGTTTGACCTGTCGTCCGACATGGACACCCCGCCGCTCATTCGCGCGCCTCACCACCCACCGGCACCCCGACACCGGACATATCGCGCACCCGGGGGTAATAGCGAAATTACCCTCGCTCGTCACTCATGTTCTGTATGGATACTTTATTTTTCCCCGGTCGGGAGAGAGTGAATACTGTATTCGAACGAATTTTACTCAAAAAACACAGTATTCATTGGCCCCGCTGAGGTTGTTAAACATACCGGCTGGGGCTGTCACAAGCAAGCGGAAGAATCGATTGTGTCACAAAATTTTTGCCCGGTGTGACGCGATCTGCGCACCGCAAGATGATGTGCCGGCCGCAACGCAAACATACACGCGCGCGCGCAAGTGCCGACACGATAGACGTTTTTGTTTCGCGCATCGCGCGTTCAATACGAGACATGTTTGCGGCGCGGCACGAAAAACCGGTTGCACGCAAAAAGAAAAAGCCCGCGAAAAGATTTCGCGGGCTCGATGAACGCGCTTCGATGCGCGATGCGTTCAGTCGCCAAGGGCGGCGAAGAAGTGCCTGTCAGGCAAGCGCTTTAACGCGCTGCGCGAAACGCGACACCTTGCGCGAGGCGGTGTTCTTGTGGATCACACCCTTCTGCGCGGCGCGCATGATCTCGGGCTGCGCATCACGAAGCGCGCTTTCGGCGGCCGACTTGTCGCCGCTCGCGATCGCTTCCTCGACCTTGCGGACGAAGGTACGCATGCGGCTGCGGCGGTCCTTGTTGACCTCCGTCTTCTTTGCAATCACACGGATTGCCTTCTTTGCGGACTTCGTGTTCGCCATCGATCTACGGACCTTTGTCAGCGGGACGCCCGGACAGTATCCGGAAACGCCAGCAGAAACCTGTTTGAAGAAAAGGCGGCCCGCGCAAAGACGCGAGCCGAGCCCTCGAAAGCGGGCGTTATACGCGCCGCCCCGGCTTTCGTCAACCGGCGAAAAGACCCGAAAAACGGCGGCAAAAGGGCCTGTTTTCCGGGGTTTTTCCTACTTGTTGCGGAACTGCGGTTTCCGCTTCTCGACGAAAGCGGCCATGCCCTCGGTCTGATCCTCGGTGGCGAACATGGAATGGAACAGCCGCCGCTCGAAGCGGACCCCTTCCGAAAGGGTGGTTTCGTAGGACCGGTTGACGCTCTCCTTGGTCATCATGGCGATGGGGAGCGACATCTCGGCAATCGTCTGCGCGGTCTTGAGCGCGTCTTCCAGGAGCTGGTCGGCGGGCACGACGCGGCTGACGAGACCGGCGCGCTCGGCTTCCTCGGCATCCATCATGCGGCCGGTCAGGCACATTTCCATCGCCTTCGACTTGCCGACGAAACGGGTGAGGCGCTGCGAACCGCCCGCGCCCGGCATGACGCCGAGCTTGATCTCGGGCTGGCCGAACTTCGCGTTGTCGGCGGCGATGATGAAGTCGCACATCATGGCGAGTTCGCAGCCGCCGCCAAGCGCGTAGCCCGCAACCGCGGCGATGACCGGCTTGCGGCAGCGCGTGGCGCGCTCCCAGTTCGCGGTGATGAAGTCTTCCCGGTAGACATCCATGTATGATTTCGGCTGCATCTCCTTGATGTCGGCGCCGGCGGCGAAGGCTTTCTGCGAGCCGGTGATGACGATGCAGTGGATCGCGTCGTCCGCCTCGCAATCGTCGAGCGCGGATGTGAGTTCGTCCATCAGGGCCTTGTTGAGCGCGTTCAGCGCATCCGGGCGGTTCAGCGTGACGACGGCGACCGCGCCTTTCTTTTCAACCAGAAGGTTCTGGTAGGCCATGACGTACTCCCTGTTCTCAAGGCAAAAGATTGTTGCGGCGCAGCTATCCGATGCGTTGCGCCGTTTGCGTGACGTTATTGGGGTTCGATGGAGAAGCGCACCTCGGTATGCGATTGCGACACCGGAACGATCTGGATTTCAAGCTGCTCGCCTTCGCGGCGGAAAAGCAGAAGTTCGCCGATAAGTTCATATTCGGCCGCGCGCGTCCAGCCAAGCTGCGGCAGCGTCTCGATATAGAAGGCGCGCACGGCGGAGGGCGCGACGTCGCCTTCGGCGACGGAGCGCACGATGCGGCCGGCGGGCTTGTCGAAGACGATGCCACCATCGCCGGTTTCCGCGAGCCCTTCCATCAGCGGCATGTCCTCGACCGCGTCGAGAAACCCCTCCGCATGGGCGGGGGCGGCCGCGAGAAGAAGAGCGCAACAGAACAGAGCTGCGCGGAGGAGAAGTGCCATGCCGGAATTCCTCTGGCGTTCTACCGCTGGCAGGCGGGACAATAGAAAGTCGAGCGTGCAGATTGCACGATGCGCCTAACGGTACCGGTACAATCCGGCTTTGAACAGGCTTGGCCTTCGCGGTCGTAAACGGCGAAGGAATGCTGGAAATAGCCGAGTTCGCCGTCGGTATGCGCGTAGTCGCGCAGCGTCGAGCCGCCTGCCGCTATCGCGTCGGTGAGAACCGCGCGGATGGCGGCGGCAAGGCGTTCGGTTCTGACGGGCCCCGCTACGGAAGCCGCGCTTCTTTTCGGCGAGAGCCCCGCACGCCACAGCGCCTCGCAGACATAGATATTGCCGAGACCGGCGACGTTGCGCTGGTCGAGCAGCGCCGCCTTGACCGGCGTTCGGCGGCCCCTGAAGCGTTCGGCGAGCGTTGCGGCGGAAAACTCGTTGCCGAGAGGTTCCGGCCCGAGGGCGGCGATGTGTTTGCTGGCGGCGAGGCCCGCGCCGGAGACGAGATCCATGAAGCCGAAACGGCGGTGATCCGCATAGACGATGCGGGTTCCGTCCTCCATGTCGAAAACGATGTGGTCATGGGTTTCGCTGCCCGGCATGCCGAGATGGAAGAGGCCGGGGGCGCTCTTGCCGTTTGGCCCGTGGATGGTGAAGCGGCCCGACATGCCGAGATGCATGATGAGGACTTCTTCCTCGCCGCCCGGGGCGGGTTCCAGATGGACAAGGATGTATTTGGCGCGGCGGCCGAGATGCGCGACGCGGCGGCCGGTGAGGCGCTCGGCGAAACGTTCCGGCAGCGGGAAGCGGAGATCCGGACGGCGCTGCGTCACATGCGCGATGACGCGGCCCTCCAGCGCGGGCGCGAGGCCGCGGCGGACGGTTTCGACTTCGGGCAGTTCGGGCATCGGGTTCCACTCGTCAAACGGGGGATGAAAGTAGCGCGCCGCCGCGGGGGGCGCCATGAGCTAATCCCTGTCGGGATTGGCCCGTGGCCTGTCTTGTCTGGACCGTTTCCCGAACCGGCAGGCAGTTCCGCCTGCCTGGAAAACGGTCTATGGTCCGCCGCATGAGCGCAGAGGCAAAAAAGCAGGGAGCCGGCGGCACCGCGGGCGAAACCCATTTCGGTTTCCGCACCGTGGCGGAGGCGGAAAAGGCCGGGCTCGTGCACGAGGTGTTCGAGCAGGTGGCGGAACGCTACGACCTGATGAACGATCTCATGTCGGGCGGGCTGCACCGGGCATGGAAGCAGTCGATGATCGACTGGCTGAACCCGCCGCGGAACGACCGTCCCTTCCACCTGATCGACGTGGCGGGCGGCACGGGCGACATCGCCTTCCGGTTCCTGGAACGCGCGGGCGAGGGCGCGCAGGTGACGGTCTGCGACATCAACCGGCACATGCTCGGCGTCGGCCAGACGCGCGCGGAGGCGAAAGCCTTCGAGGGGCGCGTCGAATTCGCCTGCGGCGATGCGGAGACGCTGCCCTTTCCCGACCGCTCGTTCGACGCCTATACGATCGCGTTCGGCATCCGGAACGTCACACATATCGAGAAGGCGCTGAAGGATGCCTACCGCGTGCTGAAGCCGGGCGGGCGTTTTCTCTGCCTCGAATTCAGCCATGTCGCGGTGCCGGGCATCGACGACATCTATGAGGCCTATTCCTTCGCGGCGATTCCACGCATGGGCAAATGGGTGACGGGCGACGGCGCGCCGTACCAGTATCTCGTCGAAAGCATTCGCCGTTTTCCCGACCAGGAAACATTCAAGCGCATGATTGCAGATGCGGGCTTCGGCAATGTGAGCTACCGCAACCTGACCGGCGGCGTCGCGGCGCTTCATTCCGGCTGGCGTCTCTAGATGCTGAGAGCCGCCCGCTCCCTTGTGCGGCTGACACGCGCCGCGCGCGTACTCGGCAAGCATGACGCGCTGTTTCCGCTGGAACTGCGCGCGGAAATGCCGGCGATCCTTCTCGCGCTGATGCCACTTGCGAAAATCCGCTTTCCCTGGGAAGCCGAACCCGAGATCCGAAGCGGCGATGCGGGCGAACGGCTTGCAACCGCGCTCGCGGCACTCGGCCCGGCTTACATCAAACTCGGACAGTTCCTGGCGACGCGGCCCGACATCATCGGCGCCGATCTCGCGGGCGACCTCTCCTCGCTGCAGGACAAGCTGCCGCCCTTCCCGATGGAAGAAGCGCGCGCGATCATCGAGGAAAGCATCGGCAAGCCGGTGGAGGAACTGTTCAGCAGCTTGAGCGAGCCGATCGCCGCCGCTTCCATCGCACAGGTACACAAGGCGCGTACCAGAGCGGGAGGCGAAAGCGAGGAAGAACGCGATGTCGCGGTGAAAGTGCTGCGCCCCGGCATCGAGCAGCGCTTCGCGGGCGACCTCGAGAGTTTCTTCTGGGCGGCGGAGCGGATCGAACGCAACTATGCGCCCGCGCGCCGGCTGCGGCCTATCGAGATCGTCGAGACGCTGGCGGAAAGCGTGAAGCTCGAAATGGATCTGCGCCTCGAAGCGGCCGCCATGTCGGAGATGGCGGAGAACACCGCCAAGGATCCCGGCTTCCGCGTGCCGAAGATCGACTGGGAGAGAACCTCGCGGCGCGCGATGACGATGGAGTGGATCGACGGTATCCCGGCATCCGACCGGGGCGCGCTCGTCGCCGCCGGGCACGACATGGCCCGCCTCGGCCGCCAGGTCATTCAATCCTTCCTGCTGCATGCGATGCGCGACGGGTTTTTCCATGCCGACATGCATCAGGGCAATCTCTTCGTCGACGCCGACGGGCGGCTTACCGCTGTCGATTTCGGCATCATGGGGCGGATCGACCAGAACGAGCGCCGCTTCATGGCGGAAATCCTCTACGGACTGGTGACGCGCAATTATGTGCGCGTGGCCGAAGTTCACTTCGAAGCCGGATATGTGCCCAATTCGAAAAGCGTCCATGCCTTCGCGCAGGCGCTGCGCTCGGTCGCCGAGCCGATCTTCGGGCGGCCCGCGCGCGAGGTCTCGATGGGCAAGCTGCTGGCGCAGCTTTTCCAGGTGACAGAACAATTCGACATGCGGACGCGGCCCGAACTCATTCTTCTCCAGAAGACGATGGTGGTGGTCGAAGGCGTCGCGCGGCATTTCGATCCCGATCACAACATCTGGGAGAGCGCGGAGCCGGTGCTGAAATCCTGGATGATGGACAAGATGGGCCCGGAAGCGCGCATCGAGGAAGCGGCGGCAGGGGCAATGCAGCTCGGCCGCGTGATGAGCCACCTGCCGGAGGTGCTGGACCGGGCGGAGCGCACCGCCAGACTGTTCGCCGAGAGCGTCGACGAAGAAGGGGTGCGCCTTCATCCCTCTTCCGCCGACGCCATTGCGCGGGCCCAGGAGGCGCGTTTTTCCAGGCGGCAGCCCCTGATCTGGCTCGCCATCGGGGCCGTCGGCGCGCTTCTTATCGCCAACCTCTTCTGAATAAAGCGTTTTCCGGCTCAAATCCGGCGTATCGCCGATGTGCGATTTGATCTACAAATCTGCGTCGTGAATATTTATATTTGCACCAAATTCCCGGCAGAACTTTCTTCAGGGTTCCGGCGCGGGCAAGGACGCAGGAGACAGGCTTGAGCGAGAACATCCTCAAAGACCGGCGCGTGCTGCTGATCATCGGCGGCGGCATCGCGGCCTATAAATGCCTGGAGCTGATCCGGCGCCTGAAGGAGCGCGGCGCCGCCGTGCGCGCGATCATGACGAAGGCGTCGCACGAGTTCGTGACGCCGCTCTCGGTGTCGAGCCTGACGGGCGACAAGGTCTATACCGATCTCTTCAGCCTCACCGACGAAGCGGAGATGGGCCATATCGAGCTGTCGCGCGATGCGGACCTGCTGGTCGTCGCGCCCGCGACCGCCGACATCATGGCGAAGATGGCGAACGGGCTCGCGAACGACCTCGCCAGCACGGCGCTGCTCGCGACCGACAAGAAGGTGCTGATCGCGCCCGCGATGAATGTGCGGATGTGGACGCATCGCGCGACGCAGCGGAATTTCGAGACACTTCTGGCGGACGGCGTCGATTTCGTCGGCCCGAACGAGGGCGACATGGCCTGCGGCGAATACGGGCCGGGGCGGATGGCGGAACCCGCCGAAATCCTCGCCGCCATCGAGGCTCATTTTTCCGAACTCGCCTATCCGGGCGGCGGGCCGCTCAAAGGCAAGCGCATCCTCATCACCTCCGGGCCCACGCATGAGCCGATCGACCCGGTGCGCTATCTCGCGAACCGTTCATCCGGCAAGCAGGGCTATGCGATTGCGCAGGCCGTGGCGCGGCTCGGCGCGGAGACGGTGCTCGTTTCCGGTCCGACGACCCTGCCCGATCCGCCCGGCGTGACGGTGACGCGCGTGGAAACGGCGCGCGAGATGCTCGCCGTCTGCGAAGCCGCACTTCCCGCCGATATCGCGATCTGCGCGGCCGCCGTCGCCGACTGGCGCGTCGCGAGCGATGCCGAACAGAAACTCAAGAAAGCGCCCGGCGAGCAGGCGCCCGCGCTGGCGCTGGTCGAGAACCCCGACATTCTCGCCACGCTGTCGCAGATGAAGGGCAAGCGCCCGGCGCTTGTCGTCGGTTTCGCCGCCGAAACCGAGAAGGTTGTCGAACACGCCACCGCGAAACGCCAGCGCAAGGGCTGCGACTGGATCGTCGCGAACGACGTTTCGCCCGCGACGGGCGTGATGGGCGGCGACCTCAACACCGTGCACCTCATCACGCGCGAGGGACAGGAGGACTGGCCGCTGCTGCCGAAGCAGGCCGTCGCCGAACGCCTTGCGCGCCGCATCGCAGATCATTTCGTTACATCGAAGGCCGCCGAATGAATCCTGAAATCGACGTCCGCGTGCAGCGGCTGCCGCATGCCAACGGACTTGCCCTGCCGCGCTACGAAACGAGCGGTGCCGCGGGGCTCGACCTGACTGCCGCCATTCCCGACGGCGAGAAGCTGGTGCTCGCGCCGGGCGAGCGCGCGATGGTGCCGACGGGGCTCGCGATTGCGCTGCCGGAAGGCTTCGAGGCGCAGGTGCGTCCGCGCTCGGGCCTCGCGGCGAAGAACGGCGTCACGGTGCTCAATTCACCGGGCACCGTCGATTGCGATTATCGCGGCGAAGTGAAGGTGATCCTCATCAATCTGGGACAGGAACCCTTCACGATCGAACGTGGCACGCGGATCGCGCAGATGGTCGTGGCGCCGGTGACGCGGGCGCGGCTCACGGAGACGGAAACACTGGACGAAACGGCAAGGGGCGCGGGGGGCTTCGGCTCGACCGGAACGAAGGGGTGAGTGCGGGATGCTGAGACTTTCCAAGAAAACCTGGCTGGCGCTGGAAGCCGTCGTCGATGTCGCGATCAATGCACGGCCAGACCCTGTGCAGTCGAAGGAAATCACCAAGCGGCAGGGTATTCCCCAGCGCTATCTCGAACAGGTGATGCAGCAGCTTGTCCATGCCGGCATCCTGAAAGGCGTGCGCGGGCCGCGCGGCGGCTATACGCTGGCGCGCGAGCGCAGGCGCATTCTCGTCGGCGAGGTGGTGCGCGTCGTCGGCGCGATGGAAGCCTCCGACGAACCGGCAAGTGCGGCGCCGTCGGAACTCGGCGAGCGCGTGATCGCGCCGTTGTGGCAGGATGTGCAGAAGGAACTGATGGAACGGCTCGACGGCATCACGATCGAGGATCTCTGCCGGAAGGCGGAGGAATCCGGGGTCGGCAACTCGAAATCGAACGCCGACTTCATTATCTGAATTCGAAGGCTTCGGCACGCGCGGCGCGAAGCGTCACATTTGGTCCGGGAGGCCAGCATGAGCGAGAGCAAGAAACCAGGACGCGGACGCATCTATAACAGCATCACCGAAACCATCGGCGATACGCCGCTGGTGCGGCTCAATCGCATGGCGAAGGAAGCGGGCGTCGGCGCGGACATCCTGCTGAAGCTCGAATTCTTCAATCCGCTGTCGAGCGTGAAGGACCGCATCGGCGTCGCGATGATCGAGGCGCTGGAGCAACAAGGCAAGATCACCGACAACACGGTCATCATCGAGCCGACTTCCGGCAATACCGGCATCGCGCTTGCCTTCGTCTGCGCGGCGAAGGGCTACCGGCTCATTCTCTGCATGCCGGAGAGCATGTCGATCGAACGGCGCAAGATGCTGGCGCTGCTCGGCGCGGAGCTGGAACTGACGCCGAAGGAAAAGGGCATGAAGGGCGCGATTGCCCGCGCGGAAGAGCTTCTGGCGCAACATCCGAACTCCGTGATGCCGCAGCAGTTCGACAATCCGGCGAACCCGGAAATCCACCGCAAGACGACGGCGGAAGAAATCTGGAACGACACGGACGGCGAGGTCGATGTCGTGATTTCGGGCATCGGCACGGCGGGCACCTTCACCGGCGTCGGCTCCGTGCTGAAGGCGAAGAAGCCCAGCGTGAAGATGATCGCCATCGAACCGGAAGACAGCCCTGTGCTTTCCGGCGGGCAGCCGGGGCCGCACATGATCCAGGGCATCGGCGCGGGCTTCGCGCCGGGCAACCTCGACAAGTCGCTGATCGACGAGGTCATCACGGTCGGCAACGAGACGGCGTTCGAGTTTTCCCGGAAGGCGGCGCGGATGGAAGGCATCGCGGGCGGCATCTCGTCGGGGGCGGCCATCGCGGTCGCGCTCGAAGTCGGTGCGCGGCCTGAAATGAAGGGCAAGACGATCGTCGCGATCATCCCTTCCTTTGCCGAGCGCTATCTCTCGACGGCGCTGTTCGACGGGCTCTGAGCTATTTAGCGGAACTGCCTTCCGCCGTTTCGGAGGGCAGTTCCGCGCCCTTCGCGCCGGGGCCGAGCTCGACCGTCATCGAGCGCGCATCGAGCGGCTCGCCGCATTCCGAACAGGTGTGAACCGCGTGCACGACCTGGCCACAGGCCTTGTGGCGGCGGATAACGGGCGGACCTTCCGCGCCCGACATCCATTTGTCGCCCCAGTCGAGCAGCGAGAGCATGACGGGATACAGATCGAGGCCCTTTTCGGTGAGGCGGTATTCCTCGCGGCGCGGACGCTCCTGATAAGGCACCTTGGTCAGCACGCCGGCATCGGTCAGTTTTTTCAGGCGGTCGGCCAGCACGTGGCGGGCGATGCCGAGGCGCTGTTCGAATTCCTCGAAGCGGCGCACGCGCAGGAAACATTCGCGCAACACGAGCAGCGTCCACCTGTCGCCGACAATGGACAGGGACCGGGCAAGCGAGCAGGGCTCGCGATCTAGCTCTTCCCAACGCATGAAAGCTCCTTTTCCCTATCAGTATAGCTTGACAGGTTCCATTTCGGAACCCATTGTATTTCATGTAAGTTCGAAAATAGAACTGATAGAATCCGGTCAGCAGCCGGCACGGGAGGAGCGCGCCATGAGCGAGAAGAAAGCGGCCGTCATCATCGGCGCGGGCGACGCCACGGGCGGCGCCATCGCAAAGCGCTTCGCGAAGGAAGGCTATGTCGCCTGCGTGACGCGGCGGGACGCGGAAAAGCTCGTGCCGCTGACAGACGAGATCCGGGCGGCGGGCGGCGAGGCGCGCGGCTTCGGCTCGGATGCGCGCAAGGAAGACGAGGTCGTGGAGCTCTTCGAGACAGTCGAGCGCGAGGTCGGCCCCGTCGAGGTCTTCGTCTTCAATATCGGCGCGAACGTGAACTTCTCCATTCTCGAGATGACGGAGCGCGTCTACCGCAAGGTGTGGGAGATGGCGGCCTATGCGGGCTTCCTGACGGGCCGCGAAGCGGCGCGCGCGATGGTGCCGCGGGGCAAGGGCACGATGATCTTCACCGGCGCGACGGCGAGCCTGCGCGGCGGGCCAGGTTTCAGCGCCTTTGCCGGTGCGAAATTCGCGCTCAGGGCGCTGGCGCAAAGCATGGCGCGCGAGCTTGGACCGAAAGGCATTCATGTCGCGCATCCGATCATCGACGGCGCCATCGACACGGCGTTCATCCGCGACACTTTTCCCGAGCGCTACAAGATGAAGGAGCAGGACGGCATCCTGCAGCCCGACCACATCGCGGAAATGTACTGGCAGATTCACGCGCAACCGCGCGACGCCTGGACGCATGAACTCGACCTGCGCCCGTGGATGGAAAATTTCTGACACATGAGGGGACGCTCAGATGAGCAGAAAAGTTGAATTCCTTTTCGATTTCGGCAGCCCGAACGCCTATCTCTCCTGGAAGGCCGTACCCGACATCGAAAAGCGCACAGGCGCGACGTTCACATATGTCCCGGTGCTGCTCGGCGGCATCTTCAAGGCGACGAACAATGTGTCGCCGGTGATCGCGAACCAGGGCATCAGGAACAAGGGCGAATACCAGTTCCTCGAAATCGAGCGCTTCGTGAAGAAGCACGGACTGACGAAGTTCAAGTTCAACACGCATTTCCCGGTGAACACGCTGCAGATCATGCGCGGCGCGATTGCCGCCGAGATGGACGGCACCCTGCCGACATATCTCGAGGTGGTGATGCCCGCGATGTGGGAAGACTCGCAGAAGATGGACGATCCGGAGGTCATCAAATCCGTGCTCGATGCGGGCGGCATCGACGGCGCGCATATTCTCGCCCGCATCCAGGAACCGGACGTGAAGGCGAAACTCGTGGCAAACACGGAAGACGCGGTCAACCGCGGCGCTTTCGGCATTCCGACCTTCTTCGTCGATGGCGAGATCTATTTCGGCAAGGACCGCTTGCGCGAGGTCGAAGAGGCGATTGCGGCATGAGTGCGAAGCCCGTCGCCCTCATCACCGGCGTCGGACCGGGCACCGGCTCGGCACTGGCGCGGCGCTTCGCGGAAGGCGGCTATGCCGTTGCGATGCTTGCACGCGACAAGGAACGCCTCGCGGCGCTTGAAAGCGAGCTGCCCGATGCGAAAGCCTTTATCTGCGACGTGTCGAAGGAGGACGAGATCGCCGCGACCGTGAGCCGGGTGACGGAGACGATGGGCGCGGTCGAAGTCTTCGTGCACAACGCCGTCGGCGGCGCGTGGGGCAACTTTCTCGAGATCGACCCGAAGACGCTCGCGATGAACTTCCAGGTGAACACGATGGCGCTGCTGCATTTCGCGCAGGCGCTGGCACCCGCCATGATAGAGACGGGCAAGGGCGCGGTCATCGCGACGGGCAATACATCGGCACATCGAGGGAAGGCCTTTTTCTCGGGTTTCGCGCCGACAAAGGCGGCGCAGCGCATTCTGGCGGAAGCGATGGCGCGCGACCTTGGGCCGAAGGGCGTCCATGTCGCCTACATCACCATCGACGCGGTGATCGACGTGCCGTGGACGCGCGAGCGTTTCACGGACGCGCCCGACGACTTCTTCATCAAGCCGGCGGCGATTGCCGACGAAGTCTGGCATGTTGCGCATCAGGACAAGTCGGCCTGGTCGTTCAATGTCGAGATACGCCCCTTCGGCGAAAACTGGTGAGTGTGAGAGTTGAGATGAACGCAACAGTGCAGGACGTCGGACCCGTGTTTCGCCGCGACGGCGACATCTGGCACGCGTTGCCGCAGGCGCAGGGGCCATTCGGCGGCATGCATGGCGGCGCGGTGTCGGCGCTCGCCGTCGGAGAGATGGAAGCGATGGGTGCGGCGAAGGGGCTCGGCGCGCTCGTCTCGGCCAATCTCTATCTGCTCCGGCCGCTGCCGCTTGCCGGCATTTCGAGCAAGGTGAGCGCCGTGCGCGAGGGCGGGCGCGTCGCGGTGTTCGAGAATGAATTATGGGCGGGCGGGAAACTGCAGGCCAAGGCAAGCGCCTGCTTTCAGCAGCCCGCGGCGATCGAGGGGTTGCCCGGCGCACCGGAAGCGCCGTGTTTCGAGCCGGAGAATTTTGCGAAATGGGAGCGGCCCGACTTCTTCAAGCTGGCGAACAAGGAGCCCGGCTTTCTCGATCTTTGCGACATTCGCGATACCACTCATGAGGACGGGACACGCGCGAAATGGTTTCGCCTGAAGCGGAACTTCCACGAAACGCCGACGCCCTTTTCCGCCGTCATGGCGGTGGCGGATGTGTCGACGCTTTTCACGGTGACGGATGCTGGCGCGCGGCCGAACGCCGCCGGGTGGCCGAATGCCGACCTTTCGCTGCATCTTTCCCGCGCGCCGAAGGGCGCATGGATCGGCACCGCGCAGCGCGGCGCCTGGCACGGCGACGGGCGCGGACTTACGGAAGCGGAAATCTTCGACGCCTATGGACGGATCGGCCGGTCGTGCCAGAGCGCGGTGCTGCTGCCGCCGCCGGCCTGACCCCGCCTCAAGCCGCGAGCGGCTTCGAGATGCGGCCGACCATCTGGTTCGTCATGGCCATCGTCATCTCGCGCAGCTTGCCGGACTCCTCGGCATAGGCCTCGAAGGCCGAGACCATGAAATCGCGCTGAAGGGTGAGAAGATCGGACATGCTTTTCGCGCCGAGCATGGCCTCGGCGGTCGAGGCATCGATCTCCATACGGGTCTTGCCGAACTCGAGAAGCTCCTTGTTGAGGAGCACGGCATTGTCCGCTGCTGCCTTCGCCGAAGCGGCAAACGCGTCGAACATTTCCTTCGAGATATCGCTCATCAGGTCACCTCATCCATTGCAGGACACCCTCCGGCGGAGCGCCGGACCCGAAGCGCGGAAAGCGGGCGGAAACCCGTTCCCGCACGTCGAAAGGATGATGCCCCCGGAACAGGGCATTTATATGACGCACTGCAATATTCTCTTTCGCGCAGGGGCGGGTCAGAGATGGCCGAGCACCCGGTGAGGCCGGTAGGGCTCCTCGAGGGCGGCCTTGTCTTCGGCGGAAAGCTCGATGCCGAGTGCGGCGAGCGCCTCGTCGAATTGCGGGAGTTTGGAAACGCCGACAATGGGCGCGGTGACGACGGGGTTTGCCAGCACCCAGGCAAGCGCCGTCTGGGCGGGGCTGACGCCGAGCTTTTTCGCGATTTCGACATTGCGGTCGGCGACGGCGAAATCGCTGTCGTCGTAGTACCAGCCCGCCGCCTGCTCGTCCGTCTTCGCACGCGAGGTGTCGCCGCCGCCCTGACGATGGCGATTGCCCGCGAGAAAGCCGCGCGCCTGCGGCGACCATGGAATGACGCCGATGCCTTCCGCCGCGCAGAGCGGCATCATCTCGCGCTCCTCCTCGCGGTAGACGAGGTTGTAGTGGTTCTGCATGGAGACGAAGCGGACGAAACCATGCTTCTCCGCGAGGTCGAGATATTTCTGGAACTGCCAGCCATACATGGAAGAGGCGCCGATATAGCGGACCTTGCCCGCGCGGACGAGATCGGACAGCGCTTCCAGCGTTTCCTCCATCGGCACGTTCCGGTCGAAGCGATGAATCTGGTAGAGGTCGATATAGTCGAGGCCGAGCCGCTTCAACGAGGCGTCGCACGCCGCCATGATGGATTTGCGCGAGAGGCCCGAGCGGTTCACGCCGCGCGCGCCGGTACCGAAGAAGCATTTTGTGGCGACGACGACATCCTCGCGGTCGCCGGCCATGTCCTTGAGGGCGCGACCGACGATCTCCTCCGAGACGCCCCCCGAATAGACATCCGCCGTGTCGAAGAAATTGATACCGGCCTCAAGCGCCTTCTCGAAGAAGGGACGCGCCTCCTCTTCTTCCAGCACCCATTCGCGCCACTTCTTCGACCCGTAGGTCATGGTGCCGAGACAAAGGCGCGAGACCCGGAGCCCGCTGTTTCCGAGCCGCACATATTTCATTTTCGTCATGACCTGCCCTCCCCAATTTCTCGAAATGACCGAAACCGAGTATTTGGTCAGTCCGATCCAGGATACAAGGGTTCCGGTGCTCCATTGACAAGATTGCCGGAGAGTGGCGCAAAGGAGCCTCGCGGAGAACGACATGGCACTGAACGACGAACAGCTTGAGCGCTATGCGCGGCACATCGTGCTGAAGGAGATCGGCGGACCGGGCCAGCAGAAGCTCCTGAAGGCGCGCGTGCTGATCGTGGGCGCGGGCGGGCTGGGGAGCCCGTGCCTGATCTATCTCGCGGCGGCAGGCGTCGGCACCATCGGCATTATCGACGACGACACGGTGTCGCTCTCGAACCTGCAGCGGCAGGTGGCGCACGGGACGGAAGATCTCGGCCGAATGAAGACCGAAAGCGCGGCGGATGCCGCGCACCGGATCAACCCGGATGTGAAGATCATTCAACACCAGGAACGGCTGAGCGCGGAGAACGCGCTCGAGATCGTGTCGCACTACGATGTGGTGGCGGATGGCTGCGATAATTTCGCGACTCGGTTTCTGGTGAACGATGCCTGTTATTTCGCGCGCGTGCCGCTGGTCTCGGCCGCTGTCGGCCAGTTCGAGGGGCAGGTCGCAACCTTCCGCGCCTTCGAGACCGACGCGGAAGGCAGGCCGATGCCGAATTACCGGGATTTTATCGGCGACACGCCGGCGCCGGGCTCGGTGCCGACCTGCGAGGAAGCGGGCGTGATCGGCGCGCTGACCGGCGTCGTCGGCTCGCTGCAGGCGCTCGAAGTCATCAAGGAAATCACCGGCGCGGGAACGAGCCTTGCGGGCAAGCTCCTCATCTACGACGCGCTCGACACGCGCTTCCGGACCGTGAGGCTCAAATGGGACCCGAAGAACCCGCTGACGGGGGAGAGCCCGACGATCAGGGATCTGTCGGCCCATGCGGCGTGACATCTGGACATGTATGCTACTGAGTAGTATATGTGAGTTTGCATGAAGCGCTACAAGACGAAGGTCTTCGCGAAATGGGCCCGCAAGGAACGGCTTCGGGACAACGATCTCTGCGAAGCGGCGCGGGAAATCGAACGAGGGCAAATCGACGCCACGCTCGGCAAGGTTCTCGTGAAGAAGCGGATAGCGCGAGAAGGCGGCGGCAAGAGCGGCGGGTACCGCACCGTCGTCATGTTTCGTGCCGGAAGCCGAATGGTGTTTCTCTACGGTTTCCCGAAGAGTGCCAAAGGCAATCTGTCCGTGACCGAGCTCGAAGCCTATCAAGCGCTGGCGAAGATATTCGACAAGTTGCCGGAAGGCGATTTGGCAGCCCTGTGCGAGCGGGGCGAGTTGAAGGAGTTGATATGCGATGAGTGACAAACGCAAAGCGCGATCGGACGCATTGAATGCGGCGCATGAAACCGCCCGCGGTCTTTTCAAGGCCGGTGCGATCGACCAGCTCACCATGAACGGGTTCGACGCCCTTTGTCTTGAGCCTGTCCGTCAACTTTCACCGAGCAAGATCAGGTCTCTTCGCAAGCGGCACAATGTCAGCCAACCCGTTTTCGCCGCCTGCCTCAATGTCAGCGCGGCGACCGTGAAAGCCTGGGAACAGGGTGCGAAGAAACCGACGGGCGCATCGCTGAAGCTCCTCAATCTCGTGGAGAAAAAGGGGCTGGATGCCGTCGCGTAGGCGTTCAGCCTTCGAGATGCGCGATCATTTCCACCTCGATCATGGCGCCGGCCAGGAAGAGACCCGTGATCTGCACCATGGTGGAGGCGGGGACATAGGCGCCGTCGGCATCGAAGGCGGCCTTGCGAGGGGCGAGCGCGCCGCCCAGCGCGGCGAGGTCCGTCGCGAAGACCGTTTCCTTCACGACATCCTGGAAGCTCGCGCCGTTGGCGGAGAGAATGCGGCCGAGATTGGCATAGACCTGCGCGACCTGGGCTTCCATGCCGCCTTCGACGACCTGGAGATTCTCGTCAACGGCGAGGACGCCCGACACGTAGAGGACGTTGCCTGCCTTCACGACCTGAGAGAAGCCGATGGCCTTTTCCGTATCGCCGAAGAAATGCCTGCAATCCTTCTCGCGCGCCATACCGCCCTCCCATTTTTTGTAAAAACTCTCCAAGTCTTATAAATTCGATACGCGAACGAGTCAAAATCAGGGAGCGGCGGGCAGCATGAGCGAGGTCGAGGCACCGGGAGGCCGGAAAGCGAAGTCGCAGCAGAAGCGCCGTGAGGCGGTGCTGGCCGCGGCCGACCGGCTGTTCCGGTCGGTGGGGTACGACGCGGCACGGATCGAGGACATCGCCGAACACTCGGAAGTGAGCCTCGGCACGATCTACAATTATTTCGGGTCGAAGGGCGGCATCATGGAGGCGCTGATCGCGCCCATGACAAGGCGGATGCAGGCGCGCGGCGACGCAATCATCGCCAACCCGCCTGCCCGGCTCGCCGATGCGGTTTCCGCGCTCTTCGAGGCTTTCCGGTTCGACGACGACTGGAAAAGCCTGCAAATGCTGCAGGCTTTCGACACCGGCAACTCGGTGCGGGATGCCCATGTCGCCCGCGTGCACGAGGAGTATGAGCACTTCATCACTGATGCCTTCCGGCGGCTCCTCGCCGATTTCGCCGCGCGCGGGAAGCTCCGCCGCGAGCTCGACATCGACGACGCGGCCTTCATCCTCTACCGCGTGATGCTGATGCATTTCTTCGGCTATGTGCAGGCGAAGGGCGCCTTGTCCTACGAGGCGATGATGGTGGATATGCAGCGGCGACTGCGGGCCGTGGTGGTGGGCTGGGAAACCTGAGGGGATGCCCAGAGGGCCAACGCATCATTCTCAAGAATTTATAATCTTGCCTCTTAAATTATAAAATACTATGCTTTCCTCGGCTCAATCGAGACCGCTGGAGGGCGATATGGGCGATGAACGCGTCGACATCATGAGGGTGATGGAATTCGACGCATCCGCGGAACGGGTCTGGTCCGTCGTCGGGGACTATGGCGACACGTCGGGCGAGTTCGGACGCGGGTTCATTTCGGGGGTGGACGTGCAGGGTGCGGGCGTGGGGGCGCTCCGCACCCTGCACCTCCTTCCCGAGCGCGGCGGCGGCAAGGTCGTCGAGCGACAGACCGCCCGCGACGAGCGCGGCATGTATTACGCCTATGAGCTGGCCGACCGGGGACCGATGCCCGTGCGCGACTATTACGGCACGGCGCAGGTGATCGCGGTATCGGACGACGCTTCCCGCCTCGTCTGGACCAACCGCTACATGACGGACGGCGCGCCCGCCGACGCGATGCGCGCGCAGTCGCTCGAAACGCTCGACATCCTTGAACGCAACCTGAAGCGGATGCTCGCGAAGAGCGCCGGCTGACGGCCTCTGCCTGCAGGAGATTACCCATGGCGCACGACACGGCACCGAAGGCGACGCGACACATCGAAATGCCGAAGAACAATCCGCGCGCGCGCGGCCGGGGCAATTGATGCCCGCCGAAGGCGAGGACGGGCTCTTCACGCAGAGCTGGTTTCCGGTCTGCATGTCGAGCGAAGTCGGGCCCGGCGAATTGCGCGCGGAAAAATTCCTCGACGGCAAGGTCGTCGTCTATCGCGGAGAAGATGGCATCGCGCGCGTGATGAGCGCCTATTGCCCGCATCTCGGCGCCGATCTCTCCATCGGCTGCGTGGTGGAGAACCGGCTGCAATGCGCCTTCCACAAATGGGAATACGACACGGACGGCCAATGCGCCAAGACGGGGATCGGCGACCGGCCGCCGCACACCGCGCAGCTCTACAAGTTTCCGAGCCAGGAACGCTACGGCCTCGTCTGGGCGTTCAACGGCGACGAACCCCTGTGGGACCTGCCGGACTTCGAGTATGACGACGACGACATCATCTTCCGCACGTTCCGCCTGCCCGCGCTGTTCAATTGCGACCCGTGGGTCTTCGCGGCGAACACGCCGGACATGCAGCATCTGAAGGCGGTGCACAACATCCAGTTCAATGTGGACGATCCGCATGAGAGCGTCGACTGGAGCGACTGGGGCTTCCGCTACAAGATCATCGCGGCGCATCAGCAGGGCATTCCGATCGAATGGACGCTCGGTATTCGCGGCACCAGCATCTTCTGGCAGGAAGGACCCTACGACGATTTTTGGATCGGCGGGCTTGTCGGCTTCGGATTGCCGGAGCCCGGCAAGCACGAAGTCTTTGCGGCAGTGGGGCTTGTGAAAGGCGACGGCTCGCCGGAAGCGGAAGCGCTCTACAAGCAGCGCTGCGAAATCACCGACATGCTGCTCGCGCGCACAGTGGGCGAGGATACGGACATCCTCAACACGATCCACTTCCGGCAGGGAACGCCCACCGATGGCGACAAGACACTGGGGCGTTATCTGAAAATGCTGCGGAACTATCCGCGCGCGCATCCCTCGGGACCGTTTATCCGGTAGCGCGGCGTCCGATACATTCGCCGTCGAGCCACATACCGCCGCCATCGAGACAATTGTCCTGCTCCATGAACGGGGAAAAGCGGATAAACGAGAACAGTGCGACGAGAACGGCCAGAAGAACAAAGAGCATCGACTTCCAGCGCATAAATCTCTACCTCACATGATCGCGGGGATGACGCGGTCGGGCGGGCGGTGGCCGTCCATGAAGGTCTTGATGTTGACGATGACCTTGCCGCCCATTTCGACGCGGCCCTCAATGGTGGCCGAGCCCATATGCGGCAGCGTCACGACGTTGGGCAGCTTCATCAGGCGCGGATTGACCGAGGGCTCGTGCTCGAAGACATCGAGGCCCGCGCCGGCGAGCTCCCCCGCTTCCAGCGCGCGGATCAGCGCGTTCTCATCGATGATCTCACCGCGCGCCGTGTTGACGATATAGGTCTCCGGCTTCAGGAGCTTCAAACGACGCGTGTCGAGAAGGTGGAACGTCTGCGGCGTCAGCGGGCAATTTACCGAGACGATGTCGACCCTGGGCAGCATGTCGTCGAGATTTTCCCAGAAACGCGCTTCGAGTTCCTGCTCGATGACGGCGTTGGCGGGCTTCCTGTTGTGATAGTGGATTTCGAGACCGAAGGGGCGGGCACGGCGCGCCACCGCCTGGCCGATGCGGCCCATGCCGATGATGCCGAGGCGTTTGCCGGTGAGGCGGCGGCCGAGCATCCAGGTCGGCGACCAGCCCGGCCACTGGCCCTCATGTTCGCGCAGATAGCGCGCGCCTTCGCTCAGGCGGCGCGGCACGGCGAGCATCAGGCCCATCGTCATGTCGGCGGTGTCTTCGGTCAGCACGCCCGGCGTGTTCGTTACCGTGATGCCGCGGCGGCGCGCCGACTCGACATCGATATTGTCCACGCCGGTGCCGAACTGGGCGATGAGGCGGAGATTTTCGCCCGCCTGCGCCAGAAGCTTCGCGTCGATGCGGTCCGTCACCGTGGGGACCAGTACTTCCGCCTCGCGGATCGCGGCGGCGAGTTCGGCCTGGGAAAAGGGATGATCGTCCTCGTTCAGCCTGACATCGAACAGCTCGGCCATGCGCGCCTCGATGGGCGCGGGCAGCTTGCGGGTGACGATGACGAGCGGTTTTCTGGCGGTCATTGCGTACTCCGGGGGGACTGCGGCGGATGTCCGGCGGCGATCCGCCCTTATTATCAGGTTTTATCCGGTTGTTTGCGCCATTTTCTGGCAAAATCGGGTGAGTCGCCCGGGCTTGCCGGGTTTACGTTGGGGGCCCGGGGGCGCCGACGGACAGAACAAGAAAATGCGGGAGAGGCCAAGACTGACAAGGGGCAAGGGAGCGGAGCGGCGCGCCCGGGTGGCGTTTGCCGTGGCGATGACTGCGGCGTTGATGCTCGCGCCCGGAGAGGCGGGGCAGGCCGCCGCAACCGCCGCGCCTCAGGTCATGCCCGAGCGGGAGCCGGGGCAGTCGACGGGGCTGCCGGTGCCGCGCTTCGTCAGCCTCAAATCCGGGCGGGCGAATGTGCGGCGGGGACCCGGCACCGATTTTCCCATCGACTGGGTTTATCGCAAAAGCGGCGTGCCGCTGGAAGTGATCGCGGAATCCGGCAACTGGCGGCGCATCCGCGATCATGAAAGCGACGGCGGCTGGATCTGGCACACGATGCTGGCCGGCGAGCGCAGCGCCATCGTCGAAGGATCTGCTGCAGATGGCGAACCGGCGGCGCTGCTGTCGCTGCCGGACGTCACGTCGGAAATCGTTGCCTATGCGGAGGAAGGCCTCGTCGTGCGCGTCACCACCTGCAAGGCAGGCTGGTGCTACCTCGAAGTGCGCGGCTATGAGGGCTGGCTGCCGCAGACGTTGCTCTGGGGCGTCTATCCCGGCGAGGAATTCGAGTAGGTCAGGCGAAGTCCCTGGCAAGCGCTTCCTTCACCTGCGGCTGCATCACGGCCATATGGTGATAGTTCTCATGCGCGATGACGACCATGACCTGCGTCCCGGGATCACGGAATTTCGCGATCTGATCGTCCGTGAAACGGAAATGCACAAAGTGCACGGATGAGGTCTTGCCGTCGGCCTTGGTGCGCTCGACATCCATTTCGGCTTCACCCTGGACGCGCTCGCCGCCGACATCGATGAAGAGGTGTTTCTCGACCCAGGTGATCGAGCGCAGGAACCTGTCGCGGCGGACCTCGTCGTTGATCTCGAACATGACGGTCGCGACGAGTTCGTTGCCCTGCGGGATCAGGGGATTATAGGCGTGGAGTTCGTCGGCAAGCTGTTCCGCGCCGCCCTTTTCGATGTGCAGCATTTCCTGAACCTGCTGGAACATCGTGTCGTAGTTCTCGAAGTAGAAGGTCGCGTAAGGCCCGACCTCGACGCGACGGTTCTTCTTCAGCGCGGTGATCGCCGCGCGGCGCTCCTTGCGCTCCCTGGCGTAGGTCTCGTAGGGAAGAATGTCGCCGGGCGTGATTTCCTTTTTCATCGCAAGCATCTCTCAGAACCTTTCGGGTTTGACGTTTTCCGTCTCACCCCCGTTAGCGAATGAGCCCCCAGGCCCGCGCCATGATCTCGATCGGATGATGGGGTGCCGGCGGCTTCGGCTCACCCATCGTATCGATCTCATGCACCAGATGCTTGGCGGCGAGCGGGCAATCCGACGTTACATACTTGTTGCCGGTCTTCGAAACATTGCGGGACGCGGTCTTGCCGACCTTCATCGCGACGTCGAAGGTTTCCTTCATGACACCGAAGGTTCCTCCGTGCCCAGAGCAACGCTCGACGACATCGAGCTTGAGATCGGGGATCAGACGCATCATCTCGGCCGATTTCGCACCCATGTTCTGCGCACGGGCATGGCAGGCGAGATGCGCGGTGACGCCGCCCTCGACGGGGTTGAGGCCGGGCGCGAGGCCTTCCTTCTTCGCGATGTCCACGACATATTCGTCGATGTCGCGCGTCGCGGCCGAAAGTTTCTTCACGTCTTGATTGTCGGGCAGGATGAGCGGCCATTCGAACTTGAACATGAGGCCGCAGGAAGCCGTCAGCGTGATGATGTCATAGCCCTTGTCGATCCAGGCGCACATATCCTTCGCGACCTTCTCGGCCTGGGCGGCGACCTTTTCGATGTTGCCCTGTTCGAGAAAGGGCATGCCGCAGCAGCCGGGATAGGCGACTTCGGTCTCGACGCCATTATGCGCGAGGACGAGGCGCGCGGCCTCGCCGACGCCCGGATTGTTGTAGTTCACGAAGCAGGTGGCGAAGAGAACCGCCTTGCGGCCCCTTGCAGGCGCGTCCTTTGGCGCAGCGGCGCCGGACTTGTCCTGCTTCTTCGCGCGCATCGTGAAGGTCTGGCCGTGAAATTTCGGCAATTCGGCGCGGCGGTCGATACCGGCGACGGCTTCGAGCGCGGGGCGCGTCAGCTTGTTGCCGCGGGCCGAGCCCCAGTTCGCAAGCGGCGCGACGGGCGCGGCGAGTTTTCCGTTGCGGTCCGTCTTCGCGAGCTGGCCGGGAACGAGCGGGAACCCTTCCTTCTTCGCTTCGGCCGCGCGGTAGCGGAGCATCAGATGCGGGAAATCGAGATTGAATTCGTGCGGCGGCACGTAAGGACACTTCGTCATGAAGCACATGTCGCAGAGCGTGCAGGCTTCGACGACAGGCGAGAAACCTTCCGACGTCACTTCGTCGAGTTCACCCGTCGGGCTTTCGTCGATCAGATCGAAAAGCCTCGGGAAACTGTCGCAGAGATTGAAGCAGCGGCGGCAGCCATGACAGATGTCGAAGACGCGCCGCATTTCCGCGTCGAGCTTTTCCAGATCGTAGAAGTCGGGATTGTGCCAGTCGAGCGGATGGCGGGTGGGCGCTTCGGTGCTGCCCTCTTTCGGCGTGCCTTCTTGCGGGCTGCTCATCGGCGAGTCTCCAGCGCGGATTGACGGGAAGCATGGAACCGGAGGAGCACCGCTCCTCCGGTTTCAATACGTGCCGACGCGCCTAGCTGCCGAGGCTGTCGAGCGCCTTCTGGAAGCGGCCGGCATGGCTCTTCTCGGCCTTGGCGAGCGTCTCGAACCAGTCGGCGATCTCGTCGAAGCCTTCCTCGCGCGCGGTGCGCGCCATGCCCGGATACATGTCGGTGTATTCGTGCGTCTCGCCCGCGATCGCGGCCTTCAGGTTCTTGTCGGTGCCGCCGATGGGCTCGCCCGTCGCCGGGTCGCCGACTTCCTCGAGGAATTCGAGGTGGCCGTGAGCATGGCCCGTCTCACCTTCGGCGGTGGAGCGGAACACGGCCGCCACGTCGTTGAAGCCTTCGACGTCGGCCTTCTGCGCGAAATAGAGGTAACGGCGGTTGGCCTGGCTTTCGCCGGCGAACGCCTCTTTCAGATTTTCCCAGGTCTTGGTACCGGAAAGCGATGCCATGGTGTTGTTCCTAATCTTATGCGTTTGACGATGCCTGACGAAACGGACGCCAGACGCTATTGCGGCGTCGTGCACCGGCTTTCGGCTTGCGTGGGTCCGCTGTCCTGCGCCGAAGAGAGGACCCCTCCGACGCCCGCCCCGCCTCGCCCCGAGAGGGGCTTCAACGGGTGGTTAAGCATGAGTCTAGGCCCGCCCGAGTGGCAGGTCAACAATCTGGAACTTCTCCAAACAGTCTTTTTAGCTATTGTTTTTGCGAAGAATTCTTAATCGCGACTGCGATCCTGCAGACGGACGATAACGTCCACGCGCGCGACATCCATGCCCTCGGGAGCAGGCGGCAGACGGCCAATGGTGACATCGTCGCCGGCAATATCCATGAGCGCGCCATCCCTCTCCACGAAGAAGTGATGGTGGTCATTGGTGTTGGTGTCGAAGTAGGTGCGCGAGCTATCCACCACGACCTCGCGAAGGAGGCCGGCGCCGGTAAACTGGTGCAGCGTGTTGTAGACGGTGGCGAGAGAAACGCTGACGCCAGCCTTCTGCGCTTCGTCGTGAAGCGCTTCGGCCGTTACGTGGCGGTCGCCGCCATCGAACAAGAGGCGTCCCAAAGCCAGCCGCTGGCGCGTCGGCCGAAGGCCCGCCTCCCGCAGTCTGGTGAGTGTCTGTGCGTAGGGTCTTTCCTGCGTCACGAAACCGATCCTCTTGCTCCTGGCAGGTCCGCTTGCCCATTTTCCGGGCAGCACACGCCTGCAGTTTGTAATCGTTACAAACAATAGATAGTGTGCCGGTCATATAGTTGTCAAGGGCGGCGAGCCCCCGCCCTCAAGCATAAAATGCCGGTCGCCCAAGGGTTTGCGGCAAACGAAGGGTGTGTTACGAAGCGCCTCAGCGTAGGATTTGGGCGAGGAAACCGGGGTGGCGCAAGCTGTCCCATATCGGGGACGGCCCGCACGGCACCGCCGGCGAACGGCGCAGCGAAGCGGGCCTTAATTGAGCGAACGGCAATGGCGGAACAGAAATCGGCATACTCCCTAGAAGACCTGCTCGAATGCAGCCACGGCCGCATGTTCGGGCCGGGCAATCCGCAACTGCCGCTGCCGCCGATGCTGATGATCGACCGCATCACGCATATCAGCGACGAGGGCGGCGAGCATGGCAAGGGACAGATCCTTGCCGAATTCGACATCAAACCCGATCTCTGGTTCTTCGGCTGCCATTTCGAAGGCGATCCGGTGATGCCCGGCTGTCTCGGCCTCGACGGCATGTGGCAGCTGCTCGGCTTCTTCCTCGGCTGGATCGGAGGCAAGGGCAAGGGCCGCGCGGTCGGCGTGGGCGAGGTAAAATTCTCCGCCATGGTGACTCCCGCCATCAAGAAGCTCGAATATGTGATCAATCTGAAGCGCGTGGTAAACCGGCGGCTCGTCGTCGGCGTCGCCGACGGCGTCATCAAGGCCGATGGCGAAATCGCCTTTACGATAAGCGACATGAAGGTCGGACTCGCGACCGAAGGCCAACCGGCCTGAAAAACAGGATCAAGTTTAGACCCGCATTGAAAGAGAGGCTGCCATGAGGCGAGTGGTCGTCACAGGCATGGGTATCGTCTCCAGCATCGGCAACAACGCGCAGGAAGTGATAAGCAGCCTGCGCGAAGGAAAGTCCGGCGTGGTCAAGGCGGACACCTATGCCGAGATGGGTTTCAAGAGCCAGGTACATGGAAGCCTGAAGATCGACCTCGACGAGGCGGTGGATCGTCGCGCACGGCGCTTCATGGGCGACGGCGCGGCCTATGCCTGGATCGCCATGAACCAGGCGATCGCCGATGCGGGGCTCGAAACCAGCGACGTGAGCAATCCGCGCACCGGCCTCATCGTCGGTTCGGGCGGCCCGTCCACCAAGGCCATCGTTTCCGCTGCCGATACGGCGCGCAGCGAGCCCGTGAAAGGCCCGCGCAAGGTCGGCCCCTTCGCGGTTCCGAAGGCGATGTCATCGACCTGCTCGGCGAACCTTTCGACCTGGTTCAAGACCAAGGGCGTCAACTACTCGATCAGTTCGGCCTGCTCGACCTCCGCGAACTGCATCGGCAATGCGGCCGAGATGATCCAGTGGGGCAAGCAGGACGTCATGTTCGCGGGTGGCGGCGAGGAACTCGACTGGACACTCTCGGTGCTCTTCGACGCGATGGGCGCGATGTCGTCCAAACGCAACGCGACGCCGGAAGCGGCGAGCCGCGCCTACGACAAGGACCGCGACGGCTTCGTCATCACGGGCGGTGGCGGCATCCTCGTGCTTGAGGAACTCGAACACGCCAAGGCACGCGGCGCGAAGATCTATGCCGAGATCGTCGGCTATGGCGCGACGGCGGATGGCGCGGACATGGTGGCGCCTTCCGGCGAAGGCGCGGTGCGCTGCATGAAGATGGCGCTCGAAAACGTGAAGGCCCCCGTCGACTACATCAATCCGCATGCGACCTCGACGCCGGTCGGTGACATTCCCGAGATCAAGGCGATCCGGGAAGTCTTCGGCGACAAGATGCCGCCTGTGAGCGCGACGAAATCGCTGACGGGTCACGCGCAAGGCGCGGCCGGCGTGCACGAGGCAATCTATACGCTCCTCATGATGCAGTCCGGCTTCATCTCGGCGAGCGCGAATATCGACGAGATCGATCCGGAAGTGGCGGACGCCAACATCGTGCGCGAGCGCATCGACAATGCGGACATCAATCTCGCGATCTCGAACAGTTTCGGCTTCGGCGGCACCAACGCGACGCTGGCGCTGCAACGCTACAACGGGTGATCCTGGCAGGGGAACCGCGAGCGGGACAAACCCGGAAGCGGAGCAGGACCAATTGGGGAACGATGAACGCATGCACAGTTCTGGTGGCGACAAGGCGGGCGAACAGCCCCTGGTGCTGACGGGCCCGCTGATGAAGGGCAAGCGCGGCCTCATCATGGGTGTCGCGAACGATCATTCGATCGCGTGGGGCATCGCGCGGGCGCTGGCGGCGCATGGCGCGGAGCTCGCCTTTACCTATCAGGGCGAAAGTTTCGGGCGGCGCGTGAAACCGCTCGCCGAATCCGCTGGCTCGAACATCCTTCTGCCTTGCGACGTGATGGACGAGGCGAGCCTCGACGCCGCTTTCGAGCAGCTGGAAAAGGAATGGGGCGTGATGGACTTCGTCGTCCATGCGATCGCGCATTCCGACAAGAACGAACTCAAGGGCCGCTATGTCGACACGTCGCGCGAGAACTTCCTGCGCACGATGGACATTTCCTGCTACTCGTTCACCGATGTCGCGCGGCGCGCGGCAAAGTTGATGACGCGCGGCGGCTCGATGGTGACGCTCACCTATGGCGGCTCGACGCGCGTCATGCCGAACTACAACGTGATGGGCGTTGCGAAAGCGGCGCTCGAAGCGAGCGTGCGTTATCTCGCGGTCGATCTCGGCCGGCACGGCATTCGCGTCAACGCGATCTCGGCGGGACCGATGCGGACACTGGCGGGCTCGGCTGTGGGCGATGCGCGCTTCGTCTTCAAGTGGAACAAGACGCACGCACCGATCAAGGAATCGATCGAGCTCGACCATGTCGGCGGCGCGGGACTCTATCTTCTCTCCGACCTGTCGGCGCGTGTCTCCGGCGAAATCCACCATGTGGATGGCGGCTACAACATCATCGGCCTGCCGCGCCAGAGCGAGCTTCCGGCGAGCCAGCCGGAGAACGGTGGCGAGAGCTGAATGCTCTCTAGCGTCGCGTCATTTCCAGCACGTTGAAGGTCGACTCGAGTTCCGGCCAGGGAAACACCGCGCGCGCCCTTCCGTCTTTCAGGAGAGAGACGACAGCGGGCTCATCGATCAGCTGCGGATCGGTCACGCCGCCCTCGGGGCCGGAATAGTCTCGAATGGGTCCCGAATGGCCCTCGTTCGGCGCGGCGAGCAGCACCCAGCTTTTCTCGTCGCGCTCGTAGAGAAACCCCGACATGCGCTGCGAGCCGGTGAGCTTTTCGAAGAAGAGGCGGCCGTCCTTCTCCACGATCTCGCAGCGGAACCAGCCATAGACGACGAAGCCCGCGAAAGGCCCGCCCGCCTTGATGGTGCGGCAGTTCCACTGGCCTTTCAGCTTTTCCGCATCGGCTTCGACGGTTTCCTCTTCCATGACGGAAACGAGTTCGTTGTAGGTGCCGTGTTCCTCGCCCGCGACGCGCGACTCCATCATGCCCTTCGTCACCGCGTCCTCGTAGCGCTCGAGCCGGTCGAGATCGTGCGGTGTCGCCTGGAAACGCCAGCCCGATTGCCCATCGGCGAAAGCTGGAAGAGCGGCAAGCGAGAGAAGGGCGGCGAAGAGAGCGAGGCGCATGGGTGTCTCCAAAGAAAACGGGGTCGGCGTGAGCCGACCCCGAAATCTTAGCCAGATTGTGGCGATACGTCAGTCGCGGTCGCGACGGCGACCGCGCCCGCCACCGCCTTCGCGCTTTTCGCGGGGCTGCTCGGCGGGCTCGTTTTCGTAAACGATCTCCTCGCCGGTCTCCTGGTTCACATGTTTCATCGAGAGGCGAACCTTGCCGCGGTCGTCGAAGCCGAGGAGCTTCACCTTGACCTTGTCGCCCTCGTTGCAGATGTCGGAAACCTTCTCGACGCGGTTCGGGGCCATCTGCGAGATGTGCACGAGACCGTCGCGCGGACCGAAGAAGTTCACGAAGGCGCCGAAATCGACTACCTTCACGACCGTGCCTTCATAGATGGCACCCACTTCCGGCTCCGCGACGATGCCGCGAATCCAGTCGATGGCGGCCTTGATCGAGGCGGCGTCGGACGACGCCACCTTGATCGTGCCGTCGTCGGAGATGTCGACCTTGGCGCCGGTCTTTTCCACGATTTCGCGAACGACCTTGCCGCCCGTGCCGATGACTTCGCGGATCTTGTCGGTCGGCACCGTGATCACCTCGATGCGCGGCGCGTACTCGCCCATTTCAGGGCGGGCCGTGTCGATGGCCTTCGCCATTTCGCCGAGAATATGAATGCGGCCGCCCTTCGCCTGGGCGAGGGCCTGCTTCATGATGCTCTCGTTGATGCCGGTGATCTTGATGTCCATCTGGAGCGACGTGACACCTTCTTCCGTGCCCGCCACCTTGAAGTCCATGTCGCCGAGATGATCCTCGTCACCGAGAATGTCCGACAGGACGGCGAAGCGGTCGCCTTCGAGGATGAGGCCCATCGCGATGCCCGCGACGGCGCGCTTCAGCGGCACGCCCGCATCCATCATCGCCAGCGAGGAGCCGCAGACGGTCGCCATGGAGGACGAACCGTTCGACTCGGTGATTTCCGAGACGAGGCGCAGCGTGTAGGGGAAGTCCGTCTTGGGCGGAAGCACCGCACGGAGCGCACGCCAGGCGAGCTTGCCGTGGCCCACTTCGCGGCGGCCGGTGAAGCCGACGCGGCCCGTCTCGCCGACCGAGAACGGCGGGAAGTTGTAGTGCAGCAGGAAGTTTTCCTTGTAGGTGCCTTCAAGCGCGTCGATGAACTGCTCGTCGTCGCCCGTGCCGAGGGTCGCAACCACGAGGGCCTGCGTCTCGCCGCGGGTGAAGAGGGCGGAGCCATGCGTGCGCGGAAGCACGCCCACTTCGGAGACGATGGGGCGAACCGTTTCGAGGTCGCGTCCGTCGATGCGGGACTTCGTGTCGAGGATCGAATTGCGGACGATGTCGCTTTCGATTTCCTTGAAGACGCCGCCGACTTCCGTTTCCGGCACGGCGTTCTCGTCTTCCGGATTGCAAAGGGCGGCCTTCACCTTGTCCTTCGCCTTGGCGATCGCTTCGTGGCGCTCGCCCTTGTCCTTGAAGCCATAGGCGGCGCGAAGATCACTCTCGGCGAGTTCGCGGACCTTGGCGACGAGTTCCGAATTGTCCTTCACGTCGACAGCGCGGGGCTCCTTGGCGCACTTCTCGGCCATGCGGATGATCATGTCGATCACCGGCTGGAACTCCTTGTGGCCGAACATGACGGCGCCGAGCATGACGTCTTCCGAGAGTTCCTTGGCTTCCGATTCGACCATCATCACGGCGTCGGTCGTACCGGCGACGACGAGGTCGAGCGCGCTTTCCGGCATTTCGTCGATCATCGGGTTGAGCTTGTACTCACCGTCGATGTAGCCGACGCGGGCGGCGGCGATCGGGCCGAGGAACGGCAGACCGGAGATCGTCAGCGCTGCCGAGACGGCGACCATCGCGACGATGTCGGGATCGTTCTCCATGTCATGGGAGAGAACGGTGGCGATCACCTGCGTCTCGTTCTTGAAGCCCTTGATGAAAAGGGGACGGATCGGACGGTCGATCAGACGGGAGACGAGCGTTTCCTTTTCGCTCGGACGGCCTTCGCGCTTGAAGAAGCCGCCGGGTATCTTGCCCGCCGCGTAGGTCTTTTCCTGATAGTTGACGGTCAGGGGGAAGAAATCGAGCCCCGGCTTCGGCTTCCGCTCGCCGACGACCGTCGCGAGCACCGTTGTGTCGCCGTAGGTCGCGAGCACCGCGCCGTCGGCCTGACGAGCGATCTTGCCCGTTTCGAGGATGAGCGGACGACCGCCCCATTCGATTTCTTCGCGTGTAATTTTAAACATATCGGTTTCCTGTTCCGCGCCGCCGCTATCCATGCGTTCTTTCCATCATCGGGCGACGGTCGCTTTTCTGCCGCTCCTATCGCGGCCGGACAATCAGGATGGATTTCGCAACTGCGCCGAATGCGCCTGTGCCAGATTGCACGGAACCCGGCGCCCCGAGACGGGAGGCGGCGGGTCCAGCCGCGACAAACCATCCGTAAACGGACGAATGTCTCTTCTCAAGCGGTCCCGAAAGACGCGCGCCCGCCCCTCGGGTTCGCGAAGAACCTCCGGGCAGGCGCCGTGCAAAGCAGAACCGGTGGGGCAATGAGCACCCCGTTACCGCCGAATCCCCAGACGGGAGATCAGCTGTTCGTAACGCGCCTGATCCTTCTTCTTCACATAGTCGAGAAGGCTGCGGCGCTGGCTCACCATTTTCAGCAGGCCGCGGCGCGAATGGTTGTCCTTCGCGTGGCCCTTGAAATGTTCGGTGAGGTTGGTGATGCGCTCGGTAAGGATCGCGACCTGCACCTCGGGGGAGCCGGTGTCGCCGTCCTTGCCGGCAAATTCCTTGATGAGCTGAGCTTTGCGCTCCGGCGTAATCGACATCGGGATCTCCTATGATACGAGATTGAACACGCGCACGGGGCGAAGCTCGCCTTTTCCGTATTCGGTCAGCGCCACCGGGTCTCCCCGGTGGGTGGCCAGAACCGATCCGGAGAGGATGGGTGCGTCACGCCCGCGCAACAAAACCCCCTGACCCTTTCTCAAGCGGGCCGCATCCTCACCGCTCACGGCCAGCGCCGGGATGTCGTCCAGCGCGGTCTCAAGCGGAAGCAAATGCGTCCCAAGGCCGGGAGCGGGCGCAATATGGCCCAAGGCGCAGAGTTTATCCAGAGGAATTGCGGCCTCTTCCCCAAACGGGCCGTGGCGGGTCCGGCGCAGCGCCGAAACGTGGCCGACAGTGCCGAGCGCGAGCGCCAGATCGCGGGCCAGGGAGCGGACGTAAGTCCCTTTGCTGCAAGAGATTTCCAGCTCGGCATGGTCCTCGTCCGGGCGCGAAACAAGGGCAATTTGATGGATCGTGACGGGGCGGGCGGCAAGTTCCACGGCCTCGCCCGCCCGCGCTTTCGCATAGGCGCGCTCGCCATCGACCTTGATGGCGGAGAAGGCGGGCGGAACCTGCTGGATCGGGCCCCTGAAGGCGGAAAAAGCCGCCTCGATCTCCGCATCCGAGGGGCGGCGGGCGCTTTCGGCCGTGACCTCGCCCTCGGCGTCGTCCGTCGTGGTCGCGCATCCGAAGCGGATGGTGAAGCGGTAAGCCTTGGTCGCGTCGATGACGAAGGGGACAGTCTTGGTCGCCTCGCCGAGCGCCACCGGCAGGATGCCCGACGCCAGCGGGTCGAGCGTGCCGGCGTGCCCCGCCTTCTGCGCGTTGAAGAGGCGGCGGACCCGGTTCACCACATCGGACGAGGTCGGCCCCAAAGGCTTGTCGACGACGACCCAGCCGGTTATGGCCTCGCCCTTCTTCCGCCGGGACATGGGGCTCAGTCCTCTTCGCCGGGTTTCGACAGGTCGCGCGCGACTTCGGGCTTGTGAAGCAGGCGGTCGATCGCCTCGGCATTGTCGAAGGAGGTATCGGGCTCGAAGGTGAGGTCCGGCATGAACTTGAAGGTGACTTCCTTCGAAAGCTGGCCGCGCAGCCAGGCCCGAACGCGGGTGAGCGCAGAGGCGAGGGCGACCGCGTCGCCGTGCCCAAGCGGGGCAACGAAGCAGGTCGCGTGGCGCAGATCGGGGCTCATGCGCACTTCGGTGATGGAGAAACTGCGCTCCGCGAGTTCAGGATCGCGGATCGTACCGCGCGTCACGACATCGGAAAGCGCGCGACGCACGAGTTCGCCCGCGCGCAGCTGGCGCTGGCTCGGCGCATTGGCGCCGCGATGTCCCTTGTTCGATCCGGATTTTCTCTGCATGGGGCGATTCCGTTTACCGCCTCTCCCGGCTTCTCATCAGAGAAACCGCAAAGGCAGGCCGGGTGGGCGACAGCCTCAATCGAGGCTGCGCTTCACCACCTCGACGTCGAAGCATTCGATGACGTCGCCCTTGCGCATGTCCTGATAACTCTCGAAGGCCATGCCGCATTCCTGGCCGGACTGCACTTCCTTCACTTCATCCTTGAAGCGCTTCAGCGTCGAGAGCTTGCCTTCGTGGATCACCACATCGTCGCGGATGAGACGGACATGGGAACCGCGGCGCACCACGCCTTCCGTGACGCGACAGCCCGCGACCTTGCCGGTCTTGGAAATGTTGAATATTTCCAGAATCTCGGCATTGCCAAGGAAGGTTTCGCGCAGTTCCGGCGAGAGCATGCCGGAGAGCGCCGCCTTGATGTCATCCACGAGGTCGTAGATGACGGAGTAATAGCGGATTTCGATACCCGCCTGACGCGCCGCGTCGCGCGCCTGCGCATTGGCGCGAACATTGAAACCGATGATCGGCGCATTGGACGCGGTTGCGAGCGTTACGTCCGACTCCGTGACGCCACCCGCACCGACATGCACGACGCGCGCAACGACTTCGTCGGTACCGAGTTTTTCGAGCGCCTGCACAATCGCTTCGGCAGAACCCTGCACGTCCGCCTTGACGATGATCGGCAGTTCCTTGCGATCCTGCTCCTTGAGCTGCGACAGCATCTGATCGAGCGAAGCCCGCCCGCCGGTGCCGACGCGCTTGTCGCGCTGGAGACGCTGACGGTAGTCGGTGATTTCACGCGCGCGGCCTTCGGTTTCGACGACGCTCATCACGTCGCCTGCTTCCGGCGCACCGCCGAGACCGAGCACCTCGACCGGCACGGACGGGCCGGCGGACGGTACGTTCTCGCCGCGATCGTTGATCAGCGCACGTACGCGGCCCCATTCGGTACCTGCGACGATGATGTCGCCAACATTGAGCGTGCCGCGTTGCACGAGCACGGTGCCGACGGGACCACGGCCGCGATCGAGTTTCGCTTCGACGATGATGCCCTCGGCGGCGCGGTCGGGATTGGCCTTGATGTCGAGCAGTTCGGCCTGGAGGAGAATGGTTTCCTCCAGCTTGTCGAGGCCGAGGCCCGTCTTCGCGGAGATCGGAACCAGCAACACATCGCCGCCGAAGTCTTCGACAACGACTTCATGCTGCAAAAGCTCGTTCTTCACGCGGGACGGATCGGCTTCCGGCTTGTCCATCTTGTTGACGGCCACGATCATCGGAACGCCGGCGGCCTTCGCATGATTGATCGCTTCGATGGTCTGCGGCATGACGCCGTCATCCGCTGCGACGACAAGCACGACGATGTCGGTCACCTTGGCACCGCGGGCGCGCATGGAAGTGAAGGCGGCGTGGCCGGGCGTATCGAGGAAGGTAATCCGCTCGCCGGAGCTGAGGTTCACCTGATAGGCGCCGATATGCTGTGTGATACCGCCTGCTTCGCCCGCCGCGACATCCGTCTTGCGCAATGCGTCGAGAAGCGAGGTCTTGCCGTGGTCGACATGGCCCATGACGGTGACGACCGGCGCGCGGGGCTGCTTGAGCGCGGCGGGATCGTCTTCGCCCACAAGCCCTTCCTCGACGTCCGATTCCGCCACGCGCTTCACGGTGTGTCCGAGTTCCTCGGCGACGAGCTGGGCGGTGTCGCTGTCGATCACATCGTTGATCTTCAGCATGATGCCCTGCTTCATCAGGATCTTCATCACATCGACCGCGCGCTCCGCCATGCGGTTCGCGAGTTCCTGGATGGTGATGACTTCCGGAATGACGACTTCTCGGATGATCTTCTGTGGCGCTTCCTGTACGCCCATGTGCTTCTTGCGTTCGCGCTCGACGCGACGGCGCATGGAAGCGAGCGAGCGCTGGCGGCCACTATCGTCGTCGAAGGCCTTCGTGATGGTGAGCTTTCCACGGCGGCGCTCTTCCGTGCGGCGCGCGGGCGGCTGCTTCGGCGCTGCATGACCTGCGCTGCGTTTCGGCTTTTCGTCTTCTTCGGCCTCGGCGTCAGCCAGGTCCTTGCCGCTCGGGCGAGCGGGCGCGGCGGTACGATCGTCTTCGCGACGGCGGGGATCTTCGGTGGAGCGGCTGCGCGCTTCCTGCTCGGCGGCGAGACGGGCCGCCTCTTCCGCGGCGCGGGCCGCCGCGGCGGCGCGTTCCTTTTCGCGGCGTGCATCTTCCTCGGCGAAGCGCTTCGCCTCTTCCTCGGCCCTGCGCCGGTCCTCACCCTCACGCTCGCGGGCGCTGTCGAGCGCCTGCGCGCGGGCGGCCTTCTCCTCTTCGGTCAGCGTGCGCAGCACGACGCCGGAACGGGAGCGACTCTGGGATTTCTTTTCGGGAGCGGGAGCGGCGGGCGCTTCCTCGGCCTTCTTCGGCTCGGGCCTGGCGGCCGGTGCCGCCTCGGCGGCAGGCTTCGGCTTTTCCTCGGCGGGCGCCGCGGGAGCCGCATCGCCGCCGGTCTTCAGCGTCCGCTTCTTCTTCTTCTCGACCACGACCGACTTCGAGCGCCCATGCGAAAAATTCTGGCGCACATGGCCAGACTCCACCGTCCGCTTGAGGCTGAGGGTCTTCCCGCCCGCGGCTTTCGGTTTGCGTTCGCTCGTATCGGCCTGATCGGTCATTCGTATCCTTCGTCCACTTTCCCGTACGCTCACATGACGCGGGCATTCTCCGGGCGGAGTTTCCGCCCATAACGCGCGAGCCTGGCAAGATCCGCCACGACTTTCGCCTGCATGCGCCCCGGGATCAGGGCTGCATGTATCACATTTCCGCGGCCCAATGCCAAACCCATTTCGTCAGCCCAGAGGGGGCTCAGGACCGGCACATCGCCCAGAATTCCTTGCTCTTTCACCACCCTGAGGCGCTGTTCGAGCTTGCGGCGGCCATCTTCGGCGCCATCGCGCGCCTCGACGAGGGCCGCAATCCGGCCCCTCTCGATGGCCGTGAGGACCTTTTCGAAGCCCGTTTCGAGGGCCCCGGCCTTGCGGGCAAGGCCCAGCGCATCGGCGGCGCGGCGCGCGAGCAACCGCTCGACAAGGTCCGCCAGTTCCGGGCCGGCCTTCGCTGGCGCTTTCGCAGCCTTCGCGAAATGACCCTTCAGAGCCGCTTTTTCAACCATTTCACGGACCGCCGTGACCCAAAGGCCACGGCCGGGCAGCTTTTCGGCGAGGTCAGGGACGACCTGACCCTCCGGATCAAGCACGAAGCGGATCAGCCCGTCCTTGCCGCCGCTCTCGCCGGAAACGATGCAGCGGCGCTCCGGACCTTCCCGCTCCGCATCAGGCTTCTTCACCAACCTCGTCCGAGCCCTCCGCTTCTTCGTCTTCTTCTGCGGGCGCGAGATCGGCCTCGGTGATCCAGCCGGCCTTCAGGCGCGCCTTCATGATGAGGTCGTTCGCATCGTCGGCCGACACATCGAAGCCCTCGAGGATGCCCTGCTGGTGCTTGCGCTCGCCGTTCACGGTCTCGTTCCAGCCGACGAGATCGTCGGTGGCGCACCCGGCAAGATCCTCGACGCTCTTCACATCGTTCTCGCCAAACGCGACGAGCATCTTCGGCGTAACGCCCTCGACCTCACCCACCTCGTCGGCGACACCGAGCGCGCGGCGCTTCTCATCGTACTCGGCATTCTGGCGATCGATATATTCGAGCGCGCGGCTCTGGATTTCCTGCGCCGTGTCCTCGTCGAAGCCCTCGATATCCGCGATTTCGTCGAGATCGACATAGGCCACTTCCTCAATCGAGGAAAAGCCTTCGGAAGCGAGAAGCTGCGCGATCATTTCGTCGACATCGAGCGCTTCGGCAAACGTGGCGGTCCGGCTCAGGAACTCGGCCTGGCGGCGTTCGCTTTCCTCGGCTTCCGTGAGAATGTCGATGTCCCATCCGGTCAACTGCGAAGCGAGGCGCACGTTCTGCCCGCGGCGGCCGATCGCAAGAGAAAGCTGGTCATCGGGAACGACGACTTCAATACGCTGCGCATCTTCGTCGAGCACGACCTTGACGACTTCGGCAGGCGCAAGACCGTTGACGATGAAAGTGGCAGCGTCGGGCGACCACTGGATGATGTCGATCTTTTCGCCCTGCAGTTCGTTGACGACCGCCTGCACGCGCGACCCGCGCATACCGACGCAGGCGCCGACGGGATCGATGGAATTGTCGTTCGAGAGCACGGCGATCTTCGCGCGGCTGCCCGGATCGCGGGCGACAGCCCTGATCTCGATGATGCCGTCGTAAATCTCCGGTACTTCCTGCGCGAAGAGCTTTGCCATGAACTGGGGATGCGAGCGCGAGAGGAAAATCTGCGGGCCACGTTGTTCGCGGCGCACGTCGTAGATGTAGGCGCGGATGCGGTCGCCATTGCGGAAGGTTTCGCGCGGAAGCAGCTCGTCGCGCCGCACGATTGCTTCGCCGCGACCGAGATCGACAATTACGTTGCCGTATTCGACGCGCTTGACGATGCCATTCACGATTTCGCCGATGCGATCCTTGTATTCGTCGTACTGACGTTCGCGCTCGGCGTCGCGCACCTTCTGCACGATGACCTGCTTCGCTGTCTGTGCGGCGATGCGGCCGAAATCGACAGGCGGCAGCTCGTCCTCGATCAGATCGCCGAGCTGGGCAGCGGGATTGCGGCGCTGGGCCGACTTCAGATCGATCTGCACGGCGTCGTTGTCGACCGCTTCCACCACCTCGAGAAGGCGCACGAGACGAATCTCGCCGGTCTGCGCATTGATCCGGGCACGGATTTCATTTTCCGCGCCATAGCGCGAGCGCGCCGCTTTCTGGATCGCTTCGGCCATCGCCTCGATCACGACCTCGCGGTCGATCGACTTCTCGCGCGCGACCGCGTCCGCGATCTGCAACAGTTCAAGCCGGTTGGCGCTTACTGCCGATGCCATTCTCTATTCTCCGTCGGAAGGGGCGTCGGGATCGTTCGCCGCCCGGCCCTGTCTTTTGAGACTTTCCCTAATGAGGTCGTCGCTCATGACGAGCTTCGCCTCGCTCACCTTCTGGAACGGCAGGCCAAGCACCTGCGGTTCCGAAAAACCTTCGACGTCGCTTTCGACGAGAATCTCGTCATCCTCGACGCCCTGAAGCAGACCGCGAAACCGCTTGCGGCCGCCGACCGCTTCAGTGAGTTCGATTTTCGCCTCGAAGCCCTGCCAGCGTTCGAAATCCTTCGGCCGCGTCAACGGGCGGTCGATGCCTGCCGAGGAGACCTCGAGATTGTATTCGCCGGGGATCGGATCCTCGACATCGAGCACCGCCGAAAGGGTGCGCGAGAGCTCCTCGCAATCCTCGACGGACATGGTGCCGTCAGCGCGCTCGGCCATGATCTGAAGCGTGTGGCCGTCCTGCAGACCGAAACGGATGCGCACGATCTCGAAGCCGATGCCGTCGGCGGGACCGCGCAGCAGATCGAACACCTTGCGCGCGACGCCACTGGGCGCAACCAGATGCGTGTCGAGCAGCGCAAGGTCCGCCGTTTTGCCGTCCGTCTTTCTGTCGAGACCCGTAGAGGCCAATGGCCAATCTCCAAACCGCTGTCAGTCCGGACCCCAGATAACAAAAAAAGCGGGCCCCCGTTTCCGGAGACAGCCCACTCTCTAGAGCGTCGCTGACTTGTTGATGCCTATATAGCGCTTTTTTGGCCGTCAGGGCAAGCCCTGCGGAAGGTCAGATACGCGGGCGTGCGGCCCTCGCGGATCGCCTTCGCTTCATATCGCGTGCCGGGCCAGCCGTCATAGGGGGTGCGCCAGTCGGCGGCCCGTTCCGCCGTCCAGACGAATGTTTCGCCATGCTCCCGATTGAACCGGTCGATATGAGCAAGCGTCCATGCGACATAATCGGGAATATCGCTGGCAAAACGAAGGTCGCCGCCGGGCTTCAGCGCCATGGCGAGAAAGCCCAGGGTCTCTTCATTGATGAAGCGGCGTTTGTTGTGGCGCTTTTTCGGCCAAGGGTCGGGGTAAAGGATGAAGACGCGCGACAGGGAAGCGGGCGGAAGACGCTCCAGCAGGAAGCGGGCGTCGTCGTTCAGAATGCGCACGTTGGAAAGGCCGCGCGCGTCGATCTCCGAAACGAGCTTCGCGACGCCGTTCAGGAAAGGCTCACATCCCATGATGCCGATGCGGGGGTGGATTTCCGCCTGATGGGCGAGATGCTCGCCGCCGCCGAAGCCGATCTCGAGCCAGACATCGTCGACATCGCCGAAGTGTCCGCGCGGGTCCAGAAAGCCTTCCCCAAGAGAAATGGAGACCCCCGGGTAGAGGGTCTCCATCAAATTCACCTGGCGAGGCCGAAGCGCCTTGCCCTTCGTGCGCCCATAGACGTGACGGCGAGAGGTTTCGCGTTCGCCGCTCACATTGGCTCCGGGTCTTAGCGGATTTCGGCCGCGATCTTGTCGGCGATGTCGGTCTTCTCCCAGGAGAAGCCGCCATCGGAATCCGGCTGGCGTCCGAAGTGGCCGTAAGCGGCAGTGCGCTCGTAGATCGGCTTGTTGAGCTGGAGATGCTCGCGGATGCCGCGCGGCGACAGGTCCATGCACTTCGCGACGGCCTTCTCGATCGCCTCTTCCTCGACCTTGCCGGTGCCGTGCAGATCGCAATAGATCGAAAGCGGCTTCGAAACGCCGATCGCGTAGGAAAGCTGGATGGTGCAACGCTCGGAGAGGCCCGCGGCCACAACGTTTTTCGCGAGATAGCGCGAGGCATAGGCTGCCGAACGGTCAACCTTCGTCGGATCCTTGCCGGAGAAGGCGCCGCCGCCGTGAGGCGCCCAACCACCATAGGTGTCGACGATGATCTTGCGGCCGGTGAGACCGGCGTCGCCGTCCGGGCCGCCAATCACGAACTTGCCGGTGGGATTTACGTAGAACTCTTCTTCCGGCGGAAACCAGCCGTTCGGGAGCTCGGCCTTCACAGCCTCCCGGACGAGCTCGCGCAGATCGTCCTGCTTCACACCCTCCTTGTGCTGCGTGGACACGACGACCGAGGTCACGCCGACGGGCTTGCCGTTCTCGTATTTCATCGTGACCTGGCTCTTCGCATCCGGCTCGAACTCGGGACGCTTGCCGGAGTGACGCTCGTCGGCCATCCGCTTCAGGATGCGGTGCGCATAGAAGATCGGCGAGGGCATCAGCACCTCGGTTTCGGTGCAGGCATAACCGAACATGATGCCCTGGTCGCCCGCGCCTTCGTCCTTGTTGCCGGCAGCGTCGACGCCCTGGGCAATGTCGGCGGACTGGGCATGCAACAGGACTTCACAGTCGGCAGTCTTCCAGTGAAAGCCTTCCTGCTCGTAACCGATCGCCTTCACGGCCTTGCGCGCCGTATCCTCGATCTGGTCCTTGGTGATGGAAGCCGGGCCGCGCACTTCGCCAGCGAGGACGATCTTGTTCGTCGTCGTCAGCGTTTCGCAAGCCACGCGCGCGAAGGGATCGCCTGCCAGATAGAGATCGACGACGGCATCGGAAATCCTGTCGCACACCTTGTCGGGATGGCCCTCGGAAACGGATTCGCTTGTGAACAGGAAATTTGACCTAGCCAAGTTGATCTCCCTCATGGGTGTGAGATGAGTTGTGCGCCGGATCCGGCGGAACCGCCCGTCGGCACTTCTTATTCATGACGGCGCTGGGCGACATTTCCATGTCGCGGCGTGAAACTCGGTCCGCCGCGCCGACGGCCTTGGTTGTTGCAAGGATCGGATGCGGGGTCAACAGCCAGTCGCAAAAAGATATGCACATAAGTGCATATCTACGTGTTATTTTCTATAATATCGCCAAAATCCGCCGAATCCTGTGCTTCGGAGTCGTCGGCCACGCCTGCCAGCGCCTTCAGAAGATCGAGAATCCGCTTGCGCAACTGCGGATCGGAGATCGCGAAAAAAGCGCTGTTGGGCTGAATATCCTCTGCGGACGAGAGGAATTCGATCTGAAGCGGAAATCAGGACACCACAACTTCAAGTCGGTGGTCTCGGCAACGGCGCGTACAAAAAACGGCAGAAATCCGGTGGATATCACCCATCTGGATGCAACCCTGGCGCTTAGCTGCCAGCTTTTTGCGGGCGGCGGCCATACCAGGCTGCGGCGATGGCGGCCAGCATGAGAAAGGCGAGGAACAGGTCGCCGAGCCGTGCATAGAGCGTCGGCTGAAGAGGCGAAGGGAGTTTGGTGTCGATAATGCCGCGGCCGTCCAGCGGCAGGCTTTTCACGACGCGGCCATAAGGATCGACCAGCGCCGAGATACCGCTGTTTGCCGAACGGACAACCGGCAGGCCCTGCTCCACCGCCCGCATGCGGACCTGCGAGAAGTGCTGGTAGGGACCTGCGGACTCACCGAACCAGGCGTCGTTGGTAATGTTGACGAGCCAGGCAGGGCGCGTCCCCGGCGCAACGATCTCTTCGGGAAAGATGATCTCGTAGCAGATGAGCGGGCTGACGGGAGGCATGCCCGGCAAGGCGAGTGTTCTCGGACCCGGACCGACATCGAAACTTCCCTGGAACTGCACGATCTGCCGCAACCCGATGCGGCCGAGCAGATGCCGGAGCGGCACATATTCGCCGAAAGGTACGAGATGGTGCTTGTCGTAGGTCTCCACGATCTCGCCATCTGCATCGACGACATAGAGGCTGTTGTAAAACACGCGAAGACGGTTGGAGGGACCGTCCGGCGCGGGTTCGCCACGGTTCGAACCCGCAATGAGATAGGCGCCATCCGGCAGCATGCGCCCTATGGCAGCGAGCACGTAGGGCTCGCGGGCGAGCAGCACCGGCACGGCGTTCTCCGGCCAGACGACGATGGTGCCCGGTTTTATGCCGGCAGGACTTTCGGGCGTCGGCTCACGCGACATGCGCAGCAACTGGCCGATGATGGTGAGAAGGCGTTCCTCGCTGTCCCAGTCCTTCGCAAAGGGCGTGTCGGGATGCACGATCCGGACATTCGTTGCGCCGCTGTAGTCGAGTTCGGCCGATGAAAGACGCGCGGCTCCACCGACCCAGATGAGGGCAAGACCCGCAAGCGCAATCGCAGGCGCAGCGAGTTCGCCATCGAGATGCCGCGATCCCGGCAGGGCGCGCGTGTCGAAGGAGGCAGGCGACCCCGCGATCAGCATCACGATGAAGGAAAGACCATAGGCGCCGACAAGCGCGGCGACCTGGAGCAATGCATCCGACCCGGTGAAACTTTCGCCGATCAGATTCCACGGGAAGCCCGTCAGGATGTGACCGCGTAGCCATTCGAAAACGGTCCAGACGACGGCAAGGACGGCCACCCGTCTGTATCCCTTCAGCCAGAACAGCCGGGCAAGCGCGGCGGCCGCGCCCGTGAAGAGCGCAAGACCCGCCGGCATGAGCGTCACCGCCACCGGCAGCAGAAAGGCGAACTTCTCTGCATCGACCAGAAAGGCATTCCCGACCCAGTAAAGACCGAGCAGGAAATATCCAAAGCCGAACCACCAGCCGGTCAACCCGGCGCGCCACAGGACGCGGCGGCGGCGGGAGCGTGTCGGCTCGCCCACGCCATCCAGAAGCCAGACGAGGACGGGAATGGAAACGAAGAGTACCGGCAGAAACTCATAGGGCGGCAGCGCAAGCACGCTGACGACGCCCGCAACAAAGGCGGCAAGATACCGTCGCCAGCCACGCAATTCCGAAAGAAAGGAAGCGAACCGCTCCAGCCGGTGGACGGCCTCGACAAGGCCGCTTTCGAACCGCACCCGTTCAGCCTTCTGCTCTGGATGCCGCCTCGGCATTGGGGCCGGGCAGAAGGTGAATGCGCATGCGCTTGATGCGGCGAGGATCGGCGTCCTTCACCTCGAATTCGAGACCCGCCGGATGACGCACCAGTTCACCGCGCAGGGGAACACGCCCGAGCAGCGAGAAGACGAGCCCTCCCAGCGTGTCGACGTCGTCCTGGTATTCCTCTTCGACCAGTGCCACGCCGATCATCTCCTCCAGATCCTCGATCGGGCAGCGGGCGTCGGCGTCGATCGACCCGTCGTCGCGTTTCACCAGCGAGGGACCACTGTCGATATCGTGCTCATCCTCGATTTCTCCGACGATCTCCTCGACGAGATCCTCGATCGAGACAAGACCGTCCGTACCGCCATACTCGTCTATGACGAGAGCGAGATGGATGCGTGTCGCCTGCATTTTCACCAGAAGATCGAGCACCGGCATGGAAGGCGGCACGAAAAGCACTTCGCGCCGGATCGAACGAAGGGAGAAGGGAGGTCTCGGCGCCGCGCCTTCGCTTTCAACGGGGGCGAGCCAGGCGAGCACGTCTTTCAGGTGCACCATGCCGATCGGATCGTCGAGGGTCTCGCGATAGATCGGCATGCGCGAATGGCTCGAATCCCGATAGAGGCGCAAAACCTCTTCCATGGTCGCCGCTTCCTCGACGCCGATCACATCCGCCCGCGGCACCATGACGTCATCGACACGCAGTTCACCGAACTTCAGGATGTTGACGAGCATGTGCCGCTCTTCGGCGGTCAGGCTGCGATGGATATCCTCATGCTCCTCGATGACCTCCTCGAGGCTTTCGCGGAGCGAGCTGTCGCCATTGCCGTTCAGCCCCAGCAGGGTGCGCAACCAGCCCAGACGGTGACGGTTTCGCGGATAGACGGGATCATCCCGGGCGGGCGAGGTTGAGGATCGGTCGGTCGTATCGGCCATTGTCTTGGTTCGGATTTTCTGTCGAGGTTTTCAGTTGCCGTTGCGTTCTTCGCGGTATGGATCGGCAATGCCGAGATCTTCCAGTATATCTCGTTCGAGCGCTTCCATCTCCTCGGCTTCCACATCGTCCATGTGATCGTGGCCGAGGAGATGCAGCACACCGTGAACGGTGAGATGTGTCAGGTGATCGGCAAATTTCTTGTTCTGGCCTGCCGCTTCGCGGGCAATCGTCTCGCGCGCGAGGACGACATCGCCGAGCAGCGGCGACGATGTCTGGAAGGCTGCCTGCGGCGCGCCGGTGTCCGGCATTTCGGCGGCGGGAAAAGAGAGAACGTTTGTCGGCCCGTCCTTGCCGCGATAGGCCTTGTTGAGGCGGGCAGCCAGTTCGTCGTCGCCGAGCACGATGCAGAGCTCGGCCGCCTCCTCGCCCCGGGTCACGACATAGGCGTGCTCTGCGGCGCGGCGCACCGTTTCCTCGGTGCCGCTGTCCCAGTCGCCGGCTTCTCGCAGAACATCGATCTCGAGTCCGGAAACCGGACTTCGGGCCTTGGCGCTTCGTTTGCGCCCGGAAGAGGAATCCGTGTTCATTTGTCGCCTTCTCCAAGAAGGCCTCGTTCGCGCGCATTATAGGCCTTCACGATGCGCGTCACGAGAGGGTGACGCACCACGTCCGCATCCGAGAACCGCACGGTCGAGACACCGGGTACACCGTCAAGCACGTCGAGTGCGTCCTTGAGGCCGGATTTCGCGCCGAGCGGCAGGTCAACCTGGCTCGGATCGCCGGTGATCGCCATGCGGCTGTTCTCGCCGAGGCGCGTCAGAAACATTTTCATCTGCACGGGCGTACAGTTCTGCGCCTCGTCGAGAATGACGAAGGAATTGGCGAGTGTGCGGCCGCGCATGAAGGCGAGCGGCGCGACCTCGATCTCGCCCGACTCGATACCCTTCATCGCCTGCTCGCCCGGCAGTGTGTCGTAGAGCGCGTCATAGAGGGGGCGCAGATAGGGATCGATCTTCTCTTTCAGGTCGCCCGGCAGAAAGCCGAGACGTTCGCCCGCCTCGACAGCGGGACGCGACAGGATAATGCGGTCGACGCGCTTCTGCAGAAGCATGGAAACCGCAACCGCAACCGCGAGATATGTCTTGCCTGTGCCGGCCGGACCGACGCCGAAGACGAGCTCGTTCGACATCAATGCCTCGATGTAGGAGCCTTGCGTCTGCGAACGCGCGGAGATGACGCGGCGCTTCGTCTGGACCTGGTGGCCGGAGAGACCGCCCTGGGGCTTGGCGAGATCGGCGTCCGGCGCCGTCGCCATCCGGATCGCGCCGTCGACTTCGCCCGCGCTCACTTCCTGTCCGGATTTCAGTCGGTCATACAGGTCGCGGAAGACGCGGTCCGCCTGGTTGCGCGCATGGGCATTGCCGGTGATGACGAGCTTATTGCCGCGCGAGGTCGCGAGCACGCCCAGCCCCTGCTCGATGCGCGCAAGATGCCGGTCGTTCGTTCCAAAAAGCTCCGTCAGCAGACGATTATCGTCAAAGGCGATGACCAGACTGTCCTCGCCTCCAGATTCACCCTTCGCCGTCTTCATCCCACCCGTTGCGCTCAACTGCACCCTGTCCTTTCGACGTGCGTATGACCACTTTCCATCAGGCGACGACCGCCTCCGCTGCTCGCAGGCGTCCCCGAAGGGAGTTTCGATATCCTTCCTCGATTTCAACTTCGACGATGTTGCCGAAAAGGTTTTCCGGCGCGTCCTCCACATGGACGGATTGAAGCCAGGGGCTGCGGCCGACAAGTTGCCGCTCGCCCTTGCCGCGCCGGTCGAACAGGACCGGCATGATGCGCCCCGCGCAGGCTTCGTTGAATGCCACCTGCTGTTCGCCGAGAAGCGCCTGCAGGCGCTGCAATCTTTCGCTCTTCACCTCTTCGGGAAGTTGATCTTCCTCCGTTGCGGCGGGCGTGCCCGGGCGGGGGCTGTACTTGAAGCTGTAGGCCTGCGCATAGCCGACGGTCCGCACCAGATCGAGCGTCGCCTCGAAATCCCGGTCCGTTTCGCCGGGGAAGCCGACGATGAAGTCGGACGACATGGCGATGTCGGGTCTCGCGGCGCGAATACGTTCGACAAGACGGACATAGCTTTCCGCATCGTGGCGGCGGTTCATCGCCTCGAGAATGCGATCCGAGCCGGACTGCACCGGCAGATGCAGATAGGGCATCAGTTCCGGAACTTCGGCATGGGCCGCAATGAGTTCCTCGTCCATGTCGCGCGGATGGCTCGTCGTGTAGCGAATGTGCTCGATGCCGTCGACCGCGGCAAGATCGCGAATGAGCGCGCCGAGCGTTGCCGCGCCACCCTTCACATCCTCTCCGTGATAGGCATTGACGTTCTGCCCGAGCAGAGTGATCTCGCGGACGCCCGCATCAGCGAGCGCCTTGGCTTCATCGAGAATGCGGGCGACAGGCCGCGAGAATTCCGAGCCGCGCGTATAAGGCACGACGCAGAAGGTGCAGAACTTGTCGCAACCTTCCTGGATGGTGAGGAAGGCTGTCGCGCCCCGCGCAAGCGTCTTGCGGCGATCCGGCACAGGCAGGCTCTCGAACTTGTCTTCGGCGGGGAACTCCGTTTCCACGATGCCGGGCCCGCCATTTGCGAGACGTGCGATATATTCCGGCAGACGGTGATAGGTCTGCGGACCCAGGACGAGATCGACGGCGGGCGCGCGGCGGCGCATCTCCTCGCCTTCGGCCTGCGCGACGCAACCGGCCACGCCGATAACGAGGCTTTCGCCCCGGCCGGACTTTTCCTTTTTCAGGTCGCGCAGACGGCCAAGTTCCGAATAGACCTTCTCCGCGGCCTTTTCGCGGATGTGGCAGGTATTCAGGATAACGATGTCCGCCTCTTCGGGCGTGTCGACCTCGGCATAGCCGGTGGGCGCCATGACATCGACCATGCGGGCCGAGTCATAGACGTTCATCTGGCAGCCATAAGTCTTGACGAAGATTTTCTTGCGCGGCGCGGCGGGTTCGGCCTGATGGCCCGTTTCCGGCGCGACGGTACGGGATGGCGCGGGTTTATCGTGCAATGTGTGCGCTCGTCTCCTCTGGGAACTCAACTTCTGAGCCGAAGCTTATCATGTATAGCGGGGCAGCGGCGAACGGTTTGGACAGAGGGCTCAAGCCCCGGCGACCCTGGGGCGGGCGACGGCTTCCGCGGGCTCGGCAGATGCCTCTTTCCCCTCGTCCCGGCGGCCGTTGAGCGCCCGGGTCACGCCGTCGCGGCAACAAGCCTCGCAATAGGCGGCGAGTGCCTTGCGATTGCCGATTTCCCGTATCGTCACGGGCTTGTGGTACTCGACCGTCACCTCGATCGGCCCGAGCGAAAAGGCCTCCCAGAGATGGGGGAAAAGCTCCATATCGCCATACCAGGCGAAAAAGGGCCGGAAATAGCGGCCCATCGGCATGCCGTAGAGGCCGGTATAGGCGACCGAGACGGGCTGAACGACGAGATCGTCCTCCCGGTCCTCCTCGCCGTTAACGATTGTGAGCTGGGCGACGCTCATGAGCGCGCTCTTGAAGGAAAGCACCCTGTTGCCGTCGCTCGATGTGCCCTCGGGGAAAAGCACCAGACGATCGCCAGCGGCGATGCGCGCATGGATCTCGTTGCGCGAATGGGCCGTGCGGGTCCGCCGTTCGCGCTCCACGAACACGGTCTGCTGCAGCTTCGCCAGCGTGCCGAAAAAGGGCCAGCCCGCGACCTCGCTCTTGGCGACGAAGGAACAGGGTTCGAGCGAGGCGATGATCGGAATATCGAGCCATGACGTGTGATTGGCCGTAATAAGGCAGGCGCCGCCGCTATGGGGCTCGCCGTGCCGGATCACCTTGATGCCGATCAGGCGGCACAGAAAACGGTGATAGCGATTTGGAAGCGTGCGGGCGTATGGCAAGCCGAGCTTGAGACCGAGCCATTGCAGCGGCATCAGGAGGACGGCTGAAAGAATGAAGCCTGCCAGCAGGACTGCGGCCCGAGCGGTTGCCATGTGCGTCTCCCACCCCCTCCGGCCCTAGCCGCGGACGAGGATCACCCTTTGTTGCTCTTGGCTTCCGGTTTCTTGTTCCGGTCGAGCGGCACGCCGTAAAGCTCCAGCCGGTGATCGACAAGTTCGAAACCGAGCTCGCGGGCAATGATCTGCTGCAGCCGTTCGATTTCATCGTTGTGAAATTCGATGACGGTGCCGTTCTGAAGGTCGATCAGATGATCGTGATGCTCTTCCGGCACCTGCTCGTAGCGCGAGCGGCCATCGCGGAAGTCGTGGCGTTCGAGAATGCCCGCTTCCTCGAAAAGGCGCACCGTCCGGTAAACGGTCGCAATCGATATCTTGCTGTCGACGGCCGCGGCGCGGCGATAGACCTCCTCGACGTCGGGATGATCGTGGGCGACCGAGAGCACGCGCGCGATGACGCGGCGCTGATCGGTCATGCGCATCCCTTTTTCGACGCAGAGATTCTCGATCCGCTCGGGATCGTTGGGCATGTCTTCGGGCCGCACGGCCGCTGTCGTCTTGTCTGTCATCGCGAGCATCATAGGCCAAGCACCATGCGCTTGTCATCAAGGAGCGGCGTTGGCCGGAGCCCCGCCATCCCCGATAAAACCCTTCGTCAATCAAGGATTTATGACTGGCGACGCGTCGTGCGGAAGATCGAGTTTCAGCGTCCGCGCGGCGACCCTCGACGAACCGCGCTCGTAATAGCCCGGACGCGTGCCGACCAGAGAGAAACCGAAGCTCTCATAGAGGCGCAGAGCAGGCATGTTGTCTTCGGCCACCTCCAGAAAGAGAGACCCCGCGCCCGCCGCGGCGGCATGAGCCGCCGCCGCGGCGAGAAGCACGCGGCCGAGCCCGGCCGCGCGGGCGGCGGGACGGACACAGATGGTCAGAATCTCCGCCTCGCCGCCGCCGGCCCGGGCAAGCACGAAGCCGTCGGGCGATTCGCCTGTTTCTGCGGACACCGCCGCCCAATAGGCAAAGGCACCCGGCATGGAGAGAAGGCGTGCAATCGCGGGTGCGTCCCAGGCTTCATCGAAACATTCCGCGTGAAGCGCCGAAAGACGTTGCGCCGCGGCATCATCCGATTGCGGCACCGGAGACGCCGTCATGCCGCCTCGCCCGGGTCGCGTCCGCCCGGGAGCTTTGCATCCGGCGCCCTTATGTAGAGCGGTGGCGGCGGTACGCGAAAAGCCTCCGGCCCCTCGACCGCGAGCCGCGACACGGCCAGGCGGGCAATGTTACTGGCGTCGGGCTGGGGGCGGGCATCCGCGAGACGATATGTCCGGCCCGCCATTTCCAGTTTTTCCGCAAGAAGCGCCGAGCCGGTGCCGACAAGCACGAGGGGCGCGTCCGGCAGATGCGTCATCGCCGCCTCGAGACCGACCAGAAGCGGCGGGGAGAGCGGCGCAAGGCCATCGTCGAATACTTGCAGGTAGATTTCGTCGCGCCGGGCGTCGAAGGCCGCAACCACCGCCTCCCCGGCAACCGCACTCACAGGCGCCGCGACGGCTTCGAGCGTCGTCACGCCGACGAGGGGGAGGCCGCGGGCGAGCGCAAGACCACGCGCGGCGGCGAGCCCGACGCGCAGCCCGGTGAAGGTCCCGGGGCCGACGGTGACGGCGAGCGCATCGAGACCGGCGAAGCCGAGCGCCGCTTCCGCCAGCACCGTTTCGAGCATCGGCATCAGCGCTTCGGCGTGACCACGCGTGCGTTCCTCGAAGATCGCGGCGAGTTCGCCTTCCCCGTCCCGCACGGCGGCGGAGAGTGCGCCTTGCGCTGTATCGAAGGCGAGGACGATCACGAGAGGGGCTCCGTCAGGCGCTCAGACAATCTCGCAGGCATCGTCGAACGGGAGCCGGGGACTGCGTTCGAAAAGACCCGATGGATCGCCATAGCCGATGTTGCAGAGAAAGTTCGACTTCACACTGGTTCCGGCGAAAAACAGTTCGTTGACCTTGTTCATGTCGAAGCCGGACATCGGCCCACAATCGAGGCCGAGCGAACGCGCGGCGATCATGAAATAGGCGCCCTGGAGCGAGCCGTTGCGAAAGGCGTTCTGCTCGGCCCACTCGTCCGACCAGTTGAACCAGGTCTTGGCGGCGGGCTCGTGCGGGAAGAGTTCCGGCAGGCGCTCGTAGAATTTCACGTCATAGCCGATGATGGCGGTCACGGGGGCCTGCATGCTCTTCTTGCGGTTCCCCTCCATGAGCGCGGGCTCGAGCCTTGCCTTCGCCTCCTTCGATTTCACGAAGACGATCCGGGCGGGCGACATGTTGGCGCTGGTCGGACCCCACTTCATCAAATCGTAGAGCGCCTTCAGCGTGTCGTCCGAGACGGATTTGTCCGTCCACGCATTGTGCGTGCGCGCTTCACGAAAAATGATGTCGAGCGCTTCGTCCCCCAGCTTTCCGCTCATGGGTCTGTTCTCCTTCGCACAATGAACCGAAGGGCACACGATAGCGTTTTCGGCCGCGCGCGCCAGTCTCGCCAACGCTATTCTGACCTGCGGTCAGAAGACGTCAGACCTGACGAACCTCGACAACTTCGGGGATGTAATGCTTCAGCATGTTCTCGACGCCGCGCTTCAGTGTCACGGTGGAGGACGGACAGCCCGCACAGGCACCCTGCATGTTGAGGAACACGATGCCTTCCTCATAGCCCTGGAAGGTGATGTCGCCGCCGTCCTGCGCAACGGCCGGACGGACACGCGTGTCGAGAATTTCCTTGATCTGCGAGACGATCTCGCCGTTCTCGCCGTCGTGACCGGCATGGGCATCGTCGCCGTCGCCCGCTGCGAAGAGGATCGGCGCACCGCCGGTGAAATGCTCCATGATCGCGCCAAGAAGCGCGGGCTTCATGTGCTGCCACTCGCCGCCCGATTTCGTGACGGTGATGAAGTCGCTGCCAAAGAAGACGCCCGCCACGTTCTCGACCGCGAAGAGGCGCATGGCGAGCGGCGAGCGCTCGGCGGCCTCACGGGTCGGAAAATCGGCGGCGCGGCCCTCGCCCAGAACCTCGCGGCCGGGCAGGAACTTCAGGGTCGCCGGATTGGGCGTCGCTTCGGTCTGAATGAACATCGTAGAAAAACCTTTGTATCGCCGGGGTTTAGCACCTGCTTGCGGCGCAGCCTATAGATGGACCGCCTGCCCCCCGGAATCAAGCCAGCGAACGGATCGCTTCCTCGGTGAGAGTTCCCGGCACCACGGTCACGGGAATCGGGAAGGCTTTTTCGGACGCGCTGGCGACCATGGTGACCAGAGGCCCCGGCCCTTCCTTTCCCGTGCCGGCGGCGAGAACGAGGATGGCGACATCCTTGTCTTCGCCGATAAGCTGCATCACCTGCTCGGCGCGGCGGCCCTCGCGGATGATGAGTTCAGGCATGATGCCGGCATATTCGTTCACATGCGCCGCGAGCCTGTGCAGGAGCTCTTCGGCCTCGTCCCGCGCCTCTTCCTGCATGATGTTCTTCACCCCGAGCCATTGCTGCGAGGCCTCGCCCGGCTCGATGACGGCAAGCAGCGTCACCACACCCCCGGTGTGGGCGGCCCGGAGGCTCGCGAAATGAATGGCAATCTCGGATTCGGGCGTGCCGTCGACGATGACGAGAAACTTGCGCCGTTTTTCCGGCGCGCCGGTTTGGCCCGATGGTTCAGATTCGCTCATGGGGCGGATGCTGCCACCGGGCGGGGCAGCGGGCAAGCATTTGAAACGAGGGCTATTTCAGCAGGATATTGCTGATTTCCCGAAGCTGCGTGCGGGCGCGCAACAGATAGAAACCCTGCGTGGCGAGGTGGTTCGGCTGGAACTGGGCGTCCGGATCGCCGTTCATCACCACCCAGGGATCGAGCAGCGCCGCCTTGCGGAAGCTCTCCATCATCTCGTTCCAGGGCTTCTGCAGATTGCGCTCCTTGATGATCGGCTCGAAATCCGTGCCGAGCCCCTGCAGCACCATGTAGTAGCCGTAAAGCTTGCCCTTGGTGAAATAGAAGATGTCATCGGCTTCCGCGTCGAAGAAGCTGCCTGCTTCCTCGTTCAGGTGACGGTCGATCAGGGCAGAGGACGATCCGATATCGGCGGCAAAGCGCTCGATCGTCGCGAGCAGGTTGTCGGCGCGAATATCGTAATTGGCTTTGCCCTTCGCGAGGCGGGCGTTATAGGCGAGAAGCCTTTCGCGCGCGTCGCGATACTGCGATTCCGAACTCGCACGCGGGGCGAGCGAGACACTCGGATTCCAGATCCAGACATTGCCGGGATACTGAAGGAGACCCGCTGCGCGCTGCAGATCGGGGTCCGCTTCTGACGAGCCGCGCGTGCGGCCGAGCTGATCCGTCAGCTCGAAGCCGAAGCGCGCCAGCGCCGACATGATGCCCTGCTGGAAGTTCGGCATGTTGTCGAGCATGACGCCCGGCTGGAAGAAGGGATCGTTCGCCGTCCAGTTGTTCTGGTTGACCTCGCGATCCACAAGACCCGCCGCATAGGCGACGGCCATGCTGCCGCCTTCGGCCGTGTCGGCGGCGGAGGGCGCGAAGTCGATATCGTCGTCGACCTTGTGAACGACGAGCATGCCAATTGGGTAATAGAGAAGAACGAGAATGACGAGCGCGATCAGCACGCGCTTCAACAGATTGCCCATGCCGGGGCGGTTGAGACCGCCAACGAGGCCGCCGATGCGGGCGCCGAAACCGCTGCTGCCTTTTCCGGCCGCTGCAGCATCCTGGGTCCCATCCCCGCGCCGATACATCCAGCGGTGACGGAGATTTTCGCGCCAGCCTGCAAGGCGGTCACTGAAAGACATGGGCCGATTTACCTCCGGGTCGTTCCCAGTTTAACACGGACCTCAACTAGATGGGTCCTTCCGCGCGCCGATCAAGCGCCCACCGTCAGACTGCCTCAGATGAAGCCGGCGATCTCGCGGACGCGGGCGAGGATCGGGTCGGCGATGGCGCGGGCCCGCACGGCTCCCTTTTCGAGAATGCCGTCGATATAGGACGGGTCTTCCATCAGACGTTTCATTTCGTTCGTGATGGGCGTCAGTTTCTCGACTGCGAGATCGGCAAGCGCCGGTTTGAAGACAGAAAATTGCGCACCGGAGAACTCGGCGAGAACTTCCGCCTTGGTCCTGTCCGACAGCGCGGCATAGATGCCGACGAGATTGTCGGCCCCGGGACGGCCTTCGAGACCCTCGACGGTTTCGGGAAGGGGCTCGGGATCGGTCTGCGCTTTCCTGATCTTCTTCGCGATGTCGTCGGCGCTGTCGCGCATGGTGATGCGCGAGAGGTCGGACGGGTCCGACTTCGACATCTTCTTCGTGCCGTCGCGCAGCGACATGACGCGCGTCGCCGCGCCCATGATGAGGGGTTCGGGCAGCGGAAAGAAATCCGGCGCTCCGAAGTCGTTATTGAATTTCTGCGCCGTGTCGCGGGCAAGTTCGAGATGCTGCTTCTGATCCTCGCCGACAGGCACATGCGTTGCGCGATAGGCGAGAATGTCGGCGGCCATCAGCACCGGATAGGTGTAGAGCCCGACGGATGCCTTCTCGCGGTCCTTGCCCGCCTTGTCCTTGAACTGGGTCATGCGGTTCAGCCAGCCGATGCGCACGACGCAGTTCAGGATCCATGCGAGTTCGGCATGGGCCGAGACTTTCGACTGGTTGAAGATAATGTTCGTGGACGGATCGATGCCCGCGGCGATGTAGGCGGCCGCGACCTCGCGCGTGTTCGCGGCAAGCTCCTTGGGATCCTGCCAGACGGTGATCGCATGCATGTCGACCACGCAGTAGATGCATTCATGCGTCTTCTGCAGGCCGACGAAGTTGCGGATCGCGCCGAGATAATTGCCGAGATGCAGATTGCCGGTGGGCTGCACGCCCGAGAAAACGCGGTTTTGCGGCTTGTCCATTCGAGAGATTCCGTCACTTGCGCCGGAGCGGCGTGGCGCCCGTTATGCTGCGGCGAAAGAGCGAAGGCAATGGAAAGGTTGTGCTTTTTCGGGGCCCTTGAAGCGGCGGGCGGCGTTCTTATATTAGAATTATTCTAAATTAAATTGCCGCCGGTCCCGTCTCCCCCGGCGGCCTTTCCGGGATCCCCGGTGCTCGAAAGAGGACCGGGGATTTCGCGTTTCCGGGGATAAAACAGGCCGACTGTCACCGAACTGTCATCGAAACGTCACACGCGATGCTCCTCAGAAGTCGATCCGGAGCTTCGCCTTCAGCCCGTGGTCGCGGCTGTCGGAGGCGAGTTCGCCGCGATAGGACAGCTCCAGCGTCGTCTCCTCTGCGATGAGGATTTCGACACCGCCGCCGAGAGAGGCGACGTCCTCGGAGAGGGGCGTACCGCGAACCGAGAATGTGGTCGCGGGCGCGCTCGCGAAGGCGGCACGGGAGAGGGGCTCGACATCGCCGAAGACGTGGCGCCAGGAGGCAGAACCGAAAAGGGTGAGGGACCCCGCCTCGCGCGCGGCGCGCAGACCGAGTTCCGAGATGCCGGTGGTGTTGCCGGAGGAGGCGATGGAGAGCGCCGCCGGGCCGCCCGTCTCCGTGAAGGCTTCCGTCTCGACATGGACGACGGCGAGACCGGCGAAGGGCGTCAGGGTGACGGAGCCCGCTTCCAGATCGAGGGAGGCCTCGCCCGATGCCTGGAAGGTGTGGGCGCCGTAATCCGCAGAAAGATCGTTGAGGACGCCGCCGACGACAACCCGGCGGCGGCTTTCCGCCATCTGGTAGCTGTAGCCGAGTACAGCCTTCAGATCGACGGGACCGAGTTCGGTTCCCGCATAGCCCGCGAGATGGAAGTTGTCGCTTTCGCCCGAAGAGGAACGCCCGGAGACGTCGAAGGCGGCATGGCTGTAGCCGAGCGCGAAGCCGATGCGGCTTCCCTCGCCGGCCTCGCGGTCGACGCCGCCGAGGAAGCCCGTCGCATTGCGCTCGATGCCGGCAACCGACGCCGATCCGTCCGTCTCGCCCCAGCCGCGGACGAGTTCTCCCCAAAGCGTATAGCCGTGAGGCGTTTCGTCGCCCGCCGCGGGCACATAGCCTTCCGCCGCCGCGAAGCCGCGCGGCGCACCGAAGCGCGAAAAGAGACGCGAGAAGATCGTCCGCCGGACGATCCCGGCCGAACCGGAAAAAACGCCGGTCGAGCTTGCATGCGCTTCGCCCGAGAGTGCGTCGAAAGCCGCCTGCGCCTCCTCCTCCGACATGCCGATGATCTCGTCATAGAGGGGGTTGCCGGCGCCGAGCGCCTCCGTCGCGCCCGCGACGCCCTGCTGGTTCGAGGTCGACGCCACATCCTCGAAGGCCGCCATCTGCGTGAGGGTCAGGAAGACGCTGGTGGCGTCGTAGGAGAGTTCCGGCGTGAGAAAGGCGAAGCCCGCTGTGACGCCGCCGAAGACGCCGCTGATGCCGCCATCGGCGGTGAGGACCCTGTAGACGGTGGATGGCGCATAGGTGGTGCCGTCATCCGTGCCGTTCACCGGCGCGACCTCGACGACCGCGCCGCTGCCGATCGTCGCCGCGCCGGTCACATGGACGAAGTCGGCATTGACGCCCGCGGTATCGCCGCCGTCATTCACCTCGACCACAAGGGCCGACCCGTCCGAGAAGGCGAGATCGCCCGCGACGGTGAACGTGCCGATCGAATTGCCCGCCGCAAGCGTCGCGCCGCCGCCGAGCGTGGTGCTGCCGACCGTGCCCGAACCGCCGAGGAGGCCGCCCGAGACGAGGAGGTCGCCCGCGAAGGTACCGTCGACGATGAGGCTGCCCGCCAGCACCTCCAGGCCGCCCGTGAAGGCGCCGCTGACGCCGGTAAGGAAGAGGCTGCCCGCACCGGACTTCACGATATCGCCATTGCCGGAGAGGACGCCCGCATAGGTGCCGTCGGCCGACTGGTCGAAGCGGAGGCCGGCATTGTTGACGATGTCACCCTGAAGGCTCGACGCATCGCCTGCGAGCGTGCCGCCGGAAACCGTGGTGCCGCCGGTATAGCCGTTCGCGCCGGTGAGCGTGAGTGTGCCCGCGCCCGTCTTCTCGAGGCTGCCGGCGCCCGAGACCACGCCCGCGAAGGTGCCGTCGCCCACCTGCGCGAAGACAAGCGCCGCGTCGTTGACGATGTCGCCGGTGAGACTCGACGTGCTGCCTTCGAGCACGCCACCCGAAATCGTCGTGCCGCCGGTGTAGCTGTTCGCGCCCGTCATGGTCACAACGCCAGAACCGGATTTCACGAGGTTACCCGTACCGGATATGACACCGCCGAATATGCCGTCAAACGCCTGAGTGAAGGCAAGCGTGGCGTTATTCACGATATCGCCCGTGAGACTCGACGTGGTGCCTTCCAGCGCGCCGCCCGAAATCGTCGTGCCCCCCGTGTAGCTGTTCATACCGGTAAGTGTCAGTTCTCCCGTACCTGTCTTTTCGAGACTGCCTGTCCCCTCGATCAGGCCCGCGAAGTTTGTAAACGTGTTGCCGCTCCCGACGGAAAGCGCGGCGCTGCCGAGATCGATCGTGCCTCCCGTGCCCGAAAGTTCGGACATGGAGAGGTCGAAATCGTTGAGATCAAGCGTACCGCCGTTCAGGACATAGGCGCCGGAGACGAAACCACCCGCACTGCCTGCGCGCAATGTGCCGCCCGAAACCGTGGTGCCGCCGGCATAGGTGTTCGCGCCCGAAAGCGTGAGAATGCCGGAGCCGAGCTTCGCAAGGCTGCCAGCACCCGAGATGACACCCCCGAAAACGGAGTCGCCGTCCTGATCGACTTCGAGTTCGGCGCTGCCGAGATCCGCGGTTCCGCTTGCGCCCGAGAGCGACGACATGGAGAGATCGAAATCGTTGAGATCGAGGCTACCTCCGTTCAGGACATAGGCGCCGGAGGCGAGACCGTCGGCACTGCCGGCACGCAACGTGCCGCCGGAAACAGTGGTGGCGCCGGTGTAGGTGTTCGCGCCGGTGAGTTCGAGGATGCCCGCACCCGACTTCACGATACCGAAGCTGCCGCCCGTCTCGCCGATATTGCCGGACTGGGTGGCGGAGCCGGTGGTGACGTTGAGGGTTGCCTGTGCAGAACAAACCGTCCGATGTCTGATCGAAAGCGAGCGTTGCGTTGTTGACGATATTGCCGGTGAGGCTCGACGTGTTGCCCTGGAGCGTGCCGCCCGAAATCGTCGTGCCGCCGGAATAGGTGTTCGCGCCGGTCAGCGAGAGGATGCCGGAGCCGAGTTTCACGAGACTGCCAGCCCCCGAGATGATACCGCCGAAAACGGAGTCGCTGTCCTGATCGACTTCAAGTTCGGCGCTGCCGAGATCGACGGTACCGCTTGCACCGGAAAGTCCGGAGGCGGAAAGATCGAAGTCATTGAGGTCGAGGGTACCGCCGTTCAAGATGTAGGCGCCGGAGACAAGAGCGTCGGCACTGCCGGCACGCAACGTGCCGCCGGAAACAGTGGTGGCGCCGGTGTAGGTGTTTGCGCCGGTGAGGGAGAGGATGCCCGCGCCGGACTTCACGATACCGAAGCTGCCGCCCGTCTCGCCGATATTGCCGGACTGGGTGGCGGAGCCGGTGGTGACGTTGAGGGTTGCCTGTGCTGCTGTCCTGATCGACTTCGAGTTCGGCGGTCCCGAGATCGACCGTGCCGCCCGTGCCCGAGAGTTCGGTTGCGGTGAGGTCGAAATCGTTGAGATCGAGCGTGCCGCCATTGACCGTGTAGGCGGCGTTGGCGGAAAGAGCGCCCGCCGCGCCCGCGCGCAGAATACCGCCTTCGACCAGAGTGCTTCCCGACCAGCTATTCGATCCGGAGAGGATGGTGGTGCCCGCGAGCTGGTGCACGCCGCCATTTCCCGAGATGGACGGAGCGAAGGTGTAATCCGTTTCCGTATGATTGAAGACGAGCGTACCGTCGCCCGCGCCGAAGACAACATTCTTTGCCTGCAACGATCCCGCCGCGACGGCGGCATCGCCTTCCGCCGCGCCGATATTCAGCGTGCCGGTGGAGCCGGCCGATTTGGCGACATTCAGATTCCTGTTGCCGTTGTTTATGTTGACCAGGCCGTCATCCGCGATCGTCAGGATACCCGTCGCGTTGTAATTGCCTTCGGCACCGCCGAGATTGACCTCATAGGTGCTGTTCCAGGTCGAACCTGAACCAGTCACCGTTACGGTACCGAGCGAGCCGTTGTACTGGCTCATATATGTAGAGTAGGGGGTGGTCAGCGTTCCGCCGTCCTCGATGAAGATATGGCCGACGCCCGTGTAGGCGCCGACAAAGAGGCTCGACGAAGTGGATATCCCGGACCCGGCGCCACGGATGGTTGCGGTACCGCTGAAGCCATTATATCCGAAGAGCTCAAATACGCCCGCATTCAGCGTACCGCCACCCTGCACGATGAGCGAACCGTCCTGCGTGGCGGAGCCGATATTGGTGCGGCCAGAGTCCGCCACACTGACGCCATCGACAGTTGCGGCGACCGGCCCTTCGATCCTGGTCGTTCCCGAAGTGTTGACCGGCAGACCGTTCGACCAGTTGGCTGCGTTGTTCCAGTCGCTGTCGGCAGCGCCCGTCCATGAGGTGTCCGCGCTGGCGGGGGCTGGAAGAAGCGCGAGGCTCGCCCCCGCGAGAAGGGCGGCAACGCCGACGCTGGAGAGGAGCCGCCGCGTCAGATTGCGCCGGAGGATGGCCGGTGGCACAGCCTTGCGCCGCAGACGCATGAAGCGCCAAGCGGTGACACGCATGGTGCGCCGCCCTGTCGCTACCCGATTTCCGCTTGCCACGCCCATGATCGGCCCCCACAGCCCGTCATTGAAGAAAATCAGCGGCATAATCAGCGGCGGGCGGGCCGGACGACAGATGTACAGGTGTACAGGTGCCATTAACCACGGCCATGGATAGACTCGCCTCCAAGGCGGCATCAGGGGACAGGACGCTTGAGCGCAGAACGCATCATCGTGGCCGACGACCATCCGGTTTTCCGGATGGGGATGCGCCATATCCTGTCGCGTGTTTCGCCCGGAGCCGAGATCGAGGAGGCAGGCACGTTCGAGGAAGTGCTGGCACTGGCGGAGAGCGGCGCCGCGCCGGGCATGTTCGTGCTCGACCTCATCTTTCCGGGGTTTGCCGCCGAGACCTCCATCGCGGCGCTGAGGCGGCGTTTCCCGCGCGCGACACTCGCCATCGTCTCGATGGCGGATGACAGCGAAACCATCGACGTGGTGATGGCGGCGGGCGCGGACGGCTTTGTCGGCAAGGCGGTACCGCCGGACGAGATCGCGGAGGCGATCGGCGCGATCCATGACGGCGAGATCGTGGTGAAGTCCGCGGGAGCGCATCTGCCGACGCCCGGCGGCGCAAGGACGGGCGCGGGCGAAAGCGACGTGCAGCTTTCGCCGCGCCAGCGCGAAGTGCTGAAGCTCGTCGCAGCGGGAATGACCAACAAGGAAATCGGGCGCGAACTCGGCATCTCGCCGGTGACGGCGCGGATGCATGTATCGGCGCTGCTTCGGACACTCGGTGTCGCCAGCCGCTCGGCGGCGGCGGGCGTAGCGATGAAACTGCTATAGACCGTCAGGACGCGGCGGTCTCGTCCTCCGGCGCTTCATCGCCAAGCGCGAAGCCGGTCAGGAGCGCGCGAAGCTCCGCCGGGTGCGCCGGCTTGCGCAGGAGAGGGATGCCGGAGCCGGCAAGACGCTTCAGCGTCTCCGGCTCGGAGCGGCCGGTGAGAATGGCGGCCGGCACTTCCCATCCCTCCATCTCGCGCAGCCGGGCAATGACATCGAGCCCGTCGAGATCGCCGCCGAGATCGAAGTCGCTGACGATGGCATCACAGCCGCAGGCCGCCTCCGGCAGACCGGTGAATTCCGCCACTTCGCAGCCCCATCGCTTCAGCAGCGTCGCCGTCGCCGCCAGCACTTCCGCATCGTCATCGACGACGCAGACGCGAAGCCCCGTCAGGGGATGCTGGCGATGGGCGCGCGGCACGGTGACGGCGCCGGGCTCCGACAAGGGGAGGCCCGAGATGCGCAACGTGGTGCCCCGGCCCGCGGCGGATGCGATCTCCACCTCGAGACCGAGAAGCCCCGCGAGACGGCGGACGATGGCGAGACCGAGACCGAGGCCATCCGCCTTGGGCGCGTCCCCGCCTTCGGCGCGATAGAACTCGTCGAAGATGTGGCGGAGATCCTGCTCGGCGATGCCGGGACCGTCATCTGAAATCTCCAGCACGGCGCGGTCTCCCTCGCGGCGGACGACGATCCGCACATTCGATCCGGGCGCATATTTCAGCGCGTTGGAGACCATGTTCTGGATCATGGTGGAGAGGAGGGCGGGATCCGTGTCCACCCAGAGGTCTGCCGTTTCCATCTCGATCGCGCCGCCGCCGTCGCGCGCGGCGTCGGCGTTCTGCCGGATGATGCCGCGCAGAAACTCCTCGAGCGCGAAGCGTTCGGGCTGGGGTTCGATGCCGCCGACATCGAGACGCGAAATGTCGAGCAGCGACCCGAGGAGGCGGCTCACCGAGCGCGCGGCATTGTCGATGCTCCTCACATGCTGCTGCGCCTCGGCATCGAGGTCGAGATCGCGCAGGCAGGCGGTGAAGAGGCCTATGGCGTGAATGGGCTGGCGCAGGTCGTGGCTGGCATGAGCGAGAAAACGCGACTTGGACAGATTGGCTTCCACCGCCTCGTGCCGCGCCTCTTCCAGCTCCGCAGCCATTTCGGTAATCTCGCCAAGCTTCGCATCGAGCGAGCGGGTGAGATCGACATTGGTGCGCATGAAGCGGAGCATGCGGACGGTGAGAATGGAGAGCACGCCCGCATAGAGCATGATCATGCCGAAGATCGTAGCGCCGAAAAAACCCGGGTCGTGAAAGATGTGCGCGAAACCGAGCAGCGGCACCGAAGTCCAGAGGCTGACAATGCAGGAGCGCGGCAGCACATGCTGCGAGGAGACCGCACCGAGCGCGGTTCCGCCGAGCGCCAGCGAATAGACGAGCAGATGATGGAAATCGCCGGTCGCCGCGCCGAAAGCGCCGAGCCCCCAGGTGATGCCGACAAGCGTGGTGAGAGCGGTATGGGCGAGGCCATAGGGACGGGCTTCGCGCTCATCCGCCGGGCGACGATGCGTGTAGCGCCAGGCAAGCGCCGCGAGACCGCCGGAGAAGGCGCACATGGCGGCGTACCAGACGAAAGGCCATATTTCATCCGGCCAGACATAGACGAGCAGCGCCATCACCGCGGTGACGACGCCGATATGGACGAGCCAGGCCTGGAAGCTCAGATCGAAGAGGTAGTCGAGCTGCCATTTCTCGGCACGGCTCGCGGCACGAAGCCGCCCAATGGTCATGCGGCCCCCTTTCCCCGTCGTCCGCCCTCCGCCATCCCAGCCCGGGGGCCGCAGCCTGTCAAGAAAGGGGGCGTCAGCGGCGCCCGAAGGCGCGGCGGAGGTCGGCGAGGCGGGACGCGCCCGTGACCTCGCAGAGGAAGAAGTAGACGAGGGCGCCGCCCGCGATCAGCGCGGCGAGCGCGGCGATGCTGACGAGCAATCCGTTTTCGAAGAAGGGTGCGAGCGCGCCGGCGCCGAACCAGAGGGCGGCGCCCATGCCGGCCGACGCCATGACGATCAATGGCAGGCGGCGGGCAAGCTGCTGGTCGGGCGCGAACTCGCCCTTGCGGAACAGTCGGGTCGCCAACTGGCCCGTGTTCGTCCAGGCGGCGAGGGTGGTGCCGGCCGCGATGCCCGCAAAGCCGAAATACTGAAACAGCACCAGCGACGCCGCGATGTTGACGACGATGGAAATGGCGGCGAAGCGGAGCGGCGTCTTCGTGTCCTCGCGCGCGAAGTAGGCGGGCTGGAAGACCTTGATGAGGACGAAAGCAGGAAGACCCGCCGCATAGATCATGAGGGCAAGCGAGGTCGCTTCCGTGTCCGCGCGCGTGAAGGCGCCGCGCTCGAAGAGGACGCGGATGATGTCGAAGGAAAGGACGCCCGCGCCGACCGCGGCGGGGACGGTCAAGAGCATCGAGAATTCGACGGCGCGGTTCTGGCTCCAGCTCGCGCCCGCGCCGTCATCCGCGCGGAGACGGCGCGAAAGCTCCGGCAGGAGGACGATGCCGATGGCGATGCCAATGACGGCGAGCGGCAGTTGATAGATGCGGTCGGCGTAATAGAGCCAGGACACCGCGCCCGCCTGCAGCGAGGCGATCATGGTGCCGATGGTGAGGTTCACCTGCGTGATGCCGCCCGCGACGACGCCGGGGACACCGAGGCGAAAGAGGCGGCGGACATCGGGCGTGAGCTTCGGGAGGCGCAAGCGCAGCACCATGCCCGCCCGCCAGAGCGAGACGGCGAGCCAGACGAACTGGACGACGCCCGCGGCGGCGACGCCCCAGGCAAGCGCGCGGCCCGGATTGTCGGTCAGCGGCACGAGGAAGAGGATCGCGAAGATCAAGGTCACGTTCAGCATGACAGGGGCGGCGGCGCCCGGGAAGAAGCGGCCCAGCGAATTCAGGATCGCGGACTGAAGCGCCGTCAGCGAGATGAAGAGGAGATAGGGGAAGGCGATCCGCGTGAACTCGACCGCCCAGGCGAATTTCTGCGGCTCGTCCGCAAAGCCCGGCGCGAAGACGAGCATGATCCAGGGCATGGCGAGCTCGGCCGCGATCGTCATGAGGACGAGAGCAAGGAGAAGGACGGCCAGCGCGTCTTCCGCGAAGCGGCGGGCGGCGTTTTCGCCCTCGCCCTCGAGGCGTTTGGCGAAGAGCGGCACGAAGGCCGAGTTGAAGGCGCCCTCGGCGAAGATCGAGCGGAACATGTTGGGGAAGCGGAAGGCGACGAAGAAGGCATCCGCGATGGGCCCGGTGCCGAGGGCGGCGGCCATCATGACGTCGCGCAGGAAGCCGAGCAGGCGGCTGATCAGCGTGGTGCCGCCGACGGTCGCGGCGGAGCGGAGGAGGCTCATCTGGTCATCGGAGATTCGAGGTCATGGGACCGGGGCTCGCTGCTTGTCCCAAATCTCTAGCCGTGTTCGGGCAAAAATACGATAAACGGAATTGAGACCGAATAAAAGATCTTTAATCGGTCTTTTAAAGAACCTATATTAAGTTTCATCATGAGCTTCAGGAGCGACGATCATGGGTAATCGCATTCTTTCGGGTCGCTCGGCGAGCATCACCGAACTCAAGGCCAATCCGAGCCGCGTCGTGCGGGAGGCGGATGGCCCCGTTGCGATCCTGAACCGGAACACGCCGGAATTTTATTGCATCCCGACGGAAGACTACGAGGCGCTGTTAAGGCGGATCGACGAACTGGAACTTGCGGAGATTGCGAGACAGCGGCTTGCCGATGGCGAGAAACCGCTCAAGACCAGCATAGAGAAGCTCAAGGCCGAGTATGGCCTATCTTCTTGAGTTTCATCCGAAGGCGAAGAAGGAACTCGACAAGCTCGCGCGGGACCTCCAGGCGCAGATACTGCGGAAACTTGCCGAGCGGCTTGAAAATCCGCGCGTTGCCCCCGACGCGCTGCACGGACTGCCAGACTGCTACAAGATCAAGCTTCGCAGCGCGGGCTACCGGCTCGTCTATCAGGTGAAGGACAAGACGGTGACGATCCTTGTGCTCGCCATCGGCCGGCGCGACAAGCTTGCGGCTTATGAGCGCGCAAAGACGCGGGCAAAATAATCTGCTTACGGATTAGTCAGCGTGCCTACCCCCGCCCCAAACGGCTTGTAGCCGTTTGACCCTCCCCCATATTGTCCGCCTTGGCGGACAAGCCGCCAAGGATAGGGAGGGTGGAAGGAGAGATTGAGGATGAGGCTTACGCCGCGACGGTTTCGTCGCGTTTGGCGCGTTTGGCGGGGCGGGCCTTTTTCATCGGGTCGGCGAGGGCTTCCTGGAGGTGACGCTCGACGGCCTTCTTCTTGTTGGCGTTCGTGACCTTGTGGCCGATCACGTCCTTTACATAGAAGACGTCGACCGCGCGTTCGCCATAGGTCGTGATGTGGGCGGAGCCGATGGTGAGGCCGAGATGGAAGAGCGCGCGCGAGAGCGCATGGACGAGGCCCGGACGGTCGAGGCCGTTCACCTCGATCACCGTGTAGGCGTCCGACGCGTCGTTGTCGATGAAGACCTGCGGCGCGACGGAGAAGGCATCGGCGCGGCGCTGCCGGCGCGAGCGCTGCTCGATCGCGTCGGGCGGCAGGATCTCGCCGGCAAGCACCTTGCGGATCGTGTCCTCCAGACGGCGGATGCGGCGTTCTTCCTGAACGGCGCCGCCGTCGGGGTCCTGCACCCAGAGCATGTCGAGCGCCATGCCGTCGCGGGTCGTGAAGATCTTCGCGTCGACGATGTTCATGCCGAGCACGGCGCAGGCGCCCGCAAAACGCGCGAAGAGACCCGGATGGTCCTGCGTGTAGAGCGTGATCTCGGTGACGTCGCGCGTCGGTTCGGGTGCGGATGAAATGCCGAGCGGCTCGTCCTTCACGCCCTCGATGAAGCGGGCATGGCGCTCCTGCATGTCGGTGTCGGTGGAGAGCCAGTAGGCGTCGCCGTGACGCTTGAGGTAGCGCTCCGTCGCCGCCTTCGACCAGCCGGAGAGACGCGCGGCCAGCGCTTCCTTCGCTTCGGCGACGCGGGCCTTGCGGTTCAAGGCGCTTTCGCCGCCCTGCAGCAGCGCTTCCGTTTCGAAATAGAGCTGGCGCAGCAACTGGCCCTTCCAGCCGTTCCAGACGCCGGGGCCGACCGCCTTGATGTCGACCACGGTGAGCACATAAAGCATCTTCAGACGCTCCGGGCTCTGCACGAGATCGGCGAAGTCGCGGACCGTGCGCGGGTCCGCGATGTCGCGGCGCTGGGCGACGTCCGACATGACGAGATGGTTCTGCACGAGCCAGGCGACGGTTTCGGTGTCGCCGGGGCCCATGCCGAGGCGCGGGCAGAGCTTGCGCGCGATGGAGGCGCCGGCGTCCGAATGATCCTCGTCGCGGCCCTTGGCGATGTCGTGCAGGAAGATCGCCATGTAGATCGCGTTGCGGCTTTTCAGCTTGCCCATGAGTTCGTGGGCGAGCGGATATTCGTTGCGCTCCTTGCCCTTCTCGACTTCGGAGAGGATGCCGATGGCGCGCAGCAGATGCTCGTCCGCCGTGTAGTGGTGATACATGTTGAACTGCATCAGCGCGACGATGCGGCCGAAGTCGGGCACGAAGCGGCCGAGCACGCCCGCCTCGTTCATCAGACGCAGCGTGATTTCCGGCGTCTTCTTCGAGGCGAGGATTTCGAGGAAGAGACGGTTCGCCTCCTCGTTCCGGCGCAGGCTCGCATCGACAAGCTTCAGCGAGCGGGTGACGAGCTTCAGCACGTCGGGGTGAATGTCGAGGCCGTGCTGCTCGGCGACGTGGAAGAGACGGATGATGTTGACCGGGTCCTTCTCGAAGAAGGCGACGTTCGAGACGGACAGGCGGCCGGTCTCGACGGAAAACCCGCGAATGACCTTCTTGCGGCGCATGGCCTGCATGAAGCGGCCGATGGAGGGCTTCTTCTTCTTTTCCTGATCCTCGAGGACGGCGCAGAAGATGCGCGTGAGGTCGCCGACATCCTTGGCGATCAGGAAATAGTGCTTCATGAAACGCTCGACGGCCTTCAGGCCGCGATGGCCGTGATAGCCGAGGCGCCTGGCCATTTCGGTCTGGAGGTCGAAGGTGATGCGCTCTTCCGCGCGGCCGGTGAGGAAGTGCAGCTCGCAGCGCACCGCCCAGAGGAAATTCTCGGCCTTGCGGAAGGTCTGGTATTCCTCCTTCGTGAAGACGCCCGCCTTGACGAGGTCGGAGGGCTGCTTCACGCGGTAGACATATTTCGCGATCCAGAACAGCGTGTTGAGGTCGCGAAGACCGCCCTTGCCTTCCTTCACGTTCGGTTCGACGAGATAGCGGCTTTCGCCCGCGCGCTGATGGCGGACATCGCGCTCGGCGAGTTTCGCTTCGACGAATTCGTTGCCCGTGCCCTTCACCACCTCGGCGTCGAAGCGGCTTTCGAGTTCCTCGAAGAGCGCCTTGTCGCCATGGACGAAGCGCGCCTCGAGGAGCGAGGTGCGGATGGTGAAGTCCTCGCGCGAAAGGCGGATGCAGTCCGCAATCGAGCGCGTGGCGTGGCCGACCTTGAGCCCGAGATCCCAGAGAACATAGAGCATGTATTCGACGACGCTCTCGCCCCAGGGGGTCTGCTTGTAGGGCAGCAGGAAAAGCAGGTCGATGTCGGAGCCGGGCGCCAGCGTGCCGCGGCCATAGCCGCCAACGGCAGCGATGGCGAGGCGCTCGGCGCCGCTCGGGTTGGGCGCGGGGAAGACGCGGCGCGTGGCAAAGCCGTAAAGCTCGCGGATGATCGTGTCCTGGAGATAGCTGAGACTCTCGGCGCAGGCGCGGCCCCTGTGCGCGCCCTGCTCCAGCCGTTCATGCGACTTGGCGCGGCCTTCCGCGAGCGCCGACTTCAGCACGCCGACGACGCCGCTGCGCAGCGCCAGATCGTCGCCGCCCGTCAGGGCGTCGAGCTTCCGGCGGATGTCGTCGGGGTCGGCGATCTCGAGCATGCTCGGAAGTGTGCGGCCCATGCGGGGCAACTCCTCAGACTTCGGGTGGGTTCAGGACGCGCGCCCGGACCATATCATCCAGCATCGTTCAACGCGCTCCCCTGGCCTCGACATGAGAGGCCGGGACACGAGGATCAAGACAGGTCTTAATTACACGCCAAGCCATAGAAATCATTACGTTTTTTTCATTGCGCGCCTGATTTTCGCCACATTTTCGCCGGGTTTTCGCCATGAACGCGACCCACCTCGCTCGCATCGGGCGACGGCGGATCTCCTGCCGACCGGGACCCGCCTTCCGCCCGCGGGACGAGAAACGACGCAGAGACAGGAGGAAAATCATGCGCAAGACAGCCAGCCTGGCCGCCACCGTCGCCTTCGCCGCCGGAGCGGCTTTCACTTCGCTTCCGGCGGCAGCGGCGCCGACACCCGCCAGCGAGCTTTCGACGGGCGATGCAGAAGAACTCTGCAGCATGCTCGACGACCAGTTCCAGTTCACCATGAAGTTCAAGGCGGACCTGCCCTATGCCGACGAGGCCCGGGCGCTGCATCAGAGCGGCATGGAGAAGTGCGAGGGCGGCACCCCGGCCGAGGGCGTGACCGATCTCAGGGAATCGCTCAAGACCATGTATGTGGAACCGGCGACGCTCTGAGCCCTGGCCGATGCCGGGAGGCGGCGCGCCCCTGCCGCGGGCCGCCGGCCGCCTCCCGCAGCTTGACATTAAATTTCCCTGCCCGACATTGTGGCCCTGATTTCACACGGATTTTACACGGGCCCGCGCGAGCGGCACGGCGAACAGGCGGACAGGGATTGAGCGAGAATACCGAGATCGACCGGCGCAAGATTTTCAGCCGATTGCTGCAGGGCTGGTGGAAGGATCGCGGCCAGTTTTCGCGCAAGAAGATTCCCCGCACCTGCCCGGTCTGCGGCTATCACGGGGTTTTCCTCTCCGTCGGCCGGCCGTCGCGCTGGGACACGCGCTGCCCGAATTGCGGCTCGCGCGAGCGCCATCGCCTGCTGCAGCTCTATCTCATTGAGCACGGGATCGACCTTTCACGCATGAAGATCCTGCAGTTCGGGCCGGAGAAGTGGCTGATGCGGGCGATGAAGAACAACCCGGATTACGAGCCTGCCGACCTCTATTCGCCGATCGCGAAATTCCAGCTCGACATCACCAAGATCGACCGGCCGGACGACTTCTTCGACGTGGTGATCGCCAACCATGTGTTCGAGCATATCGACGACGACAGGACGGCGATGCGCGAGATGTTCCGTGTGCTGAAGCCCGGCGGCTACGGCTTCTTCTCGGTGCCGATCAACCTCTCGCGGGAGGAAACCTACGAGAACGACGCGATCACGGACCCCGACGAACGCTTCGTCCATTTCGGCGGCACCGACCACAAGCGCTATTACGGGCGCGACTTCGCGCAGAAGCTCGAGGCGGCGGGGTTTACCTCCGTCGAGCCTTACCGGCGCAAGCCCGAAGAGGAAGTGAAGTGGGGCTTGCTGCGCGACGAGTGCATTTTCGTGGCGCGGAAGTAGACGGCGCTCATTCCCTCCCCCTATTCACGTCATGGCCCGGCTTGTCCGGGCCATCCACGTCTTTGCGGTTGCATTCAAGAAAGACGTGGATGACCCGCATGAAGCGGGTCATGACGGTTAGGGTTATTTTTCCGCCACCAGACCCTTCAGCCTGTAGATCAGTTCCAGCGCGGCTTTCGGCGTCAGTTCGTCCGGGTTGAGGGTTTTCAGTTCCTTCTCGACGGCGCTTTCCTCTGTGGGCGGAGCAATCGGCCTTGCGGTTGCGGAGAAGAGCGGCAGGTCGTCGGTCAGTTTCGCGCGGGCTTCGCGGTCGCTGCCCTTTTCGAGGGCGGAGAGGACCGATTGCGCGCGGGCGATGACGGGGGCGGGAAGCCCCGCGAGCTTCGCGACCTGGATGCCGTAGGAGCGGTCGGCGGCGCCGGGGCCGACCTCGTGCAGGAAGACGACGTCGCCCTTCCACTCCTTCACTTTCATGGTCGCGTTGGCGAGATGCGGCAGCTTCTCCGCCAGCGCGGTGAGCTCGTGGTAATGCGTCGCGAAAAGCGCGCGCGACCTGTTCACCTCGTGGAGATGCTCGACGGCGGCCCAGGCGATCGAGAGCCCGTCGAAGGTCGCGGTGCCGCGGCCGATCTCGTCGAGGATGACGAGGGAGCGCTCGCCCGCCTGATTGAGGATCGCCGCCGTCTCGACCATCTCGACCATGAAGGTGGAGCGGCCGCGGGCGAGATCGTCCGCCGCGCCGACGCGGGAGAAGAGGCGGTCGACGACGCCGATATGCGCGTCGTCCGCAGGCACGAAGGCGCCCATCTGCGCCATGATCGCGATCAGCGCGTTCTGGCGGAGGAAGGTCGACTTGCCGGCCATGTTGGGGCCGGTGAGGAGCCATAAATGTTTCGGCCCCAGCTCGCAGTCGTTCGGCACGAACTGCTCGCCTGTCTTCGCGAGCGCGGCCTCGACCACCGGATGACGGCCGGCCTTCACTTCGAAGGCGAGGCTGGCGTCGACGCGGGGGCGGACATGGCGGCGCTCGGCGGCGAGTTCGGCGAGTGCCGCAAGCGTATCGAGCGCGGCAAGGGCTTCGGCGGCGCGGGCAAGCACGGATGTTTCCACGAGGACGGCGGCGACGAGCTCGTCGAAGAGCGCAAGCTCGATTTCGAGCGCGCGGCCCGCCGCTTCGGCGATGCGGCTTGCGAGCGAGGCCAGCTCCGGCGTCGTGAAGCGCATGGCGTTCGCCATGGTCTGGCGGTGGATGTAGCTCTCCGAGAAAGGCGGCTTCGTGAGCTTCTCGCCGTGGCGGGGCGGCACCTCGATGTAATAGCCGAGCACATTGTTGTGGCGGACCTTGAGGGCGGAGATGCCGGTCTCGCCGGCATATTTCGCCTGAAGGCCGGCGATCAGCTTGCGCGCGTCGTCGCGGAGCGCGCGGGTCTCGTCGAGGTCGGCGCTTGCGCCCCTGGCAATGAAGCCGCCGTCGCGGGCGATCAGCGGCAATTCCTCGGCCAGCGTTGCGGCAAGACGCTCCTTCAGCGGCACGGCGACGCGGTCGAGCGCGGCGCAGGCGCGCGCAATCTCGTCCGGCAGCGGCAGCAGCGAAGGCGAGGCGGCCTCCAGCGTCGCGCAGAGCGAATCGGCGGCGGCGAGGCCGCCGGCGATGGCGGCGAGGTCGCGCGGGCCGCCGCGGCCGAGCGAGAGGCGCGACAGGGCGCGGGCGATGTCGGGCGCCGACTTGAGCCCCGCGCGGAGACCGGCCCGGACATCGCGTGCGTCGTGAAACCACTCGACGGCGTCGAGGCGGCGGTTGATGGCCGCGGGGTCCGTCAACGGCGCGGCGAGGCGGCTGCCCAGTTCGCGCGCGCCCGCGCCCGTGACGGTGCGGTCGATCACGGCGAGGAGCGAGCCTTGCGTCTCGCCCTGAAGCGTCTTCACGAGTTCGAGGTTCGCGCGGGTGGCGGCGTCGATCGCCATGGTGTCGGCGCTGGCGACGCGGCGCGGCGCGGACAGGGCCGGCATGCGGCCGACCTGGGTCAGCTCGATATAGTCGAGCAGCGCGCCCATGGCGCCGAGCTCGGCGCGGGAGAAGGCGCCGAAGCCGTCCAGTGCCGAGACGGCAAAATGGGACTTGAGACGCCGCTCGGCATTGCCGCTGTCGAAACGGGCGGCGGGAAGCGCGGTGAGCGTCGCGCCTGCCTGCGCGACCGCTTCGTCCCTATTTTCGTTGGGCGCGAATCCTTCGGAGACCAGAAGTTCGCCGGGCGAGAGTCGCGCGAGCTCCGCGCCGAGCGCGGCGGGCGCCAGGCTCATCACGGCGAGTTCGCCGGTCGAGACATCGGCCCAGGCGAGGCCGAGTTCTGCTTCCGCGCCGACCCTTGCCAAGGAGGCAAGGTAGTTATGGGCGCGGGCATCGAGGAGCGTGTCCTCGGTCAGGGTGCCCGGCGTCACGAGGCGCTGGACGGCGCGGGCGACGACGGACTTGCTCCCTCGCTTCTTCGCTTCGGCCGGGTCTTCGACCTGTTCGCAGACGGCAACCTTGAAGCCCTTGCGGATCAGGCGCTCGAGATAGGCCTCGTGGGAATGGACCGGGACGCCGCACATCGGGATGTCCTCACCCAGATGCTTGCCCCGCTTCGTCAGCGCGATGTCGAGGGCTTCGGCGGCCGAGACCGCGTCCTCGAAGAAGAGCTCGTAGAAGTCGCCCATCCGGTAGAAGAGCAACGCTTCCGGCCACTGGCCCTTGATCTCGAGATATTGCGCCATCATTGGAGTCGCCTCCCGCGAGGGGGGAGTCGCCTCCGCCGGGACCGCCGCGGCGGCGGGCGCATTCTCGTGCTGGAAGGAGGGGGCGGCGCGTTCGGACATGGGGCGGGAGATTAATCAGAACCGGGGCCGCCGGAAAGCGGCAAAGGCCCATCCGCATCCCGTCCGCAGGAAGGGGGCGGCGGGCGGAAAGCTCGCCATACTCACGCAAAATCAACGGAGTTCGCTTGTTATTGGCGGACCGCCAGCCTAAAAAGCGGGCTCCGGGGAGGGCCCCGAAATGCGTCCTGACCCGCCCTCGCCCGCCGACCCAAGCCGGACCAGAGAGACATGAGCAAAAAGCGCCGCCAGTTCACCGACGAGGAAGCGCTCCTCTTCCATTCCCAGGGCAAGCCCGGGAAGCTCGAAATCAACGCCACGAAGCCGATGGCGACGCAGCACGACCTGTCGCTCGCCTACAGCCCGGGCGTCGCGGTGCCAGTGCGCGCGATCGCGGAGAACCCGGACGCGGCGTACGAATATACGAGCAAGGGCAATTTCGTTGCCGTGATCTCGAACGGCACGGCGATCCTCGGGCTCGGCGATCTCGGCGCGCTGGCCTCGAAGCCGGTGATGGAGGGCAAGGCGGTGCTCTTCAAGCGCTTCGCCGATGTCGATTCCATCGATCTCGAGATCGACACCAAGGATGTCGACGCCTTCGTCAATTCGGTGCGCTATCTCGGACCCTCCTTCGGCGGCATCAACCTCGAAGACATTTCCGCGCCCGACTGTTTCGTGATCGAAAGCCGGCTGCGCGAGCTGATGGACATTCCGGTCTTTCACGACGACCAGCACGGCACCGCGATCATCACGGCGGCGGGGCTCATCAACGCGCTCTATCTTACCGGCCGCGACATCAAGGATGTGAAGATGGTGGTGAACGGTGCGGGCTCGGCCGGCATCGCCTGCCTCGAACTCGTGAAGGCGATGGGCCTGCCGCATGAGAACGCGATCCTGTCCGACACCAAGGGCGTGATCTACAAGGGCCGCACCGAGGGCATGAACCAGTGGAAGTCGGCCCATGCGGTGACGACCGACCGGCGGACGCTGGAAGAGGCGATGGAGGGCTGCGACGTCGTTCTCGGCCTGTCGGTGAAGGGCGCGCTGACGCCGAAGATGATCCAGTCGATGGCGCCGAAGCCGATCATTTTCGCAATGGCCAATCCCGACCCGGAAATCACGCCGGAAGAAGTGGCGCTGGTGCGCGACGACGCCATCATGGCGACGGGGCGCAGCGACTATGCGAACCAGGTGAACAACGTTCTCGGCTTCCCCTACATCTTCCGCGGCGCGCTTGATGTGCGCGCGAGCGCGATCAACGAAGAGATGAAGATTGCCTGCGCGGAAGCGCTGGCCCGGCTCGCGCGCGAAGACGTGCCGGACGAAGTCGCCGCGGCCTATCAGGGCGAGCGCCCGCGCTTCGGCCCGCAATACATCATCCCGGTGCCGTTCGACCCGAGGCTGATCCGCGAAATCCCGCCCGCCGTCGCGAAGGCGGCGATGGACTCAGGCGTCGCGCGCGCGCCCATCGTCGACATGGAAGCCTACAAGAACCGGCTGCAGGCGCGGCTGAACCCGACCGCCGGCACGCTGCAGGTGATCATGGACAAGGTTCGGCGCGATCCGAAGCGCGTCGTCTTCGCCGAGGGCGAGGAAGAGCGCGTGATCCGCGCGGCGCTCGCGTTCCGCGATGCCGGCCTCGGTCATCCGATCCTTGTCGGCCGGGAAGAACAGATCCGCGAGACGCTGACGCAGATCGGGCTCGACGCGAATACCGGGCTCGACATCCGCAATGCGCGCAGCTCGGAGAAGGTGCCGGAGTACACGGACTTCCTCTACGAGAAGCAGCAGCGGAACGGCTATCTCTACCGCGACTGCCACCGGCTCGTGAGCAATGACCGCAACATCTTCTCCGCCGTGATGGTGGAGCGCGGCGACGCGGACGCGATGGTGACGGGCGTGACGCGGACCTATTCGGTCGCGCTCGAGGAAGTGCGCCGCGTGATCGATCCGGTGGACGAGCGGCGGCCGATCGGCGTGACGCTTGTCGTCGCGGGCGGGCGCACCGTGCTCGTCGCCGACACGAACGTGCACGAAATGCCGACGCCGGAAGAGCTTGCCGACATCGCGACGCAGGCGGCGGAAGTCGCGCGGCGTCTCGGCTACGAACCGCGCGTCGCGATGCTCGCCAATTCAAGCTTCGGCACGCATACGCATGAGCGCCCCTCGACGGTGCGCGATGCCGTGAACATTCTCGATGCGCGGCAGGTCGACTTCGAATATGAGGGCGAGATGGCGGCCGATGTCGCGCTCAACCGCGAGACGATGGCGCTCTATCCGTTCTGCCGCCTGACCGACACGGCGAACGTGCTGGTGATGCCGGCGATCCATGCGGCATCGATCTCGACGAAGCTGCTCCGCGTGCTCGGCGGCTCGACGCTGATCGGGCCGCTGCTCGTCGGCCTCAAGCATCCGGTGCAGATCGTGCCGATGACGGCGACGGTCTCCGACCTCGTCAACATGGCGGCGCTGGCGGCGTATAATCTCTACAGGTAGAGAGCGTCAGCGCTTGCCGTCCGGCGTGCCGAACTTGGCGCCGAACTTCGACAGGTAGCGGTCGGAAATCTGCGCGACGGGGAACAGGATCAGCACGTCGGTGGTGCCGAACTGGCGGTCGATGACCGCGCCTTCGCCGATATAGCAGCCGGCGCGGAGATAGCCCTTGATCATGGGCGGCAGCGCGCGGAGCGCCTCGCGCGGGTCGAGCTCCTCCTTCGCCATCCGGTTCATCTCGACATAGAGCTCGGGCAGCGCGCGGACTTTCCAGTCCTCCGGTGCGGCATGATGATGATGGAGATAGGAGAGCGGCGCGGCGAGCAGGTCCGGCTCCGTGCCCTCGAAGCTCGCGCAGCCGAACATGACGTCGAGATTGTGCTCCGTCACGTAATGCATGATGCCGTGCCAGAGAAGTTCGACGGTCGGCTTGGTGCGGTAGGGCTTCAGCACGCAGGAGCGGCCGAGCTCCAGAAAGTTCAGATCGGCATGGCGCGCGAGAAGAGGCGCGATGTCGTATTCGCTCGCCGTGTAGAAACCGCCATGACGCTCGGCGACTTCCTGGCGGAGCAGGCGGTAGCAGCCGACAACGGCATCGGGCAGCACCTCGCCCTCATCGCCATCGGGCGCGAGGGAATGGTCGACGACAAGCAGGTGATCGCAGATCTCGTCGAAGCGGTCGAAGTCGCGCTTCAGCGCCCGCGTCTCCGCGTCGGGCGTCGCCGACATTTCCTCGTAGAAGACGCGGTAGCGGACGGCCTGCGCGGCATCGATCTCGCGCGGCGAGCAGGCAAGGCGCACTTCGAGCGCGCCCTTGCGGCCATAGCTGACAGGCCGCGCCAATCCGGCAGCCAGCGCGTTGCCGCCCCGATCCGTCTTTTGCGATGTCATTACGCCGGAACCCGAACCCATTTCTGCACCACACTCGGCGCGCCGGAACCGGGGCAGCCGCTCAAGCAGCCCCGCACCTTCCCCCCGAGCCGCCCCCGCCTGTTTGCCGACAAGGCTCCGAACGGCCATTTTGCCTATCCTTTCACTATCGCTGCGCAATGCCAAGACACGGGGCCGGGCGAAAGCGCATGGCTCCGGACAGCTTGTCGCAGCAGATGGCGACAGAAAAATGTCGTCCGCAAGATATTGATTTCAAATGGATATTTTCCGGGCCGCGGTCAGGCGGCCGGAGCGGGGGCGGGAACTGGCTGCGGTTTCGGCTGGAAGAAGATGACCACGAGAATCAGCATGAGCGCCGGAACGCCCATCAGCGCCGTCGAGATGAAGAAGGGGACATAGCCCGCCGTCTGCGCCGTGAGATGGGGCGCCATCTCCATGATCGGGCGGACGAAGGAGGGCGAGGCCGAGAAGGCATCGACCATGACGCCGGACTGGCCGCCGATGAGCTTGCCCGGCAGCGCGAAGGCGGAACTGAACAGCGCATATTGCGTGGCTGCGAAGTCGTGGTTCACGAGGCTCGACATGTAGGCGATGAGGCAGGTGCCCGCGAAGCCGCCGGAGAAATTCTCGATGGAAATGGTGACGGCGAGGGCGGCGGGGTCGGCGCCGCGGAAGACAAGCCAGACAAAAATGAGATTGGTGCCGGTGGCGGCGATGGCGCCGAGCAACAGAGAAGGCAGCACGCCGAGCCGCGCCGTCACGATGCCGCCAATGAGGGCACCGGCGATCGTCATCCAGATGCCGTAGAGCTTGACGATGGTCGCGATGGTCGAGAGCTCGAAGCCGAGATCGATGTAGAGCGGGTTCGCCATGACGCCCATGACGAAATCGGGCACGCGGTAGAGACCGATCAACGCGAGAAGCAGAAGCGACCACCAGCCAAAGCGACGAAAGAAATCGAGAAACGGCGCAACGACGGCGCGGTAGAACCAGGCAACGATGCGCGCGGCGCGGCCGTCGACATGAAAGCGGTGGACGAAATGCCGGACCGTTTCCTCGCCGATGGCGGGGGCGATGCTTTCCGGCACACGCGGCGCAAGAAGCGCGGCGGCGATGCCGACGCCCATGAGGAGCGCCATCGTGAAATAGGCAGCGGACCACGAAACGCCTTCCGCGATGTAGAGCGCGCCCGCGCCCGACGCGATCAGCGCGATGCGGTAGCCAAGCTGGTAGACGGCGGCCATGGCGCCCTGCTTCTCATCCGAGGCGGCCTCGATGCGCCAGGCATCGATCGAGATGTCCTGGGTAGCCGAGGAGAAGGCGAGGACGAGCGCGAAGAGGACGACCGGCGTGAGCGAGACCGAAGGTTCGGAGAGTGCCAGACCCAGAAGCGCGGCAGCGGCGACGAGCTGGGCGAGCACCATCCAGGCGCGGCGCTTGCCGAGCAGCCGGTCGAGGAAAGGCAGACGGAGATGGTCGATGACCGGCGCCCAGAGAAACTTGATCGTGTAGGCGAGGCCGACATAGGACATGAGGCCGATATCGGTGCGCGAGATCCCCGCCTCGCGGAGCCAGGCCGAGAGCGTGGAAAAGACGAGCAGGAAAGGCAGGCCGGAGGCGAAGCCGAGCAGCAGCATGATGACGGTGCGGTATTCGAGATAGACCGCGAGGCTCGACCCCCAGCCGCGGGCGCGCGTCATGATCGTCATCGGATGCTTCTCCCCTCATCCCGGCAATCGGGACGGCCCACTTTAAGCGTGATTCGCCTTTTCGCCAGATGGTCCCGCGGAAGCGGCGCCACGGGGAGACCGGCGGCCGGCCCAGCGGGCCAGCGTTTCGGAGAGCGCCTCGGCGGCGACGGGCTTGGAGAGATAATCGTCCATGCCGGCATCGAGGCAGGCCTGGCGGTCATCGGCCATCGCATTGGCGGTGAGCGCGATCACGGGGATATGCGCATGGGGCGTTTCGAAGCCGCGAATGCGCGCCGTTGCCTCGAAACCGTCCATGCCCGGCATGTGGAGGTCCATCAGCACGAGGTCGATCTCCTCTTCCGTGTCGGCCTCTAGGGCGGCGACGGCCTCGAGACCGTTCCGCGCGAGGCGGACATCGTGGCCGGTATGTTCGAGGAGCGTGCGCGTCAGGAGCGCGTTGATTTCATTGTCCTCGGCGACGAGCACCGTGAGCGGGGAAATCGCGACGAGGGGCGGCGGCGATGGCTCCGCTTCGGCCATCACGTCGTCGTAGTCGCGCGTTCCGGGCGCGCCCGCATCCGGCATCCAGCCGCGCACGCGCAACGCCGTCATGCGCGCAACGAGAGAGGCGGCGCGAACGGGACGCACGAGATAGCCGTCGAAGGGCGCGCTCTCGCCGCCGGTCAATTCGTCGAGACGGGCACGATCCTGCGGACGGAGAAGAAGCAGCGTGCCGATGCCGGGGGAAAGCGCGCGGGCATGCGCGGCGAGCGCGGCGCCCTCGCCTTCCGCGCCGTCGAGCGGGCAGATGAAGATGTCCGCGGGCGCGGCGCGCAGCGCTGCGGTGAGCGTCTCGCGGCCCGAGACGAGATGCGTTTCGGCGCCCGCCGCTTCCGCCGCGCGTGCGAGCGCCCGGCCGACCAGCGGACGGTCGTTCAGAATGATCGCGCGCAGCCCCGAGAGTGGCGCGGGGAAGGGCGCATCGCTTTCGCCGATTGCACGGCGAAGCGGCATGCAGACGCGGAAGACCGAGCCCCTGCCCTGCTCGCTCTCGACCTCGACACGGCCGCCCATTGCGACGGCGAGACGCTTCGTGATGGCGAGACCGAGGCCGGTGCCTTCGTAGCGGCGCGCATGCGACTGATCTGCCTGCGCGAATTCGTCGAAGATGTGTTCGCGCGCATGTTCGTCCATGCCGATGCCGGTGTCCTCGACTTCGAAGACGAGGTCGGCACGGCCGCCCGGACCGTCTCCGGCACGCAGGAGACGCAGCGCGACGCCGCCCTCGACCGTGAACTTGACCGCGTTGCCCGCAAGGTTGAGCAGGATCTGGCGAATGCGCGCCTCGTCGCCGATGATCGTGCGCGGGACGGAGGGCGAAATCTCGGTCACGACTTCGAGGTTCTTGTCGAAGGCGCGCGGCGCGAGCAGTTCGGCAACGCTTTCGATGACGGCGCGCGGATCGAAGGAGACCTCGTCGAGCGTGACCTTGCCCGCCTCGATCTTCGAATAGTCGAGAATGTCGTTGATGATGTTGAGCAGCGCTTCGCCGGAAGCGCGCACGGCTTCCGCGTAGGAGCGTTGCGAGGGATTGAGCTTCGTGTCGAGGAGAAGTTTCGTCATGCCGATGACGCCGTTCATCGGTGTACGGATTTCGTGGCTCATGGTGGCGAGGAAGAGCGACTTGGCGCGGTTCGCATCCTTCGCCTGCTGCAGCGCCTCGGCGAGGCGCTCTTCAGTTTCCTTGCGGTCGGTGACGTCGCGGCCGACGGCCTGGATCTCGATCAGCTTGCCGTCGTCGTCGCGGATCGCGAATTCTTCCCAGGCGATCCAGCGGGCGCCCCGCGCGGTCAGCGTGCGCTCGTCGTAGCGGATACGGTAAGGCGGCATCGCGAGACCGGCGAAGCTCGCCAGCATGCGCGGGCGCTGGCCTTCGGGAAGCTCGGGGACGAAGGGATGGCCGATGACCTCGGGGCGGTCGCGGCCGAACGTGTCGCAGAAGACGTCGTTCACATAGGTGAGGCGGCCCTGCAGGTCCTTGCGCAGGATGAGGTCGCCCTGCGCGCGGACGAGATCGCGGTAGCGCTCCTCGCGCTCGGCGAGTTGCCATTTCTCGTCGCGGAGCGTTTCGAGGCGGGCTTCGAGATCGGCGATGCGGGAGAGATGACGCTTTGCGCGCGCGGCGGCCCGGCGCCAGGCCTCGATCCCGAGCAGGAGCATGGCGGCAAGGCCCAGAAGAAAGAAGGGCATCTGCTCGACGGGGATCGGAGACATACGGGCTCTCTGCTGTGAACGGAAACGCCCGACAATCTGCCCGGATTGTGCTTGAGAAAGGGTTAGGAGGGATGGTTAACGCGAGATTGACGCAAGCTGCCGATGAGCTTTTTCGATCCAGCCCGGCACGACCGGGTCACCCGGACGCCAGAGCCGATGGGACACACCGTGAGCGTTGAGAAAGGCCGCGATCTCCTCCGCTTCCGCTCCGCCATTGACGATGGCATCGATAAGGGGCGTGAGGACACCTTTTTCGCGCAGAAAGGCAGCGACATCGTGGCGGCAGCGGCCGATGGTGAAGATCGCCGCATTGCCGTCAAGCGTCGCGCGGAAGAGATCGGCGTGACGCCAATCGCTTCTGTCATCCGCGCCGAAGAAAAGGAATGAGGCCGCACCGTTGGCGGCAGGCAGCACGCACGTGTCGACGGTCCAATCCGCGATGCGGCCGATGAAGGTGCGCCAGCGCTTCTCGCCCGGCACAATCGAAGGGCGGACGGAAAATTGCGGCGCGAAGGCAATGGCCGCGCGGCAGTCGGGAAGACGGCGGCCGAAGAGGAGAGCGCCGAAGCCGCCCATGCTGTTGCCGAGCGTGCAAACCTCTCGGCCCAGGGAATACCGCTCGAGCCAACTGGCAATGCGCGGGGCGGTCAGGTTGTACCAGGAACGCTGCTTGTCCATGACGTAGCAGACATCGTTCGCCGGCCCCGTGCCTTCGCCTAGAGTGCGGCCGAACTCCGCCTTCTGCTCATAGGCGTGACCGAAACCGACTCCCGCAAAGGAGACAACGAGGCGCGGCCCGCCGCTCTCGCTCACGGCGATCTGCAAAGCTTCATCGTCTATCGGATACTCCACAGCACCCCCGAGGCTGCCAAACCGGGTTCATGCAACCGGCCGTAGTTTCTTACGTTTTAGCACATCATAGCAGCCAGTCACGCCGCGGCGCCGAGCCTTCCGGCAACCGTCTCGCGGTAGGCAAGCGCCTCGGCGATATGGATGCGGCCGACACCCTCCTCGCCTTCGAGATCGGCGAGCGTGCGGGCGACACGGAGCACGCGGTGATAGCCCCGCGCGGTGAGGCCCATGCGTTCGGCGGCTTCGGCGAGGAGGCGGCGGCCCGGATCGTCCGGCGCGGCGACGCGGTCGAGCAGTTCGCCCTCGACATGGGCGTTGAGAAGCATGGACCCCGGGCCGGCAAGCTCGTCGAAGCGGGCCTGCTGAATGTCGCGCGCGGCGGCGACGCGGACGGCGACTTCCGCCGACCCTTCGGCGGGCGGCGGCAGGGCAAGATCGGCATGGGCGACGGGCGGCACCTCGATATGGATGTCGATGCGGTCGAGCATCGGCCCTGAGAGTTTCGCCTGATAATCCGAGACGCAGCGCGGCACGCGCGGGCAGGCGCGCGCGGCATCGCCCGCATGGCCGCAGCGGCAGGGATTCATGGCGGCGACAAGCTGGAAACGCGCGGGAAAGGTGACATGCGCATTGGCGCGCGCGACGACGGCCTCGCCGGTTTCGAGCGGCTGGCGCAGACTGTCCAGCACCTGACGCGGAAACTCCGGCAATTCATCCAGAAACAGAACGCCGCGATGGGCGAGCGAGACCTCGCCCGGCTTCACGCGCAAGCCGCCGCCGACAAGGGCGGGCATGGAGGCCGAATGATGCGGCGCGCGGTAGGGACGGCGGCGGCCGACACCGGTCTTCAGGAGCTCGCCGGCGAGCGAGGCGACCATCGAGGTTTCGAGCATCTCGCGCGGGGAAAGCGGCGGCAGGATGCCGGGGAGGCGGGCGGCGAGCATGGACTTGCCGGAGCCCGGCGGGCCGACCATCAGCATGTTGTGGCCGCCGGCGGCAGCGACTTCCAGCGCGCGCTTCGCCGTTTCCTGGCCCTTGATGTCGCGCAGGTCCGGCACCGGCCCCGCCTCCGCCGCCTTCATCGGCGCGGGCTCGGAGAGGACCTGGGTGCCCCGGAAATGGTTGACCAGCGCGATGATGGACCGCGGCGCAAGAACGCCGCCGGGATTGTCCGCGCCCATGCCCGCCCAGGCGGCCTCCGGCCCGCATTCATGCGGGCAGATGAGGCCCTTGCCGCGCGCATTGGCGGCGATGGCGGCGGGCAGCGCGCCCGCGACCGGGTTGACCGCGCCGTCGAGCGAGAGTTCGCCGATGACGACGAAGCGCTCGACCTCCTGCGGCGGCAGGACGCCCATGGCAACGAGCAGGCCGAGCGCGATGGGCAGGTCGTAATGGCTGCCCTCCTTGGGGAGATCGGCGGGGGCGAGATTGACGGTGATGCGCTTGGCGGGCAGGCCGAGGCCTATTGCCTGAAGCGCCGCGCGGACCCGCTCGCGGCTTTCGGCGACCGCCTTGTCGCCGAGACCCACCACGGCGAAACCGACAACGCCGCCGGCGATATGCACCTGCACATCGACGGGGCGCGCCTCGACACCCTGAAAGGCCAATGTCTCGACATGCGCAACCATGGAAGAGCCCCTCGTTATGGAGAGACGTTAACGGGACTCCGTGAAGCGTACAAGAACATTATAAGAACAATCATCTCGGAGGAACCGGCCTGAGAGGTCTGCGTTCCATAACCGGGGCGCAAGGAAGGACAAAACAACATGAAACGGAATGTTCCCGCACTCGCCGCCTCCCTGATCGTGGCGAGCGCGCTTCTCGCCGGTTGCGGCGGCAGCGACGATATCGGCCCCTCGCAGGAGGCGCCCGGCCCGATGGGCTCGACCGATACGGAATCGACCGCGGACCTGCCGGCGAAGAACTCCCAGTCCACGCCGATCAGCCGGCCGGAATAACCGCCGGCTCCGGTAGCGAAGAGCGTCCCCTTCCCGGCAAACAAGCGCCAGAACGTTGCCGGGATACCGAAGCTATTCGAAGGCGGGCAGGGACGCAGCCCGACGGAAACGCGGCCCATGCGAGCCTAGACCGCGTCGACGGCCTTGGTCAGCATGTCCGCCACGCTTCGCGCGACGTCGGCGAGCTGCGGATTGCCGATCGCACCCATCGACGCAACGGGGTCGATCGCCGCAACTTCGACGCGGGAGGGCCCGACCTCGCGAAGGATCACGTTGCAGGGGAGCATGGTCCCGATCCTGCTCTCGAGCGCGAGCGCCCGGTCCGCCATGGCGGGATTGCAGGCTCCGAGAATGCGGTAGGGAGCCATGTCCTTGCCGAGCTTCTTCTTCATCGTCGCGGCCACGTCGATATCCGTGAGGATGCCGAAGCCCTGTGTGGCCAGTGCCGCAGTCACGCGCTCGACGGCATCGTCGAACGCACATTCGATGGTTCGCGCAGATAGTAGGTCATCGTCTGCTCCACTCGCCCGAAGAAACCGCGGGCCTACATACAGCCCATGACAGGCAGGAGGCGATCGGCCTTCTGCTTCTGCTCCGCGGACAAGGCGCCGTAAAGCGCTTCCATCGCCGGCTTCATGGTTTCGAGCGCGGCGAGGCGGGATTTCATCATCTCGATGTGGAGATCGAGCCAGTGGACGGGGGTTCCGTCCCGCTGCCCGAAGGCCTCACGCATTGTCCGGTGCATCGACGCCATGACGCCCGTATTGGACCGCAGCGCTTCGGCGTAGTCGCTCCACACGCCCTGCTGCGCCTCCGTGATGCCAAGTTCCGCGGCAAGGAAAGCGACACGACCGTCGGCATAGGTCTCGACATCGCCGTCGCCGGCCCAGCCGCCCATCATCATGCCGCAGCCGCCGCCCATCATCATGCCGGAACCCGCACCCATCATGCCCGGGCCCATCATGCCGGAGCCCCAACCTTCTCCCATCATCCCCGGGCCCATCATGCCGCCGCGACCCATCATCATGCCGCCGGTATCGCCTGTCTGCGCGGCGGCAGACCCGCCCATGAGAGCGATGCCGAGAAGGGCGGCAGAAATCACGCTGCTCCGTTTCATCGTCATTCCTTTCCTGTTCGAGACTTCGGCTACCTGGCCAGACTAACAGGGATTAGCGGCGGCAGTGTTGTGCCCGATCAAATGCCGCCAAAAAATCGATCCGGCCGGAATAAGGCAGTTGCGGGCGGGCGGCTCAGCGCCGCCTTTCATCTCCCGCATCCTATCGGGCAAACGGAACGGGCGCAGCGAGCCAGGCCTCGAGTTTCTCCCAGGGAACCGCGATCGTGTGGTCCCCCATGGCGTAGGGGCCGATCGAGTAGACCGGGAAATTGACGCCGAGGCCCTGTTCCGCGAGGACCCAGTTTTCGGGTCTGGCGGCCATCTCGCGCACGGTTTCGTCGAGGCCGTCGAAGAAGACCAGGTCCTCGTTCGCCCGCAGTTCGGCCAGAACCGCATTCGCAAGCGCTTCGTTCCAGCCCTCGCGCGCGAAGAGATCGTTCGCACGAAGCGGCCTCGCCTCATCGAGCCGAAAGTTCACATGGGCCGCCGCGCCAAAGCCATGCGCGGCGCCGAGCGGAAACTGCCAGACGAACAGGTCGGCGCTCACGAGATCATCCGTGGCGCCGTTCAGCGCTATGCGCGTATCCATGCGCGTCTCACCGTCAAAGCCGGTCCAGAGGTCGTCGTCCCGCTCTTCGATTGCCGCGTTGAAGGCGCGCTCGCCGTCGCTCTCCGGCGCATCGATGGCGAAATGCAGCTGCTGGCGGTACTGCATGTCATTGGAGCCGGTAATTTCTTCCTCGCCCTCTTTCGCGGGCGAGATGAAGCGCCACGCGTCCGATACAAGAAAGGTGTTTCCGCCTCCCTCCTTCACGGCATCGCGAAGAAAGGAGACACGTTCTTCGTACCAGGGCACGAGACACCCGGTGGTGCCGCCCGCAGGACAGGCCTTGTCGAGAAAGGCGAGCCATGACCGCTGACCCGCACGCAACCTGTCCGCCCCTTCGACAGAGAGGCGCTTCAGGGCAGAGGTGTAATGCACCGCAATTTCCTCATCCGCCTTCGAGAGGTTTTCGTCCGAACAGACGGCGTTCTCGCGCGGAGAGGATGCCTTTGCGCAATCGAAGCTGGCCGCCCGGGCCGGTGCGGAAAGACAGAGCGAGGCCAGAACGGCCGCAAGCAGAACGCGAGATATCATGAACTTCCCCCGGGTGTGGACCCTGAGAGGCTAACCGATGCCGCCTCAGCCCGCGAGCTTCTCGCGGGCGTCCTTCGCCATCTGCACCAGCACCGGGCGGATTTCCGCCGCGGAGGCGAGAGGCGCCGCGAAGTTGAGACGTATAACCTTGTCGCCCGACGCGAGGTCGAGACCGCGCGGGTCGATGGAGACGATGCGCCAGGGACCGGGCTCGGCCTTCGCGAGCACCGTCGCGTAAAGACCGACGGCCTCGCCGTGATCCTCGTTCATGTGAGAGACGACACCCTCCTCGACCTTTGCGAGTTCGTCGAGCAGTTCGTCATGGGCGAGGAACATGTCGGCTGCAGTGAGATCGAAGGCCTTGCCGAAGCCGCCGTTCAGGAAGGCACGCTCGCAGTCCAGCCGGTAGAAGGAGAAATCCGGCAGGTCGAGATAGATCGCGGATTTCGGATGGCGCGCGAGATAGCGGCCGCGGAGCCGCGCATAGGTGTCGCCGTCCTTTTCGATGCGGACGACGCGGGCGACGAGCGAGAGACGGGGATGGGCGAGAGGATCGCCCTTGCCGGGCTCGCCGATGAGGAGCGAGCAGCGCGGGTCCCCGGCCAGCGCCTTCGTGTGCGCGGAAAGGCCGGAGGCCGGGAAGAAGATCGTGCCGTCGATATCCGGCGCGCAGCCGACGCGGGAGGCGACAGGCTGGCCGGTGCCCGGCTCGAGATAAGCCAGCGCGCCATAGCGGCAGGTCCGCAGCAGCGTGTCGGCGAGGCCGAGGGCTTCGCCGTTGGTTTCGAGCCTGAGATTTTCCGGTTCTGCCATGGCGCCCGCCCTCTTTGAGAATGATTATCAAGAGAGATACACGAGGGCGGGACGGGGCGCAATCGGGCCGGGTGCGACCTATTGTGACCGGCGGGCCTTTTCCGCCGCTTCCATGACGCGGAGCAGGTTGCCGCCCCAGAGCTTCGCGATCTCCTCTTCCGAATAACCGCGATCGAGAAGCTCCATGGTGACGTTCTGCGTCTCGCCGGCATGGGACCAGCCTTCGATGCCGCCGCCGCCCTGGAAGTCGGAGGCGATGCCGACATGGTCGATGCCGATGAGCTTCACGGCATGGTCGATATGGTCGGCGAGCGTGGCGACGGTGGCGCGCGGCCATTGCGCGTCGAGGCGGGCGATGCCGTCGAGATATTCCTGCTTCGTTTCCTCGTCGGCCGAGAAGACGGCATCGAGGCTCGTGAGTCCGAGCGAGCCCGCGAGGTCGGCGCGGGCCTTCTTCTTTTCGTCAGGGACCTCGTGGAGATATTCGTCGAAGGCGACGATCTGGACGGTGCCGCCCTTCGCGGCCAGCGCCTTCATCTCCTCGTCTGAAATGTTGCGCGGGTGGTCGCGGAGCGCGAGGACCGCCGAATGCGAGGCGATGACGGGGGCGCGCGACGCCTCGATGGCGGCGAGCGTCGCCGCGCGGGAGGCGTGCGAGACGTCGACCATCATCCCGAGATCGTTCGCGCGGGCGATAGCGGCGCGGCCGAGCGCACTCAGGCCCTCATGCTCGCCGCCTTCGTCATTCGCCTTGTCGGCAAACTTCTCCTGCGGCTGCGCGCTGTCGGCGAGATCGTTGTGGCCATTGTGAACGAGGCCGAAATAGCGCGCGCCGAGATCATAGTAGAAATCGAGCAGGGCGGGTTCGCGCGCAATCGAATAGCCGTTCTCGATGCCGATCAGCGCGATGCGTTTCTTCTCTTCATGAAGGCGGCGGACATCGGCGGCGGTGAGCGCGAGGCCGATCTGATCCTTGTACTGAATATCCGTCATGCGGCGGATGGCGGCGAACTTGGCCAGCGCCTCCGAGGCCGCTTCCGCATAGCCGAAGGCGCTCCGCTCGGTCTGCGAGACATAGACGATGAAGAAGACGGCATCGAGACCGCCGTCGCGCATCCGCGGCAGGTCGACCTGCACGGGCCAGGTGTTGCGGAGCGCCGGGTCGTATTTCTCCGAACCGAAGAAGCTCGGAATGTCGACATGCGTGTCGATGGTGATGACGCTCTCATGGATGCGCGCGGCGACTTCCTCGGGCGTCGGCGCGGGCGGCTCCGGCTCGCTCGCGGGGCGAAGCGTCCACAGGGCCGCAAGGACGACCAGCACCGCCACGGCAGCGATGCCGTATCTCGTCGCGTTCATGCGCATGGACGTTCTCCTCCCCACCAGCGATTACGGGAAAAGCCTAACGGGAATCCGGGTGGCGGCAAGCGGCACGGGAAAAGAATTGCGGCAAATGCGGCCGCAAGGAGGTTTGTTTGCGGCTGCCGGAACGGGGTGCGGGAGCGTTCGTTCTCTCCGCGGGCTGGGCATGGACAAAAGAGAGGGACCACCACATGACCCGCATTGCCCGCGTTCTCGCACCTGTCGCCGCCATCGGCATGCTTTCCGCGGTCGCCGCCTGCGGCAGCGATTCGGAGACGGTGACGGAACGCACCGTCATCCAGGAACAGCCGCAGACCGTGCAGACGAAGACCACGACGCGGACGGTCGAGGAAGACTGATCCTTTCCGCATCATCGACGGCGTGAGCGGCGGCGCGAGGCGCGCTACCGCCGCGCCTCGATCGCGTCCCAGACCTGGCCTGCGAGATTGACGTTGTCGAAGCGGTCGATCTCCTGGATGCCGGTGGGCGAGGTCACGTTGATCTCGGTGAGATAGTCGCCGATCACGTCGATGCCGACGAAGATCAGCCCGCGCGCCTTGAGCTCGGGGCCGATGATCTCGCAGATCTCGCTTTCGCGCTTCGTCAGCATCCATTTTTCCGGACGGCCGCCGACATGCATGTTGGAGCGCGACTCGCCTTCGGCGGGGACGCGGTTGATCGCGCCGACGGGCTTTCCATCCACCAGAATGATGCGCTTGTCGCCCTGGCGGACTTCGGGCAGGTATTTCTGCACGATCACCGGCTCGCGGTTCATCTGGCCGAAGATTTCGAGAAGCGAACCGAGATTCTCGTCGCCGTCGCGGATGCGGAAGACGCCCGCGCCGCCATTGCCGAACAACGGCTTCACGATGATGTCGCCGAATTCCTTGCGGAAATTGCGTATCTCCTGCGGGTCGCGGCTGATGAGCGTCGGCGGCAGCAGGCCCTTGAAGCGCACGGCGAAGAGCTTTTCCGGCGCGTTGCGGACCTCCGAGGGATCGTTCACGACCAGCGTCTTCGGGTGCACGGTCTCGAGAAGATGCGTCGCCGTGATGTAGCTCATGTCGAAGGGCGGATCCTGGCGCATCAGCACCACGTCGACGTCCTCCAGAAAGACCTTCTCGCGGCTGCCAAGCGTCGAATGATTGCCGGTCTCGCGGCGGAGCGTGAGCGACCTCATCTGCGCGTAGACGCGGCCATCGCGCATCGAGAGGTCATGCGGCTCGTAGTAGAACAGCCTGTGGCCGCGCGACTGCGCCTCGAGGCCGAGCGCGAAGGTCGAATCCGCGTTGATGTTGATCTGATGGATCGGGTCCATCTGGATGGCGACGGAAAGGCTCATGCTTTTCTTCTCGTGCTGGCGGCAATGCGCGAGACCGCGCCGGGCCGTTTCTTCCCTCGGTTTCCGGGCAAAGATGGGGGGAGAGGCCGTGCTTTGCGAGCGAAAAATCGCGCGCCCGAAAACGCCGGCTCAGTTGAGCTTCGGCTTGAGGCGGCGCAGCGCCTCTTCCGCCATGCCGGCGATCCGCGTTTCGCCGATATCGGAGGCGATGTCCATGCAGGTGGCGAAGGCATCCGCCGCCGCGCCCATGTGCCCCGCATGGACCTCGAGGCGGCCGAGCTCGAAGCGGAGCCCGGCGCGATGCGGCGCGATCCAGATCATGCGCGTCACCACCTCGCGGGCGCGGGCGAACTCGCCGCCCCGGATGGCGCGGCTCAGGATGTTGTTTTCGAGACGGAGCAGGATGTCGCGCGTGCCGACGGCCTCGCAGGCTTCGGGCGTGAGGCGCGCATCCGGCCCCTCGACACCGCGCAGCAGCGCGAGGAGGTCGGCGGGCGTGAGCGGCTGGCCGCCATTGAAGGGGTCGATCACCAGCGCCTCGTCGGGACCGCGAAGCCGCAGCACGAAATGGCCGGGGAAATTGAGCCCCGTGATGTCGAGCCCGAGTTTCGTGCCGACATGGAGATAGAGAATGCCGAGCGTCACAGGCAATCCCTTGCGGCGGTCGATGACATGGGCGAGGTTCGCGTTTCTCGGATCGTCGTAGGTTTCGGCGTCGCCGAGATAGCGGAAGCGGCCCGCCATGACGCCCGCCAGCATGCCGGCCGCGACGCCGCAGGAAAGCGCCGGGAGCTCGTCCGACGTCGTCTCGCGCGCGGCCTCGACGAGGTCGGCGAGATGTGTCCGATAGGGCGCGAGAGAGATTTCCGGGCGGTCGCTGGCGGCGAGCATCAGGGCGAGATGCGCGATGTCGAGATCGGCGTCGGACATTTCGCCCGCCGCGCGCAACTCGCGCTCGATTTCATTTCCGCCTGTGGCCATGCCGCCATCTTGGCGCGGAAAAGACGGCCGCGGCAAGCGCCGATGTGAGACGAATCCGGCTACTGCGCCGGGCTCTTCACTTCGACGTAGGAGACGACATTGCGCACACCCGAGATGTCGCGGGCATGGGCAACGACGCGGTCGAGCTCCGCCTTGTCGCGCGCGGTGCCCATCAGATAGATGGTGCCCTCTACGGTTTCGATCGAATAGTTGCGGCCGCTGACATCGCCGTCGGCGGTGAGGCGCGTGCGCAGCTTGGTCGAGATCGTGGTGTCGCTCACAGATTGCGAGAAGCCGCCCTTCCCGCCGACCTTCAATTCGTTGATGACTTCCCTGACGCCGCCGATGGTCCAGACGAGACGCGTGACCGTGACGCGGTCTTCCGGCTTCGGCACGGAGCCCGTCAGCAGCACGCGGCCTTTTCGCACCTGCGTCGAAACGCCGGAATAGAGGTCCGGGTTCTTCGCGAGGAGCTTGCGGTTTATCTCGAAGGCGATTTCATTGTCGTCAACCGCCTGTTCGAGTCCTCTGTCCTGCGAAGCGCCGACGGCGGCCGCGCCGCCCGCGCCGAGAACGAGCGGCACGCAACCGCCCAGCGTGAGCGCCGCCGCAACGGCCAGTCCGGCAATCCTGTTCATGTCTCGATACCTCGCCCGCGAAATCGTCCGCGCGGAGAATGACCGGGACGATGCGGCAGGATTATGGCCGCCAGGCATCCGCCATGTGCCGGGGCAGACGGCGCGGCGCGACGAGAACGACATCGAAGCGCAGATCGAGTTCGGCCAATGCCGGGTTGCGGCCGAGAAAATGCGCGGCCGCGCGCTCCAGCCGTTTCTGCTGGCGGGGCTGGAGCGCCTCTTCCGCGCCGGCGGCGCGCGCCTTGACCTCGACGATCGCGAGCGCACGGCCGCGGCGCACCACCATGTCGATCTCGCCGGCCGGCGTCTTCAGGCGGCGGGCAAGAATGCGATAGCCCTTGAGAATGAGGAAAAGTGCGGCGAGGGTTTCGGCACGGAGCCCGAGGCGATGGGCGGCGCGGCCCGTTGCGGCGTCACCCCTGCGCCCCATGCTAGTGCGCGCCTCTCACTTCGCGCCCGACAGTTCGAGCGCGCGGGCATAGATGTCGCGGCGGGGCAGGCCCGTCATCGACACGACTTCGGCGACGGCGTCCTTCAGCGAAGCGCGCTGAAGCGCGTTCTCGATCATCGCATCGACCTCGTGGGCGCAAAGCGCGGCGCGCTTTTCCGGCGGACCGGCAACGATCACGATTTCGCCTTTCGGAGCGCCCGCTTCCGCATAGTGAGCGGCAAGGTCACCAAGGGAGCCCCGGCGTACTTCCTCGAATTTCTTGGTGAGTTCGCGCGCGACCGCCGCCGGACGCCCGCCCAGAGCGGCCGCCATGTCGGCGAGGACGGCGGCGAGCCGGTTCGCGCTTTCGAGGAAGACGAGGGTCGAGGGGATGGCGGCGAGTTCGGCGAGTTCCTTGCGGCGCGCCTCCTGCTTCGAGGACAGGAAACCGGCAAAGAAGAAGCGGTCCGTCGGCAGGCCCGCCAGCGTGAGCGCGGCGAGGACGGAGGAGGCGCCGGGCAGCGCCGTCACGTTATGACCGGCGGCGACCGCCTCCTGCACCAGTTTCAGCCCGGGATCGGATACGAGCGGCGTGCCCGCATCGGAGACGAGCGCGATGGCCTCGCCCGCTTCCAGCCGCTTCAGGATGCGGGGGCGCATTTCACTCGCGTTATGGTCGTGATAGGGCGCGGTTTTCGCCGAAATATTGTGAATGGCGAAGAGCTTCGAGGTCACCCGCGTATCCTCGCAAAGGACGAGATCGGCGCGGGCGAGCACGTCGAGCGCGCGGGCCGTGATGTCGGCGGCATTGCCGATCGGCGTCGCCGTAACATAAAGGCCGGGGGCGAGCCGCGCCGAAGGAAGGTCCTTTTTCATGCCCGGACCTTGGCCCCGGCAGGCGCGTTTGGCAACGCCGGTTTACTTGGCGCATACCGGACAGTACCTTCGCCTTCTCCCTGCTTGCGCAGGCCTTGGCGTTATCTGTTCGGGAAAATCCAGTGACCAAGACCGATCTCTCCACCCGTTCCGGCCCGACACTGGCCCTGAAAACGATCCTGCTCATCGCGGCGATCTTCACGCTTTCGGCCTGCGATACGCTGGGCGGCAAGAAGACGCCGGCGCCGCAGGTAACACCGCCACCGAAAGTGGAGGTGACGCCGCCGCCCGCGACGCAGCCGACCGGCTATACGCGCGACCCGTCGCGCTTCTATACGCCGGCCTACATGGCCGGCGAGCGGCCCATCCGGGTGGCGCTGCTGCTGCCGTTCAATTCGCCGCGCGACAATGTGCGGACGCTTTCGAATGCGCTCTACAATGCGGCGCAGCTCGCGCTGTTCGAGTTCGACACGCCGACCATCCTGCTGATGCCGGAGCCGACGGGCGGCACGGCGACGGGCGCGCGCGCGGCCGCGAAGGAAGCGCTCGATGCGGGCGCGGATCTCATTCTCGGGCCCCTGTTCGCCGAAGAAGTGTCGGCGGTCGCACCGCTCGCACGGCAGGTGAACGTGCCGGTCGTCGCCTTTTCGTCCGACAGTTCGGTCGGCGGCGAGGGCGTGCATCTCCTTTCCTTCCCGCTCGATGAGGATGTGGAGCGGATCGTCGACTATGCGACGCTGCAGGGCATGACGCGCTTCGCCGCTCTCTATCCTCACGGCACCTATGGCGACCGCGTGCGCGCCGCCTTCCAGCAGGCGGTATCGGCGAGGGCGGGCGAAGTGGTCGCGAGCGCGGGTTATCCTTCAAGCCCGGAAGGCATGTACGATCCCGCGCAGCGCCTCGCCGCCGCCTATGGCGACGGCAACTACCACGCGGTGCTGCTGCCCGAAGGCGGGAGCGAGCTCAAGTCGCTGGCGCCGCTGCTGCCCTATTACGACGTCGATCCGCGCGAGGTGAAGTTCCTCGGCACCGGGCTCTGGGACGATCCTTCTCTCGCGCGCGAACCGCCGCTCAATGGCGCGTGGTTTCCGGCGCCTCCGCCCGAAGGCCATGACCAGTTCCTCATTCGCTACCGCCGCGCCTATGGCGAGACGCCGCCGCGGATCGCAAGCCTCGGCTATGACGCGGTGAGCCTTGCCATCGCGCTCTCGACACTGCCGGAAGGCGAACGCTTCACGCAGGAAGCGCTGACCAATGCAGACGGGTTTGCAGGCGTCGACGGCATTTTCCGCTTCAACCCGGATGGCAGCACGGACCGGGGGCTTGCCATTCTCGAGATCCGGCCGACCGGCGCCGTCGTGATCGATCCTGCGCCATCGAGCTTCCAGCCTCCCGTTTTCTGAGGCCGCGGCATGGTCCTGCGTCTGCACAACTTCTTCCGCAACTCGGCCGGGCACCGGGTGCGGATCGCGCTGGCGCTGAAGGATCTCGATTACGAATATGTGTCGGTGAATATCGGACCGGCGGGCGAGCAGAAATCGGAAGCCTATCTCAAGCTCAACCCGCAGGGCCTTGTGCCCGCGCTCGAGCATGACGGCGCGGTGATCACGCAATCGACGGCGATCATCGAGTATCTCGAAGAGGTGTTTCCCGATCCCTCGCTTTTCCCGTCCGATCCGGTAACACGTGCACAGGCGCGCGCCTTCGCCGCCGCCATCGCGTCCGAAATGCACGCGCTCAACAATTCCGGCGTGCACCGTTATCTCGCGAGCGAGATGGAGATCGACGAGAAGAAGCGCGCGCAATGGTATGCGCACTGGGCGGCAAAGGGGTTCGGCGCGCTTGAGCAACTCCTCGCCGCGCGGCCGGAGACACCGTTCTGTTTCGGCGACCGGCCGACCGTCGCCGACATCTTCCTCGTGCCGCAGCATCTCAACTACCGGCGCTTCAAGATCGATCTTGCGCCCTATGCGCGGATCAACCGCATCGTCTCGCGCTGCGAGGCGCTGCCGCCCTTCCAGGCGGCCGCACCGGATGCACAGCCCGACCATGTCGAAGGGTTCTAGGAGACGTTTCTAGGCGAGAAGCCGCGCAAGAACGGCGTCGAGCACCATGCGGCCCTCCGCACTCGCCCGCACGATGTCGCCGTCGCGGACGAGCAGGCCGTCGGCAACAAGCGCCTCGATGCGCGCGGGCGCGATATCGTTTCCGGAGAGCCGCGCGTGGCGCGCGAGAGAAACGCCTTCCTCGAGACGCAATCCCATCAGCATCATCTCGTCGCCCTGCTCGGCCGGTGAAATTTCCTCCACCGCTTCGAGGCCATGGCCGTCGCGCTCAACCGCCGCAATCCATTCGCCCGGCGTCCTGCGCGCGCGGGTCGCAAGACGCGAAGCGCCTGTACCGATGCGGCCATGCGCGCCCGGACCGACGCCCACATAGTCGCCGTAGCGCCAGTAGACGAGATTGTGGCGGGACTGCGCACCGGGCGCGGCGTAGTTCGATACTTCGTAGGCGGATAATCCCTTTTCTGCGCAGATGCCGGCGGTAAGCGTGTAGAGTTCGGCGGCGTCTTCGTCGTCCGGCAGCGCGAAGGCGCCCTTCTCGTAAAGTTTCGCGAAGGCCGTGTCCGGCTCGATGGTGAGCTGGTAGAGCGAGAGATGATCGGCGGCGTGGGCGAGCGCGGCGCGCAGCTCGGCCTCCCATTTCTCGCGCGTCTGGCCGGGGCGCGCATAGATGAGATCGAAAGAGAGACGCGGGAAAGTGTCGCGCGCGAGGGCGATGGCGGCGAGCGCCTCTTCCGCCGTGTGCAGGCGACCGAGGAATTTCAGCTCCGCGTCATCGAGCGACTGCACGCCGAGCGAGAGACGGTTGACGCCCGCCGCGCGATATCCGCGAAAGCGCCCGGCCTCGACGCTGGTGGGATTCGCTTCGAGCGTGATCTCGGCGCCCTCCTCCATCGCCCACAGTGCGGCGATTTTCGAAAGCACGGCTTCAACCGTTTCCGGCAGCATCAGCGAAGGGGTGCCGCCGCCGAAGAAGACGGAGCGCACCGAGCGCGGACCTGAAAGATCGCGCATGTGATCGAGTTCGCGAAGGAGCGCGCGCGTCCATTGCGCCTGATCGACATTCGCCGCGACGTGGGAATTGAAATCGCAGTAAGGGCATTTCGACTGGCAGAACGGCCAGTGGACATAGACGGCGAAGCCGCCTTCCATCTGCGGCGACGTGGCGATGGCTGCGCTATCTGGCGAAACAGGCATCGACCAGCTGCCGGAAGGCATGGGCGCGGTGCGACATGTCGTGTTTCGCCTGCGGCTCCATTTCGCCGAAGGTCGTTTCGAAACCTTGCGGAATGAACACGGGATCGTAGCCGAAACCCTTGTCGCCACGCGGCGGCCAGGTGAGTTCGCCATCCACCCTGCCCTCGAAATATTCGACATGGCCATCCGGCCAGGCGAGCGCGAGGCCGCAGACGAACCAGGCGCTCGTATCGATGAGGCCGGCTTCGAGCATGCCGCGGCGGAGCTTTTCCATCGCGAAGGCGAAATCCTTGTTCGGCCCCGCCCAGCGCGCCGAATAGATGCCGGGCGCCCCGCCGAGTGCCGTGACGCAAAGGCCGCTGTCGTCGGCGAGCGCGGGGAGGTTCGCGGCCTTCGCCGCGGCAAGCGCCTTCAGTTCCGCGTTCGCGCGGAAGGTCTCGCCGGTTTCCTCCGGCTCGTCGAGGCCGAGATCGCCGGCCGACACCGTCTCGATGCCGAAGGGCGCAAGCAAATCGGCAATCTCGCGGACCTTGCCGGGATTGTGGCTTGCGACGACAAGTTTTCCACCTTCGAAGGGCCGCGTCATTTCGCGATGGTTTCCTTCTGCAGCTTCACGAGATCGGCGACGCTCGCCTTGGCGAGCTTGAGGAGCGAGAGGAACTCTTCTTCCGAAAAGGGATCGCGCTCGGCCGTGCCCTGGATTTCGCAGATACCGCCCTGCCCCGTTATGACGAAATTCGCATCCGTGTCGGCGTCGGAATCCTCCACATAGTCGAGGTCGGAAACCGGCGTGCCCTTGTAGATGCCGCAGGAGATCGCCGCGACATGATCCTTGAGAACGGGTGCGGAAATCATCGACCGCGCGCGCATCCATTCGATGCACTGGTGAAGCGCGATCCAGCCGCCGGTGATCGAGGCCGTGCGCGTGCCGCCATCGGCCTGCAACACGTCGCAGTCGACGCTGATCTGGCGCTCGCCGAGCGCGCGCAGATCGACCACCGCGCGCAGCGAACGGCCGACAAGACGCTGGATTTCCTGCGTGCGGCCGGACTGCTTGCCCTGCGAGGCCTCGCGGCGCATGCGGTCATGGGTCGAGCGCGGCAGCATGCCGTATTCGGCGGTGACCCAGCCCTGCCCGCCGCCCTTCAGCCACGGCGGCACGCGCTCTTCGAGGCTCGCCGTGCAGAGCACATGGGTATCGCCGAAGCGGACGAGGCAGGAGCCTTCGGCGTGTTTGGCGATGCCGGGCTCGAAGCTGACGGCCCGCATCTCGTGCGGCTGACGGCCGGAAGGGCGCATATCCTGTATCCAGTGCTGGCTTGAACGTTTCTCGTTGGTGCGGAGGCCTTGTACCCTTGCCGGGGGGGCAAGGTAAAGGCGAAGGCGGACGGAGGGCGCGCTGAAGCCCGGTTTCGCGTAGGCTGTTTGCGGGGCCCGGCGTTTTTCGCCGATAACAGGTTTGCAGCCGCCGGGAAGCGCACTAAATTATTACCCAGTTTCAGGTACTTAACCGATAGACGGAGGCAAGAGCGAAGCATGGTCGGCGTGATGGATCTCAACGAGCGCTCGCGCGAGATCCTGCGCCGCGTTGTCGAGACCTACCTTGAAACCGGGGAACCGGTGGGATCGCGCTTCCTGTCGCGCCAGATGCCCGTCTCGCTTTCCGCCGCCTCGATCCGCAACGTGATGTCGGATCTGGAGGCGCTTGGCCTCATCTTCTCGCCGCATACGAGCGCGGGCCGCATGCCGACGGAAGCCGGGCTTCGCATGTTCGTGGACGGGCTTCTCGAAATCGGCGACCTGACCGACGAGGAGCGCATCTCCATCGAGCGGCAGGTGGCAGGCTCGCACAAGAGCGTCGAAGACGTGCTCAACGAAGCCTCGAAATTGCTCTCTGGCCTCAGCCACGCGGCAGGGTTCGTCGTTGCGCCGACCTATGACGCGGCGCTGAAGCATGTCGAGTTCGTGCCGATCGACGCCAACCGCGCCCTGGTCGTGATCGTGACGGAAGGCGGCGCGGTCGAGAACCGCGTGATCGACGTGCCGAAAGGACTGACGCCTTCGGCGCTGGCCGAAGCCACCAATTATCTCAACGCGCAGCTGCGCGGCCGCACGCTCGAGGAGGCAAAAGCCTATATCGCGCGCGAACTCGAATCGCAGAAGGCAGAGCTCAACGTGCTGAGCGCGAAGGTGATCGAGGCGGGGCTCGCGACCTGGTCGGGAGGCGCGGCCTCGAACGATCCGCTGGCGAAGTCGCTGATCGTGCGTGGCCGGTCGCGTCTCCTCGAGGACGTGCATGCGGTCGAGGACCTCGAACGCATCCGGCTTCTCTTCGACGATCTCGAGAACAAGCGCGACCTGGTGCAGCTGCTCGGGCTGGCGGAAGAAGCCGACGGGGTGCGCATCTTCATCGGGTCGGAGAACAAGCTCTTTTCGCTCTCGGGCTCGTCGCTGGTGGTGAGCCCCTACATGGACACGCAGCAGCGCGTGGTCGGCGTGCTCGGCGTGATCGGCCCGACGCGGCTCAATTATGCCCGGATCATCCCGATGGTGGACTACACGGCGAAGCTGGTCGGGCGGCTCATCAACTGAGCCGCACGGGCGCTTCCTTTTTGCCCTGCGGCCTCCGGCCCGGTTGACATATCGGGTCCCGGCGCGCACATCGGAACCCGATATTGCTTCCCGACAACCGGTAAAGACCCGGAAAGAAGATGACCGAAGAGAAGAAGAAGACCGAAGCGCCGGAAGAGGCGGAAAATCTCGCGGAATCGCTGGCCGAAGAGCCCGCCGCGCAGGGCGAGGCCGAGGATGCGGCCGCCGCCGGACCCGATATTGCCGCGCTCGAAGCGGAGAATGCCGACCTCAAGGACCGGCTGCTGCGCGCCGCTGCGGAAATGGAAAACACCCGCAAGCGCGCCGAACGCAAGGCCGCCGACGATGCGCGCTATGCCGTCTCGTCCTTCGCGCGCGACATGCTGGAGGTTTCCGACAATCTGCGCCGCGCCGTCGCCACGCTGAAGCCCGAGGAGCGCGAAGCCGCCGCCGACGGCGTGAAGGCAATGGCCGAAGGCGTCGAAATGACCGAAAGGCAGCTTCTCGCGACGTTCGAGCGGCACGGCATCAAGGAAATCACGCCGAAGCCCGGCGAGCGTTTCGATCCCAATCTCCACGAGGCGATGTTCGAGGTGCCGGGAACCGAGCACCCCACCGGCAGCGTCGTCCACGTGCTGGAAGCAGGCTACATGATCGGCGACCGGCTGCTGCGCGCGGCCCGCGTCGGCGTCGCGAAGAACGAGGACGGGGCGCAGAACGGCGGCAAGGTCGACACCACCGCCTGATTCCGCCTGCCCTTGCGGCTTGCCGCATGTGCCTCCATGTTGTATAACAGTGTTATAAATCAGGGAGGAGACCATGCTGAGCTTGTGGGCTGCGGCCGCATTCTTTCTCGGAATTCATCTGGTGGTGGCGGGTTCGGGCCTTCGGGGCCGGATCGTCGGCGCGATCGGCGAGCGAGCCTGGCTCGTGGTTTTTTCGCTCGCCTCGATCGGCGGCATCAGCTGGCTCGCGATGAGCTTCAACGAAGCGACGGCGGGGCCGAACCATCTCTACTGGGCACCGCCGATATGGACGCTGCACATCGCGCCGCTCGTGATGCTCGTCGCGACCTTCTTCGCGGTGGTCGGCATCACGACGCCTAACCCGACCGCGGTCGGCGCCGATGCGCTGGCCGAGAAGCCCGATACCGTGAAAGGCATGCTGCGGATCACGCGGCATCCCTTCCTCTGGGGCGCGGCGATCTGGGCGCTCTGGCACATCGTGGCGAATGGCGACCGCGCCTCGATCATCTTCTTCGGCACGTTTGCGCTGCTGGCCATACTCGGCACCTTTTCCATCGACGACAAGAAGAAGAAGCGGATGGGCGAGGCGTGGACGGGGTTCGCGGCAAAGACCTCGAACCTGCCTTTCGCGGCGATCTTCGCCGGCCGCAATCAACTGAAGATCGGCGAACTCGGCTGGTGGCGAATCCTGCTCGCGCTCATCGTGTTCGGCGGGCTGTTCTACGCCCATCTCTGGCTCTTCGGCGTGTCGCCGGTGCCGGGATTCAGTCCCTACTGAGCGGTTTCGTGACGCGGCGGAGCGTCAGGTTGATGCGTCCGCCGCCCAAACCGGCGCTTTGCAGGAGCTGCGAGGAGCCGGGGATGACGCGGTCGACGCCGTGATAGCGCAGCCGTGAGGCGCCGCCGATCACCAGCACGTCGCCGGAGGCGAGTCTGAAGCTTTTCGATTTGTCGCGCCGGGCGAATCCGCCAACGCGGAAGACGCAGGTATCGCCCAGCGAAAGCGAGACGACGGGGGCATCGAGCGCCTCTTCGTCCTCGTCGCGGTGGAGGCCCATGCGGGATTTCGGCGCGTCGTAGAAATTGACGAGGCAGCATTCGGGCGGGGCCTCGCAATCCGAAACCTGCTCCCAAAGGCGAAGTAGGGCCGCCGGTATGGCCGGCCAGGAGCGGCCCGTCGCCTCGTTAACCTCTGCATAGCCGTAGCCATCCGGCCGCGAGACCCAGCCGAGCGGGCCGAAATTCGTCTGGCGGATCGACCAGGGTTGACCGGTCTTCGGCATATGCGGCCGGTAGGGGGGCGAAGCCGCGAAGGCCGCCTCGAGCTCCGCGACGAGCGCGTACTGGGCGGCTTCATCCAGAAATCCCGGATGGAGCACGATCCCCTCGAACCCGGTTTCGAGCGGGGAAGAGAGACGCGGGGACTCGTGTTTTGGCACAGAAAATGTCATATTAATCGCGGAAAACGACCGGGTCGGTACCGCGCCGGAATGCGGCGCAAAAATGGGGGTAGATCATGAAAAAGAGGATAGGGCGCCTTGCGCCCGCTTTCACCATGCTTGTGCTCGCGGCAAGCCTTTCGGGCTGCGCGGCGGCCGCCATCCAGGGCGTGACGCGGGCGAGCGACAACGCCAAGATCATGGCGAACGAGGACGCGGCGGCGGCCGGCGACGTCGAGGCGCAGATGAAGATGGGCGATGCGCATTGCTGCACCATCGCCGGGTCGGCCGGCGTCTTCAACAACCAGAAGGCAACCGAATGGTACTGCAAGGCGGCGCAGCAGAACGAGCCGCGCGCTTTCTACGAACTCGGACGCATCTATTCGGGCGACCTCGTGCGCGGCCTCAACGGGCCGGCCAAGGCGGCGGCACTGCTGACGGAGCAGCGCGAGAACAAGCCGCTGGCGCTGATGTGGTTCAACCTCGCGGCGCGGGCGGGCCATGACGACGCGGCGGACGAAGCCGCCGATCTGCGCGAGGACATGACGGCGCCGGAAATCCTGCAGGCGAGTCTCCGGGAGAAAAACTGGACGGCGCAGGCCTGCGAATGGAACTCGGTTTATCCCGACAACCCGCTCTGAGGCGACAAGCCGGACCAGGACAAGCCCGGGTTTCGAAAAGGAACCCGGGCTTTGCCGATTCAGAGCGCGATTGAGTCCTTAAAGTCGCGGTCCTGTGGCCATATTGCCGCATCAACGCTTGCGGGCCGTAGAACCCAAACCTATATACAGCGCAACGTTTCAACCCCTGAACCGGGGCGAAAATCCCGGTAAGGATCCCCTTTGGGGGCCGGTCGGGCCGGATGCGCGGAACGCGTGCCGTCCCAGCGGGTGCCATGAGGCCCGCCCGGCCAGCCGCAAGTGAAAGAGGACCAAAAAGCTATGGCTAAAGTCATCGGTATCGACCTCGGCACGACGAATTCGTGTGTCGCGGTGATGGAAGGCAACTCTTCCAAAGTAATCGAGAATTCCGAAGGCATGCGCACCACGCCCTCGATGGTGGCCTTCACGCAGGACGGCGAGCGTCTCGTCGGCCAGTCCGCCAAGCGCCAGGCCGTCACCAACCCCACCAATACGCTGTTCGCGATCAAGCGCCTGATCGGCCGCTCCTACGAAGATCCGACCACCCAGAAGGACAAGGGGATGGTGCCCTACAACATCATCCGCGCCGACAATGGCGATGCCTGGGTGGAAGCGCAGGGCGAGAAATATTCTCCCTCGCAGGTTTCCGCCTTCATCCTGCAGAAGATGAAGGAAACGGCCGAGAGCTATCTCGGCGAGAAGGTCGAGAAGGCCGTCATCACGGTTCCGGCCTATTTCAACGACGCGCAGCGCCAGGCGACGAAAGACGCCGGCAAGATCGCGGGTCTTGAAGTGCTCCGCATCATCAACGAGCCGACGGCTGCCGCGCTCGCCTATGGTCTCGACAAGAAGGAAGGCGAGCTCATCGCCGTCTACGACCTTGGCGGCGGCACGTTCGACGTCTCGATCCTCGAGATCGGCGACGGCGTCTTCGAAGTGAAGTCGACGAACGGCGACACGTTCCTCGGCGGCGAAGACTTCGACATGCGCCTCGTCAGCTATCTGGCCGATGAATTCAAGAAAGAGAACGGCATCGACCTGAGGAGCGACAAGCTCGCGCTGCAGCGCCTGAAGGAAGCGGCCGAGAAGGCGAAGATCGAGCTTTCCTCCGCGTCGCAGACGGAAGTGAACCTGCCCTTCATCACGGCGGACGCTTCCGGGCCGAAGCATCTCACCATGAAGATCACGCGCTCGAAGCTCGAGGCGCTTGTGGAAGACCTCATTCAGCGGACGATCGATCCCTGCAAGGCAGCGCTCAAGGATGCGGGCGTCACCGCCGGGCAGATCAACGAGATCGTGCTCGTCGGCGGCCAGTCGCGCATGCCGAAAATCCGCGATGCGGTGAAGCAGTTCTTCGGCAAAGAGCCGAACATGAGCGTGAACCCGGACGAAGTCGTCGCGATGGGCGCGGCCATTCAGGCGGGCGTGCTGCAGGGCGACGTCAAGGACGTGCTGCTGCTCGACGTGACGCCGCTGTCGCTCGGCATCGAAACGCTGGGCGGCGTCTTCACGCGCCTGATCGACCGCAACACCACGATCCCGACCAAGAAGTCGCAGACATTCTCGACGGCCGAGGACAACCAGTCGGCGGTGACGATCCGCGTCTTCCAGGGCGAACGCGAAATGGCGGCGGACAACAAGCTGCTCGGCCAGTTCGACCTTGTCGGCATTCCGCCGGCGCCGCGCGGCGTGCCGCAGGTCGAAGTCGCGTTCGACATCGACGCGAACGGCATCGTCAACGTGTCGGCGAAGGACAAGGCGACGAACAAGGAACAGACCATCCGCATCGAAGCCTCGGGGGGTCTCTCCGAAGCCGACATCGAGAAGATGGTGAAGGACGCGGAAGCGCACGCGGAAGAAGACAAGAAGCGCCGCGAGGAAGTCGAGACGCGGAACCACGCGGAAGCGCTTGCGAACGGAACGGAAAAGACGCTGGCGGAAAACGCCGACAAGCTCGATCCGGCCGTGAAGGCCGATGTCGAGGCGGCGCTCGAAGCGCTCAAGACCGCACTCAACGGCACCGATGCCGCCGAGATCAAGGCGAAGTCGGAAGCGCTCACCCAGACCTCGATGAAGATGGGCGAGGCGCTCTACAAGGCAGCCCAGGCGGAAGCCGAAAACGAAGCCGCGAGCGGCACGGACAGCAGCCAGTCCGGCGAGGATGTCGTCGATGCCGACTTCGAGGAAGTCGACGACGACAAGAAAGACCAGGACAAGTCCGCCTGATCCGGGGCCTCATCATGATGCCCTTCCGTTCAAACATCCATGCGGGACGGGCGCGCGAAAGCGCGTCCGTTGCCGTGCGTCCAGGTACAAGGTGATCCCCGATGTCGAAGCGCGATTTCTATGACGTGCTCGGGGTGAACCGCAACGCGAATGCGGACGAGCTGAAAAAGGCCTACCGCACGCTCGCGAAGAAGTATCACCCCGACCAGAATCCCGGCGACAAGGATGCGGAGCAGCGCTTCAAGGAGCTCAACGAAGCCTATGACGCGCTGAAGGACGAGCAGAGCCGCGCCGCCTATGACCAGTTCGGCCACGCCGCCTTCGATGGCGGCATGGGCGGAATGGGCGGCTTCGGCCAGCGCGGCGGGCAGGGTGGCTTCGGCGGCGCGTCCATGTCCGATATTTTCGACGACCTGTTCGGCGAGTTCATGGGCGGGCGCGGCGGCGGCAGACGGCGCGGCGCCGGCGGCCAGATGCGCGGCCACGACCTGCGCTACAACATGGAGATCACGCTCGAGGAAGCCTTCGAGGGCAAGAAGGCGCAGGTTCGCGTTCCGGGCTCCGTTGCCTGCGACACGTGCAACGGATCGGGCGCGGCACCCGGCTCCAGCCCGATCACCTGTCCGACCTGCCAGGGCGACGGCAAGGTGCGCGCGGCGCAGGGCTTCTTCACCATCGAGCGAACCTGCCCGACCTGTCACGGCCGCGGCCAGACCATCGACAAGCCGTGCACTGCCTGTCACGGCGCGGGGCGCGTCGAGAAGGAACGCACGCTTTCGGTCAACATCCCTGCGGGCGTCGAGGACGGCACGCGTATTCGCCTCGCGGGCGAGGGCGAAGCCGGCATGCGCGGCGGTCCGGCGGGCGACCTCTACATCTTCCTCTCGGTAAAACCGCACCGGTTGTTCGAGCGCGACGGCGCGGACCTTTTCTGCCGCGTGCCGATCTCGATGGTCACCGCCTCGATGGGCGGCGAGATCGAGGTGCCGACGCTGGGCGGCAAGAAGGTGAAAGTGAAAGTGCCGGAAGGCGCGCAGACCGGTCGCCAGTTCCGCCTGCGCGGCAAGGGCATGCCGGTGGTGAATTCCCGCGAGACCGGCGACCTCTATATCCAGATCACCGTCGAAACGCCCGTGAGCCTTACCAAGAAGCAGAAGGAACTGCTGAAGGAATTCGAGGAGGCGTCGAACTCGAGCAACAGTCCCGAAAGCGCGGGCTTCTTCGCCAAGGTGAAGGAGTTCTGGGATGGCTTCCAGAACTGAGTTTTCGGGATAAGCTGAAAAGGCCCCGCGGATATTCCGGCGGGGCCTTTTTCATGTCCGGATGCGCGCCATGAACGCCTATGTCTTTCCCGTTGCGATGCTCGTCGCCTCCAACGTCTTCATGACGGCAGCCTGGTACTGGCACCTCAAATACAAGGCGACGCCGCTCCTCATCGTCATTCTGATCAGCTGGGGGCTCGCCTTCTTCGAATACTGCCTCGCCGTGCCGGCCAACCGCTTCGGCTCCGAGGTCTATTCGCCGGCGCAGTTGAAAACGATCCAGGAAGTCATCACGCTGATCGTCTTCGCAGGCTTTTCCGCCGTCTATCTCGGCCATACCCCGACATGGAACACTGCCATCGGTTTCGCACTGATCGCGGCCGGCGCCTGGTTCGTGTTCCGGGGCTAGAGGCCGAGCGGCCGCAGGACGGCGGCGAAAGTAACTCGCTTGCGGGGCCGTTCCTCGCGCGGTTTCGTGAGAAGATCGGCGAGATGGTTGCGAAGGACCGCGATGCCGCCAGCGGCGGCTGCACCGAAGAGAACCGTCGACGTGACGCCCCAGACCAGCAGGTCGACCGTCTGGAGCGTGTAGATGCCCATAACGGCGCCCATTGCGAAGCCGTAGACCATGCCGAAGGCAGCGCCCAGCAGAGCAAAGCGCACGGGATCCCACGGCTCGAAGCGTTGTTCGAAGCGTTTCATAATGTCATTTCCCTTGGTTTCCAGTGCAACGCAGCACCTGCAGCATGGTTCCGGGCAAAGGGGTTCCCGGCAGATTTACGGGTCCGGGTGTGGCTGCTATACCCGGTGCGCCAATTTCAGGGGCAGAGCAACGGGACGCAGATGGGCCAGGACGTGAAGATTGCCGTGACGGGAGCGGGCGGCCGCATGGGCCGGACACTCATCCGCCTCATCGCCGAAACGGACGGCCTCGCGCTGGCGGGCGGCCTCGAGGCTGAAGGTTCGCCGCATCTGGGGAGCGATCTCGGCACGCTGGCGGGGCTCGCCGAACCCCTCGGCATCGAGGCAACGGCCGATGCGCTCACGCTCATCAAGGATGCCGACGCGCTGATCGACTTTTCCGTGCCGGCGGCAACTGTCGAATTCGCCGCGCTGACGGCGCAGGCGCGCATCGTTCACGTCATCGGCACGACGGGCTTCACGCAAGAGGACGAGGCGCGCATCGAAGCCGCGGCCCGGCACGCGACCATCGTAAAGGCCGGGAACATGAGCCTCGGCGTCAACCTCCTCGCCGCACTCGCACGGCAGGCGGCCAGGGCGCTCGGTCCCGACTGGGACGTCGAGATCGTGGAAATGCATCACCGCCACAAGGTCGATGCGCCATCGGGCACGGCCCTTCTTCTCGGCGAAGCGGTGGCGGAGGGGCGCGATATCCCGCTCGGAGAAAATTCCGAGCGCGGACGCGACGGCCAGACCGGCGCCCGCGCAAAGGGCGCCATCGGCTTTGCGAGCCTGCGCGGCGGCTCCGTCGTCGGCGAACACGATGTCATCTTCGCCACGGAGCATGAGCGGATCGTGCTGCGCCATGTCGCGGAGGATCGCGGTATCTTCGCGCGCGGCGCCCTCAAGGCCGCGACATGGGGGCAGGGCAAGGGACCGGGCCTCTTCAGCATGGCCGACGTACTCGGCATCAAATAATCTTTATGCGGATCAATGGAGCGAAACTTGGCTAACCTGCTTGTGCTTGTCCGTCACGGACAGAGCGAATGGAACGAAAAGAACCTCTTCACGGGCTGGCGCGATCCGGGCCTGACCGAGCAGGGGAAAGCCGAGGCGAAGGAAGCCGGCGAGACGATGAAGCAGGCGGGGCTTGCGTTCGACGTCGCCTATACCTCCAACCTGTCGCGCGCGCAGGAAACGAACCGCATCATGCTCGCCGAACTCGGGCAATCGGACATCGAGATCGTGAAGGACGAGGCGCTGAACGAGCGCGACTATGGCGACCTTTCCGGCCTCAACAAGGACGATGCGCGCGAGAAGTGGGGCGAGGAACAGGTTCATATCTGGCGCCGTTCCTACGACGTGCCGCCGCCGGGCGGCGAAAGCCTCAAGATGACGGCGGAACGCGTGCTTCCCTATTTCGAAAGGGAAATCCTGCCGCGCGTCCTCAAGGGCGAACGCGTGCTCGTCGCCGCGCATGGCAACTCGCTCCGCGCACTCGTGATGCAGCTCGACAAGCTCAATCAGGAGCAGGTGATCGCGCTCAACATCGCCACCGGCGCGCCGATCGTCTATGAGCTCGACGACAGCGGCAAGGTTCTCTCAAAGAAGATGCTGATCGAGCGCGAGGCGCACTAGGTCGCTTCAGCGGGTGCCGTTCTCAGTTTCGCCAGCGCGCTTTCGAGGGCGCGGGCGAAGTCGGCGCGCTCCGGCGGCGACAGCATGGAAGCGACTTCGACGTCGCGGCCATGGCTGGTGAGGTGGAGACGGGTCGAGGTGTCCGGCGCCTCCCGCAGCGCAACGCGCACCCAATAGGGTTGAAGGCTGACCGCTTCCGCACGTCCCTTCGCATCGACCCGGCGCACGCGCAACTCGTCGTCGGAGAGCTGCACCGTTTCATGCGCGCGGGCCGCGCGGTAATTGGCGCGGAACGCCCACCAGACAGCCAGCACCTCGAGACCGCAAAAGCCGAAAACCGGCCAGGCGCCCTTCGCCATGAAATAGGCGCCCGCCGTGAAGTTCACCACCGCGACCGCACCGATCAGGATCGCAAACCCCTTGAAGGGCAGCGAGCGGTGCGGCGTGATGAGCGCATTGAAATGCAGCGGGGCTTCAAGCGGCGCGGATGGCGGAGAGGGCGCGGTCATGCCAAAAAGACTAGGACGGCGGCAGGACGGCGGCAATACGGCCTTGCGACGCAGGCAGGTTATGCGCAAAGTCTCATCCGCCCATGCCCACGCCGATGAAAAAACCCGATATCGAGGAGTTTTTCCGCCGCCTCTCGGAAGCGCTTCCGGAGCCGAAGACGGAGCTCCAGTACAGCAACGTCTACACGCTGCTTGTCGCTGTGGTGCTGTCGGCGCAGGCAACCGATGTCGGCGTCAACCGGGCGACGAAGGACCTCTTCAAGACGGTCGATAGCCCTCAGAAGATGGTGAAGCTCGGCGAAGCGGGGCTGACGAAGCACATCAAGACGATCGGGCTCTATCGCAACAAGGCGAAGAACGTGATCGCGCTGTCGCGGCTGCTCATCGAGAAACATGGCGGCGAGGTGCCGCGCACCCGCGAGGAACTGCAGGAACTTCCGGGCGTCGGGCGCAAGACCGCGAATGTGGTGCTGAACGTCGCCTTCGGCGAACCGACCATCGCCGTCGACACCCATATCTTTCGGGTCTCCAACCGGACGGGGCTCGCGCCGGGAAAGGATGTCCTAGCGGTAGAAGAGAAGCTCGAAAAGGTCGTGCCGCCGAAATACCGGAACCACGCGCATCACTGGCTGATCCTGCATGGCCGCTATGTCTGCAAGGCGCGCAAGCCCGACTGCCCGGCCTGCCCGGTGAGCGATCTCTGCCGGTTCAAGGCGAAGACGGTCGTCGCCTGATCTCAGGACATCGGCGCATTGCGCCGCGCGAGCACGGCGGCGAGGCAGGCTTCCTTGTTCGCCGCGCCGCCTTCGCTCTTTCGCGCGTCGACATGGCGCGAACCGAGCACGCCGTTTTCCGCCTCGTAGAAATAGACGAAGAGGCTGCAATCGCCGCCGCCATATTGCCAGATCTCGGCCTGAGGCTCGGTTCGGCGGAAATCCGGCTCACCGAGGCGCGCCGAAATCGCCGAGGGTGCAACGCCGACAAGCGCATCGGGCGTCAGCGGGCCCTTGCCCAGCGACGCCATGACGCCGCCCCGAGCGTCGATCCCCTTGCCGGGCGCCGTTTCGCAAGCGGCGAGACCGAACGCCAGCGCGACGATCAGCAGTTTTCTCATGGCTGTCTCCGCGCTGCGAGATTCTTGTAGGTGTGAACCATCAGCGCCGTACCGAAAAGCGGCGCGAGAAGATTGAGGATGGGCACGGTGGTGAACAGCGCCACTGCAACGCCGGCTAGGAAGACGCGCGGGCGATGACGTTTCCTGAGCGCCTGGACCTCCGCTTCCGGCAAATGGCGGAGCGCGACAAGCTCGAAATATTCGCGGCCGAGGAGATACCCGTTCACCACCCAGAAGAGAACGACGTTCACAACGGGCAGCAGGTAGAAGGGCAATGCCAGCAGATTAACCACGATCAGGACCAGCGTGAAGCGGACCGCGACGAGGAGCGATTGCCAGAAAGGCTGGTCGCGGCCGGGCGGATCGGCCGGGTAATCCTCCGCCTCGACGCGCGCCGCGACGTTTTCGAGGAAGAGCCCCGCGACCAGCGAGACGACCGGATGAACGAGCGGGATCAGCACGATGACCGCGAGGAAGCGCGCCACGAATTCAAGGATCGTATCGACCCAGCCGCCCGCGAGATCGGGGCCGAATTCCGGCAGGGCGGCGAGCGCCCATTGCAGCCCCGCACCGAACAGGAAGAGCGTGACGGCCGTCACCACCAGTGACAGCCACATCACCCGGCGAAAGGGCGGCGAGAAGGTTTCCCGGAAGGCGCGTATGGCGTCGGACAGCATCGAGGACTCCCGCAAACGGCGGGACAGGTCCCGGCCGGCGCGCCTAACCTAGTGCCCGGACAGGCTCACTGCAAATGCCCGGGCCAGACGGGCAAGCACCCTGAAAGCGGCGGGATTCCGGGAATTCCGGACGATTTTGGACATATGGGGCTCAATCCCTATACTCCGGCCCGCACCCCGAAATTCTCCCTAAAAATACCAGAGGATCATGGCAGACCTTAAGTACGACGTAGCGGGCATCGGCAATGCGCTGGTGGACGTGATTGCGAACGCAGATGACAAGTTCCTGACGGCGAACGGCATCGAGAAGGGCGGCATGACGCTGATCGATGCAGCGCGCGCCGACGAGCTCTACGGCAAGATGGCCGCTTCCATCGAGATGTCGGGCGGCTCCTGCGCCAACACGATCGCGGGGCTCGCCTCGCTTGGCGGCAAGGGCGCTTTCTTCGGCAAGGTGAGGGGCGACCAGCTCGGCGAAGTCTTCATCCACGACATCAAGTCGCTCGGCGTCGCCTTTCCGGCCTCGCAGGCGAGCGACGGCGCGCCGACCGGGCGCTGCCTCATCATCGTGACGCCGGACGCGCAGCGCAGCATGAGCACCTTTCTCGGCGCCGCGCAGAAGCTCGGTCCCGACGACATCGATCCGGAAACGATCAAGGCGGCCGCGGTCACCTACATGGAAGGCTATCTCTGGGACGAGCCGGGCGCGAAGGAAGCCTTTCTCAAGGCCGCCAAGATCGCGCACGACGCAGGACGTCTCGTCTCGCTGACGCTGTCGGACAGTTTCTGCGTCGACCGGTTCCGCGACGAGTTCCGGCGCCTTGCCAGGGACGAAGTCGATCTCCTGTTCGCAAACGAGGCGGAAATCCTCTCGCTCTACGAAACGGACGTCTTCGACGATGCGCTGCAGCAGGTCCGCAAGGACTGCAAGTTCGCGGCGCTGACACGCTCCGAACAGGGCTCCGTCATCGTCGCCGATGGCGAGGTGCATGTGGTCGATGCGGAACCCGTCTCCAAGGTCGTCGACACGACGGGCGCGGGCGATCTCTTCGCCGCCGGCTTCCTCTACGGCCTCACGCGCGGCAAGGACCCCGTCACCTGCGGCCGTCTCGGCGCGCTCGCGGCGGCGGAAGTCATCTCGCATTACGGCCCGCGCCCGCAGGTCTCGCTTGCCGATCTTGCGAAGCAGAAGGGCCTCGCCTAGAGCTTTCGCAGATAGACGTCGCGGATGCGGTGGTCGTCGCCTTTTCTCAGGATCAGGTCGGCGCGCTGCCGCGTCGGCAGGATGTTCTTGTGGAGGTTGGCGAGGTTGATCGAGGTCCAGATCGCGTCGGCCGTCTTCACCGCTTCGTCTTCCGTGAGTTTGGAGTAGCGGTGGAAATAGGCCGCCGGATCCTTGAACGAGGTCCGGCGCAGGCTCAGGAAGCGTTCGATATACCAGCGCCGGATCGCTTCCTCGTCGGCATCGAGATAGATCGAGAAATCGAAGAAGTCCGACACGAAGGGCTGCGGTTCGTCGCCGTCGGCGGGTTTCCAGGGCTGCAGCACATTGAGCCCTTCGACAACGAGAATATCCGGCTGATCGACCGACACCGTCTCGCCCTGAAGAATGTCGTAGGTGAAGTGCGAATAGACAGGCGCCTCGACGCGGGGCGATCCTGCCTTCACGTCGGAAAGAAAGCGGATCAGCCGCTTGATGTCGAAGCTCTCGGGGAAACCCTTGCGCTGCATGAGGCCGCGCTTTTCGAGGACGGCATTGGGATAGAGAAAGCCGTCGGTCGTGATGAGATCGACCTTCGGATGGTTCGGCCAGCGGGCGAGCAAGGTGCGCAGGATGCGCGCCATGGTCGACTTGCCGACCGCGACCGAACCGGCGACGCCGACAATGTAGGGCACCTTGTCCTGTTCGCGGCCGAGGAAGTCTGACGTCACGCGGTAGAGTTCCTGCGTCTCGCCGATATAGAGATTGAGGAGCCGCGACAGCGGCAGGAAAATTTCCGAGACTTCGTCGAGCGAGATACGCTCACCGAAGCCCTTCAGCTCTTCCAGTTCCTTTTCGGAGAGAGGCAGCGGCGTGTCCTGCCTGAGGCGGCCCCAATCCGCTGCCGTGAAATGACGGAACGGCGAGAGCGACTTCTTCTCCTCGATCGTCTCGATATCGGTGGCGACCATACGAACTCCGCTCCCCGGTCAGCGCTCGGTGCGCGCGGCTTTTTCGTCGAGGCCCGAGCGGCCTTCGCGGCGCGCAAGCTCCGCATAGACCTGCCCCGGCTCGAGATCGAGCGCGGCGATGAGCACGAGCCAATGATAGAGGAGATCGGCGCTTTCCGAGAGCGCAGCCTCGCGGTCGCCGGAGACGGCGGCGATTACGGTCTCCACCGCTTCCTCGCCGAGCTTCTGCGCGCAGGCGGGCGCACCCTTCGAGAAGAGCTTCGCCGTATAGGACGAGGCGGGATCGGCCCCCTTGCGGGCGGCGATCACTTCGAACAGGCGGTCGAGCTGGCTGGCATCGGCGGCCATCGGGCGCTCTCCAGGCGGTTGACGGGGCCGCATTCCACGAGCCCGGAAAGGCCCGCGTACGGCGGCTTTGCGTAGCAGATTTGGGGGATTGAGGCCAGTACGGCCGCCTGAGCGGCGTCAGAGCCGCGTGGAGAGGCTGGTGCCGTCGAGTTCGCCCTTCTTGGCGTTACCCTGCTCGGCATCCTTCAGGTCCGCGCCGCGCAGGTCCGCCCCGCGCAGGTCCGCTCCCCTCAGGTTCGCCCGGAAGAGGATCGCATCGGAGAAATCGGCAGCGGCGAGCACCGCCTTCTCGAAATTGGCATCCGCCAGGATCGCTTCGCGAAAATGAGCGCCCGCCAGAACCGCCCCGGAGAAGTCGCAGCGGGAGAGATCCATGCGGGCGAAGTCGGCCCGTTCGCCGCGCTGCTGCCCGGTCTGGATCCATTCGAGATGGGAAGCGAGTATCTTCGCCATGCGTTCGGGGGCCGGCGCCGGGCGGGGACGTGTCGCCCGCATCAGGTCGCCGCGCGAGGCGGTTGCGTCATCCATCACCGCGCGCCGGAAATCCGCGTCCGAGAGGTTCGCGCCCATGAGTTCGACGCCGGTGAGTTCCGCACCGGCAAAGCTCGCGCCGCGCAGATCCGCACCCTGCAGGCTCGCACCGGAAATGGTCGCACCTTCGAAATCGGCATCGAGAAGCTTGCATTCCGACATGTTGGTGCCGTGCATCTTCGCACCGCGGAAGGTCGAGTTCTCGCGGCCGGACGCCGCCGTCGCGCCGCGCTTGATAACGGCGCCGCGGCGCAGATCCGCGCCGTCCAGTTGCGCACCCGTCATCTCCGCATCGGCGAAGTTCGCGCCGCGCAGATCCGCGCGGGAGAAATTGGTGCGGGTCATGTTGCAGCCATCGAAGTTCGCACCGAATAGGTTCGAGCCCATGAAATGCGCGTCTTCGAGATTGGAACCGGAGAAATCACAGCCAATGAAATGGCCATGCGAGAAATTGAGATTGCGGAAATCGAGACCCGTGAGATCGCATTCCTTCATGACGGCGCACCAGCCGTTCGGGACGCCTTTCAGGTACCGCTGATGGAGGTCGTTGAGGCGGTTCAGGGCTTCCTGGCTGATCCGGCGGCCGATAATGGCATTGCCGTCGGACGCCGCCTTGCTCCTGGAAGCGGAGGCCGCGGTGCCCTCGGGGCGGGCAGCTTGGGCAGAACGGTCGGACATCGGCAGGAAACCCTCAACACAAGATATGCGAGGGCGGACAAGCCCCGGCCAGGCGATGCTATGGCCGACCACTTCAGAATTGTTTAACGGAAACCGGAGTTTCGGAAAGAAGCATGAAAAATCATGCTTCTAGCCATTGCGGAGAGACCAGAAAGGCTCCGTCTCGCGAAACCGCTTCCAGAGGCGGATCGCGCCCTTCCAGTCCTTTTCCGCCCGCTTCTCATGCCAGGCGACAACGCGCGCGGCGACGCTGCGCTGCCTCGTCCCGGCGGCAAGCCCATCAAGGATCGCATGGGCTGTCACAACGTCGTTCAGCCCGCCGAAGACATCCTGCATCTGCGACAGGTGCCGGAGATAGGGCTTCACGTCCCGCGCGTCGTAGAGAGAAGAAAAGAAATGCAGCGCATAGCGCAGCTTCTTCAGCCGCTTGCGCAACTCGTGGCGGTCTTCGCCATCGAGCGTTTCGATGTCGCGGCCGATTTTCGCCGCCTTCCTGAGACGCTTGTCGAGCGCGGCGCTGGCGAAATCATGGGCCAGAGCCGGTGCCTTCGATTTCACGGTCCAGCCGCGCTCGGCGAGGAAGAGGCCGTATTCGAGCAGGAAACGCGTGTAACGGCGCGAACCGATCACCGATATCGCCCTGTCCCAATGCTCCTCCCGCATCGCTTCCGCGCGCATGCGCAAATCGGCGAGCCCGGCATCCTGCGGCGTGACGGGTGCGAGAATGTCGCTCAGGAAGACATCGAAGTCGCGCGCGGGACCAAGCTCGTTCGCAAGCCATTTCGCTTCCGCAGCAAGACGGTCCGCGGTGTCACCGCCAATGGCGGGCCTGAAAATCTCGAAAGCCGAGCGCGCACGGCGCAGCGCAACACGCATCTGGTGCAGCGCTTCGGGCAAACGGGCTTCTCTCGTCGCCGCCTCGTTCGCCATCAGATGGACGAGGCAATGCCGCAGCACCGCGGCATAGGCATCGGCCAGCGGCATCTCGCGGTCGAGCAGAACGGGCTCCGCCTTGACGGCTTCCGGCTTCTCGGCGCGCAGAAGTGCAAACCCCCGTTCCGACTTGCTCTTGTAGCCGATATGCAGTTCCGCAATTTCGTTCAGATCGAGCGCCACGCGGTAAAGACTTGAAGGCGTGCCTTCCTTCAACTCGAGTTCGATTTCGCTTACCGGCGCGTCGCGGCCTTCGGCACGGAGCGCGCCCCTGTCGAACGCGAGCTCGATCCGGTCGCCTTGCGGTGTTGCGAGATTGTGGATCGTCCGCCGGATGTCGCTTTCGAGGCGAGGTCCGAGGGCGTGGCCGTTCGCAAGTTTCTGGATGCGCTTCTTGAGGTTCGCCGGCAGGCGGTTCAGATCGGGCACCGAACTGCCGCGCGGCAGCCTCGTTTCATGTTCGCCGGTATCGCGCGCAAGCGCTCCCGTCCTGTCGCCAGAAGCACCCGTTTCCGTTTTCAGCGTCTGCACGCAGGCGCCGCCGGTCCGGCGCAGACGAAGCGCCAGTCCGTTGTCGCCGAGCGTCAGGTTCTCGGTGTCGAAATAGACGGAGCGGAGATGCTTGCCGCTCGCGCGCCCCTGCTTCAGGCGCTGCAATGCGGGCGCGCGCTTGATGCGCTCAAGCTCCGCCGGCTCGCAGACGAGCTTCAGTTCGATTTCGCGGTCGGACATTTTCTCAGGTTCAAGCCCGAAAGGAGGACCAAGGCTTACGCGCACCCGGAACAAGGGCATTCTGCCGGGGGTTCCGGTGACGCGCAATTGTCACATTCACTTTCCGCCGCCCTGCGGCGTTTCTCCGCAGGGTGCAGTGCCGAAGACCCGCATTGGCACAACAGATAGTGTCTAGAGGCGGATCGGAAGGCCCGCATCCGCCATATGTGCCTTGGCTTCACCGATGGTGTAATCGCCGAAATGGAAGATAGAGGCGGCCAGCACCGCGCTTGCATGACCGTCACGCACGCCTTCGACCAGATGGTCGAGATTGCCGACGCCGCCCGACGCGATGACCGGCACCGGCACCGCGTCGGAAACGGCGCGTGTCAGCGCGATGTCGAAACCCGATTTTGCGCCGTCGCGGTCCATGGAAGTCAGCAGGATTTCGCCCGCGCCAAGCTCCGACACCTTCACCGCATATTCGACCGCATCGATGCCGGTGGGCTTGCGCCCGCCATGCGTGAAGATCTCCCATTTGCCGGGTGCGACCTGTTTCGCGTCGATGGCGACGACGATGCACTGATTGCCGAACTTCTCGGAAGCGATGCGCACGAAGTCCGGATCGAAAACCGCGGCCGTGTTGATCGAGACCTTGTCCGCGCCCGCGAGCAGAAGCTGACGGACATCTTCCACCGTCCGCACGCCGCCGCCAACGGTGAGCGGCATGAAGCATTGTTCGGCGGTGCGGCGCACGACGTCGAAAATGATCGCGCGCTCTTCATGGCTCGCCGTTATGTCGAGGAAGCAGAGTTCGTCCGCGCCGGCGGCATCGTAGGCCCGCGCGGCCTCGACCGGATCGCCGGCGTCGCGCAGGTCGACGAAGTTCACGCCTTTCACGACGCGGCCGTCCTTCACGTCGAGACAGGGAATGATGCGCGCCTTCAGCATCAGGCGGCCCCACGCAGAAGGTTCAGCGCTTCCTTCGGATCGAGGCGGCCGTCGTAGAGCGCGCGGCCCGAGATCGCGCCTTCGATACCGGAGCAGTTCGCCGCAATCAGTTTCCTCAGGTCGTCGATGGAAGAGAGGCCGCCGGACGCGATCACCGGAATGGAAATCTGATCGGCCAACGTCACTGTCGCGTCGATGTTCAATCCGCCGAGCGCGCCGTCGCGGTCGATGTCGGTGTAGATGATCGCGGCGACGCCCGCATCCTCGAAACGGCGCGCCATGTCGAGCACGGTAAGGTCGGAGACATCCGCCCAGCCTTCGGTGGCGACGCGCCCGCCTTTCGCATCGAGGCCGACGGCGATGCGGCCCGGAAATTTCCGGCAGGCCTCGATCACGAGATCGGGGTTCTTCACTGCCGCCGTGCCGATGATGACGCGGCGGATGCCTTTCGCGAGCCAGGTCTCGATGGTTGCGATGTCGCGAATGCCGCCACCGAGCTGCGCCGGGATCGAGATCGCGCCGAGAATGCTCTCGACCGCATCGGCGTTGACCGGGCGGCCTTCGAAGGCGCCGTTCAGGTCGACGAGGTGAATATATTCGAAGCCCGCCTCCTCGAAGGCGCGCGCCTGCGCGGCGGGGTCGTCGTTGAAGACGGTCGCCTGGTCCATGAGGCCGTGGACGAGGCGGACGCACTCACCATCCTTCAGGTCGATCGCGGGAAACAGGATCATCGATTTGTTTCTTGTTGGAGCATGATCTTTTCCGAAAACCGGTTGCCACTTTTCGGGATCATGCTCTAGGGACGCCAGGTCAAAAAGTTTCCGATGAGCGCAAGGCCGAGCTCCTGGCTCTTTTCGGGGTGGAACTGTGTGCCCGCCATGTTGTCCTTCGCGACCATCGCCGTCACCGGGCCTGCATAGTCGACGTTCGCGACGAGCGCATCCGGCTCCCCGACCGCGAAGGCATAGGAGTGGACGAAGTAGGCGTGCGTCGCCGAGATGCCGTCGAGCAGGGGATGCTCGTGCACGATCTCCAATTCGTTCCAGCCCATATGCGGAATCTTCAGCGAGGGATCGGCGGGTTCGATCTTCACGACATCGCCCTCGAGCCAGCCGAGACCCCGATGCGTGCCATGCTCGAGACCGCGCGCCGCCATGAGCTGCATGCCGACGCAGATGCCGAGAAAGGGCCGCGCCTTTTCGCGCACGGTCTCGTTCAGCGTCTCCTCCATGCCGGGAATGGCGCGAAGGCCCGCCGCGCAGTCGCCAAAGGCGCCGACGCCCGGCAGCACGATGCGGTCGGCATCGCGCACCGCTTCCGGATCCGCCGTCACCATGACATCGGCCGCAAGGCCGGCGTCGCGGCCCGCGCGCTCGAAGGCCTTGGCGGCGGAGCGGAGATTGCCGGAGCCGTAATCAATGATCGCAACCTTCATCGCCGTCAGCTCTCCGTCTTCGGACCTTGCGGGAAGAGGCCGAAGACCTCGCTGTCGCCGGCGGTCCGCGCGGGCGCGGGGCGCGGCCAGACCGGTGCCGTCACCGGCCGCACCTTTTCGACATCGAGCGGACGATCCCACTTCGCGAAGAAGTTGCGTTCCGCTTCCTCGAGGCTGCCGCCACCGGTGACACCCAGCTCGCGATAGCCCTTGCGGGCGAGCGTCCAGCGGCGGATGTCGTTCGCTTCCGTGCCAAGCAGGAATTGCAGCGCCAGAGAACAGGCCATCGCCGCGCCCGCGCCGAACGCCATTTGCATCAGGAACGAGAGCGCGGCGGTGAGGCCGAGCCAGACACAGAACGCAATCCAGAGCCGGTGCCAGAGAAGCCACGCCCATGAGAAGGCGAAGGCCGGAAAGGAGAAACCCTCCTTCACCAGCACGATCCCCGCGCCGTCGAGCGGCGCGCCGGGAAGCTCGTGAACCGTATAGATGCGCATAGGATATCGTTCCGCCCGAAAGGGGCCCGGTCTTGCGGCTCCTGTCTATGACAGACGCGGCCAAAAGGCCAGACGGCAGAAGGGAATTCAGGTGCCGAGGACGCCCTTGGTCGAGGGAACGCGGCCGGAGGTTCGCGGGTCGATCTCCACCGCCTCGCGAAGCGCGCGGGCAAGGCCCTTGAAGCAGCTTTCGACGATATGGTGATTGTTCTCGCCGTACATGTTCTCGATGTGCAACGTGATGCCCGCATTCTGCGCGAAGGCCTGGAACCACTCCTTGAAGAGTTCGGTGTCCATGTCGCCGAGCTTCGGCTTCGTGAAGTTCACCTTCCAGACGAGATAGGGGCGCTGCGACACGTCGATCGAGACGCGGGTGCAGGTTTCGTCCATCGGGATCACCGAGGTCGCGTAGCGGCGGATACCCTTGAAATCGCCCAGCGCCTGGCGCACGGCCTCGCCGATCACGATGCCGGTGTCTTCCGTCGTGTGGTGGAAATCGATATGCAGATCGCCCTTTGCGCGAACCTTCAGGTCCATCAGCGAGTGGCGGGAAAGCTGCTCCAGCATGTGGTCGAGAAAGCCGATCCCGGTATCGACGTCATAGTCGCCATTGCCGTCGAGATCGAGCGAGACGGAAACACTGGTCTCCTTCGTCTTGCGTTCGACGGTCGCGGTGCGGCTTTCGCTCTCGGTCTTCATTGTTCGGTTTCCGGTTCGGGCTCAAAACGGCCGGTTGGCGGGCCGCTTTTATCAGGCGGGCGGGCGGCGGACCAGCGCAAAGCCGACGCCCCGGCGCCCGTTCTCCTTCAAGTGGTGATTCAGATTGAATCACAATTACTTACAGTACGTTAACCAATATTCTGGAGCGCTTCTCATCCAATACTTTAAGTTGCTCCGAATCCTCTTGCGGGACAAGTCCTAAACTATTGATTCAAATGAAAAGCGTCTGTCTCTTCTGGTATTCGGAGTCATCTGTACCACCAGATGTAGAATCTTCCATGGGCTGGCGCCCGCGGTCTCCCGGCTCCATATATGGAACCCTCAATGCCGACGATGGAGCGCCCGCATGGCCTGGCAGACCCGCCTTACCCCCGACCTCGCGCAGTTCATCGCCGAGCGCGACCATTTCTACCTGGGGACCGCCAATGCGGCGGGCCGGCCCTATATCCAGCACCGGGGCGGCCCCAGGGGCTTCCTCAAGGTCATGGATGAGGCAACGCTCGGCTTTGCCGATTTCGCGGGCAACCAGCAATATGTGACCCTCGGGCACCTGGCCGAGAACCCGCAGGCGTTCCTTTTCCTGATCGACTATCCGACGCGGCGGCGGGTGAAGATCCGCGGCCGGGCGCGGGCCGTCACCGACGATCCGGACCTTGCCCGCTCGCTCGCCGACCCCGCCTATCGCGGCCGGGTCGAGCGCGCGATCCTCATCGAGATCGACGAATGGGACATGAACTGCCCGAGCCATATCCTGCCGCGCTGGGACGCCGCCACCCTTACGCCCGCCTTCGCGCGGCTCGAAACCCGCATCCGTGCGCTCGAAGACCAGGTCCGGGAACTTGGCGGCGATCCCGGCGCGTTCGACCTGGCCGGGTGAGGAAAAGCCCTCAGTAAAGGTTCTTTTTCGCGTCGTCCTCGAGCGCGGTGTCGATCAGGTCGGCGGCGACGGGCAGCTTCATCTGGTCGCGAACGATCTGGCCGAAGCTCGGCATCGTCTCGCGCGGGACGTGTTTCGAGGCGTCCCAGAGACCGGAACGTTTCAGCGCCTTGGTGCAGTGGAAAAAGACCTCCCGCACCTCGATCAGCATGACGGAGCGGGGCTTTTTCCCGTCCACGGTGAAGCGCTCCATCATTTCCGGGTCGGTGACCGTTTTCGCGACGCCGTTCACGCGCAGCATTTCCTCAAAGCCCGGCACAAAGAAGAGGAGCCCGACGGAGGGGGACAGGGCGATGTTCGAGAGCGTATCGATCAGGTTGTTGCCGGGCCGGTCCGGCATGGCGAGATGGGTGTCGTCCAGCACATGGACGAAGCCCGGCTCGCCGCCGCGGGGCGAGACGTCGCCGAGACCGTCCGGGCGCGCCGTGCCGATGCAGAGAAAGGGCGCGAGGCCGATGAAACTGCGCGCATGAGGGTCGAGCATCGGCAGAACCTTGCCCCTGGTCTGTCCGGGGTCCGGATAGACGGTGCGGAGCGCTTCTTCGGAATTCAGTTCGCCGGACATCGGCCCCTCCAGATCATCATCTTTTGCGAAAGACTATCATTTGCAGATAGGGCCATTCAAGGCAAGTGGTGCCCCGTGCACTTGACCCTATGGCGGGAAGCGGCCACATGGTAGCCGCAACCACCCGCCTCCTGACACAACCCGACAGGAAAGACATGACGTCTTCGCACGACCCGATCAACTGGCACGGCACGACCATCCTCACCGTCCGCAAGGGCGGCAAGGTCGTGGTCGCGGGCGACGGCCAGGTCTCGATGGGCGACACGATCATGAAGGGCAATGCCCGGAAGGTCCGCCCGCTCGGCAAGGGCGACGTGATCGCGGGCTTCGCGGGCGCGACGGCGGACGCGATGACCCTGTTCGAGCGGCTCGAAGCCAAGATCGAGCAGTATCCGGGCCAGCTCATGCGCGCCTGTGTCGAGCTCGCCAAGGACTGGCGCACCGACCGGTATCTGCGCCGTCTCGAAGCGCTGATGATCGTCGCCGACCGGGAAGTGACCCTTGTCCTCACCGGCAATGGCGACGTGCTGGAACCCGAAGGCGGCGTCACCGGCATCGGCTCCGGCGGCAACTACGCGCTCGCGGCCGCCCGCGCGCTGGCCGACATGGACCTCACCGCGGAAGAGATTGCCCGCAAGGCGATGAAGATCGCCGCCGAAATCTGCGTCTACACGAACAACAATCTCACCGTCGAAAGCCTCGACGCGTGACGAAACCCGGCCTCGCGCGGTGGAAGCCGCCGCTCTGGCTTGCCGCCGCGGCCGGACTTCTCGTCCTGCAGGCGGTGGTGCTCTATGCGATGGGCCGGGTGCCGATCTGCGACTGCGGCACGGTGAAGCTCTGGCATGGCGTGGTGATGAGTTCGGAGAACTCGCAGCATCTCAGCGACTGGTACACACCCTCCCACATCATCCATGGTTTCCTCTTTTACGGTGCCGCCTTCCTGTTGCTGCGGCGCTATCCGGTGGGCTGGTGGCTCGTCGCCGCGCTTTTCGTCGAGGGCGCATGGGAAGTGCTGGAAAACACCCCCATGGTGATCGAGCGCTACCGGGCGGAAACGGTATCCCTCGATTATTACGGCGACAGCATCGTGAACTCCCTCGCCGACAGCCTCGCCATGGTGCTCGGCTTTGTGCTGGCGGCGCGGCTCCCCATATGGATCGTGGTGGCGGCGGGCCTTTTAATGGAAGCAGGTGTCGGCTACATGATCCGCGACAACCTCGCCCTCAATGTCCTGATGTTGATCTACCCCGTCGATGCCGTCCGCGAATGGCAGGCGGCAGGAGGAATGTAATTCGATGACCAGTTTTTCGCCGCGTGAGATCGTTTCCGAACTCGACCGCTATATCGTCGGCCAGCGCGATGCCAAGCGCGCGGTCGCGATCGCGCTGCGCAACCGCTGGCGGCGGCAGCAACTGCCGGAGGATCTGCGCGAGGAAGTGCTGCCGAAGAACATCCTGATGATCGGGCCGACCGGTGTCGGCAAGACGGAAATCTCGCGCCGCCTGGCGAAGCTCGCGGAAGCGCCTTTCCTGAAAGTGGAAGCCACCAAGTTCACCGAAGTCGGCTATGTCGGCCGCGACGTCGAGCAGATCATCCGGGACCTTGTCGAGATTTCGCTGTCGATGACGCGGGAACGCAAACGCAAGGACGTGCAGGCAAAGGCGCATCTCGCCGCCGAAAACCGCGTGCTTGAAGCGTTGGTCGGCCAGAATGCCAGCGAGGCGACACGCGAAAGCTTCCGCAGGAAGCTGCGTTCCGGCGAACTCGACGAGAAGGAAATCGAGGTCGAGGTGCAGGATGCGACCGGCGGCATGCCGACGCTCGACATTCCGGGGATGCCGGGAAGCCAGGTCGGCATGATCAATCTCTCCGACATCATGGGCAAGGCATTCGGAAACCGCACCAAGCCACGCCGGATGCGGGTGCGTGACAGCTACGAAACCCTGATCGCGGAGGAGAGCGACAAGCTGCTCGACCAGGAGCAGGTGACGCAGGACGCGATCCATGCGGTCGAGCAGAACGGCATCGTCTTCCTCGACGAGGTCGACAAGATCTGCGCGCGCACCGAAAAGCAGGGCGGGGACGTCAGCCGCGAAGGCGTGCAGCGCGACCTGCTGCCGCTGATCGAGGGAACGACGGTCGCGACGAAGCATGGCGCGGTCAAGACCGACCACATTCTCTTCATCGCGTCGGGCGCCTTCCACATCGCGAAGCCATCCGACCTTCTGCCGGAACTGCAGGGCCGCCTGCCGATCCGCGTCGAGCTTCAGGCGCTCTCGAAAGACGACATGCGCCGCGTCCTGACCGAACCCGAAGCGAGCCTCATAAAACAATATGTGGCGTTGATGAAGACCGAAGAGGTCGCGCTCGATTTCACCGATGACGGCATCGACGCCATCGCCGACATTGCGACGTCGGTCAATTCGACGGTCGAGAATATCGGTGCGCGGCGGCTCCACACGGTGATGGAGCGGGTTCTGGACGAGGTGAGCTTCGCCGCCTCCGACAAGGCTGGCGAAACGGTGAAGATCGACGCGGCTTACGTGAAAGAGCATATCGGCGACCTCACGAAGAACGCCGACCTCACCAAGTTCATCCTCTAGGGGCTCGTGCCGGCGGGACTCGCCAAGTTCCGCGGCATTCAGCATAATCCGGGCATGATCCGAACCGGCCCGGCAATCCTGATTTTTCTGGCAGCGCTTCTGGCGCCGCTTCCGGCATTCGCGTGGAGCGACGACGCGGAGCGGTGCTTCGCCGTCTCCTACGATGCGCCGCTTGCGCTCGGCTATTGCAACCGGGCGCTCGAGGAGCCAGGTCTGCCGGACGCCGACCGCGCGGCGATCCTCAACAATCGCGGCGTCACCCATACCTCGCTCGGGCAATTCGACGAGGCGGCGCGCGATTTTACCGCCGCACTCGACGCCGGCGGGCCCGATGTCGGCACGCTCAACAACCGCGCCATTGCCCTTGGCTGGAACGGCGACCACGAGGCGGCGCTCGCCGATCTCGAAGCGGCCATCGACCTCGACCCGCAAGACAGCATCAGCTTCAACAATCGCTGCTGGCTTTACGCGGAGATGGGCCGGGCCGAGGAAGCGCTTGCGGATTGCGACGAAGCGCTCCGTCTTCGCCCGCGCGACGCCATCGCGATCGCGAGCCGGAGCTACGCTCTCCTGAAAGCGGGGCGTCTCGACGAGGCATTGGCCGATGCGGACAGGGCGGCCGATCTCGCGCCCGGTTTCTGGCAGAGCTGGCTCTACCGCGCCTATGTGCTGGAAGCGCGGGGCGAAACGGCGAAGGCAAAGACGGATTTCCTGAAGGCGCGGGCCTATGGCCCGAAGGAATGGGAAGTCCGCCGCGCGCTCGAAAAACGCGGGCTCCTCTGAGAGAAGCCCGCGCCGGATTTTCCCGCGTCAGATTTCGCCTTTCGACGCCATCTCCATGTAGCTCGTGTCGATGCGGAACTTCACATTGTCCTCGTCGCCGATGATGGTGCCGTCCGCGAGTTCGACGCCGACATAACCTTCATCCTTCGCTTCCGGTCCGAGCAGGCCTTGCGAGAAGGCGAAGCCGGTCGTGCTGGCGACGATGCCCGGCATGGCCGCGCCGCCATAGGCTTCCGCGCCTTCGGCGGGGCCGTAGAAATAGGTGGTCGCGACCTGACGGTCGAAATCGGCCAGATCGGTGCCGGAGACTTCGGCCATGAAGGTGCGCGCCTCGATCCCTTCCTCGTCATCCTTCTTCATGATGGCGAGCACTTCGTACCAGGCGCCGGTGAGCGCCTTGCCGAGTTCGGGGTTCTCCTTCAGCACGTCCGTCTTCACGATCAGGATGTCCTGGATCTCGCCGGGCGTTTCGGAGGAATCGAACACGGAGGTGACGGAGGGGTCGTCATAGAGCTGTACCGTCGCCGGATTCCAGGTGACCACGGCCTCGACGTCGGAGGTCTGCAGCGCGGCGACGAAATCGGCATCGGCGATGTTCGCGGTCTCGACATCGTCGAGGCTCATGCCGGCCTTTTCGAGCGCCAGCGCGAGCATGTAATGCGAGACGGAATACTGGACGAGGTGGACCTTCTTGCCCTTCAGGTCGGCCATCGTCCTGCCTTCGCCCTTCACGAAGATCGCGTCATTGCCGTTGGTGTAGTCGCCGAGGATGATCGACGTGGAATCGACGCCGCCAGCGGCGGGAATGGTGAGCGTGTCCATCACGGTGTTGGCCACCGCGTCGTACTCGCCTGCCGTGTATTGATTTATCGACTCGATGTAGTCGTTGATCTGCACGATCTCGACATCGATGCCGTATTTGTCGGCCCATTTGTCCATGATGCCGGAATGCTCGGCATAGGCCCAGGGCATGTAGCCCGGGTAAAGCGCCCAGGCGAGCTTGAAGGTCTTGTCCGCCGCCGCCGCGCTGCCCGCGAAGGACAAGCCGGTCAGAAGCGAAACGAAAAGGGCGAGAGCGGTTCTCCGGAAGAAGGATGATCGCGGCATGGGTTGTCCTTTCACTGGTTACAGTTCCCCGGTCGCGCGGAAAGTCTTTTCCCGCACGGCAGGCATTCATTCTTCCAGGCGTTTCCCCGCGTCCCTTTGCCGGTCTAGGCCGGCTCGCTCTCGCGGCGGCCGAAGGCCGTCGCGTGGTCTTCGCTTTCCGGCAGTTCCAGTTTGCCGTCGGCGACGAGTTCCTTGAGATATCTGAACGTGCGCATGGTCTGGGTGACGAGATGGCCGCCCGCGACGTAAGGCGGATAGCGCTTCTCGCCGTCGACGAATTGCGGCAGCGGTTCGATCAGCGTGTCGTAGTCGAGCGCGCAGAAGAGCGGGAAGGAGAAGCGTTCGTCCGGCACGTTGCGCACGCGGTGCGGCGTCGCGATGAAGCGGCCATTGGTCAGCGCCTCCAGCATGTCGCCGATATTGATGACGAAAGCGCCCTCGACGGGCGGCGCCTCGATCCAGTCGCCCTTCGCGTTCATCACCTGCAACCCCGGCGCCGTCACATGCAGAATCGTGAAGCACTCATAATCGGTATGCGCGCTGATCCCCCATTCGGCGACCGCGCGCGCGGGGTCCGATGGATAGTGCACGAGGCGGAGCTGCGAGGGCGGTTTCGTCAGCCAGCGTTCGAAATGGTTTTCCGGAAGGCCGAGCGCGCGGGCGAAGCCGCCGAAGAGCGTGCGGCCGAGCGCCATCGCCGCCTCGTAATAGGCGTAGACGTCGCGGCGCATTTCGGGGAGTTCGTCCGGCCACTGGTTCGGCCCCAGCATGCGATAACCGGTCACGTGGTCCGGATCGTCTTCGGGCAGTTCGACGGACAGGTCGAAGGCTTCCTTCTTGTCCATCTTCGCCGGGTTCGTGCCGTCGTAGAAGCCTTCCTCGCCTGTCGGCACATAGCCGCGATGGGCGCGCGACTTGCCGATATAGTGCGCCATCTTCCGCTCTTCCGGCAGCGCAAAGAACTCCGCCGCGCGCGCTTCGAGCCTGTCGATCATCTCGCGCGGAATGTTGTGACCCTTCACATAAAGAAAGCCGACATTGGCCGCCGCTTCCGCCATTTCGGCGGCGACCTTGCGTTTTCCCGCTTCGTCGTCGGAGAAGAGCGGCGCGATGTCGATAATCGGGATGCTGGTGAAGGCCGTGCCCTTCGCTTCGATCTCACTCATCGTGTTATTCCGTTCTCCGTCACATCGAGCAGAGGTTCGCCGCGGAGATCCGTGATTTCCCAGCGCCGTGCAAAGGGCCGCCCCTTCGCATCCATGTCCGCCGTTTCGAGAATCCCGGCGGCGAGGCAAGGCATCACCGCCTTGCCTTCGCGGAAGGGCAGGCTCGAGCGCTGCACGATCCAGCCCGCGCTCGTCACCGCGCCTTGCGAGATTTCGCAGTCGATGAAGTCGCGGGCGCGGGCGATATCGGCCGCCCCCTCGACGCATTCGGAAAGGGTGAGGCCTGCCGGCGTCTCGCAGTAGCGTTCGCGCGCGATCATGAAAAGGCTGCCGAGCCGTGCGATCGCTCCCTTTTGTCCGGTCTCGCGATCTTCGAGCCGGGCCGCCCATTCCGGACTTCCGGCGACCGGCTCACGGTGCCAGTGCTCGATATAGGGAATGTCCTTTCCCTCCTCGACCATGGTGCCGCCCTCGATCCAGAGCCGGCCGCGATCCGAGTAAATCGCCTGCGGCTGGAAATCGATGTCGCGCCGCCATTCGAACCAGCCGTCCTCATGGACGAGTTCGCCGGCGAAGCCTTCCTGCCGCGCGAGCCAGACGATCTCCTCGTGCCGGAGATCGGAGAGCGAGGCGGCGCCGGAGAAGTCGGGCGCGCCGTCCGGCTGGCGCAGGTCAAGATAAAGGCCTGGCCCCTGCATCCAGTTGACGAAGCTCGTCCGGTCCTCGCGCCCATCCGGCCAGGCCAGCAGCGAGCGGCGCCAGAGGCCGGGGAGGGTCTCGAGCGAGGGTTCGGGGAGGGCAATCGGGGCAGACGCGGCGATGGACATGGATCCATGCTGCGGGAGCGGGGGTCATGTGCCTAGATGGCATTTCTCAATGAAGGGCATAGATCAGATTTATGTGTCCCGGCCAGGCTGCCGCAGTTTCCCCATGATTTCCGCCAGGAAAAGCTCGGTTGGCGTGTTGCGGGCGGGCTCGTCCCGCGTCACCAGATAGACCTGATAGGCGGGAAGCACGGCTTCCGGCAACAGCGGCCAGAGCGCGCCGTCATGGTCGAGCGTTTCGGCGACGCAGGTCGGCAGGAAGCCGATGCCGACGCCGAGCTCGATCAGCCGCTTCGTCTCGTGGAGATTTTCCGCATAGCCGCCGATGCGGGCGCCCAGCCCATAGCGGGTGCGGAAATTCGCCAGTTCCTGCGGTTCGTCGAGCCCGGTCGCGATAAAGGACTCGGCGGCTAGGTCCGAGGGTTGCGGCACCGTCATGCCGTAAAGCGCGTGCGCCTTGTGGCAGTAGAGTTGCTGCACCTCTTTCATCAGCGGCTGGTAGCAAAGCGCGGCGTCCGGCGCGTTGTCGCAGGCGATGCCGACTTCCGCCTCGCCCGATTTCAGACCTTCGATCACCTGGCGCCAGGGCACGACATCGATATGGATGCCGACGCCCGGATGATGCCTGTGAAGGCCGGCCAGCGCCGCGTCGAATTCCGCCGAGACGACGGAGGAGATCATGCGGATGTTGATGACGCCCTCGACGAGTCCGGCCGCGACCGCAACGTCGTGAGGCGCGGCGCGCACCGCGCCCATCATGGTCTCGCAGAGGTCGAAGAGGGCGCGGCCCGCGGGCAGGAGCTCGATGCCGGAGGCCGTTCGCTTCAACAATGTCACGCCGAGATGATCCTCGAGCCGCTTCAGCGCCGCGCTCACCGTCGGCTGCTGACGGTTCAACCGGCGCGCCGCCGCACCGATGCCGCCCGCGCGCACGATCTCGTGGAAGAGCTGGAACAGGTTCCAGTCCACCTTGCGGGCGAAGCTCGCGTCGATCTTCTTCTTGTCGTCCATGATCCGTCATGCCGTGGCGGCAAGGAGTGCCGCTTCATTGAAGCCGCTTGGCGTCCGTTCGTCCATCGCGCCGCTCCCAGCGAAGCCGCGGCGGGTGTCCGTCTCGCAACGGGCGAATCCTGAAAATTTCCTCTTCGCCGGGAGCGAGTCCGTTGGTCGAGGCCGTGTTCACCGTGAGCGAGTCATTTGCCGCGCCGGCGCTTCCTTCCGTCGAGAAGCGCCAGCAGTTTGGCGATTTCCGCCGAAGACATGTCCGAAATCTCTTCCGCCAGACGGTTCGCGGCTTCCGTTGCCTGCGGGGCAAGGCCCGCCGTGTCGATGACGACGCGGGGGTGCGAAATCCGCGCGAGGCGCTCCAGCTCCTCCGCCTCGTCCCAGATCACGTTGAAATAACCGATGATCGCCTGCACCAGCCGCCAGCTCGGTTTGCCACGGCGGCCATGCTCAAGCGCCGAGAGATAGGCGGGCGTGACGCGCAACGCGGCCGCCATCTCCTTCATGGTGACGCCGCGTTCCCGCCGCAACTCCCGCACCCTGCGGCCGAAAGGCGTCATCTCTTCCGTCTCAGCCAGATATAGAAGGCGCCGCCGCCGCCATGTTTCGGATGCGCGGGCTGGAAACCGGAGACATGCGTGCGGAAATCCGCCTCGTTGAGCCAGCGCGGCAACGCGCTCCGGAGCACGCCTTGCCGCTCCGGCACTTCGTAGAAATCGGCACCGTGCAGCGTGTGCCGGGCATAAGGCGAAGCGCCCTTTCCAGTGATGACGAGCACGCAGCGCAATCCGCGGGCGCGGCCGCGCGACAGAAAATCGAGCAGGGCGCCATGGGCGCGTTCCTGCGTGTGGCCGTGAAGATCGAGCGTCGCCTCGACCTCCATCTGGCCGCGGGCGAGGCGCTGGCTCAGACGCCGGTCGAGGCCGGTGAGCGGCGGCGGACCGGCTGCGCGCGATGGGGCCGGCGGCGCGGGCCGCGCGGCCTGGCTCTGCAGCGGCGAAAGCGTGCGGGGTTCGACGGGGAGGGCGGTGCCGGACGCCAGGGCGGGATCGGGCTCCGGCAGGCGGGCGCGGGAAAGCGGCGTCGCGTCCTTCGTCACCGCGCGCCAGAGCTTGCGCTCGTCCTCGGTGAGGCGGCGGCTGCGGCGCGGTTTCTTTTCTTTGCCCTCTGCCATGCCTCCGCTCCGCCCGCTGCGACCCGTCTCTTCTTTACGGCGCAATGTCCTTCGGCACCAGCGCGATCAGCTCGCCTTCCGCCTTCATGCGGCCCGCGATCTCGCCCGCTTCTGCTCCGGAACCGAAGAAGATGTCGCCGCGCTGAAGCCCCTTGATCGCGGAGCCAGTGTCCTGCGCCACCATCAGCCGCGCGACGGGCACGAGGCTTTGCCCGTCGACCGTCGGATGCTCGGTGGTGAGCCAGAGCAGCGTACCGAGCGGGTGATGCGAGCGGTCGACGGCGAGGCTGCGGCCGGGCGTCAGGTTCGTGCCTTCCGCGCCGGGGGGTCCGAGCTCGGGATCGATACCCCTCAGTATACGGAAGAAGATGTAGGACTCGTTCTCGCGCATCAGCGCACGGCCTTCCGCAGGATGCGCGGAGAGCCAGGCGCGGATCGTCTGCATCGAAACGTCCTTGAGCTTCATCTCGCCGCGCTCGACGAGAAGCTTGCCGATGGACGTATAGGGATGGCCCGTCTTCGCCGCGAAGCTGAGACGCACGATCTCGCCGGTTTCGAGTTTCACGCGGCCCGAGCCCTGAACGTGCAGGAAGAAGGCGTCGATGGGGCTCTCGAGCCAGAGAAGCGCGAGCTCGTCCGTATCGAGTGCACCGTCCTCGATTTCGGCGCGCGCCGGGAAGGAACCGCCGCCATCGACCATGCGAAAGCCTGCGGGCGGGGCGAGCACCGGTGTCTGATACGGACCGCCGCGCGTCAGCGAGCCTTTCATCTCCGGCTCGTAGTAGCCGGTGAAAAGTCCCTGCGTCGCGGGATAGCGCACGGGCACGAACCAGTGCTGGAAGTAGCCGCGCGCATTGCCCGCGCCGGGCGCGACGTGCGCCGCCGCCTCGCAGGCCGGTTGCCAGTCGCGCGCGCGTCCGTAAAGAGGATCGCCGCCCTTGGTGTCGAGCGCGGCCGATGGAGAGAGTTTCAGGATGCGCGCGCAGGAACGGCGAAAGGCGTCGAGCGCGGCCGACTGATCGTCGGTGCCCCAGCCTTCGATGTCAGAATAGGAGATGCGGGAAGGACCGGCCGCTTCCGCTTTCATGTCAGCGCCGCCCGCGGCGAGAAAGAGGACGGCGGCACCTGCGATCACCGCCGCACAAAATCGCGCTCCCACCCTGGTTACGCCGCCGCGCCGGTGGCGACGAGCTGCCAGTTCGGATCGCGGCTCTTCGCGTCGCGCTCGAAGGTCCAGACGTCATTCACCTGGCGCACCGTCACGGGATCGCCCTCGATCGCCACGCTGTCGGCGTTCTTGGTGCAGGAGGTGATCTTGCTCGAGAAGGCGACGGTGACGCGCACGCGCGAGCCCGTGGCATCCGCATCCGCGATCGTCGCCTTGTCGATGCCGATGAAACTCTGGTCGACGGTGAGCCCGTCCTTCTCGCGCTGCGAGATCGCGCCCTCGAAGCTCTTGTAGACATCCTCGCTCAGAAGCGGGCGCAGCGTCCCGCGGTCGCCTTCGGCAAACGCGGTCACGATCATCTCGTAAGCCTGGCGCGCGCCGTGGAGAAAGGCTTCGCCGTCGAAGTCGCGGTCAGCCGCCGCCACGCTGTCGAGCTTCGCCGCCAGATCGCTGTCCGGCTCGGCAATGCCGCGCCAGCGGTTCGGCGCCGTCCCGCCCATGGCGAACGGATCGCCCGCCGCATCGACGACGCGGTCACGCGCCGCGCCGTCGCGCGGGCGTTTCGGCAGGGTCACGACCTTGTCGTTGCCGGTGCCCGTGTCGGAATAGGGATCGTAGGGCGGACGCTCATGACCGGTTCTCCGGCCGAGCACGCTTCTGAGCTTCAGAAACACGCCGACCGCGATGGCGAGCAGGATGATGTTGAGAAGGTTCAAGCCGTCGTCCATTCGCTCGAGGAGCCTCTATAGTGCCGCCGTCTCCTCTCCGGCCTTGCCGGGGCGCCTTTCGGGCGCGCGGGGTGACGGGCGGGCGACCTGCCGTTAGTGTTGGTTTCGTTCTTCTCTCTAACCTAGGGCATCGGAAGGCATTTTGCTACCGGAGCCGGGTTGGGCGGGCGGCTTTCACGCCCTATTTTCCTTATGGATAACGGCGTGGCCAAGCGCCGCAGCGCCCCATTTTCACGGATCACGGATCGGAAAACGCCGCGTGCCCCTCATTCTGTTTCTCATTTTCATCGCGGTGCCCGTGATCGAGATCGCGATTTTCATTCAGGTCGGCGGGCTGATCGGCGTCTGGCCGACCATCGCCATCGTGCTTGGAACCGCGTTTCTCGGGGCCTCCCTACTCAGGCTGCAGGGGCTCCAGACCTGGCGGCGGGCGGAAGAGGCGATGCGGCGCGGCGAACCGCCGGTCGCGGAGATGCTCGACGGCGTCTTCCTCTTCATCGCCGCGCTCTTGATGGTGACGCCCGGTCTCTTCACCGATGCCATCGGCATCCTCTTTCTCATTCCGCCGGTGCGGCGCGCCATCGGGCGCTATGCCGCCCGGCGGCTCGCGGAAAGCAGCCGCTTCCATGTCCATACGTCCGGCATGGGCGGCATGGGCGGCATGGGGCCCGGCGGTCCTGCCCGGCCGCCGAAGGGCCCGGGTCCGGTGATCGAGGGCGAGGCCGAAGAGATCGGCGAGGAACCGCGCGGCAGCGGTTCCGAAAGGGATTCCCCCTGGCGGCAATAGGCCGGGGCTCATTCTTGTTCCCCGCCGCTTTCCCTGCTATCCAGCAGCCTTCGTGAAAATAGCGAGGCAGGGCATGTCGGATCAGGCGAATGGCGGCAACATGGGCGCGCAGCTCAGGGTTCTCACACAATATGTGAAGGACCTTTCCTTCGAGAATCCGAACGCGCCGGGAAGCCTCGGACCCGTCGACGAACAGCCCCAGATCAACCTCAAGGTCGATGTCGGCGTGAAGCGCATGAACGACAACGACTTCGAGGTCTCGCTGAAGATCGGCGCCGACGCGACGGTGAAGGAAAAGCCGATGTTCCTGATCGAGGTCGAGTATGCCGGCCTGTTCCGCCTGACCAATGTGCCGGAAACGGATCTCGAGGCGGTGCTCGTCGTCGAATGCCCGCGCCAGATCTTCCCCTTCGCGCGGCGCATCCTTGCCGACACGACGCGCGACGGCGGCTACCCGCCGCTGATGATCGACCCGATCGACTTCGTGAGCCTCTATCAGCAGCGCCGCGAACAGATGTCGAAGGAAGTCGCGAACGCGGCCCAGCCGAACTGAACGTCAGTTCTCTTTCTGTGCGAGCCAGAGCGGTTCGCCGCCGAGGCTCGCGATGAAGGCGTCATGCGCCTCGCGCTCCGCATCGGTGAGACGCGAGGGGAGCGGCGCCGGGCGCGGCGTCCGCGCCGTCTTCTGCGCCGCCGGTCCGCCGAAATCAGCCTGCAGCACCAGGCCCGGCTGACGGCCGCCCATCATTTCCAGATAGACTTCCGCGAGCAGCTCGCTGTCGAGCAGCGCGCCATGCTTGGTGCGGCCCGAATTGTCGACGCCGAAGCGGCGGCAGAGCGCGTCGAGATTGTTCTGCGCGCCGGGATATTTCCGCCGCGCGATATCGAGCGTGTCGACAGCGCGCGCCATGGGCAAGGCGGTTCGGCCGATCTTCTTCAGTTCGGCATTGAGGAAACCCATGTCGAATGACGCGTTGTGGATGACGAGCGGGTCGTCGCCGATAAAGGCGAGGAACTCGTCCACGATGTCGGCGAATTTCGGCTTGCCGCGCAGGAATTCCTCGGAGAGCCCGTGCACCTTGAACGCGCCTTCCGGCATGTCGCGCTCGGGATAGACATAGGTATGGAAGGTCTTGCCGGTCGCGACGTGGTTGAAGAGTTCGAGACAGCCGATCTCGACCAGGCGATGCCCGTCATTCGGACTGATGCCCGTGGTTTCCGTGTCGAGCACGATTTCGCGCATGTGAGTTCCGTCCGCCGGTTAGGTCCGCCGCTTTCCCCGAAAGCGTTTTTCCGATTCTCGCTTATTCGCTCGAGAAATGGAACGACCCATCTTCGCCGATGACGCCGCCCGGATTCCAGGCGACTTCCCAGACGTGATTGTCGAGGTCGGAGAAATAACCGGTATAGCCGCCCCAGAAGGCGTCCTCGCCGCGCTTCAGAATGCGTCCGCCGGCGGCTTCCGCTTCGGCGAGGACCGCATCCACCTCTTCCTTCTCGCGGACATTATGCGCGAGCGCGATGCCGGAAAATCCTTCGCCATAGGGCGCGACATTCGCGTCTTCGGCGAGTGACTGGCGGGAGAACAGCGCGAAGACGATGCCGCCGCACTGGAAGAAGGCGACGGTCTCGTTGCTTTGCGGCAGCGCCCGCCAGCCGAGCGTCTCGTAGAATTCCCGTGCTCTGGGAAGGTCGGCGACGCCCAGCGTGATGAAGCTCACGCGCTGTTCCATAAGGCTCCCCTTGTTGTTCAGCCGCCGGCGAGACGCGCCTTCAGCACCTTGCCTTCGCGGCCCTTCAGCGCATCGACAATGGCCGACACCTGCTCGCGCGCATGATCGAGGCCCTTGTCGCTTTCGACGATGAAATCGGCCCGCTCGCGCTTTTCGGCATCCGGCGTCTGCTTCGCGTGGATGGCGGCGAATTTCGCCTCGTCCATGTCGGGCCGCGCCAGCACACGCGTCTTCTGGATATCGTAAGGGGCGGAGACGACGACCACAACATCGACACGGGTCTCGCCGCCCGTCTCGTAGAGGAGCGGAATGTCGAGCACCGCCATCTCGTGGCCGGCAGCCATGTTCTCCTTCAGGAATTCGATCTGCGCTTCGCCGACAAGCGGATGGACGATCGCTTCGAGCTTCTTCATCTCGTCCGGCAGGCCGAGCACCGCGCGCGACAGCGCCTTGCGGTCGACCGCATCGTCCATGACGGCGGAGGGAAACGCCGCGCGGATCGGTTCCACCGCCTTGCCGCCCTTGTCGTAGAGCTTGTGGACGGCGGCGTCCGCGTCATAGACCGGCACACCGAGCGCGCGGAACATTTTCGCCGTTTCCGATTTTCCCATTCCGATCGAGCCGGTGAGGCCGATAAGCAGCATCTCTTTCCCCGTTATGTCATGCCGAGATCGGCGAGCACGATTTCCCTCAGCTCGTCCGTCACATGCGGGCGGACGCCGAACCAGGCCTCGAAGCCCGGCACCGCCTGATGCAGAAGCATGCCGAGCCCGTCCACCGTCTCATGGCCGGCGAGGCGCGCGCGCTTCAGCAAACCGGTTTCGAGCGGCGTGTAGACGATGTCGGTGACGATGGCGTCGCGCGGCAATGCCGATATGTCGATATCGACATCGCTCTCGCCCTTCATGCCGAGCGTCGTCGTATTGACGAGAAGGCCCGCGCCGTCGAGCGCTGCCCTCGTTTCCGCCGTCGGCCAGACCGTCGCCGATTTGAGGCCGAGATCGCGGATCAGCGCTTCGGCGCGCGCCGGGGTGCGGTTCACGATACGGATTTCGGGAACGCCCTCCGTCTCGAGCGCCGCCGCGATCGCGCGCGCCGCGCCGCCGGCACCCAGCATCACGGCAGGCCCTTCGCCCGGCCGCCAGTCCGGGGCGCCGTCCTTCAGGTTGGCGATGAAACCATAGCCGTCGGTGTTGCGGCCCTCGAGCGTGCCGTCCTCGAGCGTCACGATGGTGTTCACCGCCTTCAGCCGTTTCGCGACGGCGTCGTGGCGGGTGAGCGTCGCGAAGGCCGTTTCCTTGTGCGGCACCGTCACGTTCGCGCCGACGAAATCGAGCCTGTGGAGATGGCGGATCGTCTCGGCGGCGTCTTCCGGCTTCACGGCGAGAAGTTCGTAGCGCGCGTCGGGAATGCGGTGCTCGGCGATCCAGTGATTATGGATCAGGGGCGAGCGCGAATGCGCGACCGGCCAGCCGATGACGCAGACCTTGCGGATCATGGCATCGCCTGCCCGTGCCGGCGCAGCTCGTCGAGCAGCGGCAGCAGCGGCAGCCCCAATATGGAGAAATAATCTCCCTCGATCTTCTCGAAGAGCTGCACGCCCGGTCCTTCGAGCTGGTAGCAGCCGACGCTCTTCATCACGCGCTCTCCCGCTTCCTCGAGATAGGCGTCGAGGAAGTCCTCGCTGAACTCTCTCATGGTCAGCGTCGCGCGCGCCGTCAGGTTCCAGACCGCGGCGCCCGCCGCCACCAGCACGACACCCGAATGGAGAATATGCGGCCGGCCGCGAAAGGCGAGGAGGTTCTCGCGGGCTTCCTCCATGCTTTTCGGCTTGTCGTATCGTTTGCCCTCGCAGGAAAGGATCTGGTCGGCGCCGATGACCAGCGCTTGCCTGTTCGTTGCCGACACGGCAAGGGCCTTCGCTTCGGCAAGTTTCAGCGCCAGCGCGTCGGTTTCGTTTTCGGGGTCGCCGTGTCCTTTATCGCTCTGCGCGAATCCGGCCTTGATCGCGTCTTCGTCGACGCGCGAATCCACGGCCTCGAAACGGAGCCCGGCATCGGCGAGCAGTTTCGCGCGGACGGCGCTGGCGGAGGCGAGAATGAGAGAAGAAGCAGGCATGGCAAATCAGGCGCTGCGCTGGCGTTCATTGTAGAGGTTCAGCACCGCCGCCGCCGTCTCCTCGATGGAGCGGCGCGTGACGTCGATCACCGGCCAGCCGTTCCTGGCAAAAAGCCGGCGCGCGAAGGAAATCTCGTCGGCAACGACATCCGGCGCGACATAATCCGTGTCGGTATTCTCATGCAGCGAAAGCAGGCGGTTCTTGCGGATTTGCACCAGGCGATCCGGGCTGGTGGTGAGGCCGACGACGAGCGGATGCTCGACCGTTTCGAGATCCGGCGGCAGCGGCGCATTCGGCACGATGGGAATGTTCGCCGCCTTGATGCCGCGGTTCGCCAGATAGATGCAGGTCGGCGTCTTCGAGGTGCGGCTGACCCCGAGAAGAATGATGTCCGCCTCGTTGAGATCGCCCGCAGACTGGCCGTCGTCATGGCTCATCGTGTAGTTGAGCGCCGCAATGCGGTCGAAATATTCCGCATCCATGATGTGCTGCGAGCCCGGCTTGTGGGACGATTCCTTGCCGAGATACTTGCCGAGCGCCTGCATCGCCGGGTCGAGCACGGAGATGCAGGGCGTCTGGATTTCGGCGCAGCGTTTTTCCAGGCGCTCGCGAAGCTGATCGTTCACCATCGTGAACATGACGAGGCCGGGCGCGTTCTCGATTTCGCCGAGCGCGCGTTCGAGCTGCTTCGGGCCGCGCACCAGCGCATAGACATGCTCGATCGGGCGCGCGTCCTCATATTGCGCACAGGCCGCGCGCGCGACCATGTTCAGCGTTTCGCCGGTCGCATCGGAAACGAGATGAAGATGAAAGACGCGCTTGCTGCTCATGAACTCCGGTCCGCAGGATCCGGCGGGTCGGCCGCCGGCGGCAAAGGTATCGGGCGCATCCCGCCGGGGCCAATTCTTTTTCTGCAAGGCATAACGCCAGGCGCACATGTTCGCGCCAGACCTGTGGAAAGCTGTGATTAACGGGTGTAAGCGGGCTTAAGGATTGAAGCCCTACCCGGTCATACCCGTGCTTCGGATTCGCTCCCCCGTTCCATGAGGCGGTGAGGAAGCGCCGCGGTCTGCTTGCGGAAAACGGGTATGACCGCGAGGTCAGAGGCCGTCGCGGGACTTGTCCCCGCTGTTAACGGTCTGGCACGCGGCAGCAATCCACAGGGCAAGGGTCTGCGTAACAAGGCATGTCGGCGCGACGGGCTGCAATCGTCAACAGGCTGTGGCATAGAAGGCGGGTGCCGGGCGGGGTTTCCCGTGACGGTTGCGTGTCTGTGGAAGAAACGGGAGCGAAAAATGATCCCCGTCCTTCACAGGCATCCACCACTATCCACTACAAACAAGATTCTTTTATAGGGTTAGGAAAAGAACGGTTGAGTGATCGAAAGGCCCCCGGAAAGAAGCTTCTCAAGGCACTCGCAGGCGAGAAGACGGACGGCATCCCCGTCTGGCTGATGCGCCAGGCCGGACGCTATCTGCCGGAGTACCGGAAGGTGCGGGCGGAAGCAGGCAGTTTCCTCGATCTCTGCTATACGCCGGACTTCGCGGAGGAAGTCACGCTGCAGCCGATCCGGCGGTTCGGCTTCGATGCGGCGATCCTCTTTTCCGACATTCTCGTGGTGCCGGATGCGCTCGGCCAGCAGGTTGCCTTCAAGGAAGGCGAAGGGCCGGTGCTCGAACCGATCACCGATCTTGCCGGTCTGGCGAAACTGTCCTCGCCCGATGTCGTGAAGGGCAGGCTCGCGCCTGTCTACGAGACGGTCGCGCGGCTTTCCAGAAGCCTTCCTTCCGAAACGACGCTGATCGGGTTTGCCGGCGCACCCTGGACGGTGGCGACCTATATGGTCGGCGGGCGCGGATCGCCGGACCAGGCGGCGGCGAAGGCCTGGGCCTATCGCGCGCCGGATGAATTCCAGACATTGATCGATCTTCTCGTCGAGGCGACGGTCGAGCATCTCTCGGCACAGGTCGAGGCGGGCGCCGAGGTGCTGCAGGTCTTCGACACCTGGGCGGGAAGCCTGCCCGAGCTTTCCTTCGAGCGGTTCGCGCTGCAGCCGATGAAGGCGATCCGCGAAAAACTGAAAGCGCGCTTCCCCGATGTGCCGGTGATCGCCTTTCCGCGCGGCGCGGGCGGGATGGCGGAGCGCTATTTCCGCGAAACCGGCGTGACGGGCCTCAGCCTCGACACCGGCGTCAGCCCGGCCTGGGCGCGGGACAATCTGCAGGGGCAGGGTTGCCTTCAGGGCAATCTCGATCCGCTTCTGCTCGTCGCGGGCGGACCGGAGATGCGCCGTCAGGCGCTGCATATCCTCGAAACCCTGGGGCAAGGCCCGTTCATCTTCAATCTCGGCCACGGCATCGTGCCGCAGACGCCGCCGGAGCATGTCGCGGAGCTGGTTACGCTGGTGCAGGAGTGGCGGCCGTGAGCGGCGTTCCGCCAAAAAAGACCGCGATCATCCTGTTCAACCTCGGCGGGCCGGACGGCCCCGAGGCCGTCGAGCCATTCCTGTTCAATCTGTTCAACGATCCGGCGATCATCCGGGTGCCGAATCCGCTGCGCTGGCTGATCGCGAAGCTTGTTTCGAAGCGCCGTGCCCCTGTGGCAAGGGAGATCTATGCCGAACTCGGCGGAAGTTCGCCGCTGGTGCCGCTGACGGAAGCGCAGGCGCGCGCGCTTGAAGCGGCCCTGGCCGGCGGCGCGTCCGAGGTCCGGGCTTTCCTCGCCATGCGCTACTGGCGCCCCTTTGCGGATGAGGCGGCACGGGCGGCAAAGGAATGGGGCGCCACCGAAGTGGTGCTGCTGCCGCTCTATCCGCAATATTCGACCACGACGACGGAATCCTCGCTCAAGGACTGGGAACGGGCTGCCGCCAAAGCCGGGCTTGCCGTTCCGGCAAAAGCTGTTTGCTGCTATCCCGCGGAAGAGGGCTTTGTCGCCGGATATGCCGCGCTACTGGCAAAGGCCATCGGCGATGCGGGGGGACATGAAGGATTCCGCGTCCTCTTCTCGGCTCATGGACTGCCGAAGAAGGTGATCGAACAGGGCGATCCCTATCAGGCCCAGGTCGAGCAGAGCTGTGCTGCCATAGTGGCAAAACTCGGGATCGAGGGTCTGGACTGGGTGACCTGCTACCAGAGCCGCGTCGGGCCGCTGGAATGGATCGGGCCCGCGACCGACGACGAGATCCGCCGCGCGGGCGCCGAGGGCAAGTCCCTCATCGTGCTGCCTGTCGCCTTTGTCTCCGAACATTCGGAAACGCTGGTCGAGCTCGACAAGGAATACGGGCATCTCGCGAAGGAAGCGGGCGTGCCGTCCTATATCCGGGTGCCCGCGCTCGGCACGGAGCCGGCCTTCATCGAGGGGCTCGCCCGGCTGGTCCGCGAAGCACAGGCCCGGGAGACCATTCTCTGCCCGGAAGACGCCGCGGGCTATGTCTGCACGAAGGACGCAGGCCTGAAGACGATCCGCCAATAAGGGAAAAGAAGAAGATGGGTTTTCTTCTCGATTACTATCTCTGGATCAAGGCTCTTCACATCATTTCGGTGATCTTCTGGATGGCCGGCATGGCCTATCTGCCGCGCCTCTTCGTCTACCACGCCGACGCCGCGCCCGGGTCGGACAAGTCCGAGACCTTCAAGGTGATGGAGCGGCGGCTGCTCCGGGGCATCGTCAATCCGGCGATGATCGCGACCTTCTTCTTCGGCCTCCTGATGCTCGTCCTCAACCCGGCGCTCCTCTCGGATCATTGGATGCAGGCAAAGCTCGTGCTGATCGTCGTCATGGCCGGGCTTCACGGCATGTTTTCGCGCTGGCGGAAGGATTTCGAGCGCGACGAAAACACGAAGGACGCCCGCTTTTACCGGATCGTCAATGAGGCGCCGCCCGTCCTCGTGATCTTCATCGTCCTGCTCGCCGTCGCGAAGCCCTTCTAGCCATTTCGCTTTTGCCATCCAATTTCCGTTGAAATCGGAACCGGCTGGCTTTATATGGGTTTCAAAGCCGGATTTCTTCCGGCGGCCTTCCTACGTTCTTTCCCGGCTCCGGCAAGCGTCCTTCGATTTCGAGGCGCATTCCGGCAGCCAGAAGACCCCGCCAAGGGCAATCGAGGCGAAAAGCCCGAGACCGAGGCGGCGACGGAAAGAGACCTCAAGGCCCGTTTCCCCGACACATCATCACTCTTTCGCAGACCCGTTCTATCCTTCCCCTTCCAGAAAGATTTCCCCTCCCTCTCCGATGAGGCCCGACCCTGAAAAAAGGGCGGCAGGGCGGAAACCCCCAGAGAAAGACCGATCAAGCCGATGACGCAGATCAAGCTGCAGGACCTCAAGGCCAAATCCCCGACCGACCTTCTGGCGCTCGCGGAAGAACTCGAGGTCGAGAACGCCTCGACGCTCCGGACGCAGGACATGATGTTCGCGATCCTGAAGCAGTATGCCGAGCAGGGTGTCGACATCATCGGCGAGGGCGTGGTGGAAGTGCTGCCGGACGGCTTCGGCTTCCTGCGCTCGCCGGAAGCGAACTACCTGCCGGGTCCCGACGATATCTACGTCTCGCCCTCGCAGATCCGCCGCTTCTCGCTGCGGACCGGCGACACGGTCGAGGGCGAAATCCGCAGCCCCAAGGACGGCGAACGCTATTTCGCGCTGCTGAAGGTCTCGACGGTCAATTTCGAGAGCCCGGACAAGGCGCGCCACAAGGTCCATTTCGACAATCTGACGCCGCTCTACCCGGATTCGAAGCTCGAGATGGAAGTCGACGATCCGACGCTGAAGGACCGTTCCTCCCGCGTCATCGACATCGTCGCCCCCCTCGGCAAGGGTCAGCGCGGCCTGATCGTCGCGCCGCCGCGTACCGGCAAGACGGTGCTGCTCCAGAACATCGCCCATTCGATCACGACCAACCACCCCGAATGCTATCTGATCGTGCTGCTGATCGACGAGCGCCCGGAAGAAGTGACCGACATGCAGCGCTCGGTGAAGGGCGAGGTCATCTCCTCGACCTTCGACGAACCCGCGCAGCGTCACGTTCAGGTCGCCGAAATGGTGATCGAGAAGGCGAAGCGCCTTGTCGAACATGGCCGCGACGTCGTGATCCTGCTCGACTCGATCACCCGTCTCGGCCGCGCCTACAACACCGTGGTGCCGTCCTCCGGCAAGGTGCTGACCGGCGGTGTCGACGCCAATGCGCTGCAGCGCCCCAAGCGCTTCTTCGGCGCGGCGCGCAACATCGAGGAGGGTGGCTCGCTCACCATCATCGCCACGGCCCTGATCGACACGGGCAGCCGCATGGACGAAGTCATCTTCGAAGAGTTCAAGGGCACCGGTAACTCGGAAATCATCCTTGACCGCAAGATCGCCGACAAGCGCGTCTTCCCGTCGATCGACATCCTCAAGTCCGGCACCCGCAAGGAAGAGCTGCTTGTCGACAAGGGCCAGCTCTCGAAGATGTATGTGCTGCGCCGCATCCTCAACCCGATGGGCACGGTCGACGCCATCGAGTTCCTGCTCGACAAGCTCAAGCAGACCAAGAACAACGGCGAGTTCTTCGACAGCATGAACACGTAATCACGCAAACCTGCTATTCTGCCTGTCACTATCCATGCGTGTAACGGGTTGAGTGAGGTTTCGATGACTGGCAGCAGGTACGGAACCGGCGACACACGGCCGACCTGGGTGCAGCCGCTCATGGAATGGTCGGCAATCCAGAAAGTCAGGGCGCGTCTGAAGGGATCTCTCGACGAGGTTCCGGCCGAGATCGGCGGCTTGCTGCTTTCCAATGCCGGTCGCCAGCTTCTCGCATGGTGGCTTGAGGCGCGCGGAGACAGGCCCATGCCTGCCGCCGGCGACGTGGATCCAAAGGCTCTCGTCGAGCTCCTTCCCTATATCCGATATCTTTCATGGGAAGACGAAAACCGGCTTGTCTTCCGTATCTTCGGAAGCGCGCTGGCGGAAGCGACCGGCGTCGATATCACCGGATCCGACATGTTCGCCTTCTCCCATGACGAGGTGGAGATCGACCGGGCGCGTTTGAAGCTCCTTCACGAGCAGCCTTGCGGCATCGTGCTGATCCGCGATGTCGTCTCCCGGGAGGGCGATTATTTCCCCTGCGAATTCATGACCCTGCCCATCGCGCCCGGTCCGGACGGCAAGAGGCGGATCATCGGCACAATCGTGCCCGCGGTTCGCGTTGAGGAATGGACGGCCGATCTCATTTTCGAGCGCATTCTCACGTTGCGCCGCGCGGTCTATTTCGATACCGGCCAGGGCGTTCCCGATCCGGCGCTCGGTTTCGGCGTCTGAAGCGTCATTGCGGCGCGGTGGCGTCAGTCTTTCTTCACTTCTTCTTTCTAGATTGGTCGTCTCGTCACTTCCCCCGAGAGGGACAGACCGGAAGTTCATGACCTTGGAGAACCAGGAACAACGCCGCGCGGCGTGGGTTCGGCCGCATATGGACTGGGCGGCGGTGGAGAACGCGAAAGCGCGGCTCGCCGGTTCGGCGGATGCCGTGCCGCGGATGATCGGCGATATCGACCTCACGCATCTCAGCCATCAGTTCTACGCCTGGTGGCTCGAAGCGCGGGGGACGCGCATCATGCCGTCGCCCGACGATGTCAGTCCGCGTGCGCTTGTCGAACTCCTTCCCTACATGCGCTATCTGAGCTGGGAAGAGAATGATCGCCTGGTCTTCCGGATCTATGGCAGCGCGCTTGCCGAGGCGACCGGTCTCGACCTCACCGGCACCGACACGTTTGGCGACGACATCGACTATCCCGGCAAGGCGGCGGACAAGGCGCGCATCCGGCTGCTTCATTCGCACCCTTGCGGCCTTCTTCTCATCCGCGAACTTCGCACGCCCGCCGGGAAGCCCTATCTCTGCGAACTGATGACGCTGCCGGTCTCCGGCGGCAGCGATGGCAAGGACCGCATCATCGGAACGGTGATGGCGCGCGAGCGAATGCCCGATGGGGAGGTCGACTTCAAACTTTCGCCGCCGCTCACGCTTCGCCGCGCCGTCTTCTTCGATATCGGCAATGGCATTCCGGCCGCCGCGACGGATCTTGGCGCCTAACGCACGGCGGCCGGCGCGTCCGCCATCTTGCCGATGAAATCGGCGATCGCATCGCTGAGCCCGCCGGCGAGCGGGGCTTCCGGATCGGCATAAAGCGCCATGTTGCCGGCGCGGCTTTCCGGCGCGGTCTTCATCACGTGGTTCATGTCTTCGATGGTGACGAGCGTCGCACCGTCATGTGCGGCGGCGAGCTTCTCGCTGTCGGCGGGCCTCGCCTGAAGGTCGCGCGTTCCCTGAATGACGAGGACGGGAACATCGAGCTTCGCGAGTTCTTCCGCCGGATCGTATTTGAACCAGGAGATCAGGTAGGGCTGCACGCTCGGCCGGTAGAGCGCGTCGAGCTGATGCGGCACCTTGTCGACGGTCTCGCCCCGTTCGAGGCTCGCCAGAATTTCTTCGGCGCGTTTCGCGATCTCGGGCGGCAGGTCCTGACCGGCAAGCTGTTCGCGGATGAGCGCGGGCGCGGGGCGGCCGGCGGAAGCAAGAAGCACGATCCCGGCGACGGGTTGCTTCTGCGCGGCCAGGGTTCCGACGAGACCGCCTTCGCTGTGACCGATCACGACCACGCGGCGGATGCTCGGCCGCTCCTTCAGGAACGTGATCCAGCCTTCGACGTCCTCGACGAACGTTTCCGCGCGCAGTTTTTCTTCCGAGGGCGCGGCGGCGATGCTTTCGCCGGTACCGCGCTTGTCGAAGCGGAGCGAGGCAATGCCCCGCTCGCCAAGTTCCGCCGCGAGCATCTTCAGACTGTCGTTCGGTCCGCCGGGAAAATTGCCGTCGCGGTCGGTCGGGCCCGAGCCCGCGATAATGAGCGCCGCATCGGCGGGTGCGTCCCCGTCCGGCAGGGTCAGCGTGCCGTAGAGCTCGTTGCCGAGCGTAACCTCCTCCGTGGTCCATGAAGGCTCTGCGGAGAGGGGAAGTGCGGCGGTGAGGGAAACGATGAACGCGACGGCGAAGGCAACAGGCGCGAAGGGTTTCATGGCCGGAGTTTTTCCCATCCAGGATAAGGCCCGTCGAAAGACGGAGCCTCATCATGGCCTTCGAACCATGTCGCTTTCGAGGCAGCGTGTTCCTGCGCGACGATGCGCCCAGGCGGGGTCCCGTCCAGCGCGTTCGCGGCGAGGATGATCGTGTCGTCGGGTTCCACGAGGTTCGCGCCCGTCATCGCCGTGCCGCAGCGCGCGCAGAAGGCGCGTTCGAGCTCCGGGGAACTCCGGTAGGTTGTGAGGTGTTCCGCGCCCTCCCAGGTCACGTCCTTGCGGCGCGCGACGAAGAAGAAGCCGGCATGGCCGCCCGCCGCCTTTCGGCACATCGAGCAATGGCATTCGACGATGCCGCTCATGGCCTTTGCCTTGAAGCGCACCGCGCCGCAGAGGCAGGAACCCTCGACCATCTCTCCTCCTTTACGGAACGAGCACGCTTGCGCCGGTGGTCTTGCGGCCTTCGAGATCGAGATGGGCGCGCGCGGCTTCGGCGAGCGAGTAGCGCTGGTTGACCTCGATCTTCACCGCGCCCGACTTCACGACGGCAAAAAGATCGTCGGCCATTTCCTGGAACGCCGTCGGCGTCTTCGCGGCGTAGTGATACATGGTCGGCCGCGTCACATAGAGCGAGCCCTTCTGCGCGAGGATGCCGAGATTCACATCCGTTACCGGGCCCGACGCATTGCCGAAGGAGACGAGGAGCCCCAAGGGCGCGAGACTGTCGAGCGAGGAGAGGAAGGTCGCCTTGCCGACGCCGTCGTAAACGACGGGAAGTTTCCTGCCGTTCGTGATTTCCTTCACGCGTTCGGCGACGTCTTCCTTCGTGTAGTCGATGACGTGGTCGCAGCCATGTTCGCGCGCGAGCTTCGCCTTCTCCTCCGAGCTCGTCGTGCCGATCACCGTGGCGCCGAGATGTTTCGCCCACTGGCAGGCGATGAGGCCGACGCCGCCCGCCGCCGCGTGCCAGAGGATCGTCTGGCCCTTCTCGACCTTGAAAGTCTGGCGGAGCAGGAATTGCGCGGTCATGCCTTTCAGCATCATCGCGGCCGCTTCCTCGTCCGAAACGCCGTCCGGCACTTTCGCCGCGCTCGCCGCGCTGACATTGTGCGCTTCCGCGTAGGCGCCGACCGGCCCCGAGGCATAGGCGACGCGGTCGCCCTTCGCGAATTGCGTGACGCCTTCGCCGAGCACCTCGACGACGCCCGCCGCTTCCATGCCGATGCCGGAAGGCAGTTTCACCGGATAGAGGCCGGAGCGGTGATAGGTGTCGATGAAGTTGATGCCGATCGCCTTCGCGCGCACCGTGATCTCGCCGGGGCCGGGCGCGGGAAGATCGACTTCCTTCAGCGCCATGGTTTCCGGGCCGCCGTTCTTTTCGATGCGGATCGCCTTGATCGCCGTCATGCCGTTTCTTCCCTCTTGTCAGCGTCTCGATAGCGCGAGCCCGATGCCCGCCGCGACGAGCACCGTGCCGGTGATCTTGTTGCGCAGCATCTGCGCGTGTTCGCCCTTCAGATAGGGCGCGAGCTTGCCCGCCGCCAGCCCGAAGGCGCCGTCCGACAGCGTGCCGACCGTCACGAAGGTCACCGCGAGCAGCAGGAGCTGGGGGCCTGCGGGCGCCGCCGGATCGACGAATTGCGGAAAGAAGGCGGCGTAGAAGGCGAGCGATTTCGGATTGGTCACGCTGATGAGAAAGCCGCGCCGGTAAAGCGCCCCGGCGCTCGCATGGCCCTTCGCGTGTTCGGGCAGATGCGGGTCTTCGTAAGGCGCGCGGAAGGCCTGTAGCCCAAGCCAGACGAGATAGGCCGCGCCGATCAGCTTCAGCGCTTCGGCCCAGGGCCCGAGTGCGGCAAGCAGCGGCGCGAGGCCCGCCAGCACCAGCACCATGTGGATCAGTAGCGCGCTTGTCGTGCCCGCCAGCCCCGCCATCGCGGCGCGCGGCCCCTGCCGGATGCCGCAGGCGACGAGATAGGTCACCACCGGCCCCGGCATCACGCAGAGGATCAGCGTCGCGGCGATGAAGCCGAGATAGAGTTCAAGAGACACATTGCCCCCCTGTCGGACCTCTTCCACCCTCCCCTTGAGGGAGGGTCAAACGGTCGAAGACCGTTTGGGGAGGGGTGGTCCGCTGTCCACACCTATATCGCTGTCGACTGTATCCGGATTTTCCTCCGCGCCCCCTCCCCGAAATTCACGCCGCTCGCGCGCCATGAATTTCGACCCTCCCTCAAGGGGAGGGTGGGAAGGAAGGGAAGCTTCTAAGCCAGATGCCGCGCGAAGAACTTCATCGTGCGGTCGTTCGCCTCGTCGGCGGTCTTCTTGTCGTAATGCGCGCCGCCCGGCCGCGCGAAGGCGTGGTCCATCTCCGGGTAGCGGTGAATGGTGACATGCGTGTTGCCATGCAGGCCGTTCACGACCTGCTCCTGCGCTTCCGGCGGCACGAACTCGTCCTTGCCGGCGATGTGCAGCATCAGCGGCGCCTTGATGCCCTTGGCGTCGTCGAGGCGGTTCTGGATGTTGACGCCGTAATAGCCGACGGAGGCATCCGCGTCGGTGTGGCAGGCGGTGAGATAGGCGAGCTGGCCGCCGAGGCAGTAGCCGACGGCGCCGGCCTTGCCCGATGTCATCGGGCGCAGCGTCTTGATGGTCGCCGCGATGTCGCTCACACCCTTGTCGACGTCGAACTTGCCGAACAGGTCGAAGGCCTGCTTCCACTCGGCGTCCGTCTGGTCGGTGATGTCGATGCCGGGCTCGATGCGCCAGAACAGGTCCGGGCAGAGCGCGACATAACCCGCCGCCGCATAGGCGTCCGTCAGGTCGCGCATGACCTTGTTGACGCCGAAAATTTCCTGGATGACCACGATGCCGGGGCCGGTGCCGCCGGCGGGCTTCGAAAGATAGCCGGTGAAAGAGCCGTCCGCGCCTTTGATCGTTACCGTCTCGCCGCTCACTTGCGCATCTCCTCGTATCGTCTGGGGGGAAGGTTAGGGTCGGGGGGGACTCTAACCATCCTCGCACGACGAAGCGAGGGGATGCGCCGGAGGGGCCTCGGTTTTTCGGAGGGTCTTCGGGGACCGGTTCAGGCGGCCCTGGCAACCTCGGTGCGGTTGCCGAAAGAGAAGAGCTTGCGGAAGCCGCGATTGCCGGCGGTCTCGCGCGTCTTGCCGGCCGTCTGTTCGCTGCGCGCGGACAGGGCAACGTCGAAAGCGCTGACGTAGCTGTTGGCATAAGTGGCAAGGATGTTCATTTTATTCACCTTCAGACACGGCCAGCGGGGAACCATTCCCATCGAACCCGGCCGCGTATCCTTCTGTAGCTTGGGTTTACGCTGGTGATATGCCGTCGCGGCGTCTATATATCAAACGATCTTTTTGCACCGCAGTTGTGAGAAAAACTAACATATGGCTCCCCGCCGCCTGCCATCGCTGAAAGCGCTCCGCGCCTTCGAGGCCGCGGCCCGGCATGGCAGTTTCTCGGCCGCGGCGGGCGAGCTCAGCGTCACCCATGCCGCGATCAGCCACCAGATCAGGGCGCTGGAGGAAGACCTCGGGGCGCAGCTTTTTCACCGGACCGGCCGCCATGTCGAGCTGAACGAGCGCGGCCAGAAACTGTTTCCCGCGCTCACCGCCGCTTTCGATCAGATGAGCGAGGCCTGGGCGCAGGCGGGCGCGAAGGACAGCGCCGCGCTCACCGTCTCGGTCGAGCCCTCCTTCGCCGCGCGCTGGCTGGTGCTGCGGCTCGGCAAGTTCAACCGCGCGCATCCCGAGATCGAGCTCCGCCTGCTGCCGTCCGCCGAGGTCGTCGACTTCTCGCGCGAGGACGTCGATATCGGCGTGCGCTACGGGCTTGGCGGCTGGCCGGATGTCGTTTCGGAAAAGCTCTTCGAGGCGACGGTCTATCCCGTCTGCGCGCCCTCGCTGATCGACCCGAGGAAACCGATCCGCAAACCGGAAGACCTGAAGGCCTATCCGCTCCTCCACGAGGAGACGATGCAGCACTGGCTGAACTGGCTCGAACAGGCCGGCGTCAAGCATCCGCGCTGGGCCGCGAAAGGCCCGCTCTTCATCGAAGCGAGCCTGGCGCTGCAGGCGGCGGCGAGCGGGCAGGGCGTCGCGCTTGCCAACGACACGCTCGCCATGGCCGACCTCGCCGAAGGCCGTCTCGTCCGCCTGTTCGACATCGAGATGCCGGACGAGGAAGGCTACTGGCTCGTCTATCCGGAAGGGCCGCGCAAGCCGAAGGTCGATGCGTTCCGCAACTGGATCCGCGAGGAAGCGGGGCTCGGTCCGCCCGAGGACCCGAACCCGCCCGAAATGCTGACGCCGCGAGGCAGGGGCAAGGCGGTGCGCTGAGAATGGTTGTATCGTGAGCCGGCGATGGAGAACCTCATGACCGGGAAAGCAACAGCCGTCGATAACATTCGGATCGCGACGCCCGATGACGCGGCCGCGCTCGCCGCCATCTATGCGCCCTATGTCCGCGACACCGTGATCTCCTTCGAGATGGTGCCGCCGGACGAAACGCAGATGGCCGAGCGGATCCAGAAAATCCTTCCCCGTCTGCCCTGGCTCGTGCACGAGGCCGGGGGCCGCGTCACTGGCTATGCCTATGCCGGGCCGCACCGCGAGCGCGCCGCCTATCGCTGGTCGGTCGATGCGGGCATCTATCTCGACAGCGGCGCACACCGTCAGGGCATCGGCACGGCGCTTTACAGGGTGCTTTTCGAGGCGCTGCGGCTCCAGGGCTATCACCGCGTCTATGGCGGCATCACGCTGCCCAATGAAGCGAGCGTCGGCCTGCATGAAGCGCAAGGCTTCAAGCCCATCGGGGTCTACCCGGAAGTCGGCTACAAGTTCGGCGCCTGGCGCGATGTCGGCTGGTGGGGCCTCGACCTCGGTGCGTCAAGCCAGGAGCCCGGCGAGCCGCTTCCCTTCACGCCGGAGATTCTTGACGCCGCGAAGCGCGAGGCGGGCGGGGGCGGGCAGTGAGGTGAAAATCAGGTGGCTTCGGTCAGACCGAGCCTGTTTTCGAGGCGACCGACGCGTTCATCCAGCCTGTCCAGCCGGTTTGAGAGGTTCGCGTACTGGCTCTCAAGGATGCCGAGACGGGACTTTACCTCGCGCATATCCTCCGCCAGCCGGTCGACCTTTTCGTCGATCCGGCGGAGATAGGTCAGAACGAGATTGTCCGGGCTCTCTGCCATAGCCCTCCTTTTATCATAAGACGGGCCGGATGAGCTATCCCGCCCGCGCCCGCTTCAGCTCCTCCACCAGCGCATCCACCTCCGTCACCGGCAGCGAGCAGGTCTCGCCGGCGCAGACGTAAGCCGTCGGCTTGCCGTCGAGTGCCGTCTTGCCATGCGCCGGGTGTCCTTGCGGGAGCACCGTGCCGTCGGCGACCCGCATCAGCACGCGGGCAGGGCAGGAGGTCGCGAAAACCGCGGCCGCGAGGTCCGCCGTCTCTGCCACGCTTCCGATCAGCACGACCTGGGCCGGCCTGAGCCGCGTGTCGAGGCTCGCGATGTAGCTCCCCAGCGGAAAGATGTTCTGCTGCAGCTCGCCCGCGAAGGAGCGGATCACCTCGTCGGCGCGGTCGAAATAGTCCGCCTTTCCGGTGAGCAGTGCGAGCTTCGTCAGCGTGCCCGGCAGCGTGCCGTTGGCGGCCGGCGTCGCGTCGTCGGCAACCGTCCGTCTACGGACGATCAGCGCGGGGGCGTCGTCGGCGGTGAAGAAATAGCCGCCATTCGCCGTATCCCGGTAATGCGCGTCGAGTTCGGCGATGAGGCTTTCCGCTTCGGCGACATAGCCCTCGTCGCCGGTCGCCTCGGCGAGCGCGATCGCGGCATCCGCCATGTTGGCGAGGTCGTCGGCCATGGCGATGTGCTGCAGCCTGGCCTCCCGCCAGGCATGATGGAGCCGCCCGTGTCCGTTCGTTTCCGGACGCATCGTCTCCATCACGAAGCGGAAGGCGCTCGCCGCCATCTCCACCCACTCGTCCTCGCCGAAAGCCGCACCCGCGCGGGCCAGCGCCGCGATTGCGAGCCCGTTCCAGTCGGCCAGCACCTTGTCGTCGAAACCGGGCTTCACGCGGAGGTCGCGCTCGGCGAAAGCCCTCGCCTTCAGCGGGTCGAGCGCCGCTTCCTCTTCCGCCGTCACGGGCGCGTCGGCGCGGGCGAGGCGGTTCAGGATATTCGTGTGCTCCCAGTTCCCTTCCCCGGTCACGCCATAGAAGCGCTTGAAGAGCGTCGCCTCGCCGGGCGTGAAGAGGTTGTCGATCTCGGCTTCCGACCAGACATAGAACTTGCCCTCGACGCCCTCGCTGTCGGCATCGAGCGAGGCCGCGAAAGCGCCGCCGTCGACGGTCATCTCGCGCGCGATCCATTCGATGGTTTCGCGCACGCGCCGTTCGTAGAGCGGCTTCTTCGTTTCCGCCCAGACGAGCGTCAGGAGGTCGATCAGCAGCGCATTGTCGTAGAGCATCTTTTCGAAATGCGGCGCGAGCCAGAACTCGTCGACCGAATAGCGCGCGAAGCCGCCGCCGAGATGATCGTAGATGCCGCCTTCCGACATGTGGTCGAGCGCGCGCGTCACGGGCGCGGCGAACTCGTCGCGCCCGGTGCGCAAATGCGCGCGCCACAGAAGCGTGAGCAGGGGCACCTGCGGGAATTTCGGCGCGCCGCGGATGCCGCCGTTTTCGGGGTCCATCAGCTCGGCGAGTTTCTCGGCAACGACCACCGGCACCTGCGGCGTCGGTTCGCCCGGCCGCGCTGTTGCCGATTGCTCTTCCAGCGCCTTGGTCAGCGCGGTGCGGTTCTTGTAGACCTTGGCCGGTTCCTCGCGAAAGATCCGCGCGACCTCTGTCAGCACATCGGTGAAGCCCGGCCGTCCGTAAGCGGCGTCCTTCGGAAAATAGGTGCCGCCCCAGAAGGGCTCGCCTTCGGGCGTCAGAAACATGGTCAGCGGCCAGCCGCCCTGCTGGCCGAGGAGATGCAGCGCCGACATGTAGATCGCGTCGATGTCCGGGCGCTCCTCGCGGTCGACCTTGATGTTCACGAAATGCTCGTTCATCACGGCGGCGACGCCCTCGTCCTCGAAGCTCTCATGCGCCATCACATGGCACCAGTGGCAGGCGGCGTAGCCGACCGACAGCAGGATCGGCTTCTTCTCCTTCTTCGCGGCCGCCAGCGCCTCCTCGCCCCAGGGCCGCCAGTGGACGGGATTGTCGGCATGCTGGAGAAGATAGGGGCTCGTTTCCGCGCGCAGGAAATTACGTGACATGTGGCCTTCCGGGGGTTTCACTCTGTCCAGACAATGTGGGGCAGGCGAGTGCCCCCGTCGATGAAAAGAGCCAGATTCATGAAGGTAAAAATCGACCTCGATATGTCCGCCGAAGAAGCGCGCACGCTGATGGGCCTGCCGGACCTCGAACCGATGCAGCAGCGGCTTCTCGAACAGCTCGAAAAACAGGTCTCGAGCAACATGTCCTACATGGACCCGGAAGCGATGATCCGGGCGGTGCTGCCTGCCGGCGCACAGGGTCTCGAGAAGTTCCAGGACCTGATGTGGGGCATGGCCCGCAGTGCGATGGGCAGTGGCGGCACGAAGTCCGGCGGCGGCACCAAGAAGGGCGACTGACGCCCCCTCGGAAAAGAATCGGTTTGGAAACGATCTACGCGCTTTCGACCGCGCCCGGCAGGGCGGGGGTCGCCGTGATACGGCTATCGGGCGAGGGTGCGCGCGAGGCGATTTTGCGTCTCACCGGCGCCGCCGCGCCGCGCCCTCGCGAGGCCGCGCTCCGCCGCTTCCGCGATCCCGAAACCGGGGCGGCGCTCGACCGCGGACTCGTTCTGTTCTTCGAAGGCCCGAACAGTTTCACCGGAGAGGACGTCGCCGAGTTCCACATTCATGGTGGCCGCGCCGTCGTCGCGGCGATGCTCCGTTGCCTGGGGCACATGCATTTCCTGCGCGCGGCATTGCCCGGCGAGTTCACGCGCCGCGCCTTCGAGCACGGCAAGCTTGACCTCACCGCCGTCGAGGGTCTCGCCGATCTGATCGACGCCGAAACCGAAGCGCAGCGCGTCCAGGCGCTCCGCCAGATGGAAGGCGCGCTCGGGTATCTCTATGAAGGCTGGCGCGCGCGGCTGATGAAGGCGCTCGCCTACGCCGAGGCCGAAATCGATTTCCCGGACGAGGAAGTGCCGGGCGACCTGATCGCGAAACTCGGCCCCGAGATCGCAAACCTCTCCCGCGAGATCGCCGCCCATCTCGATGACGGGCGCAAGGGCGAGCGGCTGCGCGACGGTGTCGAGGTCGCGATCGTCGGTCCGCCCAATGCCGGCAAGTCGAGCCTGCTCAACCGGCTCGCCGGACGTGAGGCCGCGATCGTTTCCGAGGAGGCGGGGACGACGCGCGACGTGCTCGAAGTCCGGCTCGATCTCGGCGGTGTGCCGGTGACGCTGGCCGACACGGCGGGCCTTCGCGAAGCCGCCGGGGTCATCGAACAGGAGGGCGTGCGCCGCGCGCTCGTCCGGGCGGAGAAGGCCGATCTCCGCATCGTCGTCGCCGCGCCGGGAGAGGGAACGGATTTCGCGCTCGCCCGGGACGGCGATCTCCGGGTCATGAACAAGACGGATATCGGCGGCGCGGCAGGCGACGGCGTCATCGGCGTTTCGGCGCTGACGGGGGAGGGGCTCGACCGGCTCGAAGCAGCGCTCCGCGAGAAGGTCGGCGCCGCCTACGAAGCCCACGAACATCCGCTCATCACCCGGGCCCGCCACCGCGAGGGCCTTGCCGAATGCGCCGCCTCGCTTGGCCGCGCGGGCGAGGCGCTGCAGGCGGGCCGCGACGCCGAACTCGTCGCCGAAGACCTCCGCCTCGCCGCCCGCTCCCTCGGCCGCCTCACCGGCCGCGTCGATGTCGAGGACCTGCTCGACGTCATCTTCCGCGACTTCTGCATCGGGAAATAGCTCCCTCTCCCCTCGGGGAGAGGGAAGGGGCCCGCCATCGCGAAGCGGTGGTGGGAAGGGTGAGGGGGAGCGGCACTCCGCGTCCTTTCTTCCCACCCTCCCCTCGGGGAGGGTCAAACCGCTGCAAGCGGGTTGGGGCGGGGGCTGGCAGGTTCATCGAATACAATTGGCGCGTGCGGGACAGGCGTCGCCGCGCCCCCGCCCCGAAAAATTCTTCGCGATGCTCGAATTTTGTCGACCCTCCCCGAGGGGAGGGTGGGAAGCGATACCGGAATCTGTTTCACGTGAAACATGAAGAGCCGGCTGAATCCGATTCCGCTTCAAAGGCTTGCACGGGAATCCTCAACTCGGTGGAATCCTGATTCGACTCTGTGGAAAAGTTTTTGACGCGCGGCGCGCAAGCGCCTAAACCTCTGGGCAATCGCCTGTCGAATCCGTTCCTACGGGCACAGGCACTTTTTCTCTCCGGCATTCTCCGGCAGGTTTTGCGGATGACGCGCGAGTTCGATGTAATCGTGATCGGCGGCGGCCATGCAGGCTGCGAGGCGGCCTCCGCGGCGGCCCGCGCGGGCGCCCGCATCGCGCTCGTCACGCACCGGATTTCGACCATCGGCGAGATGTCCTGCAACCCCGCCATCGGCGGTCTCGGCAAGGGCCATCTGGTCCGTGAGGTCGATGCGATGGACGGGCTGATGGGCCGCGTCGCGGATGCCGCCGGCATCCAGTTCCGCCTGCTCAACCGGCGCAAGGGCCCCGCCGTTCGCGGCCCCCGCGCGCAGGCCGACCGCAAGCTTTACCGGCAGGCGATGCAGGACGCGATCCTGAACCACCGCAACCTTGAAGTGATCGAGGCCGCCGTCTCCGATCTCCTGGTCGAGGGCGGCGAGAAGACCGGAACGCCGCCGCGCCTTGCCGGGGACAGCATCGACTGGGCCTCGCTCGAGGTTCAGCCGGGCGACGAGCCGCCGGTGCCGTTCTCCTTCCTCACGACCGGGATCACGACGCCGCAGGTCCCCTGCCACATCACCCGGACGACGGAGGCGGGCCACCGGATCATCGAGGAGAACCTGAAATTCTCGCCGGTCTATTCCGGCCAGATCGAAGGCGTCGGCCCGCGTTACTGCCCCTCCATCGAGGACAAGGTGGTGCGGTTCCGCGAGCGTGACAGCCATCAGATCTTCCTGGAGCCGGAAGGCCTCGACGACGACACGATCTATCCGAACGGCATCTCGACGGCGCTACCGGAGGACGTCCAGCTCGCCTTCCTGAAGACGATCCCGGGTCTCGCGAATGTCGTCATGCGCCGGGCCGGCTATGCCATCGAATATGACTATATCGACCCGCGCGAGCTCCGGCCGACGCTCGAGACCCGGAAGCTGCCGGGGCTCTATCTTGCGGGCCAGATCAACGGCACCACGGGGTACGAGGAAGCCGCCGCGCAAGGGCTGATGGCGGGGCTCAATGCGGCGCTGGCGGCGCGGGGAGGCGAGCCCCTGATCCTCGACCGGGCCCAGGCCTATACCGGCGTCATGATCGACGATCTCGTCACGCGGGGCGTCAGCGAGCCCTATCGCATGTTCACCTCCCGGGCCGAGTACCGGCTGACGCTCCGGGCCGACAATGCCGATCAGCGGCTGACCGCGCTCGGCATGGCCGCAGGCGCTGTGGGAGAGGCGAGGGCGCAAGCCTTCACGGCGAAGATGGCGGCGCTCGAGGCGGCGCGCGCCGTCTGCGGTGTCCTCAGGGCCTCTCCGAGCGAGCTCAATCGCAGGGGCCTCAAGGTCAATCAGGACGGCGTCGCGCGCAGCGCGGCTGACCTGCTGGCCTACCCGGACGTCGATATGGCGCGTCTGGCGGCGATCTGGCCGGAACTCGGGGCCCTTGAGCCGGGTATCGCCGAGCAGATGGAGATCGAGGCGCAGTATGCGGGCTATCTCGGCCGGCAGGAGGCCGATATCAGGGCCTTCCGCAAGGACGAGGGTCTCAGCCTCCCGGCGGAGATCGATTATGCCGGAATCCTGGGCCTCTCCCACGAGGTCCGTCAGAAGCTTGCCGCGGCCCGTCCGGCAACGCTCGGGCAGGCGGCGCGGGTGGATGGGGTGACCCCGGCTGCGCTCACCACCTTAATGATTCACGTGAAACAAAAGCGCACGGCTTGAGGCATCATACCCGGTATGGCCCAACATATAGTGTCGGGAACGCCGCAAGTCATTGATGCGGAATCCTTTTCGGACGCTCTACATGTTTCACGTGAAACAATGGAGCGGCTCGCGGAGTACGAGTCCCTCCTCATCAAGTGGCAGAAAAGCATAAATCTCGTCTCCGCCGCCACTTTGCCGGAGCTTTGGCGCCGTCATATGCTCGATTCAGCCCAGATTGCGGGACTGGCGCCGGAGAATGCGGTCCGCTGGGCCGATCTGGGCTCCGGCGGCGGCTTTCCGGGCCTCGTGATCGCCATTCTTTTGCGGGACCGGCCCGGCTTCGGGATGCATCTGGTGGAGAGCGACCAGCGGAAATGCGTCTTCATGCGCGAGGTCGCCCGGGCCACGGGAGCCGCTGCAAAGGTGTATAATGAGAGGATAGAGGCCTTCGCCGCGGAGGCCGGGCCCTTCGATGTGGTCTCGGCCCGGGCCCTGGCGCCGCTCGACCGTCTCCTGGGCTGGGCGGCCCCGCTGTTCGGGCCGGACACGATTGGCCTGTTTTTGAAGGGGCAGGGCGTTCAGGATGAATTGACCGCCGCCCGAAAAAGCTGGATATTCGAGGCTGACATTTACCCCAGTCAGTCGGATCCGGCGGGTTCCGTGCTGAAGCTGAGAGGCCTCCATGGAACAGATCGACAAGACGCTGGTAGCTGACGCGGCCAATACCGCCGCTTCGATCACGACACCGCAAGGTACTACCGGGTCGGACCGGATGGTTGTTCCGTCCACGGAGCGTCCGCGCATCCTCGTTGTCGCGAACCAGAAGGGCGGCGTCGGCAAGACGACGACGGCGATCAATCTTGGTACCGCACTTGCCGCCGTCGGCGAACGCGTCCTGGTTGTCGATCTCGATCCGCAGGGCAATGCCAGCACGGGCCTCGGCATCGGCCGCAACGAGCGCAAGGTGTCTGCCTATGATGTGCTGATCGGCGCGGCGCTGATCGAAGACGCCATCGTGCCGACCAAGGTGCCGGGTCTCGATATTGTTCCGTCCACGATGGATCTGCTCGGCGCCGAACTCGAACTCGCCTCCGTGCCGCGCCGCTCGCATCGTTTGCGCGACGCACTCGCGCGCATGCCGCGCAACGGCAAGCAGCGCGACACGAGCGAAGCCGAACAGCGCATGAGCCTGCGGCCCTACTCCTATCTGCTGATCGACTGCCCGCCCTCGCTCAACCTGCTCACCATCAATGCGATGACGGCGGCTGACGCGATTCTCGTTCCGCTGCAATGCGAGTTCTTCGCGCTGGAAGGGTTGAGCCAGCTGCTGCGCACCGTCGAGCGCGTCAAGACGAGCCTCAATCCGCGCCTCGACATCCAGGGCATCGTGCTGACCATGTTCGACCAGCGCAACAAACTGTCCGACCAGGTCGCGAGCGACGTGCGCACCCATCTCGGCGACAAGGTCTACCGCACGGTGATCCCGCGCAACGTCCGGATCTCGGAAGCACCGTCCTATGGCAAGCCGGCGCTGGTCTACGATCATCGTTGCGCCGGCAGCAAGGCCTATATGAAGCTCGCCGCGGAGATGATCCAGCGCGAGCGGGCAATCAGGAAGAGCGCGGCCTGACGAAATGTTCCGGAGGCGGTTTGAGTTGTCTTAACAAAGCCTCCTAACGAATTGAAACCATTTGATTATGGGTCATACAAGGTAGTGTTCTGGTAAGGTGGATTGCAGGCAAGTCCCGGGTTTCCGGGATTATGGCAAGGTCATACCGGCCATACCGGCGGGAGCCGGCAGACAGGCGATCCAGCCCGTGTTCAGGGCGCTGAGTGCCGGGACGTCGAGTGTTCCGGAAGTCGAGAGTTCAGGGCGTAGAGGGTTCTATGAAAGGCATTGGAAGGGAAGCGATGGCAATGGCAGAGGAAACCCCGAGCCGTCTTGGACGCGGTCTGGCGGCACTGATCGGAGAGGACACGGCTTTCGCGCTGGGCGACAAGGAAGCGCCGGCGCCCAAGGGCGTACGCGAGGTGCCGATCGAGTATCTGCGCGCGAACCCGTTCCAGCCGCGCCACACGTTCCGGCCGGAAGACCTGGAGGACCTCGCGAACTCGATCCGCGAGAAAGGCATCCTTCAGCCGATCGTCGTGCGGCCCGTTGCCGGTGCGGCAAACTCGTTCGAGATCGTCGCCGGCGAACGCCGCTGGCGCGCGGCACAGGCGGCGCAGCTTCATCAGGTGCCGGTGATCGTGAAGGAGCTGAGCGATGCCGAGTCGCTCGAAATCGCGATCATCGAAAACGTGCAGCGCGCGGATCTCAACGCTGTCGAAGAAGCGGCGGGCTATGAGCGGCTGATGCAGCAGTTCGAATACACGCAGGACAAGCTCTCCAAGCTCATCGGCAAGAGCCGCTCCCATGTCGCGAACACGCTGCGGCTGCTGTCGCTGCCGGACGGCGTGCGTGGGTTGATCGAAGAGGGCAAGCTCACCGCCGGCCAGGCCCGCCCGCTGATCGGCCATGACGATGCCGAGAAGTTCGCCCGCGAAATCGTCGCCAGGGGGCTCTCGGCCCGCGAGGCCGAAGCGCTCACCCGCAAGCCCGATCCGGCGGCCGCCTCGACCAAGCCGAAGTCGCTGCCGAAAGCGGAAAAGGACGCCGACACGCTGGCGCTCGAAAAGAACATCTCCGACCAGCTCGGCCTCAAGGTCGAGATCGCCTATTCGGGCGACAAGGGCGGCGAGGTCCGCATCGCCTACAAGACGCTCGAGCAGCTCGACGAGATCTGCCGCCGCCTCGCCGGCCGCACCGCCCAGAAGATGCATTGAGGAAACTTTCCGGGTACGGACGATTCTGCCCTCTCCCCTCGGGGAGAGGGAAGGGCGAGGGGGAGTCCCACCCGCATACCCCTCCATCGTCATTGCGAGCGAAGCGAAGCAATCCAGAGCGGCAAACTCCTCGTCAGCCATCCGGACTACCCTCCCCCTGTGGGAGGGTCGAACAAGCGTAGCTTGTTCGGGGAGGGGGGCTCCGCCATCCACCCGGAACGCGCTCCCCGTTTTCCTCGCCAACCCCTCCCCGAAACTTGCTTCGCTGACGCGCGCAACTTTCGACCCTCCCACAGGGGGAGGGTGGAGTGGCGACGGAAAGACCCAGACTTATCCTCCCTGTCACCCATCGGCACCGCCGCGCTGTGACATAAGAAATCCCCGCCGTGGCCGGCATGCCGTTGCAGCATTGCACAGGGGTGTGGCCGGGCGGCACGGAACGGCCTCGAGCGGGCAGGGCGCGCGCCCGTGAAACGCTCCGTGACGTTTTCATGACAGTTCGGTGACAGTCGGCCCCGTTTATCCCCGGTTGGGGTACCCGGATACCGCTTGCAGTGCCCGGTGCACGCGCGACTTCTTGTTTAGCGGCGCCCTGCACGGGCGGCATTTTGGTTTAGCGGCGCGCTGTCCGCGCGGCATTTTGGTTTAGCGGCGCGCTGTCCGCGCGCCTTGGGCAATCCGGAAAAGCGTCTGGCCGCAGATCGCCGTATCGGGCTGGCCGGAGGATTTGCATTGCCCCTCCGCCTCCAGCACCAGCGCCAGCGCACGGTCGAGACGCTTCCGGTTCCAGGCGCGCAATTGTCCTTGTACGGAATTCTTTCGGCTGAAATGGACCGGCGGACGGAAGCTCCGGATCGCGCCTTCGATGTCGCTGCCCGTTTCGATCCGCGCCGCCGCCAGGTGAAGCTGCGTCATGTGCCGCGTCAGCGCATTCAGGATCGCGATGGCATTGGTATCGGCCGCCTTGGCGCGCGCCATCGCCGTGTCGAGCCCGTCGAGGTCGCCGGTCAGCGCCGCGTCGATCACCTCGTCGAGGCTCGAACCCGCATTGTCGCCGACGCTCGCGCGCGCATCGTCGAGCGTCACCGTCCGCTTTCCGCCGTCCTCGCCGGGGCCCATATAGAGCACGAGCTTTTCCAGTTCGCTCTGCGTCACGCCGCGGTCGGAGCCGAGATTTTCGAGCAGGTATTCGAGCGCGGCCGGCTCCGGCGCCAGACCATTGGCGGCGAGCCGCTGACGGATCACGCCTTCGAGCGCTTCGGTGTTGTCGGCGTAGCAGGCGATCGCCGCCGCGTTCGCCGCGCCCTCGAACAGCGAGCGCAGCGAGGAGCGCGGACCGAGGTCGCCGGCTTCCACGAGCACCAGCGCATCGCCCGCCGGACTGCCAAGAAAACTCTCGAAGGTCTTCGACAGGCCGTCGGCCGCGCCGCGCACGCGCACCACGCGTCGCCCGCCGAGCATCGCGATCGACGCGGCTTCGTCGGAAAGCCGCGCGGGATCGCTCTTCAGGTCGCTGTCGGAAAGTTCGGCGATGCGGAACGGATCGGCGAGATCGTCCACCACCGTCTTCATCATCGTCTTGATGCGTTCGCGGACAAGTCCCGTGTCGGGCCCGTAGACGAGCACCGCCGCAACCTTCGGGTCGGGCTTCGCGGCGAAACGGTCGGCTTCCCTCGGAGAGATCTTCACCGCCGGGCCTCTAGCTGCCGGCGCTCGCCACGCGGTCGAAATAGATCGAGAGCTGCAGCTTGATGTCGCTCGCGATGGCCCGCGCGATGCGGCTCTCCGCATTCTGCGCGGCGACGATGTTGGCGAATTCCGACGAAACGCGGTTGTAGGAGGAGCGCGACCGCGCGGTGGAGCGCAGCACGGTCTTCTGCGTCGCCGTATCGATCAGGCGGAACGGCACCACCATGACGAGGTTCTTTCGCGTCACGTCCGCGTCCGGCTCGATGGCCAGGTCCTCGTTGTAGATGATCGGGGCGAGCTCGACGAGATAGGCCGGGCTCGCCGGCGGATTGCCGCTGCTCGAAAGCAGATCGAGCAGATTGTATTTCAGTTCGCGGCCAAGCCTGTCGTCCGGTGCACTGACATCGAGCCCGGCGAGATCGGCGACCACCGCGCCGACATTGCGGTCGGCATAAAGCGGCGTGAAGCCGCAGCCGGCGAGCGGCATCGCGAAGGCGAGCAGCAACAGCAGCGCGCCTGCGCACCGGGCGTCACGCCACGATGTTGACGATCTTGCCCGGAACGACAATGACCTTGCGGATGGCTTTTCCATCGATCGCCTTCTCCACTTTTTCCAGCGCGAGTGCGGCCCGCTCCACTGTTTCCCTGTCCGCATCCCGGGCGATGGTCAGCTCGTCGCGGCGCTTGCCGTTCACCTGAACGGCGATCGTGATGGAGTCTTCCACGAGGAGGGCCTTGTCGGCAACCGGCCATTCGGTGGCGGTCAGCGGTTCGCCATGGCCGAGCGCTTCCCAGCACTCCTCCGCGATATGCGGCATCATCGGGCCGACGATCTGCACAAGGATTTCCAGCGCCTCGCGCTTGGCGAAGGCGCCCTCCGGTGTCGCGGGCGTGAAGCCCGAAACCGCGTTCGCCAGCTCGTAGACCCGCGCGACGGCGCGATTGAAGCGCAGGTTCTCGAAATCCTCCGTGGCGGCCGCGAGCGCCTGGTGCGCGGCGCGGCGAAGCGCCAGTTCGTTTTTGGCGAAGGCGGCAGGCATCGCCGTTCCCTTCGGCGCGAGCTCTTCCTGCTTTTCCGTCACCATCCGCCAGAGGCGCTGCGTGAAGCGCCAGGCGCCTTCCGCGCCCTGGTCCGTCCACTGCACGTCGCGCTCGGGCGGGCTGTCGGAGAGCATGAACCAGCGCGCGGTGTCGGCGCCGTATTTCGCGATGATGTCTTCCGGATCGACCGTGTTCTTCTTCGACTTCGACATCTTCTCGACGGAGCCGATGGTCACCGGGTCGCCGCTGGCAACGTGCCTGGCGACGCGCTTGCCGTCGACCGTGTCGATGGCGACTTCCGACGGCGGCACCCAGCGGCCCTTCGCGTCGCGATAGGTTTCGTGGTTGACCATGCCTTGCGTGAAGAGGCCGGCGAAGGGTTCGTCGAGCGAGACATGCCCCGTCGCCTTCATCGCGCGGGTGAAGAAGCGCGAATAGAGGAGGTGCAGGATCGCGTGCTCGATGCCGCCGATATACTGGTCGACCGGCAGCCAGTGATCGGCGAGCGCCTTGTCGGTCGGCGTCGGCGCGTCCGGCGCGGTGAAGCGCGCGAAATACCAGGAGCTGTCGACGAAGGTGTCGAAGGTGTCGGTCTCGCGCCGCGCGGGCTTGCCGCAGGCCGGGCAGTCGACATCCTTCCATGTCGGATGCCGGTCGAGGGGATTGCCGGGCTCGCTGAAGTTCACGTCGTCGGGCAGCACGACGGGCAACTGGTCGCGCGGCACCGGCACGACGCCGCAGCTCCCGCAATGGATGATCGGGATCGGGCAGCCCCAGTAGCGCTGGCGCGAAATGCCCCAGTCGCGCAGGCGGTAGTTCACCGTGCCTTCGCCGCGCTTCAGCGTTTCGAGTTTCTCGATGGCGGCGCGTTTCGCGGCCGCGACGTCGAGCCCGTTCAGGAAGTCCGAATTGACCGCGACGCCGTCGCCCGTGAAGGCTTCCGTACCGGCGACGAGCGCCTCTCCCCATGAAGCGTCGTCCGCGCGGTCCTTCGGCGTCACGACCGGGATGATCGGCAGGTTGTATTTCTTCGCGAAGTCGAAGTCGCGCTGGTCATGTGCCGGGCAGGCGAAGATCGCGCCCGTGCCGTAGTCCATCAGCACGAAGTTCGCGACATAGACCGGCAGTGTCTTTCCCTCGATAAAGGGATGGCGCGCCTTGAGGCCTGTGTCGAAGCCCATCTTCTCCGCCGTCTCGATCGCCTCTTCCGAGGTGCCGATGCGGTCGCATTCGCGGATGAAGTCCTGCAGCGCGGGATTGTCCGTCGCGAGTATCTGCGTCAGCGGGTGGTGAGGCGACAGCGCACAGAAGCTCGCGCCGTAGAGCGTGTCGGGCCGCGTCGTGAAGATTTCGAGCTTGCCGTTGTCGCCCGGTGCGTTCTCCAGATCGAAGAAGACGCGCGCGCCTTCCGAGCGGCCGATCCAGTTCTTCTGCATCAGCCGGACCTTTTCCGGCCAGCGATCCAGCGTGTCGAGCCCCTCGAGGAGCTCGTCGGCGAAGTCGGAGATCTTCAGGAACCACTGCGTCAGCTCGCGCCGCTCGACGGCGGCGCCCGAGCGCCAGCCGCGGCCGTCGATCACCTGCTCGTTCGCGAGCACGGTGTTGTCGACCGGGTCCCAGTTCACCATGCTCTTCTTGCGGCTGACGAGACCCGCATCCAGCATGTCGAGGAAGAGCGCCTGTTCGTGGCCGTAATATTCGGGGTCGCAGGTCGCGAATTCGCGGGACCAGTCGATCGCGAGGCCGATGGCCTTGAGCTGCTCGCGCATCGCCGCGATGTTGTCGTAGGTCCAGCCCTTCGGATGGACGTTCTTTTCCATCGCCGCGTTTTCGGCCGGCATGCCGAAGGCGTCCCAGCCCATCGGGTGCAGCACGTTGAAGCCGCGCGCCTTGCGGTAGCGCGCGATCACGTCGCCCATGGTGTAGTTGCGGACATGGCCCATGTGAATGCGCCCCGACGGATAGGGGAACATTTCCAGAACATAATATTTGGGCCGGCCGTCAGTGCCGTCGCCGGTCAGGAAGTCGCCGCGCTCTTCCCAGAGTTTCTGCCATTTCGGCTCGACCGCACGGGCATTGTATCTTGTGGACATTGTCGTTCGGTGGCCTCGCGGGGACGCGAAGCGCCTTTTGAAGGGAACCGGTAGTCCGGTCTTACTTTTGTTCCGTCGCCTCGATCGTGTTGATGCGAAGCTGGCGGGCGCGGACGAGGATGGCGTTCTCGATCTGGAGCGAGGTGGCGTCGCCGACCTTGGCATCGACCCATTCGCCGCCTTCGGCCGCGCGCTCCTGGCGGAAAACCGCCACTTTCACGCCGTCGGCGCGGAGCCGCTTGTCGAGGATGTAGACCGTCACCTTGAAGCGTTCGCCCTGCGCCTTCGGGTCCTGGTACCAGTCCGTGATGATGACGCCGCCGAAGGGATCGGCGGAGGCGAGCGGCATGAAGGAAATCGTGTCGAGCGAGGCGCGCCACAGGAAGCTGTTGACGCCGATGCCGCCGCCGCCCGTGCTGTCTTCCTCCGCGGCGCCGCCGAACAGCGTCAGGCCGTCCTCGCCGAAGATTGATTCGCGCTCTTCGCCGGTCGGGTTGTTCGGGCCCTTGCCGGTCGGCTGGCCGGGGAAGTTCGATTCCGAAGGACCACAGGCCGACAGGCCGATCAGGGTGGCGCAGAGAAGCGCCGCGGCGGTCAGTTTCGCGCGTGTCAGTGGGAGATAGGTCATCGATTTACGGCAAGCCTCTCGCGTTGCGTCCCTCTGTCCGCCGGTTCTTGCGTTATCGCCCCGCGGAGAGCAAGTGATTTCGCTTTCCCGCCAGCGAACGCGGCGGGCGCGCCTTTATAGCGAGAGAACGCCTTGCGCCGCAATCATGCATATTCGCGGCTCACGGCCCCTTCGGAGGTCTGAAATAGCGGTCCCGGAATTCTCCCGACGCCCCGACTGTTGCCGGCAAGGCACACAAATCACCGCCAGGCGTCCGTAAACGGACAGCCTTCTCAGCGACGCACCGCGTTGCCCGGATCGCAAAGAGTCTGCATCATTGCTCACAGTATTGTCGCGGCGCCGGAGTGCCGTCTCCATCTTCATAAGGCTTTCGTTAATGTTCCCGGCGGATTTGTGCCCTTTCCGCAACATGATCTGACATTCCTTCGTCATGGGGAGAGGTTTGCTTGACCGAAGGCGGTTATCAACGGATTAATCGACATACGCGCTCGGGGGGCAGTTTCTTCAGTCGGCCCGGCGATGGACGCAGCCACGGGGGGTTTCTTTCCGATGGCTCGTACAAATGGAACAGCTCATAGCTGATACTGCGAGGAACACATGAAAAAGACTCTCCTTGGGACGACCGCTCTCGTCTCGGCTGGCCTTATCGCCGGCCCGGCGCTCGCGAGCGATCCGCTCACCGTTACGGTCGGCGGTACGGTCACTGCCGGTTTCTATGCGATCGACCATGACGATATCGGTGCGGTCGGTTTCAACGACACCGCCGTCAAGCTCGTCGCGCGCAACATCGACATCAATGCCGAAGGCACGCTCGACAACGGCATGGTTGCCGGTGTGACGGCGACGCTCTCGCTCGGCGATGACTGGAACTACAACGTCAACAATAACGATGCGACCTTCCGCGAACTGTTCGCCTATCTCGAAGGCGGCTTCGGCCGGTTCGAAATCGGCGGCACGGACGGTGCTGCGTTCAAGATGCACTACACCTCGCCCTGGTTCGTGCCGGGCAACGGTGTCGACAGCCCGAACATCCTCAACGTGAACACGGTCAACAGCACGATTCCGACGCTGACGGCTCTCGCTTCGACTCCGTTCTTCAGGAATGCGACGTTCTCCCTGATGGCGGCCGACGCGAACAAGGTGACCTATTTCACGCCGCGCTTCGCCGGCTTCCAGCTCGGCCTCTCCTACACGCCGGACGTGACCTATAACGGTCCGAACCCGAATGGCCTCGGTGTTGCGGCTTCCGGTGCCGTCGTCAATGACGTGGTCGAAGTGGCTCTCAACTACGCCGGTTCGTTCGGCAGCGTCGATCTCGGTGCGGACGGCTTCTATGTGTCGGGCGATGCGCCCACCGCCACGAACGGCGATCCGGAAGAAATGGGTGCCGGCCTGAACATCGGTTTCGGCGGCTTCACGCTGGGCGGTGCCTGGTACCAGTCGGAAGACCTGACTGTGACCTCGGTCGTTCTGCCTTCGGCCTCTGGCCTCGAAGAAGAAGTCTGGACGGCCGGTCTGTCCTACGCGACGGGTCCCTGGACGGTTGGCGTTGCCTATCTGACGGACGAGATCAGCACGCCGGGTTACTCGGCTGAGATCGAAACCTGGCAGACGGGTGGCGGTTACAATCTCGGCTCCGGCGTCGATGTGGGTCTCGACCTGCAGATGTCCGATGTCGACTACGGTGCTGCCGGATCCTACGACTCCATGTCGGGCGGTCTGGTGCTGTCGGTCTCGTTCTGATCGTAGCCACGATCGGTACATCGATAGAAGTTACGGAGAGCGGGCGAAAGCCCGCTCTCTTTGTTTTGCCGGGCCGCTTTGATAATACATATGAGAATGGCGGGACTGGCTGTGAGGAAGATACATGGGCGCTCTGATATGGCTCGCGTCGTATCCCAAGTCGGGAAACACGTGGATGCGAAGTTTCCTGCACAATCTGTTCAGGAACTCGGAGCAGCCGGTCGATATCAACGAAATCAGCGATTTCTGCCTCGGTGAGTCTGCAGCACAGTGGTATCGGCGGCATACCGATCGTCCGCTGAACGAGCTGACGCCGGAGGAGCTCGCCAAGCTGAGGCCGCTTGTTCACCGGGACTTCACGACCGTCTTTCCGGACTCCGTCTTCGTCAAGACGCACAATCATCTGGGGGAGTCATGCGGTGTACCTCTCCACACAATGGAGGTAACGGCAGGCGGCATCTACGTACTTCGCAATCCGCTCGACGTGGTGATTTCGGTCAGCCATCACTTTGGCGAGACCATCGACGAGGCGATAGAGCATCTCGCGAACGAACAATACATGGCCGGAAACATGGATTCCCATGTCTTCGAGCTTCATCGGTCCTGGTCGACTCACGTGAAAAGCTGGACCGAAAATCCGAGCCCGCAGCTTCTCGTCGTGCGTTACGAAGACCTGCTCCAGAAGCCACGCAAGTATTTCAAGCAGGTCGCGAGTTTCCTTGGATTGAATCCACCGCCCGCCCGATTGGAACGCGCAATCCGGAACTCCTCCTTCAAGGCGCTCAAGGCGATCGAACAGAAGAAGGGTTTCAAGGAGAAATCCAAGAAGGCGGACATGTTCTTTCGCGAGGGACGGTCGGAGCAGTGGCGCGACGTTCTGACGCCCGAGCAGGTGCGCCGGATCATCAGTGACCACTACGAACAGATGGAGCGGTTTGGATATATTCCGGACGACTATCGCGACGCTGTCCCCCAGAAAGCCGACGCTGTCTAGCGGCGCAACCGCACCGCAAGGTCAAAGATGGGAAAACTCCTCTGGATCGCTTCCTACCCGAAATCCGGCAACACATGGGTGAGAAGCTTTCTCTACAATCTGCTTCACAGGACGAGCGCGCCCGCCGATATCAATCAGCTCAACACGATGGCGCTCAACACGTCGTCGCGGCGATGGTTCGAGGAGGTTGCGTCGGAGCCGCTCGAAGAACTTGCGCCTGAAGAGCTGGCGCGGTTGCGGCCGCTTGCCCAGCAGCGAATGGCCGCAAGCAGACCCAATGCCATTCCGGTCAAGACGCACAACTATCTTGGCGACTGGTTCAACGTACCGTTGCATGAGATGGCGCTGACAGCCGGCGCCATATACATCATCCGCAATCCCCTCGATCTCGTTCTGTCGCTCGCGCCTCACCGGAGTATAAGCGTCGATCAGGCGATTGATTTCATCTCCACCAGAGGTGTGGGCACAAAGCTGGCCTCGAGCCATATGCCGGAGGTCTACGACACCTGGTCCAATCACGTGGCGAGCTGGACGGCGAAGAAAAGCGCTGCGCTTCTTGTCGTGCGCTATGAAGACCTGCTATCGCAACCGCTCAGCGCTTTCGGCGCGATTGCGCGGCTCGTCGGTGCGGGCGGTGACAGCGAGAATCTCGGCCGAGCGATCCGTCATTCATCCTTCTCCGTCCTCAGCGAGCAGGAAGAAAAGCAGGGATTTCGCGAGAAGCCCTCCAACGCCGAAGCCTTTTTCCGGGTCGGCAAGGCGGAGCAATGGCGGACCGAACTGACCCCGGACCAGGTTCGCCGGGTCATCTCGGATCACAGGGAACAAATGACCCGTTTTGGCTATGTGCCGGCGGAATATGTCTGACGGACGGTGTGTGCTTCCCGCGAGACATGGGACAGAACTTCGGTAAACCGTTTCCCTTTCAGGCAAACGCCGGCCAGTATGGATTGTTGATCGGCGCTATCGCCGCCTGCGCATGGTGGAAACAGCGAGGCCGGTAACAGGGGTCTCTCATTCTGAAGAAACTGTCTTCCTCAATTGCAGGCCAGAAATTGAAGCAGAGCGGGTGGCAACACCCGCTCTCCGTTTATTCGTTCCCGCCTCAGCGCGAAAGTTTCGGTACCAACATGCTGATCCCCGCGACACCAGCCGTGCCGGTTCCCCTCAGACGCCTAACATCCGCTTCGTTCACGATGCCGCCCAAGGCGTAAGGCGTCAGGCCAAGATGCCGTGCACGTCGCGCCAGATGAGCGAAACGGATGATGCCAAGCGGCTTTCCTTCGGGATGGCTCTTCGTCGGAAACACAGGGGAAATCAGCACGGCATCGACGCCTGCCGCCGCCGCCGCCAGAATAGCCTGCTCCGAGTGACACGCCGCGGTAACGGCGTGGTGCGCGTTGCTGCGGCCGGCGCGGCGTACATAGCCATTCTCATAACGACGATGGAGCGCACGCTCCGGAAGATGCAGGCCGTCGATGCCGATATGCGAGCCGGCTTGTGGACGGCCTGCTATCAGAAGAACGCTGCCCTTCGAGCGGACCAGAGCAGCGAGAGTTCGCATGCGTGAAGGACTGGCATTCTCGCCGTAAGCGCGCCATATCAATGCGCTTCCTCGCGGAAGGCGCTGCAACATCACTTCCGGAGCCGGAAACCGTTCAGGGTCCGTCATCGCTATCAGCGAAATCGAACCGGACCCTGCGGACAGATATCCGATGCTCCGTGCGATCTGCATTGCCTGTCTTCCCCGCTTGTCAGCGATCGGGTCGGACACTAGCCTAGCCGCCGCCTTCGATAACCGAGACTATGCCAATGACGAGCAACAATGCCAGTTCAGGCGCTTCTGCAGCGGAACGAATCGAGGCGGTTCGCAGCCGTATGAACGCGGCGGCGATCGACGCGGGCCGCCGGCCGCAAGATGTCGTGCTGGTGGCGGTGTCCAAGACGTTCGACGTGCCGGATATCGTTCCCTTCATCGATGCCGGTATCCGGGTGTTCGGAGAAAACCGGGTTCAGGAAGCCGCCAGCAAATGGCCGGAGTTGAAGGAGCGTCAGTCAGATGTGGAGCTTCATCTCATCGGACCTCTCCAGTCCAACAAGGTAGGCGACGCGGTTGGCCTCTTCGATGTTCTGCAAACGCTCGATCGCGTGAAGCTTGCAGAAGCGCTGACGCGTGCGCGGGACAAGGGTGCGCGTCTGCCCCGTCTCTTCGTTCAGGTCAATACGGGCGAGGAGCCGCAAAAGGCGGGCGTCATCCCTGATGAGCTCGATGATTTCATCGCCCGGTGCCAAAAGGAATGGCAGCTCGATATAGAAGGGCTGATGTGCATTCCTCCGGTCAATGAAGAACCAGCTCTTCATTTCGCGCTGCTTCAGAAGCTCGCACAGCGGAACGGGATTTCCGGACTGTCCATGGGTATGAGCGGCGATTTCGAAACCGCTATCAGGTTCGGAGCAACCCATGTTCGCGTAGGAAGCGCCTTGTTCGGGACACGGACCTAGCCTCGCTCGATCCGGATCGTGGTTTGCGCATCGCAAAGAGGCAGCACGGTCAGCATGTCCCGGAGGCGCAGCGCCACGCATCCTTCCGTAGGGAGAAGAGCGGCGCCGGCTTCCTTCGCGAGATGGAAGAAGATCGCGCTTCCCGCCCCCCGGACCACCGGATCGTCATTGTGTCCGAGGAGGACGACGAGGTCATAGAGATGATCGTGTCGCCACATGGCCTCGGCGCTTGCCGGGTAGGGCAGGCGAACGGGCCGGTTGTAGGCGGGGTCGCCCGGCGCGTCGCACCATCCATCGTCGGGTAATATCGTGGTGACCGGCAGTCCCGTTTCAGGTGCGGCAAGACGATCGGCACGGTAGCGGAGCGCGCGCAAGGGAAAGCAGCCAACCGGTGTGCCACCGTCGCCTTCGCGCTTTTTCTCTAAGAGCCCCGAACGTCCCAGCGCACAAGGGAGATCATGAGGCCCAATGCGCAGGCGTCCCAAGGTGCTGCCGGGAGCGGCAGTAACGAGAATCTCGCCGTCCGCGATGTCGTGAGGATCGCTCATGATCGTTCAGGAATGGTCCGGCGTTGGCTGCCCACGGCGGCGCAACGATGTTCTACGGTTGGCCGGCTGACTGCTTTTTCAGAGAATCATACTTGTCCATAGCCTGCTGCATGGCGCTCATCAAGCCCGCGTCCGCGAGAGGGGCAGGGTCTCTCTCGTCCGAGACCCCATCTTCGGTGCTTACGCCGGCCCTGGCCTCCTGGAGGGCGCCGGGATCGGCAAAGGATCCGATCAGTGCCTGAAACGCATCGGAGCTCAGGCGCGGCAAGGCCGGAGCGCTGGCGGAAGCCGCCCGGGCGAGCGGAGAGGAGGAAGACGCCGGCGCAGCGTGCGATGCGACGCGTTCTTCCCTGGGCGCGCCGCCGCTGTTGGCCACAGGCGATGCCGAACTGTCTGTGGAGGGTGTCCCGACAATGCTTGCCAGGATCCGGTCGCCGATTCCCTCTTCGCCATTGTCGGACACGGCCAGACTGAAAATGGAGGCAATGGCGCCGATGGGACCGCCATAGAGCAAGCCTCCGGCGACCCGGGCTTCCGGGTCGATGCCATCTCCCGTGAGGTGCCTGTAAGCTTCGGAGACGACCGGAATGTGCTGGAGCGGGTTCACGCTGTCCAGGAGGTCACCGAAGGTTATCCCGGTGCCCTCCGGCTCGCTGCTGTCGCGACGGGCCGCGCGCAGTTCTGCGAAGGCCGCCGAGGCCATGTTGTGTTTGCCGGGCTTCAGGTGAAGCGGGCTAATCTCTGGAGTGAGGTCGACCATGCTGTAATTGGAGCAAACATCGGGCCACCTCAAACGGGGCGGTCTTCGGCGGAATTTCTCTTGAACCATCCGGCTGACCGGCAAAAAATGCCGGGGCGGTGCCGGTCACGGCAAAGTTTACGCCTTCTTCGCCGAACTCCCTGCAAGACCTCTATGATTTTGGCCGCCCGGCCAAGCTATGGCACACTCCGCGCTCTGGATTTCGACCCGGCAGCGGCGTCGGCAAGCGACTGGACTCACGATGACGAAGAAATCAACGCCCAAGGATCCGGGTAAATCGTTCAGTCCGGGTGTGGCAGCACCCGGCAGGTTCGGTCCGACGGTCGGACTGCCGGCTTCGGCGATGGGGACGGGCCCGGCCAAGCCGACCGTCGCCGTACCGGGGGGAAACTCCCTGGGCGGATTCAAGCCGGGGGCGGGGCCGTCCCGCACGCCGGCCTCGCCGGCGGATATCACCCGTCTTCTTCAGCTTGGTGGCGGCCACCTGGCCGCTGGCCGGCTCGATCATGCGGGCAAGGCGGCGGCGGCCGTTCTCGGCGCGCAGCCAAAAAACCCCGATGGACTTCACCTGCTCGGACTTGTCGCGCTCGGCAAGGGCGAGCCTGCGACGGCAGAGAAGCTGATTTCGGCCGCTGCGGCTGCCATGCCGAAGCACGCGAATGTGTGGGTCAATCTCGGCAATGCGCAGAGAGATCAGGGAAAGACCGACGAAGCGGTGCTTTCATACCATCATGCCGAAATTCTGAAGCCCGATTATCCGGACGTCTTTCTCAACCGCGGGCAACTCCATCAGGAGACATCTCAATTCGCCGAAGCGATTGCCGATTTCGAACGCCTGATCGAACTGCAGCCCGATCAGGCCACTCCTTACCTGAGAGCGGCCTCTGCCGCAGCAGATGCAGGCAAGTTTCGAGAAGCGATCGCGTATTGCGAACAGGCAATCGAACGGCTTGATGTTGTTCCGCTGCAGATCGAAACGATTCTTGCAACGACGTATGAACGGCTTGGCAATCTCGATGAAGCCATCGACCGTGCCGAAAGTATTCTGGTCCGAGAGCCGGAGAATGCGGGGGCATTGCGGACCTGGTCCAAGGCCCGGCGGCGCCAGACCAGACAGAGCCCCGAACTTCTCGTCGAACTGAGACACCGCCTCGAGAAGGCCAATCCGGGACAGATGAAAAACGCCGACGCGCGTCTGGTCTATTCGGAGTTGGCTCAGATCTGCGACGAACAGGGAGATACCGAACAGGCATTTTCCTATTTTGTGCTCTTGAACGACAGAACGAGCCAGCTGCCGTCGTTGAAGAATGTGGATCGAACGAAGTTCATCGATGACCTGGATCAATTGCTCGGCGTATTTACCGCCAAGTTCGTTTCCGAGTGGAAGTCTTTGCCGGAGATAGAAATTGAACCGGGCCACGCGTCGGTGCCGGTGTTCCTCGTGGGTTTTCCGCGGTCTGGAACGACCTTGCTCGATCAGATACTTGATGCGCATCCCGGTGTTCAGGTTTTCGAGGAGATGCCGCTCCTGAGCAAGGTCAAGAAGGTGGCGTCATCATCCGGCTATCCGCTGTCTCTTGCGACCATGACGAAAGAGCTGAGAAACGATCTTCGGCAGGTCTACTGGAATGCACTCAAGGATGCGGGGGCCGACCTCGAAGGCAAGCTCGTCGTGAACAAGATGCCGCTCGATATTGCGCATGCCGGTCTTGTTTGTCGGGTTTTTCCGGAGGCGCGGTTCATCTTTGCCAGCCGGCATCCCGCAGATTGTGTGCTTTCCTGCTTCATGCAGGATTTCGTACCCAATGCCTCCATGCTCAACTTCCTCACTCTCGAAGGTTCAGCCCAGCTCTATGACCGGGTGATGACGTTGTGGGAGAGATATCGAGAACTGCTCCCGCTGAAGGTGCAGGAGGTGCGCTATGAGCGGTTGGTGGCAGATCTGCGCGCCGAAGTGGAGCCGGCGCTGACGTTTCTCGGTCTTGCATGGGACGATGCCGTGAGCGATCCGGCGGCACATGCTCTTGCACGGGGCACCATTCGCACGCCCTCCTATTCGCAGGTCACGCAGCCGATCTATTCGAGTGCGACGGAGAGGTGGCGGCGCTACGAGGCGCAGATGAAACCTGTGCTTCCCATACTCCGGCCGCATATCGAGCGGCTCGGATATGATTCCTGAAGGTCACATGAGCGGAACAAAGAAGATTCTCGTTGTCGACGATGACGATATTCTGCGCGGCTCTCTTGCCGAACAGTTGCAGCTTCATGAGGAATTTTCCTGCATGGCTGTCGCGACGGCGGCGGCGGGACTGGAACATGTGCGTGCGCATCATGTCGATCTGGTCCTGCTCGACGTTGGCCTTCCGGACATGGACGGCCGCGAGGTTTGCCGCTTGATGCGCAAGGCGGGCGTGAAAGTGCCAATCATCATGCTGACCGGCGCAGACACCGACTCCGATACGATCCTTGGCCTCGATGCGGGAGCAAATGACTACGTCACCAAACCGTTCCGTTTCGGCGTTTTGCTCGCGCGCATCCGGGCCCATCTCAGAAGTCACGAACAAAGCGAGGACGCGGTTTTCAAGATCGGGCCCTATTCCTTCCGGCCCAGCGCCAAGGTGCTGACCGATGCGCAGGAGAAAAAAATCCGCCTCACGGAAAAGGAAACCTCGATCCTGAAATATCTCTACCGCGCTGGTGCCAAGGTTGTCGGGCGCGACATTCTGCTCGCGGAAGTATGGGGATATAATTCCGGTGTCACCACGCACACGCTCGAAACGCATATCTACCGGCTGCGGCAGAAGATCGAAAAGGATCCGTCCAGCGCCGAGATACTGGTGACGGAAACCGGCGGCTACCGGCTGGTGCCCTAGGGAGGAGCGATGATGGAAAGCCCGACGGAGGCGGCCGATGTCGCTGAGCGCTTCTTTCGCGCGGTCGAGAAAGGCGATATCGACGAGGTCGGCCAAGTCTACGCACCCAGCGCGCGCATCTGGCACAACTTCAGTGGCCGCACCAGAGCGTCGAGGAGAACCTGAAGGTTCTCGGGTGGGTGGCGCATAAACTTTCAAACAGGCGCTACGACGTGCTGCGACGTGTCGCGATACCCGGTGGCTTCATGCAGCAGCATGTGCTGCGCGGCACGCTCTCCGACGGCAGCGATTTCGAAATGCCTGCCTGCATCGTCTGCCAGGTTGCGGATGGAAGGATCACGCTTCTCGAGGAATATCTCGATCCGGCTCAGGCCGAAGGGCTGCGGGCCTGAGCCGCTTAGGCGCGAGCGGTGAACGAGAGGGCGATAATCGTGCCGAGCGTGAGCGGCGTCCCGATGAGTGCTGCAATGAGAAGCGCGCCGGGGCCCCAGGCGACGACAGAGATCGCAAGGGCGAGAAGCAGGTTAATGACGAAAAGCGTGGGGCCGTCTATGCGGTCCATCTTGAACCTCGCGGTAAGCATCTGAACAGCCCTTCATCTGCCCCGGGCGCCGCCGTAATCCAAGCGGACCATTCGACGCAGGCGCCGCTTCAGCCGTCTTCACCCACATCCGCCGTGATGGCATAGGCCGAGACGAATTCGGGCGGCATGCGTGTCGCCCGCCCCGTTTCGATATTGATGCAGACAAAGTCGGTCAGGCCGCGCAGGAGGACTTCGCCCGTTGCGCCGTTCACCATCTGGAAGCGGCGCCGAAGTCGCAGACGGCCATCATTCGCCGTGATCCATGTGCCGACCAGTACGACATCGCCTTCCCGGCAGGCGGCGAGATATTCCAGTTCGTGCCGCCGCACCACCATGCCGCGATTGAACCGCGCATAGCTTTCGAAGTCGAGGCCGAGAGCCTTCGAGTGCTCCCAGGCAGTTTTGGCCATCCAGCTCAGATAGACGACATTATTCGTATGCTGAAAGTCGTCGATATGCTGCTTTTCGACCCTCGTCTCGTAAACGAAGGGGGCAGGCCAATCCCATTTCAACTCGATCTCTCCGGGCATTGTTTATCGCTCCCCAAGAAGGTCTCTACATAACCTCCGTCCGGTCTGCGTGCAAATCACCCGTCGAGACAGAAGATGATCTGTCCGTTATCCTGTACCCATGAGCCTCGAACCCGCCGTCGCGATGCTGCAACAGCTCGATCTTTTCGCCGGACTCGACCCAGTGCGTCTGGAGGTCGTCGCCTTCACATGCGAACGCCGGGAATATGCGCCGGGAGCGACACTCTTTGCCGAGGGCGAGGAGGCGGATTGTGCCTATCTTGTTCTTGGTGGTGAAGCAGTGATGCTCTCCCGCGACGATGCCGGCGGGCCGACGGCGCTGCGCCTTGACACGGGCGACCTCATCGGCGAAACGGCTCTGTTCGAACGCGTGAAGAGGCAGACAACGGTTCGTGCCGTGACGTCACTTCACACCTTGAGAATTGGACGGGACATGTTCCAGCGCCTTCTCGGCGAGTTTCCAGAGATGGCGGGTTCGGTTGCGATGCGGCTTGCGGACCGGCTCGATGCGGTGGCGGGTGAACTCGAAGCGTTGAGGGGCCGATTGGCGGTGCAGGGGAAAAAGGGCAAGGACGGAAATGAGTGAGCGTCAGGTGGAGACAAGGGAAGACTGGCCTCCGAACATCCAGGCCGTATTCAAGCGCATGGCGCCGGCGAGCCGCTATCTGGGGCTCGAAATTCTGGAAGCCGACAAGACGGCACGGACCGTCAAGGTGGCTTTCAATGCAAGTGATGAACTCTGCAACATGTGGGGCGGCATCCAGGGCGGCATGGTTGCGGCCATGCTTGACGATGTGATGAGCCTCGCGGTCGGCCTCGATCTCGAATGGGGTCAGATCTCGCCCACGCTCGAGTTGAAGGTTTCGATGCTGAATGCAGCACGTCCAGGCCGCATCATCGGCACGGGCCGCGTCATCAAGCGTGGCAAGTCGGTCGGCTTCATCGAAGGTGAACTCACCGATGAAGAGAGCGGCAAGCTGATCGCGACGGGAAGCTCGACCGCGACTTTCGTTACGCTGAAGAAGAAAGCGCCGGCAGCCGACGTTCAGACATAGGCATTCTTCTCGAAATATTGCCGGGCGGCCTTCGTGAGGTGCGTTTCGAAAAGCGCAAAGTGATGGCGGATGCCCGCATTGAGCGCGGCCTTGTCGAGTCTGACGACGCGGCGCGTTTCCCGGAGAAAACTCGGCCAGTACCGAATGACCATCCAGGTGTTATCCGCCAGCGGTGCCAACTCGTCTTCCGGCATATCGAGATGCCGTGCCTCGATCATGTGCCGGAAGAAGCGGATCAGCATGTCCGTCGTCATCTCGTATATCCGGTGAACCCTGTCCTCAAGCTCGGGTGAAGCACGGCCATATTCAGCCTGGTCGCGATAGAGGTACTGGTAGGTCCAGACTTCCTCGAACACCATGCGATTGAATTGTGCGTAGCTTTCGAGAACCGTCTCGGGTGATGAGGAAATGGCCAGGCGCCTGTCGATCAGCACGAAAAGCGCGAGCTGATGCGCGCTGACGAGGTCGCGTTTGGTTCTGAAGTGGTACCAGAGGTTGCCCTCCGAGATGCCGACTTCCTCGGAGATGCGGGCGGTGGTGACGGCGTCGTAGCCGTTTTCGTTGAAGAGCCGGAGGCTCGCGGTCAGAATTTTTTCCTTGGTCTTCGGTGCCATGCCGGTCTTTACCGTTCCATTGTTCTTATTTCCGCAGCGGAAGAGCGCGTTCCCGAGACCTTTCTAGCCCGGAGCCATCCGGGCCCACAAATGTTCGCCGGGCACCGTGCCCCCTTGCTCAAATAGGGTCAACACCCTAATATGGGGTATCTACCCTAAAGAGACGCCGCCGCCGGGCACCCCCCATTTCCGGAAGGCGGACAAGACGGTAGGAACCCCAGGAGCGGGCGGCGGCGAGGTGCTTCACCCCCGAAGGCTGGCCCCCAGCTAAAGCCTCAGCGTCGCGATTACCGGCGCATGGTCCGACGCCCGCTCCCACCCCCTCGCATCCTTGCGGACCTTCATCGAAACCGGTGCCTCCGAGAGGGCCGGCGTGACCCAGATGTGGTCGAGGCGCCGCCCGCGGTCCGCCGCCTCCCAGTCCTTCGCGCGGTAGCTCCACCAGGAATAGAGCTTCTCGGTTTCGGGAACGAAGCGGCGCATGACGTCCACCCAGTCATGCGAGGCGTAGAGTTCGTTCATCAGGTCGACCTCGACAGGCGTATGGCTCACGACCTTGAGCAACTGCTTGTGCGACCAGACGTCGTGTTCGAGCGGCGCGATGTTCAGGTCGCCGACAAGAATCATGCGGTTTTTCGATTTTGTCCGATGCTTGCCGAAAATCGATGTCATCTCTCTTATGAAGTCGAGCTTGTGGGCGAACTTCACGTTGACCTCGGGATCGGGCTCGTCGCCGCCTGCGGGCACGTAGAAATTATGGATGCGCAGACCGCCCGGCACGTCGAGGTCGGTTGCAATGTGACGGCAGTCACCTTTCTCGCAGAAATCGCGGCTTTCGATCTTCTTGAAGGGGATTTTGCTCAACGTTGCGACGCCGTGATAGCCCTTCTGGCCGTGAACGGCGACATGCTCGTAGCCTGCCTTCCTGATGTCCTTCATCGGAAAGGCATCGTTGACGCACTTGATCTCCTGAAGACAAAGAACGTCGGGTTTTTCTTCCTTCAGCAGTTTCTCGACGAGATTTATTCGTAGACGGACGGAATTTATGTTCCAGGTCGCTATCTTAAGGGTCAACTTGCTTTCCGCTTCCTGTGGTTCGTTCAGAAAATATTGAAGGTGAGGCCGGCGATGCCGATCGGCCAGCGCCCTCGCGTGAACAGCCCGAATTTGCGCCGGAACGGATGATCCTCTTCGGTTTCCACGATGAGCGACAGGGCGGCGCCATGCGCAGCGTGGAGGGCGGCGCCGGCGGCGGCATTCAGCAGTTCCTCGTCCTCGACTTCCCAGAAATGAGCTGCGTCGTGGACGGCGGCCTTGACGCGTTCGCCGAGCAGCGCGGAAACGTGCGTCATGGCGATGTTGAGCGCGTCCTCGCTCAAGATCTCGAGCGCGTCGGCCGCGAGCGCTGCGCGCAGGCTCTCCTCGGCTTCCCAGTGCGCGGGATCGACGTCGAAGGTCATGGCCGCATCGGCCGCTTCGGTCCAGTCGCGCAGCCGCGCGGGCTCCGCGTCCGGAAAGCCCAGACCGTCGAGATAGGCGCGCGCCAGCGCGCGGGTTTCGCGGTCGAGCGGGCGGCCGAGCCTGGAGAACCAGGGCATGTTGACCGCTTCCTCCCCGAACCGGCGCAGGCCCGCCAGGATCGGGATTTCGGCTTCGAGCGCGTCCAGCTCCGCGTCGGAGATCATCATGTACGGTTCGCTGGAATCGTCGAAGGGGCGGGACATGTCCGATGGTGCTTTGTCGGTGGGAGGGGGACTTTAGTCTCTTCAGGGCGCGCGGTGCAAAGGTCCGCACGAAAATGCGGATCACCTTTATTCCATAGACCGGTGGCGCAAAAAAGTTGCGCCCCGCCGGGGGGAGGCGAGGCGCAACCGCGCGACTTGCGCGTGGCGCCGGGAGGGGAAGACCGGCGCCGGAAGGGGGCTCGAAGCACCGCGGCGGGTGAGCGGGGGGCAGGTCACCCGGGCGGCATATACTCGGCCCTCATGATCAAGTAGATAAGTCCGGTATGGCGGACCTTCAATACGGCTTGTTTACATTCGTGAACTGTGGATTAACCAGGTCAAAAGGGGCCGAATCCCGGGTAATATCAACCGGTTATGGTCGAAACTGGTGCCGGAAGCCTGCCTGCGTCAAACCGCCGCAAGACTTCCGGCCCGGAAATCAGATCACACCAAGGTCCTTCGCCGTCAAATCGATGCAGCGGCGGGCGAGGGAGAAAAGCTCGTCCATCTCGTCCGTCGTGATCGTTAGCGGCGGGCTCAGCACCATCGTATCGCCGATGGCGCGCATCACCAGCCCGTTCGAAAAGCAGTGGTTCCGGCAATGGGTGCCGGCATCGCGTGCGCTCTCGAATTTGGCTCGGGTTTTCTTGTCCTTCACCAACTCAATAGCGCCCAGAAGCCCGACGCCCCGCGTCTCGCCAACAAGCGGATGATCGGCCAGTTCGGCGAGCTTCTTCTGAAAATAGCTGCCGGTTGCCCCACCTGCCTTCTCGACGAGCTTTTCCTTCTGGATGAGCTCAAGATTCGCGAGGGCCACGGCGCAAGCGACCGGATGACCTGAGTAGGTGAAGCCGTGTGACCATTCCTCGTCGGCGTTGAAGACGACGTCGCCGACGCGCTTACCGAGGCCAACGGCGGCCAGCGGCTGATAGCCGGACGAGAGACCTTTCGCCATGTTGATCATGTCGGGCTCGATGCCGAACGTGTCCGAACCGAACCATTGGCCCGTCCGGCCGAAGCCGCAGATCACTTCGTCGACATGGAGGAGCACATCGTATTTGCGGCAGATGCGCTGAATCTCTTCCCAATAGCCCTTGGGTGGAATGATGAGGCCACCCGCCCCCTGAACCGGCTCTGCGACGAAGGCCGCGACGTTTTCCGCGCCGAGTTCGAGGATCTTTTCTTCGAGGCTTCGCGCGGTCTTGAGGCCGTATTCCTCCGGCGTCATGTCGCCGCCTTCTGCAAACCAGTCCGGACAGTCGACATGAACGAAGCCGGGCAGAGGCAAGTCCGCCTGCGGATGGAGATGAGTGAGACCCGAGAGCGATGCCGCCGCGAGCGTGACGCCGTGATAGGACTTCTTGCGGGCGATGATCGTCTTCTTCTCGGGCTTGCCCATCAGGTTCCAGTAGTAGCGGATGATCTTTACCGCGCTGTCATTTCCTTCGGAGCCTGAATTCGCGAAGAAGAAGCGGTCAATTCCCTTGGGGCAGACTTCCGCCAGCTTGTCGGAAAGCTCGGCTGCATAGGGGTTCGTCGTCTGGAAGAAGTTGTTGTAGTAAGAGAGTTCCTTAAGCGCCTTGTAGCCGGCGGCGGCGAGTTCCTCTCGGCCATAGCCGACCTGCACGCACCACAGGCCCGCCATGCCGTCGATCATGCGCTTGCCCTCGCTATCGTAGAGATAGACGCCCTCGGCATGGGTGATCACGCGCGCACCCTTCTGCGCGAGGTCCTTGTGCGTCGTGAAGGGATGGAGGTGATGGGCGGCGTCCATCTCCTGCCAGCGTTTGGTCTGATTTGAAATAGAGGCGGTTTGCGACATCTCGTCTGCTCCGGTTCCGATGAAAACGACTGGACGGAAGGCGCGGGGCCCCTGGGGGGCGCCGCGCGGGAGCAGGCTTAGGGATTGTAGCCGATGCGGGCGCAGAGGATCAGCAGTTCCTGCTTGCTCCTCGGCGAGACGAGAAAATGTACTGGGCCATTCATGGGTGAAGGTTATCCCAATCGGCCGTCACGGCCAAGCAAGGGGGGTCAGGCAACACTCTCGAGGTGCCTCGCCAGGGTCTCGCGAACTCGTGTCCGGTTCCGGCTCGTCGGGTTGATGGCCGCTTCGAGGCCGAGGCCGTTCACGATGCCGACAAGCCGCTCCGCCTCATAGGCGGCATCGGCGGAGGGCGCAATTTCGCGAATGAAAGGCAGGATCGAGGCCCGCCACCGGTCGTGCCGGTCGTCGTTTTCCTTCGCCAGCGTCCTGTCGGCCGCCGCCGCTCCCCAGAACGCGATCCAGATCTTCCATTCCCTCAGGCGGGCATCGTCGAGCGGCAGGGTCTCTTCCAGCATGCGGAGCAGGCGTTGCCGAGGCGTCCCATCGGCGGCCCTTGCCACTGCCATGCGCGACGCGGCGGCGTCGTACACGGCCCGCAGCGCCGCCAGAACGAGTTCCTCGCGATTGGCGAAATAGTGGGTCAGGCGGCCTGTGGTGCAATCGGCAGCGGCCGCGATCTTGCGCATCGTGACGCCGTCGAGGCCTTCACCGGCAATCACCTGCCAGCTTGCTTCGACAATTTCCCGGCGTCGGGTGTCATGGTCCACGATCTTCGGCATGCCGGAAATCTAATCCTGATCTCTTCTTTACACAACATGTGTTTTGTAATAATTCTTTGCATAACAGACGTTGGCCAAAGGGAGGCGATCATGTACGAGTTTCTCGAGGGGCTGTTGCACATTCGCGATGTCGACCAGATCTGGATTCTGCTCGGCCTTATCGGCGTCGATGTCGGGCTGACATGGATCCTGCGGAAGAAATATTACGAGATGGCGGATTCCGCCTGCTCTATCGTCATGGCGCTGCTCTATGCCGCGACCATCGCCCTGTCGGCCGCGACGGTGCTGGCGGCGCTCTACTGGGTGCATCAATTCGCGTTCCTCGACATCGACTGGACAAGCAGCGTCGCGCTCATCCTCGCGGCCTATGTCATCATCGATTTTCTTTTCTACTGGTATCACCGTGCGATCCACGAGGTCCGCTTCGGCTGGGCCGCGCATGTGAACCATCATTCGAGCCAGTATTTCAACGTCGGGACGGCGCTCCGTGCGTCCTTTGTCGAAGCCTGGCTCGAACCGCTCCTCTTCATCCCGGCGGTCCTCATCGGCATCGATCCGGTGATGGCGATTGCGCTCCTGTCGATCAACCATCTTTATCAGTACTGGCTTCATACGCGGCATATCGGTAAGCTCGGCCCCGTTGAATGGGTGATGAACACGCCCTCGCATCATCGCGTCCATCACGGCTCCAATCTGCAGTATTGCGACAAGAATTATGCGGGCACCTTTATCGTCTGGGACCGGCTGTTCGGAACGTTCGAGAAGGAAATCGAAGAGCCCGTCTTCGGCATCCGCTACCAGCTCGAAACGCGCAATCCGGCGAAGGCGACCTTCCACGAATGGGTCGCAATCGTGAGCGATCTCAGAAAGGCGCGCTCCTTCCGCGAGGCGATGGGTTATCTCTTCGCGGCGCCGGGTTGGGCGCCCGACGGCAACGGCGACACGACGCGCGCGCTGCAGGCGGAAATGAAGCGCGAGCAGCTTGCGGGGAAGGTTACCGGCTGAACGGTTACACGTTCAGCAACAGGTGCTCGCGCTCCCAGGCGGAGATGACCTGCTGATAGGCTTCGTGTTCGGTAAGCTTCACATCCATATAGAGCGTCACAAAGTCGGCTCCGAGCACTTCCTTCAGTTCGGTTGCGGTGCGCAGATTGTCGAGTGCGTCGAGCAGATGGCGCGGCAGCGCGTAGCGCTTGCTGTCATAGGCATTGCCCGTCATTTCCTTTGTCGGCTTCAGGTCGTTCTCCATGCCGATATAGCCGCAGGCAAGCGACGTCGCGATGGCGAGGTAGGGGTTTGCATCGGCACCGGGAACCCGGTTCTCGACGCGCCTGCCCTGCCGCTTGGCTTCCGGTACGCGCAAACCCACGGTGCGGTTTTCGTGACCCCAATGCGTATTGATGGGTGCGGCATGATCGCGAACGATGCGGCGATATGAATTGACGTTGGGCGCGATCAGTGCCATCGCGTCGGGCAGATATTTCTGCAATCCTGCGATATAGGCGAGGAAGAGCTTCGTGTCCTTGCCCTGCTTGGTGGCGAAGAGATTGTCGCCCGTCTCCGCACTCACGATCGACTGATGAATATGCATGGCGCTTCCAGGCTCGCCCTCGTAAGGCTTCGCCATGAAGGTCGCGTAGATGCCGTGGCGCAGCGCCGCCTGCCGCATGGTGCGCTTGAATAGAAAAGCCTGATCGGCGATCTCGAGCGGGTCGCCGTGGTCGAAATTGATCTCGACCTGAGCGGCGCCCGACTCATGGATCAGCGTGTCGATGTCGAGGTCCTGCGCTTCACAGAAATCGTACATGTCCTCGAAGATCGGATCGAACTCGTTCACCGCGTCGATGCCATAGGACTGGCGCGCTGTTTCCTGGCGGCCATTTGCACCGACCGGGGGCTCGAGCGGGTAGTCAGGGTCGATGTTCTTCGCTGCGAGATAGAATTCGATTTCGGGCGCGACGACGGGCACCCAGCCCTTCTCCTCGAAAAGCGCCAGCACACGCTTCAGCACATTGCGCGGCGCGATGGGTACCGGTGTTCCGTCCCGGTAGTTCGCGTCGCACAGGATCTGTGCCGTTGGTTCGTCGTACCACGGCACGACGCGCACCGTGCCGGGATCGGGATCGAGGATGATGTCGGGCTCGATATCGCCGAGGAAATCGCTGTCGACATAATCGCCCGTCACGGTCTGGCCGAAAATCGATTCCGGCAGTTTCAGCGAGCGGTCGTTGAGGCCGGAAATGAACTTCCGTGTCGGGATGATCTTTCCGCGCGCGATGCCGGCCATGTCCGACACCATGCACTCGACTTCCGTGATCCGGCGATCCTTAAGCCACTTGACCAGATCTTCCGTGTTCGCGACCTTGTCTTCCTTCTCGCTGCCCATCGCCATGGGACACCACTCTTTCCTTGTCAGCGTTCGCGGCGGCAGCCTCGCGCACCGCGTCTCCAAATGCCCGGAACAGTTTCTGCGATACCGGGTTCTCCCAATATTTCCATTCGGGATGCCATTGCACGCCAAGCGCAAAGGCGCTCGCGCCGCGAACCTGAACCGCTTCCACGGTACCGTCGGCGGCCCTTCCCTCCGGGCTCAGGGCGTCGGCGACGCGCGCCACCCCCTGGCCATGCAGCGAGTTTACCGCAATCGTCCGTGTGCCAAGCAGCTTTTCGAAAATACTTCCCTCTTCGAGAACGACGTCATGCGCGGGGCCGTACTGGACGTCGAGGGGATCGTCCTTCTTTTCGCGATGGTCGAAGCGGGGCGCATAGCCTGACTCGGAGGGCATCTCTTCCAGGTGCTGGTGGAGTGTGCCGCCATAGGCGACGTTGAGCTCCTGAAATCCCCGGCAGACGGCGAAAAGCGGTACAGAACGCTCGACGGAGGCCCGGATCAGTTCCAGCGTCAGTGCGTCGCGCTGACGGTCGAGCAGCACCCCCTCGCGAGGCGCCGTGCCGCCGTAGTTCTCCGGATGGACGTTCGAGTGCGACCCGGTGAGGAAGATGCCATCGCATAGCGCGAAAATCTCCTCAAGACGCTTTTCCGCCTCGCCAAAAGGCTCCCTTGGAACAGGAAGCAGGACGGGCTGGCAATCGGACCCTCCGTCCACCGCAGCGAGATATTTCTCGCCCACGGCATGAAACGGGTGGGGTCCCAGCATCTTCACGTCACAGGGTATGCCAACGATGGGCCGCCGGAGCGATTTTCTGGTCATGCTGATCACAAGTATCCGCGCCCTCCGCAGCCGGTCAAGGCAGGGCGCGGGGTGGAAAGGCTTCCGTGTCGAGGATAATAGACGCGAGGACGCGACGCCAGTTCGAGCCTAGCGGGGACCGATCTGGGGGCGCTGGTTGTCGCGCAGCACGAAGAGCGCGTTGTCTGCCCGGATGCCGGTCTCGACATTGCGCAGGGCCACCGTCGTCTGCAGGCCCTGCGCGTCTGTGACGACCCACTGGCGGAGCTGCATGCGGGGCTGATCGAAAATCAGCGTGATCTGGCCCGGCGCCTCGCCCTTGCTGTCCGCAAGCGTGACGAGAAGAGCGCCCGGTTGCGTTTCGACATTCAGGACGCGCGCGCTTTCGCTGAGGTTGACGTTCTCGGCGAGCAGGAGGCTCAGCGGGGTCGAGGCAATGGGATAGCGCTGCGCGGGAGCGGAGCTGTCCTTCACCGCAACCCAGGTGCCGTCCGCGACGACGAGCAGGTTTTCCGGCGGCTCGTATTCGAAACGAAGACGGCCTGGCCGGCGCAGATAGAACTTGCCCTCGGCGACAGAGCCGTCCGGGCCTACCTGCAGGAAGTCGCCCTGCATGTCCTCGAGGGAGGAGAGGTAGGCGCTCGCTTCCGCAAGTGCTTCGCCGTCTTCCTTGTCGAGCCCGGCCTGTGACGGCGCGGTGTCCGTGGCCGTCATGCCGTCGGTCGTATCGGCCCGTGCCTGTCCGCCTGCCGTAAGGAAGGTCACGAAAAGCAATCCGAGCCCGATCAGGGCTGCGGCAAGCAACATGCGCTGCCGGTGACGGTGGTTCTGGTCGAAGTCTCTCATGAGCAGGATCATGGCGGGCCTTTGTGGCGAAATATGGCGTCCCGGAAGGCGTTTTGGCGGCGTTTGGTGGACACCGGGTTAACCGTGGAAACGCTTGCTGTTCAATGGTCTCCGACGAGAACTTCGCGCTTTCCCTGATGGTTCGGGGGGCTGACGACGCCCTGTTCTTCCATAAGCTCGATCAGCCGCGCGGCCCGGTTGTAACCGATCTGCAGGCGGCGCTGGATGTAGCTCGTCGAGGCGCGCTTGTCGCGTGCGACGATGGCGACGGCCTTGTCGTAGAGATCGTCGCCCGACCCCGCGCCGCCGTCGAAGGCAAAGGGATCGTCGCCCTGCTCTTCTTCCGCCGTGATCGCCTCGAGATATTCCGGCACGCCCTGCTTCTTGAGAAAGGTCACGACCTTCTCCACTTCCTCGTCGGAAACGAAAGGTCCGTGTACGCGGCGGATACGCCCGCCGCCCGCCATGTAGAGCATGTCGCCCTGCCCGAGCAGCTGCTCGGCGCCCTGCTCGCCGAGAATGGTTCGGCTGTCGATCTTCGAGGTGACCTGGAAGGAAATGCGCGTCGGAAAGTTCGCCTTGATGGTGCCGGTGATGACGTCGACGGAGGGGCGTTGCGTTGCGGTGATGATGTGGATGCCGGCGGCGCGCGCCATCTGCGCAAGGCGCTGCACGGCGGCCTCGATCTCCTTGCCCGCCACCATCATCAGGTCAGCCATTTCGTCGACGATGACGACAATGAAGGGCATGGGCGAAAGATCCATCTCTTCTTCTTCGTAGATCGCCTCGCCCGTTTCCTTGTCGAAACCGGTCTGGACGGTACGGACCAGAACCTCGCCGCGCTCGTTCGCTTCCACGACTCGGGTGTTGTAGCCGTCGATATTCCGTACACCGACCTTCGACATCTTGCGGTAACGGTCTTCCATCTCCTTGACGACCCATTTGAGCGCCACGACGGCTTTCTTGGGCTCGGTCACCACGGGCGAAAGGAGATGCGGAATGCCGTCATAGACGGAGAGTTCCAGCATCTTCGGGTCGATCATGATGAGCTTGCACTGGTCTGGCGAGAGCCGGTAGAGCAGCGACAGGATCATCGTATTGATGCCGACCGACTTGCCGGAGCCGGTGGTGCCTGCAATCAGGAGATGCGGCATGCGTGCAAGATCGGAAAGAACCGGCTCGCCACCAATATTCTTGCCGAGCGCAAGAGAGAGTTTCGAGCTCGAGTTCTCGTACTCCTGCGTCTCCAGAAGCTCACGAAGATAAACCGTCTCGCGCCGTGCGTTCGGCAGTTCGATGCCGATGGCGTTGCGGCCCGACACGACGGCGACGCGGGCGGATACGGCACTCATCGACCGGGCAATGTCGTCGGCGAGCGAGATCACGCGCGACGATTTGATGCCCGGTGCGGGTTCGAGTTCGTAAAGCGTCACGACGGGGCCCGGGCGCACGGAAATGATTTCGCCGCGGATACCGAAATCGTCGAGCACGGATTCGAGCAGCCGCGCGTTCTGCTGCAGCGCGTCGTCGGTGAGTTGCGCGGCGGCGCTCGATGCCTTGGGCCTTGTGAGAAGGCTCAGCGGCGGCAGCTGGTAGTCGCCCGCCGGCTCGAGCGGCAGTTTGGGTTGCGCTTCCCGCGCGGCGCGCTTGGAAGGTTTCGTCGGTTTCGCGGTCGAACGGTTCACGCGTGGTGCCGGTTTGTCCGACCATGTCGGCTCGACCCGTTCTTCGGCCCTTTGCCGTTCGCGGCGGCGGGCGCGACGTTCGGTTGCACTCTCCTCGTCGTTCCGGCGGCCGAACGTGGCGAGGCGTCCCTGCCGCGCCGCTTCGATTTCGTCTGCGCTCAGCGGTGCGTAGTCGCCGCGCCGAAGCAGGCGGTCGCCAAGATCGCTGATGCTGTCGCCGATCGTCCAGGCAATGACGCGCAGCCGGCTCGGTTCGACGTCAGGGCGGCGGGGACGCGGAATGTCTTCTTCCTCCGCCGATGCGCGGCGGCGCGCCCGGGTGCCGCCGGGGTAGCGCCGTTCGGTCTCCTCTTCCTCCGCTTTTTGTCGGCCGAGACTGCGCAACCATGCCGCTCCATTGCGGAGGTCGGCGAGTGATGTTTCGGTGGCGTAGAGAGCGAGAAAAAAGGTAACGGGTGCCGCGAACAGGGCCGTCAGCACATAGGCCGCGGCCTCTCCCGTCAGCGGTGCAAAAAGGCTGAGACCGAGAGCGGCCAGCGCGTCGCCGAGTACACCCCCCAGACCCAGCGCCAGCGGCCAGAAGGCGAAGCGCGGCAATGCGCCAAAGAATGTCGCAGCGGCGAGCGTGCACACGAGCCACGCCGCGACACGAAAGACGATATGGCCGGGTACCCGATGCGAAAAGGCGCGCAGTCCCCAGACGAAAGGCGGCAGCAACAGAAGGATGCAGGCAAGACCCAGTGTCTGCAGCAGAATGTCGGCGGCATAGGCGCCGGGAAGCCCCATCCAGTTGCCGGGTGCGCGCGTCGTCGCGTTGTTGAGGCTCGGGTCGTCGATCGACCAGCTCAGCACGGAGAAGATGCCGAAGCCGGCAAGTACCATGAGCAGAACGCCCGCGCCTTCCACGACGCGGCGCGCCAGGAAGTCGTTCACTGCCGGGGGCAGGTAGGTCAGCGGATTGACGATCCACTTCCTCACGCGCTCGTTCCTCCGATGGGCCTTCGCCGTCTGCTTGCGGGATGCCGCCGCCCCGGCTCTGCCGCTCTTTCGCGTCTTGCCGCGGCCTTGCTTCGCCGGCGAACCGATCACAACACCTCCGCCATGCGCGAAAGTGCTTCGCCTGTTTCGGCTTCGCCGTCGACGAGTGCGACGCGGATATAGGCCGCGCCGGGGTTGCCGCCGGGGCCATAGGGAGAATCTTCGCGCGAGAGATAGGCTCCGGGCAACACTTTCACGCCGCCGCGCGCCCAGAGTTCGCGCGCGGCCGCCTCGCCATCGCCCACGTCGAGCCAGAGAAAGAAGCCGCCGGGCGGACGATAGAAGCCGAAGCGGTTCCCCAGGATCCGTTCGGCGGCGTCGAATTTGGCGCGATAGAGATCGCGGTTCTCTTTCGCGTGGGCGTCGTCGTTCCAGCAGGCGGCGGCGGCGGCCATCAGCGGCAGGGGCACCTGCGGCGCCGCGATGTTGCGGAAATTGCGGAAGCGCTGCATCAGCCCGGCGTCGCCCGCGCAGAAGCCGGAACGCAGACCCGGCAGGCTCGATCGTTTGGAAAGCGAGTGAAAGACGATGATGTTGGCGAAGGGGTCGCCCTCCCCTGTCGCCATGCCGAGTGCTGCCTGCAGCGCGCCGGCGGGCGGTTCGCGGTCGTAGATGTCGGCATAGCACTCGTCGATTGCGAGCGTGATGCCGTGCTGGCGGGCAAGAGCTATCAGCCGCGTCAGATAGGTTTCGCTCGCTACGGAGCCTTGCGGATTGGCGGGGCTGCAGAAATAGATCATCGCGGTGCGCGCGAGGAGGTCTTCCGGCAGGGCCTCGAAATCCGGCAGGAAGCCTGTATCCTTCGGAGCGGCGATGTAGATGGGCTCCGCGCCGGCGGCGAGGGCGGCGGCGGCATAGCATTGATAGAACGGGTTCGGCATCAGAATCGCAGGTTTTCCGCCCGCTTTCTGCAGCGGAGTCGCGACCTGGGCGATGTTGAAAAGGGCCTCGCGGGTGCCGTTGACGGGCAGGATCTGTGTCTCGGGATCGAGGGCGCGGCCCTTGCCGATCGCGTCGGAAATGCCGTAGCGCCGGCCGAGCCAGCCGGCGGCGGCATTGCGGAATTCCGGGGTGCCGATGATGGGCGGATATTTGCCGAAAAGCGCAGAATTCCGGGAAATTTCGTCCATCACGAAGGACGGAAAGGCATGCTTCGGCTCGCCCAGCGAGAGCACCAGAGGCGGCTTGCCGGGTTCGATTCCTTCGATGAGCGCGTTGAGGCGCGGGAAGGGACTGTCGGGCAGGCCGTCGAAACGGGAGGCGGGTGTGGTCACTGTCGCGCTAGGTCCTGTGGCGCACCGGCGCCGCGCCGCAAGATGTGCGGAAGCCGGGGATAAGGGTCGGCGCGATCTTAACCGTGGGGGGCGAAGCGGTCCAGTGCCGCGGACCGCTTCGCCCGGTGGAAAAAGCTGTGGAATTCCCGCGCCTTATCCACACAATTGGAAGCAAATATTTAACGGTGTCTTAAATCGACTGTCACCGAACTGTCACAAAAACGTCATATTACGCGCTTCAGCGTTGCGGCACGTCCGCCTCCGGGTTCGCGCCGATTCCATGGATCGCGAGATCGGCACCCCGGTGTTCGTCCTCGAGGTCGAGCCGGATGCCGATGGACACTTTCAGGAGGCCGTAGACGGCGAAGCCGGCGATGCCCGCATAGAGCGCGCCGCCAAGCGAGCCGACGAGCTGGCTTGCGAAGGTGACGCCGCCAAGACCGCCGAGTTCGGTCAGACCGAAAATCCCCGCCGCGATGCCGCCCCAGAGACCGCAGAGCCCGTGCAGCGGCCAGACGCCGAGCACGTCGTCGATCTTGAAGCGCTGCTGGCAGGCCTCGAACATGACGACGAAGAGCGCGCCCGCGACCGCGCCGACCACGAAGGAGCCGGCGGGGTGCATGATGTCGGAGCCCGCGCAGACGGCGACGAGACCGGCGAGCGCGCCGTTGTGGATGAAGCCGGGGTCGTTGCGGCCCGCGACCAGCGCGGCGATGATGCCGCCCGCCATCGCGAGCAGCGAGTTCATGGCGACGAGGCCGGAAATGCCTTCCAGCGATTGGGCGGAGACGACGTTGAAGCCGAACCAGCCGATGCAGAGCAGCCAGGAGCCGAGCGCGAGCCACGGGATCGAGGAGGGCGGGAAGCCGACGAGCCTGCCGTCCTTCGTGTAGCGGCCGGCGCGGCGGCCGAGCAGGATGACGGCGCCGAGCGCGAGCCAGCCGCCCACCGCATGGACGACGACAGAGCCCGCGAAATCGTGGAAGGGCGCGCCGAGCGCGGTTTCGAACCACGCCTGAATGCCGTGATTGCCGTTCCAGACGAGGCCCTCGAAGAAGGGATAGACGAGACCGACCACGATGGCGGTCGCCATCGCCTGCGGCCAGAAGCGGGCCCGCTCGGCGATGCCGCCGGAAATGATGGCGGGGATCGCGGCGGCGAAGGTGAGGAGGAAGAAGAACTTCACCAGCGACAGGCCCTGCGGCCCGTATTCGGCGCCCTCGAGCGTTTCCGCGCCGCTCAGCACGGCGGCGTTGACGAAGAAGGTCGTGCCGTAGGCGACCATGTAGCCGACGAGGAAATAGGCGACGGTCGAGACGGCGAAGTCCGCGAGGATCTTCACCAGCGCGTTCACCTGGTTCTTGTGGCGGACGGTGCCGACTTCGAGAAAGGCGAAGCCGGAATGCATCGCGAAGACGAGAATTGCGCCCATCAGGATAAAAAACACGTCGCCGCCCGCGCCGAGGCCGGCGCCGGCACTGTCCATCGCTTCCATGAAGGATCTCCCTTTCGTTGCCACCGTGAGCCCGGCCGGGTTTGTTGTTTCCGGATACCGGGTGCCCGGCCGCCTGCGCCTCGAGGGGCGATGCGGCCTGATTATTCAGCGACATGCACAATCAATATGCATGCCAGCCGCACGGGCGGATGCAGGGCGCTGCAGATCAGGGAGTTCTGCCGAAAACCGCGCTCCCGTCAAAGCGGTGCGCGTTCAGACTGCCTATCGATTGACCTCAAATATGAGGCAATCGGATTAAATGGTGGGCAAAACGGAAAACCGCGGCATCCGGATGTCATCCGGGCCGCGGACAAAAAAGGAGCCCGTAGAGGGGATCTGCGGGCTCCAGTGTCACCGCCGGTCCCCGGAAAGTGGTGGCAAGGGGTTCCGACGGCCGTGGGAGAGAGGCGGGGGCCCGAGGGAAGGGCCCCCGCCGGAGAGATACGCGTCAGCTCGTGGTGAACTCCGGATAGGCTTCGACACCGATTTCGGCCTTGTCGAGACCCATCATCTCTTCCTCTTCCGAGCAGCGGATGCCGATCGTGAAGCGGAGAGCAAGCCAGAGAACGAGGCTCGACACCGCGACGAAGATGCCGATGGAGATCACGCCCGTCGCCTGGATGGCGAAGCTCGTGTCCGCGTTGGTGAGCGGAACGGCCATCGTGCCCCAGATACCGGCGAAGAGATGGACCGGAATGGCGCCCACCACGTCGTCGATGTGGAGCTTGTCGAGGAGCGGAACCGTCAGCACGACGATCACGCCGCCGATGCCGCCGATGCCGAGCGCCCAGCCGAGGGTAGGCGCGAGCGGTTCGGCGGTGATGGCGACGAGACCGGCGAGGGCACCGTTCAGCGCCATCGTGATGTCGACCTTCTTGTAGAGAAGCTGCGTCAGGACCATCGCGGCGACAACACCCGCCGCAGCGGCGATCGTCGTGTTGATGAAGATCGTCGACACCGCGTTGGCATCGTCAACCGTGCCAAGCGCGAGCTGGGAGGCGCCGTTGAAGCCGAACCAGCCGAGCCAGAGGATGAAGGTACCGAGCGTCGCGAGCGGCATGGAGGAGCCGGGCATCGGATTGACGCCGCCACCCTTCACATACTTGCCGAGACGGGGCCCGAGGATCAGCGCGCCCATGAGAGCGGCCCAGCCGCCCGTCGAGTGCACGATGGTCGAGCCGGCGAAGTCGGAGAAGCCCATTTCGCTGAGCCAGCCGCCGCCCCACTGCCAGGCGCCCTGGATCGGATAGATGACGCCCGTCAGAACGACGGTGAAGACCAGGAACGGCCAGAGCTTGATGCGCTCGGCGAGCGTGCCCGAGACGATCGAGGCCGCGGTGGCCACGAACACCATCTGGAAGAACCAGTCGGAAGCCGAGGCATAGCCCGAAGCGTCCGTACCCACGCCGCCGGAATCGTCGACACCCCAGAGCGAGATGGAGCCGAAATAGCCGCCATCGACGCCGTCATACATGAGGTTGTAGCCGATGAGGTAGTACATGATGCCGGCAATGGAGAAGAGCGCGATGTTCTTCGTGCATTGCATGGCGACGTTCTTGGAGCGGACAAGGCCCGCTTCAAGCATGGCGAAGCCGGCCGCCATCCACATGACGAGGAACCCGCCAATCAGGAACAGCAGCGTGTTGAAGATGTAAGCCGTTTCAGGCCCACTCAGAGTGAATACCTCTTCCTCGACTTCCTGCGCGAACGCAGGAGCCGTCATGGCCAGCACGGCGAGTCCCGCCATCCCCGCCAAGCGTGTGTATCGTCCAGTCTTGGTCATCGTTCCTCTCTCGTTAGAGGGTTGCCTTCCCCAATTACGAAAGCACTCGATCCGTACAGGAACTAAAGTGCTTCCGCGTCCGTTTCGCCGGTGCGGATACGCAGCACCTGCTCGACGGAATTCACAAATATCTTGCCGTCGCCGATCTGGCCGGTTTTCGCGGCGCCGCTGATCGCGGACACCACGGCATCGGTCTGATCGGTCGAGACGACCACTTCGATCTTCAGTTTCGGCAGGAAGTTCACCGCGTACTCCGCGCCGCGATAGATTTCGGTCTGACCTTTCTGACGTCCGTAACCCTTTACTTCGGTCACGGTCAGGCCCTGGACGCCGATCGCGGTCAACGCTTCACGGACTTCGTCCAACTTGAATGGCTTGATGATTGCCATGACGAGCTTCATTTGAGTTTCCTCTTTAATCTGCCGCCGGATGGGCCTCTCGCCGCCGGCGTTCTGGTTGCCCGGTCCCTGAATTGCCTCCAGACATGAGGCGACCGTCCGGACGCAAGCTCCAGCCTACAATCAAGAACCGTGCCGCGCGCTTCACATGTCGAAGCCCAGTGGAATCTCCGCGAATCCCGCCGGTTTTCCGCAGATGTTGTGGCGCGACAGAAAGCAGGGCGGAGGTGCTGCACGATGAAGTGCGTTCACATGCACAAATTCTGTGCAGCAGCCTCATCGACGGTCAGGGCACGGAGAATATGAGGACGATGCCGATGACGGATCACACGGCTCGCAAAAAAAGAGGGCGCCCCGGAGGGCGCCCTCAGCAACTTGTGCGTTGTGTGTAAGTTTACTGGATCACTTCGCCGTGCAGGCTGATGTCGAGTCCTTCCACTTCTTCCTGCGGCGTGATGCGCAGACCGAAGAAGATCTTCGTCACCATCAGCAGGATAAAGGTCGCGAGTCCGCAATAGAGGATGGTGGCGACGATACCCTTGATCTGAATGCCGATCTGCGCCCAGTTGCCGTCGATCGCGCCGAGCGGCGCATCGGCGCCGGTGATGGCGGAGGTGGCGAAGACGCCGGTGAGGATCGCGCCAACGATGCCGCCGACGGCGTGCACGCCGAAGACGTCGAGCGCATCGTCATAGCCGAGCGCCCGCTTGAGGCTCGTCGAGGCGAAGTAGCAGAAGACGCCCGCGGCGATGCCGATCCAGAAGGCGCCCATCGGGTTGACGAAACCCGCGGCCGGCGTGATCGCGATGAGGCCCGCAACCGCGCCCGTGGCGAGACCGAGCAGCGTCGGCTTTCCGCGCACGGCCCATTCGACGACCATCCAGGTGAGCGCGGCCATTGCAGCGGCGATCTGCGTCACGGCCATCGCCATGCCGGCGCGCCCGTCGGCGGCGAGTTCGGAGCCCGCGTTGAAGCCGAACCAGCCGACCCAGAGGAACGACGCGCCGATCATGGTGAGCACGACGTTGTGCGGCGCCATGTTCTCGGTGCCGTAGCCCTTGCGCGGACCGAGCACGAGACAGGCGACAAGGCCCGCGATGCCGGCATTGATGTGCACCACCGTGCCGCCCGCGAAGTCGAGAACGCCGTCCGAACCGAGAAAGCCGCCGCCCCAGACCCAGTGGCAGACCGGCGCGTAGACGACGATCGACCAGAGGGTCATGAAGACGAGCATGCTCGAGAACTTCATGCGGTCGGCGAAGGCGCCGGTGATGAGGGCCGCCGTGATGATGGCGAAGGTCATCTGGAAGGTCATGAAGACGCTTTCGGGAATCGTGCCCGAAATGCTGTCGACGCCGAGGCCGGACAGGAAGAGATTGTCGAGACCGCCGACATAGGCCTGCATGGCGCCGCCGTCGCCGAAGGCGAGCGAATAGCCGATCACCATCCAGACGACCGACATCAGCGCCGCGAGGGCGAAATTCTGCGCCGTCATCGCGACGACGTTCTTCTTGCGGACCATGCCGCCATAGAAAAGGGCGAGGCCCGGGATCGTCATCATCAGCACGAGGGCGGTGGCGGTGATCATCCACGCCGTGTCGCCCGAATCGACCGTGGGCACTTCCTCCTGGGCAAGCGCGCTTCCCGCCGCCGCCAGCGTCCAGAACGCGACCGCGCCCACGCCCGCGGCGCTCCGGCGGGCCAGCATCCCGATTTTGTCGTTGACCATTCTGCTCTCCATTTTTTCTCCGGTGCGTCTCATGTGACCGGCCTGTTCGCGCGGCCCACCCGTCTCCCGGCGGGCACGGGGCCGTCGCAGGGTTAATGCTTCTCAAGAAGCGTGCCGGATGCTCAAAATTTGGCTATCCCGCTGAAATGCTGATGAAATCCTGCTCTTTCGTGCCGCTGGCGGCGGCAGAACGGGAAGATAATGCCTGATTTTGCGCCATATTCTATTTGTTGCACAAAAAATAGTCAGTATGCCTTTCCCGAGTCAGCGCATGGTCGGCCAGCGCCGGTAGTCGGGGCAGATGGCCCCATGCCGATGCCCGCAGCGGATGCATTTCAGCCGCCGGACGATGAACTCCATGTCCACGGCCCCGAACCGATAGGCGAGCGAGCGGGGATTGAGCCGGGCGCTGTGGCCGCAATGGCGGCAGAGTGCCCAGAGCATCGTTTCAGCCCTGACTGCGTCCAGGAGAGAGTTGGGGACACCGATACGAAACTCGCGCATCATGCGAACAAATTGAGAACATTCGGGAGCGAGAGTCGAGTCCGCTCTTTGCCGGCCGGGCGCTTCCTCTCCCTGTCTTGCAAGGCATCCGATTGCGGCTTCCCGCCTTCCGCAGCGGCAAGCGCGTGAGGTTTCGAAGCCGCGCGAAATCGCCGGTTTCGGGTGGTATGGGGTGGGTTTTCGGCGCCCGAGCGTTCGAGTAGAGTTTTTCGACAAAAACCGGAGCGAAGCTCCGCAAAACGAGAAGCGCCGAGGCCGGAGGCGGGGGCGCGACAGGAAGGGACGGGGAGGTCATGGCGGATATGGCGAAGAAATGGCCCGTGGCGGTGAATGCCGCGGCGGGGCTGGTGCTGGCCGGTTTCATCGGCTGGCAGTTCATCGGGGGCGGCGGCGAGGAGAGCGCGGCGCCCGAGACGGCGGCGATGGAAGAGGCGGCGCCCGGCGAGAGCGCGCCGCAGGAAGCCGCGCGCGTGGAAGGCGCCACGGGCGTCGACGGCGAACGGATTTCCAACGCCGACGCGGAACCCGGCAACTGGCTGGCGCATGGCCGCAGCTACAACGAGCAGCGCTTCTCGCCGCTCGACCAGATCACACCGGAAAATATCGGCGAGCTGTCGCTCGCCTGGTCGATGGATACGGGCACGACGCGCGGCCTCGAGGCGACGCCGATCGTCGTCGACGGGACGATGTACATGTCGCTCACCTGGGGCGTCACCATCGCGGTCGATGCGAAGAGCGGCGAGGAACTGTGGCGCTTCGATCCTGAAGTGCCCGGCGAGTGGGGCCGCTATGGCTGCTGCGACGTCGTCAATCGCGGCGTCGCGGTCTGGAAGGGCCGCGTCTATGTCGCGAGCTTCGACGGGCGGCTGTTCGCGCTCGACGCGAAGGACGGCTCGGTGGTCTGGGAAGTGAACACGATCCCCGGACCGCCCTACACGATCACCGGCGCGCCGCGCGTCTTCAACGACAAGGTCGTGATCGGCAATGGCGGCGGCGAATACGGCGTGCGCGGCTACATCACCGCCTACGACACGGAGACCGGCGAAGAAGCCTGGCGCTTCTACACCGTGCCGGGCGATCCTGATCTGCCGCTCGAAAACCCCGAACTCGAAGCCGCGGTGCCGACCTGGAAGGGCGGCGAGTGGTGGAAAGTCGGCGGCGGCGGCACGGCCTGGGATTCGATGGTGTTCGAGCCCGAGACCAACACGCTTTATGTCGGCACCGGCAACGGCTCGCCCTGGACGCGCGAAATCCGTTCGCCCGGCGGCGGCGACAATCTCTATCTCTCGTCGATCATCGCGCTCGACGCCGATAGCGGCCGCATGAAGTGGTATTACCAGACCACGCCCGGCGACAACTGGGACTACACCGCGACGCAGCCGCTGATGCTTGCCGATATCGAGATCGGCGGGGAGACGCGCAAGGTCATCATGCAGGCGCCGAAGAACGGCTTCTTCTATGTGCTCGACCGCATGACCGGCGAGCTGATTTCGGCGAACCCGTTCTCGACCGTCACCTGGGCGAGCCATGTCGACCTCGAGACGGGACGGCCGGTGGAAACGGGCGAAGGCGAATATGGCGACCGCACGGCCTTCGTGCTGCCGTCCGCCAACGGCGCGCATAACTGGCACCCGATGGCGTTCAGCCCGGAGACGGGCCTCGTCTACATTCCGACGCAGGACATTGCCGGCATCTATTCGCTGTCCGAACAGTGGAAGAACGAGGGCGCGTTCACGCCGAAGAAGAACTGGTGGAACACCGGCATCGACTGGACGGACTATATCGACGCGATCAACGCGCTGCCGGAAATCCCGATGGAGAAGGGCTACCTCAAGGCCTGGGACCCGGCGACGGGCGAAATGAAATGGCAGGCGGAATATCCCGCGCCGCTGAATGGCGGCGTGCTGGCGACGGCGGGCAACCTCGTCTTCCAGGGAACGGCCGACGGCTTCTTTCATGCCTATAACGCGGCGACCGGCGAGCGCGTCTGGTCGCAGCGCATCCAGACCGGCATTGTGGCGGCGCCCGTCACCTACATGGTCGACGGCGAGCAATATGTCTCGGTGCTGGCAGGCTGGGGCGGCGTCAACATCGTCTCCGGCGATGCGCGCACGTCGGCGGCCGCGAAGTTCGGCAATGACGGGCGGCTGCTGACGTTCAAGATCGGCGGCGGCGAAGAGCTGCCGGAGCTTGCGATGCTCGACCAGTCGATCCCCGAATGGCCGGCGCTCACCGCGTCGGAAGAGGAAGTGCGGCAGGGCGAGATCGGCTATGCGACGTACTGCATGCTGTGCCACGGCGCGCTGGCGATCTCGCCCGGCGTGACGCCGGACCTCAGGCGGATGGGCGAGTCGACGCGCGAACACTTCCAGGACATCGTGCGCGGCGGCATTCTCTCCGACAACGGCATGGCGAGTTTCGCCGACCATCTCTCGGAAGAGGATGTGGAGGCGATCAAGTCCTATATCCAGAAGCGGGCGCTGGAAGACCGCGCAAGGCAGCAGCCGGTCAACTGATCCGTTCACGGATGAAACCAAGGCCCCGGGGAGAAATCTCCGGGGCTTTTTCGTTTCAGGCGAGGAGGCGTTCGAGCCCGAGCGCAAGAGCGAGGAGCTTTTCTTCCGTGTGCGGCGCCGATTGCAGCATCAGCCCGATGGGGAGGCCGTTGTCGTCCTGCCCGCAGGGAAGCGTGATCGCGCAAGCCCCGAGCTGGTTGCCGATGGTGGTGTTGCGGAGCGCCATGCGGTTGGCGCGGCCGTAAGCCTCGCCGCCGGGTTCGAGCTCGGCGATGGGCGGCGGGGCGATGGCGACGGTGGGCATGAGGACGGCGTCGACGCCCGCGGTCGCGGCGAGATAGCGCGCGGCGATTTCCTTGCGCTTCAGGTCGGCGCGGACGAGATCCCCCGCCTTCAGCTTTTCCCCCGCCATGACGCGCTCGAAGACGGGGCGGTAGATCAGGTCCTCATTGGCGGAGAGCATGTCCCCCCATTGCGCATAGGCGTCGGCGACGAGGCGGCTGGCGGCGGGGTCCCAGGCGAGCGCGTGGATCTCGTCGAGTTCGGGAAGGGGATGCTCCACGATCTTCGCGCCCGCCTTCACGAGGCGGCGGATGGCGCCGTCGAGCGCGGAGACGATCTGCGGTTCGCAGTTCTCCCAGACGATGCCGCCTTCGGGCAGCCAGAAGACGGCGCGGGAAAGACCGAAGGGCGCGACGGGCCTCGCGGCGCGGCCTTCGAGCAGGGCGAGGAGGGCGGCGGCGTCTTCCACGTTCCTCGCGAGCGGGCCGACCGTGTCGAAGGTGGGCGAGAGCGGCACGGTGCCGGTGAGCGGCAGACGGCCCGAGGTGGTCTTGAGGCCGACGAGGCCGTTCCAGGCGGCGGGGATGCGGACGGAGCCGCCGGTATCCGTGCCGATGGCGGCGGCAGCGAGACCGCGCGCGAGCGAGACGCCGGCACCCGCCGACGAGCCGCCCGGTGCGCGCTCGATCTTCGGGTCGTGCGGGTTTGCGGGTGTGCCGAATTTCGGATTGATGCCGAGGCCGGAAAAGGCGAGCTCGGTCATCGTGGTCTTGCCGAGCGCGACGCTTCCCAGCCGCGTCGCGCGGGCAAGCACCTCGGCGTCGCGGGCAGGCACCCGGTCCTTCAGGGCGAGAGTGCCACCCGCCGTTGCCGCGCCCGCGACGTCGAAGAGGTCCTTCCAGGAAAGCGGCACGCCGTCGAGCGCGTGGCGGCGGAGGCCCAGCTTCGCGCGCGCGGATGCCGCTTCGGCCTCGGCGCGGGCGCGGGTTTCAAGGAGGCTCACATAGATGCGCCTGTCCGGGTCCGCCGCCCTGGCGCGGGCGAGAAAATCTTCCGTCGCGTCGCGCGGGTCCGCCTCGCCCTTCTCGAAGGCGCGGCCCAGCGCGAGCGCGGTCATGGCGGCGAAATCCATCTTCTCTCCTTTTGCGCCGGAGACTTGTTGCGCCGAAGACTAGGGGCGCTCGCGCCTTGCGTCCATCCGCCGCTTGCCTTTCGGGGCCACGCGGCCGATCTTCCCTTTCATGACACACGCACCCGACAGCGACATCCTGATCGCCGGCGGCGGTCTTTCGGGCCTCCCCCTCGCGCTTGCCTGCGCGCAGGGCGGGCTCTCGGTGACGGTGGTCGATGCGCTCGATCCCGCGACGGCGACGGATGCCAAATTCGACGGACGCGTCTCGGCGATCGCGCTTGCCTCCTGCCGGATGCTGGAGCAACTCGGCGTGACGCAGCATCTCGAAGGGCAGATGCAGCCGATCAACGACATCATGGTGACGGACGGGCGCGTGCGAGAGGGTGCCTCGCCCTTCTTCCTTCATTTCGATCACCGGGAAATCGGCGACGAGCCGCTCGGCAACCTGATCGAGAACCGGCATATCCGGATCGCGCTGCAGAAGGCGGTGGCGGCCGAACCGCTGATCCGCCTTCTCGCGCCGCAAAGCGTCGCCCGTCTCGACTATGGCGCGCAGGTGACGGCGACGCTCGGCGATGGCGGCACGGTAACGGCGCGGCTCTGCTTCGCGGCGGACGGGCGCAATTCGCGCGCGCGGGAAGCGGCGGGCATCAAGACCATCGGCTGGGACTACGGCCAGACCGGCATCGTCTGCACGGTCGAGCATGAATTGCCGCATGAAGGCGTCGCGCAGGAATATTTCCTGCCCGGCGGTCCCTTCGCGATATTGCCGATGGTCGGCAACCGCTCCTCGCTCGTCTGGACGGAAAAGACGGCGGATGCGAAGGCGATCCTCGCGCTCGACGATGCGGCTTTCGCGGAAGAGATGCGGGCGCGCTTCGGCGACTATCTGGGCGCATGCGCGCCGGTGGGTCCGCGCTGGTCCTATCCGCTGACGCTGCAGCTCGCGCGCGACTATGTGCGCCCGCGCCTCGCGCTGATCGGCGACGCTGCGCATGGCATTCACCCGATTGCGGGGCAGGGGCTCAATCTCGGGCTGCGCGATGTCGCGGCGGCGGCGGAAGTCGTGGTCGATGCGGCGCGCCTCGGTCTCGATATCGGCGCGCTCGACGTGCTGGAGCGCTACCAGCGCTGGCGGCGCTTCGACAATGTCGCGCTGTCGCTGCTGATGGACGGGCTCAACCGGCTGTTCTCGAACGATATCGGGCCCGTGCGCCTCGCGCGCGATCTCGGCCTCGGCGTCGTTTCGCGGATCGGCCCCGCGCGGCGCTTCTTCATGCGCCATGCCGGCGGCGTCGTCGGCGACCTGCCGCGTCTGCTCCGGGGCGAGGCTGTTTAAGCGGCCTTTTCTTTTTGCAATATTTTATTGCCAGATGTTAGCAATATGCTAATGTCTCGCTGTGCTGGATATCGCCTATAGCAGGGATGCACTGAAAACGCTCAGGCGCATGCCGGCGAACGAGGCCAAGCGCGTTCGCAAGAAGATAGAAGCCTATGCGCGCGATCCCGACTCGCAGGCAAACAATGTCGTTCGGCTCAAAGGCCGGGATGGATACAGACTGCGCGTCGGTGACTGGCGCGTGATTTTCGACAAGCAAGGAAACGTCATGGCAATTCTTGCGGTCGGCCCGCGCGGCAGTGTTTACGAGGACTAAAAATGGCAGGAGCCGCGAAACCACAGATCATCGATACGCCGGAAGGCGGCAAGCTCGTCGTGCTGCCGCTTGCGGAGTATGAGAAGTTGCGGGCAGCGGCCCGGTCGGTAAGCGATGTTGCCGCCTACGATGCAGCAAAGCGGCGGCTCAAGGCGGGCGAAGACGAACTCGTTCCTTCGGAGATTGCAAACAGTCTTCTCGAGGGGAAGAATCCTGTCCGGGTCTGGCGTGCGTACCGCAAAATGACGCTGGCCGAACTCGCAAAGGCGGCGGGTATCAGCCAGCCCTATCTTTCGCAGATCGAGAATGGCAGCCGGGATGGTACGGTTTCTACCATGCGTGCACTCGCGGATGCGCTTGGCGTCGATCTCGACGACCTGATCTAGCTCGATTTGAAAGCACTCGTCATGGCCCGGCTCGTCCGGGCCGTCCACGTCTTTCTTCTTCTCTTCCGTGCAGCAAAGACGTGGATGGCCCGAATAAATCGGGCCATGACGGTTTTGGTTTGTTCCGCGATATCCGCAAGGCTACCCAGAAATACCCGATAGGACAGTTCTCGGACGATGCTAGTCCGTGCGGCTCAAACCCTCGCGTTCGAGCGCGGTGAGGTAATCCGTCCAGAGTTTCTCGCTGTCGGTTCCGAGACGGTACAGCGTTTCCCAGGTGAAGAGGCCGGTGTCGTGGCCGTCGTCGAAGACGATGCGGACCGCGTAATTGCCGACGGGTTCGAGCGTCTCGATGGCGACATTTGCCTTGCCGGGCACGGTTTTCTTCTGGCTGCTGCCATGCCCCTGCACTTCGGCGGAGGGACTTTCGACGCGCAGGAGTTCGGCGGGCAGGCGGAAATGCGCGCCGTCGTCGAAGACGATGTCGAGAATGCGTTCCGCCTTCTTCAGCTTGAGGCCCGTGGGCCAGGGGGCGGCGGCGCTCATCACTCGCCGTCGAGCGCGCGCGCCTCGTCCGTCAGCATGATCGGAATGCCGTCGCGGATCGGGAAGGCGAGACGGGCCCTGTCGGAAACGAGTTCCTGCCGCTCGCGGTCGTAGCGCAATGTCGTCTTCGTCACCGGGCAGACGAGAATCTCGAGGAGCTTCGGGTCCACTTCCATCCTGGGCGCCCGGGCGCCCTCCTGCATGTCGGTCTCGGTCATTTCTCTTTCCGTCCTATTGAACCGTTGCATCGCCGGGCGACAATTCGCGCAGCGCCTGCTCGGTCAGCGCAATCAGCATCTGGTTGCGGTCTTCCAGCGTCCTCGCCTCGAGCAGCGCCTGCTTCTCGCGCGGCCCGTACGGGCTGATGGTGCAGAGCGAGTTCACCAGCGTCTCGTTCGACGAGAGCTTGATGGCGCGCCAGTCGGCCTGCAATCCGTGCGTGTCGAGATATTCCTTCAGGATCTCGAGAAGCTTTTCGCGGCTCACCGCGTCCTGCTCGTGACCCGCAATCAGGTCGTCGGCAAATTCGTCCCAGCTCACTTCGCATTGCCGGTAGGGCGTCATGGCGGTGAGTTCGGTTCCGGTGCGGAAACGCGAAATGCCCGTCAGCGTGATGACGACGCGGCCGTCGCCGGTTTCCGCGAAGGAGGTGATGCGGCCCGCGCAACCGACGCCGCAGAGCGGCGGCGACCTGTCCGGCATCTGCGAGGCAAGAATGGCGGCCTCGCCATCGGGCTGCACCATGCCGATGATGCGCTCGCCGCGCAGGGCGTCGTCCACCATCTTCAGGTAGCGCGGTTCGAAAATATTGAGCGGCAATTGTCCGCGCGGCAGCAATATCGCACCGGCGAGCGGAAAGACGGGGATCGCTCCCGGCAGGTCCTCCGTGCTGCGATATTGATCCGTGAACGTCATGTTTCCGTCCGCTTCGTCAACTGAAGAGAATGGAGGAAAGGCGGCGGCGTCCCGACAGCGTGACCTCATCCTTCGGGCCATAGGCGTCGAAGAATTCGACAAGCTGCTTGCGCGCCGCCTGGTCGTTCCAGTTGCGGTCGTATTCGATGCTGATGAGGAGCTGGTCGACCGCGCCTTCCCTGTCGCCGCGCGCATTGAGCGCGAGGGCGAGATCGAAGCGCGCCTGATGATCCTTGGGGTTCGCCTCGACCTTCGCCTGAAGCTCCGCCACGTCGCCAAGGTCGTCCGCCTTTTCGGCGAGCGAGAGCGCGGCTTCGGCGGCGGCGAAATCGGGATCGTTGCGGCCGTCGGGCCGCACCAGCGCCAGCGTCTGCTTCGCGCGCTCGAGATCGCCCGCCTGGATGTAGCAGCGCGCGAGCAGGCCGACGGCGGCGGGATGGCCCGGTTCTTCCTGGGCGGCCTGCGCGAAGGCCTGCGCCGCGCGCTGGATGTCGCCCGCCTCGAGCGCGGCGCGGCCCATCTCGATCATTTCCTCGGCCGGCGTGGGGCCGGTGTCGCCCGCGAGGCGCGCGATGAAGGCCTTGATCTGGCTTTCAGGCAGCGCGCCCATGAAGCCGTCGACCGGCTGGCCGTTCTTGAAGGCATAGACGGCCGGGATCGACTGGATGCGAAGCTGCTGGGCGACTTCGGGTTCCTCGTCGATGTTCATCTTCACGAGTTTCACCGCGCCGCGCGCCGCCTTGACCGCGCTTTCGAGCGCCGGCGTCAGCTGCTTGCAGGGGCCGCACCAGGGCGCCCAGAAGTCGACGATCACGGGGACGTCGCGCGAGGCTTCCAGCACGTCGCGGGTGAAGCTCTGCGTCGTCGTATCCATGATGAGGCCGTCCGCGCCAGCGGGCGCCGCGCTGTCTTGTCCGATGATCGGTTCCATGCCGTTCCAAGCCTTGTCGTTTGACGGTCTTCGCCGCCGTTCTTCCCCCATAAGATGGAGCGGCGGCGTTGCGAAACAATGGTTTAGCGGGCAGGTGCGCGGGGCGCAAGAAAGCGTGAATTTTCAGCGAAACGAGGGTGTAATGCGGCCCGGCTTTCCCATTTATGGAAAAGCCGCGGTTCAGCGGCTTGTGGCATCGGGGGAGGAAAACATGTCGCTGACGGCCTTTCGCGTGGTTCTGGTGATTGCCGGGGCCTTCGTCATCTTTCTCGGGCTCAATGTCGCGCTGGGCGGCATGCCGACCATGAAATGGCTGGGCGAGCGGGATTTCTTCGCGGTAACGGACGAAGCGCAGTACCGGCTGATCGACAACCACATCCGCTTCTTCGGCGGGCTGTTCGCGGCGAGCGGGCTGTTCCTGATCCTCGCGGCAAGCGACCCCGTGGGCTACCGGCAGGGCCTGCTGCTGGTTTTCGCGGCGATTTTCGCGGGCGGTCTCGCGCGGTTTTCGGCGCCGGAGATGTCGGTCGTGTTCGAGGCGGAAATCATCAATTCGCTCGCGGCCGAACTCATCCTGATGCCGGTGCTCGCCTTCTGGCTCAGCCGGCTTCGGCGGCGCTAGCGGCTTCCACGAGGTCGAGGATCAGGGGCTCGTGCCCGGTTTCCTTGAGGAAGGCCATGAAATCCGCGCGCGACAGGCCGGTCGTGGCGGTGTTTTCGAGCGGGTGGTAGTGGAGCCGGCCGTGTTCCAGCATCGGCGCGTCGAGGACGACGGTGACCCGGCCTTCCCGGTCGTTCACCAGCGCGAAGGGCGTCACCGAGCCGGGCCGGACGCCGAGCACCTCGAAAAGCAGATCGGGATTGCCGAAGGAGAGCCGGGCCGAGCCGATGGGTTTTGCCAGGCGGTTCAGCTTCAGGTCGCGCGCCTCCAGCGTCACGATCAGGAAGAGGCGGCCCTTCTTGTCTTTCAGGAAGAGGTTCTTGCAGAAGGCGCCTTCGCGCTCATGGGGCGGCCAGCTCGCGCGATGCGCCTCTGCCTCCTCCACGGTGTGGAGCGGCGGGTGGTCGCGCGTCTCGTGGGCGATGCCCTTCTCGCCGAGCCAGGCGAGGAAGCCGGCTTTGGTGGTCAGATGCGGGGTCGTCATGGCCCTTGATTGGCACGGGGAGCGGCCCGCCGCAAGCCGCCTTAACCCTCGCGTTTCAGGGGAAAAACTCGGCCCTTGCATTGCCTCAAGCGATAGGCCATAAAACCGCCCTCACAGCCGGATGCGCCCGTTTCAGGCCGCCAGCTGACCCGGATGCGGGCGTAGCTCAGGGGTAGAGCACAACCTTGCCAAGGTTGGGGTCGTGAGTTCGAATCTCATCGCCCGCTCCAATTCGAGAAGCCGCCTTGAGGGCGGCTTTTTCTTTGCCGATACAGCGAGGTGATGGAGATGATTTCGGGTTCGGCCGCCTGTCCCTGCAGTTCGGGGCTCGATTTCGCCAGTTGCTGCGAACCCTATCTCACGGGCGCGAAGCTGCCGCCGGCACCCGAAGCGCTGATGCGCTCGCGCTATTCGGCGTTTGCCACCGGCAATATCACCTATCTCGAGGAAACGCTGCTGCCGGGCACGCGGGAGGATTTCGATGCCAAGGGCGCGGCCGACTGGGCGGCGGCGAGCGAATGGACCGGGCTCGAGGTGCGCCACACCGAAGGCGGCGTCCCCGGCGAGACGGAGGGCGTCGTCGAATTCGTCGCGCATTACCGGCAGGCGGGAACGGAGCGCCTCCACCACGAGACGGCCACCTTCACGCATAAGGACGGGCGCTGGTGGTATGTCGACGGCATCATGGGCGTGAAGCCGCGCCGTGCGGAAAAGATCGGCCGCAACGATCCCTGCTCCTGCGGCTCGGGCAAGAAATACAAGAAGTGCTGCGGCGCGGCCGCGTAACCTCGCTCAAGCTTCCCTGATCCGGCCATTCATGCTCCACTGCGGCGCGCCGCCCGGGCAAAAGGGCGGGTTTCGGGGGAGGGATTCGCGTGGTGGATGCTGTCGGGAAAGGCCCGGTCGATGAACCGGCCAGTGAACCGATCCGGGTTCAGGTGCCGGGACAGGCGAGCACCCAACTCCTCTCCGCCACGGGCGACGCGGCGGCCGACGCGAAGGGCCAGGTGAGCTGGGCGCTCTTCGAATGGGCCCGCAATCCCTACGTCATCCTCATCACCATCTATATCTTCTCGCCCTATTTCACGAGCACGGTGGTCGGCGATCCGGTTCGCGGCCAGGCGATCTGGGGCAACATCAACGGCATTGCCGGTTTCTTCATCGCCTGTCTCGGGCCGGTGCTGGGCGCCATCGCCGACACGGGCGGCAAGCGCAAGCCCTGGATCGTGTTCTTCATCGCGCTGATGGTGCCCGCCATGTTCGCGCTGTGGTGGGCGATGCCGGGCGAGGGCGGGCTCTCGATCCTTTCCATCGCGGCGCTCATCGTGCTGGTCGCGGTCGCGTTCGAATTCTCCGCCGTCTTCCACAATTCGATGCTCCCCGCCGTCGCGCCGCATGAGCGGATCGGTTTTCTGTCGGGTCTCGGGCTTGCGCTCGGCAATGCGGGCGCGCTGCTCATTCTCTGTTTCATGCTCTGGGCCTTCATGCTGCCGGGCGCGGTCGACTGGGGCTTCGTGCCGGACGTGCCGCTGTTCGGCATCGATGCGCTCGCGCATGAGAACAGCCGCATCTCGGGGCCCATCGTCGCCGTGTGGCTGCTCGTGTTCTCGCTGCCGCTGCTGCTGTGGACGCCGGACGTGAAGGGTACGAACGTGCCGGTCAAGGTCGCGATCCGGCGCGGGCTCGGCTCCGTCGTCGGCACGGTCAGGAAACTCAGGCACTATCGCAACATCGCGATCTATCTCGGCGCGCGCATGTTCTACAATGACGGCAAGACGGCGGTGCTCGTCTTCGGCGGCGTCTATGCGGTGGGCGTGTTCGGCTGGAATGCGCTGACGCTCACGATTTACGGCATCGTGCTTTCCATCTTCGCGGTCGGCGGCGGCTTCTTCGGCGGCTGGCTCGACGACACGTTCGGCTCGAAGCGCGCGATCCTCGTTTCCATCGGCGGCACCTGTGTCGGGCTCGTGCTCGCGATCTCGATCACGCCGACGGAACTCTTCTTCCTGCCCTACGACGCGGCGTCCGCCGAACCGATCTGGGACCTGCCGTTCTTCGCGACGCTGCCGGAGCTCATGTATCTGATCGTCGTCCTCATCGTCGCGATCTGCATCACGGCGGCCTATGCGAACAGCCGCACCATGCTGGCGCGCATCGCGCCCGCTTCGAAAATGTCGGAGTTCTTCGGCATCTATGCGCTCTCCGGCACGGCGACGGCGTTTCTCGGGCCGCTGCTCGTCGGCTATGCGACGTGGCTGTTCCAGAGCCAGCGCATCGGCTTTGCGTCGATTCTCCTGCTTCTCGGCATCGGTCTTGCCGGTATGCTGTTCGTGAAGGAAGAGCGCGCGGAGGCAGTCGATTGAGCATGGTGGTGGAAGGGGCGGTGCCGGAGATGCAGCCGCCGCATGACGGATACGAAGGCGAGCCCGCCTCGAACGTCGCGCAGGGCGCCTGGGTGCTCTACGAATGGGCGAACCAGACCTATTTCTCGCTCATCACCATCTTCCTCTTTCCGCCCTTCTTCACGCAGGTGCTGGCCGCGAACCCGATCGAGGGGCAGGCCTATTGGGGCTATGTGCAGGCGACGGCCGGCATCACCATCGCGTTGTTCAGTCCGCTGCTCGGCGCGATGGCCGACGCGGCGGGACCGCGCAAACCCTGGATCGTGTTCACGACGCTGCTCTGCGCGGCGGGCTGCTTCTCGCTCTGGTTCGCGGTGCCGGGCCAGCCGCTGCTGCCGGTCGCTGTTGCGCTTGTCGTCGCCGCCGTCGGCATGGAGTTCACGATCATCTTCGCGAATGCGATGCTGCCGACCATCGCGTCCGACCGGCGGATCGGCCTTCTGTCGGGCATCGGCATCGGCGTCGGCCAGCTTGCTGCCATCGTCGCGCTTGTTCTCGTGCTGCTCCTGCTGCAGCTTCCGGGCGAGGTCAGCGCCTCCTTCATTCCGGACGAGCCGCTGTTCGGCCTGTCGAAGGAAGCATATGAAACGGACCGCATCGTCGGGCCGATCTCGGGGCTCTGGTTCGTCGTCTTCATGCTGCCGCTCCTCCTGCTGGTGCCGGACCAGAAGGCGAAGGGGCTCGGGCGGCGCGAGGCGGCGCGGCAGGGGCTGATCCGTCTCGTCGCGACGATCCGCGCTGCCGGGCATTTCCGCAATATCGCGATCTACCTCGTTTCGCGCATGCTGTTCTATGACGGCATGACGGCGATCTTCGTCTTCGGCGGCATTCTCGCGGCCTCCCTTTTTGGCTGGGGCGCGATGGAGATGGCGGTCTACGGCATCTGGGTGACGCTGTTCGCGGCTTTCGGCGCGTTTGTGGGCGGCTGGGCGGATCTGAAGCTCGGCTCGAAGCGCACGCTCGTCGGGTCGCTTGTCGGGGTGCTCGCGACCTTCATCGTGCTGCTCTCCTTCGACCGCAACATGATCTTCTATGTGATCGAAGTGCCGGTCGCCGAGGACGCCGCCGCCTTCACCACCGTGCCGCAGCAGCTCTTCCTGCTCACCGTCGGCCTGTTCGGCATGACGGTCGGGCCGGTCATTGCGTCGAGCCGCACCATGATGGCGCGGATTTCGCCGAAGGAAATGATGACGGAGTTCTTCGGCCTCTTCGCGCTGGTCGGCAAGGCGACGGCGTGGATCGCGCCGCTCCTCATTGGCATCGTGACGGAGGTGACGCAGAACCAGCGGTTCGGCCTGATGATCACCGTGCCGCTTATCCTGATCGGCTTGATCGGGCTTCTCTTCGTGAAGGAAGAACGTGCGAGCGCTGTCGTTCACTAGCGCCGTTGCGCTTTCGGCCGCGCCCGTTTATCCACTAGAGACCAGTTTCCGCCGCGCATTCAGGGGCACGCGTTCATGGCCAAGAAATCCTTTTCCGAACGGCTCGTCCGCCGCTTCTACTACAAGTATTTCGCGCGCAACCTGCTTTATGAACTGCAGATGCGCGCGCGCTCGCAATCGGCGGATTATGCCGAGGAGCACATGGCCGAGGCCGTGATCTTCGAAGACGCGACCAAGATGCTGAAATACTGCGTGCGCAAGGCGCCAGCGGGTGCGGTTCTGGAATTCGGCGTTGCGGACGGCGGCTCGATCGCGGAGATCGCGTCGGTCTGCAAGGGCACGGTGCATGGCTTCGACAGTTTCGAGGGCCTGCCGGAAGACTGGGCGGGACATACCGAAGCGGCGGGGACCTTCGATCGCGGCGGTTCGCTGCCGAAGGTGCCGGGCAATGTCGAGCTTCACAAGGGCTGGTTCAGCGACACGATCCCGGTCTGGAAATCCCGCCACGACGACCCGGTCGGTTTCCTGCACATGGATTGCGACATCTATTCCTCGACGCGCGACGTGCTCTCGCTGATGAAGGACCGGCTGCGCGCCGGTACGATCATCAAGTTCGACGAGTATTTCAATTACCCGAACTGGCAGCGCCACGAATTCCGCGCATGGAAGGAATTCGTCGCCGAGCACGGCGTCGAATACCGCTACATCGCCTTCACAGCGCTGCACGGACGCGTCGCGGTCGAGATCACGAAGATCTAGGTACCGCCGAGGCGCTGCTGCATCCACAATTAAATCGTCATGACCCGCCTTATGCGGGTCATCCACGTCTTTCTTCCTTCACTGCGGCCAAGACGTGGATGGCCCGGACAAGCCGGGCCATGACGTTTTGTTGGGAACGTGGTGGGTAGACACTTCCTCCGTCGTTCAGTGCCGGAAGTGGCGCATGCCCGTCATGACCATGGCGAGGCCCTTTTCATCGGCCGCCGCGATCACCTCGTCGTCGCGCATGGAGCCGCCCGGCTGGATCACCGCCGTCGCGCCCGCTTCCGCCGCCGAGAGCAATCCGTCGGCAAAGGGGAAGAAGGCGTCCGACGCGACGACGGAGCCGATGGTGGCGGGCGTCTTCTCGCCTGCCGCTTCCGCCGCGTCCTGTGCTTTCCGCGCGGCGATGCGCGCCGAGTCCACGCGGCTCATCTGGCCCGCGCCGATGCCGACGGTGGCGCCGTTCTTCACATAGATGATCGCGTTCGATTTCACGTGCTTGCAGACGCGGAAGGCGAATTTGAGGTCGGCCATTTCCTGCGCCGAGGGTGCGCGTTTCGTCACGACCTTGAGGTCGAGATCGTCGACGCGGCCATTGTCGCGCGACTGGACGAGCATGCCGCCCGCGACCGCCTTGAAGTTGAGGCCCGGCGCGCTGGCGTCCGGCAGTCCACCGGTAATCAGCAGGCGGAGGTTCTTCTTCGCGCCGATGATCCGGCGTGCATCCTCGTCAGCGTCCGGCGCGATGATGACTTCGGTGAAGATGCGCGCGATCTCTTCCGCCGTCTCGCCGTCGAGCGGCCGGTTCGCGGCGATGATGCCGCCAAAGGCCGAGACGGGGTCGCAGGCAAGCGCCTTCCTGTAGGCGTCGGCAAGCGTCGCGCCCGTTGCGACGCCGCAGGGGTTCGCGTGCTTGATGACCGCGATGGCGGGCGCGAGAGCGGGGTCGAATTCGGCGGCGAGCTCGAAGGCGGCGTCGGTGTCGTTGATGTTGTTGTAGGAAAGCTCCTTGCCCTGGAGCTGCTCGGCGTTCGAGACGCCGGGGCGGTTCTCGCCGGTCACGTAGAAGCTTGCGATCTGGTGCGGGTTCTCGCCGTAGCGCAGCGTCTGTTTCAGGCTGCCGCCGAAGGCGCGGTAGTCCGGCGCGGCCTCGCCGATCGCATCGGCCATCCAGTTCGAGATCGCGGCGTCATAGGCGGCGGTGCGGGCATAGGCCTTCTGCGCAAGCTTCGTGCGCAGCGCGAGCGAGGTGCCGTTCCGCGTCTTCAGTTCGTCGAGCACCGCGCCGTAGTCCGCCGCGTCCACCACCACCGCGACATAGGCATGGTTCTTCGCCGCGCCGCGGATCATGGCCGGTCCGCCGATGTCGATGTTTTCCACGCAGTCGTCGTAGCCACCGCCCTTCGCGACGGTTTCCTCGAAGGGGTAGAGATTGACGACGAGGAGGTCGATGGCGCCGATGCCGTGCTCCTTCATGGACGCCGCGTGGCCCGCATCGTCGCGCACCGCGAGCAGCCCGCCATGGACCTTGGGGTGGAGCGTCTTCACACGCCCGTCCATCATTTCGGGGAACCCCGTCAGGTCCGACACGTCCTTCACCGGAAGGGCCGCATCCTTGATCGCCTTCGCCGTGCCGCCGGTCGAGACGAGCTCCACGCCCGCCTCGTGCAGCGCCCTTGCGAATTCCGCGAGGCCGGTCTTGTCGGACACGGAGAGAAGGGCGCGGCGGACGCGCTGGATATCGGCGGCTTCGGGGTTCGGCTTGGCGGTCGGCATGGGGCGGGGCTCCGGCAGGCGGGGAGGGATGGCCGGGGCGATAGCACGAAACGGGCAGGGGGCCAAGGTGGCGCCTCGTCCTTACCTTGCGGATAATCGAAATGCCGGGCGGGGTTCGCTATCCTCGCCGCAAAACACCTCAGAAACCGCAGGAATCCGCCTCATGAGCCAGCTCCCTGACATTTCCTATCTGCCTTTCGCTCATCTCCTCGGGATCGAACTCAAGGAAGCGACGCCCGACCGCGTGGTGGCGGCGCTCACCGTTCGCAAGGAGCTCTGCACCGTGCCGGACATCCTGCATGGCGGCGCGATCATGTCCTTCGCGGATACGGTCGGCGCGGTCGCCACTGTGCTGAACCTGAAGGGCGGCGCGACCACGACGACGGTCGAGAGCAAGACGAATTTCCTCGCGCCCGTGCCCATCGGCGACACGGCGACGGCGACCTGCGAACCGTTTCACAAGGGCGGGCGGCTGATGGTCTGGCAGACGAAGATCACGCGGGGCGACGGGCGGCTTTGCGCCGTGGTCACGCAGAGCCAGATGGTGCTGGAGCCGAAGAAGCAGGCGTAGAAACAAATCTTCCACCCTCCCCCTGTGGGAGGGTCAAACGGATGCAAGCCGTTTGGGGAGGGGTAGTTGCCAGAAACTCGGGACTGCGTGTCTGTCTGCTGCTGCAACCCCTCCCCGAAATTCGCTGCGCAAATTTCGACCCTCCCACAGGGGGAGGGTGGAAGAGGGAGGCTAGTCCCTTGACGGAAGCTCCAGCTCGGGCAGTTCCGGCACTTCGGCGTCCTCGCGCTTCGGATGCCCCGCGTTGCGTGTCGAGAGCCGGCGCCAGGCCCAGTTGACGCGGGCCTCGCCGCGGAAGACGCGGCCGGCGACGACGATCTGTTCGGCGCGCCGCGTCGCATCGCCGGAACCGAGATAGACGCTTTCCTCGATGGCGATCTCGCATTCGCCGCCGCCCGAGCGCGCGCGGAACTGCCAGCCATCGCCGTTCGGCAGCAGCACCAGCACGTTCATGCGGTCATGAGCGAGCGAAATGCGCGCATCCGGATGAATGTGGAAGCGGATCGCGAATTCCGGGTCCTGTGGCGGCTTATGCCAGTAGCGGCGCTGCCAGGGCTTCGGGCGGCGCGGCTGCGGCGCCGTCTCCAGCACATCCTCGCCGCGCAGGTCCTCGCCCGTCGCCGACAGGAAAAAGCGGCGGCGGTGGATCAGCCCGAAAAGGCCCGCATAACCGTCATGCGCGGTTTCGAGCCAGACACCCGCCTCGTTCTCGTTGCGGCGGCTGTCGACCTCGACCGGTCCTTCCATCACGCGCGCGCCGAGGAGAAGCCGCGAGATCTTGCCGCGCAGCATGCGCGCCGACGATGTGTCGGCGAGAACGAGCGTCGAATGCGCCGCCGTCGCGCGGCTTGCCGCTTCCCATTCGGGCCCGAGCACTTTCGTCGCGCCGCAATTCACGATCATGCGGGAGCGGCCCGCGCTCATCTCGAAGGCGAGACAGCCCGCATGAGCCTCATGGCTGAAGGGACCGGGCGGCGCGCGGCCGGTATCGACGACGAGGCTTGCGGGCCCGGCCGCGAGACGCTGATAGCCCGAATGCGGCGCGAAGCCGAAGGGCCGCCCCTTGGCGTCGTCGCGCTCGAGAGCGGCGTCGATCGCGCCTTCGGGGCCTTCCGTCGAGCCATTGAAGAGCGCGAGACGCCCATCGCCGTGGCGGAAGAAGCGCAGCATCGGCGTCATCCGGTCGATGGCGTCGCGAACCGGCTTCGGCACCTCGATGCGGCGCGCCGTCAGCGCATCGCGGAGCGAAATGAGGTCGAGCAGGATTGACAGTTGCGCGGAGGGGTTGCGGCTGACATGGCCGCCATCGGCGAGGATCTGCCGGTCGAGTTCGCGGCAGAGAAGCACAAGGCCCTTCTTCAGCCGCTTGTGGCCTTCGGAAAGGCAGAGCCCGGAAAAGGCGAGGCCCATCGCCGCCGTGATGCGCGGTTCGCCGGCCGGCGCGATCGCGGCGACACGGGCGAGGTGGCGCGCCTGCCGCGCCATGTTGCGCAGAAGCATCGAGCGGTAGACGAGTTCGGTGCCGTCGATGATCAGCGCGCCGTTCGCAACCCATGAGGTGAGGCGGCGGCCGATCACCTGCGGCCGCCAGGCGATGTCGTGCCAGTTGCCTTCCGTCTCGATCCAGTCGGCGACGAGCTTCTGCGCATAGCGCTGCGCCGTGTCGCCATTATTGGCGGCATGCGCCGCCGTGAAATGGCGCAGCCACGAGAAGCCGTGCAGTTCCTCCGCCCAGGTCTCGCTCGGCGGATCGGCGGCGAAAGGCGAGGAGCCGCCGGGCGCGCGTACCTGTCCGCCGGGCAGGAACCATCTTCCCTGGAAGAGCGCGTCCGCGGCGCTGGCGCGGCCAGGGCGCAGTTCCGGCGGATAGAGCACCATGTGGTCGGGCATCGGACCGCGCAGGCTCTGCCCGTAGGCCCATGTGTCGAAGGCGCGGGCGAGGCCGGCATCGCGCATGCGCACCAGCGCCGCGCCCGCCAGATCGATGGCGCGGTTTCCCGAGGGCGCGGCCATGCGCCCTGCGGCGCCGCCATTCCGTCCGGATTTCGTTCGCGCTACGGCCATGCCGGCGGCCCTTCCGTTGACGCGCGTCCCTTCTCAGGCGCCGCGCAGTGCCGCGATGTTCTTTGCATAGGCGGAGGGCCCGCCCTTGAATGTCGCCGTGCCCGCAACGAGCACGGTCGCACCCGCCGCGATGGCGCGCGGCGCGGTGTCGAAATTGATGCCGCCATCGACCTCGAGTTCGACGTCCACGCCTTCCGCGTCGATCCGCTTACGGATGGTTTCGATTCGGGCGAGCTGGCTTTCGATGAAGCTCTGCCCGCCGAAGCCGGGGTTCACCGACATGACGAGAACGAGGTCGATGTCGCCGAGCAATGGCCAGAGCATTTCGAGCGGCGTCGCCGGGTTGAGCGAGAGGCCGGCCTTGCAGCCCGCCTGTCTGATCGCCTGGACGGTGCGGTGGGGGTGCGGTCCGGCTTCCGGGTGGAAGGTGATGATGTCCGCGCCCGCTTTCGCGAAGGCGTCGATATAGAGGTCGACCGGCGAGATCATCAGATGAACGTCGAAGACCTTGTCCGAGTACGGCTTGATCGCTTTCACGATGTCCGGCCCGATGGTGATGTTCGGCACGAAGTGGCCGTCCATCACGTCGACATGGATGTAGTCCGCGCCCGCTTCCGTGATGGCGCGGACCTCCTCGCCCAGCCGGGCGAAGTCCGAGGCCAGAATGGACGGGGCGATCTTGATGCCGCTCATGACGCGAAGCTCTTGTGGTGGGTGATGCCGCAGCCTACTGCATTTTGCATTCCGGGCTTCTGCAATCAGTGATTAACAGCTAGATTCGCGGGGTGCAAGATTGAGCGGGCCCGGCCCCGTCCTGTCCGTTCGGGGATATCCATGTCTTCTTCGTCATCCGCCGGGGCGCCGGTGCTCAGCTTTCGCCAGCGCCTCACCTGGGGCGCCCATCTCTTCAAGGCGCTGTTCTACCAGTATCACCGCGAGTTCGCGGAGCGGATCGCGCCGCTGGTGCCGGAAGACGGCGTCATCGCCGATGTCGGCGCGCATTCGGGCCAGTTCGCAAAGCTGTTTTCGCGGATGGTGCCAAGCGGCCGGGTCCATGCCTTCGAGCCGGGCGGCTATGCCCTGTCGATCCTGCGTCCCGTGGTCCGGCTGTGCCGCCTGCGCAATGTCGAGATCGTGCCCGCCGGGCTTTCCGACATGCCGGGCAAGGAGGTGCTCAACGTGCCGCTCAAGAAGCGCGGTACGCTCGGCTTCGGCCTTGCCCATATCGGCGCGGAGCTCAGCGGCCGGAATGTCGTCTCGCAGGAGATCCAGCTCACCACGCTCGATCTCTTCGTCCATGAGCGGAACATCACGCGGCTCGATTTCATCAAGGCCGATATCGAGGGCTGGGAGCCGCATTTCCTGCGCGGCGCGCGCGAGACCATCGCGCGGCTCCGGCCCTCGCTGATGATCGAGGTGTCGCCGAAGCAGCTTGCGCAGTCCGGGTCGTCGCAGGAAGAAATCTTCTCGGTCTTCGAGCCGCTCGGCTACCGGGTCTTCAAGACGCGCGAGCATGAGGGCTACCGGCTTCACGCCGTCACGGGGTTCGATGGACCGGCGGATTATCTCTTCGTGCCGGAAGAACGGGCATCGCTTCTCGAGACCGGCTGAGCCTCAGCGCTTGCGCGCCAGTACCTTCAGCGCGGGCTTCAGGCTCCAGACGAAACGGATCACGTCGAAACCGTGCCGGTCGAGAAAGCGCGTCATCGAGTCCTTCGTGAAATAAAGGATGTGATGCGGCGGGAAGACCTGGTCCCAGTCCGGAAAGTTCCCGGGCACGCGCCAGTGGCCCGCATCGGGCGTCGTGAGATAGAGCAGTGCGCCGGGCGCGAGGCGCGGCGTCAGCGCCTCGAAATAGGCATGCGGATCGGGGATGTGTTCGATCACTTCCGTCGAGAAGGCGAAATCGAAATTGCCCCATTCGGGCGGCAGGCTTTCGATGGGACCGGCGTGATACTTGCCGCCCGGGAAGCTCCGTTTCGCGGCGCCGACGCTTTCCGGATCGATGTCGATGCCATGCGCGTCGAAGCCGAGTTCGCGGGCGGCTTCCACCGTCGTGCCGATGTTGCAGCCGAGATCGATGAAGCGCTTGCCGTTCGCGAGGTGCATGTAGCGCTTCAGGCGCTTGCGCGAGCGGGCGACCTTCTTCTTCGCCTTCTTCGTGTAGCTGATGCTCGGCCCGTAATTATCGTAGATCGCGGCGACGTCCGCGCCGGTCGGCATCGGATGGACGAAGCCGAAGCCGCAGGCCGTGCAGCGAAACATGTTGTGGCCCTTGTGCGCGCCGAGCGGCACGAAGGAGGTGCCGCCGCAGATCATGCAGCTCGCGGGCGTTTCGGTCTTTTCGTGTGCGGTGTCGGGCAAGGGCGTGTTCCGGAAAATTCGGGCGCCAGCCTGCCTTCGGGGCCCCCGTTCGTCAATTGAATAGCACGGGCGGGCGGCGCGTTACGCGCGTTCGAGCCGCGCGGCGTAGAAACCGTCCATGCCGCCTTCGACGCCCATGTGGCAGGGCAGGCTGCGGATGTCGCCGTCGCCGGTCAGGATTTCGGCGAGCCCGCCCACTTCGTCCACCGTCACGGACCGGCGGCGAAAATCCGCATTGGCGGCAAGGAATCGCTCGATCTGGCGCACGCCTTCTTCGGGTTCGAGCGAACAGGTGCAATAGACGAGCGTGCCGCCCGGTGCGGTGAGCGCTGCCGCGCGATCGAGAAGCCTCGCCTGCAGCGCGGCGAGCTTGTCGCGGTCGGCGGGGCTCTTGAGATGAAGCACATCGGGATGCCGCCGCGCCGTTCCCGTCGCGGTGCAGGGCGCGTCGAGCAGGACCCGGTCCCATTGCCGGCCGGGATCGTAGCTGCCGGCATCGGCGGCCACGGTTTCGGCGGCAAGGCCGAGCCTCGCGAGATTTTCCGTGAGACGTTCGAGGCGCGGCTTCGAGCGGTCGAGCGCGGTCACGGTCGCGCCCCTCGCGGCGAGCGCCGCCGTCTTGCCGCCGGGCGCCGCGCAGAGGTCGAGCACGGCGCGCGCTTTCACCTCGCCCAGAAGTCTCACCGGCAGCGCCGCCGCCGCGTCCTGCACCCACCATGCGCCTTCCGCGAAGCCCGGAAGGTCCTCGATGCGCCCCGCATCCTCGAGGCGCAGCGTCCCCGTCGGCAGGATCGTCGCGCCGAGCTTCTCCGCCCAGGGAGCGAGCTCGCTTTCGTCTTTCACCGAGAGGTCGAGCGGCGGGTCTTCGTAATGCGCGCGGATGATCGCGCGCGTCGTCTCCTTGCCGTAGGCGGCAGTCCAGCTTTCCCACAGCCAGTCCGGCGTATCGAGACGCTCCGTATCCAGAGTATCCAGTATGGCGTCGCCTTCGCGCGTGACGCGGCGCAGCACCGCGTTCACCAGCGCCTTGTAGTGCCGCGCTGTCGCGTCCTGCGCCGCTGCCTCGACGTTCATCGAGACGGCAGCATGATGCGCGACGCGCAGGAACAGGATTTCCGTCACGCCCGCGCGCAGGATGTTCATGGTCGCGCCCGCGCGTTTCGGCAGGTCCTTGTCGAGAAGCGCGCCGATCACATGATCGACGGTGCCGAGGCGGCGGATCGCGGTGGCGGCGATGGCGCGGGCAAAGGCGCGGTCGCGCGGTTCGGCGCGGGCGAGGCTGCCCGTGGCCGCTTCGTCGGCGAAGGCATCGTCGAGCGCGCGGCGCTCCTTCAGCACGGCGGTGAGAATGGCGGCGGCGCCTTCGCGCGCCGCGAGGCCCGGTTCGGTTGGTTTCGTCATGGGGGCGGTTTAGAGCACAGCCGCCGCCCGCCGGGAAGGGGGTGCCGGATCAGCCCCGGGGACGGCCTGCCGCCTGGCGCATCGCCTGTGCGAGCTCGCGCAGCGCCGAGATGCGGTTCGCGGTCGCCGGATGGGTCGAGAAGAGGCTGTCGCGGCCGCGCCCGTTCAGCGGATTGATGATGAACATGTGCGCGGTGGCGGGGTTCGCTTCCGCTTCCTCGTTCGGGGCCTTCCGGGCCGCCTCGTCGATCCGCTCGAGCGCGGAAGCGAGCCAGAGCGGGTTGCCGGAAATTTCCGCGCCGCCCGCATCCGCCGAATATTCGCGCGTGCGGCTGATCGCCATCTGCACCAGCGCGGCCGCCATCGGGGCGAGGATCGCCAGCGCCAGCGTGCCGATGAAGCCGCCCGCGTTGCGGTTGCCGCCGAAGAAGAGCGCGAAGTTCGCGAGCATCGAGATCGCGCCCGCGATCGTCGCCGTCACCGTCATGGTGAGCGTGTCGCGGTTTTTGATATGCGCAAGTTCGTGCGCCATCACGCCGGCGAGTTCCTCGGGCGTGAGCATGCCGATCAGCCCGCTCGTCGCCGCGACGGCGGCATGTTCCGGGTCGCGGCCGGTCGCGAAGGCGTTCGGCTGCGGATTGTCGATGATGTAGATCTTTGGCGTCGGGATGCCCGCGCGCGCGGCGAGTTCCCGCACGATGCCGACATAGTTCGGCGCCGTCGTCTCGTCGACCTGCCGCGCCTTGTACATGCGCAGCACCATCTTGTCGGAATTCCAGTAGGCGAAGAGGTTCATGGCCGCGGCGACGACGAAGGCGATCATCGCGCCCTTCGGGCCGCCGATCAGAAAGCCAAGTCCCATGAAAAGCGCCGTCATGGCCGCGAGGAGCATGCCGGTTTTCAGTGTGTTCATTGGCTCTGTCTTCAACCTCTCCGTCTGTCCGCGCCTCCGGGGTGGAAGCGCGCCGTCGCCCGCTTTATATGTATCCTGATTGTGGCCGGTTCAAGAAAGGCGAATTTTCATGGCGGATGAGGAGAATCCGGCGGAAAGGGGCGCGCGAAAGCCGCTTTCGCCTGCCGCGCGGCGTGCGCTGGCGGAAGCCGAGGCGCGCCGCCGCGAAGCCGATGCCGCGCCGCGGCGCCCGAAAGAGATCAACGGCCGCGGCGGCGCCGAGCCCACGCGCTACGGCGACTGGGAAGTGAAGGGTATCGTCAGCGATTTCTGAATGGCGCCGGCCGGGCGTCAGGGGGGCGACGGCAGAGGAGTGAGTTTGCCCGACAGGTTTTCGCCCCGTATTCGCCGTGCGCTTGCGGCCGCCGGCATCGTCTTCCGTTTCGTTCTGTTCTTCGGCGGGCTGGGCTTCGCGGTCTGGTTCGCGGTGGTCTGGTTTCCGGACGCCTACAATCCCTTCGTGCCGCCGGACATTCGCGACGAACCCAACATCGTCACGGGGCTGAAGCTCAGGGGCCTCGCGGACGAATACGATATCTGCGTCTCGGTCGTGCGGGCCTCCGGCACGAAGTACCGCCGCGACAGCATCGCGTCGGACAGCGAAGGCTGCGGCATGCCGCAGGGTCTCACGCTTGAGCAATCGCGGATTTCCTATGGCGGCGGCATCCAGCTCACCTGTCCGGCGACCGCCGCGCTTTTGATGTGGGAGCGCCATGTCGTCGCGCCCGCGGCGGCCGAACATCTCGGCTCCGAGGTCACGCGGGTGCGCCACTACGGCACCTACGCCTGCCGGAACGTGAACAACGCGCAGTCCGGCCGCCGCAGCGGCCATGCGCGCGGCGACGCGATCGACATTTCGGGCTTCGATCTCGAAGACGGACGCCGCATCAGCGTGCTCGACGACTGGGGCAGCGACACGCCGGAAGGCCGCTTCCTCGCGGCGGTGCATGACGGCGCCTGCGGCCTTTTTTCCACGGTTCTCGGGCCCGATTACAACGATCTCCACGCGAACCACTTCCATTTCGAGATGGCGCGCTGGGGCATTTGCCGGTGAAAGGTGGCAAATGCCGGGAATCTTGAAACGAGCGGTAGCGGTCTGTAATCTGGAAAAAGAACAGTTTCACTCGGGGTGCTCGCGCAGACGGCTGCGCAGGTAATCGTTTCACTCTTCATTGTCGATGGGACCGGACATGAACGGCACCCCGCAGGAACGGATCCTCTTTCTGCACCTGCCGAAAACGGCAGGGACATCCGTCGCGCAGTCGCTGATCTCCGGGCTGGATCTGAAAAAGAGAAGCAGCACGAGGCTCGGCCGCGGCGGATGGGTTCTCATCCACGATCATGAGCGGGAGAAGCGGCGCAAGCTTCTGCGCAAGGCGAAACGGGCCCGGTTCGTGACCGGGCATTTTACCGCGAGAACCTACAGGCAGCTTGCCGATCCGCAGCGCGATTTCGTCTTCACGTTTCTTCGCGATCCGGCATCCCGTCTCGAATCGCTGTTCCGGTTTTCGCGGGCATGGACGGGCGGATGGGAATATCCGATCGATCCCGCTTCCCTGAAGTTTTCCGAATTCCTTCAATACGACCATCCGCTGCATCGCGCCCGGGTGGACAATCTGATGACGCGCATGCTCGGCGGCGGACTGGATGAAGAACCCCGGTCCGAAGACGACTGGAATGAAATGGTGGGTCGCGCCTGCCGGCTGCTGGACCGGATGAGCTTCGTCGGGCTGACCGAAACCTTCGACGCCGATTTCGCGACGCTGTGCGAGACGGTCGGCGTCCCCGTCCTCGAGACGCCGCGGAAGAACCGGACGCCGGCGCAGCACCGGGAGAAGGCCGTCGCCGACGACGATACGCGCAGCAACGCCGCCGCCCGCGACATGCTTCTGAGCTGCACGCGCCACGACCGGCGCGTCTACGAGCACGCGCGCCGGATCGTATCGGCGCGGGGATCGCGTCAGAACAGCAGATAGATCAGGATGATGACCGGGATCGGAACGCCGATCGCCCAGAGCAGGATGCCGCGCATTTCTTGTTCTCCTTGTTCGCGTACGGATACGTTGCAAGGAATGGAACGAGCGAAGCGGCAAGAGAGTTCCCGCGCTCAGACCTCCAGCCGGTAGCCCGCGCCGTCGCGCTTCACGCGGCCGGCCGCCGGCGTCGCGAAATGCGTGCCGATGACGAGCGTGTTTTCGTCCGCCATTTCGGCGAGAAAGGCGTGACGCGTCTTCTCCGCCATGTCGCCATCCGTGTCGAAGGCGCTGCGCCAGTCGGTGCGCGCCATCTGGCAGGGGTGATGCATCAGGTCGCCGGTGATGATCGCGGTCTCGCCTTTCGAGGAAATGACGATGCTGACATGACCGGGCGTGTGGCCGGGTGTCGGGCGGAGCCGCACCTCGTCGCAGACGACATGATCGTCGCTCACGAGATCGGCGAGCCCTGCATCGAAGATCGGCTGCACGCTGTCGGCGAGCACGGGCGCATTGTCCTCGTCGTCTTCGGTGGACCAGAAATCCCATTCGCGCCGGCCTATCAGGTAGCGCGCCTTCGGGAAGGTCGGCACCCATTTGCCGTCCACGAGCATCGTGTTCCAGCCGACATGGTCGACATGGAGATGCGTGCACAGCACCGTGTCGACGCTGTCGCGCGGCCAGCCCGCCTTTTCCATGTCCTTCAGGAATCCGGTCTGCAGCTTGTTGAAGAAGGGATTGCCGCGCTCCTTGTCGTTGCCGACGCAGGTGTCGACGACGATGCGGTTTCCGGGGGTTTCGATCAGCAGCGCCTGGATCGCGACGCGGATATGGCCTTCCTCGGTCGCGAAATGGGGCCGGAGCCAGCCGATCTCCTTCACGGCGTCCGGATAGGCCTGCATCACCATCGAGGTTTCGCCGCCGCCCGGCAGCGCGGCTTCCACCTCCACCACGCGCGTGATCGCCACGTCGCCGATCTGCCAGTCCGCCATGATTGTCCCTCCCAGGCCCGATTTGCGAAGAAGGTCAGGTAGGCATGGATGGCGGCAGGTGCAAGGGGCGGCTTACCCCGCCGCCTTGTTCTGCCGGTTGTCGACCAGGTCCGTCACCACGCCGGGGTCGGCGAGCGTCGAGGTGTCGCCGAGGTTCGAGAAGTCGTCTTCCGCGATCTTGCGCAGGATGCGCCGCATGATCTTGCCGGAGCGCGTCTTCGGCAGGCCGGGGGCGAACTGGATCAGGTCCGGCGAGGCGATGGGGCCGATCTCCTTCCGCACCCACTGCACCAGTTCCTTGCGCAGCTCCTCGCTCGGTTCCTCGCCCGCGATCAGCGTCACATAGGCATAGATGCCCTGGCCCTTGATGTCGTGCGGGTAGCCGACGACGGCGGCTTCGGCCACCTTCGCATGCGCCACCAGCGCGCTTTCGACTTCCGCCGTGCCCATGCGGTGGCCCGACACGTTCAGCACGTCGTCGACGCGGCCCGTGATCCAGTAATAGCCGTCCTCGTCGCGGCGGCAGCCGTCGCCCGTGAAATAGCGGCCCGGATACTGGATGAAATAGGTCTCGACGAAGCGCTGGTGGTCGCCATAGACGGTGCGCATCTGGCCCGGCCAGCTGTCGTCGATGCAGAGATTGCCCGACGTCGCGCCTTCGAGCAGCGTTCCTTCCGCGTCGACCAGCACGGGCTGCACGCCGAAGAAGGGCCTGGTCGCCGAGCCGGGCTTCAGGTCCGTCGCGCCCGGCAGCGGCGTGATCAATATGCCGCCCGTCTCCGTCTGCCACCAGGTGTCGACGATCGGGCAGCGCCCCTCGCCCACCACGCGGTGATACCAGAGCCAGGCTTCCGGGTTGATCGGCTCGCCGACGGAGCCGAGCAGACGCAGCGACTTCCGGCTCGTCTTCTTCACCGGCCCTTCGCCCTCGCGCATCAATGCACGAAGAGCGGTCGGCGCGGTGTAGAAGATGTTCACTTCATGCTTGTCGATCACCTGCCAGCAGCGCGAGGCATCGGGATAGTTCGGCACGCCCTCGAACATCAGCGTCGTCGCGCCGTTCGCCAGCGGCCCGTAGAGAATGTAGCTGTGGCCCGTCACCCAGCCGACATCGGCCGTGCACCAGTAGATGTCGCCGTCGTGATAGTCGAAGACATATTGATGCGTCATCGAGACATAGACCATGTAGCCGCCGGTCGTGTGCATCACGCCCTTGGGCTTGCCGGTCGAACCGCTGGTATAGAGAATGAAGAGCGGGTCTTCCGCGCCCATTTCCTCCGGCGTGCATTCCGCCGGCACCTTCGCCGCTTCCTCCGCGTACCAGACGTCGCGGCCCGCCTTCATCGCGACATCGCCGCCCGTGTGGCGGATCACGATCACGCTCTTCACGTCCGGGCACTTCTTCAGCGCTTCGTCGGTATTGGCTTTCAGCGGAATCTTGCGGCCCCCGCGCACGCCCTCGTCCGCCGTGATGACGCAATTGGACGTGCAGTCGGTGATGCGGCCGGCCAGGCTGTCCGGCGAGAAGCCGCCGAAGACGACGGAATGCACCGCGCCGATCCGCGCGCAGGCGAGCATGGCATAGGCCGCCTCCGGGATCATCGGCATGTAGATCGTCACCCGGTCGCCCTTCTTCACGCCCTGCGCTTTCAGCACATTCGCGAAGCGGCAGACCTCGTCATGCAGCTCCCGGTAGGTGATCTTTTTGTCGACCGTCGGCTCGTCGCCCTCGAAGATGATCGCCGTCTGGTCGCCGCGCTTTTCGAGGTGCCGGTCGATGCAGTTGACGGACGCGTTGAGCGTCCCGTCCTCGAACCATTTGATCGAGACATTGTGCGGGTCGAAGCTCGTGTTCTTCACCTTGGTATAGGGCGTCATCCAGTCGATGCGGAGCCCCTCGCGCCGCCAGAAGCTCTCCGGGTCGCTGACGCTCGCCTCATACATCTCGCGGTATCTGGCATCGTCCAGAAAGGCGCGGCTTTTCCATTCGCCGGGAACGGGAATGAGGGTGTCGGACACTTCTTTTGACGGCATGGGGGCCTCCCTGCAGGCGCGTGGGGTCTCGGCGTCTCGGTTCCGGCGTCAGGCGCTCGGCCGGTTTCCGGCGCGTTGTTCTCGTTGGCGGGCATTATGTCCGCCGCTCCCGCTTTGAACAAGGCGGGCGGGAGAACAAGGCGGCAGGCTCCTCCCCCTCCCCGTCATGGCGAGCGAAGCGAAGCAATCCAGGGGCGGCAGGCACGGAGCGAGCGGCAGGTCGTCACATGCCCGTCACGTAGCGGCGCGGCGATCCCGCCGCCGCTCAGGCCTCGCTCTGATAGGGCTTGAAGAATTCCCGGTTGATCGTGAGGGCCTTCGCCTCGCTCACGCCGAGGCTTTCCCCGATCATCAGTTCGAGCAGACGGTCGATATCGACAAGCTCGATGGCCGTCGCGTTTTCGCGCGCCGCTTCCTCGCGCGCGCCCTTGGTGAAGGTGCCCGTGGTCAGGAAGATGCCGCGCTCGGCGCGCCCCTGAATGGCGCCCCGGAAGTCGCGGACCTCCTTCGCCTGAACCGTCCCCGCATAGCGCTTGCACTGGAACATGACCTTGGTGCGCACGAAGCGGTTGATCAGCAGATAGCCTTCGCCGTCGATGCCGCGGTCGCCGGACTGGCCGGACACCTTCACATTCTCGAAGCCGATATGGCGCAGCAGCCGCCCGCACAACTCCTCGAAGCCCTTGTCGGTCACGCTCCGGAGCAGCGTCACCAGCTCTTCCTGAACCTCGTCCTGATTGAGATAGGCCTTCTCGTCCGGCGCGCTCGCGTCCGCGTCGTCCAGCGCCTCGTCCGTCTGTGCGGCCTTTCCCGGCCGCGCCTCCGTGCGCGGGAAATTGTCGTGAATGGTGCGGAAGAGGCTGTACGCCTCGTCATGCGAAAGATTGGTCTTCCGCCCCTGCTCCGTCAGCACCCAGACGCCGCGCTGTTCGGAAGCGACCAGCCCGGCCTTGGCGAGATAGAAGCGCGCCCAGCCGATCCTGTTTTCGAAACTGGACTGGCCATTCTTCGTCGTGCTCTCGATTTCCTCTTTCGGAATGTCGTAATGCTCGGCAACCCAGGCATAGACTTCCTTCGGCTTCGCCGACGAGCCGAGATCGCGCAGCGCGTCGATCACCGGCTGGAAATACTGGACGAATTTGGGGCCTTTGAGTTTCGGCATCTGGGCCATGTCCCGCGTAGTGGAGTTCTTTTAATCAGGTGATGTTGTTCAGGTGGATGTGTCGCCGCTCAAATCCATGTCGATCGTCTTCATGATGCGGTCAGTCTCGGCGAGAATTTTCACGATTTTCTGGTAGTGCTTCACGTCGTCGTAACTCAGTGCGCGGCCCTTGCGGTCCTTGAGCCATTTCTGCGCAGGCTGATAGCCACCGATGATGAAGTTCCATGCGACTTCCGGCACGCCGTCGAAATATTGCGTGGCGTTGATGAAGACCTTGCCCTTGTCGAAGCGCGGCTTGTCCACAATGTTGTCGCCCGCGCCCTTGAAGGGATAAGGCGTCTCGCCCACGGCGTCCGCCTCCATCAGATGCAGGCGGCGCAGCATCTCGCCTTTCTCCGCCACGTCCCGGAATTCTTCCGGGCTCGTGGGCCAGGGGATGCGCGGGAAATCCGATTTCAGGAATTCGGCATAGGTCTCGCGATAAGCGGGGCAGTGCAGCACGCCATAGATGTAATCGAATGTCGCGATCTCGTCGGGCTCGCCATGCTTCTTGTCTTTCGCCAGCCCTTTAAGTCTCTTCCAGAGCTTCGGATCGAAATTCACGCGGCGCGTCTGATCGAGGTCGGATTCGGAAGGGTAGAGGTAAAGAGGGAAGTTCATCGCATTCGAGCCTGTCGTGCCCGAAAGGAAAATCGCTTCGCTTGGCTTGTCTGTGACGAAAGCGTGGGCAAACTTCGGATCTCGGAAAGCTTTCGGAGCCAGCAAGGCAATGTTCTCGCGCTCAACGAGGTGCTGCATTATCTGTCGGACAGGCCACCCGATAAAACCTCGGGCATTGCCGGTGTAGAGGGTAAATCGAATGTCAAAAGGACGATACTGGATCGGGACAATCGGTGCGCTGTTCTGGTTTTCGACGATGTCACGTTTCGCCCATGCGTACTTCCAATCGCGCACGTCTTCCGGAATATTGTACTTCTCCCTGACCGTCCTTTCGTCTGCTGTTAGAAAATCGTGCAAGACTGTTTGCACTTCGGCCGGAGACCTCTGAATGCACAGAGCATCCCGCTTGGTTACAATGCCATTTCCGTTTGATGGCATGAGATCATTCAGACTGATCCCTTCATGATACTTCGTTTGAAGATCAACATTGACGGCACTCAATGCATAAAGAGGAGGAGATGTTGAGATTGGTGCCCAGTCATTGTTAGAAACGCTCAGCTTCCAAAGGGCGTCATATTTCTCCCCTCTAGTGCCCCACAAATCCTTTCGAAACACCTCTGCTAGTTCGCCACCGCTTGTCTGCGACTTCTTCACCGCAATCAGGACCGCTACGCCCTGCTGAATGTCGAAGACGTTTTTGTCTTGTCCACCATCGCGTGTCGTTTCTCTCTTCTTAGAGTTGCCGTGGAGATCAAGTACATAAACTTTGTCGAAGGTCTGCAGTAAGTGCCAGCGCATTCCCCGGAAGGTCGGGTTGTCAAGGTATCCATGGTTGGTAATGAAGCCCACAACGCCTTCGCCATTGCGCTCAATTAAATGCTCAGACAGCCGAATGAATTTGACGTAGTCGTCATTTATCCATTTTGAATTGCGTTCCTTCAGCTTCAGATTGCCCCCCGGCTCCTTCTTGTAGGCGTCCATCAGGCGCATGACCCACTCGCCCTTGTTGACGCTTTCGCCGGAGTAAGGTGGATTACCGATCACCACCATGATGGGCATGTCGCGCTTGATGCTGTTTGCCTGCTTTACCTCGTTCGACAGCCATTGCGCAAAGGGCAGAGTATAATTTGCTGGCTCGCCTTCTTCGAGGCTGTTGGTGAGATAAACGCTGAGGCGCGGCGGTGCGCCGGTCGGCTTGTAGCCGAGTTCGGTCAGCACCATGTCGAGCTTCATGTGACACATGGCGTAGGACGCCATCAGCAATTCGAAGCCGTGCAGGCGCGGGATCAAATCCTTTTCGATGTAGGCGGACCACATGCCTTCGGCGACGCCCTTCACCTTGGGCGCGATCTGCTTGACGACTTCGGCAAGGAAGGTGCCGGTGCCGACCGCCGGATCGAGAATCTGGACGCGGTGAACTTCCTTCCTGATTGTGACCGCTTTCGCTTTCTTGTCGGTCTGGCCCGTGTCCCAATCGACGGTCACTTTCGACGTATCGGCGAGACCGTCCGCGAGGCCAAATTCATTTTGCAGCACTTCGTCCACGGCGCGGACGATGAAATTCACCACCGGCTCGGGCGTATACCAGACACCGCGCGCCTTGCGCTTCGCCGGGTTGTAGGCCGCGAGGAAGGTTTCGTAGAAGTGGAGGAAGGGATCGTTGCGGCCCGTCAGCTTGCCGAAGCCGCTCATCAGCTTTCCAAGATCGCAGGCCTGAAAGACATCCGCCAGATCGTCGATGATCCATTTGATGCGGTCATCGAGATCGGGTCCGGCGATATAGCTGAAAAGATTGCGCAGGAAGGGATTCGATTTCGGCAGCAGTTCCAGCGCTTCCTGACGCGAAAACGTATCGAGGGAGGAATCGTGGAGCCTTGCCGCGAACATGCCGTAGGCGATGGTCTCTGCATATAGGTCTGCAAAGTCCTCGGGAGTGATGTCGTGGATCAACTGCTCCCTGAAGATCTGATACTGGCCTGAGAGCGTCGACTGGAATTCCTTGTCGGCCCGCAGCACATTCCCGAAGACGTTCTTGATGAGGATCGCCTTGCCCGCCATCCTCTTTGCCAGTTCTGCAGGCGAGGTGATCGTCTGCGGATGCTGCGCCAGAAAGTCCTTGAGCAGGTTTTCGAGTTCTTCGAATTTCTCGGTCTTCGGCTGAACGCCCATCAGATAGTCGGCGATCGAGACGGAGCTCACGCGTTCGCCGTCGCGATAGAAGTCGAAATCGAGCCCATTGGTGTAGATGAGGTTGGGCAGGCCCTTGAGGTAGCGCTCCTTCTGATCCTTGTTTGCGCCCTTCATGGCGCGCAAATCCACGTCGAGGTCTTTTGCCTCGACATGACCGATCACGATGTCCTTGCGCTGGACAATGAAGTCGGGCGCGCCGCACTCCACGCGTTTTGGCTCGTTCAGTGCCGTCACGCCGTCGTCAAGCGAGTGAAAGAGAAACTCGATGGCCGAGCGGTAGGAGTGTTCGGTGGCCTTGCCGCTTTTTGCGATAGCCTGAATTTTCGAAAGGTAGTCGCCGATAACGTTCATGCCCGCCCCTGACTCCTGCTTGTTCGGCAGACTAGCGTCTGAAGGCGCCTTCCGTAAGGGCCTGTGCCGCTCTTTCCATTGGTGGACGTAGAGCCTATCGAAATCACAACTGCTTTATGTCGTGAACGCGGCGAGGATTGTCCGTGTCATGACGGAAAAGGACATGCACGTTCAACACACCATCCCCCCTCAAATCCCCAGCTCCGCCCGCTTCTTCTTGCTCAGCCCCGCCGCCACCAGCGCATGCGAGGCCTTGAGATACTGCTTCAGCTCCCGCTTGCCGAGGCCCTTGTCGTAGCTCTGGATCCATTTCATGCCGCGCGAGGCGAGGTAGGGCGCCGGGCGGCAGCCTTCGGCGTCGCGCAGCATCTCCCAGGCGATGTCGGAGACCTTGAAGGTGATGCCGGGATGATGCCCGCGCTCCCAGCCGCCGATCGCGAAGACCTTGCCGCCCACCTTCCAGACATGCGCGCCGCCCCATTGCACGACATGGGTGGTCGCCGGCAGCGATCCGCAGAAGGTGTTGAACTCGCGGTAGGTCAGGGGCATGCCTTCTCCTCGTGTTCCCTTTCCACACCCACATATGTCATCCCGGCGAAAGCCGGGATCCATGGGCCGCTGCGGCAAGCGGGCCGTCAGATGGACCCCGGCTTTCGCCGGGGTGACACATCATTTTTTGGTCGCAGCGGAAAGGTCAGGTCTCACGCCTTCACAACCTCGCCCCCCTCAGCGCCGCGATCTCCGCCTCGCTCATGCCCGCTTCCCTGAGCACCTCCTCCGTCTGCTCGCCGAGGCGCGGCGGGTGGCGGCGAATGCTCGACGGGCTTGTCGCAAAACGCACCGGCGGCTTCAACGCAAAGTAAGGCCCGGCATGCGGGTGGTCGTAGCGCGCGAAGAAGTCGACGGCCTTCAGATGCGGGTCGTCCTGCAGATCGTCCAGCCGGTTCATCTTGACGGCGGGAATCGACAGCGGCTGCAGCAGCTTCAGCCATTCCTCCGTCGTCTTCGTCTCCGTCGTCTCCTCGATCATCGCATAGAGCTCGCGGATGTGAACCGTGCGCGCCTTGTAATTGTTGAAGCGCGGATCGTTCTTGTAGTCGTCGAGGCGGCCGGCCAGTTCGAAGAACTGTTCCCACTGCTTGTCCGAGTAAGGAAGGAGGCCGATATGCCCGTCCTTCGTCCGGTAGGGGCGGCGGTCCGGATTGGTGATGCGGCCATAGGTCCATTGCCCGGTCGGCGGGTCGTAGACATGGTCGTAGAAATGTTCGGCGAGCAGAAACGACGTCACGGCTTCCAGCATCGGCACTTCCACGAACTGCCCCTCGCCGGTCCGCTCCTTGTGGAACAGCGCCGCGGTGACGGCCTGCACCATGAACAGGCCCGACACCTTGTCCGCCATGATGGTCGGGATATATCTGGGCTTCGGGTCGCCATCCATGCGCCCCAGCAGGTCCGCCGCGCCCGAGCCCGCCTGGATCAGGTCGTCATAGGCCGGCAGCCCCGCATAAGGCCCGTCCGAGCCGTAGCCCGCCGCATGCACGAAGACGATGTCCGGCTTCACCGCCTTGATGTCCTCGTAGGCGAGGCCGAGCTTCTTCATCGCCGCATAGCGGATGTTCGAGCAGATCACGTCCGCGCCCGCCACGATCTTCAGCAGCGCCGCGCGGCCGGCCGGGCTGCCGAGGTCGAGCTCCACCGAGCGCTTGTTGCGGTTGATGGTCATGAAGATGGGGCCGAGATCCGCCGCCGCGCCTTCGGGCAGGTGGCCCGGCCAGCGCATGATGTCGCCGCCCGATCCGCCGCCGCCCGTCGGCGAGGGCGCCTCCACCTTGATCACGTCCGCGCCCATGTCGCCCAGGATCTGCGTCGCATAGGCGCCGAACACCACCGCCGTCAGGTCGACGATCTTCACGCCCTTCAGCGGGCCCTTGTTCTCCGTCTCGAGTTGCTTCGTCTTCTTCCCGCTCAACGCCGTGTCCCCGCTTTTCGTCCTGCACCTCTTACGGGCGCCACTCATACAATATGTCGGGCAGGCCTTCCTCGTTCGCCGCGCCGTTGGTGCGGCGCGCCTCGGCGAGCCCGTGGCGCTCGTAGAAGCGCCGGGCGCCGAGATTGGCCTGAAACGTCCAGAGGGAAAAGCCCTGCGGCAGTTCCGCCTTCGCTTTCGCGAGCAGGAGGGAGCCCGCCCCTGCGTTATGCGCCTCCGGCGCGACATAGAGATGATGCAGCCAGGCCTCGGGCGGGCCGGGCTCCAGCGCCGCGAAGCCGACGATCTCGCCATCCCGCTCCGCCACCCAGACCGCGCTCCGCTTCACCACGCGCCGGATGAAAAGCCGCGTCTCCGCATCGCCGTGAAGCGCCGGCAGATAGCTCATGGTCTTCCGCGCGGCGATGAATATCTCCGCAATCTCCTGCCAGTCGTCATCGGTGGCGCGATGGATGTGCATGGAGAGGTTGTAGCGCTGCGCCGCTTAAAAATGAAATTGTCACCCCGGCGAAAGCCGGGGTCCATCTGAAGGGCCGCGCATGACGCACGCTCCATGGATCCCGGCTTTCGCCGGGATGACACTTTTGGGTTTGGCTTGCTCAGCGCCTTCGCATTTACCCCTGATCCCTCCCCGTCATTGCGAGCGAAGCGAAGCAATCCAGGGCCGCTTGCGCCGCGCCCGCCGCCCCTGGATCGCCACGGCCGCTTCGCGGCCTCGCGATGACGGCTGCTCGCAGATCTGCAGGCGCTACCCCAACCCCTTCACCAGCAGCACCGACCCTTCCGTCGCCGCCTCGCGGTCCCTCGATATCTCGCGGTAGAGCGGCGCATCCTTCCAGGCATGAAACGCCGCCTCGTCGGGAAATTCGATCAGCACGACTTTCGTGCCCGTCCACGCGCCCTCCATCACCTGCGGACCTTCATCCGCCGCAAGCAAGCGGCCCGCATGTCCCGCCATCGCCTCCATGAAGCGCGCCGCGTAAGCCTCGTATCGCGCGCGGTCATGGATCGTGAACTGCGCCAGCGCATAGACGGTCATGGGAGGCTCCCTTGGTGTTTGTGTTGAAGAGATGCTGCGGGAGGAGGCCCGTTTCGGTAAGCCGTCGAATATGCGAAGAGCTTTGCATCTTCCTTCCACCCTCCCCCCGTGGGAGGGTCAAACGGCTGAAAGCCGTTTGGGGAGGGGGACTCCCCTCCCGGCATGTGGCGCGCGTTCTTCGTTTCCCGCTTACCCCTCCTCGTCATTGCGAGGAGCGCAGCGACGAAGCAATCCAGAGCCGCTTGCTCCGTGCCTGCCGCCCCTGGATCGCCACGGCCGCTTCGCGGCCTCGCGATGACGGCGGAAAGAAAAAGGGAGAATCCCCCCGATTCCACATTCTCCGCCACCTCCCCTATGATCCCCCCATGCTGCTGCATCACTCGAGCTGGCCGGAAATCGAGGCCTATCTCACAAAGTCGAAAGGGATCGTGATCCCCATCGGCTCGACGGAGCAGCACGGGCCGAACGGGCTCATCGGCACGGACGCGATCTGCCCGGAAGCCATCGCGCAACGCGCGGGCGCGGAAGCGGGCTTCCTTGTCGGCCCCACCTTCAATGTCGGCATCGCGCAGCATCATCTCGGCTTTCCCGGCACGATGACGCTCCGCCCGTCCACCATGATCGCCGCGATCCATGACTGGGTCGGCTCGCTCGCGCGGCATGGCTTCGAGCGCGTCTATTTCTTCAACGGTCATGGCGGCAATGTCGCGACCATCGAGGCGGCCTTTTCGGAAATCTATGCCGACCGCTCGCTCGCGCAGGACGCGTCGAACCGGGGGCCCGTGAAATGCAAGCGCGTCAACTGGTGGGACTTCAAGCCCGTCATGGAGTTCTGCCAGAAGCGCTACGGCTCGGCGCATGGCGCGCACGCGACGCCGTCCGAAGTCGCCGTCACTTATTTCCTGCATCCCCACGCGATCAAGGATGTCGAGATGAGCCCGAAGGTCGCGCCCTGGGGCCGCTACACGGACGCGGAAAGCTACCGCGCCGCCTTCCCCGACGGCCGCATCGGCTCCGACCCCTCGCTCGCCGACCCGAAAGACGGCGAACGCCTCATCGCCCTTTCCGTCGAAGGCCTGATCGAGGACTTCCGGAAATTCGAGGCGGCGTAGCGGCGATTTCGTCCGTATGAGGAGTATTGCCCCTCTCTCGTCATTGCGAGAAGCGGCGAAGCCGCGACGAAGCAATCCAGAGCCGCTTGCTCCGTGCTTGCCGCCTCTGGATTGCTTCGCTTCGCTCGCAATGACGGTGGAGAGGGCGGGGATTACTTTTCCGCCGGTACTTCTCCGCCACAGCGGGGATAACGCACGTCACTTCTCCGCCACACAGGGGATAACCCGTCGCGCAAAGATATCCCCGCCCGGGGACAAGTCGTGCGAGCTATCTGAAGAGACGATGAAGGGGACGAAGAAAGAGACCTCGTCGTCTCCTTTCCCGTCTCCGCGAAACGCACAAAAGCGCTTCGTGACGTTTCAATGACAGTTCGGTGACAGTCGCCTGCGTTTATCCCCGGAATAGCCTCACCTTGCGGCTATCCGCACCACGCCGTCCGTCACCTCGACGGGCACGCTTTCGAGATGTTTGCCCAGGCAGGGACCGCTCGTGCAGAGCCCGTCCTCGATGCGGAAGAGCGCCGCGTGACCGCCGCAGATGATCCTCGTTTCATCCATTGTGAGGAAGCGGCCGGGCCGCGCGTCGAGCCGCTGGTTCGCATGCGGGCAACGGTTCACGTAAGCCCGCAGGGCGCCATCCGTCCGTACAAGGAAGAGTTCGAATCGCGTTTTTCCGCTGCCGAAACTGAAGTCCCGCGCGCCCGGATCGCCGATCTCGTCGAGCGAGCAGATCGCGGTGCCGGGCGGCAGTGTCTCGGTTCGCTTGCTCAAGGCGCCTTCTTCAACCCGCCCATTTTGCAGACGAGCTTCCACTCCTCCGCCGTCACGGGCTGCACGGAAAGGCGCGAGTTCTTCACGAGCACCATTTCAGAAAGTGCGGGCTCGGCCTTTACGTCCGCAAGTGTGACGGGTTTCGGCATGTCCTCGACCGCCTCGATCACGACGAGGCCGAACTTTCCCTTCTCGTCCGTCGGGTCGGGACGGTGTTCGCCGATCACGCGCACGATGCCGACGACGCATCTGTCGTCATTCGAATGATAGAAGAAGCCGAGGTCGCCCTTTTTCATCGCCTTCATGTTGTTGTTCGCCTGATAGTTGCGAACGCCGTTCCAGGGCTCGCCCTTCGCGCCCTTCTTCTTCTGCTCGTCCCAGGACCAGGTGTCGCGTTCGGATTTGAAAAGCCAGTAGGCCATGCCGTTGCTCCTTCGCGATCAGTCCTTGGGGCCGAGCAGCCATTTCCACGCGCGCACTTCCGTCGCCGCGAAAAGGCCGGCCTTGTTGTAGGGATCGTTCTCGACCAGCGTCTCCGCCGTCTTGCGGTCCGCGACGTCGATCACCAGCATCGAACCGTTCATCACGCTCGCGTCGTCATTCGTGAAGGGTCCGCCGATTTTCACGCAACCTGCGTCGCCCCAGTATTTCAGATGCGCGTCGCGGTTCGCGAGGCGCAGCTCCAGCGCGTTCGGCTTGTCGGTGCAGATGAGACAGAAGAGCATCGTGTTTCCTCGTGGCGTTTCAGGTTTCGCTGCGGAAGGGGCGCGCGAGCAGCGCCGCAATGACGTTGTCGACCGTCGCCGCGCCGGTCACGATGTCGGCGACCGCTTCGGCGATCGGCATTTCTATCCCGTGATGGCGGGCGAGCGCCACGACGGCGGTGGCGGAGTGGACGCCCTCGCTCACCGAGTTGCGCGCGCCCATGATGTTGTCCAGCGTCTTTCCCTCTCCGAGCGCGATGCCGAGCGACATGTTGCGCGACTTCGGCGAGTTGCAGGTGAGGATCAGGTCGCCGAGACCGGAGAGGCCGGCAAGCGTTTCCGCGCGCGCGCCCATCGCCAGGCCGAGCCGCGTCAGCTCCGCGAAGCCGCGTGTCGTCAGCGCGGCGCGCGCGCTGTCGCCGAATTTCTTTCCCTCCACGATGCCGCAGGCAATGGCGAGCACGTTCTTCACCGCGCCGCCGATCTCGGCGCCTGTCAGGTCCGACGAATAATAGGGCCGGAAGGTCGGCAGGCCGATCGCATGCGCGAGCGCTTCGGCGACCTGCTCGTCCTCGCAGGCGAGCGTCACCGCCGTCGGCAATCCGCGCGCGACTTCGGCGGCAAAGCTCGGGCCGGAGAGAACGGCCGGCGTCGCCTGCGGCATCGCCTCGGCCAGAACTTCCGTCAACAGACGATTTGTCGATTGCTCGATCCCCTTCGCGCAGAGCACGACCGGCTTTCCCGCCGCGATGTCGGGCGCGAGTTCCTCCAGCACGCGGCGCATGTGCTGTGCCGGCGTCACCATCAGGATCGCGTCGGCCGCCGCCGCTTCCTTCAGCTCCGCCGTCGCGCGCAGGCTTTCGTCGAGGGCGATGCCGGGCAGGAAGGTGGTGTTCTCATGGGAGCCGTTGACGCTCGCGACGACCTCGCTCTCGCGCGCCCAGAGCGTGACGCTGCGGCCGGCCTTGGCCGCCACCTGGGCCAGCGCGGTGCCCCAGGCGCCCGCGCCGATCACTGCTATCCTGTTGTATTCAATACTCAAATTGGCCTCCCGCCAGTCCCGCCATGCTGCAGGCGCTAACGATTGAACGATTCGTTGAATATTTACTCGGCCGCTCTACAATCATCTGTATGACCGCTCAAGACGATACGCACCAGAAAATCATCGCGGCCGCCAAACGGCGTTTCACGCATTACGGCTATACCAAAACCACGATGGCCGAGCTTGCCGTCGATTGCGACATGTCGCCCGGCAATCTCTACCGCTATTTCGCGGGCAAACTCGACATCGCCGAAGCGATCTGCCGCGAAGCCTCGATGCAGACGGCCGAAGACCTCGCCCGCATTCTCACGACGCCCGGCCGCAGCGCCGCCGAGCGGCTCCACGATTTCCTGTTCATGGATCTCCGCGAGACCTTCCACAAGCTCGAGGAAGACCCGAAAATCGTCGAGATGGCGCAGATCGTCACCGCCGAACGGCCGGAATTCCACAATGAAGGTCTCAAGCGCGAGCGAGAGGTTCTCTGCCGTATCGTCGAACTCGGCAACATGTCCGGCGAGTTCGACGTGACGGATCCCGATTTCGCCGCCGAGATGATCCAGGCGGCAACGCTCAAGTTCAGCTATCCGCAGCTTTTCACGCGGCTGCCGCTCGAGAAGCTCGAGCGGGAACTTGAGGGCGTCTACCAGCTCGTCGTCGCGGGATTGAAGGCGGGATGCGCCTGCGTCGACCCGGAAAAGACCGCCGTCGAGGCTTGAGTCGTTCCAGACTTTTCCACAACCTCTTGGTTTTTATTGCGCTGCCGTATTTCGTCCTGGACGATCTGAAGGCTCGTAAGTGGCTGTTTTTTCGGGGAAATACACGCTTTCCCGGTGATTTGTGTTGCGTTGCAGCAACATAAATTCTGACGATTGAATATTTTTTATTTTATTCATTGTTTTTCGTTCAAGCCGCTCCTAAATCCAGCCTGTCAGCGGGCGACCCCCGGAAAGCAAGCCCGCTGAAGCATCAGGAGACGAGCCATGACCAGACTGAATTCCAAGCTGACGAACCGCGTCATCACCCTTGCCGTTGCCGGCTATACCGCCGCCTTCCTCGCGCAGATCGCCGCACAGTACGTGGCCTGACGGGCAGCACCGGTATTCACGGCGGTATCACCCGCCATTCGAGAAGGAAGATCGACATGACGCCGAACCGGAAATTCCTCCCCCTCGCGGAGCGCGTCGTCGCAAAAGCTGCCGCCGCGCTGCTCGTGGCCTACACGTTCGTCCTGATCGTGCAGACCTCGGGCGTCGCCCGCATCGTCTGACCGCAAGGCCGGGCACACAGGTTTCCTCGACCGGACTTCCATCCCTCCCCTCAGCGGAGTCCGGTGATCCCCGACCCTCTCTCGAAGAGGGTTCTTGACCCCGCCGCTCCCCTCGCGGCGGGGTTCTTTTTTCAGGCGATGTGCTGTCTGGCGAAGCGGACGATATGCGTGATCGCCTCGCGCGCCTCGGGCAGCATGTCGGCGTTGAGCTGCCAGACATGCCAGACCTTCGGCCAGACCTCGATCGAGGTTTCAACGCCCGCGGCCTTCAGCGCGTCAGCCATGCGGACGGAATCGTCGCGCAGCATTTCCCCCTCGCCGGCCTGGAAGAGGGTTGGCGGGAAGCCGGTCACGTCGCCGAACAGGGGCGACACGAAGGGATCGCGCTCGTCGACGCCGGGGCAATAGACGGGCATCAGGCTTCCGACCATCTCGGGCACGAACATCGCATCGCTCTCGGCATTGGCCCGGTGCGATTCACCGCCACCCGTCATGTCGGTCGCGGGCGAGAGACAGATGAGCGCGGCGGGGAGAGGAAGTCCCTCCGCCTTGAGCCTCAACGTCAGGGCGAGGGTCAGGTTGCCGCCCGCCGAGTCGCCGCCGACGAGAATGGATTTCGCGGGAATGCCTTTGTCCAGCAAGGCCTTATAGGCGGTGACGCAATCGTCGAGGCCGGCCGGGAAGCAATGCTCGGGCGCAAGCCGGTAATCGATTGCATAGACGGGGATGCCGATATCCTTTGCGAGCCGCCAGGTCAGCGGGCGATGCGTCAGCGGCGAGCCCGCGACGAAGCCGCCGCCGTGAATGTAGAGGAAGGCCGTGTCGTCGCGCCCGCCCGGCGCGGTGAGCCGTTCGGCGGGCACGGTGCCGAGATTGAGGTATTCGACCGAGATGTCCTGCGGCAGTTTCGATGCCCTCGGCTCCATCTGCTTCATGAGCGGCCGCAGCAAATTGACGTCGGGGTTCTTGCGGAACTTGCGCTTCACCTGCCAGCGGATCAGCAGGTTGATGAGGGTCAGCTGCAGGCTCATTCGCTCTCCTCTCAGGCTTTGACGCCCGCGCCGCGCGCCGGAGCGGCATCGGGGTCGAGCGGCCAGCGGGCGCGGGGCCCTGTGTCGATCGGGTCTGTCAGGCCGAGCGCCAGCCGTTCGGCACCCGCCCATGCGATCATCGCGCCATTATCGGTGCAGAGTTTGAGTGGCGGCACAACAAATTCGTAGCCAAAGGCGTGCGCCGATACCATCAGACGCTCCCGGAGCAGCATGTTCGCCGCAACGCCGCCCGCCACGACAAGGCGGCGATGGCCGGGCGGAATGATGTCGCTCGCAAGCGCCATGGCGTTTTCGCAGCGGTCGCCCAGCACATCGGCCACGGCTGCCTGGAACGATGCGGCGATATCCGCCTTGTCCTGTTCCGACAGGGTTCCGAGCCCGTCGGAAAGCTGGCGTACCGCCGTCTTGAGGCCCGAAAAGGAGAAATCGCATCCCGGCCGACCGGTCATGGGACGGGGCAGGGGAAAGCGCGTCGCATCGCCGTCCTGCGCCGCGCGTTCGACGGCGGGCCCGCCCGGATAGCCGAGGCCCAGCAGCTTCGCCACCTTGTCGAAGGCCTCGCCCACAGCATCGTCGATGGTCGTGCCGAGGCGGCGGTAGCGGCCGATCCCCTCGACGACCAGAAGCTGGCTGTGGCCGCCGGAGACGAGAAGCAGCAGATATGGAAAAGGAAGAGCGTCGGTCATGCGGGCCGTCAGCGCATGACCCTCGAGGTGATTGACGGCCATGAAGGGAAGACCGCGCGCGGCGGCAAGGCCCTTTGCCGTCATCAGCCCCACGATGACGCCGCCGATGAGGCCCGGGCCCGCCGTCGCGGCGATACCGTCGAGATCGTCCCAGCCGACCTTCGCGTCCTTCATGGCGCGGGAGATCAGCCCATCCAGATGCTCGACATGGGCCCGCGCGGCGATTTCGGGTACCACACCGCCGAAGGGTGCATGCTCCTCGATCTGCGAGAAAACCGCATTCGACAGTATCTCACCCGGCCGGTCGGGCCCCACGCGACGGACGACGGCGGCGGCGGTCTCGTCGCAGCTTGTCTCGATGCCGAGGATCGTGAGAGGTCCGTTCACCTGAATCGCCCAAAAAAGGCCGGGCGCCCCTCTCGTATGAGAGGCGAAGCGGCTATAAGAAGCCTTTTGGCAGACGCGCCGGCCGAAGTTCCCTGCTGGCATACAACCTTGGAGACCCCGTATGCAACGCCGCTACCGCATCGGCACCCGAGGCTCGAAACTCGCGCTGATCCAGGCAAACGAGGTCGCGCGCCGGATCGCGCTCGCCTCCCATGCGCCCGTCGAGGACGTGACCGAGATCGTCGTCATCAGTACGGCGGGCGACCGGGTCCAGGACCGCGCTCTCTCCGAGATTGGCGGCAAGGGGCTGTTCACGCAGGAAATCGAGGAACAGCTTGCCGATGCCCGCATCGACGTGGCGGTCCATTCGATGAAGGACATGCCGACGGTGCTGCCGGAGGGGCTCGTCATCGACTGCTTTCTGGAGCGTGCGGACCCCCGCGATGCCTTCCTGTCACCGAAGGCATCTTCGCTTGCGACCCTGCCCGAAGGCGCCACGGTCGGCACCTCTTCCCTTCGACGCGCGGCGCAGGTGAAAGCGCGACGGCCGGACGTTACCGTGGTGCCCTTCCGGGGCAATGTCGACACGCGGCTCCGAAAGCTCGAAGACGGCATAGCGGATGCGACTTTTCTTGCCATGGCCGGGCTCATCCGCATGGACATGGCCGGCCGCGTGACGGCGCCGCTGTCGCCCGACGAGATGTTGCCGGCCGTGGCGCAAGGCGCCATCGGCGTCGAGCGTCGCGAAGCCGATGACGAGGCGGCACATCTTCTCGAAAAACTCAATCACACGGAAACAGCGCTGCGCGTTGCGGCGGAGCGCGCGTTCCTTGCCGTGCTCGACGGCTCCTGCCGCACGCCCATCGCCGCGCTCGCTGAAATTGCGGGCGAGCGGATGCGGCTGCGCACCATGATCCTGACGCCGGACGGTGCGGAGGTGCACGAGACCGAACGTGAAGGACTTGCTGCGGATGCCGTGGCGCTCGGCATCGATGCGGGCGAGGACCTCAAGGGCCGTGCGGGTCCGCATTTCTTCGACGAGGTGTGAGCCGTCATGCGGCTTCTTCTCACGAGGCCGGAAGCGGACAGCGCCGCGCTGGCGCAAATGCTGAGCAGCATGGGCCATGAGACGGCGATCGCACCGCTTCTGACGATACGATTCATTGACGATGCCGAAATTCCCGCCCGCGCCTGGCAGGCGCTTCTCGTGACGAGCGCCAATGGCGCCCGGGCGCTCGGACGCCATCCCGCTGCGGCGTCCCTGAAGGGGGTGGCGGTTCTGGCGGTCGGCGAGGCGAGCGCGGAGGCGGCCGCCGAACAGGGTTTCACGAATGTTCGTGCGGCGGGCGGCGATGTCGACAGACTGGTGGCGCTTGCGGCGGCCGAGCTCGATCCGGCGAAGGGCCCTCTTCTTCATGCGGCGGGGAGCGCGGTCGCGGGCGATCTCGTGTCTTTGCTTGGGTCGCGAGGGTTCGATGTCGAGCGCGCGGTGCTTTATGAGGCTGAAAAGGCCGAAAGACTTCCCGGCGATGTGCTCACGGAACTGGAGCGGGGAACTCTCGACGGTGCTCTTTTCTACTCGCCGCGTACCGCGCGCCATTTCGCGCGGTTGGTGAAGAAGGCCGGACTTGAGCAACGGCTTGAAAACGCTACCGCCTATTGCTTGTCGCCCGCGGTCGCGGCAGCGCTTGAGGGACTCGGGTTCAGGGCACTGAAAATTGCGCCGGAACCGAGCCAGAAGGCCCTCCTCGCGCTCATTTCCGCCTGATTTTTCACCGAACTTCGCCCTGACCCGGGGCCTTCAAGCCTCTATAGTGGCGCCCGATGCCGGATTCTCCCCCAGAAGGCAACAGTATGAGCGATTCAGACGACAAGAACGGTTCGACTCCGAAGGACGAGACCTCCGCCGGGAGTGGCGACGCGGCGAAGCCGAAGGACGCCGAAGCTGAATATCTGAAGCCCGAAAACGGCTCGCCGAAACGTAAATCGACGCATCGCAAGGAACCGCGCGTGCTCGAAGGAACGGCGGAAGACGTATCGGGGGAAGCCGAAGACGAGGCGCCGAAAGCCGCGGAACCCGAACCGTCTTCCGGCGCAAACGGAACGGCAGCGCGTTCGTCCGGTATTCTCGTCGCCGGCGTTGCGGGGGTTGCTGGCGCCGCCGTGACACTTGCCGCGATATGGGCGGCCGGCGTTCTGCCGCTCGCGCAGGATGACGACCGGTTTGCCGATCTCCAGGCGCGTCTCGATACGATTGAAGCATCCGGCGGAGACGCTTCACGCGAGATTGCGGAGAAGGTCGATGCGTTGACGGTACGAGTCGGCGCCGCGGAAGAGGGGCTTGCCGCCGCCGCGGAACGGCCGGACAGCGCTGCCGCCATCGGTGAACAACTCGACGCGCTCGCGAGCGACCTGCAGGAGATCGAGGCCGCCCTCAGCGATACCCGCGGCACGATGAGCGAACTCGGACAGAAGGTTGAGGGTATCGAAGGCCGCCTGCCTCCGGACGGGATCGGCGACCAGGTCGGGGCGCTCGATTCCCTCGTCAAGGCGCTCGATCTCCGCCTCGCCTCGCTCGCGCCCGAAATCGAAAAGATGGAAAGCCGCGTCGCCGCTCTCGAGGAAGAAGCAGAAGATCCGGATGCGGCCGCCCGTGCGGCGCTCGGCCTGGCGCTCGCCAATCTTGCGCGGGCAGCGGAAAGCTCCGGCTCCTTCGAAACGGAACTCGGCGTCGTGCAAACCTTCCTGCCGGACGAAGCGGCACTTGGAGAGCTTTCGGACGCGGCGGCGGGTGGCGTGCCGACACGGGCCGCGCTCGAAGCGCGCTTCCCGTCTCTTGCACAAGGCATATTCGATGCGGAGCGGCATGCGAATGACGACAACTGGTGGTTGCGGCTCACGGCCAATGCGAAGTCGCTGGTAACGATCCGGCGCACGGGCGAAATTTCAGGCGATACGACGGAAGCGATCGTTGCGCGCATGGAAGAGCGCCTGAAAGTCCACGATCTTGAGGGCGCTGTGGCGGAGGCCGAAACGCTTTCGGGGCCCGCGGCGGACGCGGCCGCTCCGTGGATCGCGGATGCGAAAGCACGGCTGGAAACGGATCGGCTTGTGCGCGAGTTGAGCGCGCGGGTGAGCGAGCAACTCGCCAAGGCGAGGGGCTGACGCCGATGCTGCGCGCGCTTTACACATTTCTCATCGTCGCCGTCCTGAGCGGCATTGCGATCTGGCTTGCCGACAATCCGGGCGACCTCGTCATGAACTGGCGGGGCTACGAGATCCGAACCAGCTTCGTTGTCGGTGTCGCCGCGATGGCAATCGCGGCGTTTCTCGTTCTCCTCGCCTACCGGATCGCGGTGAGCTTCATCGAGACGCCGGCGAGCGTTTCGCGCTATCTCGAAAAACGCCGGCAGCAGAAGGGTTTTCTCGCACTGTCGCGTGGCATGGTCGCGGTCGCGGCGGGCGATGCCACCGACGCGAAACGGTACGCTTCGCAGGCACACAAGCTCCTCGATGCGCCACCGCTGACGCTCCTTCTTGCAGCGCAGGCGGCACAGCTTGAGGGCGACGAGGCGAGCGCCACCAAATATTTCGAACGGATGCTCGGCGCCCCCGAAACGGAATTTCTCGGTCTTCGCGGTCTTTTCATCCAGGCGCGCCGCGCGAGCGACCGCGACGGTGCGCTCGCCCATGCGCGCCGCGCTTTTCAGCTGAGGCCGCAAACGCCCTGGGCGGCGCAGGCCGTGTTCGAAATCGAGGCGGCAGAAGAAGACTGGGATGCCGCGCTCAAGACGCTCGACAAGGTCGTTTCCGCAAAGCTCATTCCCCGCGACGATGCGCGCCGCCGCCGCGCGGTTCTGTTGACCGCGCAGGCAATGACTGCTGCAGAAGCCGCGCGTGGCCAGGCGGGCGAAGCGAAACATTCCGCGCTTGAAAAGGCCGGAAAGCTCGCATCGGAAGCGGCATCGCTCGAGCCGCATTTCGTTCCCGCCGTCGCGCTTGCCGCACATCTTGCCGCCGAGACGAACCATCAGCGCAAGGGCATGAAGTTCATCGAAGAGGCGTGGAAGGCAACGCCGCATCCCGATCTTGCCGATGTCTGGCTCGACATGATCGATGGCGAGAGTGGTTATGATCGGGCAGTCCGCGCGCAGACGCTTGCCGCGCGCAATCCCGATCATGTGGAGAGCCATATTCTCGTCGCGCGCGGCGCTATTGGCGCGCGCGACTGGGCGGCCGCGCGCACGGCGCTTGCATCCTATGCCGGACCCGCCGCGACCGAAGCGCCGTCGCAGCGCGTTTGCGAGTTGATGGCGGAGATCGAAGAAGGCGAGTTCGGCGATCGCGGCGCCGCGCGGAGCTGGCTCAGCCGGGCTCTTCATGCACCGGAGGACCCGCAATGGACGGGCACCGGGTACCGGTCGCATCGCTGGTCGCCGATCAATCCCGTTACCGGCGAGTTCGACGGACTGACATGGACGGCGCCTGTCGCATCGATTGCGCAGGAAGAGACGGCGGCTGCGCCCGCTCCGCCGTCCGGACCCTCGTCCGAGGATGAGGTCCTGCCCCCGACCGGACAGATTACCGAGGCGGAAGAGCTCCGGCCTGGCGAAGTGCTTGCCTTTCGTCCCCCGCTGCCCGACGATCCGGGCCCGGATGAAGACGCCGACGAGGCGCAGGGGGAGAAGAAATGGTGAGGAGAATATTGCTCGGCACGCTGACGCTGATCGCGCTGGCGTTTGCCGTCATCGTCATCTCGGTCGTCCAGTTCGACGTGCCGCGCGAGGAGCTTGTCGGCCAATATGCGGGTGGCGCATCGCAGTTCGTGACGCTGCCTTCGGGGGCGAGCGCACATATGCGCGACGAGGGCAATCCGGACGGCCCGGTACTTGTGCTCATCCACGGCTCGAACGCCTCCCTTCATACGTGGGAGCCCTGGGTTGCAGAACTCGGGGACAGCTACCGCATCGTCAGCATGGACCTGCCGGGTCACGGACTCACGGGCCGTGTGCCGGGCGATGACTACACGCGCGAGGGCATGGCGGATTTCGTCGGCGAGCTGATGGACGTGCTCAACGTTGACCGGTTTGCGATTGCGGGCAACTCGATGGGCGGCGGCGTTGCGGCTCAACACACGCTCGAGCATCCCGGCCGCATCTCCGCGTTGATCCTGGTCGACTCGGCCGGCATTCCCGTCGAGCGCAAGGAAGAGGATGTGCCGCTTGCCTTCCGTCTCGCGCGCATGCCCGTCGTGAGCAACGTGATGCGCTATGTGCTGCCGCGCTCGGTCGTCGAGGAGGGCGTGCGCAAGGTCTTCGTCGACCAATCCAAGGTTACCGACGAGATGGTGTCGCGCTATTTCGATCTGTCGCTTCACGAAGGCAATCGCGATGCGACGCGGATGCGTTTCCGGAGCTATGCGTCGCGCGACGAGGAAGCTTTCGCGGCGCGGCTTGGCGAGATCGAGGTGCCGGTGCTCGTCATCTGGGGCGACAAGGACGGGCTGATCCCCGTTTCGGCTGCCCATGAATTCAAGAAACGCATTCCGCAGGCCGAACTCGCGATCTTCGAGAATGTCGGTCATGTTCCGATGGAGGAAGTGCCGGCGGCGAGTGCGGCCGCCGTGAGGGACTTCCTCGCCTCGGCGCTTGCCGCTTCGTCCTCCACGTCCCCCGCCTCTCCGCCCGCCGGGGCGGCGGTAAACGAGGGCGGCGAAGCCGTCCCGGAGGCCGCCGAATAGGCTCTCGCTTCGAAGTTCCCGTCGCGTTTCTGCCTGTTGCCAAAGAGGGCGTGGCAGGGTATCTGAGGGCCCTTGCGGGCTGGCGGTTTTTCCGCCGTCCCCGGAGCCGCTTTAGCTCAGTTGGTAGAGCACCTCATTCGTAATGAGGGGGTCGGGTGTTCGAGTCACCCAAGCGGCACCACTTCCCCGACATTTTCCCGGTTGCTGGTTTTGGGCGGTTGAGGCACCTAGGTTGCTACCTGTGTGGCGGCGTTCCGCGGCCGCGCCCGTTCTCCATGACCGCCAATGAGGTTCGCCATGGCCGAGACCGACAGCAAACTCACCCGCTTTGCGGGCCGCATCGTCATGGTGGGCTTTGGCAGTATCGGGCAGGGCGTATTGCCGCTTCTCCTGCGGCACCTCGATATCGAGCCGGGCCAGATTTCGATCGTGACGGCAGAAGAGGCCGGCCGTGCGGAAGCGGAGGCCTATGGCATCAAGTTCACGGTGATGCCGCTCCGCAAGGGGAACTATCTCTCCGTTCTCGATCCGCTGCTGGGCGACGGCGATTTCCTTGTCAATCTGTCGGTAGACGTCTCTTCGCTCGCGCTTGTCGAGTTCTGCCGCTCCAAGGGCGCGCTCTATCTCGATACCTGTATCGAACCCTGGAGCGGGCAGTATACCGACACGTCGCAGTCGCCCTCACAGCGTTCGAATTATGCGCTGCGCGAAAAGGCGATGGCGCTCCGGGCGAAATACGATGGAGGGCCGACGGCCGTCCTTACGCATGGCGCCAATCCCGGCCTCGTTTCGCATTTCGTGAAACGGGCGCTCCTCGATATCGCGCGGGATACGGGCGTCGAGACCGCCACCCCGAAAACGCGCGAGGAATGGGCCCGGCTGTCGTCGCGTCTCGGCATCAAGTCGATCCATATCGCGGAACGCGATACGCAGGTATCGCCAATTCCCAAAGCAATCGGCGAGTTCGTCAACACCTGGTCCGTTGACGGTTTCGTAGGCGAGGGCTGCCAGCCGGCGGAACTCGGCTGGGGCACGCACGAGAAGCATTTTCCGGTGGATGGCCATACACACGCCTCGGGAACGGGTTGCGCGATCTATCTCGCGCGGCCGGGTGCATCGACGCGGGTCAGAAGCTGGACGCCCAATGAAGGGCCGTTCCATGGCTGGCTCATCACGCATGGCGAGTCGATCTCGCTCGCCGATTATCTGACGGTGAAAGAAGGCGGCCAGGCGAAATACCGGCCCACCGTTCATTACGCCTATCATCCGTGCCATGTCGCGGTGCTGTCGCTGCACGAACTTGCGGGCAAGAACTGGAAGATCCAGAAGTCCAGACGGCTGATGATGGAGGAGATTTCCGACGGCATGGACGAGCTTGGCGTGCTGCTGATGGGCCACGCCAAGGGCGCCTACTGGTACGGCTCGCAGCTCACCATCGAGGAAGCGCGCCATTGCGCGCCCCACAACAATGCAACGAGCCTGCAGGTGACCGTCGCCGTGCTCGCCGGCGTCGTCTGGGCGATCGAGAATCCCGGCCGCTGGATCACCGAGCCGGAGGAGATGAATTTCGAACGCATTCTCGAAATCGCGCGGCCCTATCTCGGCAATATGATCGGCGCCTATAGCGACTGGACGCCGCTGCTCGACCGGGGCCTTCTCTTCGAAGAGGACCTCGACGAGGAGGATCCCTGGCAGTTCAAGAATTTCCGCGTCGTCTGACCGGCTTCGCGTTCCGAACAAACAGAAAGGCCGTCCCCCCGAGAGGGCACGGCCTTTCGCCTAACGGAGGCTGCTCGCCGGTTTACGCGCTGGGGAAGGCAACCCTCAGACGGCGGTAGCGGCAGTCTCCCTTTAGCGCTGCGGAACGCCGCGGTAGCGCAGGCCGGTGCGATTCGCCTGGGGCTTGCCCTTGTGGCTTTCGGCGGAGTGATAGCTCGCGCCGCGGTAGTTGAGCACCGCGTCCCTGGACTGTGCGTCGTTCTTGTCGCCGTGGTGGTTCACACCCCTGTAGGTCAGATCGCTCATGGCTGCCTCCTGTGTTTGCGTCTCGCGTCTTGACGCTCAATATGCGTAACATGTGTAAGTTTGTCAATCTGCTTAAAAGAAGGAATTACACATTTTTTTCGACAGCCGGGCGCCCGGCTGCTAGAAAGAGCGTAATTCCTTGGATTTCCGGCACTTTTATCGCTTCTTCAGGGTTAGCTGGCCGAATCCAATTTGTGTGTATGAGGCTGAATATGGAAAAACTTGACCAGAGAATTCAGCTTGTTGCCTCTGCGGAGTTCAACAATGTGGTGGACCGCTGGCGCCGCGATCAGGCGGATCTGCCGTCCCGGTCCGAGGCCATCCGGCGCCTGGTCCTTCATGGTCTCGAATATGAAAAGAGCTATCCGATGCGCATGATCACCGCGATTATCCGTCCCCATAAGTATGAAGAGCTGCGCGACGCGCTGGTCGCCATCGGCATCGAGGGCATCACCGTCACCCAGGTGCAGGGATTTGGCCGTCAGCGGGGCCATTCGGAAATCTACCGGGGCGCGGAATACCAGGTGATGGAGGTTCCGAAGGTCCGGATAGACGTGGCGGTGAGCGCCGAGCTGGTCGAGAAGGCAGTGCGCGAAATCGAAAAGGCCGCCAATACCGGCAAGACCGGCGACGGCAAGATCTTCGTGCAGCCGCTGGAGCAGGTCGTGCGCATTCGCACCGGCGAGACCAACGAGATGGCGATCGGCTAAGCCTTTCGGGGTTTCAGCCGGCGGCGGCACCGCTCGCGATCATCCGCTCGATCTCCGCCTCCGCGAGCCCGATATCCGAAAGAATCCGGCGCGTGTTTTCGCCGATAGTGGGCGCTCGGCGCGGCACGGCCTTCTGCTCGTCTGCGAGCCGGATTGGGCTGTCGACAGTCCGTAGCCCCTCCCCGCCGGCGATCTCGGGCAGCATGTTGTTCGCCGCAACCTGCCGGCACGCCAGGTGATCGTCGGGCTGCGCGATCGGTCCGAAGGTGATGCCTGCCTCGGTGAAGCGTTCGCGCCACTCCGGCCAGTCCGCCGTGACGAAGATCTCTTCCAGCAGCTTCAACAGGACCGGCGTATTTTCCTTCCGCGCCTCCGGCGTCGCGAAGCGCGGATCTTCGACCCATTCCGGGTGTCCGACGCAGTTCGCGAGCAGCGGCCATTCGCGCAGATAGTTCAACAGTGCCAGCATGAACCAGCGTCCGTCGCGGCACTTGTAGAGTTCGGTCAGCGCGCCGCGCTGGCCGCGCCGCAGGCGCACGGAAAAATCCGCATCGCAGAGCACGGCCTGCATCCACAAGCCGTTCGACCAGAGGCCGTTGGCGAGAAGCGAGGTCGAGACGACACCGCCCTTGCCGGTCTTTTCGCGGCGGTAGAGCGCGGCTATAATGGCGCCAAAAAGCGCGACGGCCGTCGGATGATCGCCCATCCCCGGCACCGATATCGCGGGCTCCGTATCCGGATTGGCGCGCACGCTGTCCATGAGTCCGGATCGCGCCCACCAGGCGGTCGCGTCGTAGCCGGTCCGGTCCTTCTCCGGACCTTCCTCGCCATAGGGTGTGAGCGAGGCATAGACGAGGCGCTCGTTGAGCGGCAGGACATCATCCGGCGTCAGCTTCAGCTTCTCGCGGATCGGTCCCGGAAAATTCGTGATGAAGACGTCGGCCCTGGCGATCAGGGCTTCGAGCACCGGCCGGGCATCGGGGTGCTTCAGGTCGAGCGCCAGGCTTTCCTTGTTGCGGTTGTCGAGAAGCCAGAAGTAATCCCGTTCCGCGGGCGGCATGCCGGGGACATGGATGAGCTGACGGTAGCTGTCGCCCGTCACCGGGGGTTCGATCTTGATCACCCGGGCGCCGAAATCCGACATGATCGTCGCGGCCGCCGGCCCGGCAATAAAGCTCGCACAGTCGAGAACCAGCAGGTCCCCGAACAGACTTCCCGTTTCCACCATGGATTCCTCCCCTCCAGCCCGCTTCGGGCGGGTTTTGTTTGTGGGCGCAAGAATGAGCGCCGGTAACGATCCTGTCGATTGTCCGTCAGCGCTTTAACCTTTTCGCCGTGAGGCTTTCGAGGTCGATCCCGCAGGAAACTGCGGAAAAGGGGCTTCGGTGCGTTGCCAAGACGCCTTCCGGCAGACTGATTCTTGCGAAAACCGCAAGTTTCCCTAACGCGGCGTTTACTCGCTCGCAAGGAAGCGGCGGCTATCTTCAAGCGAGGAAATCGTAAGGCGGGGCAACACGGCTTCCATGCACGGCCACAGGTCCATAGCGCGGGGCCGCCGGAAGACCCTTCTGGCGGACTATTCGACGAATCTCGGCGAGCTTCTGTCCCGCCGGCAGTCGGAGGCTGCGTTGCGCTCGGCCAAGGTCGAATCCGACATGGCGAGCCGGACGAAATCCGAGTTCCTCGCCAATATGAGCCATGAACTCCGCACACCGCTCAATGCCATTATCGGCTTTTCGGAATTCATCCAGCACATCGCCGCGAGCGGGACGCCGTCCGACAAGACAGGTGAATATGCCGAGCATATCGCCGGCGCCGGACGGCACCTTCTGAACATCATTTCCGACATTCTCGACATCTCGAAAATCGAAAGCGGGACGTTTTCGCTGGCGACCGAGATGTACGACCTGCGGGAACTCATCGACGCGTGCATCGTGCTCATCGAGCCGCGTATTCGCGAGAAGAAGCAGGTTCTCGACATCAAGGCGGATCCCGTTCTGCCGAACGTGCCGATCGACGTCCGCCGTATCAAGCAGGTCCTCATCAATCTTCTGTCGAACGCACACAAGTTCACGGCCGAAGGCGGCCGCATCGTTCTCGTCGCCACGCGTACGCCCGACAACGGAGCGACCATCGCCGTTGCCGATACCGGTATCGGCATGTCCAAGGAACAGATCGATCATGCGATGACGCCGTTCGGTCAGGTGCAATCGAGCTATGCCCGTGGCCACGAGGGAACGGGCCTCGGGCTCCCGATCGCGGGCGCACTGACAAAACTTCATGGCGGTGAGTTTCAGATCTACAGCGAACCCGGCAAGGGAACGACGGTCTTCTTCACGCTACCGCCCGCCAAATCCGGCAAGTCTTCTCCGAATCATCAGGACAAGCAGTCATGAACACTCCCGTATCCGCACCCGGAGCGAGGGCCGACGAACCGGAAGCGCCGCCCTTCATAGAGCGCCGCGGCAAGCCCGCTGTGCCGCCGAGGCGCATCGCTCATGTCGTGTCCGTTTCGGGTTCGCAGGCGGTTGCCGTCCTCGAAAGGGAAAGCGGCAATCAGGACGAAGCGCGGGTCGAGATCGGGCAGCTCGTCAAGGTGCCGACACCGCTTGCGACCGTCGTCGGTCTTGTTTCCGCAGTCAGTGCACCGACCCCGGCAAGCGGCGGCGGTGCGGAAGATATCCGTCTGATCGAAATCAATCTCGCCGGAGAAGTCGTGGACGACCCGAAAGACGGGCGGCTGTCGTTCCGGCGTGGCGTATCCCATCTGCCGACGATCGGCGATGCGGTGCTTCTCGCCGACCGCTACGATCTCACGCGCGTCTATACGCAACCGAATGTCGCGACCATCGAAGTCGGATCGTTGTTTCAGGATGCTGCGGTGCCCGCGCGTTTTCTGGTCGACGATCTGCTCGCGAAACATTTCATCGTCGTGGGGACAACGGGGTGCGGCAAGTCCTGTGCGCTCACCGCCATTCTCCAGCGCGTGCTCGAGGCGCATAACCATGCGCATATCGTCATGCTCGACGTACACAACGAGTATCCGACGGCCTTTGGCGACCAGGCGGAACTGATCGATCCGACCAATCTGAATTTGCCTTTCTGGCTTCTCAACTTCCAGGAACTGTCGGCGGCGCTTACCAGTGGCGACGCCTATCATGACGCGGAAATCGAAATTCTGAGCGATGCGGTGATTGCCGCGAAGCGCCGCTATTCCGACGCTTCGTCCAACCGACAGATCGCGCGGCGCGCCGGAGACTCTGGCGGCGTGACGGTCGATGCGCCGACGCCCTTCCGTCTTTCCGATGTTCTCTCATTTATCGATGAGCAGCTCGGCAAGCTCGAACGCACGCAGAAGACGCTTCCCTACCGGCGGCTGAAGAACCGGATCGAGACGCTGGCGAGCGATCAGCGATACAGCTTCATGTTCGGCAGCCTGACCGTACAGGACACGATGACGGACATTCTCGGCCGTTTGTTCCGTGTGCCGAACGATGGACGGCCGATCACCGTGATCGATCTGTCGACGGTTCCCCCGGAAATTCTCGACGTGGTGATTTCGGTTATCTCGCGTCTCGCCTTCGACCTTGCGGTCTGGAGCAAGGGCGGATTGCCGATGCTTCTGGTCTGCGAGGAAGCGCATCGCTACGCCCCCGCCGATGCCGGTCAGGGGTTCGAGCCCACACGCCAGGCCCTGTCGCGTATCGCCAAGGAAGGCCGGAAATACGGCCTCTCGCTTGCGCTTGTCACCCAGCGGCCTTCCGAACTCGACACGACGATCCTTTCCCAGTGCAGCACCGTTGTCGCGATGCGGCTCTCGACCGAACGGGACCAGCAGGTGATGCGTTCCAACACGCATGACGGGGCGCTCGATCTGCTCGACTTCCTGCCATTGCTCGGGGACCGGGAGGCCATCGTGCTCGGTCAGGGCGTCGGCATGCCGATGCGCATCAAGTTTGCCGATATCGCCAGCAGGGGCGTGCCGCGCAATCTGAATGCCGGCTTCTCGCAGTCATGGAGCAAACCCAACCTGGACCGGGCCGGGCTCGAGGCCATTGTCTCGCGGTGGCGCCAGGCCGGACGCGAACGGAACCAGGGCTAGGCCCACCCCGCGTCTTCCTGCGACAGATGGCCCTGACATATCGGCTTCCGGACGGATGCGGCGAGGGGCACGTGACGCTATGCTGGCGTCTCCCGTTTCCCGCGTCAGGCGAGGCCATCTCATGTTCCGACCGTTTCGGCTTTCCGTTGCCGCCCTGCTTTTGGCAATGCCCCTCCTTGCTTCCTGCGGAGACGAGGGTGTCAGCCAGATTGCGGTCTCCGATGCCTGGGCACGGGCCAGCGTTACCGCGACCGGCGCGGCCTATCTGACGGTTTCCAATAGCGGGGACAAGGACGACCTGCTTCTCGAAGTGCGTTCGCGGGCGGCTGAAAAGGTCGAAATCCACGACATGACCATGGACGGCATGGTGATGAAGATGCGCCGGCTGGACGCCCTGCCGGTCGCGGCAGGCGAGAGCGTGGCGCTGGCGCCGGGCGGCAAGCACATCATGCTGATCGGGCTCGTGGAACCCCTGTCCGAAGGGATGACGGTTCCGTTGACGCTTGTCTTCGAAAGTGCCGGTGAGATCGAGGTTTCCGCGCCGGTACGACCCGCCGGACAGATGGCGCACTAGCTTCCCAAAGCAACCTATTGATTGATTCGGCTCCGGTATTTGTTGCGGCGCATATAATCAGTGTGCGGTGCAATAAAATTAACTTCCGGCGGCGTTACTGTGCCAAAGATCATTACGGCCGTGTCATAAATGCCATACCGCCGCGCAATGTTGCGACGGTGTGAGGCAACGACAGCACACGGTCTTGACTCAAACCCGCAATAAATGTCGGCTAGGCGGTGAGGGATGCTGACTGGCCGGGGGGAACAGTCGATACGCTTTCCGATTCAACCTCCCGATCAGGCTGCAAAGTTAGTGAAGCCATCGAGGATCGAGGAGGATCGCTCCATGAAAAGAAAAATTGCCCAAAGAGTGTTTTTGGGCGGCATGACGGGTGCGGCAATGCTGCTGACCGTCGGAACGGCCCAAGCCGTTGAATTCAAGTTCGGGGAAGCCAATCTCCAGATCGACAATCTGGTTTCGGTCGGTGCCGGATTCCGGACCTCTAAACAGGATTGCAGCCACGTTTCGAAGCCGAACGGTGGCTGCTCCGCCGGAAACGGGGCCGGCATGGGCATCAACGACGATGACGGCAACATCAATACTGACCAGTGGGATCCCTACACCACAACCGTCAAGATCACGACCGACTTCGATCTTCGATGGCAAAATTTCGGGGCATTCGTTCGTACCAAGGCGTTCTACGATTATTGGGTAAACGAAGAACTTGGTACAAGGAACAACCGCTTTGGCAGCCGTCCTCTCGTTGACGCGGCGCGTGGCGACCAGGCGCGGGATTTCGGTGGGAGAAGCTTCGATATTCTCGATGCTTTCGTGTACGGGAATTTCGACGTTTCGGGCATGCCCTTGAATGTCCGCGTCGGCAAGCAGGTTGTGAACTGGGGTGAAAGCCTCTTCATTCAGGGCGGTATCAATTCCTTTCTGCCGATCGACGTGACGGCCATCCGCACGCCCGGTTCGGAACTGAAGGAGGCGCTGATGCCTACGCCTTCCGTGTTCGCGTCCATCGGTCTGCCGGGCAGCGTAACGGTCGAGGCTTTCTGGCAGTTCGGGTGGCAGAAAACGGAACTGGACGCCTGCGGCACCTTCTTCAGCACCACCGACGCCGCTTGCGAAGGCGGTCAATACGTCATGACCGGCGCAGAATATCCGGGCCCCGTCCTGATTCCCCGGATTGCGTCCGAGGAGGGCGACGATACGGGCACCTTCGGCGTGGCGATCAAGCATTACGCTGAAAACCTCGGAGCGGGCACCGATCTCGGTCTGTATTTCACGCAGCAGAGCCTGGTCGTGCCGGTCGGCACGTTCACGCTGGGCGATTTCGGCGCCGCGACGGCAGGTATTCTCGGCGCACCGTCTGCCGACCTGGCATCTTTTTGCGGCACCCTTGCGGGGTTGCCGGGCAGCAGTCCAGGGACAGCGACATTCCTCGGCTGCGCGACACTTCCGGTTCCGGCGCTTGGCGGGTTGACGGGCCTGACGGCGGGCGTGGGCGCCACGGCAGCAACAAAGAACTACCTGATGCAGTATCCCGAAGACGTCCAGACCGTCGGTGCCAGCTTCAATACCTCGATTCCGCTTTTCGGCGGGTCGGCCTTTTCCGGCGAAGTGGCGTTTACGCCCGACATGCCGTTTTCACTCAGCGATGTGGAAATCAATTCCGCCGAGCTGGATGCCATCGGTGCCTGTTCCTTTGCGGGATTGCCGCCCGGCTGTCTCAGCCAGGGAAGCCAGAACGCCGGATTCGCCTATGCGCCGGGCGACGTGATCCGGGGCTATGACGAGTTCGATGTCATAACGGGTCAGCTTGCGACAATCAGCACGCTCAACCCGTCGGCGGCTCTTCCGTCCCTGATCGGTTCGGACTTGATGATCCTGGTCGCAAATGTCGGCTTCCAGTATCTTCCCGATCTCTCGGACAGCACCAACAGGCTGGCCGCTCCGCGGTCGGCGAATACGCACCCCGATCTGGCCGCCGCGTTGATCCTCGGCGATTCGGCTTGCGGTGCGGCCGCGGCCAGCCCGCTGGTTCCGGATTGCAAACTGGCTTACGCAACGTCTCGTTCCTGGGGCTACCGCCTCGCAGCTACAGCGGACTACAACAATGCTTTCGGAACGGCCTGGACGCTCACACCGGTTCTTCAGTGGGCGCATGATGTGAACGGCGTGTCAGCCGGTCCGGTCGGCCCCGGTTTCGTCGAAGGCAAGAAGACGATCAGCATCGGGCTCAACGCCAACCTACAGAATACCTGGCGTGCCAATATCCAGTACACCAACAGTTTTGGTAACGAGTTCAAAAACTTTTCCAGTGACAAGGACTTCGTGACGGCGACCGTCTCCTACGCTTTCTGAGCGAAGGCATGTTCCGATCCCTCGGGATCGTGTGAAACAAATGAACCCGGCAGCTTCGGCTGCCGGGTTTTTCTTTTGGGGGACACCCAGTGATGTTGCGGTGCACCATTCCGCTGCGTGCCGCTATTCATCCGTGGGCTGATGGTTGACTGGTTTGGCGTCTCTCGGCGATCATGGCGTCACATTAAAAAGATTTAATGGAAACAAGGGGCAAAGCGCCTGAAAAACGAGGGTAATAGAGGCTCAGGGGCAACAGAATCGCCCTCGCCCGATTTGCGCCCTTGAGGCAATTTGCTATCATCGGTTTCGATTAAGGCGGGGAAACCGGCCTCGATATGCAGTGCAACAGCTCAGAAAAAGTCCAGCGCTCGTATCGAAAGCCTAAAAAGAAATCCAGTGGAGGGAATGTATATGAAAAGGACGACCTTTTTGGTGTCCGCCCTTGCGTTTAGCGTCGTTGCTAGCGGCGCGCTCGCGAAGGTTCCGGAAGCCCAGGTAAATCGTCTGGGTCAGGACCTGACCCCGATGGGTTCGGAAAAGGCCGGCGAGGGTGACATCCCCGCCTGGACCGGCGGTCTCGCGACCGTGCCGAGCAATGTCAGCTACAAGCCCGGCGACAAGCTCGCCAACCCGTTCGCCAGCGACCCGATCAAGTTCACGGTCACCGGCCAGAACGCGGATCAGTACAGCGATATCCTGACGCCCGGCTACGCGGCCATGCTGAAGGCCTATCCGTCGTACAAGATGAACGTCTATGAAACGCGCCGTACTTGCGCCTTCCCGGACAAGTTCTATGAAGCCAACAAGCGCAATGCGGCCGTCGGCGAACTCGTCGGCGGCGGCTCGGGCATCAGCGAAGCGATCTTCGGTTCGCCGTTCCCGATCGCGAACAACGCGCTCGAGATGATCTGGAACCACACGCTGCGCTATCGCTCGTTCAAGGCGGTGCGTCAGTTCGCTGCGGCGCCGGTGACGCGTGGCGGTGACTACACGCTGCAGATCGTGCAGGACGAAGCGATCCTCACCTGGTCCGACCCGACGGCTCAGCGCGCCGAAGACCTCGACAACATCTCGATCTACTACATCGCGAACACGATCGCCCCGGCGCGTGCCGCGGGTAACGTGATCTTGGTGTACGAAGCCCTCAACGCCGAAGTGCAGCCGCGTCAGGCCTGGCAGTACAGCCCGGGTACCCGCCGCGTGCGTCGTGCGCCGAACATCGCGTATGACAATCCCGGCACGAACTCGGACGGTCTGTCCACGTCGGACAGCTTCGACGGCTATAACGGCGCTCCGGACCGCTATGACTGGACCTTCCTCGGCAAGAACGTCCGCCTCGTTTCGGCGAACGCCTATGACGGTGAGTCCACGCCCTATGCGGATTACCTCCAGGCGCTCCACCTGAACCAGGACAAGGTGCGCTACGAGAAGCGCCGCGTCTGGGAGTTCGAAGCGAAGCTTCGTCCCGACACCCGCCACGTCTATTCGCGCCGCGTCTATCACAACGAGGAAGACGCGTGGCAGATGTCGACGGTGGAACTCTATGACGGCCGTGGCCAGCTCTGGCGCGTACAGGAAATGCACCAGATCCAGCGCTACAACGTGCCGCTCTGCGGTTCCGCGGGCGAAATCGTCTACGATCTGCAGGCCGGCCGCTACCTCGCGCTCGCGCTGCAGAACGAAGAGCCGCCGGTGAACTACTTCGCCGACGAGCTGGACAAGTCCCGCTACACGCCGAACGCGATCCGTCAGCTCGGCGTCCGCTAAGAAGCGATTGCAACGATCGGCAAGGCCGGGCCCGGAAACGGGTCCGGCCTTCTGCTGTCAGGCTTCTTAACCATCGGCGCAAGCGCCTCGCTTTGACGCCGAGAGTCCAAGACGCGCCGTCAAAAATGCGCTATAAACTCAGAAAAACGATATAAGAAATCGCCAAACAGGAGGCTCGCCGCCTTCTCGGCATCGGGGGGCCCGGGAGACCGGCCCCGATGGGGGCGCGGCGACCGGAAACGCCCGAGTGCAGGAGCTGAAGTTCATGTCTTCGTCTATTTTCCCGATCGTCTCGAGTTGGGTGCATCGTCTGCGCCTCGCATCCGTCGCCGGCCTTTGCGCCGTCGCGCTTTCCTTCGGGCCCGCGGCAGCGCAGGAAGAAGCAGAGTCCGGCGCTGAATACGCCGTACCGTCCGACCTTGCCGCCGAGTCGCTTCTGCTCGACACAACCTATGCGGGCGACAGGCTCGTTGCCGTCGGCGAATTCGGTCACGTCGTTCTTTCGGACGATCGTGGTGTGACCTGGCATCAAGCCAAGGAAGTGCCCACCCAGGCAACGCTCACAGGCGTGACCTTCATCGGCGACAAGACCGGATTTGCGGTTGGCCACGATGCGACCGTGTTGCGCACGACCGATGCGGGCGAGACCTGGAAGCTGGTCTACAACGACACCGAATCCGAAATGGCTTTCATGACGGTCTATTTCGAGAACGAGAAGCGCGGCTTCGCGATGGGCGCTTTCTCCTTCATGGTCGAGACCAATGACGGCGGCGACACCTGGGAAGAGCGTTCGCTCAGCGACGGTGTCCTCGACGATTACCACTTGAACAAGCTCTTCTCCGACAAGGACGGCGATCTCTTCATCGCCGCCGAGTTCGGCGTCGTCTATCACTCGACGGACAAGGGCCGTACCTTCAATCGCATCCAGACGCAGTATGAAGGTTCCTTTTGGGGCGGCTTCGGCATGGCCGACGGTTCCGTCATGGTGTTCGGCATGCGCGGCAACGCGTTCCGCTCCTATGACAAGGGTCAGACCTGGGAGAAGGTCGATACCGGCACGGACAAATCGATTGCCGGCGGCGTGCAGCTCGGCAACGGCAAGATCATTCTCGTCGGTCTGCAGGGCTATGTCGGCTACAGCGACAATGGCGGCCAGAGCTTCGTCGAAGTTACGCGCGCCGACCGTCTTGGTTATGCGGCAGTCGCCGATGGTCCCGAAGGCCAGATCGTCGTTTTCGGCGAGCCCGGGGCGAAGCTGATGCCCGACGATATGGAAAGGGCGCGCGAGGAAGTCGGCGCCAAGATCACTGCGACGCCGGCGGACAGCGACAGCTGACATCCCGAACGCATCGCTTGTATTCGGAGCCCCGGTCTTGCGACCGGGGCTCTTTTCTTTGTACGAGCCGCGGGTCACAATCGGTCGCAAAGGCATCGCAATAGCCTTGTGCAAAGGGAGGACAAGATGGGAAAGAGCGTCGATTTCAGCGTATACACGCGCGTCAAGGCAAGCTGGCAGGGGCGTGTGCTGACGCTGGCGCTCAGCAATCCCGCCCTCATGAATGCGGTCGATGGCGACATGCACCGCGAGCTTTCGAGTCTCTTTCTCGACGCGGCGGACGATCCGGATTCCGATGTTGTCGTGCTGACCGGCGAAGGCGCGGCCTTTTCAGCGGGCGGGGATCTCAACTGGATGAAGCGCGGCTTCGAAGCCGGTGAAAAGGGACCGGATGCAGCGGAAGCGAAACGCATTGTCTTTTCTCTGCTCGACCTCGAAAAACCGATCATCGCCAAGGTGCGCGGACCGGCTGTCGGTCTCGGCGCGACCATCGCGCTGATGTGCGATGTAATCTTTGCAAGCGACAACGCGCGCTTTGCCGATCCGCATGTGCGTGCGGGCATCGTCGCGGGCGACGGCGGCGCGATCATCTGGCCGCAACTTGTCGGCTATGCGCGCGCGAAGGAATACCTCATGACAGGCGATCCCGTGTCCGCCGAGGAAGCGGAGCGGATCGGCCTCATCAATCACGTCGTGCCGGATGCCGAGCTGGACGCGCGCGTCGATGCGTTTGCGGCGAAGCTCGCCGGCGGTGCAACACAGGCGATCAAGTACAGCAAGGTTTCGGTCAATATCGGACTCAAGCAACTCGCTCATTCGATCCTCGACACATCGATCGGCTATGAGATGCTCACCTTCACGACCGAGGATCACAAGGAAGCCGTTCGTTCCTTTCTCGAAAAGCGCAAACCCGCCTTTACCGGACGGTGAGGCCGATGGACGCGACGATGCAGGACCTTCCTCTCAATTTCGACGAGCCCGAGCATGTGCGCATGCTTCGCGATGCGACACGGAAATTCGTCGCGGCGGAGATGCCGCGTGCGAAGGCGCGTGAATGGGACAGGGGAAACATCTATCCCGCCGACGTCATGAAGAAGCTCGGCGCCATGGGCATGATGGGGCTCACCGTCGAGGAGCGGTATGGCGGCGCGGGCGTCGACATCTATGCGACCATGGCCGTCATCGAGGAGCTGGCAAAGCGTTCCGTCGCCGTCGCCTGCCCGTACATCATGGCAGTCTGCTACGCAGGCATGAATCTCGGCGAAAGCGCGAGCGAGGAACAGAAGCAGGAGTTGCTGCCGAGGGTCGCTTCCGGTGATCTCCTTTTCGCCTATGGTCTTTCGGAGCCGAATGTCGGCGGCGATCTCGCCACGGTCGAGACAACCGCGCGGCGCGACGGCAACGAACTTGTCATCAACGGGACAAAACGTTGGTGCACGGGCGCTCACATTGCGGACTACATCTTCTGCCTGCTGCGGTCGGGACCGAAGGAAGAGAAATACAAGAACCTCAGCATCGTTCTCATACCGCCGTCGCTTCCCGGCATCTCGATCTCGCCGCTCGGCCATCTCGGCATTCGTGGTGTCGAGACGAAGGATGTGACTTTCGAGGATGTCCGCGTACCGGTGTCCAGCATTCTCGGCGGCGAAGCGATGTGGAACAAGGGCTGGCAACAGCTCGCCGGTCGCGCGCTCGAAGTCGAGAAGCTCGAATTGTCCGCCTGCGCGCTCGGCCTTTCGGAAGCCGCCCTTGCCGACGCCTGGACTTATGCAGAAGAGCGCGAACAATTCGGCCGCGCCATTGCCGGTCATCAGGCGATCCGCCACACGCTTGCGGAGGCGCAGACACGTGTGCGCGCCATGCGGCTGATGCTCTACAGCGCCGCCTGGCTTGCGGATCAGGGCAGGCCCTGTTCCGTCGAAACCTCGATGGCAAAGCTTTTCTGCTGCGAGGGTGCGGCCGAGGTCACGCAGATGTGCATGCGCGTCACCGGCGCCTATGGTCTTTCCGACCAGATGGACATGGAACGCTATGTGCGCGATGCGGTGAGCCTGCCGATCGTCGGCGGATCGTCCAACATGCAGAAGAACAATATCGCAAACCGGCTGAAGCTCGGCCAGTAGTGCCGGAGGAGGACACGTGACGGCTACGGGAACGAAGCAGGCGCGGCGCGAGGATCTCGTCGCTGCCGCCGAGGGGTTTGCGGATGAAATCGCGAGACGCGCGGGCGAGATCGAGGCAAACCGTTTTCTGCCGCAGGACATCGCGCAGCGTTTCGCGGAAGCGGGGCTCTACCGGCTCTGCGTGCCGGAAGCCTATGGCGGCTTCGAGGCGCATCCCGGCGAACTCGTCAAGGTGGTGGAGCGCCTCGCGCGTGCCGACGGCTCGGCCGCCTGGTGCGTCTTCATTGGCGCGACTTCCGGTCTCGTCGCCGGTTTTCTGGAACCGTCGGAAGCGAAACATGTCTTCGGCGATCCCATGACCATCACGGCGGGTGTCTTCGCGCCGCGCGGCAAGGCCGTGCATGCAAGCGAAGGCGGCGTCGAGGGCTACCGCGTCAGTGGGCGCTGGCAATGGGGATCGGGCTCGCGCAACGCATCGTGGATTTCGGGCGGCTGCATGATCGTCGGCGAGGACGGCAAGCCCGAGATGGCGGCGGAGGGCGTACCGCAGAACCGGATGACGATGTTCCGCGCCGAAGACGTCACACTTCACGACACATGGGACGTGTCGGGCCTGTGCGGCACAGGCAGCACGGATTTCGAGGTGAAGGACCTCTTCGTACCGGCCTCGCGCGCGGTCAGTCTCATCAGCGACAAGCCGATTGCCCGACCGCTTTATTGCTTCCCGACTTTCGGTCTTCTCGGCATCGGTATCGCCGCTGTCGCGCTCGGCCTCGCGCGCGGTGCCATCGACACGCTGGTCGATCTCGCCGGCGGCAAGACCCCGCAAGGCTCGTCGAAGCCGCTTGCGCTGCGCGCCAAGGCGCATCTCGACGTATCGCAGGCCGATGCGCTGACGCGGTCCGCCCGCGCCTTCCTGATGGAGACGATCGAAGCCGCATGGGAAGCGGCCGTGCGCGACGGCGAGATCACGGTCGCGCATCGCCGCGACATCCGTCTCGCGACGACGCATGCCGTGCAGTCGGCCGTGCGCGCGGTCGATCTCATGTATACGCTTGGCGGCGGCAGCTCGGTCTATCGCAGCTCGCCGCTGCAGCGGCAGTTCCGCGACGTGCATGTCGCGACCCAGCACATGATGGTGTCGGACGCGACGCTGGAACTGACGGGCCGTTTGCTGCTCGGCGTGCCGACCAACACGGCCATGCTGTAAGTCATTGAAACAACTAAACTATCAAGAAACGGAGAGAAAATGACCCGGGAAAGAAAAGGCCGCGTCGAAGGCAAGATGGCGTTCGTTACAGGCGGCGCGCAGGGGCTCGGCAAGGCGTCCGCCGTCATGCTCGCGCGCGAGGGCGCCAAGGTGACGCTCGCCGACATCAACGAGAAGGGCGCGGCCGACGTCGCCGCCGAGATCAATGCGGACTATCCAGGCATGGCCTTCGCCGTCGGCCTCGACGTGACGCGCGAGGATCACTGGAAGGATGCGCTCGCCGAAGCCGACAAGGCGATGGGCGGCCTCAACGTGCTCTTCAACAATGCCGGCATCGGCGGCGGCACGACGGTCGAGGAAACGGATTTCGAGACCTTCAAGAAGGTGCAGGCGGTCGACGTCGATTCGGTCTTTCTGGGCTGCAAATATGCGCTGCCCTACATGGTTCCCCATGCGCCGGGCTCGATCATCAACACGTCCTCCATCGCGGGGCTGATCGCCGGTCACAACATGGCGGCCTACAACGCAGCCAAGGCGGGCGTCTGGCTGCTCTCGAAATCGGTGGCGCTCCATTGTGCCAAGCGTGGTTACCGCATCCGCTCGAATTCGATCCATCCCACCTTCATCGACACGCCGATCCTCGACGGCATGACGCGCGGCATGCCGAAGGAAGAACTGGTGAGGAAGCTCGCCAAGCAGGTGCCGCTCGGCGTGGTCGGCGAGCCGGACGACGTCGCCTATTGCGTACTTTATCTCGCCTCGGACGAATCGAAGTTCATCACCGGTTCCGAAATCAAGATCGACGGCGGCATCAGCGCCATGTAAACGGCCCGCCTGTCCGTTTCCGAACGGGCAGGCGGGAATTCCCGAGCGGCGGTCCATCTTGCGCTGCAACAGGACCCGGCCCACATTGATGCGACATGGCACGCCGCATCCTCATCATTCTCCATCAGGAGCGCTCGAACCCGGGACGGGTGGCGCAGGAGCTGCTTCGCCGGGGCTGCGTGCTCGACATTCGCCGCCCCTCGCTCGGCGATCCCCTGCCGGGGACCATGGCGGAGCACGATGCCGCGGTGATCTTCGGCGGGCCGATGAGCGCCAATGACGATCTCCCCTTCATCAAGGCCGAGACGGAGTGGATCGGTGTCCCTCTCAAGGAGGGGAAGCCCTATTTCGGCATCTGTCTCGGCGCGCAGCTCATGGCGCGGCATCTCGGCGCCCGCGTCTATGGCCGCGAGGACGAGCGCGTGGAGGTCGGCTACTACCCGATCCGGCCGACGGCAGAAGGCGGCCATCTCTTCGAAAACCCGCAATATGTCTATCAGTGGCACCGCGAGGGCTTCGATCTGCCGTCGGGCGCGGTGCAGCTTGCCGCGGGCGAGGATTTCCCGGTTCAGGCCATGCGCTATGGCCCCAACGCCTATGGCATCCAGTTCCATCCCGAACTCACCACACAGATGATGAATGCCTGGCTCGTCTATGCGCGCCACAGGCTCACCCAGCCGGGCGCCCAGCCTGCCCATATCCACCGCATGGCGCGCTACCAGCATGACGGAACGCTGCGCGCGTGGCTCAACCGTTTCCTCGACCACTGGCTGCCGGCCGACCGGCAGGAGGGCGGGCAGGCGCCGCAGGCCGTCACGGACGGGCGCTGACACTCGCATATAGCGGTATTCGGGGGGTGCCGGGGGCTCCGGGAATGGTGGAGCCGAGCGGGATCGAACCGCTGACCTCCTCATTGCGAACGAGGCGCTCTCCCAACTGAGCTACGGCCCCGGAGCCCTGCGCATTTACAGCGCCGGAGGCCGCTTCTTAGGCGGCGGCGGGCGAGGTGTCAAGAGAACCGTGGCCGCCCGAAACGGGGTCCTTGAACCCTGCCTCCGGCCCGTTTACATCTGGAGTGGCCGGGTCGCGGCCTCATCGGTTCGCGGCCGGTATGACCGTCTTTCCGGCCGACGCGTGAGCCGCCCATCCCAAGAACCATCAACCGGCGAGCCCCCATGATTGCCCTCCTGAATCTGATTGTTACCCTGATCACGCTCTATATCTGGGTCCTCGTTATCGGCGTGGTGCTGAGCTGGCTCATCGCCTTCAACGTCATCAACACGCATAACCGCTTCGTCTACCTCGTGGTGGACACGATCAACCGGCTGACCGAACCGGCGCTCCGGCCGATCCGCAACATCCTGCCCAATCTCGGCGGCATCGACATCTCGCCGGTGATCCTGATCCTGCTTCTGGTCTTCCTCCAGAACCTGCTCACCTATGACGTGCCGATGTGGTTCGGCTACGGCCGCTACTGACCGTTCCGTGTTTTTCAGGCCGGTACCGGGCGGCGTTTCGGCGCGTCTGCGGGTAACGCCGCGCGGCGGCGCCGACCGGATCGACGGGCTGGCCAGGGACGCGAAGGGCGAGACGCATCTGAAGCTCCGCGTTTCCGCCGTTGCCGAAAAGGGCAAGGCGAACGAGGCCGTGCTGAAGCTGCTCGCCAAGGCCTGGGGCCTGCCCCGCTCTTCGCTGTCGATTTCCTCGGGCGAGACGGGCCGCAACAAGGCGGTGACGGTTTCGGGCGATCCGGAGGTTCTCGCCGCGAAGCTCGAGGCCTGGGCGACCCGTCTCGGGAACGATTGAGCCGCGCGCGGCCTTGTCCGAGGGTGCCCGACCTTATTATAGTGCGGCCACCCTGCGTGACTGGCGAGAATAAGGTGGAGACGACCACCGTGGAGCGCAGGGCCCCGTTCGCGCCGCTCGCCTGGGCACCCCTATCCAGACAACGAGGTGCCCCATGACGACATCCGCGAAAGCCACTCTCATCGACGGCAAGATCATTTCGGCCGAGCTGCGCGCGCGCGTCGGCGCCGAAGTCGCGCGCCTCAAGGCGGAGCACGGTCTCACGCCCGGCCTCGCCGTCATTCTCGTCGGCAACGATCCCGCGAGCGAGGTCTATGTCCGCAACAAGGGCATCGCGACGCGCGAGGCGGGCATGAATTCCTATGAATACAAGCTGCCCGCCGAGACGAGCGAGGCCGATCTCCTCGCGAAAGTGCGCGAGCTCAATGCCGATCCCGCCGTACACGGATTTCTCGTCCAGTTCCCGGTGCCGGACCAAATCAGCCAGCAGGCCGTGATCGACGCGATCGACCCCGCAAAGGATGCGGACGGGCTGCATCCGCTCAATGCGGGCCGCCTCGCAAGCGGTCTGCCCGCGATGGTGCCCGCGACGCCGGAAGGCTGCCTGATCATGGCGAAGAAGGCGGGCGGTGACCTCTCCGGCAAGCATGCCGTCGTGATCGGCCGCTCGAACCTTGTCGGCAAGCCGGTCGCGCAACTGCTGCTCCGGGAAAACTGCACCGTCACCATCGCGCATAGCCGCTCGCGCGATCTGCCCGCGATTGCGCGCGAGGCGGATATTCTCGTCGCCGCCGTCGGCCGTCCCAACATGGTGAAGCGCGACTGGGTGAAGCCCGGCGCCGTTGTCATCGATGTCGGCATCAACCGCGTGCCGGCGCCCGAGAAGGGCGAAGGCAAGACGCGGCTCGTCGGCGATGTCGATTTCGCGGAGGTTGCCGAAGTCGCGGGTGCGATCACGCCGGTGCCGGGCGGCGTCGGCCTGATGACGGTCGCCTGCCTGTTGCGCAACACCGTCATTGCCGCCTGCCGCAGCAAGGGCATTGCCCTGCCGGCGGACTTCTAAGGGGGAGAGCTCATGGAAACGCGCACACTCGGACAATTATGGCCCGTCAGCGCGCTGACGCTGGGCGGCGGCGGACTCGGCCAGATCTGGGGCGAGACCTCGCGCGAGGAAGCGATGGCGACGGTCCGTCTCGCCGTCGAACGCGGCATCACGCTGATCGATCTTGCGCCGCTTTACGGGCGCGGCGAGGCGGAAGCCGTGGTCGGGGAAACGTTCGGCGGCGCCTGGCCGGACGGTGTCCGCGTCACGACCAAATGCATGGTCGGGCGGCGGCATCTGCCCGGCATCGCGGAGAGGCTCGAAAAATCGCTGGTACGCAGCCTCGACACGCTGAAGCGCGACCAGGCCGATCTCTTCTTCCTGCATTCGAACATCTGTCCGGACGATTACGTCTATGAAAACGATCCTGCCTTCGAGCAGAACGGCGTCGTCCCCCGGTCGATGTTCATGGGCGAGGTCGTGCCGGCCTTCGAGGCCCTGAAGGCGAAGGGGCTCATCGGCGCCTGGGGCATCACCGGGACGGGGCTTCCGCGCAGCATCATGGATGTGCTGCGCGGCGAGCCGAAGCCCGCCGTCGTGCAGGCGGTGACGAACCTTCTCGATTCGCCGGGCGGCATGCGGCGCTACCAGGAGCCCGCGGAGCCGCGCAACGTCATCCGCACCGCGAAGAACAACGATGTCGGCGTGATGGGGATTCGCGCCGTGCAGGCGGGTGCACTCACCTCTGCCATCGACCGGCCGCTTGATGCCAACGACCCGGAAGTGAAGGACTACGAGAAGGCGGCACCCTTCCGCGCGCTTTGTGCCGAACTCGGCGAAGACCCCGCCATCGTCGCGCACCGCTACGCGCTCGGCATGTCCGGCGTCGATACGCTCGTTCTTGGTGTGAAGAATCGCGCGGAACTCACCGCCATCCTCGATGCGGAAGCACGCGGTCCTCTGGAAGAAGAGATCGTGAAGCGCATCGATGCGCTCCGCCTCAACTTCCAGATACCGCGCATGCCGATCGACGGCGAGGATACGCTCTAGATGCCCCGCGCCGCCTGCGCGTCAGCGGTTGTCGAGCTGCGCCCGCACGGCATGAAGGCCCCGCCGCGTGATGCGATAGGGGCTTCCGTCCTTCGAGGCGATCAGCCTGCGGTGCCGCAACCGGCGGAAGGTGAGAAGCGTGCAGTCGCTGAGGATCCAGCCTTCCCGCGTGACGCAGGTGACCTCCGCGACTTTTCCCTTTTCGTCCTTTTCAACGAGAATATGGCCGCCGCGCGCGAGCGCATGCAGCGCTCGCTGTTCGAACTTCGAGATATTCATGGGTAGGAATCCGGAAAAAAGCCATGCCGGGACGGCCACGCTTGTCCTCACGGGCAATCGCTCCGCGGGAAAGGGGCTTCGTCCTGTTTGCCGGCCGGACGGAGAGGAATCGTTCCTCTCAGCGGCCGCGCTTTTCTCCGAATACAGACATCAACGCTCCATCAGGCGTGAAGCTCATTGCTTAGCCGGTGGCGCGATGCGCCGTCAATACATGGCGGCGTTTGCCGCCCTCGTTGTGCTTCTTCTCTGTGGCCTTTCGGCTACAGCGGCGAGCGCGCGCGAGAACGGCATGCTCGACTGGCCGCACGAGGAAATGAGCAGCGCGCTCGACTATCTGATCGAGCGGCGAATGGAGGAGCTCGGCGTGCCGGGTGTTGCCGTCGCCATCGTCGCCGAGGGAGAGATCGTTCTGGAGAAAGGCTACGGCGTCGCCGATACGGACGGCGACCAGCCGGTGACGGAGAACACGCTTTTCGAGGCGGGGGGCATCGGCCTTCCCATAGAAGCCTATGGTGCGCTGCTGCTTGCGAAGGAGAAGAAGCTTTCGCTCGATGCGCCGCTCTCGGAAAATCTGGAAGAGCCCTGGCTCCCCGATGACGAGGCCTCCGCGAAGATCACATTGCGGCATGTCCTCACGCATCGCTCCGGCCTTTCCGACCGCGTCCGGCTCGGCTCGCGCTCGGTCGGCTTCGAGCCGGGAAGCGCGTTCTCCTATTCCGGCATGGGCTATGTCTATCTCGCCGATGTCATGTCGGAAGTGGAGGGCATGTCCTTCGACCGGTTGATGCGGCAGCGCGTTTTCCAGCCGCTTGGCATGTCGTCTTCCGGCTACATCATTCCCGAAGCGTTGGTGAGCGAAGTCGCACGCGGCCATCATGCCCTCTGGGTGCCGATCCTCGCCTTCGCCGGACCGATGGTCGCGATCTTCCTTGTTCTCGCCATCGCGACGATCCTGGTGGTGCGGCTCGGCTTTCACCGGCTGAGGTTCGAACCCTTCGATCTCGTCCCTGCCGCCGCGGCGGCGCCCATCGGGGCGGGCCTGTTTCTCTACTATCTGCAGGGCGGCTGGGCGCTTCTGTTCTGTCTCGGCTATTTCATGGTCTGGATCGCGGGAGTCGCCGTGCTGGCGGCGCTGCTCCAGTATCTGCGTTTCATCTTCGACAGGGGACGGTACGACGGTGTGATCTCGCGCGGTGCGCGCCGCGCGCCGCTCAGCCCGCTCTCGTTCGGTATCGTCTTTCTGGCGAGCCTGCTGTTCATGACGTGGCAGGTGCCGTTGCCCGCGCGTGACGGGCATGACTTCAACGCCGCGCTTTCCCTTCGCTCCAGCGCGCATGATCTCGGTCTCTTCGTTTCCGCCTTTATCGATGGCGGCCTCATCGGGCCCTCGGCGCGGGCGCGCATCGTCGACGAGCGCATCGAGATCGGCGGCGATGGGCGCGACGTCTATGGCTGGGGACTCGGTTTCGGCACGCGCGAACGCCCGGACGGCCTGACGATCTGGCACAGCACGGCCAATATCGGCCTGCGCGGGCTCATGGTGATCGACCCCGCGCGGCGGAGCGGCATCGTCGTGCTCACCAATTCCGACAGCGGCAAGGTGCTGATGCACGAGGTCGCGGGCCATGTGCTCGGGCCGGAAACGCCGTGGCAGCTTCCCTGAGCCTCGCCTAGACTTGTCTGCGGCTTCGGGAGGAGCGAATGGAAAAATTCGAGAAGATATTTGCGCGTGCGGCGAAGCGGCATGGCGGTGCGAAGGCCGTCGAAGCGGAACTGCCGAAGCCGAAAAGTGCCGCCGCGCTGAAGAAAATTTCGGATGACCGCTGGCTGGCGGGCATGACGAAGGCGGTCTTTCAGGCCGGTTTCGTCTGGCGCGTGATCGAGAACAAGTGGCCGGGCTTCGAGGACGCGTTCGACGGCTTCGATCCGCATCGCATCGCCTTCTATGCCGACGAGGATATCGAACGTCTCGCGGGCGATACGCGGATCGTGCGCAACGGCGCGAAGATTCTGGCCACGCGCGACAATGCGCGCTTCGTCTGCGATCTTGCGGAGGAGTTCGGCTCGGCGGGCGCCTTCTTCGGCGGATCAAAGCCGGAAAACTTCGCCGGACTTCTCGACACCATGAAGAAGCGTGGCAACCGCCTGTCGGGGGCGAGCGCGCAGTTCTTCCTCAGACAGATGGGCGTCGATGGCTGGGTGATGTCGCCGTCGGTCGCCGCCGCGCTCGTTCAGGCCGGCGTGGTCGAGAAAGCGCCGACTTCTGCAAAGGCGATGCGGGCGGTGCAGGAAGCGTTCAATGTCTGGCGAAAGGAAAGCGGCCGCCCGCTGATGGCGATCAGCCGCACGCTGGCGATGTCGGCCGACCCCGACTAACCGTTCTTCTGCTTTTCCGCCTCGATCGCCTTCACGATGATCTCGCGGGCGAAGTCCGCATCCTTCCAGCCGTCGACCTTCACCCATTTGCCTTCTTCCAGGTCCTTGTAGTGCTGGAAGAAATGGGTGATGCGCTGGATCAGGATTTCCGGCATGTCCGTGTAATTCTGGACGTTCTTGTAATAGGGATTGAGCTTCTCGACCGGCACGGCCAGCAGCTTCTCGTCGCCGCCCGCCTCGTCATGCATCATCAGCACGCCGATGGGCCGCGAGCGGATCACCGCGCCGGGCACGACCGGGATGCGGCTCACGACGAGGACGTCCACCGGGTCGCCATCATCCGACAGCGTGTGCGGAATGAAGCCGTAATTCGCCGGATACTGCATCGCCGTGTGCATGAAGCGGTCGACGAACATCGCGCCCGATTCCTTGTCCATCTCGTATTTCACGGGATGGCCGCCATGCGGCACCTCGACGATCACGTTGATGTCGTTCGGCGGGTTCTTGCCGGCGGGAATGGCGTCGATACGCATTACTTCGTCACCCTCTTGTTGCGGGCCGCGAGAAGGCGCAGGCGCAGCGCGTTCAGCTTGATGAATCCGCTCGCGTCCTTCTGGTCGTAGGCGCCCGCATCTTCCTCGAAGGTCACATGAGCCTCCGAATAGAGCGAATAGGGCGAGGAGCGGCCGACAAGCGCGACCGAGCCCTTGTAGAGCTTCACGCGCACCGTGCCCGTCACCATTTCCTGGCTCTTGTCGATCAGGGCCTGCAGCATCTCGCGCTCGGGCGACCACCAGAAGCCGTTATAGATGAGTTCCGCATAGCGCGGCATGATCTCGTCTTTCAGGTGGGCCGCGCCGCGGTCGAGCGTGATCGACTCGATGCCGCGATGGGCGGCGAGCAGCACCGTGCCGCCCGGGGTCTCGTAGATGCCGCGCGACTTCATGCCGACGAAGCGGTTTTCGAGGAGATCGAGGCGGCCGATGCCGTTGTCGCCGCCGAGCTTGTTGAGCTTCGTCAGCAGCGAGGCGGGCGAGAGCCTTTCGCCGTCGATGGAAACCGCGTCGCCCTTTTCGAAGCCGATTTCGACATAGGTCGGCTTGTCGGGCGCTTCTTCCGGCGAGACGGAACGGGAATAGACATATTCCGGCGCTTCTTCCGCCGGGTCTTCCAGCACCTTGCCCTCGGCGGAGATGTGGAGAAGGTTCGCGTCGACCGAGAAGGGCGCTTCGCCCCGCTTGTCCTTCGCGATCGGGATCTGGTGCTTCTCGGCGAATTCGATGAGCTTCGTGCGCGAGGTCAGATCCCATTCGCGCCAGGGCGCGATGATCTTGATGTCGGGGTCGAGCGCGCCATAGCCGAGCTCGAAGCGGACCTGGTCGTTGCCCTTGCCGGTCGAGCCGTGGCAGACGGCGTCCGCCCCCGTCTCATGGGCGATCTCGATCTGGCGCTTGGCGATCAGCGGCCGCGCGATCGAGGTACCGAGCAGGTAGACGCCTTCGTAAAGCGCGTTCGCCCGAAACATCGGGAAGACATAGTCGCGGACGAAGGTCTCGCGCAGGTCCTCGATGTAGATTTCCTTCACGCCGAGCATCTCGGCTTTCTTCCGTGCCGGCTCCAGCTCCTCGCCCTGGCCGAGGTCGGCGGTGAAGGTCACCACCTCGCAGCCATAGGTCTCCTCCAGCCATTTCAGGATGACCGAAGTGTCGAGGCCGCCCGAGTAGGCCAGCACCACCTTTTTCACGGATTTCTCGGCGCTCATTTCGCTACCTTATGGAGGGTCGATTTTGCGGCGCACTATAGGGAAAAGTGGAAGGGAGACAATGGAGGGATTGGGGCGAGCGAGGGCGGCGCCCGGATTCCTCTTGACCGGCAGGACGGCCCAATTATATTGAGTTTAACTCAATAAAGGAGGCGGGCATGTCCGGGGAGAAGGCCTTTCCCAAGGTTGAAACGCTGCAGGCGCTCGGAAGCGATCTGGCGGGCACGTACAAGGCAAGCCGCAGCGAGGCCGTCCGGAAGATCGATCCCGGCCAGTTGGCGCAAGATGTGCGAAAGCTCGAGGACGACGGCTATGTCGTCATCGAATCCCTGCTGAACGACGAGGAGATCGCCGAGATCAAGGCGGCGCTGTTGCCGCTGCTCGGTCATACCGGGCGCAATGCCTTCGAGGGGGTCAACACGCAGCGGCTCTACGGGGTACCGGAGAAGACTCGTGCCACCGACCGGCTGATCGAGCATCCCCGCATCCTCGCGCTGCTCGACCGGATGTTTCTGCCCAACTATCTTCTCTCGCAATGTCAGGCCATCAACATCATGCCGGGAGAGGAAGCCCAGTATCTCCATTCAGATGACGGCTTCTACCGCGTGCCGCGTCCGCGTCCGCCGCTCGGCGCGGCGACGGTCTGGGCCATCGACGATTTTACCGAGGAAAATGGTGCGACCGTCGTTGTTCCCGGCAGCCACACATGGCCGGACGGGCGCATGCCGGGCGACGGAGACCGGAAGGTCAAGGCGGTGATGCCAGCAGGTTCCGTGATCTTCTATCCGGGCACGCTCTGGCATGGCGGCGGCGCCAATCTTTCCGCCACGCCGCGTCTCGCGGTCACCTGCCAGTACTGCGAGCCCTGGCTCCGGACGCAGGAAAACTATTTCCTGTCCATGTCGAAGGATACCGTGCAAGCCGTGTCGGAAGACATGAAGCGGATGCTCGGCTACAGCATCTATCCGCCCTTTATGGGCATGGTGAACGGCATGCATCCGAAGCGGATACTTGATGAGGGCGGCCCTTCGTGACGGAACAGAAGCCGCGCAAGCGGCGCTCGCCGCGCGAGGCGCGCAGCCTCATCGTCGCGGCCGCGCGCGCGAGTCTTCTGGAAGGCGCGGGCGATCTCGAGATGGCGGAGGTGGCGCGGCGCGCGGGCGTGTCCGAAGGGCTCGCCTATTATCACTTCGGCAACAAGTCCGGGCTTCTCAACGCGGTCGTCCGGGACTTCTATGAACGTCTCGACGAGGCGGTGCTTGCCATCCCCTATGAAGGCGCGAGCTGGAAGGAGCGCGAAAAGGCGCGCACCCATGAATTCGTCCGTCTGATGTATGAGGATCCCGTGGCGCCGCTTGTCGTCGATGTGGTCCGCGCCGACCCCGCCTTTGCGGCGGAAGAATCAGAGCGACGCCGCAGGCTCAACCTGCTCGGCGCGCGCAACATTGCCGCGGCACAGAAAGCGGGCGATATCGACAAGGCTCAGGATCCGGCCCTTCTCGTTGCCATGATCCTTGGCGGCGTGACGGCGGGCGTCAGCCATGCGCTGAGGGTAAAACCGCCGATGCCCCTCGCTTCGGCGCAGGAAGAAATCTGGTCATACGTCGAACGCGCGGCGGGCATCGCTCACGGCTGAGAGCGGGCGTCGCCGCCTGTACCGCAGGGAAGGCGACGGGACGCGATTTGCCTGTCATAATCGACCCTGGTGCGGATATTTTGGGGATAATCCATGAATTTCTCGGTCATTCTGCTGCTGCTCGCGGCCGTCATTCTCATTGGCGGCTATGTCTGGTATGCGAGCCTCATCACGCGGCGGAACGACGTTCGCGAGGCGATGGGCTCGATCGACGTCCAGCTCCGCAAACGCTTCGACCTCCTGCCCAACATCGTCGCGCTGGCGCAGAAGTTCATGACGCATGAGAAGGGCCTTCTGGAGGGTCTGACGGCGCTCCGTGCGAAGGTCGAGACGCCTTACGCGAAGGACGATCCGAAGGCGGTCGAGGAGCATCTCGACGCTTTGAGGAAGCTCGAGGCGGGCATGATGCAGCTCTTCGCCGTCGCCGAGAACTATCCAGAGCTTCGCTCCGCCGAGACGGTGACGCGTGCACAGGCGACGTTCGAGGAAGTGGAGGGCAACATCGCTGCCGCGCGGCGCTTCTACAATTCGGCGGTGACGCGGCTCAACAACGCGGTCGAGATTTTCCCGGGTTCCATCATTGCGCGCCTGGCCAATGTGCAGCCCTTCCCGTTCTACGAGATCGAGGACCCGGCGGCGCGCGAGCCTGTCGACGTCAACAAGCTGATGGCGTGAGGCCGTCATGACGGCGGAGCCGGGCGCAGGCTTCGAAGGCTTCTTCGCGCGCGAGATCGCCCCCTGGATCGAGGAAAAGGAAACCGAGCGCAAGGCGGTACTTCGCCGTTCGCTCTGGCGGGCGCTGCCGGTGATCGCATTCGGCCTTGCCTGCTTTGTCGCGTCCGGTGAACTGATCGCCGACGAGGACACGCGCGGCTTCGGACTGTTTGCCAGCATCGCGGTGATGATCGGCGGCGCGCTCCTCCTCACCTCGGTCCTCACCTGGGGACGAGAGTTCGCCGAGGAACTCTCCGCCAAAGTCTTCGGTCATTTCGGCTATGAATACGCGGCGGAGCCGCCGGATGGTTTTCTCCGTCCCTTCGAAGCGTGCCGTCTGCTGCCTGGCCACGACCGCCAATCGCTGGAGGACCACGTGCGCGGCGAAGTGGGCGGCGTGCCCTTCGAGCTTGCCGAAGCCTTTCTCGAACGGAAAGTCCGGCGCGACAAGCGCGACGATTACGATCTCGTCTTTCGCGGGCTCGTCGCGCGCTACCGCTTTCCGAAACGGTTTTCCGGCCGCACTTACGTGCTCGGCGACAGGGGCATCCTCAATGCGCTCGCCCATGCGGGCGGCGGGAGCGAGCGTGTCCGGCTTGAAGATCCCCGCTTCGAGGAGCGGTTCGAGGTTTTCTCGGACGATCAGGTGGAAGCCCGCTATCTCCTGACGCCCGCATTCATGGAGCGGCTCGTGCGCCTCGCGGATGTAAGCGGCGGGCCGATGCAGGCCGCCTTTGCGGGCGAGGAACTTCTTCTCGCCATCGACGGGCGGCGGGGCTACTTCGCGCAACCCTCGCCCTGGCGCGATCTCCGCCGCAACGATCATATCCACGACTTCGTGGAGGACATCGCCTTCATCCGCGAAATCGCCGAAGTGCTGAAGCTCGATACGGAGACGCGGGTCTAGCTTCGCGCAAGGCGCGTTGCGCGCGCGCCGCTTTGCTTTCGCACCGTCCTGCGGCAGGCTCTCGCATCGCTGATCGGGAGACGCCCATGAAAGTCGAATTCTGGTACGAGTTCGCGAGCACCTATTCATATCCGGCCGCGATGCGCGTGGAAGCGGCCGCAAGATCGGCGGGCGTCGAACTTCTCTGGCGGCCCTTTCTGCTCGGCCCGATCTTCGGCGCGCAGGGCTGGAACGACAGCCCCTTCAACATCTATCCCGCCAAGGGAAAATACATGTGGCGCGACATGGCGCGGCTCTGCGAGGCGCAGGGCCTCGCGCTGAAAGAGCCCGTCCGCTTCCCGCAGAACGGGCTCAAGGCGGCGCGGCTCGCGCTTCTCGGGCAGGAGGAGGACTGGGGGCCGGACTTCACGCGCCGCGTCTATCTCGCGAATTTCTCGGAACAGAAGGACATTTCGGAAGAGGCCGTGCTCTCCGGCATTCTCTCTTCGCTCAATCTCGACGCGGGGAAGCTTCTCGCGCGCTCGAACGAGCCTGAAAACAAGGAGCGCCTGAAGTCGCAGACGGACGAAGCCATCAGGCGCGGCATCTTCGGCGCGCCGAGTTTCCTTGTCCGCGACGAACTCTTCTGGGGCAACGACCGTCTCGAGGCGGCGCTCTTATGGGCGAAGCGTTAGGACCAATTCGGGGAAACGCGCAGAGCCGCTGCGTGCCGTCTCTTGCGTCTTCGCGCCGCGCGCCCAATCTCGCTCCAGAACACGACAGGAGGGATTTCCATGAGCGCCATCGTCTTTCATTCGCAGCCCATGAGCGTCTATCTCTGGACGGCAACGCTTGCCGCCGAGGAGAAGGGCATCGGCTGGTCGGTGAATGCCATCGAAGCGGGAAGCGACACGCACCGGAAACTCAACCCCTTCACGAAGTCGCCCGTTCTCGAACATGGGCAAGTCCGGCTCTACGAGACGCTCGCCATCACGCATTACATCGACCGCGCCTTTGACGGTCCTGCGCTCCAGCCCGGCGATGCGGTGGGGCAAGCGCGGGTGCTGCGCTGGGCGAGCCTCGTCAATTCCTTCATCTTCCCGTCGATGACGAACGGCATCGCGAAGGAGCGGCTTCTCGTGCCCTCGCAGGGCGGAAAGACGGATGAGGCGCGCGTCGCGGCGGCGGTGAAGGAAGCAGAGCTGCAGATGGAAGTGATCTCCGCCGACCTCGACAGACATCCCTTCCTCGTCGGCGGCACGCTTTCCATCGCCGACTGTTTCCTCTTCCCGCATCTCCATTTCACGTCGATGACGCCGGAGGGTCAGGCATTGCTCGCGCGTTTCCCGAAGACCGCCGCATGGCTCGACGCGATGCGCGCGCGGCCGAGCTTTGCCGCGACGGATCAGCTCGCGCCCCGCGCCGCCTGAGCTATTTGAAACGGTCGGGCAGGTCCGCTTCCGGGGTCAGCAGGTCGTCCTCGATGTCGAGCCAGACTTCCTCGATCAGTTCCGCCTTGCCCTCGCGCTGTGGAATGGCGCGGTTCGGGTCTTTCGAATAATCGGCGAAAGCCTTGTCGCGCGCTTCTTTCGAGGGCCAGCGCGCATAAGCGACGAAGTCGCCGTTCTCCGCGCGGTGCAGCCGCGAGCCGCCGCCGCCATGATCGCGCATGATGTCTTGCGTGATCTCGTGCCAGCGCCGCGCGAAATAGTCCTCGTCGCCGGGCGCGACCTTCCAGCGATAGATGGCGGCCTTCATATAGTATCCACCGGTTCTGTTGGCGGAGCAGGCGGTGTCCAGATTGCCAAACGCCAATAGAGATATCCACCACCGAAGCCGCTCACGGCAAAGGTGAATATGCTTGCGTCAACCGAGACCGATTTCCCGAACGACGTGGCAAGAAGTGCTGGTGCAAGAATGCCAATAACACTGCCTGTCCCTGTGTAGTAATACGGGCTCCATATGCGCCGATATTCACCGAACCCGAACAGCAGTAATGCAGGAAGGGCTGCAGCAAGAGCCGCGAAGGGCGTTATCGCGAGAGCGATGCTGGCAAGCTGAAGGCTTGCAATCACAAGGAAGTGAAAGAGGTTCGGAGCTTGGCTCCAAAGGTGGGGGACGCCGGTAAGTGACAGGACAAGTGCCGCGAGGGCGCAAGCGGCGATGTATGATCCGAAAATGCGGATGAGGCGTGCCGCGTTCAATGCCTCAATTCTCCGCCCTTGCTTCCCTGAACCGCTCGCTTGCGCGCTTCTTCACCGTGTCGCTCTTCAATTGTCCGCAAGCCGCCATGATGTCGCGGCCGCGCGGCGTGCGTACGGGGCTCGCATAGCCCGCGCGGTTCACGACGTCGGCGAATTTCTCGATCGTGTCCCAGTCGGAGCACTCGTAAGGCGAGCCCGGCCAGGGATTGAACGGGATCAGGTTGATCTTCGAAGGAATGCCCTTCAAGAGCCGCACGAGCGACTTCGCATCCTCGAGGCTATCGTTCACACCCTTCAGCATCACATATTCGAACGTGATGCGCCGCGCGTTCGAGACGCCGGGATAATTGCGGCAGGCTTCCAGCAATTCCTCGATCGGATATTTCTTGTTCAAGGGCACCAGCTTGTCGCGCGTCTCGTCGTCCACGGCGTGAAGCGAGATCGCCAGCATGCAGCCGATCTCGGCGCCCGCCTTCTCGATCATCGGCACGACGCCCGACGTCGAGAGCGTGATCCGCCGCTTCGACAGCGACAGGCCCTCGCCATCGGAAACCACGTCCAGCGCGTCGCGCACATTGTCGAAATTGTAGAGCGGCTCGCCCATGCCCATCAGCACGATGTTGGTGATGAGCCGGTCTTCGGAGTTCCGCCCGCCGTCCGGCCATTCGCCGAGCGCGTCGCGCGCGATCAGGATCTGGCCGACGATTTCGCCGGCGGTGAGGTTGCGCACCAGTTTTTGCGTGCCCGTATGGCAGAAGGTGCAGGTGAGCGTGCAGCCGACCTGGCTCGAGACGCAGAGCGTGCCGCGTCCTTCTTCCGGAATATAGACCGTCTCGATTTCCGGTCCCGGCACGCCCGGCACGGCGGAGGGAAGCCTCAGCAGCCATTTCCGCGTGCCGTCGACCGACTTCTGCTCGGTCACGATCTCGAGCCGCGACATGTCGAATGCGGCCTCGAGCTTCTGGCGCAGTTCCTTCGACAGCGTCGTCATGCCCTCGAATGTCGTCAGGCCGCGATTGTAGATGCCGTTCCAGATCTGGCCCGCGCGCATGCGGAGCTGTTTCTCGGGCAGGCCGAAGCCCGAGAGCGCCTCCATGAGCTGCGGCCGCGTCAGCCCGACAAGGCTCGGGCGCAGGGCGCGCGGCGCGGCGGCCAGCGCGTCTTCCCGCTTTTCATGGGCAATGTCGAGCGTCGTCATCTGCGTCTGTCGCCGTCCGGTGTCAGTTCGTTGCGCGAAATAGGTCCGGCCGCGCTTGCCCCGGGGGCAGCGCGGTTCCAGACGCTTCTCATATCACAAAGGGGGCAACCGGCGCCAATTCGGCCGGTTTTCCGGGCATTTGCGCGGTTCCGCCTATTTGCAGGCGTCGTCGATCTTGTTCAGCGCCGCCGCCGAGCCCTTCAGCGAATAGGTGTCGGTCGTCAGCGTGTCGCGCTCGGAGGTGCCCTTGATCTCCATGGAGCTTCCGGCTTTGAGCGCCTGCACCATCTTGCCTTCCTCGGAGGGGTTCTCGAGCCAGGCCCAGAACTTGTGCTCGCCGCCTTCCTTCACGCCGGAAAACATCTGGAACTTGTCGGAGCCGATGGTGGCGAAGGGGCGGCTCGTCGGGTTGAAGGGGTAGCCGATCCGCATGCTCACCTCGTTCCGGGTGTTGCGCGCCGGGCGGTGCGTCACCATGAAGTAGACGTCGCCGCGGTTCGCACCGGCCGGCAGCATCTTCGTCGGCGTCGTCATCGCATAGCACATGCGCTCGTTGCCGGAGCCGTAGCTGTAGGCGGACCAGTCGTCATATTTGCCGAGCAGCTTCGGCGCGTTCTGCGCGCTCGCGCTGCCGGCAAATCCCGCCGCACCGAAGGTGAGGGCAAGGGCCGCAATGGCGCAGGTCAAGGTCGAGGAAAGAAACGAACGTCTCGGCATGATCTCCAACTCTTCTCCGAACGGGGCAGTTCGAACGATCCGGCCCGGGATTCGCGCCTGACCTTAACGGCACGGGCGCGCGATTTCCAGATACCGCCCCTCAAAAGTCCCCCTCTTCCGGCCGCGGGTACGACCGGAACCCGGGCAAGCTCCCCGATTCATGTGGCGGAACCGTGGCAGAAAGGCTCCCCGTTCCGCCTTCCCGCGCCAATCTGGCGAATATCGGCCTCATCGTGCTAAGGGAGAGGCAGCGATATTTCGGAACCGCGGGAAACCACGCGAAGCAACAGGGAGACGACCATGAAAGCCGTTCTTTGCAAGGAGTATGGGCCGCCGGACAGCCTCGTCATCGAAGAGGTGCCGAGCCCGGAGCCGAAAAAGGGCGAGGTCCTGCTCGAGGTTCATGCGGCGGCGGTCAATTTCCCGGACGTCCTCATCATCGAGAACAAATACCAGTTCAAGCCGCCGCTGCCGTTCTCGCCGGGCGGCGAGGTGGCCGGCATCATCAGGAAGGTCGGCGAAGGCGTCACCAAGGTGAAGGTCGGCGACCGCGTCATCGGCTCCTGCGGCTGGGGCGGTTTCGCGGAGGAGATCGCGCTCGACGAGGCCCGCGTCACGCCGATCCCCGACGAAATGGACTATGTGACCGCATCCGCCTTCCTCATGACCTATGGCACCTCGCATCACGCGCTGAAGGACCGGGCGGCGATCAAGCCGGGCGAGAGCCTTCTGGTGCTCGGTGCGGCCGGCGGCGTCGGGCTTGCCGCCGTCGAGCTCGGCAAGGCGATGGGCGCGCGCGTCATCGCGGCCGCGTCCTCCGAAGACAAGCTCGCCGTCTGCAGGGAGCATGGCGCGGACGAGACGCTTCTCTATCCTTCCGGCGCGCTCGACCGCGATGCGCAGAAGGCGCTGTCGGAAAAGATCAAGGAACTGACGGGCGGGCAGGGCGCCGATGTCGTCTACGATCCCGTCGGCGGCGACTATTCGGAAGCGGCGCTGCGCGCGACGAACTGGGAAGGGCGTTTCCTCGTCGTCGGTTTCGCCGCCGGTCCGATCCCGAAAATTCCGCTCAACCTCGCGCTGCTCAAGGGCTGCCAGATCGTCGGCGTCTTCTGGGGTGCCTTCACCGGCCGCGAGCCGAAGCGCCATCAGGAAAACCTGAAGGAGCTCATGACCTGGTTCAAGCAGGGCAAGCTCAAGCCGCATGTCTCGAAGACCTACAAGTTCGAGGAAGCGGCGCAGGCGCTGAAAGACATGGCGGCCCGCAAGGTCAAGGGCAAGATCGTCATCGTTCCCTCGCGCTGAGCGGCTTCGAAGCGGGGGACGGCGATGAAAAGCGGGGGGCGTGAATGAGACGGGGACTGGTGGCGCTCGGCGCACTGTTCGGCGCCGCCGTTCTCGCGCTCTTCGCCTTTCTCATCTATGTGCTGCTCGCGTCGGGCGACCCGAAATACTGGGAAGGCGAGATCGCCGCTTTCGAGCGCCGCGACGTCTCGAACCCGCCGCCCGAAGACGCGGTTCTCTTCGTCGGCGGGCGCGATCTCCGGCTCTGGGAAACGCTTGTCCGGGACATGGCGCCCGTCACGATCATCCAGCGCGGCTTCGGCGGCGCGCAGATCCCGCATATCAATCACTACCGCGCGCGCATCATCCTTCCTTATGACCCGCGCGCCATCGTCGTCATGGCGGGCGAGGCCGATCTTTCCGACGTGCACGGAAGACGGCCGGAAGACCTGCTCGACGATTTCCGTACGCTGGTGCTCTCGCTTCGCGCGGAAGACGAGAACGCACCGGTCTATTTCGTCTCGCTCCGTCCCTCGCCCGCGCGCGAGGAGCGCTGGTACGGCGCGCAGCGCGCCAATGCGCTGATCGCGGATTATGTTTCCCGCGAGCGAGGCATGTATTTCATCGACGTGACGCCCGTCATGCTGGATCAGCGCGGAGACATCCGCGACGACCTCTACCGCTGGGACGGGCTGACGCTGAACGACAAGGGCTATGCGGCGCTCGCCGAAGCGATCAAGCCGGTACTCATCGAGGCGGGCTACGGGGGCCTGCGCTCCAGCCGCTGAAAAACGAAACAGAAGAAAAACGACAGGGAGAGAGACGGGATGGAAAAGTTTTCCAGAGAAACGAAGGCGGGGAAACTCGAAGGCACCTATGATGCGAAGTTCAAGCCGGTGGTCGATGCCATCGTCGAGAATTTCGAGACGCGCGACGAGGTCGGCGCCAATGTCGCGATCACGCTCGAAGGCAAGCCCGTGCTCGACATCTGGGGCGGGAAGAAGGCGCGTGGCGGCGATGCGTGGGACAAGGACACCGTCTCCATCGTCTTTTCCTGCACCAAGGGCGCGACGGCGCTCTGCGCGCATATGCTCGCCGACCGCGGCAAGCTCGATCTCGATGCGAAGGTCGCCGACTACTGGCCGGAATATGCGAAGAACGGCAAGGAGGAGACCACCGTCTCCATGATGCTCGATCATTCGGCGGGCATGCCGCATGTCCGCACGCCGCTGAAGGACAGTGGCTATTGCGACTACGACTACATGGTGAAGCTTCTCGAGAGCGAAGAGCCGTTCTGGAAGCCGGGCACGCGCAATGGCTATCACGGCGTCACCTTCGCCTGGACGGTCGGTGAACTCGTGCATCGCGCGTCGGGAAAGCGGCTCGGGCAGTTCTTTGCCGATGAAGTGGCGAAGCCGCTCGGTCTCGATTTTCACATCGGCACACCGGAAGAGGTCGAGCCGCGCATCGCGGCGATGATCTTCGCCGATCCGGACCCCGCCGCCGCCAATTCGAAATTCACGCAGGCGCTCATGAACGACCCGTCGAGCCCCGCGCATCTCTTCCTGCTGAACAGCGGCGGCATGGATTTCAATTCGCGCGCCTGCCACGCCGCGGAAATCGGTTCGGCGAACGGCATCACCAATGGCCGCGGTCTCGCGGCCATGTATCAGCCGCTCGCGAATGGCGGCGGCAAGCTTGTGGGCCCGGACACGCTGGCGCGCATGGGCCGTGTCGCGATGGCGACGCATGAGGATGCGACGCTCTTGATCCCGTCGCGCTTCGCGCTCGGCTTCATGAAGTCGATGGACAATCGCGTGCTCGCGAGCGAGCCGAATTCGAGCTGCATCCTGGGCGACACCGCCTTCGGGCATGTCGGCATGGGCGGCTCCATCGGCTTCGCCGATCCGGAAGCCCATTTGAGCTTCGGCTACAACATGAACCGCATGGGCGCGGGCATCCTTCTCAACGACCGCGGGCAGGCGCTGGTCGACGCGGCCTATACCGCGCTCGGCTACCGCTCCAATGCATCGGGTGTCTGGGCCTTGTAACGGCTGAGTTCGGCTTCCAGGGCATCGATCTTCGCCTGCAGATGGGCAAGCGAGCCTTGGACGTCGTCCGCGTCGAATTTCTGCGGAATGTGGCTTGAGCAGTTCGTATCGAGGGCGCTCACCTTGAAGACGATCGCCTGCCATGCCCGCGCGCGGTAGCCGTCCGGCATCAGTTGCGCGATGACCGCCTTGTCGCTACTGGTTTTCGCCCGGCCCCAGATTTTCACGCGCGCACGTGTCGCGTAGTCCATCAGGAAGATATAGGCGCGGTCGTTGTCGGCGAGATTGCCGCTGGTGATGTACTGGTGGTTGCCGGTGTAGTCGGCAAAGGCGAGCGTCGTCTCGTCGAGCACACGAAGAAATCCCTTCGGTCCGCCGCGATGCTGGATATAGGGCTGGCCTTCCGCATTCGCGGTCGCGAGATAGAAGGAGTCCCGCTCGGCGATGAAGGCGGCGATGTTCGCGTCGATCTTCTCGCGGAAATCCCTGTCCTCGTAGTGGCTGCGGCTGCCGCGCTTTTCCTGCAGTGCCTTCACCGTTGGCGTGAAGGCGATATCGCTCGCAAACCCGGTCATGATCTTCTCCGTCAGGGGGGCGTCAGTTCTTTTCGTCGGCGGGCGGAAGGCCGAGCGCCTTCCGCGCGGCTTCCCGGTGCCGGGGCTTCATGTAGCTCGACACGAGACCTATGGCGGCCATCAGCACGGTCGCGTCGTCGGTGAAGCCGAAGGCGGCGACGATGTCGGGAATGAAGTCGACGGGCATCACGAAATAGGCGAGCGCGGCCAAGAGCGTCGCGCGCACGCGTGTCGGCGTTTCGGGGTCGCGCGCGCAATACCAGGCGGCGGCGGCTTCCTCCGCGAAGGGAATCTTGCCCGCCACGCGCACCATCTTCTTCCAGAAGCCGTCATCCACCGTCTTCTCGTTCCGCGCCATGACGGCGGGGAGCTGGTGCTTCGGGTCGAGAAGCTCGCTTTCGGCGTTATCCGCGCCCGGATTTCCCCGTGAAGAGGACATCGATTTCCCTCCGTCCAGTGCCGCGCCCCACCCCTTTTCGGTTTCCCGAGCAAGATGGGGCGGAAGGCCGCGCCTTGCAAGCCAAGGCGACGTTGCGTCAATGGGCGCATGCGCCGGATGCCGCATTCTCAGGCCATTTTTGGCTCGCTCTTTGGTCCCCGAATTTGTTAAATCGGCGCCAATCGGGCGGCTCCCACGCCCGCAGACAGGGAAACGCGGGGCCCTCCGGTCCGTCGCAGAGAAGGAATGAACCCATGAAACTCGACAGCAGCATCAGCGCCATCATCACCGGCGGCGCTTCGGGCCTCGGCGCGGCGACCGCGCGCGCGCTCGCCAAGGAAGGCGTGAAGATCGGCATCTTCGACCTGCAGGAAGACAAGGGCGAGGCGCTCGCGAAGGAACTCGGCGGCGTGTTCGCAAAGGTGAACGTGACCGACGAGGCGAGTGTCGATGCGGGCTTCGAGAAGGTCCGCGCCGCGATCGGCCAGGAGCGCATCCTCGTGAACTGCGCCGGCACCGGCAACGCGATCAAGACCGCGAGCCGCAACAAGGAAACCGGCAAGCCGGAGTCCTTCCCGCTCGACAAGTTCAACCTCATCATCCAGATCAACCTCGTCGGCACGTTCCGCTGCATCGCGAAGTCGGCGGCGGGCATGCTCACCCTCGATCCGCTCGAGGGCGGCGACCGCGGCGCCATCGTGAACACCGGCTCCGTCGCCGCGCAGGACGGCCAGATCGGCCAGGCCGCTTACTCGGCGTCCAAGGCCGGTGTCGTCGGCATGACGCTCCCCATCGCGCGCGACCTCAGCCGCGAAGGCATCCGCGTCAACACGATCCTGCCGGGCATCTTCGACACGCCGCTGCTCGCGGGCGCGCCGGAAAAGGTTCGCCAGGCGCTCGGTGCGCAGGTGCCTTATCCCTCCCGCCTCGGCAATCCGGACGAATATGCCTCGCTTGCCTGCGAGATGATCCGCAACGGCTACTTCAATGGCGAGACGGTCCGTCTCGACGGCGCGATCCGCATGGCGCCGCGCTAAGCGAAACGCATCCGATAAACGAAAGCCCCGGCGGAAACGCCGGGGCTTTTTCATTCGGGGAGGTCCGTCGAGCCGGTGATCAGGCGTACGCCCTGGCGCATCGTCACATAGGCCCAGATCCAGTGCAGCATCACGATGAGGCGGTTCCTGAAACCGATCAGGAAGTAGATATGCGCCGCGCCCCAGACGAGCCAGGCGAGGAAGCCCTTGAGATGAAAGCGGCCGAAATCGACGATGGCGCTCTTCCGCCCGATGGTGGCGAGGTTGCCCTGATGCCAGTAGCGGAAGGGCGCGGCGGTCTCGCCCTTCAGCGCCGCCCTGATCGCCTTCGCGGCGTAAGCGCCCATCTGTTTTGCGGCGGGCGCGATGCCCGGCACGATGCGATCCTCGTCCCATTTCGCCGCTGCCGTGTCGCCGACGACGAAGACGCGCTCGTCATCGTCAAGCGTCAGGCGCTCGTTCACCGGCACGCGGCCCGCGCGGTCGCCTTCGACGCCAAGCCATTTTGCAGCGGGCGAGGCTTCGACGCCGGCCGCCCAGACGATCGTGCGCGCGGCGATCCTCGTTCCGTCCATCGCGACGCCGCCCGCCCCGCATTCCGTCACGGGCTCGCCGCACATGACCTCGACGCCCTTGCGGACAAGCGAGGCTTGCGCGAAAGCCGACAGGTCCTCGGCGAAGGCCGGCAGGATGCGCGGCCCCGCTTCGATCAGAAGCACGCGCGCGGATGACGGATCGATATGGTGGAAATCGCTCACCAGCGTCTTCCGCGCGAGCTCGATGATCGCACCGGCCATCTCGACGCCGGTCGGCCCGCCGCCGACGATCACGAAGGTGAGCAGCGCCTTCCGCGCTTCCTCGTCCGGTTCCGTTTCCGCCTTCTCGAAGGCGAGCAGCACGCGCCGCCGGATCTCCGTTGCATCGTCGATCTTCTTCAGGCCCGGCGCGAAGGGCTCCCATTCGTCATGACCGAAATAGGCATGCCGCGCCCCGGTCGCGACCACCAGCCAGTCATAGGGAACGTGCCGCCCGTCCGAAAGATCGACGAGGCGGCGCGCCCGGTCGACATGGACCACCTCGCCGAGCAGCACGCGCGTGTTCTTCTGGTCGCGCAGTGTCGAGCGCACCGGCACCGCAATGTCGGCCGGCGAAAGCGTCGCCGTCGCGACCTGGTAGAGCAGCGGCTGGAAGAGATGATAATTCTGCCGGTCGATCAGGGTGATCTCGACATCGGTATTCTTCAGCGACCGGGCAGCCGTCAGCCCGCCGAAGCCGGCGCCGAGAATCACGACCTTGGGCGTGCCGGGCGCAAGGGGAGAGCCGTCCATGACGGACCCCTACTTCTTCGCCGCCTTGCCCGCCTTCCCGGCCCACTTGTCCATCAGCGTTGCGAGCTTCACATCCTTCTCGGTCACGCCGCCCGCGTCATGCGTCGTGAGGATCACATCGACGCGGTTGTAGACATTCGCCCATTCGGGATGGTGGTCCGCCTTTTCGGCGGCGAGCGCGACGCGGCTCATGAAGCCGAAGGCCTCGTTGAAATCCTTGAACTTGTAGCTCTTCTCGATGGCGTCGCGGCCCTTCACCTTGGTCCAGCCCTTGAGGCCCGCCAGCGCTTTCTCCCGCTCTTTTCCGCTCAGCTTGCCGCTCATCTTCGCCTCCTCGATGGGTGTGGTTTGCGGCCAGAGCCTCGCGCTCTTAAGCTCGCCGCGCAAGAGAGGATATGACGATGGGCTCGGATATGGACTGGGACAATGTACGCGCGCCCTCGCTCGCCGATTTCGAGCGGATCGCCGACGAGGCCTTTGCCCGCCTGCCGGAGAGTTTCCGCGCGCGCTGCGAGGGGCTGATCATCCGCGTCGAGGATTTCCCGGACGACGAGATCGCCGCCGAAATGGAACTGGAAAGCCCCTTCGAGCTGCTCGGTCTCTATCAGGGCATTTCCCATGTCGAGCGCTCGGTGATGGAGCCGGTTCACATGCCGGACATGGTGTTTCTCTACCGCCGCCCCATGCTCGACTACTGGGCGGAATATGACGAACCGCTCGGCGGCCTCGTCACGCATGTGCTGGTGCACGAGATCGGCCACCACATGGGCCTCTCCGACGACGACATGCACGCGATCGAGGAAGCGGCGGGCCGGGGCTAGAAAACGGGCGGCTTTCTCCCACCCTCCCCTTGAGGGGTGAGGGGCGACTTGCGTAGCAAGCGAAAAGGTCCGGTGGACCTTTTCGAGACCCGAACGCCCGGAGCGCAAGCGCAGGGCAAGTCAAACTGCCAAAGGCAGTTTGGGGCGGGGGCTCTGAATATCGTCGGATAAAATCATGGGCGGTGTTCCTCGCAGCAGCGCCGGGACCCCGCCCCGAAATCTGCTTCGCTGTCGCTCGCATATTTCGACCCTCCCTCAAGGGGAGGGTGGGAGAAAGAGCAACAGCGCCTGCTACTCTTCCTCTTCCCAGCCGAAATCGGGATAGCGTTTCTCCGCCACGTAGGGTCCGCCGCCGGTGCTCGTCTTGGCCGAAAAAAGCGTGAAGCGTTCGGCGGTAAAGGGCGGCGCGGCGAAGGGCGAGTTCGCGCGGATGAAATTGTAGACCGCGCCCGTCTCGACGCGGCCGAGCCGGGCAATCGTCACATGGGGCATGAAGTTCCGCGTCTCGGGCTTGAGACCCACGCGCCGCATCGCGCTTTCGTGCCGCCCCTGCAGGATGCGCAACGGCTCGGAGAGTTTCACGCCCGCCCACAGCGTGTGCGGCCGCTTGCCGCCGAACTCGCCAAGGCCTTCGAGTTCGATCTCGAAAGGATGCATGGATATTTCAGCCAGCGCCTCGTCGATGTCGTCGGCGACGTCTTCGGCGACGTCGCCCGCAAAGCGCAGCGTGATGTGAAAATCCGGCCGCTCGATCCAGCGTGCCCCGTCGAGCCCGCGCTGCAGCCGCGCCAGCCGCTCCGCCGCTTCGTCGGAAATCTCCAGCGCGGTGAAAAGGCGGATCATGGTTGTGGTTCGCGCGTCGTCAGCGAGGTTTCGGCTTTCGTTTCTTCATACCTCCCCCTTGCGGGGAGGTCGAGAAATTCGCCGAGCGAATTTCTCGGGTGGGGGGCGGAGGAAAAGAGCCGGGAGGCATCTGTCGCCGGGCTTCTTCCCCCCACCCGTAAAATCCTTCGGATTTTCCGACCTCCCCTCAAGGGGGAGGTGAAGATAAAGGATCATGTCGCAGCAACGGCCCTGCCAATCAAGGGCAGGGATTCGGCTGGTCGAGATGCGCGGCCTCGATCTCGTCCTCAAGTTCCTTCGACCATTTCACGTCGACGCTCGTCACCGCGAGCTTCAACTGCTCCATGTTCGTCGCACCGATGATGTTCGATGTCACGAAGGGCCGCGTCGTCACGAACTGGTTCGCCATCTGCGAGGCATCGAGCCCGTGCTTCTTCGCAATCGCGAGGTAGCTCTCGATGGCCTTGTTCGCCTGCGGGCTCTCATAGCGCTGCAGCCGGTTGAAGAGCGCCTTGCGCGATCCTTCGGGCAGCGCGCCGTTCTGGTACTTGCCGGTGAGATAGCCCTGCGCCAGCGGCGAATAGGCGAGAAGGCCGACGCCGTCGCGATGCGCGATTTCCGAGCCGCCGAGCTCGAAGGTGCGGTTCACGAGATTGTAGGCATTCTGGATCGACTGCACGCGCGGCAGGCCCTTGGTCTTCGCATGATGCAGGAAGGTCATGGTGCCCCAGGGCGTCTCGTTCGAAAGCCCGATGAAGCGCACCTTGCCGGACTTCACCACTTCCTGCAGCGCTTCCAGGATTTCACCGATCGGGTGGCTCGCGCCGTCGATATGCTTGTAGCCGAGCCCGCCGAACAGGTTGATCGGCCGGTCCGGCCAGTGAAGCTGGTAGAGATCGATATAATCCGTCTGCAGACGTTTCAGGCTCTTGTCCACGGCCTCGTGGATCTGCGCCTTGCTCTGCTCGGTGCCCGCGCCGTCGTCGCGCAGCCATGTCATCGGGCTGCGTCCGGCCACCTTCGTCGCGAGAATCACCTTGTCGCGGTTCTTGCGCGCCTTGAACCAGCTGCCGACGATCTTCTCGGTCGAGCCCTGCGTCTCCGGCTTCGGCGGCACGGCATACATTTCCGACGTGTCGAAGAAGTTGATGCCGTTCGCGATGGCGTAGTCCATCTGCTCATGGCCTTCACTTTCCGTGTTCTGCTGGCCCCATGTCATGGTGCCGAGACAGATCGAGCTCACTTTCACGCCCGTGCGGCCGAGTTCGCGATATTCCATTCAGTTTCCCCCTTGCGGCTTGCATTCGTTTGTCGAGTGCCGGTGTCCGTTCTTATAAACCGGTTTTCCACCCTCCCCTTGAGGGAGGGTCAAAAAATTGGAGCGAAGCGAAGAATTTTTTGGGGCGGGGGGGCGTGGGCACGAATTTACCCCGCCCCGAAATTTGCTTCGCTGGCGCTTGCAAATTTCGACCCTCCCTCAAGGGGAGGGTGGCAAGGAAAAGCAGAGAGCCCCCTTCCCTCACTCCGTCTCCGTGTCGCGTGCCCGCGCCTCGGCGATCAGGTCTTCCACCCTCGGCATGATCCCTTCCACGATCACGCCGACGCCTTCCGCCGTCGGATGGATGCCGTCGCCGAGATTGAGCGTGCGGTCTCCGGCCACGCCTTCGAGGAAGAAGGGATAGAGAAGGAGGCCTTCTTCTTCGGCAAGGTCTGGGTAGATCGAGTTGAAGGCCTCGCCATAGTCGCGCCCGAGATTGGGCGGCGCGTACATGCCGGCGAGCAGGATGGGGAGGTCCCGCTCCTTCAGCTGCGCCACGATCTCCGTCAGGTTCTTCCGCGTGAGCGCGGGGTCGATCGCGCGCAGTGCGTCGTTCGCGCCGAGTTCCAGGATCACCGCGTCGGCCTCCGGGCCCACCGCCCAGTCGAGCCGCGCCAGCCCCCCGGAGCTCGTATCGCCGGAAACGCCCGCGTTCACCACCTTCACATTCTCGTGACCCGCCGCATCGAGCGCGCGATCGAGCTGCTCCACGAAACCTTCGTCCGGGCCCAGCAGATATCCGGCGGTGAGGCTGTCTCCGAGCGCAACGATGGTAAGCTCGTCTTCTTCCGCTTGCGCCGGAAGCGGCGCCGTGACGACGAGGAGAACAAGGGCGGCACCGCTGAAAAGCTTGCAAAGCGGGGCCCAGAGGCCATATCGCATTCTGTATCTGCCTTTATCTGTCTCGCGGGAGTTCCCGCGCTTTTCGTATCCGTTCCCCGTCCCGCCGCCATTTCATCCAGAGAAAGAGCCAAGCGTTTGCCCGATACGATCCCCGAGAAGATCATCGAACTCGACAGCGTCAAACTGAGCCTGCCGAGCGCGGCCGGTCCGGTCAACATTCTCAAGGGCATCGATCTGTCGATCGCGCGGGGTGAAACCGCCGGTCTTGTCGGGCCGTCCGGTTCCGGCAAGTCCACCCTTCTCATGGTTCTCGCGGGGCTCGAGCGTCCGAGTTCCGGCCGCATCACCTGCGCGGGCGAGGAACTCACGGGCTTCGGCGAAGACGATCTCGCCCGCTTCCGCCGCGATCATATAGGGATCGTGTTCCAGTCCTTCCACCTCATCCCCACCATGACGGCGCTCGAGAATGTCGCGATCCCGCTCGAATTTTCCGGCAGGGAGGACGCCTTCGAGCGGGCGGAAGAGGAATTGCGGCTTGTCGGGCTCGGCCACAGGCTGACGCACTATCCCGGTCAGCTTTCCGGCGGCGAGCAGCAGCGCGTCGCGCTGGCGCGTGCCGTCGCGGGCGATCCCGAAATCCTGCTCGCCGACGAGCCGACCGGCAATCTCGACCAGACGACGGGCAACGAGATCATCGAACTCATCTTCGATCTCCATGCGCGCAAGAACGCGACCCTCGTCCTCATCACCCATGACGAGGCGCTTGCCGCGCGCTGCCACAAGATCGTGCGGCTCCGCGACGGTCTCATCGAGAGCATCGAGACGGGAGCGGCGGCGTGAAGAAAATCGGTCTGTCTACAGACAATAATAAGGCGACCACCCTCCCCTTGTGGGAGGGTCAAACGGGCGAAGTCCGTTTGGGGAGGGGGTCTCCGCTCCCGGCGATGAACGCAGTATCGATTTTGCGCCTACGTCCCCCGCGCACCCCTCCCCGAAATTTCTCTCGCTGCCGCTCGAAAATTTCGACCCTCCCACAGGGGGAGGGTGGAGACGCTTGTCTGACAATGTCGAGAAGCGCCGCGCCATGAGCAGCGCCACCTCCTTCTCCCTTGCCGCCCGTCTCGCGCGGCGGGAGCTGCGTGGCGGCGTTGCGGGTTTCCGCGTCTTCATCGCCTGTCTCGCGCTCGGCGTTGCGGCGATTGCCGGCGTCGGTTCCGTCTCCTCCGCGCTCACGCGAGGGCTCGCCGAAGGCGGCCAGGAAATTCTCGGCGGCGATATCTCCATCCGTCTCATTCATCGCGCCGCGAGCGACGCGGAGCTTGCGGCGATTGCCGACGGCACCGCCGTCACCGCGTCGGCCGAGATGCGCGCCATGGCGCGCAGCGTCGCGGCGGATGCCGCGCGCGGCCAGACGCTGGTCGAGCTCAAGGCCGTCGACGACCTCTATCCGCTTTACGGCGCGATGGAACTGTCGCCCGCAATGCCGCTCGATGAGGCGCTCGCCACGCGGGGCGGTGTGCCGGGGCTTGTGGTCGAACCCAATCTTCTGACGCGGCTCGGTGTCGATATCGGCGAGCAGGTGCGCATCGGCGACACCGATTTCGAACTTCGCGCGACGATTGTCCGCGAACCGGACCGCGTCGCGGACGGTTTCGCGCTCGGACCGCGCGCCATGATCTCCCGCGCGGCGCTTGGCGGCACGGGCCTCGTGCAGCCGGGCAGCCTTGTCGAATATCACTACCGCGTCCGTCTTCCCGCCGATGCGCGCACCAGCGAGGATATTGCCGCCTGGGTCGCCTCTCTCAACGAGCGCTTTCCGGATGCGGGCTGGCGCATCCGCGACAGGAGCGACGGCGCGCCGGGCGTGCGCCGCTTCGTGGAGCGCGTTGCGCTGTTTCTTTCCCTTGTCGGTCTGACGGCGCTTGTCGTCGGCGGTGTCGGCGTCGCCAATGCGGTGAAGTCCTATCTCGACGGCAAACGCGCCGTGATCGCCACGTTCAAATGTCTCGGCGCACCGGGACCGCTCATCTTCCGCATCTATCTCCTGCAGGTGATGGCGCTCGCCGCCGTCGGCATCGCGATCGGCCTTCTCATCGGCGGCGCGGCGCCCTTCCTCGTTCAACTCGTCGCGGGCGACATGATTCCGATCCCCGCCGAGATGGGGCTTTACGGCGGGCCGCTCGTTCTCGCCGCCGCCTATGGCGTGCTGACGGCGCTCGCCTTCGCGATCTGGCCGCTGGCGCGCGCGCGCGAGGTTCCCGCGACCAGCCTCTTCCGCGATCTCATCGCGCCTGTCCGCCGCCTGCCGCGTCCCGTCTATGTCGCGGCGACGGCGGGTGCGCTTTTCGTGCTCGCCGGGCTCGCGGTCGCGCTTGCCGAAGAGCGTCTCTTCGCGCTCTGGTTCGTCGCCGGCGCCGCCGGCGTCTTCGTCGTTCTGTGGGGCGCGGCGCGCGGCATCATGGCGCTTGCGGCGCGCGCGCCTCGCGTCCGGTCGCCGGAGCTTCGGCTGGCACTTGCCAACATTCATCGCCCCGGTGCGCCGACGCCCGCCGTCGTGCTGTCGCTCGGCCTCGGCCTCACGCTGCTCGTCACCGTGTCGCTCATCAACGGCAACCTCACCGGCGAGATCACGCGCGACCTGCCGGACCGCGCGCCCGCCTTCTTCTTCGTCGACATCCAGCCGGACCAGATCGACGCGCTCGAAACGCTGGTCACGTCGAGCGACGGCGTCACCGGTTTCAACCGCGTGCCGATGCTGCGCGGCAAGATCGCGGCGGTGAACGGCGTATCGTCGGAAGAGCTCACCGTCGCGCAGGATGCGCAATGGGCGCTCAGGGGCGACCGCGGCATCACCTATTCGCAGACGCTGCCCGAAGGCTCCTCCATCGTGCGCGGGTCGTGGTGGGAGCAGGATTATTCCGGGCCGCCGCTCGTTTCCTTCGGCGAGGATCTGGCGCAGGGTTTCGGCATCGATATCGGCGACACGATCACCGTCAATGTGCTCGGCCGCGAGATCACGGCGGAGGTCGCGAACACGCGCCAGATCGACTGGACCAATCTCGGCATCAATTTCGTGCTCGTCTTCTCGCCGGGGCTTCTCTCCTCCGCGCCGCACACCGTTCTCGCCACGGTCGAGATGGGCGGCGGTGCGGCGACGGAAGAGGCGCTCGAGCGCGAAGTGACGTCGCAGTTCCCGAACATCACCTCCGTCCGCGTCCGCGAGGCGCTCGAGGCGGTGAACTCGCTGCTCGAGAATTTCGCGATGGCGGTCCGCGCCACGGGCGGGGTCACGCTCGCCGCCGGCATTCTCGTCCTTGCGGGCGCCATGGCCGCCGGCTTCCGCTCGCGCGTCCGTGACGCCGTCGTTCTCAAGGTGCTCGGCGCCACGCGCGGCCGCATCCTCGGCATCTATGTCCGCGAATATGCCGCCCTCGGTCTCGCCACCGCCCTCGTCGCCGCGCTCGCGGGCACGGCGGCGGCATGGGTCGTCATCACCGTCGTGATGGAGATGCCGTGGCGCTTCCTGCCGGGCACCGTGGCGCTCACCGTCGTCGCGGCCGCCCTCGTCACCGTCGCGCTCGGGCTCCTGGGAACCTGGCGGGCGCTCTCCGTCCCCTCCGCGCCGGTGCTCCGGGTTGACTGAAACCGGGGATTATTTATTTGCCGGGAGGAGGGGAGAGGCGACCGGATTTCGCGCCCGCCCTTTCATGACGTTTTTGTGACAGTTCGATGACAGCCGGCCCTCCGGGAGGTGTTTCAAGCCTTTGTGACAGGCCCGGTTTCGCTTGAATTCGCACAGCCATCGGCCAATATACGTACAAGCACACTCAGGAGGGTGCAGATATATGGCGAATTACGATCAGGAACGGCTTCAGCAGTCCCGCCTCGGCGCGTCCGCCGACATGTCGGTGGACCAGGGCCTGCGGAGCTACATGCTCAGCGTCTACAACTACATGGCAGGCGCCCTCGCCCTCACAGGGCTGGTCGCCTATTTCGCCTATGCCGCCGCCGTCCAGTCCGTGACGGGCGAAGGCATCATGCTGACCGGCTTCGGCGATGCGCTCTACAACAGCCCGCTCAAATGGGTTGTCATGCTTGCGCCGCTCGCGTTCATCCTTGTGCTGAGTTTCGGCGTTCATAAGCTCAGCCTGGCGACGACGCAGCTCCTCTTCTGGGCCTTCGCGGCCGTGATGGGGCTTTCTCTTTCCTCGATCTTCCTCGTCTTCACGGGGCAGAGCATCACCACGACCTTCTTCGTGACGGCGGCCGCCTTCGGCTCGCTCAGCCTCTACGGCTACACCACGAAGCGCGATCTCACCGGCATGGGCTCGTTCCTCTTCATGGGCCTCATCGGCATCATCATCGCGATGGTCGTGAACATTTTCCTGCAGAGCTCGGCGCTGCAGTTCGCGATCTCGGTGCTCGGCGTGCTCATCTTCGCGGGTCTCACCGCCTATGACACGCAGCGCATCAAGGGCATGTACTACGAAGGCGACAGCGTGGCTGCCGCCGGCAAGAAAGCCGTGATGGGCGCTCTCTCGCTCTATCTCGACTTCATCAACATGTTCATGTTCCTGCTGCAGTTCATGGGCAGCCAGCGCGGCTGATCGCACGGAACAGACGACAAACGAAAGCCCCGGCGGAAACGCCGGGGCTTTTTCGTTCTTGGCGATGCCGGGACGTCAGGCGTCGATCAGGCGAAGCGATCGCTTCTCGAAGACCTTCAGCACCTGCTTCAACTCGTGGCCGCGCTTCAGGACAAGTCCCGTCGCCGCGATGACGCTATAGGCGCCCTGCCGGCGCGCGAGCTTCGGGCGCTTCTCGATCCGGTAAAGCGGCATCTCGCTCGCCCGGCGGAAGACGGAGAAGATCGCGACATCCCTGAAGCCGCCCATCGCATAGTCGCGCCACTCACCCTCGGCGACCTTGCGGCCATAGACGGACAGGATGGCATCGAGTTCGGACCGGTCGAAAAAGACTTCCGGGTCCCTCTGCCGCTTCGGCGCCGTTTCCGGTCTCGGGCCTCCGGTCACGAGAGTGAGCCGCTCGGCGGCCTCTCCTTTGCGGGATCCGTAGTCGGCGCTGTCTGTCATGCGGCGGACGCCTCCCTTGCCTCACCTGATCCCGCTTGCCCGGGCTCCTCCAAAGCATGACACAGGCCGCGCGGCGGCGTCATCTTCTTGTTGCAGAAAGCAAGGCGTTCCGCCGCTTTCCGCGTGTTTCGACGGTATGCGGAAACCACAATATTGCCTTTTTTCAGCCCTTCGTCAGCCACACTGGACCTCCATCTTTGCATCGTTGCCTCACTGGCCCGGTTCCTTGCGACGTTCCGGTTTCATCAGCCCCCCAGCCCCACCGGGATAGATTGGGGGAGCCGGGCCACCCCTTTCCCCCTTGGGGTGAGTGCAACACCTACCGAATGAGCAGAAGCTCCAGCCGCCCGGGATCCCCCCTCCCGGGCGGCACTTTTTTGGGCGCCCCCTCGTGCCCGGGAAAATGAAACATCTTTCACTTGAAGGGGTTGGCGGGCTGTCCTACACAAACCTCCCGCCTCGGGGAGTGGCGCGGGGCGCGAGAGAGGGACGGAAGAACGGGACAGCAAAGAGCCCGCCAGCCGTTCCGGGGAGAGAGATCATAAGCCGGTCCGACACGAATCCGACGATCGGGAACCGCCCAGCCAAAGGTGCGGGCGGCGAACCCATGATCGTCATCGAAGACCTCACCAAACGGTTCGGCCCGTTCACGGCGGTCGACCGCATCGGCTTTTCCGTCAGCCGCGGCGAGGTGCTCGGCTTTCTCGGGCCGAACGGCGCCGGCAAATCCACAACCATGAAGATGATCACCGGCTTCCTCGCGCCGAGCGCCGGAGCGGCGCGTGTCTGCGGCCACGACATCGTGACCTCCACGCTCGCTGCGCAGCGCGAAATCGGCTACCTGCCGGAAGGCGCGCCCGCCTATGGCGACATGACGGCGCGCGGTTTCCTCACCTTCATCGCGCGTGTGCGCCGTTTGAGCGGTGCCGAGGCAGGCAAGGCAATCGACCGGGCCGTCGAGGCGACGGAGCTGGGTGGCGTGCTGGAGCAGCCGATCGACACGCTCTCCAAGGGTTTTCGCCGCCGCGTCGGTCTTGCGCAGGCGATCCTGCACAACCCGCCGGTGCTGATCATGGACGAGCCGACCGACGGTCTCGATCCGAACCAGAAGTTCGAGGTGCGCAAGCTTATCGGCCGCATGGCTGCCGAAAAGGCGATTGTCATCTCGACGCATATTCTCGAGGAAGTGGATGCGATCTGCACCCGCGCACTCATCATCGACCGCGGTCGCGTGGTCGCGGACGGGACGCCCGGCGCCCTGATGGCGCGGTCGCGCTATCACAACGCGGTCTCGCTCACGCTTGGCGGCCAGACGACCGTCGCCGTCGCCGATCGGCTTCGCAACATTCCGGGGATTGCCAGTATCGAAGTCACACCTCGCGGCGAGGAGACAACCTTCACGCTCTTCCCCGAACACGCGCGCGAAAGCGACACGCTGCTCGTCGATGCCGTGGCGCGTATCGCACGGGAAGAGAACTGGCCCGTGCGCGCGCTTTATGGCGAGCCGGGCCGGCTGGACGAAGTGTTCCGCAATCTCACGCGTTCCGACACGGCGTCATCCTCCGGGGCGACGGGAAAGGACGCGGCATGAACGAACTTCTCGCCGTTTTCCGCCGCGAGCTCGGCGGCTATTTCGCGACGCCGCTCGCCTTCATCTTCATCGTGATCTTCCTGTTCACGATGGGCGCCTTCACCTTCTATCTCGGCGGCTACTACGAGAGCGATCAGGCGGACCTGACGATCTTCTTCAACTTTCATCCCTGGCTTTATCTCTTCCTGATCCCCGCCATCTCGATGCGGCTCTGGGCGGAGGAGAGACGCACGGGATCGATCGAGCTGCTGCTGTCGCTCCCCGTGCCGCTCTGGGCGGCGGTGCTCGGCAAGTTTCTCGCGGCCTGGGTGTTCTCCGGCATCGCGCTTTCGCTCACCTTTCCGATGTGGCTCACGGTCAATTATCTCGGCGATCCCGATAACGGCGTGATCCTTGCCGGATATATCGGCAGCTTCTTCATGGCGGGCGGCTACCTTGCCATCGGCTCGTGCCTCTCCGCGATTACGCGCAATCAGGTCATTGCTTTCGTGGTGAGCGTTTCGGTCTGCTTCCTGTTTACGGTATCGGGGCTTCCCATCGTCACCGACTTCTTCGCGGGGTGGGCGCCGCAACAGGTGCTGTCCACAATCGCCTCCTTCTCCTTCCTCACGCATTTCAATGCGATCACCCGTGGTGTCATCGACCTGCGCGACGTCATCTACTTTGCGTCGCTGATCGCCGCGTGGCTCGTTGCCTGCGGCATCGTCGTCGACATGAAGAAGGCGGGGTAAGGTCATGCAGAACCAGCAGATCAGCCGTTCCGCCTATCGCATCATCATGCTGGTGCTGCTTGCGGTGCTGTTCCTCGCAGTCAACATGTTCTCGAACGTCATGTTCCGCTCGGCACGGGTCGACCTGACGGAAAACAGCCTCTACACGCTTTCGGAGGGCACGGCCGAAGTCGTCTCCCAGATCGAAGAGCCGATCACGCTGCGTTTCTTCTATTCGGAGGAACTGGCGACGGATTACGGACGCATCCGCACCTATGCAGGCCATGTTCGCGACCTTCTGGAAGAGATCCGTGCCCGGTCGAACGGGATGGTCCGTCTCGAGGTGATCGAGCCGGAGCCTTTCTCCGAGGACGAAGATCTCGCCATGTCGCTCGGCCTCAAGGGGGCGCCGACGCAGTCGGGCGACATCATCTATTTCGGTCTCGTCGGGACGAATTCCGTGGACGGTCTCGATTCCATTCCCTTCTTCACCGACGAGCGCGAGCAGTATCTCGAATACGACATTGCTCGGATGATCCAGAACCTGAGCCGGCCGGAGCGGCCCGTTCTCGGCATCGTCACCAATCTGCCGCTCGACACGGGCGCAGGCGGATTGATGTCGGCAATGCGCGGGGAATCGCTTCCCTTCATGATCTACGAAGAGCTGCGCAACCGCTTCGAAATCGAATTTCTCGAGCAGCAGTTCCAGGCGGTGCCGAAACGGGTCGACGTGCTGATGATCGCGCATCCCCGGCCGCTCGACACGCCGACGCTCTACGCCATCGACCAGTTCGTCATGCGAGGCGGCCATGTGCTGGCCTTCGTCGATCCGCATTCGGAAGTGAGCCTCACCGCCGGACCGAACGGCGATCCGGTGCGTGGCTATACGGAGCAGTCCGACCTCGGGCCGCTTCTCGAAAGCTGGGGGGTCAACTACGACCCGACGGAGATCGTCGGCGACCGGGCGATCGCGCAGCGCGTGCGAACCGGGCTCGATGCACGGCGTCAGGAAAGCGACTATGTGATCTGGCTCGCCGTTCCGCGCGAGAATGTCGATACGAACGACATCGTGACATCGGATGTGGCCCGTCTCAATCTCGGTACGGCCGGACATTTCACACCGGTCGAGGGCGCAACGACGGTCTTCTCGCCGCTCGTCTATTCCTCGGAAGATGCGCAGCTCTATGATGTCGAATACGTGAAGGGCGGGCCGAAGCCCGACGACCTGCTGCGGAATTTCGATCCAGCCGGGAAGCGGTTCACGATTGCGGCGCGTCTTTCGGGCCCGGTCGACAGCGCCTTCGAAGGACCGGTCGACGAAGCCCCGGTTGCACCGGAAGGCGCTCAGTCGCCGCGCAAGTCCCAGGACAAGGCGCCGTCCTATATGGCGCAGTCCGAGAAGGACGCCAACATCATCGTTTTTGCGGATAGCGACATTTTCGACGACCGCTTCTGGGTCAGGACCGATTCCTATCTCGGTGAACGGGTGGCGCAACCCATCGCCGACAATGCCGTGTTCGTCATGTCGGCCATCGACAATCTGATGGGTTCGAATGAACTCATCTCGCTTCGCGCGCGCGACAAGTCGGACCGTCCCTTCGCTGTGGTCGAGGAGCTGCGGCGGTCGGCCGAGCGCCGCTTCCTAGCCGAGCAGGAAGCGCTCGAAAAGAAGATCGACGAAGCAGAGCGGAATCTGACCGAGTTGCAGGTTGGTGGACTTGACGAAGACGTTGCGGATGGCGGGCCGAGCGAGCAGGAAGCGTCCGCGATCAAGCGGTTCCGGACGGAACTCCTCGACAGCCGCAAGAAGCTTCGCGACGTGCAGCGCGATCTGCGCCGCGATGTCGAACAGCTCGGGGCGCAACTGCGCTTCATCAACATCGTCCTCGTTCCGATCATCCTCGCGCTTGTGGCGCTTGCCGCCGCGTTCCTGCGTTATCGCCGCCGCAAGGCGCGTGTCGAGAAGGGAGCCTGAGCGATGGCGGGTTCGCTGAAGTCGATATGGGAGAACAAGGCGCTACGGAATCTCCTTCTGCTCGCGCTGGCGACACTGGTTGTCCTCATAGCGGCGGTTATCGCCGTGGTGAACGATCAGTCCAGCGTGCGAACGAGCTTCGTGCCGCATCCGCTCTTCGAGGGACTGAACACCCGGCTCGATCGCGTCGATCGCATTGTCTACACGTCCAGCCGGGGCATGAGCGGCGAGGACCAGGTCGTTCTCACGAAGGGCGAAGACGGTACATGGGGCGTCGAAGCTCGTGGCGGTTATCCGGCGAATGAAGAACTTGTCAGGAAAACGCTGCTCGGCGCCGGCAACATGGAAGCCTATGAGCCGCGTACGGCGAATCCCGACTGGCACCGCAATCTCGGTTTGATGAAGCCGGAGGATATCGGTTCTTCGATTCGCGTCGAGTTCTTCCGGGCCGATGAGCGTCTGGCGGGTCTGCTTGTCGGCAAGATGCCGGAACGGGCGGTCGACGTGAAAGGCGAAGGACTCATCTATGTTCGCCGTGACGGCGAGGACCAGTCCTGGCTCGCACGCGGACGGCTGCCTTTGCACAGAAACGCCGTCGAGTGGCTCGACCCGGCCTTTGTCGACATCAAGCGCGAGAATCTTGCTCGCGTGACGCTGTGGGCGGGCACGGAAAATCCGGTCATCATCGAACGTGCGGGCCCCGAGGCGCAGGACTTTGCGATCGTGAACATGCCCGAAGGCCGTGCGACGCGGGGTGCGCCGATCGTGAACAAGGTCGCGACCGTTCTTCTCGATGCGTCGTTCGATGACGTCGCGCCCGCAGAGACGCTGGAGTTTCCCGAGGATGGACCGCGCGTCGTCCTCGAAACCTTCAACGGTGTCCGTCTTTCCATGCGGATGGGCGGGCAGGGAGGTGCGCTGTGGGCGAAGTTCGACGCGGAAGCCGATCCCGCGCTCGCCGGCGACGGTGCCGACATGACGGAAGCCGGGAAGAGAGCGGCCGAGCTCAATGAGCGGCTGGCGAACTGGACCTACAAGCTGCCGCAGGATGTCGGGAACCAGCTCACTCAGACGATGGACCTTCTGACCCGCGAGGCGGGTCCCGCGGATGCCCCGGCGGCGAGCCCCGCGCCTTGAAGATCTAGTTCAGGGAGCCGATTTCCGCTGCGCCGAGGATCGGCCCGCCATCGCCCGCCTGAAGCAGCGCCACGCAACCCTCATAACCCCGCGTCAGAAGTTCGCTTTTCGGTAGGGTCATCGTCATCGCATTGCCTTTCCACATGCCAATGGGCGTCAGTTCACGCACGGCATGGGCATAGGTAATGGTCTTGCCGCGATTTTCACCCCGCCGGATTTCGACTTCCTCCGCCGTCGCGTAGCGGATGAGCCAGAGCGTTGCCGGTTTCTCCGGGGCGGTTCCCGCCGCCACGCTGAGTGTCAGTGACGAGCCTTCGTCCCTGAAGGATATTTCGACCGGGAGGGAGTGCTCGTCCTGTGCATCGATGATGCTGCCGATCTCGTCCCGCCGGCTGCCTACGCCTTCTGCAATGCCGTTCACCACCATCTGCGGCGTGTAGACACCGGAGAGGCCAAGGGCGCGGCCATAGGCGCGCTGACGTTCGCTGAAGGCCGGGCTTGCCAGCGTGTCCTTCCAGCCGAGGTAGTCCCAGTAGTCGACATTGAAGGAGAGGGCGATGATTCCGTCTTCTTCCGCCAGATCGCGCAGATAGGCGTCTGCACGCGGACAGGAGGAGCATCCCTGACTCGTGAAGAGCTCGACAACGACCGGATGTTCCCCCGCTTGCGCGGAAGCGGCCATCGGAATGCCGGCGAGGAGCAGGCCCGTGAGTAACCCTGCGGCGGCCGAAAGACGCATTGCGCTCCCTCCTTTCCCGGAAAGGATAGGAGAGGCGCGGCAACACACGCGAGTCACTTTGGAGTGATCGGGAGGTGATTGGCCTGCGCAACGAAACTGCATAAAGAAAAAGGGCGCCCCGAGAGGCGCCCTTTGCGTTGCTTCTTTGGAGCCAGCCTTATGCAGCGAGATTCCGCAATACGTAAGGCAGAATGCCGCCGTTTTCGTAATAGTCGACTTCGTCCTGCGTATCGATGCGGCAGAGAAGTTCGATCGACTGCTTGCCGCCATCGGCGAAGGTGATGACCGCGTTGACCTTGGTACGCGGCTTCACATTCGCGAGACCTTCGATCGTGACCGTTTCCGATCCGTCGAGGCCGAGCGACTGCCAGCTCATGTCATTGATGAACTGAAGCGGCGCCACGCCCATGCCGACCAGGTTCGAACGATGGATGCGCTCGAAGCTCTGTGCGATCACGGCCTTCACGCCGAGCAGCATGGTGCCCTTTGCCGCCCAGTCGCGGCTGGAGCCCGTGCCGTACTCCTTGCCCGCGAAGATCACGAGCGGCATGCCGCGGCGCTTGTACTCCATCGCCGCGTCGTAGATCGGCATCTCGGTACCTTCGGGCTGCAGCTTGGTCATGCCGCCTTCGACGCCCTTCAGCATCTGGTTCTTGATGCGGATGTTGGCGAAAGTGCCGCGCATCATCACTTCATGGTTGCCGCGCCGTGCGCCGTAGGAGTTGAAGTCCTGAGCCCCCACCTGCTTGGAGTTCAGGTAGGAACCGGCCGGGCTCTGGACCTTGATGTTGCCGGCAGGCGAAATGTGGTCGGTGGTGATCGAGTCCGCGAAGAGGCCGAGAATGCGGGCATTCTTCACGTCTGTCAGGGGTGCGGGCTCGGGCTTCATGTCCACGAAGTAGGGCGGGTTCTGCACGTAGGTCGAATCCCCGTCCCAGTCGTAGGTGAGACCGCCGGAGACCTCGATGCTCTTCCACGCGGCGTCGCCGTCGAACACGTTCGCGTAGCGGCGGCGGAACATTTCCGGCGTGACGCAGGCCCGTACCGTTTCGGCGATGTCGTGCGTCGACGGCCAGATGTCCTTCAGATAGACGGGTTCGCCGTTGCTGCCGGTGCCGATCGGCTCGCTCGTGAGGTCGATCTGTGTCGATCCCGCCAGCGCATAGGCGACGACGAGCGGCGGCGAGGCGAGATAGTTCGCCCGGACGTCCGGCGAGACGCGGCCTTCGAAGTTGCGGTTGCCGGAAAGCACGGCCGAGGCCACGAGGTCGTTCTTGTTGATCGACTGGCTGATCTCGGTGGGCAGCGGGCCCGAATTGCCGATGCAGGTCGTGCAGCCATAGCCAACGAGGTCGAAGCCGAGCGCGTCGAGATCCTCCTGAAGGCCGGAGCTTGTCAGATAGTCCGTCACGACCTGCGAACCAGGCGCAAGCGAGGTCTTCACCCAGGGCTTCACTTGCAAGCCCTTCTTGCGGGCATTGCGCGCGACGAGACCCGCGGCCACCAGTACGCTCGGGTTCGAGGTGTTGGTACATGACGTGATGGCGGCGATGACGACGTCGCCATGACCGAGGTCGTAATCCCTGCCTTCCACGGGCACGCGCGTTGCGGCCTGTCCGGGCTTGCCGAATTCCGTTTCGAGCGAGTTCAGGAAGCTCGCCTTCACGTCTGTCAGCGCGACGCGGTCCTGCGGGCGCTTCGGACCGGCGAGGCTCGGCACGACCGACGTGAGGTCGAGTTCCAGCGTGTCCGTGAAGACCGGGTCCGGCATGCCCTTTTCGCGGAACATGCCCTGCGCCTTCGCATAGGCCTCAACGAGGGCGACACGCTCTTCCGAACGGCCGGTCGCCTTGAGATACTTCAACGTCTCGTTGTCGACCGGGAAGAAGCCGCAGGTCGCGCCATATTCCGGCGCCATGTTGGCAATGGTCGCGCGGTCTTCAAGCGAAAGACTGTCGAGGCCGTTACCGAAATACTCGACGAACTTGCCGACGACGCCCTTCTTGCGGAGCATCTCGGTGACGGTGAGCACCATGTCGGTCGCGGTCACGCCTTCATTGAGCTTGCCGGTCAGCTTGAAGCCAATCACTTCGGGAATGAGCATCGAAACCGGCTGGCCGAGCATGGCCGCCTCCGCCTCGATGCCGCCCACGCCCCAGCCGAGCACGGCAAGGCCGTTCACCATCGTGGTGTGGCTGTCCGTGCCGACGCAGGTGTCGGGATAGGCGATCTCTTCCTTGCCCTCCTTCTTCGTCCAGACGGTCTGGGCGAGATATTCGAGGTTTACCTGGTGGCAGATGCCGGTTCCCGGCGGTACCACGCGGAAATTGTCGAACGCCTTCGCACCCCAGCGCAGGAACTCATAGCGTTCGCGGTTGCGCTGATATTCGATTTCCGTGTTTTCCTTGAAGGCCGTCGCCGTGCCGAACTTGTCGACCATCACCGAATGGTCGATCACGAGGTCGACGGGCACGAGCGGATTGATCTTCTTGGGGTTCGCGCCGAGGTTCTTCACGGCGTCGCGCATGGCGGCAAGATCCACCACGGCGGGGACGCCCGTGAAGTCCTGCATCAGCACGCGCGCCGGACGATAGGCGATTTCGCGGTCCGATGTGCGGGTCTTGAGCCAGGTCTTCACCGCCTCGACGTCTTCGCGCGTCACCGTGCGTCCGTCTTCGAAACGCAGCAGGTTTTCAAGCAGCACCTTCAGCGAGAAGGGCAGCCGCGACACACCGTCGAGGCCCTTTTTCTCCGCGTCCGGAAGGCTGAAATAGGTATAGCTGCGCTTGCCGACCTTCAGCGTCTTGCGCGCGCCGAAGCTGTTCCCCGGCTCCTTGCGGGCCGCAGCCTTCTTTGGCGCGGCTTTCCGGGCGGCGGGCTTCCTGGCCGGTGCTTTCTTCGGGGCTGCGGCCTTCTTCGCCGCCGTCTTCTTCGGCGCCGCCTTCTTTGCCGCAGTCTTCTTCGGTGCGGTCTTTTTCGCGACGGTCTTCCTTGCGGGCGCGGCCTTCTTCACAGCCTTCTTCGGCGCGGCTTTCTTGACGGCCTTTTTGACGGCTTTCTTGGGTGCTGCCTTTTTCGCCGCAGGTTTGCGGGCGGGTGACTTCTTCGCCGCCGGCTTTTTCGCGACCGGTTTCTTTGTCGCGCGCTTCGGCGCTGCCTTTTTTGCAACAGCCTTCTTCGGCGCGGCTTTTTTCGTCACTGCCTTTTTCGGCGTGGTCTTTTTTGCCGTCTTCTTTGCAACGGCCTTCTTCGGCGCTGCCTTCTTCACAGTCTTTTTCGCTGCTGTCCGGGCCTTTGCGGCGGCCTTCTTCGGAGCGGCCTTTTTGGCGGTCTTCTTCACCGCCTTTTTCGGCGCTGCCTTCTTCACGGTCTTCCTGGCGGTCTTTGCCGCTGTGGCCGTCTTCTTTGCGGCTGTCTTCGCCTTCGCAGCCGGCTTCTTCTTGGGTTTCGCTTTGGTGGACTTCGCGGGGGCCTTCTTCGCCATCTCTCTTGATCCTCGATGATGCGCGGTTCGTGTGCTGCGAGCGGGGAATGTGGGGGACCTTGCGGGTGCCGCCCGCGCGGGAAATGCGCGTGCGTCAAAGCCCGATTTCGCCGACGCTTCTCAGTCTGGAACCTATATGCTTGTCGCGCCGGACTATAGAGTCTTTCGTTCGGAATGACCATGCTTCGCCCGGAAATGCGGGTGTGATAATCAGCGTCGAAAACAGAAGCGGGGAGACGCGAATGACCGAGGTGCTCGTCGAGAAAAACGGACCTGTGACAACCGTCGTTCTGAACAGGCCGTATGCGAAGAATGCGGTCGACAGACATGCCGCCGACGCGCTGGTCGAGGCCTTTCTCGAATTCGAACGCGACGAGGAAGCGCTTGTTGCGGTCTTTTGCGGCAGCGAGGGCGCGTTCTGCGCAGGCGCGGATCTGAAGGCGGTTGCGAAGGGGGAGGGCAATCGTTCCGTGCCCCCCGCAACCGGCGCCGATTTTGTGCGGCTCGCAAAGGATGGTCCCATGGGGCCATCGCGAATGATTCTCAACAAACCGGTGATCGGCGCCATTTCGGGCCATGCGGTTGCAGGCGGACTTGAGCTTGCGCTCTGGTGCGACATGCGTGTGGTGGAGGAAGATGCGATCATGGGCGTCTTCTGCCGCCGCTGGGGCGTGCCGCTCATCGATGGCGGCACGATCCGCCTGCCGCGTCTCATCGGCCATGCACGCGCGATGGACCTGATCCTGACCGGCCGCCCGGTCGGTGCGGAGGAGGCGTTGTCGTTCGGCCTCGCAAACCGCATCGCCCCGAAAGGGAAGGGCCGCGAAGAAGCGGAGCGTCTCGCGCTCGAAATTTCCCGTTTTCCCCAGCTCTGCCTTCGGCACGACCGCATGTCCGCCTATGAGCAATGGGATCTGCCTTACGACCGCGCCTTCGCGAACGAGTTCGAGCATGGCCGCAAGGTGCTCGCTTCCGGTGAAACCCTGAAAGGCGCGGCGCGCTTTGCATCGGGCAAGGGCAGGGGCGGCCGTTTTGACGACATCTGACCTCCGGCTTTCCGCGCGCGATCTCGCCTGCGAACGTGGCGGGCGGCTTGTTTTCGAACGCCTCGAATTCGGTGTTGCGGCAGGCGAGGCGCTGGTGCTGACGGGGCCGAATGGTTCCGGCAAGTCGAGCCTGTTGCGCCAGATCGCCGGTCTTCTCGAGGTCGCGCGGGGCCAGATCGACCTGGCGGGCGGCGATCCGGAGCGCGGGCTCGGGGAGCAGGCGCACTATCTGGGTCACCTCGACGCGCTGAAACCGTCGATGAGTGTTCTGGAAACGATCCGCTTCTGGGCGCTTTATCTCGGTGGCAGCGCCGCGGCAGCGGAAGCGGCACTCGACGAGATGGCGCTTGGCGATCTTGCGGACCTTCCCGTCGCCTATCTGTCGGCCGGGCAGCGCCGTCGCGTTGCGCTTGCCCGGCTTGCCGCCGTGCCGCGCCCGCTCTGGCTTCTCGACGAACCGACCGTGGCGCTCGATCAGGCGAGTGTCGGAAGGCTTCGCGGTTTCATGGCGGCGCATCTCGCGGGCGGCGGCATCATCGTCGCGGCGACGCATCTCGACCTCGGTCTCGGAAGCGCGAAATCGCTCCGCCTCGGCGCGGAGGAGATTGCATGAGCCGCGCCTTCTTCGCCCTTCTCCTGCGCGATCTGCGCCTTGCCGCACGGCTCGGCGGCGGCGGTGGCATGGCCGTCTTCTTCTTTCTGGTCGTCATCGCCATCGTTCCGCTCGGCGTTGGCCCCGACCGGCCGCTGCTCGCATCGCTCGCGCCGGGCATGCTCTGGGTGGCATTGCTGCTTGCGGCCTTGCTCACACTCGACCGTCTCTTCCAGGCGGATTACGAGGATGGCTCGCTCGACCTCCTCTCGACGGGGCCCTTGCCGCTCGAGCTCGTTGCGGTCGCGAAGGCGCTTGCACACTGGATCGTCACCGGCCTGCCTCTCGTCGTCTCGGCACCGCTGCTCGGTGTGCTGCTCAACCTGCCTTCCGCTGCCGCGCTGCCGCTCACGCTTGCCATGCTGATCGGCACGCCGGCGCTGAGCTTTCTGGGCTCGGTCGGCGCGGCTCTCACGGTCGGCATACGGCGGGGCGGGCTTCTCGCTTCCCTGCTCGTGCTTCCGTTCTACATTCCGGTGCTGATATTCGGCGTCGGCGCTGCGGCGGCCGCGTCAGGCGGCTTCGAGGGGGAAGCGGGCCGCCAGGCCTTTCTCCTTCTCGGTGCCGTGACGCTTGCGAGCTTTGCCGTCGGCCCTCTCGCAGCCGCGGCGGCGCTGCGGGCCAATCTGCGCTGAGGTCCCATGTGTGAGACGGGTTACATCCGCACCGCGTGGCAATTTGCCCCTGTCCACGGCTTGCCCTTGCTATGGGCGCCGCGCTAAATGGCGGGCATGAGCAGCCTTTCCGCGGCCCAGCGGTTCCATGCCTATGCCAATCCGGCGCGCTTCATGGCGCTGTCGGCGCGTCTTGTCGCGCCGCTCGGGGTGCTGACTGCTCTTCTCATTGCCGCAGGGCTCTGGTTCGCGCTTGTCGCATCGCCGCCCGACTACCAGCAGAGCGAAACGGTCCGCATCATGTATGTGCATGTGCCCTCCGCCTGGCTCGCGCTCTTCGGCTATTCGGTGATGGCGGTCGCGTCCGCCGTCGCGCTCATCTTCCGGCATCCGCTGGCGGATGTTGCGGCGAAATCGGCGGCGCCCATCGGTGCGGCCTTCACCTTCCTCGCGCTCGTCACGGGTTCGCTCTGGGGCAGACCGATGTGGGGCACATGGTGGGAATGGGGAGACGCACGCCTCGTCTCGATGCTGATCCTGCTTTTTCTCTATCTCGGCTACATGGCGCTCTGGGCGACGATCGAGGAGCCGGTGCGCGCAGCGCGCGCTGCGGCCGTGCTCGCGCTTGTCGGCTCGGTCAACCTGCCGATCATTCGCTATTCCGTCGACTGGTGGAATACGCTGCACCAGCCTGCTTCCGTTTTCCGGATGGACGGGCCGACCATCGCGTCCTCCATGCTGTTGCCGCTCGGGTTGATGGCGCTCGGCTTCACGGTTCTTTTCCTCACGCTGCTTCTCGTGCGCATGCGCGCCGAGATCATGCGCCGCCGTGTGCGAAACCTGCGACTTGCGCGCGCGGCGTCAGGCGCGGAGGCGTAGTTCGATGACGGAATTCCTTCACATGGGCGGTTACGCCGCTTTCGTCTGGCCGGCTTATGGCCTCACGGTGGTGGTGATCGCCGCTCTTGTCTGGCAGAGCATTGCCGATTACCGCGCGCAGACGGCGCTTGCCAGAAAGCTCGAGGAACTTTCCGGCGGCCGCGTACGCCGCGCGGCATCGAGCGAACGGGATGGAGAGGCGCTGTGAACTCGCGTTTTCGGCTGGTGGCGGTCCTTCCCGTTATTCTCTTCCTGCTGCTCGCCGGGCTCTTCTATGCCGCGATCTACCGGGGCGACGACCCTTCCGAAGTGCCTTCGGCGCTGATCGGCCGCTATGTGCCCGAGTTCGAACTCAGGCCCGTCGAGGGGCTTGACCGGCCCGGGCTCTCGGATGCCGACTTCGCGAAAGGCAAGCCCGTCATCGTCAATGTCTGGGCGTCGTGGTGCGTGCCCTGCCGCAGCGAAATGCCGCTTCTCGTCGAACTGCGCCGTGTCGCCGGTGTGCCGTTCTACGGCATCAACTACAAGGACGAGCCTGCCGCCGCGCGGCGCTTCCTTGCCGAGCTCGGCAATCCCTTCGACCGCATAGGCCGGGACGCGCAAGGCCGCGCCGCCATCGACTGGGGCGTCTATGGCGTGCCGGAAACCTATGTCGTGGATGGAAACGGGCGCATCGCATTCAAGCATGTCGGGCCTTTGACGCCCGAAGCGATTGCGGATGATATTCTGCCCGCCTTGCGGGCCGCGCGGCCTTAGCGTTTCCGCCGACTGCGCGGCCCGGAGGAGAGATCAGCTCTTCTTGCGGCGGGTCGCGGTCTTTTTCGCGGCGGCCTTGCGTGCCGGCTTCTTCTTCGCCGCGCGCTTCACCGGCTTCTTCGGCGCCTCATCTTCGACCTTCAGGTCTTCGATTGCATTGTTGAGCTGGCCGAGGGCCTTCAGCAGGTCCGCCTGTACCGTCTTCGGCAGGGCATCGAGCAAAGCCTTTTCCGCTGCGAGTGCCTTCGGCATCGCACCCTTGAGGGCGCGTCGGCCGGCCGCCGTCAGGCGCACGGCATTCGCGCGGGCGTCCTCGGCAGTGCGCTTGCGCGCGAGCATGCCGTTCTTGATCATGCGGCTGATCATGTCCGCGAGCGTCGACCGGTCGATGCCGGTGCGGTTCACCAGATCGGTCTGGCTGAGACCCTCTTCCTCGTTCACGGCAAAGAGCACGATGAACTGACGCGGCGTGAGCGAACTCGTTCCCATCTGCTGCACGAACTGCTCGTAAGCGAACTGCTGCGCGCGGCGCAGCAAATGGCTCAGCGAATTCTCAAGATCGAAACTTCCGGTTGGCTTTCTGGGTGCCATTCGTTCTGTCCTCTGGATTGTTCCGGCCGCGTCTCCGACCGGTGCTGGGCGATGTCCTTGCGGACAGGTCTCCCGCAGGGGGAAATATACTTGCGCGCATTCTGGGCGTTTGTGTGGCCGTGCCGCCCTCGGCGCTTTATCATCATATGCACCCGCAACCCCCGGTCTTGCAAGGGTGGACGAGCGAAAAAGCGGAAACAAACGCGCCATAGGTCTGTGCGCGGATATTTCCCTCCCCGTTATCGCTTTCGCACACACCCCGGTCAGACCCCTCTTACTTCCGTAGGCGGACCAACGAGCCCAGATTACAACGATGTCAGACAATTCAGACAAGAAAGACAGAATGCCGATGGCACCCAAGCCTCAGGAAGAGGGCGTGGAAGGCGACCTCGCCTTTTCCCGCCGCGTACCATCTGGGGACAATTTACCGCGAGACATCTGCGATCGGTGCGGTTTCATTCACTATGTGAACCCGAAAATCGTGGTGGGTTCCGTCGTCACATATGATGGAAAATTTCTTCTGTGCCGGCGCGCCATAGAGCCGAGGCGCGGCTTCTGGACCCTCCCCGCAGGCTTCATGGAACAGGGGGAGACGACCGAAGAAGGCGCGCGGCGCGAAGCGCGGGAAGAGGCAAACGCCGATATCGTTCTGCGCGACCTTCTTGCCATATACAACATACCGCGCATCGCGCAGGTCCAGATCATGTATCGGGCGACGCTTTCCACGGACGCGTTCTCGGCCGGCGAAGAGAGCCTCGAGGTCGAGCTTTTTTCGTGGGACGAGATACCCTGGGACGACCTTGCCTTCCCCAGCGTCTACTGGGCGCTCACGCAGTTCCGTTCGGTTATGGACAAGGAGGCGATCGCTCCTTTTACAAATCCCGAGGGTGAAACCGGCAATCTGTTTCCGCGCAAACCGCCTGCCGGAATCTGATACGAGACTGGATAAAACCACCCTTTCGCGGCATCCTCTCCGTACAGGGAAGAAGGGGAGGAAAGAAGATGGCGGAGAGTGCGTCGAGGCGGATGACGGCGGAAGAGCGGCGGGTGATTTTCGCCTCATCGCTCGGCACGGTTTTCGAGTGGTACGATTTCTATCTCTACGGCTCGCTTGCCGCGATCATCTCGGTGCAGTTCTTCTCCGGCGTCAATCCGACGGCGGCGTTCATCTTTGCCCTTCTCGCCTTCGCGGCGGGCTTCGCGGTCCGGCCCTTCGGCGCCATCGTGTTCGGGCGGCTGGGCGATCTCGTCGGCCGCAAATACACCTTTCTCGTCACCATCCTTATCATGGGTCTTTCGACCTTCATCGTCGGTCTTCTGCCCGGCTACGCCGCCATTGGCTTCGCGGCGCCTGCGATCCTGATCCTGCTGCGCCTCGCACAAGGGCTTGCGATCGGCGGCGAATATGGCGGTGCGGCGATCTATGTCGCCGAGCATGCGCCTCACGGCAAGCGCGGCGCCTATACGTCATGGATCCAGACCACGGCGACGCTCGGCCTCTTTCTCTCGCTTCTCGTCATTCTCGGCTGCCGTCTTTCCATGTCGAAGGAGGATTTCGAAAGCTGGGGCTGGCGCATTCCGTTCCTGCTGTCGATCTTCCTGCTCGGCATTTCGGTCTGGATTCGTTTGAAGCTCAACGAGTCGCCGCTTTTCCGAAAAATGAAGGAGGAGGGGACGCTTTCCAAATCGCCGCTCACCGAATCCTTCGCGCGCTGGAGCAACATGAAGATCGTCATCATCGCGCTGATCGGTCTCACGGCCGGGCAGGCGGTGGTCTGGTACACCGGCCAGTTCTATGCGCTCTTCTTCCTGACGCAGGTGCTGAAGGTCGATGGACAGACGGCGAACATCCTGATCGGTATCGGGCTTCTTCTCGCCGTTCCCTTCTTCGTCGTCTTCGGTACGCTGTCGGACCGGATCGGGCGGAAGCCGATCATCCTGGCGGGCTGTCTGCTCGCGGTGCTGACCTATTTCCCGCTCTTCTCGGCGCTCACGCATTTTGCCAATCCGGCGCTGGAGGCCGCGCGCGAGAATGCGCCGGTGACCGTCGTCGCCGACAGCGGCACCTGTTCCTTCCAGTTCAATCCGGTGGGAACCGCTTCCTTCACCACGCCCTGCGACGTCGCGAAGAGCGCGCTTGCGAAATGCGGTATTCCTTACGACAACGAGGAACTCACGGGCGAGGACGAAGCGCACATCCTCGTCGGCAATGTTGTCGTCGCGTCCTTCGACGCCAGCGACGATCCGGACGGTGCGAGACGGGAATCTTTCGAGGCGACGCTTTCCTCGGTCCTTACATCGGCGGGCTACCCGGCTTCCGCGGATCCCGACGCCATCAATTATCCGATGGTGGTCCTGATCCTCTTCACGCTCATTCTCTATGCGACGATGGTCTATGGGCCGATTGCGGCGATGCTCGTCGAGCTTTTCCCGACGCGCATCCGCTACACCTCGATGTCGCTTCCCTACCATCTCGGCAATGGCTGGTTCGGCGGCTTCCTGCCGACCGTCTCCTTCGCCATCGTCGCGGCGACGGGCAATCTCTATTCGGGGCTGTGGTATCCGATCATCATCGCGGCCATGACTTTCGTCGTCGGGCTCATCTTCGTGCCGGAAACAAAGGACCGCGAGCTTCACCCGGAAGGAAGCTGAGCGCTTATTGCTCCGCCGCTTCCCCGGTCTTGCCGGCAGATTCCGGTGCATGCTTTGTCAGCACCGGAATCTGCGCGAGGCCGAATACCATCGTGAGCGGCATCACGCCGAAGAGCTTGAAGCTCACCCAGAAGTCGGTCGAGAAATTGCGCCAGACGGCTTCATTGATGACGCCGAGGAAGACGAAGAAAAGCCCCCAGCGAACGGTGAGCACCATCCAGCCCCTGTCGGTCAGGTTGAAGGCGCCGTCGAAGAGCTGCTTCATGATGGGCTTGCCCATCGCCGCCGCGCCCAGCAGCGCCGCCGCGAAGAGCGCATTCACGATGGTCGGCTTCACCTTGATGAACTGTTCGTCCTGCAGGTAGATCGTGAGCGTGCCGAAGATCATCACGAAGACGCCGGTAACGAGCGGCATGGTCGGCACCTTGCGGAACTTCGCATAGGAATAACCGAGCGAGATCGCGGTCGCGACCATGAAGCCGCCGGTCGCATAGAAGATGTTCTGCGCTTCCGCGTTGCCGAAGATCGCATCGGCCTTGGAATTCAGCAGGAAGAAGACGACGAGCGGTCCGAGCTCGATCGCCATGCGCACCCATTGCGAGTTCGTCATGCCGCCCGTGGTCGCTTCGGCCTTGGTGTCGGTCATCGTTCCTCCGGTTCCGCTTCCTGCAGTTACGCATGGGCGGCGGGTATGGATCAACTCGCGCCCGTGATGGCGCGGGCATAGGCCTCGGCGTCGAAGGGCTGCAGGTCGTCGATGCCCTCGCCGATGCCGATCAGATGGACGGGCAGGCCGAATTTCCGGGCGATGGCGACGAGGATGCCGCCCCGCGCCGTGCCGTCGAGCTTCGTCATCACGAGGCCGGTGATGCCTGCAACCTGGCCGAAGATCTCCACCTGGTTGACCGCGTTCTGGCCCGTCGTCGCGTCGAGCACCAGAAGCGTCGCATGCGGCGTCTCGGGATCGAGCTTGCGGATCACGCGGATCACTTTCTCCAGCTCGGCCATGAGGTCGGCCTTGTTCTGCAGCCGGCCCGCCGTGTCGATCATCAGAACGTCGGTGCCTTCTTCCTTCGCCCGGGCAAGCGCCTCATAGGCGAGCCCCGCCGCGTCGCCGCCGATCTTCGTCGCGCAGACTGGCGCGCCGATGCGGCTTCCCCAGACCTTGAGCTGCTCGACCGCCGCTGCGCGGAAAGTGTCGCCCGCCGCCAGCATCACGCTTCTGCCTTCGGCTTTCAGTTTCGCACCGATCTTGCCGATGGTCGTCGTCTTGCCCGCGCCGTTCACGCCCGTCATCAGGATCACGAAGGGCTTTTTCGAGCTATCGATTTCGAGCGGCTTCTCGACCGGCTTCAGCACGGCGGCAATTTCGTCCGCGACGATCCTGCGGATTTCCTCCGGGCTCACTTCCTTGTCGTAGCGGTCCTTGCCGACGGCTTCGGTGATCGCGGCGGCCGCATCGAGGCCGAGGTCCGCGCCGATCAGCAAGTCTTCCAGCTCTTCCAGCGTCGCGCCGTCGAGCTTCTTCTTGGTGAAGATGCCGGTGATGCCGTCCGAGAGGTTCTTCGTAGAACGGGTCAGCCCCTCCTTCATGCGCTGAAAGAGCGACTTCTTCTTCTCTCCGGTCTCGGTGCTTGTCTCGCCGTCGCTCACGCCGCCCTCAACCCTTCGAAACTCCTGCCGTCATGCGCGGCGAGGCGGACCGGCAGAATGTCGCCCACCCGGGCCTTCTCGGTCACGCGCACCGGCGTGAATTGATGTGTGCGGCCGAGTGTCGGCGACTCCATGAGCACGTCCGCCGTGGCGCCGAGGCCTTGCTCGAGATGCTCGGCGATGCGCGCCGCACCCTTTGTGCGCAGCTTCTCGGCACGCCGCTTGCCCCGTTCGCGCGCGACCTGCGGCATCTTCGCGGCGGGCGTGCCGGGGCGGGGCGAGAAGGGAAAGACGTGCAGCCAGGTCAGGCCGCATTCGTCGACGAGGCGCATCGTGTTCTCGAACATCTCGTCCGTCTCGGTCGGAAAGCCGGTAATGAAATCCGCGCCGAAGACGATGTCCGGGCGCAGACGCCGCGCTTCCTCGCAGAAGCGGATCGAATCGTCGCGCAGATGCCGCCGTTTCATCCGCTTCAGAATCATGTCGTCGCCGGCCTGCAACGAGAGGTGGAGATGCGGCATCAGCCGTTCCTCGTCGGCGATGAGCCGCATCAGGTCGTCATCGGCTTCGATGCTGTCGATGGAGGAAAGCCGCAGCCGTTCGAGGTCCGGCACGAGCTTCAGGATACGGCGCGCAAGATTGCCGAGGCTCGGGCGTCCCGGCAGGTCGCCGCCGTAGGACGTCATGTCGACACCGGTCAGCACCACTTCGCGGTAACCGTTCTCCACCAGTGCGCGCACCTGCGCCACGACTTCGCCGGCGGGCACGCTGCGCGAGGGGCCCCGTCCATAGGGAATGATGCAGAAAGTGCAGCGGTGGTCGCAGCCGTTCTGCACCTGCACGAAAGCGCGGGCGCGGCCTTCGAGGCCCTCAACCAGATGCCCCGCCGTCTCGCGGACCGACATGATGTCGTTGACGCGCACCTTTTCGTTCGCATGAAGCGCGAACGCGGGCTGCCAGCTCGCGGCCTGCATCTTTTCGTCATTTCCGATCACGAGATCGACTTCGTCCATCTCCGCGAAGGCGTCGGGGTTCACCTGCGCCGCGCAGCCGGTCACGATCACGCGCGCCGCCGGGTTCTCGCGGCGCGCTCTGCGGATCGCCTGCCGCGCCTGGCGTTCGGCTTCCGCCGTCACCGCGCAGGTGTTGAAGACGATGGCGTTGTCGAGCCCCGCCTTCTCCGCATGGCTGCGCATGACTTCGGACTCGTAGGTGTTGAGGCGGCAGCCGAAGGTGACGATTTCGGTTCCCTGCTTCATGCCGCCGCTCCGCTCAGCAGCGCCGGGTCGAGCTCGCCCTCATAATCGAAACTCGCGGGGCCCGTCATGTAGATGTGGTTGTCCGCCTCGCGCCACTCGACGGTGAGGTCGCCGCCCGGCAGGCTCACCGTAATCTTGCGTTCCGTCTTGCGGCGGCGGATCGCGGCGACGGTCGAGGCGCAGGCCGCGGTGCCGCAGGCCTTTGTCAGCCCGACGCCGCGCTCCCAGGTGCGCAGCTTCAGATGCGTCGGCGAGATCAGTTGGGCGACGGAGATGTTCGCGCGTTCGGGAAACAGCGGGTGGTTTTCGAGCATCGGGCCGGAGCGGGCGAGGTCGATCGCGTCCACATCGTCGACGAAGAAGATCGCGTGCGGGTTGCCGACATTGACCACGCCCGGCGAATGCATGATCGGCGCGCCGAGAGGCCCCACTTCGAGTTCGATGGCGCGCGTGTCCTGGAACTCCTCCGACAGCGGGATCTCGTTCCAGAGCAGGCGCGGAGTACCCATGTCGACGGTGATGTCGTCGCCCTCGGCATGCGTCGCCACCGTGTCGCCGCCCAGCGTCTCGATGGTGACGGCGTCCTTCCCCGTCTCGTCGAGGATGAGCTTGCCGATGCAGCGCGCGGCGTTGCCGCAGGCTTCCACGGTGCCGCCGTCATGGTTGCGGATGCCCATGAAGACATCGCCGCCATGGCGCGGATTTTCGATGGTGATGAGCTGGTCGCAGCCGACGCCCTTCTCCCGGTCGGCGATCCGGCGCGCAACCGCATCGTCGAGCGCCAGCGGCGCATGGCGCAGGTCCAGCACGACGAAGTCGTTGCCGAGCCCGTTCATCTTCAGGAAATGGTGCGTCACGCCGGTCATGATGCGCACCTATATGGCCCTTTTTGGCCGCTTGTGCCAGTAGTGGGGCAAAAGCGGAGAACCTGGGGGGAGAAATGAGGGGCATCATGATCTGGGCGTTTGGCATCGCGGCGGCGGTCCTGCTCCTTGCGGGCATTTCGGGGTTCGTGTGGGTGAACCGGCTCTTCGAGGCGCCGGAGGCGAAACATGTTTCCTCGCTTACCGGTGAGCTCGGCGCGAACCGGGTGATGACCGTCTTCGCCCATCCCGACGACGAGCAGCTCGCGAACGGGCTCATCACCTCTGCCAAGGCAGGCGGCGCCTATGTGGCGCAGGTCACGGCGACGCGCGGCGAGGCGGGGACGCAGGTGCCCGTCGTTGCCCGGCAGCGCGATCTCGGCGTCATCCGCCATGCGGAAGTCCTGAAAAACGGCTTCGCGCTCGGCATCGACGAACAGGAAGTCTGGGACTATCCGGATGGCGGCGTGCCGGACGTGCCGATGGATGAGCTTGTCGCCCGCGTCGCGGAGGCGATCGCGCGCTACCGGCCGGACCTCGTCGTCACCTTCTGGCCTGCAAGCGGCGCCACCGGCCACAAGGACCATATGCGCATGGGGCTGGCCGCCGAGCAGGCGATCCTGCGGCTACGCGCAGGCGAGGGAGAATATCGCGGCCCCTCCCATGTCGCCTATGCGCTGACGCCGCCCCGCGCCATGGCGCGGCTCGCCGGAGAAACCGGTCGGTTCGTGGTCGAAAACCAGCCCGCGCCCACTCATGCCGTGCCCGGCAACACCGCCTCCAAGCTCAAGGGCTGGGAAATCCATGCCTCGCAGGGCGATTATGTCCGCAAGGCCTATGGCGTGCCTGCCCGGCTCCTCTACCTGGTCTGGGACAAGGAGCTCTATGCGGTGCGGGCCGCAAGCGAGATCGAGGGAGAGAACTGATGGAAAGCCTGCTGCCGCTTGCGGCCGAGGTCGCGGAACTGCTGAAGAAGCGGGGTGAAACGCTCGCGCTTTCCGAAAGCTCGATGGGCGGGCTCGTCTCGGCGGCCCTTGTCGCGCAGCCGGGGGCCTCTGCCTTCTACCTGGGAAGCACGGTCATCTACACGCGGCAGGCGGGCAAGGCGCTCTACGCGCTTCAGGGCCCGCCGGCGCCTGACGTGAAGCCGCTGACGGAGCCCTATGTCGCCGCGATGGCGGAAGTCGTGCGCGAGAAGTTCGGGGCCACATGGGCGATTTCGGAAATGGGGGCCTCCGGTCCCTCCGGCTCGCCCTATGGCCCGGGGCCGGGCACCGCCACCATCGGTCTTGCGGGGCCGAGGCCCGCCTCCACGACGGTCAGCACCGGTTCGGCGGAGAGGGCCGCCAATATGCGGGCCTTCGGGGAGGGGGCCCTGAAACTCCTCCTGAAATCATTGACTTGAGGGGCCTCAGCCCCTAGGTTCCGGCCACGTTTTCGGGACATTGTTGCGCCCCGACCCGCCCGAGGCATGGAGCCCGGGTCAACTTCCGCCGGCGATATTCGCTCGCGGAAGCGATTTTGCTTTGTGTGACAAGGATTTAGCGAACCCGTGTTCGAGAATCTCTCAGGCCGCCTCGGCGACGTTCTTTCCAGGCTCAAGGGGCGCGGTGCGCTCTCCGAGAAGGACGTGGACGAGGCCATGCGCGAGGTGCGGCGCGCCCTCCTCGAGGCCGACGTCGCGCTGCCGGTCGCCAAATCCTTCATCGACAGGGTCAAGGCCCGGGCCGTCGGCCACGAAGTCCTGAAATCGGTCACGCCCGGCCAGCAGGTCATCAAGATCGTTCACGACGAACTGGTCGAGATGCTGGGCGGCACGGAAGCCGATACCTCGATCTCGCTGCGCGCCGCCGCGCCGGTCGTGCTCATGATGGTCGGCCTGCAGGGTTCGGGCAAAACCACCTCGACGGCCAAGATCGCGAAGCGCATGACCACGCGCGACAAGCGCAAGGTCATGATGGCCTCGCTCGACACGCGCCGTCCCGCGGCGCAGGAGCAGTTGAAGATCCTCGGCGAGCAGGCGGGCATCGCCACGCTGCCGATCGTCGCCGGCCAGCAGCCCGTCGCCATCGCGAAGCGCGCCGTGGAAGCCGCACGTCTCGGCGGCTTCGACGTGCTGATGCTCGACACGGCGGGCCGCATCCATATCGACGAAGAACTGATGGCCGAAGTCGCCGAAGTGCGCGACGTCGCCAATCCGCACGAGACGCTGCTCGTCGCCGACAGCCTGACCGGTCAGGACGCGGTCAATGTCGCCGAGCAGTTCAACAGCCGCATCGGCGTTACCGGCATCGTGCTGACGCGCGTCGATGGCGACGGACGCGGCGGCGCCGCGCTTTCCATGCGCGCCGTCACGGGCGTTCCGATCAAGCTGCTCGGCACCGGCGAAAAGATGGACGCGCTGGAGGATTTCCGCGCCGACCGCGTCGCCGGCCGGATCTTGGGGATGGGCGACGTCGTCAGCCTTGTCGAGAAAGCCTCCGAGACCATCGACGCCGAAAAGGCGAACAAGATGGCCGAGCGCATGCGCAAGGGCCAGTTCGACCTCAACGACATGGCAGAACAGCTTGCGCAGATGGGCCGCATGGGCGGCATGAAGGGCGTGCTCGGGTTGCTGCCCGGCGTCAACAAGGCGCAGATGCAGGCGGCGAAGGCGCATATGGACGACAGCGTCGTCAAGCGCCAGGCCGCGATCATCTCCTCGATGACGAAGAAGGAGCGCGAGAACCCGAAGCTCCTCAATGCGAGCCGCAAGAAGCGTGTCGCGCGCGGGTCCGGCACGGAAGTGCAGGAGATCAACCGGCTCCTGAAGCTCCACCGCCAGATGGCGGACATGATGAAAATGATGGGCCGCCAGAAGGGCGGCATGATGTCGAAGCTCTTCGGCGGCGGCGCGCCGGAAATGCCGCCCGAGATGGCGGGCGATCCGCAGGCGCTGCAGAAGATGCTGCCGCAAGGCGGTTTTCCGAAAGGTCCGGGCGGATTGCCCGGCCTTCCGGGATCGGGATTCGGTGGCAATGCGCCCGGTCTTCCGGGACTTCCCTCCGGCAAGAAGAAAAAGTGACTTTCCGTAAATTCGTATGCGGATGAATGAAATCCCGGCCTCGAAAACGCATTGGCTGGACTACTTGAAAGGTAAGACAAGATGGCTCTCAAAATCCGGCTCGCTCGCGGCGGCGCCAAGAAGCGTCCCTTCTACCGCGTCGTGATCGCCGACACGCGTTCGCCCCGCGACGGCCGCTTCATCGAGAAGATCGGCACGTTCAATCCGTTGTTGCCGAAGGACGATGCGGAACGCATCAAGGTCGATATCGAGCGTGCGAAGCACTGGCTCTCCGTCGGCGCGCTGCCGACCGACCGCGTCGCCCGTTTCCTCGACGATGCCGGCGTCTACACGCGCAAGGCGCGCAGCAATCCGGAAAAGTCGAAGCCCAAGGCGAAGGCGCAGGAGCGTCTCGAAGCCGCGCGCATGGCGGCGGAAGAAGCCGCAGAGGCCGAGAAGGCCGCTGCCGAGGCGCCCGCCGAGGAAGCGCCTGCCGAAGCTCCGGCCGAAGAGGCGCAGGCGTAACGACGCCTGCGCACCGCGCCGATGGGTGACGGAGAGCGCAAGCCGGTCTGTGTGGGCGTCGTTACCGGCGCCCATGGCGTGCGCGGTCTTGTCCGCGTGAAGCCGTTCACCGGCGAGCCCGAAGCCGTCGCCGCCTACGGGCCGGTGACGACGAAGGACGGCAGGCGGCGCTTCGCCATCGAGACGAAGGGCATGGCGAAGGATCTCGTCATCTGCCGTCTCGAAGGGATCGCCGACCGCGACGCGGCGGCCGCGCTGCGGGGCACCGAGCTCTATGTGCCGCGCGAGCGCCTGCCGGAGACGGATGAGGACGAGGAAGGCTGGTATCACGCCGACCTCGTCGGGCTCCGGGCGGTGGGAGCGGACGGCACGGCCTATGGCCGGATCGCGGCGGTGCAGAATTTCGGCGCGGGCGATCTTCTGGAGATCGCGCCGGAAGGCGGCGGCGAAACGGTGCTGATGGCCTTCACGGACGAGAACGTCCCGGAGGTCGACATCGAAGGCGGCAGGATCGTGATCGACCCGCCGCTGGGCACGTTCGGCGAAGAAGCCGGGGAAGACGGCTCGGAAGCGGGGGCGGGCGATGACTGAGGGCTGGTCCGCGACGGTGCTGACGCTCTTCCCGGAGATGTTCCCGGGGCCTCTGGGCGTTTCGCTGGCGGGCCGGGCGCTCGAAGCGGGGCTCTGGCGGCTCGAGACGGTCGATATTCGCGAGTACGCGACCGACCGGCACCGCTCGGTGGACGATACGCCCGCGGGCGGCGGGGCCGGCATGGTGATGCGGGCGGATGTCGTGGCGGCGGCGGTCGATGCGGTTCACCCGGAGGGGGACCCGAGACCGCTGATCTATCTGAGCCCGAGGGGGCGCCCGCTGACCCAGCAAAGGGTCCGGGAGCTGGCCTCCGGGCCGGGGGTCGCGCTCCTCTGCGGGCGCTTCGAGGGGCTCGACGAGCGGGTCATCGAGGCGCGGCAGATGGAGGAGGTGAGCCTCGGGGATTTCGTGCTTTCCGGCGGGGAACCGGCGGCTCTGGCGCTTCTCGATGCCGTTATCCGGCTGCTGCCGGGGGTCATGGGCAAAGAGGCGTCCGGCGAGGACGAGAGTTTCGAAGGCGGGCTTCTCGAATACCCGCACTACACAAGGCCCCAGATCTTCGAGGGCCGCGAGATACCGCCGGTTCTGACCTCCGGCGACCATGGCAAGGTCAAGGCCTGGCGCAAGGCCCGGGCCGAAGAGACGACGAAGGAAAGGCGGCCCGATCTCTGGGAAAAATTTCTCCGGGACCGGTCCTGAAGATAGTCGCCAACGTGCAATATATGTGTTAGGGAAGCGCGCTTCCGGGCGGGAAAGTTCCGTTTTGAGCCCGGACCGCCTTCATACCCGAGGTTGAGACCCATGAATATCATCGAGCAGCTCGATCAGGAGCAGATGGAAACGCTGACGAACGGCAAGACCATCCCCGATTTCGCCCCCGGCGACACGCTGCAGGTAAATGTGAAGGTGGTTGAAGGCACGCGCGAGCGCGTCCAGGCCTATGAAGGCGTCTGCATCGCGCGCGCGGGCGGCGGCATCAACGAGAACTTCACGGTCCGCAAGATTTCCTACGGCGAAGGCGTCGAGCGCGTGTTCCCGCTCTACAGCCCGCTCGTGGACAGCATCAAGGTCATCCGCAAGGGCCGCGTGCGCCGTGCGAAGCTCTACTACCTGCGCGGTCTGCGCGGCAAGGCCGCCCGAATTACCGAGAAACAGGACAAGACCCGCTCGAAAGAGACTGGCGCCGCCTGATTTCGTCCGCATACGCGGAGACTGTTTCGAAAAGCGGGCAGGGGCCTGATCGCCCCAGGCCCGCTTTTTTGTTGCGCGGCGAGCGAATATCTATCTGACGTCGAGAAAGAATGCGGCGGTCCGTGGGGCCGCCCGAAGGAAGAGAAAAAATGGCACCTCGCACCATGTACGACAAAATCTGGGATGCCCATCTGGTCGAGATGGCGGAGGACGGCACCGGCCTCCTCTATATCGACCGGCATCTCGTGCACGAGGTCACGAGCCCGCAGGCCTTCGAGGGACTGCGCATGGCGAAGCGCAAGGTTCACGCGCCGCTGAAGACGCTCGCCGTCGCCGACCACAACGTGCCGACGACCGACCGCTCCAAGGGCATCGCGGATGAGGAAAGCCGCATCCAGGTCGAGACGCTCGAGCACAATGCGACGGATTTCGGCGTTGAATATCTGCAGATGTCCGACATCCGCCAGGGCATCGTCCACATCGTCGGCCCGGAACAGGGCTTCACGCTGCCCGGCACCACCATCGTCTGCGGCGACAGCCACACATCGACCCATGGCGCTTTCGGCGCGCTCGCGCATGGCATCGGCACGTCGGAGGTCGAGCATGTGCTCGCGACCCAGACGCTGATCCAGTCCAAGGCGAAGAACATGCGGATCAACGTGGTCGGCAAGGCGCCGGAAGGCTTCACCGCCAAGGACATCGTGCTCGCGATCATCGGCGAGATCGGCACGGCGGGCGGCACCGGCTATGTCATCGAATATGCGGGCGAGGCGATCCGTGACCTTTCCATGGAAGGTCGCATGACCGTCTGCAACATGACGATCGAGGGCGGCGCCCGCGCGGGGCTCATCGCGCCGGACGAAAAGACCTATGCCTATCTCGAAGGCCGTCCGCGCGCGCCCAGGGGCAAGGCGTGGGAAATGGCGGTCGACTACTGGAAGACGCTGCCGTCGGATCCGGACGCGAAGTTCGACAAGGAAATCACCATCGACATCGCAAACCTGCCGCCGCTCATCACCTGGGGCACGAGCCCGGAAAACGTCATCAAGATCACGGATCGCATTCCCGATCCGGCGAATGTGAAGGACGAGGCGCATGCGACGTCGATGCGCCGCGCGCTCGACTATATGGGCCTCACGCCCGGCACGCCGATCAACGAAGTGAAGATCGACCGCGTCTTCATCGGCTCCTGCACCAATGGCCGCATCGAAGACCTGCGCGCCGCCGCCGTCATCGCCGAAAAGGCGATCAAGGCGGGCCGCAAGGTTGCGCCGACCGTCAACGCGATGGTCGTGCCCGGTTCCGGTCTCGTGAAGGAGCAGGCGGAGAAGGAAGGCCTCGACAAGATCTTCCTCGAGGCGGGCTTCGAGTGGCGCGAGCCCGGCTGTTCCATGTGCCTCGCCATGAACGCCGACAAGCTCGCGCCCGGCGAACGCTGTGCGTCGACCTCGAACCGCAATTTCGAAGGCCGTCAGGGCCGCGGCGGCCGCACGCATCTCGTCTCGCCCGCCATGGCGGTCGCGGCGGCGATTGAAGGTCATTTCACTGACGTGCGTGAATTCGGGAACTGAGGGGAACGATGGACAAGTTCAACAAGCTGACGGGCGTCGCGGCGCCGCTGCCGATCATCAATGTCGATACCGACATGATCATCCCGAAGCAGTTCCTGAAGACGATCAAGCGCACGGGTCTCGGCAAGAACCTGTTCGACGAGATGCGCTATGACGATAACGGGAAGGAGATTCCGGATTTCGTGCTGAACAAGCCGGCCTACCGGAACGCGCAGATCCTCGTCACCGGCGAGAATTTCGGTTGCGGCTCGAGCCGCGAGCATGCGCCCTGGGCGCTGCTCGATTTCGGCATCCGCTGCGTCATCGCGCCGAGCTTCGCCGACATCTTCTACAACAACTGCTTCCAGAACGGCATCCTGCCCATCGTGCTGCCGCAGGAAGAAGTCGACAAGCTGATGGACGATGCGGAGCGTGGCAGCAATGCCGTCGTCACCATCGACCTCGAAGCGCAGGAGATCCGCGGGCCGGATGGCGGCGTCATCAGTTTCGACATCGATCCCTTCCGCAAGCATTGCCTGCTCGAAGGTCTCGACGGCGTGGGTCTCACGCTCAAGAAGGAAGCGGAGATCGCCACCTTCGAAAAGAAACTCGAAGCCGAACAGCCCTGGCTCTGACGATCCCTCGACCTCTCTCAGAAGAAGAAGCGTAATGACAAGAAACATCCTCATCGTCGCCGGCGACGGCATCGGCCCGGAAGTCATGGGCGAAGTCGAGCGCGTCATCGGCTGGTTCAACGACAACCGCAAGTTCGATGCGAAGATCGAGAACGAGCTGGTCGGCGGCTGCTGCTATGACGCGCATGGCGTCGCGGTGACGGACGAGACGGTCGAGAAGGCGAAAAAGGCCGATGCGGTATTGCTCGGTGCGGTGGGCGGGCCGAAATGGGACAAGGTGCCGTATGAGGGCCGCCCGGAAGCGGGCCTGCTGCGTCTCAGGAAAGACCTCGAACTCTTCGCGAACCTCCGCCCCGCGCTCTGCTTCGCCGCGCTCGCCGATGCGTCGTCGCTGAAGCGCGAGATCGTCGAGGGCCTCGACATCATGATCGTGCGCGAGCTGACCGGCGGCGTCTATTTCGGCGAGCCGAAGGAAATCACCGATCTCGGAAACGGCGAACGGCGCGGCGTCGATACGCAGGTCTATACGACCGGCGAAATCCGCCGCATCGCGGAAGTCGCCTTCGATCTCGCCCGCAAGCGCGGCAACCGCGTCATGTCGGTCGAGAAGCGCAACGTCATGAAGTCGGGCGTGCTGTGGTACGAGGAAGTGACGAAGCTCCATGGCGAGAAATTCTCCGACGTGAAGCTCGAACACATGCTCGCCGACAATTGCGCCATGCAGCTCGTGCGCAATCCGAAGCAGTTCGATGTCATCGTGACCGACAATCTCTTCGGCGACGTCCTTTCCGACATCGCCTCCATGCTGACGGGCTCGCTCGGCATGCTGCCGTCGGCCTCGCTCGGTGCGAAGGACGCGAACGGCAAGGCCTGCGCCATGTACGAACCGGTGCACGGGAGCGCACCCGACATCGCGGGCACGGGCGCGGCGAACCCGATCGCCTCCGTCCTCAGTTTCGCCATGGCGCTCCGCTACACCTTCGAACTCGGTGCGGACGCCGACCTTCTCGAGAAAGCCGTCGACAGCGTTCTCGCCGAGGGCTTGCGCACCGGCGACATCATGCAGCCGGGCATGAAAAAAGTCGGCACGAAAGAGATGGGCGACGCGATCCTCGCGGCGCTCACCAAACTGAACGGATAATTCGAAAAAGCCTGACCCGTTGGAGGACCGCTCCCGGCAGGCGGCCTCCAGACAAGGAATGAGATCATGGGCTACAAGATTGCCGTCCTCGGCGCCACGGGCAATGTGGGCCGCGAAATGCTCAACATCCTCGCCGAGCGCGAGTTCCCGGCCGACGAGGTCGTGGCGCTGGCGTCGCGCCGCAGCCAGGGCACGGAAGTCTCCTATGGCGAGCGCAACCTGAAGGTGAAGGCGCTCGAGACCTACGACTTCGCGGGCACCGACATCTGCCTGATGGCGACGTCGGGCGCGCTGTCGGCCGAATGGGCGCCGAAGATCGCGGCCAAGGGCTGCGTCGTCATCGACAATTCGTCGCGCTGGCGGATGGACCAGGACGTGCCGCTGATCGTGCCGGAAGTGAACGCTTCCGCGATCGCGGGCTACACGAAGAAGAACATCATCGCGAACCCGAACTGCTCGACGGCGCAGATGGTCGTCGCGCTGAAGCCGCTGCATGACGCCGCCGGCATCCGCCGCGTCGTCGTCTCGACCTATCAGTCGGTTTCGGGCGCGGGCAAGGATGCGATGGACGAGCTCTTCACGCAGACGCGCGCCATCTTCGTCAATGACGACATCGACGAGGGCAAGTTCACCAAGCAGATCGCTTTCAATGTCATCCCCCATATCGACGATTTCATGGAGGATGGGCAGACGAAGGAAGAATGGAAGATGACGGTCGAGACGAAGAAGATTCTCGATCCGAAGATCAAGGTGACGGCGACCTGCGTCCGCGTGCCCGTCTTCGTCGGCCATTCCGAAGCGGTCAATATCGAGTTCGAGCGGCCGATCTCGGACGAGGAGGCGCGCGACATCCTGCGCGAGGCGCCGGGCTGTCTCGTCGTCGACAAGCACGAGGACGGCGGCTATGTCACGCCCATCGAATGCGTCGGCGAATACGCGACCTATATCAGCCGCATCCGCGTCGACCCGACCATCGAGAACGGCCTCAACATCTGGGTCGTCTCCGACAATCTGCGCAAGGGCGCGGCGCTCAATGCCGTCCAGATCGCGGAAATTCTCGGCGCGCGCTATCTGAAGAAGGCGGCGTAAGCGGACGTCAGTCCGCGGAAGGATGAGGGAGTGCTCCGTCCCCTGACTTTCCCGGACAAGGCGCCTGCGTTAACCCTCCGCTAAATCATGCACAAAATATGTGCAGGATTTCCGCGGGTTTTCGCGGTCTATTGCGCTGCACCCGAAAGGAAAATTTACCTTTCACTCCGATACTCCCCCCGTCACGTCAGTAACGGGGGCGAGTGGTGGAAAGCGTTGCGCAGTCGATAGACACGGTCTGGGTGCTGATCTGTACCGTGCTCGTGTTGCTCATGCAGGCAGGCTTCGCCTGTCTCGAATCCGGTCTCGTTCGCGCAAAGAACTCGATCAACGTCGCCGTCAAGAACGTGATGGATTTCTGCGTCGCGGGCGTCGGCTTCTGGCTGGTCGGCTTCGGCCTCATGTTCGGTGTCAGCGCGGGCGGGTTTCTCGGCTCTTCCGACTTCGCCTTCGACGGCGTCGCAGGCGGCAATCAGGCGACCGCCTGGGTCATGGCCTTCTTCTTCTTCCAGCTCGCCTTCTGTTCGACCTCCACCACCATCGTCTCGGGCGCCGTCGCCGAACGCATGAGCTTTCGCGGCTATGCGATCACGGCCGCCATCCTCTCCATGCTGATCTATCCCGTCTTCGGCCACTGGGCCTGGGGCGGCGTGCTGAGCGGCGAGGCGGCCGGCTGGCTCGAGAGCCGCGGTTTCGTCGACTTCGCGGGCTCGACCGTCGTCCATTCCGTCGGCGGCTGGATCGCGCTCGCCGCGATCCTCGTGCTCGGTCCCCGCATCGGCCGCTTCGGGCCGGACGGCAAGCGCATCGAGCCGCACGACATGCCGATGGCGACGCTCGGCATGTTCCTGCTCTGGATCGGCTGGTTCGGCTTCAATGGCGGCTCGACGCTCGCGCTCAATGCCACGGTTCCCTTCGTCCTCGTCCACACCATGCTGGCGGCGGCGGCGGGCGGGCTTGCGGTCGTCGGCATCAGCTGGATCCGCAACGGATTGCCGGACGTGCAACTGACGCTGAACGGCATTCTCGCCGGTCTCGTCGCCATCACCGCCAACTGCCACATCGTGTCGACGTCGAACGCCGTTCTCATCGGCGCGGGCGGCGGCATCGTCTGCCTTGTCGCGAGCGATCTTCTCGCGCGGCTCAGGATCGACGACGCGGTCGATGCCGTGCCGGTGCATCTCGCCGCCGGCATCTGGGGCACGCTCGCCGTGGCGCTTTTCGGCGACGTATCGCTCTTTCCGAACGGTCACACCCGTCTCGAACAGCTCGGCGTGCAGGCGCTCGGCATCGGCGCTGCCGGCGTCTTCGCCTTCGGCGTTTCCTATATCGTGCTGCATCTCATCGACCGGGTGCTGCCGCTCCGGGTCTCGGCGGATGCCGAACGCATCGGCCTCAACATCGCCGAGCATGGCGCCTCCTCCGCGCTGCTCGACGTTCTGGGCGCGATGGAAGCGCAGGCCTCGCGCGGCGATTTCTCGAGACCCGTCCATGTCGAGCCCTTCACCGAAGCCGGCGAGATGGCGAGCCGCTACAATCTCGTGCTCGACAAGTTCAACAGCGAGGTCAGGAAACGCGAGCAGACCGCGAACGAGCTGCGCGACGCGCGCGACGCCGCCGAGCTCGCCAATGCCTCGAAGTCCCAGTTCCTCGCCAACATGAGCCACGAGCTCCGCACGCCCTTGAACGCCATCATCGGCTTCTCGGAAGTGATGAACGGCGAACTCTTCGGGCCGATGGAGAACGAGCGCTACAAGGATTATGTCGGCGACATCCACAAATCCTCGAGCCACCTGCTCAGCCTGATCAACGACATTCTCGATCTCTCCAAGATCGAGGCGGACCGCTACGAGCTTTACGAAGAAGAACTCGACGTGCCCGAGGTCGTCGCGAGCTGCGAGCGCATGATGCGCCACCGTTCGGAAGAAGCGGGGGTCAATCTCACGGTGACGGTGGACGACGGATTGCCGCTTCTCATGGCCGACAAGCGCGCGCTGCGCCAGATCATGCTCAATCTCGTCTCGAATGCAGTGAAATTCACGCCGAAGGGCGGCAGCATCCAGCTTGCGGCCTTCCTCGAGCCGGATCAGCGCATGGCCTTCCGCGTCACGGATACCGGCGTCGGCATGGCGAAGAAGGACATTCCGATCGCGCTCGAGCCCTTCCGCCAGATCGGCAAGGACAGCAATATCTATTCGACCGAGGGCACCGGCCTCGGCCTGCCGCTCACCCGCGCGCTTGCCCGCATGCACGGGGCGACGCTCGTCATTGAATCCGAACCCGGCGAGGGCACCACGATCACGGTCCGCATGCCGCATGACCGCGTACTGGCCCCTATGCAGCGCATCGCGAGCTAGCTGGCTGCTTCCCCCGCCCCGGAAAATTCTGACGAATTTTCCGACCCTCCCCGAGGGGAGCGTGGGCGGTTAGCCAGAATTCGAGCCGAGAGAATTCAATATCTCTCCGTAGTCAGTTTGGGGTTTCTGCAGCAGCATGCCTCTCATCCCACCCTCCCCTCGGGGAGGGTCGAAATTTGCGGCGCGTCAGCGTGGCAAATTTCGGGGCGGGGGCGCGAGGTAGACAAGCTCCCTCCCTGCTCACTTTGATGCTTCACAGGCGGCACAGGCCTTTATAGTGTCCCCTCGCAAATCCCGCGAAGGAGACTTCCCCATGGCCGATATCGCCGCCCGCCCGCGCCGCAGCGTTCTCTACATGCCGGGCTCGAATGCCCGCGCGCTTGAAAAGGCGAAGGAGATCCCGGCGGATGCGCTGATCCTCGACATGGAGGATGCGGTCGCGCCCGACGCCAAGGAGGAAGCGCGGACCCAGGTCACGGATGCGGTGAAAGGCGGCGGCTACGGCAAGCGCGAGATCGCGATCCGCGTGAACGGGCTCGACACGCCCTGGGGCAAGGACGACATCAAGGCGGCGGTCGCGGCGGGGCCCGACGCCATCCTCGTGCCGAAAATCAATTCCGCCGCCGATGTCGAGCGCGCCGAAGAGGCGCTGTCGGACGCCGGCGCGAGGGCAGGCCTGCAGCTCTGGTGCATGATCGAGACGCCGCTCGCGACCCTCAACATCCAGTCGATCGCGCAGAAGGCGCGCGAGCCCGGTTCCCGCATGTCCGTCTGGGTCATGGGCACCAACGACATCGCGAAGGAGCTGCGCGCCGCCCACACGCCGGACCGCATGCCGATGATGACCTCGCTCGGCCTCGCCCTCGTCGCGGCGCGCGCCTATGGCCTCGTCATCCTCGACGGCGTCTATAACGACATCAAGGACGAGAAGGGCTTCGAAGCGGTCTGCCGCCAGGGTGCCGAGATGGGGTTCGACGGCAAGACGCTGATCCATCCCTCCCAGGTCGGCCCCTGCAACACGATCTTCTCGCCGGACCCGGAGACGGTTGCCTTCGCGCGCAAGACCATCGAGGCCTTCGAACAGCCGGAGAACAAGGGCAAGGGCGTCCTCAAGGTGGATGGCCGCATGGTCGAAATCCTGCACGCCGACATCGCGCGGCGCACGGTCGCGATAGCGGATGCCATCGCCGAGCTTGAACGGGCGGGATAACGGGAGGCCGGCGATGAGCGGCAAACATCTCGGAACGGGCGTCGCCTGCGGTGTCGCCATCGGCGTCGGCATCGGTGCCGCAATGGACAATATCGGCATGGGCATCGCCATCGGGATCGCCATTGGCGTTGCGCTCGGCAGTGCACTTGATGGAAGCGGCGACGGAAAAGACAGGACCGGCGAATGACCAAGACGAATGAAGGCAACTACTTCGAGGACTTCAAGGTCGGGCAGGTGCTGCATCACGCAACGCCGCGCACCGTCACCGAAGGCGATGTCGCGCTCTACCAGGCGCTGTTCGGCTCGCGCTTCGTGCTGCAGTCCTCGGCGGAGACCGCGCGCAAGGCAGGCTACGCCGCCGCGCCGGTCGACGATCTCCTCGCCTTCCACATCGTCTTCGGCAAGACGGTGCCGGACGTCTCGCTCAATGCCGTCGCCAATCTCGGCTATGCCGACTGCCGGTTCCTGAAGCCCGTCTTTCCCGGCGACACGCTGTCGACGGAATCGAAAGTGATCGGGCTGAAGGAAAATTCCAGCGGCGAGACGGGCGTCGTCCATGTCCGCTCCACCGGCCGCAACCAGAAGGGCGAGATCGTCCTCGACTATGTCCGCTGGGTGATGGTGAGGAAGCGCGACAAGGCGCATCCCGCGCCGGAAGAAGATGTGCCGCATCTCCCCGCCGCCGTCGGCGCGGCGCATCTCGCGGCGCCCGCCGGCACGTCCTTCAAGGGGTTCGACACGGTCGCTTCCGGCTCGGCCCATCTCTGGGACGATTATGAAAAGGGCGAACGCATCGACCATGTCGACGGCATCACCATCGAGGAAGCCGAACACATGATGGCGACGCGGCTCTATCAGAATACCGCGAAGGTTCATTTCAATCAGTATACGGAAGGCAAAGGCCGCTTCGGCCGCCGCCTGATCTATGGCGGTCATGTCATCTCGCTTGCCCGCGCGCTTTCCTTCAACGGGCTCGGCAATGCGATTCTGATTGCCGCCATCAATGGCGGCCGCCATGTCGCCCCCTGTTTCGGCGGCGACACGGTCTTTGCCTGGTCGGAAGTGCTGGACAAGGCGGAGGTGAAAGGCCGGGCCGATCTCGGCGCGCTGCGGCTCCGCACCATCGCGACGAAAGACCGCACCTGTGCCGATTTCCCGGGTCCGAAGGAAAAAGGCTACGAAGACGGCGTCATTCTCGACCTCGACTACTGGGTATTCATGCCGCGCCGCTGAGCGTCATCGGTTTTTTATTTCCGGTTTACCGGCGCCGCGCTAGTCTCCACGCGGATCGAGTCGGGGGAAGTCGCGATGCTCTCATCCAGAACAGACACGCATTTTGCGCCCGCGCAGGGCATGACGGGACGTTCGCCGGAAAGCGTCTCCTTCGAGGAAGCCTGGGAAGCCGCGCGCGGGAGCCGCGACGTGCCGCCCCGCAGCGCCATCGATCTGCGCCGCTTTGCGCCCTTCGCCCGCTGGTTCGCGATCATCGAGCCGGACCCCGAGGCCGTCGCGCTTCCCTTCCGGCTCACCGGCTCCGGTTTCCGCGAGTTCTTCGGCCATGACCTCACCGGCGTCGACTATCTGACGCTCACCGATCCCTCGATCCGCCAGCTTGCCTATGACTGCGTCATGGCCTGCCTGAAGGAGCCCTGCGGGCTCTGGCAGGCAACGCCCGCGACGACGGCCGAAGGCGGCTCGATCCTCTACGAATACACGATCCTGCCGATCGTGAAGGCAGGAGGCGCGCCCGACCACATCGTCATCTTCGTGAATTTCGAAGCGAAGCCGGCGAACGACCTGCCGGGCCTGCAGCAGATCGAGCATTCGACCGTCTGGCACTGGCTCGATATCGGTTTCGGCGTGCCGCCGGCGCAAGTCGGCCAGGCGCCGTTCGGCTGACAGCATTTTTTTTACCGTCATGACCCGGCCCTCCTTTGTAATCAAGGTGGCGGGTCATCCACGTCTTTCTTTGTAGTCGTGGCCAAGACGTGGATGGCCCGCATGAAGCGGGCCATGACGATTCTTGTAGTTTGGAAGTGACAAACGGCTCCCGACTCTTAAACATCGCCCGGATAGATATAGGCGAGCGTCGCGAGGCAAATCGCGACGAGCTTTTCCTCTCCCGTCTCGCTCACACAGGAGACACGCGTCTCGACCACGCATTGCCTGCGCCCGGCCTTCACCACCTCGCCGCGCGAGATGGCGCGGACACCCGTCGCGGGGCGCAGCAGGTTCAGCTTGTATTCGGAGGTGACGAGGCTCACCGCGCCGGCGGGCAGCATGGTCGAGGCGGCGCACCCGCTGGCATTGTCGGCGAGATAGCCGATCACGCCGCCATGGATATAGCCGTTGTTCTGGGTGAGGTCCGGCCGGTTCTCCACGATCAGTTCCGCCCGGCCCCGCTCCACATGGCCCACCTTCGCGCCCACCAGCATCGAAAAGGGCTGCTCCGTCAGCACGCGGCTCACCCGCCCGGCCGGGCTCTCGCCATGGGGCAGGTGACCCGGAATCGCTTGCGCACTCATGCGTGCACTCCTCGTTCGTGAACGTTGCGCGCATCATGCCCGCAGGTAGTTGCGAAGGCTTCGCAGCTACGCGCAAAGCACCTTGCGCGAACGCCGCTGCCCCAGCGTTTGCCGCCGTTTTTCGCTGCTCTCTTTCCTGCAAAGCACTTTGCGCGCGGCGCCGTTCCGGACGTCTCCATGACGGCGTCAGGGAATTTGCCTTGGGGGCCGACGCGCGATAAACAACGGACTGACACATGCAGGGCCCGTCCGGGTCCGCCGCTCTTCTTGATTGCCCGAACGGGGTTCTTCGGATGGCCGAACAGAGACAAGCCGCAGAGAGGCCGCTCTCTCCGCATCTCCAAATCTATCGCGTCACGATCACCATGGCGATGTCGATCCTGCATCGCATCGTCGGCGTCGCGCTTTATGCGGGCACGGCGCTCGTCGCCTGGTGGCTGATCGCGGCGGCGGCGGGACCGGAGGCTTATGCGCTCTTCCAGTCGGTCGCGGGCCACTGGTTCGGCCAGCTCGTTCTTTTCGGTTTCACCTGGGCCTTCCTCCACCATCTCTTCGGCGGCGTCCGCTATCTCCTCTGGGACGAGATCGTGGCGACCTCGCCGAAAGCGGCCGACACCATCACCTGGATTGCGGTGATCTCGGCCCTTGCCGGCACCGTACTTGTCTGGGCAATCGTCTTCTCCATGCGGGGGGTGATCTGATGGCCGGATCGAAAAGGGATATGCGCACGCCGCTCGGCCGCGTTCTCGCGCATGGCTCGGCGAAGTCCGGCACCGGCGACCACATCCGCCAGCGCATCACCGCTGTCGCCATGGTCCCGCTCGGGCTCTTCTTCGTCGGTTTCCTCGTCGCGCTCACCGGCGCCGACTATGAAACCGCCCGCGCCTGGCTCGGCAATCCGCTCGTCGCCATCGCCGCGCTGCTTCTCGTCGTCGCCGCGATCATGCATATGCGCATCGGCATGCAGATCGTGATCGAGGACTATGTGATCGGCGAGCAGCTTCGCAGCCTCGCCCTCATCGGAAACTTCTTCTTCTCCTACGCCGTCGGTCTCGCCTGCGTCTATGCAGTCGCGAAGATCGGCTTCGGTGCCTGACATTCCTCAAGTCTCGAGACTTCGCTCATGACGGCTGAATACGAGTTCCACGATCACACATTCGACGTCGTCGTCGTCGGCGCGGGCGGCGCGGGTCTTCGCGCCACGCTCGGCTGCGTCGAAAAGGGCCTGCGCACCGCGAACATCACCAAGGTGTTTCCGACCCGCAGCCACACCGTCGCGGCGCAGGGCGGCATCTCCGCCTCGCTCGGCAACATGGGCGTCGATGACTGGCGCTGGCACATGTACGACACGGTCAAGGGCTCCGACTGGCTCGGCGACCAGGACGCCATCGAATATCTCTGCCGCCAGGCGCCCGAAGCCGTCTACGAGCTCGAACATTTCGGCGTGCCCTTCTCGCGCACCGAAGAAGGCAAGATCTACCAGCGTCCCTTCGGCGGCATGACCACGAATTTCGGCGAAGGCATCGCGCAGCGCACCTGCGCCGCCGCCGACCGCACGGGCCACGCGATCCTGCACACGCTTTACGGCCAGTCGCTCCGCCACAAGGCCGAGTTCTACATCGAATATTTCGCCATCGACCTCATCATGGATGAAGACGGCGCCTGCCGCGGCGTCGTCGCGCTCGACATGGCGACCGGCGAGGTTCACCGCTTCCGCGCCTCGCTCGTCATCCTTGCGACGGGCGGCTATGGCCGCGCCTATTTCTCCGCCACTTCCGCGCATACCTGCACGGGCGACGGCAATGCGATGGTCTTGCGCGCCGGCCTGCCGCTGCAGGACATGGAGTTCGTGCAGTTCCACCCGACCGGCATTTACGGCGCGGGCTGCCTCATCACCGAGGGCGCGCGCGGAGAAGGCGGCTATCTCACCAATTCCGAAGGCGAGCGCTTCATGGAGCGTTATGCGCCGTCCGCCAAGGACCTCGCGTCGCGCGACGTCGTCTCGCGCTCGATGACGGTCGAGATCCGCGAAGGCCGCGGCGTCGGCGCGGAGAAGGACCACATCTTCCTTCATCTCGATCATCTCGATCCGGCGATCCTTCACGAGCGCCTGCCGGGCATTTCCGAGAGCGCGCGCATCTTCGCCGGCGTCGACGTGACGAAGGAGCCGATCCCGGTGCTCCCGACCGTCCACTACAACATGGGCGGCATCCCGACCAACTTCCACGGCGAGGTGCTGACGCTGAAGAACGGCAACCCGGATACGGTCGTGCCGGGCCTCATGGCGATCGGCGAGGCGGCCTGCGTCTCCGTTCACGGCGCGAACCGTCTCGGCTCCAATTCGCTGATCGACCTCGTGGTCTTCGGCCGCGCGGCGGGCCTGCGCGCCGCCGAGCTCGTCGAGCCGGGCCAGCGCCAGCCGGAACTGCAGCCGGGCTCCGGCGAGATGGCGATCGAGCGTCTCGACAGGTTCCGCAACGCCAAGGGCTCGACGCCGACCGCCGAGCTTCGCCTCAAGATGCAGCGCGCCATGCAGGAAGACGTCGCCGTCTTCCGCACCGGCGAGACGCTCGTCTCCGGCCAGAAGCGGATCGCCGATGTCGTCTCCGGCATCCCGGATGTCCGCGTCTCCGACCGTTCGCTGATCTGGAATTCGGACCTCATCGAGACGCTCGAATTCGACAATCTCATCGTCCAGGCGGTCGCGACCGTCGAAGGCGCGGTCAACCGTCAGGAAAGCCGCGGCGCCCATGCGCGCGAGGATTTCCCGGACCGCGACGACCAGAACTGGATGAAGCACACGCTGTGCTGGGTCGACGAAAACGGCAAGCCCGCCATCGACTACCGCCCCGTCCACGCCTACACGCTTTCCAACGACATCGAATACATCAAGCCGAAGGCGCGCGTTTATTGAGCCGCGTAAGGGTCTAGATCATGGTCCAGTTCCGACTGCCGAAGAATTCCACGATGAGCGAGGGCAAGACCTTCAGGGCCGCGCCGGATGCGAAAAACGTCAAGCGCTTCCGCGTCTATCGCTGGTCGCCGGACGACGGGAAGAACCCGACCATCGACACCTATGAAGTCGATCTCGACAAGTGCGGGCCGATGGTTCTCGACGCGCTCATCAAGATCAAGAACGAGACCGACCAGACGCTGACCTTCCGCCGCTCCTGCCGCGAGGGCATCTGCGGTTCCTGCGCCATGAACATCGATGGCCAGAACACGCTCGCCTGCACCAAGGGCATCGACGAGGTGAAGGGCGACGTCAAGATCTACCCGCTGCCGCACATGCCGGTGATCAAGGACCTCGTGCCCGACCTCACCAATTTCTACGCGCAGCACGCCTTCATCGAGCCCTGGCTGCAGACGAAGTCGCCGACGCCGGAAAAGGAATGGCGCCAGAGCCATGAGGACCGCGAGAAGCTCGACGGGCTCTACGAGTGCATCCTCTGCGCCTGCTGCTCGACGTCGTGCCCGTCCTACTGGTGGAACGGCGACCGCTATCTCGGCCCCGCCGCGCTGCTGCAGGCCTATCGCTGGCTGATCGACAGCCGCGACGAGGCCACCGGCGAACGCCTCGACGACCTCGAAGACCCGTTCCGCCTCTACCGCTGCCACACCATCATGAATTGCGCGAAGACCTGCCCCAAGGGCCTGAACCCGGCAAAGGCCATCGCGGAAATCAAGAAGATGATGGTGGAGCGGCAGGCTTAGAAACAAGAGTGTCATTGCCGGACTTGATCCGGCAATCCAGTCTCTTCGCAAGAATCAAAGGCCGCCTCCGGGCGGCCTTTTTCTTTCTACATCACCACATCCAAAAGTGTCACCCCGGCGAAAGCCGGGGTCCATGGGCGTCACGTCATGTTGCTGGTTCAGATGGATCCCGGCTTTCGCCGGGATGACACTTGAGTGTGAAGCCATACATTCCGTAACCGGAGATCACTCCGCCACATACTCCGCATCCGGCGCCTGATGCTCATGCGCGAACAGCAGCGCCTTCGTGATGCTCGAAAAATCCTTCGCCACGCAATCGCTGTTCCGGACCTCGATGCCGAAATCGGCGAGCGTCCGGCCGTTCGCTTCCGTGAGCGACACGAAGTCCGGGCAGACCATGCCCCAGCGCTTCCACGACGCGCCCTCGCGCTTCATCAGCGCATAGAGGTTTCCTTCGGCCACGTCGTCCTCGCGCATCATCACGGCATAGAGCTCCGGCCCGATCTCCTTCATCAACCCGCTGAAGAGCTTGCCGTCCTCGCCCGTCTGCATCAGGTAGCGCGCGCCGTCCCGCGTCACGATCACGCTTTCCGGGTCGTCGCCCGCGCGCGCCCCCGTCTCGTCGAGCGGGTATTCGGCAAAGCGCGTGCCGTCGGCGATCGGGTAATCGGCGTCTGCCGGCGCAATCAGGTCGCCATCGGAAACGAGGCAACCGGCAAGCAGGAGAGGCGCGAGAAAGACGGCAAGGCGGCGGATCATGGGCTTGTCCCTCAAAGGTGTCCGCCACCCTACAGCGAAAAACCCGGCCGCCATAGGGCGCGCCGGGTTCCGTTGAGGGAGGGCGGAGGATGTGCCGGGGCAATTCAATGCAGCCGGGGCCTCGCCCTTGTTCGCCATCTCGATGCCGCAAAAATCTGGGAGGAAGCGCGGCATGGGAGAAGTCTGGACCCGATCCTCTGAACGATTGGTGAACGGGCGCGATCTTTCCGCATCCGGATGGTTTACCCCGCCTTCACCATGATCTCGCGGATCGTGAGCTCGGGCTCGGCTTCGGCGAGCCTGCGCGCGGCGTCCATGAAGGCGTGGCAATAGCCTTGCGCGAAATGAAAGTCGACGGCCGCGCGGTCCTTCCACTCCTCGTAGAAGAAGAACCGGCCGGGCTCCATCCGGTCCTCGAAATAGCTGTAGGAGACGTTGCCGGGTTCCTGCCGCGACAGCGTCACCTGGCGCACCGCGACCTGCTCGAATGCCGCCCGGTTCCCGTCGGCGACCCGCGCCGCGCCCGTTATCACGATCATGCCTTCCTCCCACGGCCAGCCACCACGGCCCGGCATCGAGCATAGCAGGCCCGCGCGGCGGCAGCGCATCGCTCCGTAGACGGAATATAAGCGAAGGAAGCCGGCCCGTGCCGGTCAGAGGGGGGAAGACCGGCACGGGCCGTGGCGTCGGCTCTTGAGGGATGCTGACGCCGGAGGGGCGGGCAGGAGGGGAGGGGGAAACCAGCGCCTGCCCGATCTCACAAACGGGCGGGGATTTCTTTTCCGTCGCGCGCGCCGGAAAAATTTTCTCCCCGCCGGGTTATCCCCGCTTTCGCGCCTTCTTGTGCCTTGCCGGAGCGGGGACAAGTGCGTCCGGCAGCGGGGCGCTGCACCCGGGGACAAGGGCGCCTCAGAGGTCCGCGCGGCAGTTCATGACGTTTCGATGACAGTTCGATGACAGTCGGCCGTTTTTATCCCCGGTCGCTTGACTCCCGGTTATATTTCGATAATAATCAAAATATGGAAATGGAAACAGCCATCACTTCTCTCTCCGCTCTCGCGCAGGAAACGCGCCTCGCGATTTTCCGCGCCCTTGTCCGCGCCCATGCGCCGGGCGAAGGGAAGGGCGGCCTCGCGGCCGGCGAGATCGCCACGGCGCTCGATGTCGCGCCCGCCACTTTGTCCTTTCATCTCAAGGAGTTGCAACATGCGGGGCTGATCGTTCAGCGCCGCGAGGGCCGCTCCCTCATCTACAAGGCGGACCTCTCCGCCATGCTCGGCCTCACCGGCTATCTGCTCGACGATTGCTGCCAGGGCGCCTGCGGGAGTTTGTCCCCCTGCGCGCCGGGCAGTGCCACCATGCCCGAAAAGGAGTGCGTCTCATGAAGCGTTTGCATGTCAGCTTTGGCGTCCAAGACCTTGAAAAGTCAGTGCTTTTCTATTCCACCCTGTTCGGTTCGGAGCCTTCCGTCAGCCGCCCCGGCTATGCGAAATGGATGCTCGAGGACCCGCGCGTCAATTTCGTCGTCGAGTCGCTCTCCGGCGAAAAGGGCTTTTCCCATGCCGGCATCCAGGTCGAGGACCAGGAGGAGCTCGAGCCGATCTTCAGCAGGCTGAAGGAAGCGGAAGCCCCCTACCTTCCCGAAGGTGTCACAACCTGCTGCTACCACAAGTCGGAAAAAAGCTGGACGCAGGACCCCGACGGCGTGCGCTGGGAAGCCTTCTACACCATGCACCAGATGGAGGAATTCGGCAGCGGTCCGGAACTTCAGAGGCTCGATGTGACGTCTACGGATCAATCGGCATGCGGCTGCTCCGCACCGGCCGCGAAGGTGGAAGAGGAACCCGCCGGCTGCTGCTGAGGCCGCCGTCTTTCAGGAGGGAACGCCCATGAGCGGCGCGAACGACACCTACAATGTACTCTTCCTGTGCACCGGCAATTCGGCGCGCAGCGTCATGGCGGAAGCCTATATGAACTCGCTGCCCGCGAAACGCTTCAAGGCGTACAGCGCGGGCAGCCATCCAGGCGGCACCGTCAATCCTTACGCCCTCGACGTACTGCGCACCGCACGTCTTTCGACGGAGGGGCTGCGCTCCAAATCATGGGACGAGTTCGCGGTGCCCGGCGCGCCGAAGATGAATTTCGTCTTCACCGTCTGCGACAATGCGGCGGGCGAGGTCTGTCCGATCTGGCCGGGCCAGCCGATGACGGCGCACTGGCCCTTCGCGGATCCCGCCGCCTTCGAGGGCAGCGAAACCGAGAAGCGCGCCTTCTTCCTCGATATCTTCCGCCAGATCCGCGCGCGGATCGACATCTTCACCAACCTGCCGATCTCTTCGCTCGACAAACTCGCGCTGCAGAAACGCATCGACGAAATCGGCCGCGACCCGGCGAAGGCGAGCTAGATGAGCGATACGGAAGAACCGCGCAAGCTCGGCTTTCTCGACCGCTGGCTGACGCTCTGGATTTTCGTGGCGATGGCGCTCGGTACGGCGCTTGGCAGCACGGTCGCGGGCGTGCCGGCCGCGCTCGAAGCCTTCTCCATCGGCTCGACGAACATCGCCATTGCCATCGGGTTGCTGGCGATGATGTATCCGCCGCTGACCCGCGTGCGCTACGAGGAACTGCCCCGCATCTTCGAGGACCGCAAGGTGCTCATGCTTTCCCTCGTACAGAACTGGCTCATCGGTCCGGTTCTCATGTTCGCGCTCGCCGTGATCTTCCTTCGCGACGAGCCGGCCTACATGACCGGCCTCATCCTGATCGGGCTTGCGCGCTGCATCGCGATGGTCATCGTCTGGAACCAGCTGGCGCGCGGCAGCAACGAATACGTGGCCGCGCTCGTCGCCTTCAACAGCCTGTTCCAGCTCGTCTTTTTCAGCGTCTATGCGTGGATCTTCCTCGCCGTGCTGCCGCCGCTCTTCGGGCTCGAGGGTCAGATCGTTGCGGTGAGTTTCTGGACCGTCGCGGGGGCGGTGTTCCTCTATCTCGGCGTGCCCTTCGCCGCCGGCTATCTGACACGGCGTTTCCTGCGCCCGCGCATCGGGGCGGAGGCTTACGACAACGGTTTCGTGCCGCGCATCGCGCCGCTCACGCTCGCCGCGCTTCTGTTCACGATCTTCGTCATGTTCGCGCTGAAGGGCGAGGCGGTGCTCGCACTGCCGCTCGACGCCTTGCGGATCGCGGTGCCGCTCGCGCTCTATTTCGTCATCATGTTCCTGGTGAGCTTCGCGATGAGCCGGCTGCTCGGCGCCGACTATCCGCGCACCGTGTCGCTGTCCTTCACGGCGGCCAGCAACAACTTCGAACTCGCGATCGCGGTCGCCATCGCCGCCTTCGGCATCGCGTCTCCCGTCGCCTTCGCCACCGTCATCGGTCCGCTTGTCGAGGTGCCGGTGCTGATCATGCTGGTCGGTGTCGCGCTTCGTCTGCGCGCGCGCTGGTTCGGGACTTCCGCGCCGCAGGCCGCCGAATAGAAAAGGCCCGCGCCTTGACGGCGCGGGCCTGATCTCTGTTTTCGAAATCGAGGAGCGAATTACTCCTTGGTTTCACCCATCGGCGCGGTCTCTTCGCCCGGCGCTTCTTCCATGGGCTCGACTTCCTCGCTCATGTCATCAGCGGCTTCTTCCATGTCGTCGCCGGCTTCTTCCATGGCTTCGCCCATGTCTTCGGCGGCCTCGTCCATGGCCTCGCCCGCTTCTTCCATGGCGCCCTCGGTGTCATCCGCGGCTTCCTCGGCGTCGGTCGCGGCGTCGCTCCCATCCATGCTGTCCATGGCGTCGTCGGCGGCTTCCTCGGTCGCGTCCATGGCATCGCTGGCGGCCTCACCGGCCTGGTCCATCGCGTCTTCCATGGTCGTGTCTTCCGGGTTCATCACCCGGTAGCCGATCACCAGCACCACAGCGAGTAGGATGATGGCGATGGCGGTCTTCATGAAGTTGGACATGATCTTTTCCTCTTGGCGGTCGTTTCGCCCATTGTTTCACCCCGGCCGCAAGAACTTGCGGCCTGAACAGGGCCCCCCGTTTTTTGTTCTCCCACGGTTTAGACAGGCGCCCGGCCCCGATGTTAGGGATGATTTGGGGCAAAATGCCACCGTGAAACAATGATTATTGGAAATCTTTTGCGGTTGTTGACGTCAGGTCACGCCCATAACGGAGCCGTAATGGTCGTTGTGCGCCGCGGCGTCGCGGCGTCGAGGTCTTGCCGTTCGCGCGGGCGCTGCGCTAAGTAGGCACGGCAATCACAGGAAGGGAGACGCGGCCCGCGCAAGCGGTGCGCGGGCACGGGCATGGCGAAAGACCTCACCCATTTCATCAACGGCGCTCATGTTCAGGGCAAGAGCGGCCGTTTCCTCGACGTGACCAATCCGAATACGGGCGAGATCACGGCGCGGACGCCGCTTGCGACCACGGCCGAACTGCGCGGCGCGGTCGAAGCGGCGCAGAAGGCCTTTCCGGAATGGGCGGCAACCAATCCGCAGCGCCGCGCGCGCGTCATGTTCGAGTTCAAGCGTCTCCTCGAAGCGAACATGAACGAGCTTGCCGAGATGCTCTCCTCCGAGCACGGCAAGGTGATCGCGGATTCGAAAGGCGACGTGCAGCGCGGCCTCGAGGTGATCGAGTTTGCCTGCGGCATTCCGCATCTCCTCAAGGGCGAGTTCACGGAAGGTGCCGGTCCCGGCATCGACATGTATTCGATGCGCCAGCCGCTCGGCGTCGTTGCGGGCATCACGCCGTTCAACTTCCCGGCCATGATCCCGATGTGGATGTTCGGCGTCGCCATTGCCTGCGGCAACACCTTCATCTGCAAACCGTCGGAAAAGGATCCGTCCGTGCCGCTGCGGCTCGCCGAACTGATGATGGAGGCCGGCGCGCCGGCGGGTGTGCTCAACGTCGTCAATGGCGACAAGGAAGCGGTCGACGCGATCCTCACCGATCCGACCATTCAGGCGGTGAGCTTCGTCGGTTCGTCGGATATCGCGCAATATGTCTATGCGACAGGCGCGGCTCATGGAAAGCGCGTGCAGGCGATGGGCGGCGCGAAGAACCACGCCATCATCATGCCGGATGCCGACATGGACCAGGTCGTGAACGACCTGATCGGCGCGGGCTACGGCTCGGCGGGCGAGCGTTGCATGGCGATCTCGGTTGCGGTGCCGGTCGGCGAGGAAACGGCGGATCGTCTGGTCGAGAAACTTGTGCCGCGCGTGCAATCGCTGAAAGTGGGCCCCTCCAACGCGGCCGACAGCGATTACGGTCCGGTCGTCACCAAAGCTCATCTCGACAAGGTCAGCTCCTATATCGACATGGGCGTCAAGGAAGGCGCGAAGCTGCTGGTCGACGGGCGCGGCTTCAAGCTTCAGGGTTATGAGAACGGCTTTTTTCTCGGTGGATCGCTGTTCGATCATGTGACGCCGGAGATGAAGTCATACCGCGACGAAATCTTCGGCCCGGTGCTGCAGGTCGTGCGTGCGAAGACATTCGAGGAAGCGGCCTCCCTGCCGACGAAGCATCAATATGGCAATGGCGTCGCGATTTATACGCGCGACGGCGACGCGGCGCGGACGTTCGCATCCGGTGTGCAGGTCGGCATGGTCGGCATCAACGTGCCGATCCCGGTGCCGCTCGCCTATCATACCTTCGGCGGCTGGAAGCGTTCCGCCTTCGGCGACACCAACCAGCACGGGCCGGAAGGCGTGAAGTTCTGGACCCGGATCAAGACGGTCACATCGCGCTGGCCGGGAGGCGGCGTCAAGGAGGGTTCCTCCTTCGTCATTCCGACGATGAAATAGGCGGTTCGATACGATTTGCGAAAATGGCGCTTCCAACCGGAGGCGCCATTCCTATATGTGCTCCACCTTTTCCTGCGGAGTCGCATCATGAGCGGCGAAACGACACTCGATCTCGAAGCCTATTTTGCCCGCATCGGCTATGACGGTCCTCGCGCGCCGACACTTGAGACACTCAAGGCGCTGCATTATGCGCATGCGCTGTCGATCCCCTTCGAGAACCTCGATGTGCTGGCGAAGCGGCCGATCCTTCTGGACCTGGCCTCGCTTCAGAGGAAGCTCGTGACGGAAAGGCGCGGGGGTTACTGCTTCGAGGTCAATGCGCTCTTCGCGGCCGTGCTGCGCGAACTCGGTTTCGACGTCACGACGCTGATCGGCCGCGTGCGCTGGATGTCGCCTGAGGATGTCGATACGGCGCGCTCGCACATGCTGATGCGGGTGGAACTGCCGGAGGGAAGCTATCTCGCCGATGTCGGCTTCGGCGGTCTCACCATGACCGGGCCGATCCGCTTCGAAACGGGGACTGAGCAGCAAACGCCGCACGAGCCGCGCCGGCTTCTCGACCATGAGGACGGTTTCGAGCTGCAGGCGAAGATCGCGGGGACATGGACGCCGATCTACCGCTTCACGATGGAGCCCCATCGCCGCACCGACTACGAGGTCGCGAGCTGGTATACCTCCACCCATCCTTCCTCGATCTTCGTGCAGTTCCTGATCGCAGGGCTGCCCCGGGACGGGCAATGGCTCTCGCTCCTCAACCGGGATTTCAAGATCCGCGGCCTTGACGGCAAGGCGGAGACGCGGGTGCTCGACAGCGCGGACGAGATCGCCGAAGTGCTCGACACCTGGTTCGGCATTTCGCTTTCGGAGGAAGACAAGGCGCTCGCCATCGAGCCCTATCTCGACCAGTGGCGGGCGATGGCGGGCGGCTGAAGTTCACGGCCTTGCCGTTTGGCGTCACGGCGTTCATAAGTGGGGCGTTTCGTTGTCTCACCGTACGGCACGCATGACTTCCGGTCCGCTTCCCGTCTATCGCGAAAAGATCGCTCGCGGCGAGATCGCCGAGGACAGGGCGCAAGCAAACGCGGCTGAGCGTCTGCAACATCTCGCGGATGAACTCGCCGAATGGAAGCCCGGCAAGAAAGCGGGGCCGCTCGCCGCGCTCGGGTTCGGCAAGCCGGTTACACCGCCCGAAGGGCTCTACATCTGGGGCGGTGTCGGGCGCGGCAAATCGATGCTGATGGATCTCTTCTTCGAAACCGTCGAGATCGCGCCGAAGCGCCGCGTCCATTTCCATGCCTTCATGCAGGAAGTGCATGAGCGCATCTTCGACTGGCGGCAGAAGGAGAAGGAGGGGGAGGTGAAGGGATCGGATCCCATTCCCCCCGTTGCCGCTCTGGTTGCGAAGGAGGCCGCGCTTCTCTGCTTCGACGAATTCCAGGTCCATGACATTGCCGATGCTTCCATCCTCGGCCGTCTGTTCTCGCAGCTCTTCGAGCGTGGCGTCGTTGTCGTCGCAACATCGAACCGGGCGCCGGACGGGCTCTATGAGGGCGGGCTCAACCGGCACCGTTTTCTTCCCTTCATCGATCTCGTGAAGACGAAGATGGATGTGCTCCATCTCGACAGCGAGACCGACTACCGGCTCGACCGGATCAGGGGCCTGCCCGTCTACCACTCACCCCTCGGCGCGCAAGCGGATCAGGCGCTCGACGATGCCTTCGAGAAGCTGACGGATGCCGCCCATGGCGAACCGATGACGCTGTCGCTCAGGAGCCGCGCCGTCGAGGTGCCGGAAGCGATGCACGGTGTCGCGCGCTTTTCCTTTTCGGACCTCTGCGCGCGGCCGCTCGGCGCCGCCGACTATCTCAAGATCGCGCAGTGCTTCCATACCGTCATCATCCGCGACGTGCCCGTGATGGGCCCCGAAAAGCGCAACGAGGCGAAGCGTTTCGTCACGCTGATCGACGCGCTCTACGAAGCGAAGACGAAGCTCATCCTGTCGGCGGAAGCGCTGCCCGAAAATCTCTACGCGCAAGGCGACGGCGCGTTCGAATTCGAACGCACGGCTTCGCGGCTGATGGAGATGCAGAGCGCCGACTATATCGCGCTCAGAAGCGCGGATTGATTGCGCGGCGGGTTCCGCTTTCCGGCGTTCAGTCGTCCGGCGTTAGCGTCTTCCAGGGAAGAAGCGTGAAAAGCGCCTTCAGGAAAAGGCCGGAATCCTCTGCAAGAGGCATCGCCTCGCGCACGGTTGCGCCGTGATCCGCGTCGTCCAGCAGCACGAAGGGCGCATGGGGAAGACGTGCCGACTGCACCGGCACGAGGCCATCGCTTTCGACGCCGCGCCGTTCGAGCCAGGACCTGGGGATCGTGTAGGGAAAACCGGCATCAAGCCATGTGTCGGATTTGAAACGGCCCGCCACCGCAAGGACCGGTGTCCCGGCGGTGACTTCCTTTATCGCGCTGTCCTGCTCTTCCAGAAACGCACGCCGTTTTGGTGTGCTGAGATCGGCGACCGCCTCCAGCGATCCGCCGAGAAGGGCAAGGCTCGCTTCCGACAAAGCCGAAGCGCCCGGATCGGCAAGCACCGTGTCGGCGATCGGCGATCCGCCAAAGGGCGGTTGCAGGGCGATCCAGCATCGGACCTTGTGGCGCAGTTTCTCTTCGGCACCAGCCAGGAAGACGAGAACGTCGATGCCGCCCTTGGAATGGGTGATGAGGCAGACCGGTTTCTCACTCGCCTCGACATGGCGGCGGATCCATTCCGCATTCTCTTCCGACGAGGCGGCGGTATTGCTGCCGGCGATCTCGAAGGTGACGCCTTCTTCGGCGAGCCAGCGTTCCTGCGCCTGGAAATAATCGGCGAGGCCCACCTTGCGCGCAGGCATGAGGAAGTCGGAGAGAAAGGACGGCACCATCAGCACGTGCAGCCCCTCGAGGCGATGCCTCACGGGTGCGAAGGCCTCCTCGACCTTTACCGGGTCGAGTTCTCCTTCTGTCGTCAGGGTGACGAGGTCCGCCGTTCGGTCCTCGGCGCTCGCAGGCGTGTCGGTCGCGAAGGCGGCGCCGGGTTTCCAGAACGGATGGGTGAGCAACATGCCGCTTGCCACGAGCAGGATGACGAAAGCCGCTGCCGCCAGGACGGCGATGCGGCGTCGGCTCGCAAGGAGCGAGCGCAGATCGCCGCCAGGTGTTTTCACGCGGCGGTTCATGGGAGCATCGTCACGGGCAGCGCCGTTCCGTTCTCGTTGCGGTTCCTGTGTCGGAGATTAGCAGCAAATAACGGGGAGCGGCGTTCTCAGAGGCCCATATAGGGCGAATGCGCCGGGCGGAGGCCGAGGCTTGTCGCCGTCTTGTCCGTGGCGGTGGAGGCATCGGCGAGTTTGCGCGCGGATGCGTCCGGCACCATATCGAGGCGATAGTCCCAGGACTGGCCGAAGGTCGCCGACATCATGCCGAAGGAGACGGCCTCCTTCGGTTCCTGACGCGCCGCCTCGCGGGCGATTTCGAGCGAGAATTCATGGGCGGCGCGGCGGTCCACCGGTGCAAAGCCGAGCACCTGCGGGTCGAGGTCTGCCGCGGCGACCTGGGTTTCCTTCGTTTCGCCGTCGTCGTTCCTGAAGAGGGCGATCAGACCGCCGAAATCGTCCTTCGTGGCGGTGGAGTCCCTGTCCTCGCAGAAGGAACGGCCCTCGCGGAGCGCCGCTTCGAGGAAGCGGCAGTCCTTGCCCGTGAGCGCGGAAAGCGCATGCTCGCCGAGGTCGCGGCCTGTCATGATGGAAGAGGAAATGCCGGCGATGGTAAGCACCTCGCCGACGGTCAGCGCGCCGATCGCCGGCGCCGCGCAGCCGGACAACCCGAGAAGGCTCGCTCCGACAACAGCAGCACTGGCCGCTTTCGAAAATCTGCCGGAAAATCTGCGACGGATCGTCTGCGTCATACGCACGCCCCCAACCAACTGGTCCTGAACGGGTGCAATTTCCACGCCGCCCGGGACTTTCGGCACGGGTCCCCCCGGACCCTGCGCCAGCCCGCGCTGCGAACCCCTTCAGCATCGCGGGTCAACCTTTACGTTGAGTAAAAATGATGCGGCTGCGGGGCCCTTTGTGTCAATGCGAGACAGGATTCTTGGTTAAGATCGGCGCTTTCTCTCGCATCGCCCGTTCTGCGTCTCCGTTGCGGAACACGCGGATTCACGCTACTAGGCTCGCAGATTAACCACGGCGCAGGCATATCGGAGGCTTCAACACCATGGCGCGCAAGAAAATCGCACTTATCGGCGGCGGCCAGATCGGCGGCACGCTGGCTCTTCTCGCGGGGCTCAAGGAGCTTGGCGACGTCGTCATTTTCGACATCGCGGAAGGCCTGCCGCAGGGCAAGGCGCTCGATCTCGCCCAGACAGGCCCCGTCGAGGGCTACAATGCCGCGCTCTCCGGCGCCAATGACTACAAGGGCATCAAGGGCGCCGACGTCGTGATCGTCACCGCCGGCGTGCCGCGCAAGCCCGGCATGAGCCGCGACGACCTTCTCGGCATCAACCTCAAGGTGATGAAACAGGTCGGCGAGGGCATCGCGAAATACGCGCCCAACGCTTTTGTCGTCTGCATCACCAACCCGCTCGACGCGATGGTCTGGGCGCTGCGCCAGTTCTCCGGCCTGCCGCACAACAAGGTTGTCGGCATGGCGGGCGTGCTCGACAGCGGCCGCTTCCGCCTCTTCCTGGCCGAAGAATTCGGCGTCTCGGTCGAGGACGTCACGGCCTTCGTGCTGGGCGGGCATGGCGACACGATGGTGCCGCTGCCGCGCTACTCGACGGTTGCGGGTATCCCGCTTCCCGACCTCATCAAGATGGGCTGGACCACCAAGGACAAGCTCGACAAGATCATCCAGCGCACGCGCGACGGCGGCGCGGAAATCGTCGGCCTGCTGAAGACGGGCTCCGCCTTCTACGCACCGGCCGCGTCCGGTATCGCGATGGCGGAAGCTTACCTCAAGGACCAGAAGCGCGTGCTGCCCTGCGCCGCCTATATCGACGGCGAATATGGCGTGAAGGACATGTATGTCGGCGTCCCGGTGGTGATCGGGTCGGGCGGCGTCGAGCGCATCGTCGAGATCGACCTGAACGCTTCGGAAAAGAAGCAGTTCATGAATTCGGTCAATGCGGTGAAGGGCCTGGTCGATGCCTGCAAGAAGATCGACCCTGCCGTCGCCAAAGGAGCCGCCAAGGGTGCGGCGAAGGGCAAGGCCGCCAAGGCGAAGCCTGCGAAAAAGAAATAGCCCTTCGGCGTTTCGCCGTGAGGAAAGGCGGGCCTTCGGGTCCGCCTTTTTTATTGGCATTTAAAGTGTCAATATGTCTTGCTTGCGGAAGGCTGGATGCCTATTTAATGCTATACATTAAACAGGGTGAGCGGGAGATTTGAAAATGAAGCGGGTGGTGGCGGCCGGCTTGGCCGGCGTGGTCGTTCTGGCGGCGATTCTCTGGGCGGTCGTCTGGTTCTCACCGTCGGCGCAGGACGCGCTCATGCGGCGCGTCGTTGCGGCCAATATCGGCGGCAACGAGGCTGTGCTGAACGAGGATGCGCTGCATGTCGTTCTCTGCGGCACGGGCTCTCCCATGCCGGACCCGGATCGCGCACAGGCCTGCGCCATCGTCTATGCGGGCGGCAAGGTCTTCGTGGTGGATTCAGGCCTTGGCGGCTGGGACCGGCTTGCCCGCTTCCAGCTCCCCGTCGGCGGCCTCACGGGCATCCTCCTCACCCATTTCCATTCCGATCACATCAGCGGCATCCCCGACATCGCGCTCAACAGCTGGGCGTCGGGCCGGCGTGAGGCGCTCACCGTCTACGGGCCGCCCGGCGTCGAGACGGTGGTCGCGGGCTTCGATCTCGCCTATTCACTCGACGACGGCTATCGCATCGCCCATCACGGGCCGGATTTCTTTGCCGAGGAGGGCGCGGACTATCAGCCGGTCGTCGTCGACGTTCCGGATCGCAATACCAGTGTCGTCGTCTTCGATGAGGGCGGTGTGAAAGTCACCGCTTTCCGCGTTTCCCATGAGCCTGTCGACCCTGCCTATGGCTACCGGATCGACTACAAGGGCCGTTCCGTCGTCTTCAGCGGCGACACCAAAAGGGACGCGAACATCGCGACGTTCGGCAAGGATGCCGACGTCCTGATCCACGAGGCGCTCGCCGCCCACATGGTCGGGATGCTCGAGGAAGGTCTCGAACATCAAGGCGACCGCCGCGCCAAGGTCATGCACGACATCCCGGACTACCACGCCACGCCGGTGCAAGCCGCCGAGAGCGCGAACGAGGCAGGTGTAAGCCTTCTCGTCTACACCCATATCGTGCCGCGTCTGCCGAATGCGATTGCCGAGCGGGTGTTCCTGCGCGGTGTCGCGGATGTTCGCGGCGAGCGCGTGTTGCTCGGGTATGACGGTCTCTATCTCGAGCTCCCCGCGGGCTCGGAAGAGATTGTCGAGCACGACCTGAGGTGACGCAGCGTCACCTCCCGCGAGGCGGGCCGGTTCCGGATTCTTGATGGCGGCAGGAGGATTTGCGCCGTTCGACGGGTGCCATCTGCCGGTTGCGCCCGCCCGCTCGGGTGGTATAACTCCGGGCCATCCGACATACCTATCGGGCGATTTTTTCCCTTCAGGCGCCGCGGGCTCCCGCGCCGTCATCCAGCCGGACGGTTTTTCATGAATATTCACGAATACCAGGCCAAGGCCGTGCTTGCGAAGTATGGCGTGCCGGTACCGCGCGGACATGCGGCGTTCACACCGGAAGAGGCGGTTGCGAAAGCGAACGAACTCGGCGGGCCGGTCTGGGTCGTCAAGGCGCAGATCCATGCGGGCGGCCGCGGCAAGGCGGGTGGCGTCAAGGTCGTGAAGTCTGTTGAAGACGTCGAGAAGGAAGCAAAGCGGCTTCTCGGGTCGACGCTCGTGACGCACCAGACGGGTCCCGACGGCAAGGAAGTGAACCGCCTCTATATCGAGGAAGGTTCCTCCATCGACCGCGAACTCTACCTTTCCATTCTGGTTGACCGCGCCACCTCGCGCGTCTCCTTCATCGTTTCCACCGAAGGCGGCATGGACATCGAGGAAGTGGCGAAGAAGACGCCGGAAAAGATTCTGAGCTTCGATGTTGATCCGGCGTCGGGCATCAGCGGCTTTCACGGGCGCAAGGTCGCCTATGCGCTCGGTCTTCAGGGCGATCAGGTGAAGCAGGGCGTGGCGCTGATCGACAAGCTCTACAAGGCCTTCGTCACCGAAGACATGAGCATGCTCGAGATCAATCCGCTCGTCGTCACGGGCGAGGGCAACGTGGTCTGCCTCGACGCGAAGGTGAACTTCGACTCGAACGCGCTCTACCGCCACAAGGACATCGTCGAGCTGCGCGACCTCACCGAAGAGGACCCGGCCGAAGTCGAAGCGTCGAAATACGACCTCAACTACATCAAGCTCGACGGCCAGATCGGCTGCATGGTGAACGGCGCGGGCCTCGCCATGGCGACCATGGACATCATCAAGCTCTATGGCTCCGAGCCCGCGAACTTCCTCGACGTGGGCGGTGGCGCGACCAAGGAGAAGGTCACGGCGGCCTTCAAGATCATTCTCTCCGATCCGAACGTCGAAGGCATTCTCGTCAACATCTTTGGCGGCATCATGCGTTGCGACATCATCGCGGAAGGCGTCGTCGCCGCCGCGAAGGAAGTCTCGCTCGGTGTGCCGCTTGTCGTCCGGCTCGAAGGCACCAATGTCGAGCTCGGCAAGAAGATCATGGCCGAGTCGGGCCTTCCCATCATTTCCGCGGACAACCTCGCCGATGCGGCCGAGAAGATCGTCAAAGCCGTGAAGGAGGCCGCATAATGTCCGTTCTCGTCGACAAGAACACCAAGGTCATCTGCCAGGGCTTCACGGGTAATCAGGGTACGTTCCATTCGGAACAGGCGATTGCCTATGGCACGAAGATGGTCGGCGGCGTGAGCCCCGGCAAGGGCGGCACGAAGCATCTCGACCTGCCCGTCTTCAACACGGTTGCCGAAGCGGTCGAGAAGACCGGCGCGACGGCGTCTGCCATCTATGTGCCGCCGCCCTTCGCGGCCGATGCGATCCTCGAAGCGATCGATGCCGGCATCGAGCTTGCCGTCTGCATCACCGAGGGCATTCCGGTTCTCGACATGGTGAAGGTGAAGCGCGCGCTCACGGGCACGAAGACGCGTCTCGTCGGCCCGAACTGCCCGGGCGTCATCACGCCGGGCGAATGCAAGATCGGCATCATGCCGGGCCACATCCACAAGCCCGGTTCGGTCGGCATCGTGTCGCGCTCGGGCACGCTCACCTATGAAGCGGTCGCGCAGACGACCGCGGCGGGGCTCGGCCAGACGACCTGCATCGGCATCGGCGGCGACCCCGTCAACGGCACGAACTTCATCGATTGCCTCGACCTGTTCCTCGGCGACCCCGACACCAAGTCGATCATCATGATCGGCGAAATCGGCGGCACGGCGGAAGAAGAGGCGGCCGAGTTCCTGAAAGCCTCGAAGGTCAAGAAGCCGGTCGTCGGCTTCATCGCGGGCGTGACAGCGCCTCCGGGCCGCCGCATGGGCCATGCGGGCGCGATCATTTCCGGCGGCAAGGGCGGTGCGGAAGACAAGATGGAGGCCATGCGTTCGGCCGGCATCATCGTTGCGAACTCGCCCTCGGCTCTCGGCACCACCCTGGTCGACGTCCTCAAGAAGTAGGACCGTCGGCCGTTGCAGGGCGTTTCGGCGGGGTTTTCGGGGTTCCGGGAGCCGCGCACGCCTTTTTTGACGGGGATGGACCGCAGCCAGTGTCAATCTGTCATCGAACTCCTATATTCATGAGGCAGGGGTAAGTATTTGCGGGGCTGACTGGGGCGATTCCAGTATGTGCCTTTGTGGCAAATGATGTTTGACGGCCTGTTGCCCGTATGGCAATTTCCTCTCATGAAACTCACCGACTGGCTTGAATCGCAAAATCTCACGGCAAGCGCCTTTGCCGACCAGTTGGGGGTGTCCGTATCCACCGTCACCCGCTGCATGAACGGCCAGCGGCGGCCGGAATGGCAGACGCTGGATGCGATCTACAAGGCGACCGGCGGACAGGTGACGCCGAACGACTTTCTGTCCGATGACACGGCTCTTCCGGAGGCGGTTCAGGCCGCGCCCAAGCCAGATGGACCCGACCCCATGAGCAGCAACGGCACGAACGACCGCCTCGAGCGGACGTCCTTCCTTTATGGCGCCAATGCGTCCTTCGTGGAGGAGCTTTACGCGCGCTACCAGGGCGATCCGCAGTCGGTCGATGCCGAGTGGCGCACCTTCTTCGACGGGCTCGGCGACGACAAGGAAGACGTTCTGAAGGAGGCGAAGGGCGCCTCATGGGAACGCGACGACTGGCCGGTGATCGCGAACGGCGAACTCGTCAGCGCGCTCGACGGCAACTGGGGATCGGCGACAATCGAGGCCGGCAAGGTCAAGGAAAAGATCGCCGAGCGCCGTCCTGCCGCCAGCCAGGATGAAATCCGCGCGGCCACGCTCGATTCCGTCCGTGCCCTGATGATGATCCGCGCCTATCGCATTCGCGGTCATCTCGACGCCGATATCGATCCGCTGCAGCTGCGTCCCAAGTCGCAGCACCCGGAGCTGCAGCCGGAAAGCTACGGCTTCGGTCCCGACGACCTCGACCGCCCGATCTTCATCGACAATGTGCTCGGTCTCGAGACGGCGACGATCCGCGAGATGCTCGACATTCTGCGCCGCACCTATTGCGGCACGCTTGCCGTCGAGTTTATGCATATCGGGGACCCGGAAGAGAAGGCCTGGATTCAGGAGCGCATCGAAGGTCCGGACAAGGAAATCGCCTTCACCGACATGGGCCGTTCGGCGATTCTCGACAAGATGATCGCGGCCGAAGGCTTCGAGAAGTTCTGCGGCGTCAAGTATGTCGGCACAAAGCGCTTCGGTCTCGATGGCGCCGAAGCGATCATTCCGGCGCTCGAGCAGATCATCAAGCGCGGCGGCGCGCTCGGTGCCAAGGAAATCGTGTTCGGCATGGCCCATCGCGGCCGCCTCAACGTTCTCACAAATGTGATGTCGAAGCCCTATCGCGCCGTCTTCCACGAATTCAAGGGCGGCTCCTCGACGCCGGAAGACGTCGATGGGTCGGGCGACGTGAAGTATCACCTCGGCGCCTCGTCGGACCGTGAGTTCGACGGCAACAAGGTGCATCTCTCGCTCACGGCCAATCCCTCGCATCTCGAAATCGTCGATCCGGTCGTGCTCGGCAAGTCGCGCGCGAAGCAGGACCAGCATCACGACCGCGAGCGCGACTCCGTCATTCCGCTGCTGATCCATGGCGATGCCGCCTTCGCGGGCCAGGGCATCGTCGCCGAGTGTCTGGGGCTTTCGGACCTCAAGGGCCACCGCACCGGCGGGTCGATCCATTTCATCATCAACAACCAGATCGGGTTCACGACGAGCCCGATCCACAGCCGCTCCTCGCCCTATCCCTCGGACGTCGCGAAGATGGTGCAGGCGCCGATCTTCCACGTGAACGGCGACGACCCGGAAGCGGTCGTCCACGCGGCGAAGATCGCGACCGAGTTCCGGCAGCGCTTCAACCGGCCGGTCGTCATCGACATGTTCTGCTATCGCCGCTTCGGCCACAATGAAGGCGACGATCCGAGCATGACGCAGCCGCTCATGTACGAAAAGATCAAGGACCATCCGACGACGCTGCAGGTCTATTCGAACCGGCTGGTCGATGCGGGCCTGATGTCGAAGGAAGAAGTCGATGAGCGTGTCGCCGCGTTCCGCGCGCAGCTCGAAGAGGATTTCGAGGCCGTCTCCTCCTTCCGGCCCAACAAGGCGGACTGGCTCGACGGACGCTGGTCCGGTCTCAGCAAGGCCGAGGGCGAAGCGCGCCGCGGCGAGACGGCGGTCGAGATCAAGAAGCTCAAGGAAATCGGGCTCAGGATCACGGAAGTGCCGGAAGGCTTCAACGTTCACAAGACGGTGCAGCGCTTCATGGACAATCGCCGCAAGGCGATCGAGACGGGCGAGGGGATCGACTGGTCGACGGCCGAGGCGCTCGCCTTCGGATCGCTTGTCGAAGAAGGCATCAAGGTGCGTCTGTCGGGTCAGGATTCCGAACGCGGTACTTTCGTGCAGCGTCATTCGGTCCTGAACGACCAGAAGAATGAAGACCGCTACGTGCCGCTGAACAGTATTTCGGAAAGCCAGGCCGAATACGAAGTCATCAATTCGATGCTTTCGGAAGCGGCGGTGCTCGGCTTCGAATATGGCTACAGCCTTGCCGAACCCAATGCGCTCGTGCTCTGGGAGGCGCAGTTCGGCGATTTCGCGAACGGGGCGCAGGTCGTGATCGACCAGTTCATCTCGTCGGGCGAGCGCAAATGGCTGCGCATGTGCGGCCTCGTCATGCTGCTGCCGCATGGCTATGAGGGCCAGGGACCGGAGCATTCCTCGGCCCGTCTCGAGCGATATCTGCAGATGTGCGCGGAAGACAACATGCAGGTCGCGAACTGCACGACGCCGATGAACTATTTCCACATCCTGCGGCGGCAGATGCACCGCAATTTCCGCAAGCCGCTCATCCTGATGACGCCGAAATCGCTGCTGCGCCACAAGCGTGCAGTGTCGAGCCTTCGCGAATTCGGTCCGGGCTCGTCGTTCCATCGCGTTCTCTGGGACGATGCGGAGCTGCTGCCGGACCAGAAGATCAAGCTTGTCGCCGACAAGGAGATCAAGCGCGTCGTGCTCTGCTCCGGCAAGGTCTATTACGATCTCTACGAGGAGCGCGAAAGGCGTGGCATCACCGACGTCTATCTGATGCGCGTCGAGCAGCTTTATCCGTTCCCGGCAAAGTCGCTGATGACGGAACTCGCGCGCTTCCCCGATGCGGAATTCGTGTGGTGCCAGGAAGAGCCCAAGAACATGGGTGCCTGGTACTTCATGGAGCCGAATATCGAATGGGTGCTCGATCATGTCGGCACGCGCTATCGCCGCGCCTCCTATGCCGGGCGGCCGGCATCGGCCGCGACGGCGACGGGCCTCATGAGCAAGCACAATCAGGAACTCAACCAGCTTCTCTCCGAGGCGCTCCGGGTCGACTGACCGGCGGGCGCGGGAAGCTATCGGAAAGGCGAGACCAAATGGCGACGGAAATTCGCGTGCCCACGCTGGGCGAGTCGGTGACGGAAGCCACTGTCGCGCAATGGTACAAGAAGCCGGGCGAAAGCGTCGCGGCGGACGAACCGCTTGTCGAACTCGAAACCGACAAGGTGACGGTCGAGGTGCCCGCGCCTGCGGCCGGGGTTCTCTCCGAAATTCTTGCGAAGGATGGCGAGACCGTCGAGGTCGGCGCGCTGCTCGGCCAGATCGGCGAGGGCAAGGGCGCCGCGCCCGCTCCGAAGAAGGAGGAGCCGAAGAAGGCCGAGGCCAAGCCCGAGCCTAAAAAGGAAGAGCCGAAGAAGCAGGAAGCGAAGGAACCGGCGAAGCCCGCCGATGCCGAGCCCTCGCCCGCCGTGCGCCGCGTTGCCGCCGAGAACGATCTCGATGTGTCGAAGGTCGAGGGCACGGGCAAGGGCGGCCGCGTGACCAAGGCGGACGCCGAGGAAGCAGCCTCCGGCAAGGCGGAAGCGAAACCCTCCACGCCCGTCCAGGCCCCCGCCGCCTCGAAGGACGAGAGCGCCCGCGAAGAGCGCGTGAAGATGACGCGGCTTCGCAAGACCATCGCGAGCCGCCTCAAGGAGGCGCAGAACACAGCCGCCATGCTCACCACCTTCAACGAGGTGGACCTGACGAACGTCATGGCGCTCCGCTCGCAATACAAGGAGCTCTTCGAGAAGAAGCACGGCGTGCGCGTCGGCTTCATGGGCTTCTTCGTGAAGGCCTGCATCCATGCGCTGCGCGAAATTCCGGCGGTCAATGCCGAGATCGACGGCGAGGAACTCGTCTACAAGAACTATTACAATATCGGCGTTGCGGTCGGCACCGACCGCGGTCTCGTCGTTCCGGTGCTGCGCGATGCGCAGGAACTGTCGCTCGCCGATATCGAGAAGACGATCAACGATTTCGGCAAGCGCGCGCGCGACGGCAATCTCAAGCTCGACGAGCTTCAGGGCGGCACCTTCACCATCTCGAATGGCGGCGTCTACGGCTCGCTCATGTCGACGCCGATCCTGAACGCGCCGCAGTCCGGCATTCTCGGCATGCACAAGATCCAGGAACGGCCGATGGTCGTCGACGGCAAGATCGAAATCCGGCCGATGATGTATCTGGCGCTCTCCTACGATCACCGGATCGTGGACGGCAAGGAAGCGGTCACGTTCCTTGTCCGCGTCAAGGAATCGCTGGAAGACCCGCAGCGCCTGCTGCTCGATCTTTAAAGACTCAAGACGGGTGGGAAGTTTCACTCACCCGTCATGGCCCGGCTTGTCCGGGTCATGACGACTTGAATATTCTGGCGACCAACGAGAGGCTGCATCATATGGCTGACTCATTCGACCTCGTGGTGATCGGTGCAGGCCCCGGCGGCTATGAATGCGCGATCAAGGCGGCGCAACTCGGACTTTCCGTCGCGGTCGTCGAGAAGCGCGACCGGCTCGGCGGCACCTGCCTCAATGTCGGCTGTATTCCTTCAAAAGCACTGCTTCATGCGTCCGAGCTTTTTCACGAAGCGGGATCGAGCTTTGAGGGCATGGGCATCGAGGTCGGCAAGCCGAAGCTCAATATCAAGCAGTTTCTCGCCTTCAAGGACGAGGCCGTCGACGGCAACACCAAGGGCGTCGAGTTCCTCTTCAAGAAGAACAAGATCGAGTGGGTGAAGGGCGAGGGCAGCATCGCCGCGCCCGGCAAGGTCAAGGTTGGCGAGCGGACACTGGACGCGAAGAACATCGTGATCGCGACCGGTTCCGACGTCGCGCAGCTTCCGGGCGTCGAGATCGACGAGAAGACCGTCGTTTCCTCGACCGGCGCCATCGCGCTCGACAAGGTGCCGGGCAAGCTCCTCGTCATCGGCGGCGGCGTGATCGGGCTCGAGCTCGGCTCGGTCTGGGGCCGTCTCGGTGCGGAAGTGACCGTGGTCGAATTCCTCGACAACATCCTGCCCGGCATGGATGGCGAGGTGGTGAAAACCTTCACCCGCACGCTGAAGAAGCAGGGCTTCTCCTTCAAGCTCGGCACGAAGGTGACGAAGGTCGAGAAGCAGAAGTCCGGGCTCAAGGTGACCGTCGAACCCGCGAAGGGGGGCGACGCCGAGACGCTCGACGCCGATGTCGTGCTCGTCTCCATCGGCCGGGTCGCCTACACGGAAGGTCTCGGCCTCGACAAGGCGGGCGTGAAGACCGACAAGCGCGGCCGTGTCGAGGTCGACCCGTCCTTCAGGACGAATGTCGACGGCATCTATGCGATCGGCGACTGCATTGCCGGGCCGATGCTGGCGCACAAGGCGATGGAAGAGGGCGTCGCGCTCGCCGAGCGTCTCGCGGGCCATTACGGCGCGGTCAATTACGATGTCATTCCGGGCGTCGTCTACACCTCGCCGGAAGTGGCTTCCGTTGGCAGGACCGAAGAGCAGTTGAAGGAGGCGGGCATCGAGTACAATGCCGGCAAGTTCCCCTTCACCGCGAACGGCCGCGCCAAGGCGAACAAGACGACCGAGGGTTTCGTCAAGATTCTTGCCGACAAGAAGACCGACAGGATTCTCGGCGTTCACATCATCGGCGTCGGCGCGGGCGAGATGATCGCGCAGGCCGTCACGGCGATGGAGTTCTCGTCGAGTTCGGAAGATGTCGCGCGCATGTGCATCGCGCACCCGACCATGTCGGAAGCGATCAAGGAAGCCGCGCTCGCCGTCACCGGCCTTCCCATCCATATGTAAAAAAACTTATCCCCCTCGCTTTGAGCGCCCCCATTTTTGTGGGACCGGTTCTCACCGGAGGGGCGCATCCGGAGCGTCCGGTGCGGGAGAGCCGGGCGGTGCCTGCGCCGAAGCCGCGCCGAGTCCACTTCCGTATACATCTGGGTGGTCGAGAGGCTTGCATGGCCGAGCAGTTCCTGGATCGCGCGCAGGTCGCCGCCGCCCGCCAGCAGATGCGTCGCGAAGCTATGGCGGAGCGCGTGCGGTGTCGCCGTTTCCGGCAGGCCAAGCCGCCGGCGCAGGTTGGTCATCGCGCCGCGAACCTGCCGCTGACCGAGCCGCTTGCCGCGGCCGCCGACGAAAAGAGGGTCGTCCTTCGCAAGTCCGTAGGGGCAGAGCTTCAGATAGAGGTCGACCGCCTCGCGCGCGGCGGGCAGCACCGGCACGATGCGTTCCTTGTTGCCCTTGCCGGTAATGCGCAGGATTTCCTTCAGCGGCGCCTCGCTCCGGTCGAGCGCGAGCGCTTCCGATACACGCAGGCCGCAGCCGTAGAGCAGCGTCAGCACGGCGAGGTCGCGGGCGCCCTTCCAGGGCTCGCCCTGCGCCAGGTTCGCCTCCTCCAGCATCTCGGAGGCACCGCTCACCGTCAGCGGCTTCGGCAGCGCATGCGGCAGCTTCGGCGAACGCAGCGCCGTTGCGGCGGCATTGGAGAGGACATGCGTGCGGTCGAGATAGCGGAAGAGAGAACGTACGCTCGACAGCATGCGGGCGAGAGAGCGGCTCTGCAGTCCGTCCTTCCGGCGTTTGCTCACAAAGGCGCGGAAGTCGCGCGTCTGGAGTTTCGCGAGCGCGTCGAGATCGGCAGGACCGCCGAGATGATCCACGAGGAATTCGAAGAAGCGGGTGATGTCGCGGTGATAATTGACGAGCGTCGCCTCGCTCATGCGGCGCTCGCTCATCAGATGCGCATACCAGTTGCGGATTTCTTTTCGCGCGTCGGCACTCGCGGGAACGGTTCTCGCGGCATCGTCCGGCGCGGGTGCGCCGGCGTTCAGGCGGGCGGCAGGTCGAGCCATTGGCGCACGCAGCGCTCGACGATATTGGCGAGGAATTCCAGCAGATCGACGGCCTGGTCGGGATGGAACTGCTCGGGGTCGAAGCCGCCCAGTGCCAGCAGGCCCGGCGGCGAACCGCGCGAAATGTCGAGCCGGACCAGCGCTTCGGAATGCACGTCTTCGGCGAGATGGCCGTAGAGGCCGCGGCTGCCGCGCACATGCGCGGCGAGGCGGCAGCGTTCACCGGGGCCGATGATGCGGTCGACGCCGCCGGGTTCCAGCACGCGCACGCCGCGAATGCCGATGCCCGAAACGCCGTTCGCGGTTTCGATGCAGACGGTGGCGGCGCGAATGCCGAGCACACGGGCGAGACCGTCCGGCGAGGTTGTGTATTCGATCAGATGTTCGAAGGAGCGCGCATCGAGCAGCCTCAGCGCGGCGGCATGGACCTGTTCGCGCGCGATGCTGTTCAGCGACGACGCCTCGATCAGGTCCGACTGGATGTCGCGCAGCATGCGGACCTGGTTCTGCAAGCGGCCGATCATGAAGTGCTGCATGTCGAGCACGTTGCGGCCCGTCGATTGCGACGGCGGAACGAGCGAAGACAGAAGCTCCGCGTCGTTCGCGACCAGTTCGGGATGCTGACGCAGATAGGATTTCACCTCGTCGGCGGAGGGCGCGGTTGCCGCGTCCTCGATCCGCTTCGCCTCGGTGCTGTCGTTTTGCTGGCTCATGGCAGCAGCATCCCCCGAAATACGTTTCTAAAGTATTTTCTGGCCGGTCTTTTTCCAATCCGAAAGGAACATTTCCAGTCCCTTCTCGGTCAGAGGATGGGCCGCAAGCCCCTTCAACACCGCCGGCGGCACGGTCGCGACATCCGCGCCCGCCAGTGCGGCGTCCTTCACATGGTTCGCGTTGCGAATCGATGCGGCGAGAATCTCGGTCTCGAGCGCCGGGTAATTGTCGTAGATTTCCCGGATTTCGTGAATCAGTTCCATGCCGTCGAGATTGATGTCGTCGAGACGGCCGATGAAGGGCGAGATGAATGTCGCGCCGGCCTTTGCGGCCAGCAGCGCCTGGTTCGCGGAGAAGCAGAGCGTCACGTTTACCATCGTGCCTTCGCCGGTCAGCACCTTGCAGGCCTTCAGGCCGTCCCAGGTCAAGGGCACTTTCACCGCGATGTTCTTTGCGATCTTCGCGAGCTTGCGGCCCTCGGCGATCATGGTTTCCGAATCGAGCGCGGTCACTTCCGCGCTGACAGGTCCCTCGACCGTGCCGCAGATTTCCTCCACGACTTCGAGAAAGTTGCGGCCGGATTTCGCGATCAGCGACGGGTTTGTGGTCACGCCGTCGAGCAGGCCGGTATCGGCCAGTTCCCGGATTTCGGCGATATCTGCGGTATCTACGAAGAATTTCATGAAGGCAGGTCTTTTCAATCTTTACGTTGGCGCCATATGTCCCCGCCCGGCAGTCTAGTCGAGTGCGGCGCCGAACGCTTCCTTCTTTTGCCGCGTGCGGGAGAACCGCGCAAGGTGGCGTCGTGGCGCTTGCTTTACGGGGCGTTACAGTGTCGCTTCGGATTTGAACATCTCCGGCCCCGCGCCCGAACGAAACAATATGGCTTCCGAAATATCCACAATCCCGGCGGCGTCAGACGGCGCGATCGTTTCGGATACGGTCAGCGTCCTCATTCCGCTCGCCCTGCCAAAGCCTTACGACTACAAGGTGCCCGTCGGCATGGCGGTGCGCGCGGGCGATTATGTCGTCGTGCCGCTCGGGTCCCAGGAGCTGATCGGAGTCGTCTGGGGCGCGGGCTCGGGCGAAGTCGGCCACAACCGCCTCAAGGCGATCGTCGAAGTCATCGACGCGCCGCCCATGCCGGAAGTGTTGCGCCGCCTCGTCGACTGGGTGGCCGGGTACACGGTCTCGCCCGCGGGGTCGGTGCTGCGGCTCGCAATCCGGGCACCCGGTGCGCTGGAGCCGCCGCGCCTGCGCACCGCCTACCGCCTCGGCGACGTCCGCCCGCAGCGCATGACGCCCGCCCGCACCCGCGCGATCGAAGTGGCGGGCGACGGTTTCGCCCGCACCGTCCGCGAACTCGCCGAAGAGGCCGGCGTCTCGGACAGCGTCGTGCGCGGCCTTGTCGATGCCGGGACGTTTCTGCCCGTCGACATTCCGACCGAGGCGCCGTTCCCGGATCCCAATCCGGATGCGCAGGGCGTCGTCCTTTCGGCCGAACAGGCGGAAGCGGCCGCGCGTCTTCGTGCGCATGTCGATGCGCAACATTTCGTGGCCGTGCTGCTCGACGGCGTTACCGGCTCGGGCAAGACGGAGGTTTATTTCGAGGCCGTCGCCGCCGCGCTCACACAGGGAAAGCAGGTTCTCATCCTGTTGCCCGAGATTGCGCTCACGAGCCAGTTCCTCGAACGCTTCGAGAAACGCTTCGGCTGCCGTCCGGCGGAGTGGCATTCCGATCTCGCGACGCGCGAACGCCGCCGCGTCTGGCGCGGTGTGGCGGAAGGACGTGTGCCGGTGGTTGTCGGCGCGCGTTCCGCGCTCTTTCTGCCGTTCCCCGATCTCGGTCTCATTGTCGTCGACGAAGAACACGATGCCGCCTTCAAGCAGGAAGACGGCGTCGCCTATCACGCGCGCGACATGGCGGTTGTGCGCGCCTCGCTCGGCAAGTTTCCGATCGTGCTGAGTTCCGCGACGCCGTCGCTCGAGACCGTCGTCAATGCCGAACAGGGAAGATATGAGGCCGTGCGTCTCGATGCGCGCCACGGCGTCGCCGTATTGCCTGAGGTCACTGCCATCGACATGCGCAGCAATCCGCCGGAGCGCGGGCGCTGGCTGTCGCCCGTACTGGTGACGGAAATCGCCAAGGCGCTCGCGGCGGGCGAGCAGTCGATGCTCTTCCTCAACCGGCGCGGCTATGCGCCGCTCACGCTCTGCCGCACCTGCGGGCATCGGATCGAATGTCCGCAATGTTCGGCGTGGCTCGTCGAGCATCGGTTTCGCCGCGAACTCGCCTGCCATCATTGCGGCTATTCGGCGCCCGTGCCGAAGGCCTGCCCGTCCTGCGGCGCGGAGGATGCGCTTGTCGCCTGCGGGCCCGGCGTCGAGCGGATCGCCGAGGAAGTCGCCGAGCTGTTCCCGGAAGCGCGTGTCGCCGTCGTCTCGAGCGACAACCTGCGCGGACCGTCCGCGCATGAAGCCGTCTTCGCCGGTATCGAAGCGCGCGAGGTCGACATCATCATCGGCACGCAGATCGTCGCCAAGGGGCACCATTTCCCGTGGCTGACACTGGTCGGCGTGGTCGATGCCGATCTCGGCCTCGAAAACGGCGATCTCCGCGCGGGCGAGCGGACCTTCCAGCTCCTGCAGCAGGTCGCCGGGCGTGCCGGCCGGGCGGAGCGGCCGGGGCGCGTCTTCCTCCAGTCATGGATGCCGGAGCATGGCGTCATGCGGGCGCTCGTTTCGGGCAAGCGCGACGAGTTCCTCGCCCGCGAGGCAGCGGCGCGCGAGCGGGTGGCCTTGCCGCCCTATGGCCGTCTCGTCGGGGTGGTGGTGTCCGCGCCCGATGCCGGTCTTGCGCAGCGCGTTGCCCGCGAAATGGCCCGCCTTGTCCCCCGGGCGGACGATGTTTCCGTGCTCGGCCCCGCGCCCGCTCCTCTGGCACTTCTCAGGGGCCGGACGCGGCTGCGCTTCCTCGTAAAGGCGGGACGGAGCGTCAACGTGCAGGCTTTTATCCACGCCTGGCTGGACAATATGAAGATACCGAACGCCGTCCGGGTCTCGGTCGATATCGACCCCTACAGCTTCATGTGACCGGGCCGGTAGCGGTTTCGATTACCGGCCGCTCACGCGGACGTTGCGGCAGGGGCCATTCCGGCGCTGTGATCGACCCAAAATGCCGCAGTGCGGGGCTTTTCGGGGTCCGGCATGTTGCGCGGGGACAGACCATGTGTTACCTAACGCGCGGCCTCGGGGGCGGGGTCTGTTCCAGCGCCCTCTGAGGCCAAAATTAGCTAATGATTTCAAATAATTGGCGCGAGGCTTCGGAGCCGCCGCGCCGGTTTCCACGAAAAGCACAGGCGAGCGCCGCACGTGTCATCTGATCATCCCGTCTCTGGCGTGGCCGGCCGTTATGCGACGGCTCTTTTCGAGCTTGCCGAAGAGCAGTCCGCGCTCGATGCCGTGGCCGCCGATCTGGCTTCCATCAACGTCATGCTCAACGAGAGCGAAGATCTGAGGCGCCTCGTCCGCAGCCCGGTTTTTGGCGCCGACGAGCAGGGACGTGCCTTCGCCGCCGTTCTCGACAAGGCGGGCGTTTCCACCCTCGTGAAGAACTTCTGCGGTCTCGTTATCCGGAATCGCCGGCTTTTCGTGCTGCCGGAGATGATCTCGGCCTATACCGCGATCCTTGCCGCGAAGCGTGGCGAGATGACGGCCGATGTGACGTCGGCGCATCCGCTCGGCGACCAGCAGGTCCAGAACCTGAAGGCGGCGCTCAAGTCCGCCACGGGCCGCGATGTCAGAATCAATACCAAGGTCGATGCCGGGCTCCTCGGCGGGCTCGTCGTCAAGGTCGGCAGCCGGATGATCGATTCCTCGCTCCGCACCAAACTCAATTCGCTCAAGATTGCCATGAAAGAGGCTTCCTGATGGACATTCAGGCCGCGGAAATCTCCGCCATCCTTAAGCAGCAGATCAAGGACTTCGGCGCGGAAGCGCAGGTATCCGAGATCGGCCAGGTGCTCTCCGTCGGTGACGGTATCGCCCGCGTCTATGGCCTCGACAATGTCGAAGCCGGTGAAATGGTCGAGTTCCCGGGCGGTGTCCGCGGCATGGCCTTGAACCTCGAAGAAGACAATGTCGGCGTCGTGATTTTCGGTTCCGACCGGAACATCAAGGAAGGCGACACGGTAAAGCGCACGGGCGCCATCGTGGACGTCCCCGTCGGCAAGGGCCTGCTCGGCCGCGTCGTCGACCCGCTCGGCAATCCGATCGACGGCAAGGGCCCGATCGAAGGCGCGGAACGCCGCCGCGTGGACGTGAAGGCGCCGGGCATCATTCCCCGGAAATCGGTGCATGAGCCGATGCAGACCGGCCTCAAGGCGATCGACGCCCTGATCCCGATCGGCCGCGGCCAGCGCGAGCTCATCATCGGCGACCGCCAGACCGGCAAGACCGCCATCGCCATCGACGCCATCCTGAACCAGAAGCCGCTCAACCAGGGCGACGACGAGAGCCAGAAGCTCTACTGCATCTATGTCGCCATCGGCCAGAAGCGCTCGACGGTCGCGCAGATCGCGAAGACGCTGGAAGAAAACGGCGCGCTCGAATATTCGATCATCGTCGCCGCCACCGCGTCCGATCCGGCGCCGCTGCAGTTCCTGGCGCCCTTCGCCGGCTGCACGATGGGTGAATATTTCCGCGACAACGGCATGCATGGCCTCGTCGTTTACGACGACCTTTCAAAGCAGGCCGTCGCCTACCGCCAGATGTCGCTTCTCCTTCGCCGCCCGCCGGGACGCGAAGCCTATCCGGGCGACGTCTTCTATCTCCACTCCCGCCTTCTCGAGCGCGCCGCGAAGCTCAACGACGAAAACGGCAACGGGTCCCTGACCGCGCTGCCGATCATCGAGACGCAGGCGAACGACGTGTCGGCCTATATTCCGACCAACGTGATCTCGATCACGGACGGCCAGATCTTCCTCGAAACGGACCTCTTCTACCAGGGCATCCGTCCGGCCGTGAACGTCGGCCTGTCGGTTTCCCGCGTGGGTTCGTCGGCGCAGATCAAGGCGATGAAGCAGGTTGCCGGCAAGATCAAGGGCGAGCTTGCGCAGTACCGCGAAATGGCGGCCTTCGCGCAGTTCGGTTCCGATCTCGATGCCGCGACGCAGCGTTTGCTCAACCGCGGTGCGCGCCTCACGGAACTTCTGAAGCAGGGCCAGTTCTCGCCGCTCAAGGTCGAAGAGCAGGTCGTCGTGATCTATGCCGGCGTGAACGGCTATCTCGACAAGCTGCCGGTCGGCGATGTGGGCCGCTTCGAGGACGAGTTCCTTCGCAGCATCCGTACGAAGCACGAAGACATTCTCGATGCGATCCGCAGCGAGAAGCAGCTTTCTTCCGACACCGAAGCCAAGCTCAAGTCGGCAGTCGAAGCGTTCTCCAAGGCATTTGCCTGATCCTTACGGACGAGACTGCAGGACCAAGCACAGGTAAAGGCGAATGGCGAGCCTCAAGGACCTAAGAAACCGTATCTCCAGCGTCAAGGCGACGCAGAAGATCACGAAGGCGATGCAGATGGTCGCCGCCGCGAAGCTGCGCCGGGCGCAGGAAGCGGCGGAAGCCGCACGGCCCTATGCCGAACGCATGGACCGTGTGCTTGCCAATCTCTCTGCCGGCATGGCGGGGCGGTCGGATGCGCCTGCGCTTCTCGCCGGCACCGGCAACGACCAGGTGCATCTCCTGATCGTCGCCACGGCGGATCGCGGTCTCTGCGGCGGTTTCAACTCGTCGATCGCACGTCTCGCGCGTCAGCACATCAACAAGCTGATCGGCGAAGGCAAGACGGTGAAGATCGTCACCGTGGGCCGCAAGGGACGCGATGCGCTGAGGCGCGATTTCGGCGACAAGATCGTGAAGTCCTACGAGTTCACGGGCATCCGCCAGATCGGCTTCGCGCAGGCCGAAGATATCGCGAAGACCGTGCTCGATCTTTTCGAGGGCGGCGAGTTCGATGTCGCGACGCTCTTCTACTCGAAGTTCGTCAATGTGGTGAGCCAGATCCCGACGGCGCAGCAACTCGTTCCCGCCAGCGTCGCGGATACGGCCAAAAGCGGTGTCGATCTCGGTGGCGCGGTCTACGAATACGAGCCGGACGAGACCGAAATTCTGGAAGAGCTTCTTCCGCGCAATCTCGCAGTGCAGATCTTCCGTGGGCTGCTCGAGAATGTCGCGGGCGAGTTCGGTGCCAAGATGTCGGCGATGGACAACGCCACGCGCAATGCGGGTGACATGATCAAGAAGCTGAACATCACCTACAACCGTTCGCGTCAGGCCATGATTACGAAGGAACTGATCGAAATTATCTCGGGCGCCGAGGCGCTCTAGCACGATCCCGTGACGGGAAGGATGAAGGAACTCTCATGAGCAACGCAGTCGGAAAAATCAGCCAGGTGATCGGCGCCGTCGTGGACGTGGAGTTCACCGACAATCTGCCCGCCATTATGAATGCGCTGGAGACGGACAATGGCGGCAACCGCCTCGTCCTCGAAGTCGCGCAGCATCTCGGCGAGAACACGGTGCGCACCATCGCGATGGATACGACCGAGGGTCTGACCCGCGGCCATGAAGTTCGCGACACGGGCGCCGCAATCTCGGTGCCGGTGGGCGAAGGCACGCTCGGCCGCATCATCAACGTCATCGGCGAACCGGTGGACGAAGCGGGTCCGTTGAAGTTCGAGACGCGCCGCGAAATCCATCAGGACGCGCCGTCCTTCGTCGAGCAGTCGACGGAGGCGCAGATGCTCGTCACGGGCATCAAGGTTGTGGACCTGCTCGCGCCTTATGCCCGCGGCGGTAAGATCGGCCTCTTTGGCGGTGCCGGCGTCGGCAAGACGGTGCTCATTCAGGAGCTCATCAACAACATCGCGAAGGCGCATGGCGGTTACTCGGTGTTCGCCGGTGTCGGCGAGCGTACGCGCGAAGGCAACGACCTCTATCACGAGATGATCGAGTCGGGCGTGAACAAGGACCCCGCCGAGAACAATGGCGATACCACGGGTTCCAAGTGCGCTCTTGTGTTCGGCCAGATGAACGAGCCGCCCGGAGCCCGCGCCCGCGTCGCGCTGACGGGTCTCACTGTCGCCGAGCATTTCCGCGACAAGGGCCAGGACGTGCTCTTCTTCGTGGACAACATCTTCCGCTTCACGCAGGCGGGCTCTGAAGTGTCGGCCCTTCTCGGCCGTATTCCTTCCGCCGTGGGCTATCAGCCGACGCTCGCCACCGACATGGGCGCGCTGCAGGAACGCATCACCACGACGACCAAGGGCTCGATCACGTCCGTGCAGGCCATTTACGTGCCTGCCGACGACTTGACCGACCCGGCGCCCGCGACCTCGTTCGCTCACCTTGACGCGACGACGGTTCTCAATCGTGCGATCTCGGAAAAGGGCATCTATCCCGCCGTGGACCCGCTCGACTCGACCAGCCGTATTCTTGAGCCGCGTGTTGTCGGTCAGGAGCATTACGACACGGCGCGTGAAGTGCAGGAAATCCTGCAGCGCTACAAGTCGCTCCAGGACATCATCGCCATTCTCGGCATGGACGAGCTTTCGGAAGAAGACAAGCTGGTCGTGGCTCGCGCGCGCAAGATCGAGCGCTTCCTGTCGCAGCCGTTCTTCGTCGCCGAAGTGTTCACGGGTTCGCCCGGCGTCCTCGTCGATATCAAGGACACGATCAAGGGCTTCAAGGGCCTCTGCAACGGCGACTACGATCACCTGCCGGAAGCCGCGTTCTACATGGTCGGCACGATCGAAGACGCCATCAAGAAGGCCGAACGTCTCGCAGCCGAAGCGGCCTGAGGATAGAGCTACATGGCTGAGAAGCTGAGTTTCGACCTCGTATCGCCAGAGCGGCTCCTCCTTTCGGAGGAAGTCGACATGGTGGTGCTCCCGGGTGCCGAAGGCGACATGGGGATCATGGGCGGCCATGCGCCGGTCATGTCGACGCTGCGCCCCGGCGTCATCGACGTCGACGTGCAGGGCCAGCCGCAGCGGCGCTACTTCGTGCGCGGCGGCTTCGCGGAAGTGACGCCTGCGGGCCTCACCATCCTTGCCGAGCACACGGTCCCGCTTGCGGAGCTCGACACGGCGGCTCTCGACCGGGAGATCGGCAATGCCGAGGAAGATGTGGCGGATGCCAAGACCGACGCCAAGCGGCAGGCAGCCCAGGAGAAGCTCGATCACCTGAAGCAGCTGCGTCAGGCGATCTGACGCTCTGTTTACGACGAATTTCGCAAGGGCGGCCTCCGGAACGGGAGTGCCGCCCTTTCGTTTCCGGAACGAAGGCGGCGGATTCCGCGGCAATCCGGCACTCTTAAAGCCGCCGCCTTTCGCGATTATATTGCTATTGTGACAGAAGCCCGGAAACGAGCGGATTGGATGCCATGAGCCGTCACTGGACACTCGACGACATCAGGTGGCAGGACTTCGACGCCGCCAAGGTCGACCCCGACATTCTGCGCGCCGTGAAGGCGGCCGCGATGGTCGAGTTCAACGCGCCCGATTATGTGACCTATCTCTGTAACGTCTTCGCCGATAGGCCGGATGTGAAAGAGGCGGTCCAGCAATGGGGCGGTGAGGAAGTGCAGCATGGCCAGGCGCTCGCGCGCTGGGCGGAACTGGCCGATCCCGAGTTCGACTTCGATCAGGCCTTTGCCCGCTTTCAGGCAGATTACAGGATCGACACCAACGCCATCGAGAGCGTGCGCGGCAGCCGGAGCGGGGAGCTTATCGCGCGCTGCGTCGTCGAGAGCGGTACGTCGTCCTACTACACCGCGATCAAGGATGCGACGGACGAGCCGGTGCTGAAGCAGATCGCGTCGAACATCGCGGCGGACGAGTTCCGCCACTACAAGCTCTTCTTCGATCAGTTCAACGATCTCGGCGAGATACAGCCCTCGATCCTCGATCGTATCCGCGTGGCGATCGGCCGTGTCTCGGAAGCGGATGACGATGAACTCGCGCGCGCCTACTACTCGGCGAACACGCCGGTCGATGGCAGCGTGACTTATGAGCGAAGCGCGTTCTCGAAGGCGTATGAAAAGCGTGCGCTCGGGCTCTACCGCCGTCAGCATGTCGAGCGCCTCGTATCGATGGTCGGCAAGGCTGCGGGACTGAAGCCTCATGGCGCGCTCATGCGCGCGGTGGCGTCGCTCGCCTGGAGCTACTGGCGTTTCCGGAACTGGCAGCTGGCGCGCACGGCCATCTGATCTCTTCAGGAAGCGGGCGTTGCAACAGTTGCATCGGCAACGAGCAACAAGGCCGCGCTTCCATCTGCGGCGTCGGCGAGGGCGGGCGCAACCGTGTCGGGGGTCGTGCCGATTTCGTTTCCTGCCATCACCTCGTCGCCTCGCCGCACGGCGACATTGCCGAGACCGGCAATGGTGAGACGTGTCTCGTCCTGCATCTCCAGAATGATGACGCCGAGATAGCCCTTGAAGAACCCGGCGTAGAGAACCTTGCCGTCGGCCGGGCTCGGAACGTTGCAACCTTGTGGCACGAGAACCACTTCACTCGTTTTGCCCCGGCTGCGGACGACCGGCGGTATGCTGGCGGCGCAGAGCGGCTGAACGACTTCCCGTGTGGTCGTGTCCTCTCGTTCCGGCGGTTCGACCGGCACGGCATCGCCTTCAGCCACTGCCGTTTCCGGTGCGGCGAAATTCGCGAGGTCGGTGCAGAATGCGGCGTAGGCGTCCGCGCCGTTCACGCGGCCCGTCCCTCGCAGGCAGTCGTCGAGGTCTGCAAGCGCGAGCAGGGGTGGTCGTTCGAGAGGCAGTGGTGTCTCATGTCCGGCAAGATAAGCATAGCTGTCCGTAACGATATTCTTCGCAACGAAACGCGCCTCCCTGTCCACGAGAACAAAGGCTACAGCACCCATGAACAAAAATAGGAACCCGCGGGACAAGAAGGACATTTCACCCTCCGGATGCTGACCGGCTTTTGGCGCGGCGATCGTCACATCGCCGTCCGGCATACCCCGCAAGGCCGATTCAAAGCACCAAATGCCTTTCGTCGCCAGAAAAACCTTGATTCACCACCAATTGCTACACTCGAAGACGATTCATCCCTTCCATTACGGTCAATTTTGGCTGTAGCATTCTTCCTGGTCGCTGATCGGGGTTCGGCACATATAGGTTGTGTCATGCCTTTTTCGGCTACGCGGGATGCGGAGAACTATTGGCGGACGCGGTACGGATTGCCGCCGGATGCCGACAACGACAAGATCCTGAAGGACAAGGCCGCTCGCGATATCGGTCCTTCGGCGAAATCCGCCTCGAGAAAGAAACGCCTCATCAAGAATGCCTTCCCCTCTCCGCGGCGTCGCCGCTGGCGGATTTGGCTTGCCGTTTCCCTGTTTGTCCTTTCCGGTGCGGCCTATGTGGCGCTGCAGCCCGAGGACCGGGACGCAGCCCCTTCCGGACCGGAAAGAATTTCCGATCGCCCTGGCAGTGCGGACGGGCGCGTGGAGACGGACACGGCGGCTGCGGATTTCGATGTTGCGCTCGATGAGTTCTCGTCCGCGCGGGAGGCGAGCGTCGTTGCCCTGCGCGGCTATCTTCTGACGGAAGGCGAGGGATTCCGCCAGGAATGGCTCGATGCGACGGTCCGGCTCCAGTCGGCGGCGACCGCACTCGAAGCCCATTCCGCGAACTGGACCGATGGCCAGCGGCTTGTCGAGTTCGTGGAAGCGAAGCGGCTTCTCGCAAGTCTTCTCGCGGAAGAACGCGCGGTCGCCTCCATCGCCGGCACGGTGAACCGATATCCCGGGTTGCAGCTCTATACCGAAGATGTGAGACCAGCACTCGCGGAAGCACAGGCGCTTTGTGGCGAAGCGATGAGCGCGATGCTCGCCGTGTCGTCCCCTGACGAAGTCGGGCCGGTCGGTCCCTTTGCGACGTTTCGCGGCGAGCTTGAAAACCTGAAGGAAGAGGTTGGTAGATACATCGTCGCGAGCGGCAGGACGGACCCACCAGCTTCAGCGAGCGAAGAAAATTTCTCCGCCATGCGCTCCACGCTTGTCTCGGTGCATGAGCAGGTTCCGCAGGACGTGCGGCCGCAGATCGAGCGATTGATATCGCTCCTTGGCGTGATGGAGGAAAAGCTCGGCCGCATCATTGCGCTTCGCGCCGACGAGCGCTGGGATTATGCGCGGTATGCGTTCGAAACGCGTATCCTGCCGCTTGCCGGAAAACTGGAAGAGATTGCCGCCGGCTGGAACGACGCGAAATGATCCGGCGCGATCACTCGCCCGGCCGGGCAAGCGGGCCCAGTTCGCGGACGATCTGTTCGTAGACGCCACGCTTGAACGGCACGATCAATTCGACGATCTCCGCGACCGGGACCCAGGCCCATTCGCTGAATTCCTGGTGGTCGTCGGCCGCGATGTCGATGTCGCTGTCCTTGCCGGTAAAGCGCATGGCGAACCATTTCTGTTTCTGCCCGCGATACTTTCCCTTGAGCGCGATACCGACGAGGTGCGGCGGCAGTTCGTAAGTCAGCCAGTCTTTCGTCTCGCCGATGATCCGCGCCTTGTCCGTGCCCGTCTCTTCCTTCAGTTCGCGAAAAGCGGCTTCCCCCGGCTCCTCACCCTCGTCGATGCCACCCTGCGGCATCTGCCAGGTGAGTGGGCTCCCCGTGTCGACTTCCTGAATGCGGTTGCCTGTCCAGACGAGCCCATCCCGGTTTATCAGCATGATGCCGACGCAGGGGCGATAGGGCAGCGTCTCGGGCGCGACGGGTGTTCCGCCTCTCTTGTGACTCGGCATTTTCCGCTTTCGTCAGTTGTCTTTTGCTATCGCCGTCACCGGCACCAGAACGTAGCCCTCGTCCTTCAGCGACGCGGCCCATTGTACGAGTGCATCGACCGTCACGGGGAAGCCCGACGCGACACCGACAGCGCTGCCCTTTTCGCGGGCCACGTCTTCCAGTGTGTCGAGCGAGGTTGCGATGACTTCCGGATTCTGCACCGGATCCACGATGCGTGTTGCCTGCACAGCGGGCATGCCCGCCTTTTCCGCGAGTTCCGGGGCGAGGCTGCGCGCCGAGGCGCCGTTGTCGACATAGAGAAGGCCACGTGCGCCCAGCGCGCCCATCACGGGGGTCAGGGCGGAAGCTGACGTGGTGAAGCGCGCGCCCTGATAGTTCATCACACCCGTATAGCCGGTGAAGCGGCTCATCAGCCATTCGAGACGCGAGATGTTTTCATCCGTGTTGCCGCCGGTCAGCAATGTGTGCGGGCCGGGGTCGTTCTGCGGGTAGCCGAACGGCTCCATCGGCAGTTCAAGCAGCACTTCGTGACCTGCGGCGCGCGCTCTGGCGATCCATTCCTGCAGACCCGCCCCATAGGGTGCGAAAGAAAGCGTCACTTCAGGCGGCAGGACCTTGATTGCATGTGCGGTCGCGCTTTCGCTGATGCCCATGCCGCTGACGACGAGCGCGATGCGCCGGTCAGATTGCGTTCCCGATGGCACCGGGCGGGCATAGACCTGCCACGGCTTGCGTCCATCTCGTGAGATTTTCGGCAATGGCCCGTCGGCGGTTTGTTCCACAAGGGCCGGATCGGGAACAGGGTCGAGCCTGATGACCTCTCCTTCGGAACCTGTTTCCTCCCCGCCGTCGCCCGACACGCTTTCCGCGCCGACGATCCGGACCTCGCCTTCCGTCTCGCCGCCACCATCGAGATTGCGCGCAGCGTCGAGCAGCGCCTGTTCGTCCGCGCTCAGATCGGCGACATCGCCTTCCGGCGGTTCCTGTTCGTCCGGCGTGATTTCCGCCAGCGGAGTTTGTGTTTCTTCCTCGGCCGGGCTTTCCGGAGCTACAGGTTCTTCAGGAGCGAGCGCGACATGGACCACGGGCTCTCCCGCCAGCCTGTCGTCGGAAAGGAGAAGCCATGCGAGCGTGCCGCCATAGACGAGAACGACGAGAAGGGCAGCGGCGGCGAGAAGACGCCCGGCAAGTCCGCCGCTGTCCTCATCGGAGTGCCGGATGGGGCCGGAGCCGTTTGCCGCTATCTTCGCCACCATGCTCGCAAATCGTCTCCGGCGGATTGGTGCCGAATGTCTGTCAATTGGCCATGGCGCTGGACGTCCGCCCCGTGCCGAGATAAGCCGCATCCTTGCGCGCGCCGTTCAGCAGGTCGATCGCATAGAGGAGCTGCTTGTCGTCCTTCTTGTCCTTCGGAACGAAGCTGTCGGAGCCCGCGACTTCGTCTCCCTCTTCCGCTGCCAGATGGCCCGGCAGCGCGGATTCGCCGGTCTTTGTGGAAGTCTTTTTCTCCTCGGGCGGGGTCTGGTTCACCACGATGTCGGGGTCGATACCCTTTGCCTGGATCGAGCGGCCAGACGGCGTGTAGTAGCGCGCGGTCGTGAGACGCAGTGCGCCGTCGGAGCCGAGCGGAATGATCGTCTGAACCGATCCCTTGCCGAAGGAGCGCGTGCCGAGAATGGTGGCACGGCGATGGTCCTGCAGCGCGCCCGCGACGATTTCCGATGCGCTGGCAGAACCGCCGTTCAGCAGCACGATGACGGGTCTGCCGCTGGTCACGTCGCCGCTGCGGGCATTGTAGCGCTGCGTGTCTTCGGGATGGCGGCCGCGAGTCGAGACGATCTCGCCGCCATCCATGAACTCGTCGCTCACCGAAATCGCCTGGTCGAGCAACCCGCCCGGATTGTTCCGGAGGTCGACGATGAAGCCGCGCAGGCGCGATGCGCCGATCTGCTTCGTCAGATCCATGATGGCGTCGTCCAGCAGGTCAGCCGTCTGCTCGTTGAAGGACGTGATGCGGATATAGCCGATATCGCCCTCGCGATTGTACTTCACCGACTTGATGGTGATGATGTCGCGCGTGAGCTTCACCTCGAAAGGCTCGTCGACGCCCTTGCGGACCACGGTCAGCAGCACATCGGTGTTCACCCGCCCGCGCATCTTGTCGACAGCGTCGGAAAGCGTCATGCCGAGAATCTGCGTGCCGTCGATATGGGTGATGTAGTCGTTCGGGCGCAGGCCGGCGCGGCTTGCGGGCGTATCGTCGATGGGGGTCACAACCTTCACCACGCCGTTCTCCATCGTGACCTCGATACCGAGGCCGCCGAATTCGCCGCGGGTCTGCACCTGCATGTCGCGGAAGGTCTTTGGCGTCATGTAGCTCGAATGCGGATCGAGCGAGGTCAGCATGCCGTTGATGGCGTTTTCGACGAGTTTGGCGTCGTCCGTCGGCTCGACGTAGTCCGCACGGACGCGCTCGAAAACGTCGCCGAAAAGATTGAGTTGCTGGTAGGTGTTGGCCTCGTTCGCATAGGCGGGAGTATCGAGAACGCCCTGCTTCAGGCCGACCACGGCGGCGAAGGACAGGAGGGTACCGACCGCGAAGCCAGCGAAGACGGACTTGTTCATTTAACCACGTGCCTTTTTGTCACTCATCAACAGCCAGGGTCGGGGATCGATCGGCTCTCCGTCCTTGCGAAACTCGATATAAAGCGCCGGGCCGGATTCCGACGTTCCGTTCCGCCGTGCCGAATTCTCATTTGCGGCCAGATCGTTCCGGGCAGACGCGGACCCCATCGTGCCGACCGGTTCGCCGGCCAGGATGTTTTGGCCCACGACACAATCGATCTTGCTCATGCCCGCCAATAACACATGGTAGCCCTCTCCGACGGAGATTATCAAGAGTTGGCCGTAGTGCCGAAATGGCCCCGCATAGGAGATTCTGCCGTCGAATGGGGCAACAATTTGTGCATCGGGCCGGGTCGAGATGGTTATTCCCTGCGTCGGAGTGCCGCTGGCCTCACGGCTGCCGAAATCCCGAATGACCGTCCCGGCGACGGGCGGCCTGATCAGGCCCCTGGCATCCGAAAAGAGCCTCGAGGAAGGCATGGAGGGCGGGGTCGCGGGCGGCCGCAGCAGGGCGAGTTCCTGCCGGTCATTCCGGGTCGCGGCAGGCTCCGGTTCCCTCGGCACGGGTTCAGGCTCCGGTTCGGGAGAGAATTCGGGCCGGGCGGCGGGCAGGCGGTCGGCGGCCCCTGTTTCCAGCCGGGCGATCAGGTCCGAGAGGTCTGTCGCCTGGCGCGAGAGCCGTTCGGCACGGGCCTGCTCGCTTTCCGCCTGTTTCACGAATTTCTGCTGCAGCGCCAGTTTCCTGTCGAGCAACGCCTGCAGTTCCGTGCGTTCTTCCCTGAGCGATACCTGGGCGGTTTCCAGCGTTTCCCGCTCCTCAAGGATGTCCCGGCGAAGCGCGGCGAGCTGTTCCAGCCGGTTACGCAGGTCTTCCGCCTCGGCTTGCAGCTCCGGGACGACTGCGCCGAGCAGGAGCGCGCTCCTGATCGAGGACAGCGCGTCGTCGGGGCGGACGGCGAGGGCGGGCGGCGGGTGCCTGTCGAGCCGCGTCAGGGCCGCCAGAAGGTCGGCCATCTCGGCCCGGCGCTTTTCGAGCTGGGCGGTCAGCACGGCTTCCGCGCCCTTCAGTCCCTGCAACCTGTCTTCCGAGGCCGAAACGTCGGCTTCCTGGGTCTGTACGCGGGCGGCGGCGTCGATCAGCTTGCGGCGGACCTCTTCGGCTTCCGCGCGGACGGCGTCGGCCTGTGCCTGCAGCTCCTTCTGGCGCTCCAGCGTGGTGTCGATTTCCTTTTGCAGGGCTTCAAGCTCGCCGGGCTCCGCCGTCTGTGCCATGACGGGAGCGGCGGCCCCGAACATCGCCGCCAGCAGGAGCGGTCCGAGCCTTATGTAGCGGCGCTCACGCACTGACCCGGTCAGCGGTCTGTGCCGCGGTCAGCGAACGGCCGGTCATCGTCGCCGGAGCGTCCACGCCGCAGAGATGAAGAAGCGTCGGGGCAACGTCGGCGAGCGTGCCGCGTTCGAGCGAGACGTCCTTGCGGCCGCCAATCATGACGAAGGGGACGGGCGATGCCGTGGTGCGGCGGCAGGGTCCGCCGGTCTCCGGATCCAGCATCGTCTCCGCCTTGCCGTAGGTGCCGCAGAGAATCAGCGTGCCGCCACGCTTGTCGATCTGCGCGGCGATCTTTCCGAGGCACTTGTCGACCGCTTCAATGGCCGCGATTGTCGCCTTCAGATTGCCGGTTCGGCCAAGCACGGCCGGGTTTGCGAAGGCGGCGGTGATGACGTCGTGCTCGCCTTTTTTCAGAGCCGCCAGCAGTTCGCTGGTGATGCTGGCAGAAGCGAGGTCCGGCTTGCGTTCGATCTGTGCGGGCGAGTCCGTCACGAGAACGGTCTCGCCTGTAAACAACGATGCCGCGCCGCCGCGCGCGAAGGTCGAAAGGTTCGTTTCTGCGATACTTTCGGTCAGCGTCAGCTGTTTCAGTCCCGCTGCCGCAAGCGTTGCAGCAAGGCCCGGCGCAAAGGAGATCGCATCGTAGAGCGATGCGACACCGTTTCCGAGCGGGGCACCGAGCTTCACCAGCGAATAGACGCCGGACAGCACCGGGGATTTCTGCGCGAGCCCCGCGGCCAACGGGTCCGACAATGCGGCAAGGAGGCTCTGCCCGTGGTCCGGCTGCAGGTTCACGAGGAGCAGCGCATCGTCTTGCCTGATACCGCGGAACGACGACGCAAGCGCGGGCATCACCCGGTCGTCATCGAGACCCTTGCGATAGCATTCGTCCAGATAGGCGGTCGGATATTCGGTGTAGGGCGCCTCCGCATTGGCGAGCGCGCGCCACGCGGTCGCGGTCGCCGCCGGGTCGCAGCCGTCATCGAAACCATAGGCGCGGCCGAGCACGCTGCCGAGATCCGCATGTTCCGCGCCTGCGATGTCGTCGAGGAACTCGCTCAAATGATCGATGCCGCCCTGTGGACGCGTGTCCTGTCCGTCCATGACGGCGTGAACCCAGACCTTTACGCCCTCATGGCTCAAAAGCGCGGCGAGAACCGCCATGTAGTGCTGGTTGCCGGCGATGCCCGATGGCGTCACCGCGCCGATCAGGTGAACTGCGCCGCCCAGCGGGCGTACGCGGGAGACGATTTCCCGGAGGAGCGGATGTGCCGCAATGCCATTCGGTCCGTCGCTTGCAAAGGCGCGGGCGATGCGGGCGGATGGCGGTTCGACCGGGCGGCCGGCGCCAATCGTCGCATAAGCTGCCTGCGGATGTCCGGGCTTGCCGGAAGCCAGACCCACGGCTTCGCCGGCGGCTTCGAGCTGCGTTGTCGGCCATGTCGCCGCCAGCCGGTCATAGATCGGCGTCCGCGCCAGCGCGAGCGCGTTTCCGTCGCGTTCGCCGCGCGCACCCCAGCCGTCCAGCAAAGCAAGGACAAGAGGTCGAACGCCAGTCATTGCAGTCATGATGATCTTGAAATTCCGCGAGCAATTCGAGGCTCGAATGGGCGCGCCCTCCGCGCACGAAATCGAAACCTAGTGCAAGCGTCACAAAGTGTCCACTTGCCCAGGTACGCGCTTCTCACGCGCGGTGATAGGGATGGCCGGAAAGTATCGTAATGGCACGATAGAGCTGTTCGGCGAGCATGGCACGGGCGAGCATGTGCGGCCATGTCATGGCGCCGAAAGCCATGACATGGGCGGCTTTCTCGCGGATATCTGGTGCGAGGCCGTTTGCGCCGCCGATGACGAAGGCTATGTCGGCAATGCCGGTGTCGCGCCAGGTTCCCAGTCTTCTTGCGAAGGCGTCGCTGCTTTCGGTTTTGCCGCGCTCATCGAGCGCAACGAGCGTTGCACCCTTCGCCGTCGCACCGAGCAGAAGTTCCGCCTCGCGTGCCATCAGCGCGGGCGCATCGAGTTTCCGCTTTTCCTCGACCTCGTTCACGGGGCCTGCGGAAATGCCGATGCCCCGTCCGGCAGCGTCGAGGCGCGAAATATAATCGTCGACAAGAAGTTTTTCGGGGCCCGGTTTCAACCGCCCCACGGCGCAGATCTGGACGCGCATAAATCCCCCGTCCGGCTAGGCCGGCCACCCTTCAGCGGAGACGGGGAGAAGCCGCGGGCTTCGCCTGAGGGAGCTATAGCCTCAGACAGCCAGCTGGTCGGCCGGTATATCGGCAGACCACATCTTCTCCAGCCTGTAGAACTCGCGCACTTCGGGGCGGAATACATGGATCACCACGTCGCCGCCATCGATGAGCACCCAGTCGCCCTGTTTCATTCCCTCGACCTGCGACGTACCGAACCCCGCTTCCTTCATGCGGCGCACGAGATGATCGGCCACGGCGCCGACATGGCGCTGTGACCGTCCGCTCGCGACGACCATATGATCGGCGATGGGGGTCTTTCCGGTCAGATCGATGGAAACCACATCTTCGGCCTTGTCTTCCTCCAGGCTCTCGAGCACGAGAGCGAGCATCTTCGAAGACTCGCCGGTACCGGCCGCCTGCCCTTCTCGGGACGCCGCGGCCTCCTTGACTGCTCCGGCGGGCTTTGCCCGGCCGGGCTTCTGCTGGACCTTGAGGTCCTGTGATTGTCTGCTCAGGAACAAGCTCCTTGGTTTCGCGTACTGCACATCTACCTGTGGTGGCCCATCGAACGGCCGCCACAAAGAAAAGAATAAGACCGAGAGGGCATCAGTTCAATGACCGGATTCAGACGCTTGCGTGACAGAAGCGCTCAGGCAGGGTGTTTTGCCTGTGCCCGGATTTCCGTCGCGGAATACGTACTTTCCGGACCCGTCAGGAATGCGAGGGCTGGCGGCACGAGATGGGGCAGGAGGGCCGCGTCACTGGCGTCGAGCGTTGCCTCGCGCAGCGCGGTCGCGGCGGGCGAAAGCCGCGCCTTCAGCGTATAGCCGGGGCGGGGATAGACCGCGATCGGCACCGTTTCCGCGATTTCCCGCCAGTTCCGCCATTTGGGGAACTGCAGCATGTTGTCGGCGCCCATCAGCCAGACGAAGCGGATTTCGGGAAAGCGGCCTGTCAGCGCGGCGAGCGTGTCCGCTGTGTAACGCGTACCGAGCCGCGTCTCGATGTCGCTGACCACGATGCGCGGGTCCCGTGCCATCGCTTCTGCGGATGCAAGACGCTCGGCGAAAGGCGCCATACCCTTCACGGGCTTCAGCGGATTGCCGGGTGAGACGAGCCACCACACGCGGTCGAGCCCGAGCGCCTTGAGGCACATCTTCGTTATGTGGAGGTGGCCTTCATGCGCGGGATTGAAGGAGCCGCCGAGCAGTCCGACCTTCAGCCCCGGTGTCAGGAGTTCGCGCCGCGCCATCTGCCGCTTACGGGCGCACCTGGCCGCTGCCGCGCACCAGGTATTTGAAGCTGGTCAGCTGTTCGACGCCGACAGGTCCGCGTGCATGGAACTTGCCGGTCGCGATGCCGATTTCCGCGCCCATGCCGAACTCGCCCCCGTCGGCGAATTGTGTCGAGGCGTTGTGCAGCAGGATCGCGCTGTCGATTTCCGCAAAGAAGCGCTCGGCGGTCTTCTGGTTGCCGGTCACGATGCAGTCGGTGTGGTTGGAACCATATTGTGCAATATGCGCGATGGCGCCGCCGACGCCCTTTACCACGCGCACCGCAATGATCGCGTCAAGATACTCGGTGTACCAGTCCTCTTCCGTTGCGGGCTTCACGCGGGTGTCCGCCTTTTGCGCCGCCTCGTCGCCCCGCACCTCGCAGCCCTCCGCGATAAGCGCCGAGACGAGCGGTTCGAGATGCGTTGCCGCGCAGGCTTCGTCGACGAGCAGCGTCTCCGCAGCCCCGCAGATGCCGGTGCGGCGGAGCTTCGCGTTCAGGACAATGTTGCGCGCCATGTCGAGATCGGCTTCGCCGTCGACATAGACGTGGCACACGCCCTCGAGATGCGCGAAGACGGGCACACGCGCCTCTTCCTGAACGCGCGCGACGAGGCTCTTGCCGCCGCGCGGCACGATGACGTCGAGATTGCCGCCCAAGCCCTTCAGCATTTCGCCGACCGCAGCCCGGTCCGTCGTCGGCACGAGCTGGATCGAGGCTTCGGGCAGGTTCGAAGCGAAGATGCCTTCGACAAGTGAGGCATGGATCGCCTTGTTGGAGCGGGACGCTTCCGAGCCGCCGCGCAGCACGGCGGCATTGCCCGCCTTGAGGCAGAGCGCGCCCGCATCCGCCGTCACATTGGGACGGCTCTCGTAGATGATGCCGATGACGCCGAGCGGCACGCGCACGCGTTCGATGTGGAGTCCGTTCGGGCGGTCCCATTCGGTGATGATGGAACCGACGGGATCTGGAAGCGCGGCGATCTCCTCCAGCGCGCGGGCAATCGCCTCCACGCGCTTCGTGTCGAGCGTCAGCCGGTCGACCATCGAAGGTGCGAGGCCGTTCTTCACCGCATCCGCCACATCATCGGCGTTGGCGGTCAAAATGTCGTCCACATTCGCGCGCACGCACATCGCGGCGGCGAGCAGCGCCGCGTCCTTCTGCTTCGTGGAGGCCTGGGCGAGCGCTGTCGCGGCTTCACGCGCCCTGATGCCGATTTCGGCCATCAGCGCGGGGACATCTTCGCGTCCGGCGTTGAGTTTCACGATGCTCACGGGGCTCACCTGTCTCTCTGTCGATGGGCTGCCGCCAAGTATCTCAGGCAGCCTGTCCGGGTTCAATGGCGCCGGTTTCCCTATCTGGGGACGGCTCCTCGGAATTTCACGGCTTTTTCAGCACGAGATCGTCACGATGGATCATCTCCGCGCGGCCTGAAAAGCCGAGGAGTTCCTCGATTTCGTGGCTGGAATGGCCCTTGATGATGCGGGCATCCTCGCTCGCATAGGCGCTGAGGCCGCGGGCGATCTCGTGGCCTTCGGCGTCGCGTACCGTCACCGCATCGCCACGGCCGAAATCGCCCTCGACAGCGGTGACGCCGGCGGGGAGGAGGCTCCGCCCGCCCATCAGAGCCTTCACCGCACCCTGATCGATGGTTATGGTGCCGAGGCTTTTCAACGAACCCGATATCCAGCGCTTCCGGGAGGCAAACGGCGTCGAATGCGCCGCGAACCAGGTACAGCGTGCGCCTTCCTCCACCGCCTGCAGTGGATGAAGCGCGCGGCCGTTCGCGATCGCCATGCGGGCGCCGCCTTCGGTCGCGATGCGTGCTGCAGCGATCTTCGTCTTCATGCCCCCGCGTGAATAGATGCTCGCCGCGTCGCCCGCCATCGCCTCGATTTCGGGTGTGATCTCGGCGACTTCCGCGAGATGCTTCGCGCCGGGAAGATGGGGCGGCGCGGTGTAAAGCCCGTCCACATCCGACAGCAGCACGAGGCAGTCGGCGGAGACCATGCTTGCGACGCGCGCCGCGAGCCGGTCGTTGTCGCCATAGCGGATTTCCGTCGTCGCCACAGTGTCGTTTTCGTTGATGACGGGAACGGCGCCAAGCTTCAGGAGCGTGTTGATGGTCGAGCGTGCGTTGAGGTAGCGGCGGCGTTCTTCCGTGTCTTCCAGTGTCAGAAGCACCTGAGCACAGGAAAATCCATAAGCGGAGAGAATTTCCTGAAACGCATGTGCGAGACCAATCTGTCCGACGGCGGCCGCTGCCTGACTTTCCTCCAGTTTCAGCTTCCCGGGCGCAAGCTTCAGCGCGCGGCGGCCGAGGGAAATCGCCCCGGAAGAAACGATCATCATTTCCTGTCCCCGCGCGCGCATGCGGGCGACGTCTTCAACCAGCGCCTGCAGCCAGGTGCGGTTGAGCTTGCCGGTCTCGTCGTCGGTCAGCAGTGCCGAACCGATCTTCACCACGACGCGCTGCGCGTTTTCGAGATGCGTGCTCACGGACGCCAACCCTCTTCTTCTTCCGCCGCTTCGGCCTTTTCCTCCTCGCGCCGCAAGGCGATCTCGTCAGCAACGAGGCGCAGCACTTCCTTCACGCCTTCGCCCGATACGCCGGAGATGACGCGCACATCGCCGCCGCTTTCCTCGCGCAATGCCCCGAGTTTCTCCGCACGTTCTTCTTCGGTGAGGGCGTCCACCTTGTTGAGGCAGAGGATTTCGGGCTTCCGGTCGAGCTCGCTGCCATAGGCTTCCAGCTCGCCGCGCACGATGCGATAGGCGTCGGCGACGTCGTCCGCGGTGCCGTCAACGAGATGGATCAGGATGTTGCAGCGCTCGACATGGCCGAGAAACCGGTCGCCGAGGCCCGCACCTTCATGCGCGCCTTCGATCAGGCCCGGAATGTCGGCGAGCACGAAGGTCCGCGTGTCGACGGTTACGACGCCGAGTCCGGGGGCGAGCGTCGTGAAGGGATAGTCCGCGATCTTCGGCTTCGCCGCGCTCACGGCGGCAAGGAAAGTCGACTTGCCGGCATTGGGAAGGCCGACGAGCCCGGCATCGGCGATCAGTTTCAGGCGCAGGACAATTGTCCTTTCCTCGCCTTCCTGGCCTGGGTTCGCGCGGCGCGGCGCCTGGTTGGTCGCGCTCTTGAAATAGGCATTGCCGAAGCCGCCATTGCCACCCTTCGCAAGCAGCACGCGCTCGCCGACGGTGGTCATGTCGGCGATCAACGTTTCCTCGTCTTCCTCGAAGATCTGCGTGCCGACCGGTACTTTGAGCACCACGTCTGCGCCGTTCGCGCCGGCGCGGTTCTTGCCCATGCCGTGCATGCCGGTCTTCGCCTTGAAATGCTGCTGGAAGCGGTAGTCGATCAGCGTGTTCAGCCCTTCGACGCATTCGGCGATGACGCTTCCGCCCCGGCCGCCGTCGCCGCCGTCCGGTCCGCCGAATTCGATGAACTTCTCGCGCCGGAAGCTCACCGAGCCTGCGCCGCCGTTGCCTGATCGGATATGGATTTTCGCCTGGTCGAGGAACTTCATGTCACGTTTCCATCTGCGCCAGCCGCATGGTGAGGCAGCGCACTTTCTCCTGGCGCGCAAGGCACCAGCGGTGGTCCTCGCCAGTATAGCGGAAGCCGAGTTTCGTCAGCACGCGGCCCGAAGCGTGGTTCTCCCAGAAATGGCCGGAAATCAGCGTCTCGGCGCCGAAACGGGCGACCGCCTCGCCGAGCACGGCCCGCGCTGCCTCGCTCGCATAGCCCTTGTTCCAGTAGGGTTCGCCGATCCAGTAGCCGATCTCATGCGTTCCGTCGGCATGGGCCTGAAGCCCGCAGGTGCCGATGAAGCCTTCGCCATTCGCTACCGCATAGGTGAATTCCTCGTCCTCCGCGCGCATGGCCTCCTGCTTGCCGATCCAGTCATGCGCCAGGTCGAGCGAATAGGGATAGGGCATGCGCGACAGCATCCGTGCCACGTTTCAGTTGTTGGCGAGGCGGGCCAGTCTTTCGGCGTCGTCCCGGCAGAGCGGTCGCAAGGTCAGTCTCTCGGTTTTCAGTTCTTCGCGCATCGGGCCTTCCCATCACGTCTTCGCATGAGGGCATGAAAAAAGGGAGATGGCGGTCCATCTCCCTCTTAAATCCCGATGGTTGCCACCTTTGCGAGGCGGCTTCACCTCGCGTTTCAGTCCGCCGCTTCCGGCATGTCGGCCGTGACGACCGAAACGAAGGCGCGGCCGTTCTTGCGGATGCGGAATTCCACCACGCCTTCCGACTTCGCGAAGATCGTGTGGTCCTTGCCCATGCCGACGTTGCGGCCGGGGTGCCACTGCGTACCGCGCTGGCGGATGATGATGTTGCCCGGAATGACGGCTTCGCCACCGAACTTCTTCACGCCGAGGCGCCGGCCGGCGCTGTCGCGACCGTTGCGGGAGGAACCGCCTGCCTTCTTGTGAGCCATGTTTCTACTCCTGCGTGCCGCTTAGCCGGCGATGTCGAGGATCTTGACGAGCATCAGATCCTGGCGATGGCCGTTCCTGCGACGGTAATTCTGGCGGCGGCGCTTCTTGAAGATTTCGAGCTTCGGGCCGCGGGTGAGTTCCACCACTTCGGCCTTCACCTTGGCGCCGTCCACGAGAGGCGCGCCGAGCTTCGTCTCGCCGCCTTCGCCGCCAACCATCAGGACTTCGCCGAGGTCGATCTTGTCGCCGGCCTTCGCGTCGATCCGCTCGATCTCGAGCAGGTCGTCTTTCGCGACCCTGTATTGCTTGCCGCCGGTCCGGATGACTGCGAACATTGTTGATACCACCATGTAACGAAAAAGGCCCAGCGTCCGCCGGTGAGCGGCACGGGCCGAATTGGCGCGCAATATACAGGGGGAGGTTGCGCTGTCAAGCCGCGAAAACCTTTAAAACCGGCGCTTTCTCAGCTATTTCCGACCGTTTTCCTATCCATTGCCGAGCGCCAGGCGCAGAGCCCCAGAAAATAGAGCGAGGAGGCCACAAAAGCCCAGAAAGCGGCGGGGGCGGCCTCGGAGGGTTCGCTGTCCGGCCCGCTCGCCACCACCAGCCAGAAGGTCGCCAGCGCCCAGAGCGTGGTCACGGCGAGCGTCAGCGGCCGCAGCGTCGTTACCCGGAAGGGATGGATGAATTTGAGCGGCACGAAGGTCAGAATGCCCAGCGCCGCAATCACCGCCAGGTTCACCCAGGGCCCGGTTCCCAGCACATAAAAACACAGCACAATCATGTTCCAGGTGGCCGGAAAGCCCGAAAAGTAGTTGTCATGGGTCTTCATCTCCCGGTTGCCGTAGCAATAGAGGGAGGTTGTCATGATGTAGGCCGCTGCCGGAATGCCCCAGCCGTCGGGGACGAGGCCGAAACGGTAGATCAGCAGCGCCGGGATCACCGAATAGGTCAGATAGTCGATCACATGGTCGAGGACGGCGCCGTCGAAGCGCGGTGCATATTCCGTCACGCGGACCTTGCGGGCCATCGGCCCGTCGAAGCCGTCGATGATGAGGGCAGCCCCCAGCCAGAGCAGAGCCAGGCGGAGGTCGCCCCCGATCAGCGCCGCAATGGCGAGCAGCGCGGTAATCACACCAGATGCCGTGAAGGCGTGAACGGCCCAGGCGGCGGCAACCCGGGCTTTCGGGGGCCGCACCTTCTCCTCATCCCTTGCCGGTGCTCCATTCATGGGACGCAGTCTAGCAGGCGGGCGGGGCAATGCCTAAGCCTCGCCCGGCTTTCCTTTTTCCGTCCCGATCCGGTCTTGTGCGGCGACCGCGTGGCGTTTACATTCCGCGCCGTTTCAACCTCACGGACGGCCTCGACGGTCCGGTCCGTCCTCTGCGGAGAGGTGGCTGAGTGGTTGAAAGTACCGCACTCGAAATGCGGCGTACTCGCAAGGGTACCGTGGGTTCGAATCCCACCCTCTCCGCCATAATCGCTTGACATGTTTCGGCTCAATACCGGACTTTGGCCCCCGATCGTGACGGAATGGCATGGGGGTGCCCGAAGATGTTCAAGAGCGTCAATCCAGTAAAATTCGTTCTGTCCGCCGTTCTCTCGATGGCGGTTCTCGGCAGCGTGCCGGCGCGGGCGGCAGACGACGTTTTCATGATGCCGGTCAAGCCCGCTCTCGAAACGCCAAACGCGAAGGAAAAGCTCGACGGCTCGGTCTCCTTCTACTTCGGCGACACGCCGCATCCGAAGGTGCTCGAAAACTATGGCGAGTTCGTCTCCAACAAGAAAACGAATGCCTTTGCCAAGTCCGACGCAGAGACCTGCCAGCATGTCGTTCTTTCCAACTTCATCGAATTCCAGGAGCGCGCGCAGTCTCTCGGTGGCAACGCGGTCATCAACATCAAGAGCTATTTCCGGCGCAATGAAGTGAAGGACGACAGCCGCTACGAATGCCATGTGGGCTTCCTCATGTCCGGCGTGGCGCTGAAGGGCGAGGTGGTGAAGCTCGCCGAGTAGAACGCGAGGCATCCTCGCGGCAAGGCGGAGGAAGATGCAAACGCAAAGCGTTGCAGTATCGCACGGCGCGCCCGAAGCCATTCATGTCGGCTCGTGGGCTGCAGTTCTATGCGGGCCCGGCGGCACGGAGGAACGGCTTGGTTCCTGTGCTGAGGAAAAGGAGATCCCCGCGGGGCTTCGCCGTCGCCTCGGAACGCTTGGCCGCATGGGCGTTGCCTGCGGTCTCGGGGTCGCGCCGCAAGGCGATGCCGACATCGTTTTCTGTTCACGCCATGGCGACATTTCGCTCGCGCATCAGTTGCTGACGGCGCTGGTCGAAGGCGAGCCCATGTCGCCAGCGGGTTTTTCCATGTCTGTGCACAACGCGGTGCCGGGGGTGCTTGATCTTGCGCGCAAGGCTCGGATCGGTCACACCGCAATTGCGGCCGGTGCGCAGACGCTCTCGGCCGGTCTCGTCGAAGCCTGGCTCCGCCTTGCCGCGAGACCCCATCTCGATGTCGTCCTGGTATACGCGGAAACACCCTTGCCCGAATTCTACGACCAGTTCACCGACGGCGATCTTGGCGGGACGGCGTTCGCGCTTCGTCTCTCGGCGCACAAGGGCGAGGGTGTCTGCTTTTCTCTCGGTTCGGACCGTGGCGAAACGCCATCGGATGTTCAGCCTCTCGATGCGCCGCATACGGAGTTTCTTGCGCGTACAATCATCGAAATGTTACGCGGCCCTGCTTCCCGTGCAGAACTCCAGTGGCGGTCGCAGGGTTTCCTCTGGTCGCTGGGGAGTGCCGCCGATGCAACGTCTTGACTACGCCTGGCGTCTGTTCGGAACCGGTCTCTCTTTCGCCGCCTTCGGCATCGGCGGTCTTGTTCTCTCGCTGACGGTTTTCCCCCTTATCAATCTCTTTGTGCGAGATCGCAAGAAGCGCTCCGCATACGCGCAGCGGCTTGTGCATGGTGCGTTCAGGTTGCACCGCAATTTCATGATCGTCATGGGTGTCATCGAGTGGGAGACGCACAATGCCGAAGTGTTGGCGGGTGACGAGGGTGTCCTCGTCGTCGCGAACCATCCGACGCTGCTCGACGTCGTGCTTCTCATGTCGCTCATGAACCGCTCGCAATGCATCGTCAAGGGAGGCGTGGCGCGCAACCCCTTCATGCGCGGCGTCGTGGCGGCCACCGGCTATATCCGCAACGACGACGACCCGGAGAAACTGGTGACGGATTGCGTTGGTGCGCTGGAGGCCGGGAACAATCTCATCGTTTTCCCGGAGGGATCCCGGACGGTTCCCGGCGCGCCGGTCAGGCTGCAGCGCGGCGTTGCCAATATCGCGATCCGGGGCCGGGTTCCCATTCGTCTCGTAACCATAAAATGCGAGCCGCCGACCCTCATGAAGGGTCAGAAATGGTATGAGATTCCGCCCCGGCGCATGCATTTCACGATCAGGGTGCAGGGATTGGTTGAAACCGAACCTTATATAGGTGAATCTGCACCATCGATTGCCGCGAGGCGCCTGAACGGGGACCTTGCCGAGTGGCTGACGGGGGAAGTGGGGTATGGATCGGCTCGAGGATCGTATTCGGCGGCTCATTGTTGAAACGCTGAATCTGGAAGACATTTCGGCAGACGATATCGGCGAAGACGAACAACTCTTCGGAGAAGGGCTTGGGCTGGATTCGATCGATGCGCTCGAAATCGGCATCGAAATCCAGAAAACCTTCGGAGTGAAGATCGACTCCAAGGACGAGAATCTTGCCAGCTATTTTTCAAGCGTCAGGGAACTGGCGCGTTTCGTGTCCCGGCAGCAGCAGGAGCAGGCGGTATGACCCGGGACGAAATCTATGAAACGCTGAAAGGCTTTCTCGTCGAGCTCTTCGAAATTCCCGAGGAGCAGATTTCGCTCGACGCAAATCTCGCCGACGATCTCGATCTCGACAGCATCGACGCGGTCGATCTCATTCTCAAGTTGCAGGAGTTCATCGGCCGCAAGGTTTCGGCCGAGCAGTTCCGGTCGGTGCGGACGGTACGTGATGTCATCGACCAGGTTAATGAGCTTCTCGAACAGGCGGCTTGATTTCTGGGGCACCGCCGTCACCGGCGTGATGTTGCTTGTTCCGGTCGCAGCGGTGCTTGGGCTTCGCTTCGTGGGCCCCTGGCCGGTTGTCGTTCTTCTCCTTGTCTGTATTGCGGCGCGTCTTCTCGTGCCGCGCGCGATGCCGGTGCCGGTGACGATGACCGTTTGTCTCATCGCCGTGGCGCTTGCCGTGCTTGCGGTCAGTTCCGTTTCGCCGGACCTTGCCGCGCGGCTCTACCCGGTCTTCATGAGCGCCACCATGCTTGTTGCCTTCGCCGCCACTCTCTGGAAGCCGCCCAGCATGATCGAGCGTTTCGCGCGCATCGCCGAACCGGATCTCGACGCGCGCGGTGTCGCCTATACGCGGCACGTTACGATGGTCTGGGTTGCCTTCTTCGCCTTGAACGGGCTCATCGCCCTATGGACGGTACTCGAAGGCGACCTTTTCTGGTGGGGCCTCTATAACGGCCTCATCAGTTATCTCCTCGCGGGCAGCCTCTTTGCGGTCGAATTCCTTGTGCGCCAGCGCGTTCGCAGCAGGAGCGATCCGGCATGATGGAGGCGCTCTGGTCCTTCCTTTCAGGCGCGGAAAATTCCACGCCGGTCGCGTGCCGCGGTTCCCGTGATCTTTCCGCCGGTGCGCTTCGCGCCGCGGCGCTCTCGCTTGCAGAAGATTTGCGAAAGAACGAGGGCGCTGTCTTTCTCTATTGCGAGGATGCCGCGAATTTCACCGCTGGCCTCATTGGCGCGCTGATCTGCGGGCGCGACATTCTTCTTCCCGCGCATTCCGCGCCGGCCTATCTCGCCGAGATCGGTGCCAAGCGGCAGAACCTCGTGAGTGACCTTTCCACGCTCGACGGCATGCACGTCTCCGTCGCGGAAGACGGCGATGCCGGGGCCTTGCCCGCCATTCCCGATGGCCGCATCGGTTTCTTCACGTCCGGGACCTCCGGCGATCCAAAACTCTGCATGAAGGCGATGACGCAGCTTTCGGCGGAAGTCGCGGTCCTGGAGAATCTGTGGGGTACTCCGGTGGGTGCGGTCGTCGGCACCGTCTCGCACCAGCATATCTACGGGCTGCTGTTTCGCGTCCTCTGGCCGCTCGCCTCGGGGTCGGTGTTTTTCTCCCGCATTCACGAAACCTGGGAGAGTGTTGCCGAAAGTATCGGCGAACATGGCACCGTCATTTCCAGCCCCGCCCACCTCGGGCGGATTCCGCCCGCGGTAAGGTTGCGGCACAAGCCCGCCTTCATCTTCTCTTCCGGCGGGCCGCTCACGCCCCAAGCGGCGCAAGGTGCGCTGGCGCAATTCGGGTGCCTGCCGACGGAAGTCCTCGGCAGCACCGAAACCGGTGGTGTCGCGTGGCGCCGGCAGGTGGAGCCCGGAGAGGCATGGACACCGCTTCCGCGCGTCGAGGTGTCCGCGGATGCGGATGGTGCGCTCACCGTCCTGTCGCCCTTTACCGGGTCGTCCGTTCCGGTGCCGATGGGGGACGCCGTCGAATTCCTCGAAGACGGCCGCTTCCGCCTCAAGGGCCGGCTCGATCGTATCGTCAAGGTCGAGGGCAAGCGCGTCTCCCTGCCGCGGGTCGAGGAGGCTTTGCGGGCACTGCCTCAGGTCGAGGACGTGGCGGTAACCGATCTGCCGGATCGCGGCGGCGCGCTCGGCGCTATCGTTGTGCTGACCGGTGAGGGGCAGGCCGCCCTGTCGGCGTGCGGATCGTTCAGATATTCGCGGGATTTGCGTGCCGCGCTTCGCCGTCGGCTCGAACCGATGGAACTTCCCCGTTTCTGGCGTTTCGTCGACGAGGTTCCGCAGAACAGTCAGGGCAAGAGAATTGCTTCCGTGATGCGTTCCCTGTTTCGATCACCGGAACTGCCGCAGATCGAGTCGGAAAATCGGGAGGGCGACAAGGTGGAGTTCGATCTCCTGCTCCAGCCGGACCTGCGCTGGTTCGAAGGGCACTTTCCGGATCAGCCGATTCTTCCCGGCGTTGCGCAACTCCACATCGCGTCTGTTCTCGCCGAAAGGGTCTGGGGCATTGAGTTTCCGGGCCACGACATGTCCCGCGTCAAGTTCCGGCGTGTGATGCAGCCGGGAGAGCGCGTGTCGCTCTCGCTTGTCCGCCGCGAACGGCGGCTGGACTTCCAGTATGTGAGTGGCGGCGAAATCGTCGCGAGCGGCACGGTCAGGGGTCTTGAGTGACCGTCGCTCCCTGCGCCATCGTGCCGACCTACAAGCATGCCGGTGCCTTGCGCGACGTCGTGCAGAGACTTGTGGAGGAAGGTCTGCCCGTCGTCGTCGTGGACGATGGCAACGCGCCGGAGATCGCCGGACAGATTTCGGAGATATGCGCGGATGTCGAAGGGGTTGAACTCCTGCGGCGCGATACCAATGGCGGCAAGGGTGCCGCCGTTCTCGACGGGATCGCCTGGGCGAACGCGCGTGGTTTCACCCATGCGCTCCAGGTGGATGCGGATGGCCAGCACGACATCTGCCGCGTCGGTGATCTTCTGAAGCTTGCCGAGGCGCAACCCGAAGCCCTCATTACCGGTGAACCCGTTTACGACGAAACCATTCCGCGCAGCCGCCGCATCGCGCGCTGGATCACGCATTTCTGGGTGGCGGTCAACACGCTCACCTTCCGCTACATCGACAGCATGTGCGGGTTTCGCGTCTACCCGGTCGCGGCGGTGCTGCAGGTGGCGCGTGCACACCGCGTCGCGCAACGCATGGCCTTCGACACGGAAATACTGGTGCGCCTCGTCTGGCGAGGAACGAAAGTCGTCACATTCCCCGTCGCCGTGATCTATCCGCCGGGAAACCATTCCAACTTCGCGCTCTGGGACGACAATCTTCGTATTTCAGGCATGCATGCAAAGCTCTTCTTCATCATGCTTGGACGGTTGCCGTTTCTCCTCTGGACGCGTCTGCGGCAGCCGAAGGAAAATTCATCCCGGCACTGGGCGCGTATTTCGGAGCGCGGCAGCTATGCCGGATTGTGGATTCTCGGTGCAGTCTATCGCCTGTTCGGCCGCCGGGCCTGCATCGCCGCCGTTTCTCCGGTCGTTCTCTTCTTCTTTCTCACGGGTGGTGAGCAACGACGCGGTTCGCTTTCCTATCTTGCTCACGCTCATGAAGCGGGCCTGATCGCCGAACGGCCGGGCTGGCGGCTTTCCTTCCGTCACTTCATGGCTTTCGCGTCTTCCGCAATCGACAAGCTTGCTGCGTGGACGGGAAACATTCCCGCGTCCGATGTCGAGGGTGTGGATGAAGGCGATTTCGCTGCCGCCAAGGAAAGCGGCAAGGGCGCACTCGTCCTCACCGCGCATTTCGGCAATCCGGAAGTTCTGCGCGCCATCGCGACGCTTGGCGAGCGCTTCCGCGTCACGGTCCTTGTCCACACGGTTCATGCGGTGCGCTTCAACCGCCTGATCAACGAGTTCTCCGCCTCCTCCATCGTTCGCGTCGTGCAGGTGACCTCCGTCGGCCCGGACACGGCGATCCTGCTGCAAGAGGCGGTCGCGCGCGGCGAATGGGTCGTCATGGCGGGCGACCGTGTGCCCGTCAGCGGCAATGAACGGATAAGCTGGGCGCCCTTTCTGGGCGAGCCGGCCCCCTTTCCGCAGGGACCTCACATTCTGGCTGCCCTCCTCAAATGCCCGGTTTATCTCTTGTTCTGCCTGCGCGAAGGGACGCGCCACCGCGTTCATTTCGAGCGCATGGCGGAGCGGATCGAATTGCCGCGCAAGGACAGGGAAGGAGCACTTGCCGCCTCCGTCGCCGATTATGCCGGCCGTCTCGAAAGGCATTTGCGCGCGGCACCGCTACAATGGTTCAACTTTTTCGATTTCTGGCACCCGGCGGGGCTGAGACCACCCCCCGCAGCCGCGCTGCCACAGAGAGACAGGACAGGCGTTTCGTGACAGGCGAAGTGATTTTCGGCGGGCGGGACCTCACCATCGAGGAGGTTTACGCCCTGGCCACGCGGAAGGCCTCGGCGCGGCTCAGCGACAATTCGGACTTTCGCGAAAGCATTGTCCGTTCGGCGGCGCATGTCGCGGAGACGCTCGCGCGCGACGGCGTCATCTATGGCGTGACGACGGGCTATGGCGATTCCGTCACGACACCCGTGCCGCTCGATCTGGTGCCTGAGCTGCCGCTCCATCTCACGCGCTTTCATGGTGTCGGCATGGGCCGCTTTCTCACGCCGGAGGAAACACGCGCCGTCATGGCGTCGCGGCTTGCCTCGCTTGTGCGGGGCTGGTCGGGTGCGAGCTTCGAGCTTGTCGAGCTCCTGTGCGAGATGCTCCGGCTGGATATCCTGCCGCTCATTCCGGCGGAAGGCTCGGTCGGCGCTAGCGGCGATCTGACACCGCTCAGTTATGTTGCGGGCGCGCTTGCGGGCGAGCGGCGCGTTCTTTTCAAGGACCGTGAAATGATGTCGGCCGAGGCTTTCGCTGAAGCCGGTCTGAAGCCCGTCGTCCTGCGCCCGAAGGAGGCCCTTGCCGTGATGAACGGCACGGCCGTCATGTCCGGCCTCGCTGCTATGGCCTTCATGCGCGGCACCATTCTTTCGTCGCTCTCCACGCGCCTGACATCTCTCGCTTCGCTTGCGCTCCTCGGCAATCCGTCGCATTTCGACGAACGCCTTTCCGTGGCGAAGCCTCACGCCGGTCAGACGAAGGTTGCCGCCCGCATCCGCAACGATCTTTCCGCCTTTGCCGCGCGCCATGCGCCTTCGCGTCTTCAGGACCGCTACTCGATCCGCTGCGCACCGCATGTGATCGGTGTCTTCGAAGACATGGTGCCCGTCTTCCGGGCGATGCTCGAAACAGAGATCAACAGCGCGAACGACAATCCGCTGATCGACCCCGAAAGCGGCGATATCCTCCATGGCGGTCACTTCTATGGCGGTCACGTCGCCTTCGCGATGGATTCGTTGAAGAACCTCGTCGCAAACATCGCCGACCTGATGGACAGGCAGATGGCGCTTCTTGTCGATACGCGCTTCAACAACGGCCTACCGTCCAATCTTTCCGGTGCGACGGGGCCGCGCGCCGCCGTCAATCACGGCCTCAAGGCGTTGCAGATCGCGGCTTCGGCATGGACGGCGGAAGCGCTCAAGCTCACCATGCCGGCAAGTGTCTTTTCGCGCTCGACCGAGTGTCACAATCAGGACAAGGTCTCGATGGGAACGATTGCGGCGCGCGACGCGCTGCGTGTGCTCGAACTCAGCGAACAGGTGGCAGCCGCGCTGACGGTTGCCGTGCGGCAGGCGCTCCGCCTCCGGATTGAAAGCGGTGCGCTCTCCAAGGCCGATATCGGGCCGTCGGCCTCCGCCTTCTTCATGGAGATTGAAGAGACGATTCCCTTCATCGAGGAAGACCGCCCGCTCGACGCGCTGCTCGGCGAGCTTTGCCACCGGACGGAGACCGGCATGTGGTCTCTCGACTGGCAGGAGGGGGCGGCATGAAAGCCATCGTCACGGCCTCCGTTCCCTTCGATGTTCAGTTCTACGATCTCGATCCCATGAACATCGTCTGGCACGGCAATTATTCGAAGTATTTCGAACTCGGCCGCGTCGCGCTTCTCGGAAAAATTGGCTACGGCTATGGTGCCATGAAGGCGTCGGGATATGCCTGGCCGGTCATCGACATGCATATCCGCTACTACAGGACGCTGGAACTCGGACAGCGGGCGGAAGTTCAGGCAAGTGTCGTTGAATGGGAGAACCGCCTCAAAATCGACTATCTGATCGTGGATCCTGCAACGGGGCGCAAGGTGACGCGCGGACATACCGTTCATGTCGCGCTCGACATAGAGACAAAGGAAATGCAATGGGAAACGCCGCCCATCCTGCGCGAGAAGCTTGCTCCGTGGCTCGGATCGTGAAGCTCGCCGCGCTGCCGGTCCTGTTCGCCTTCGCCCTTTCCTCCGCGGCGTCGGCCGCCACTTGCCCTTCGCCGCGAGACATAAAGATCGGCGAGGTCGACCGCGCCTTCGCTCAGGAGCGTCATATCGAAGGCATGTCGAAACCGCTTCTTTCAAAGGGCCGGCTTACGGCCGATGAAGATCGTATCGTCTGGCACATGACCGAACCCTTCGACGTCGAGACGGTCATCGCCCCCGACGGCATCACCGAATCCGTCAATGGCGAAGCGCCGCGCCCGGTCGCCTCGGCATCGGGAGAACTCGGAAGCGCCATCGCGCGTTCGGCCGCCGCCCTGATGCGCGGAAGATGGGAGGAGCTGACGTTGCTGTTCGAGGTTTCGGAGCCGGCGGTGCTCGACAATGGCGACTGGCAGGTTCTGCTCGTGCCGCACAACGAACGCATGAAACAGGCGGTCGGCTCTATCGAGGTGACGGGCTGCGGGGACGTGGAGCGCATCGAGATCGGCGGCGGGGGCGGAGATCGCCATATCGTCACCTTTCCGGCGGGCGACGACGCGCCATGACGCTTTCCCGCTGGCCGGCACTGCTTATCGTTCTCAGCATTCTGGCCGCGCTGGGTTTTTCCCTCTCGCGCCTTTCGGGGTCGGTCGACACCGATATTCTTTCTCTCCTGCCCGCCGACACGCATGACCCCGTTCTCGCCGATGCGGTGCGCCGGGCCAGCGATGCCGCTTCCAACCGCGTGGTCTTCGCCATCGAAGGGGGTGCCGCCGCAGAGCGGCAAACGGCGCGCATGGAGCTTTCCGAAGCGCTCGCCGCCACCGAACGATTCCACCCCATGGATGAAGAAGGCGAAGCGCTCTGGCGATGGCTTTTCGCGCACCGTACCTCGCTTCTCTGCGAGGCAGACCGCGAAACGCTCGAAGCCGGGCACGGCGATACAATTGCGCAAGAGGCGCTGCGCCAGTGGTACGGACCGGCCAGCGTGGGCTTTGGCGGGCTCGTGTCGCAGGACCCGCTTCTTCTCACCAACCGTCTGCTCAACTGTGTGCTTCCAGGTGCTTCCGCGCCGTCGGCAGCTGGCGCGGAGATAGTGTCGGGAACAATCGAAGGTTCGGTCTACCGGCTCGACGTTCAGGACGATGTCGCCGGTGCCGTTCAGGGCTGGCGCGATACGTGGGAAGAACGCGGGTTGTCGCTCACCCGGGGCGGCGCGCTTTTTCATGCGGCCTATGGCGCGGCGCAGGCGCGTTTCGAGGTGACCTTTATCGGCGGCGTCACGCTCTGCGTCCTTCTTTTCCTCTACTGGACGATGTTTCGTTCGTTCCGCGCCCCGGTGCTTGCGCTTTTCATGGTCGCGTCCGCGCTTGCGACCGGCCTTGCCGTCGTGCTCGCCGTCTTCGGCACCATTCACGTCATGGCACTCGTCTTCGGCGCGGCGTTGATCGGCATGGTCGTCGACTACACGACCTATTACCTCGTCACCGGTCTCGGCGGGGCACCCGGCACGCCGGACGAACGCCGCGACCGACTCTTCCGTCCGCTCACGCTCGGTATGCTCACGTCGGCGGGCGCCTTCGCGGCGCTTCTCGTCTTTCCGGTGCCCGCTTTCCAGCAGGTTGCGCTTTTCGGCATGTCTGGGCTCGTGATGGCCTGGGCGGGTACGCTCTGGCTTGTGCCGCATCTCGAGGGCGGCCGCACGGAGACGGGGCCGGGCGCCATCCGCGTCGCGCATCATGCGGAGGGCTTTCTTTCCCGCTCGCCGCGCGGGCCCGTCATCTGGGCCGTCGCGGGGGTGGCACTGCTGGCCGCGTTTCTCGGCTGGCGTTACGGAGAGGTGCTCGACGATGTGCGCGGGCTGCAGGACCCCTCGCCGGTTCTTGCCGCGGAAGAGGCGCATTTGCGTGCCCTGACGGGCTTTGCGCCCTCCACCGTCTTTATTCTCGTGCGCGGCACTTCGCCCGATGCTGTGGTCCGGGAGGAGGAAAACCTGCTCGCCGCCCTCCCGCCCGAAGACCGGGACGCCGTCGTCTTAGCCGCAAGCCGCATCGATCCGTCCGCCACTCGTAGCCGGGAAACGGAAGCGCTTATCCGCGCCCGGCTGCTCGACCCTCACCTTGACGCCCTCGCCGGTGAACTCGGCGTCGCCTCTGAAGGAACCTATGAAAGCGGCTCGGACGGGACTGTTGACCTGCCCGCCATCGCCGCCTCGCTCCGGGGTGAAACGGACGGCACCGCCTGGTCGATCGTGCCGGTAAGGCGCGCCATCGAGCTGCCGGATGCGGCCGCGGGCGAGCGTGCTCCCTGGATCATTGTCGAGCCGGCCTCGCTCTATTCCGGCCTTTTCGCGGAGTATCGCCGTCTCGCAACGCTGGCCGTCGCAGGCGCGCTCCTTGCCACGGGGCTTCTTCTCGTGCTGCTCGAAAGGCGGCTCCCGGTTCTTCGTGCGCTTCTTCCCGCGCTGCTCGCCACGCTTGCGACCCCGCCCCTCGTCATGGCGCTCGGCATCCCGTTCTCGTTCTTTTCGGCCATGGGCCTCTTCCTCGTCGTCGGCGCGGGCGTCGACTATGCGATCTTCCAGCGTGAGCCCTCGCATCCGGAGAGCCGCTGGACCCGCGCGGGCATCGTGCTTGCCGCGCTCATGACCTGCATATCGGTCGGAATGCTCGGTTTCAGTTCGGTCTTGCCCGTGAGAAGTTTCGGCGTCACCGTAGCCGTGGGGATTTTTCTGTCGCTGGTCCTGTCGCCGCTTGCGCGCGGGCGGACCAGCGAAGTTGATGTTGGGGATGGGGTGTGATGCCTGACGTAGTGATTATCGGTGCCGGTCCGGCGGGATCGGTCGCGGCCGCGCTTCTGGCGAATGCCGGGTTCGAGGTCGAAGTTCTCGAACGCATGCATTTTCCGCGCTTTTCGATCGGCGAGAGCCTGCTGCCGCAGGCGATGGAGTGGCTCGCCGAAGCGGACCTCCTGCGCGATGTCGTCGAAGCGGGCTTCCAGCACAAGAACGGCGCAATCTTCCGTCTCGGCGAAAAGGAAGAGCGGTTCGATTTCCGCTCGAAGAGCGCGGAAGGCTGGGGCACGACCTATCAGGTCCGGCGCGACAAGTTCGACGAGCTGCTCGCGCGCGGCGCGGAACGCAAGGGCGCGAAAATTCTGTTCGGGCAGACCGTGGTCGCCATGCGTCCGCATCCCGAAACGCCGAGCCTCACCGTCAGGGACGAAGCGGGCGTGGAATGCGAAATCACGGCGCGCTTCGTTCTCGATGCCAGCGGCTTCGGCCGGGTTCTCGCGCGGCTTCTCGATCTCGAATCGCCGACGAGTTTTCCGAACCGAATGTCGATCTTCACCCATGTCGAAGACAACATTCCGCCCGCGGCCTATGACCGCAACAAGATCCTCATCACCGTCAATCCGCGCAATAGCCAGATCTGGTACTGGCTTATTCCGCTGGCGGACGGGTTATGTTCCATCGGTGCGGTCGGCGCGCCGGAGCAGATCGCGCCCTATGGCGCCACGCGGGAGGAGCAGCTCGCCGCGCTCATCGCGGAATCGGGCCTCATGTCCGACTTGCTGACAAACGCAAAAAGAGTGCGCGATGTCGGCGAAATTTCAGGCTATGCGGCGCGCGTGAGTTCGCTCACCGGCGACGGTTATGCGCTGCTCGGAAACGCCGGGGAATTTCTCGACCCGGTGTTTTCCTCCGGCGTCACCATCGCGCTCAAGTCCGCGTCCCTCGCCGCGCATACGCTGATCCGTCATCTTCGCGGCGAGACGCCTGACTGGGACGCGGAGTTTTCCGCGCCGCTCAGCCGCGGCGTCGAAACCTTCCGTGCCTATGTCAGCGGCTGGTACGATGGCTCGCTGCAGAAAATCATCTTCAACCGGCCGGCCGCCGATGCCCGCCAGGTCAAGGCGATGATCACCTCCGTTCTGGCGGGCTATGCGTGGGACGAGGAAAATCCCTTCGTCCGCAATCCGCAGAAGTATCTCAGTATGGTGGAAGAGTTGTGCGGTTAGGTTTGATTGTTCTTCTGGGCCTGTTCGCCCTTTCCGGCTGTGCCGGAACGCCGGACCCCTTGCCGGTGCGCGAGGAACTTGCGCCGGGCGTGTTCCTCACGCTTCCGCAGACGCAGCCCTTTGGTCCGGGCGTCGCGGCTACCCAGCTTGTCGAAGCGGATTATGGCACCCGCCGGGATCGCTTCCAGGCGAACATCGAAACCTCGTCCCAGCGCTTCGTGCTTGCCATGACCGTTCTCTCGGGTCCGCCGCTCATGACGGTGGAATGGCATGAAGGCGCGGTGGTCGTTCGCAGGGGTGTCGTTCCGGCAGTTCTCGACGCGGAGCGGATTCTCGCTGATTTCATGTTTGTCTATGCGAATGAGCAAGCGCTCCGCAAAGCCGTTTCCGGCGGCGATCTCGTCATGTCGGGAAGCGGTGCCCGCCGCATTTTCCGCAATGGCGAGTTGCTTGTCGAAGCGGTTCAGCCAGATGGAAACCCCTGGGAAGGGGAGGCGCGGCTCGTCAATTTCGTCTACGGTTACGAGCTTTCCATCACCAGCCATTCGGCAAGCCCGCAATGACCGGCACGTCCATCTACATCGCTGGCGCTTCCGCCGCCAATGCCCTCGGTTCCGACTGGAACGGTGTGGCCGATGCGCTGTTCGCGGGCGATCCTTCCGGCCTCGCGCAGACGACCAGGCTGAGCGACGGCCGCACACCGCCGGTGGGTCTTTTGCGCGCCGAGCCGGAAGCGCTGCCCGCGCATCTCGGCGAATGGGAAAGCCGCAACAACAGGCTCGTCTACCATTGTCTTCTGCCGCTTCTGCCCGCGATCGAGGAGGCCCGTGCGCGTTTCGGCGCGGCGCGTCTCGGCGTCGTCATCGGAACAAGCACGTCGGGCATAGAGAGCTGGGAAAAGGCCTTGCCGCGCCGTCTCGCCGACGGCGTCTGGCCGAACGATTTCCGCTTTCCCCGTCATGAGCTCGGCGATCCTTCCGCCTTCGCTGCCGCGGCGACGGGCATCTCCGGTCCGTGCTATTCGGTTTCCACCGCCTGCACTTCCGGCGTCAAGGCGATGGTCAGCGCGGCGCGGCTCATCCAGACAGGGCTCTGCGACGCCGTGGTGACGGGGGGCGTCGACACATTGTGCGGGCTCACGCTTAACGGCTTCTCCGTTCTCGACTCCGTTTCCGCCGAGCGCTGCAATCCCTTCAGCGTCAATCGCGACGGCATCAACATCGGCGATGGCGGCGCGCTCTTCCTGCTGACGCGGGATACATCCGACATCCGTATCGCGGGTTGGGGCGAAAGCTCCGACGCGCATCACCTGAGCGCGCCGGACCCGGAAGGCGGCGGTGCCGAACTCGCGATCGGCGAAGCGCTCTCCCATGCCGGCGTCGGCGCCGGCGACATCGCCTATATCAATCTTCACGGCACGGCGACGCGTCTCAACGATGCGATGGAAGCGCAGGTCACGCACCGCCTCTTCGGCAGCGACACGCCCTGCAGTTCCACCAAGTCGCTCACCGGTCACATGCTGGGCGCGGCCGGCTCGGGCGAAGCCGCCTTCCTCGCGATGGCGCTTCAGCGCCGTCTCGCGCCGCCGCATGTCTGGGACGGCGAGGCCGATCCCGATCTCCCGGCGCTTCATCTCGCAGACCGCATCGGCGAGCGTGTCGATGGCCGTTACATGATGAGCTGTTCCTATGCTTTCGGCGGGAACAACATGGCGCTCATCCTGGCGCGGGAGTAGCCCCCATGACGGAAATCCATGCAACCGGGCCGCTTCCCGCCGCCGCAGACCTTGTCCGCCACAGCGGTACCATGCTGCTCCTCACTCGCCTCACGGAAGCGTCGGAAACGCACGCCGTTTCCGAAGTCGCGATCACGGAGAACTCGACCTTTTATCGCGAGGGGCGCGGCGTGCCCGCTTATGTCGGCCTCGAATACATGGCGCAGACCATTGCCGCCTATGACGGCGTCGAGCGGCGGCAGAGCGGCAAGCCGCCCGAGATCGGTTTCCTGCTCGGTACGCGACGCTTCGATGCCTCGCATCCCTATTTCGCGGCGGGTGAGACGCTGCGTGTCCGTGTCGACATGACATTCAACGACAATGGTATGGCAGCCTTTGACGCGGTCATCACCGTCGCGGAGGAGGAACGCGCCCGCGCCTCCATCAATGTCTACAGGCCCGAGAGCGGCGGCCTCGGCACTCTCGCGGGGGCGGCGCGATGAGCGAAGCGAAACCCCGCCCCGTCCTCGTCACCGGCGCGAGCAAGGGCATCGGCCGTGCGATCGCGGTGCGTATCGCGCGCGACGGCTTCCCCGTCACCGTTCACTATGGCGGCGACGAAGCGGGCGCGGAGGAAACGCGCCGTCTCATCGAGAGCGATGGCGGCAGCGCCCGCATTCTCGGCTTCGACGTGTCGGACCGCGACGCCGCGCTTGCCGCGCTTGAAGCGGACATGGAGTCGAACGGACCCTATTGGGGCATCGTCCTCAATGCCGGCATCGCGCGCGACAATGCTTTCCCGGCGCTCACGGGCGAAGACTGGGACGGCGTCGTCGACACCAATCTCGGCGGCTTCTTCAATGTCGTCCATCCGCTCGTCATGCCGATGATCCGGCGGCGCGATGGCGGGCGCATCGTCACCATCTCCTCCGTTTCCGGCATCACCGGCAATCGGGGCCAGGTGAACTACAGCGCGGCCAAGGCCGGCATCATCGGCGCGACCAAGGCGCTCGCCGTCGAACTCGCGACACGGAAGATCACCGTCAACTGCGTCGCGCCCGGTGTCATCGAAACCGCGATGATCGAGGAAGCGCCGGTCGAGGAAATCCTGAAAATGGTTCCGATGCAGCGCCTCGGCAAGCCGGACGAGATTTCGGGTATCGTGGCCTTCATCCTGTCGGAGGAAGCGTCCTACATGACGAGACAGGTGATTTCAGTGAACGGGGGGATGTGCTGATGCGCCGCGTCGTGGTCACGGGCATGGCGGGCGTCACGCCGCTCGGCGATACCTGGGACGAGATTTCCGCGGAGATGGAAGCGGGCCGCACCGGCGTCCGCTACATCGAGGCATGGGACAAGCTCGGCGACCTGAAGACGCGTCTCGGCGCGCCGTCCGTGCAGTTCGAGCATGAGAAGGTCTATCCGCGCAAGAAGATGCGCTCCATGGGCCGCGTCGCCGCCCTCGGCGTGCGCTCGGCGGAACGCGCGCTCGAGCATGCAGGCCTTCTCGACGATCCGATCCTGACGTCCGGCCGAACCGGCGTCGCCTTCGGGTCATCGTATGGCTCCACCGAACCCACCAAGGGCTTCGTTCATTTCATGGATACGGGCGAGGCGACCGGCCTTTCCGCCATGAGCTACATCAAGATGATGAGCCACACGGCGGCGGTGAATATCGGCATCTTCTTCGGGCTGCAGGGCCGCGTCATCACCACGTCATCCGCCTGCACGTCCGGTTCGCAGGCCGTCGGGTATTCCTGCGAGGCGATCCGCTACGGCCATGCGGACGTGATGATCGCGGGCGGCGCGGAAGAACTCTGTCCCACCATGGCCATCGTCTTCGACACGCTGTTCGCGACGAGCTGCCGCAACGATGCGCCCCACACCGCGCCGCGTCCCTACGATCGCGACCGCGACGGCCTCGTCATCGGCGAAGGTGGGGCGGCGCTCATTCTCGAGGAACGCGAACATGCGCTGGCGCGCGGCGCGACCATATACGCCGAGATCGCCGGCTTCGGCACCAACATGGACGGCTCCCACGTCACCGATCCGAAATCCGAGACGATGGGCCAAGCGCTCAATCTCGCGCTCGGCGATGCCGGGTTGCCGTCACAAGCCATCGGCTTCGTCTCTGGCCACGGCACGGCGACGCTGCAAGGCGACACGGCGGAGACCATCGCCACCTCGCGTGTGCTCGGCCCCGCCGCGCCGATCCATTCGCTGAAAGGCTATTTCGGCCACACGCTCGGCGCCTGCGGTGCCATCGAGGCCTGGCTCACCATCGAGATGATGCGTGAGAAGCGCTTCGCGCCGAACGTCAACCTCGTCAATGTCGACGAGAAATGCGGCGAGCTCGACTACGTCACCGGTTCCTTCCGCGCCCTCGACACTGAATTCGCGATGTCCAACAACTTCGCTTTCGGCGGCGTCAACACCTCGCTGATTTTCAAGCGGGTGTGATTGTCCGGAAAGTCAGAGAAATCCGGCGCGTGCGCGGCTGCTTCGCGCCGTCCACCACGTCTGACTTCCGCGCGGGAATTTCGTGCGTCCATTCGTAGCGCGCTTCACCGCTGAGGATCAGCAGTGAGCGGGGCTCCAGAATCGTGGAAAGCTTCTCTCCCGTCTTCGCCTTTCTGAAAATCATCTCGCAGGATGACAGCAGGCTCAGCGGCGCAATCCTTTCCGAGAAACAGGGCACGCAATCGACATGCGCGCTGATCCCCTGACCCGGCAGATATTCGTTGGCGATCATCTGGTCCGGTTGCCCGCCATAGGGCATTTCGGTTTCGAGCCGCCTGCAAAGCGATGCCGTACAGACCGGCAGCTCGCCGATATAGGCGTCCGCCGTTACCATTCTTGCCCGGTAGTCGTAGCGGTAACCGAAATGCTGGACCCGGCGTTTGAGCTCGGCGCTCCATTTGCCCGCATCGAGCGCCTGCACGAGTTCTCGCTCTTCATCTGCGTCGATGAAACCGGGCAGGTATGTCGCGCCGGGAGGTAGGAAGTTCATTCTTCCTGTCATGTTCTTCTCAGTTCCTGTGCTCGGATTGGAGTTGGGCAATCCGACCGTTACGTTTGTCGGACCAAACGGTGTAAGGCGGACCATGCGCGATGGCTTTTGGGAGTGGTAGGGAGCATGAGAAAGCACAGCTATTTTGCCTCTCGCTTTCGCGAGGGATGGCCCGGGCTGGCGGAGATGGAGCCCTGGTTTCTCGCGCCTTCCGGAAAGCGGTGGTTCTTCGAGACTGGTAACGACAGTGGCGGCCTGACGGCGGAAGGCGTTGACGGCACCGGCCATTTTGAGCCGACCGACCGGCGCCGTATCACCGTCTATCTCGACATGTGGGGCCATCCTGAGCTGGGCGTGCAACTCACGTGGCGCAAGTCGGGAGGCGGTCACAACGAAACGTTTTACTCAAGGGGCGATCTTTTACGTCTGAACGAACATGTGCGTAGCATCCACGATACGCTATTGCCCATCGGCTTGTTCGTTCCCTATGAAGACGCCTGGGAGGCCGTCAAGGAGTTCATCGCGACGGATGGCGAAAGGCCGAAATCCATTACGTGGATTGAGGAAGAAGCGCTTCCGGCAGGAACGTTTCCTGCGCCTTAGCCGCTTGTCGCACTCCTCTGCAATACCCCGGTCCAAACAAAAAAATGCCGCTCCCGGATTGCTCCGGGAGCGGCGTATGTTGTTTCGCACCTGAGTCGGAGCGTTACTTCTTCAGGTCGAAGCGGTCGGCATCCATGACCTTGACCCAGGCCGCCACGAAGTCCCTCACGAACTTCTCCTGTCCGTCGTCCTGCGCATAGACTTCTGCGTAAGCCCGCAGGATCGAGTTCGAGCCGAAGACGAGGTCGACGCGGGTCGCCGTCCATTTCGTCTTGCCGGTCTTGCGGTCGCGCACCTCGTAGTGGCCGCCGTTCTTCACCCAGCCGTTCGCCATGTCGGTCAGGTTGACGAAGAAGTCGTTCGTCAGCGCGCCTTCCCTGTCGGTGAAGACGCCATGCTTGGTGCCGCCATGGTTCGTGCCCATGACGCGCATGCCGCCGACGAGGACAGTCATCTCGGGACCGGTAAGCCCCATCAGCTGCGTGCGGTCGAGCATCAGTTCTTCGGCGGGCAACTCGTAGTCCCGCTTCAGGAAGTTGCGATAGGCATCGGCAAGCGGCTCCAGCGCCTCGAAGCTCTCCGCGTCCGTCATCTCGTCGGTCGCGTCGCCCCGGCCCGGTGCGAACGGCACCTCGATGGCGGTGCCCGCCGCCTTCGCCGCCTGCTCGACGCCGACATTGCCCGCAAGCACGATCACGTCGGCGAGGCTCGCGCCCGTTTCCTTCGCGATCGGTTCCAGCACCGAGAGCACCTTCTGGAGGCGCTTCGGTTCGTTGCCTTCCCAGTCCTTCTGCGGAGCGAGGCGGATGCGGGCGCCGTTCGCGCCGCCGCGCATGTCGGAGCCGCGATAGGTCCGCGCGCTGTCCCAGGCGGTCGAGACCATCTCGGAAACGGAGAGGCCCGATGCCGCAATCTTCGCCTTCACCGCGCCGACGTCGTAGTCCGTCTTTCCGGCGGGGATGGGGTCCTGCCAGATCAGGTCTTCCCTGGGCACTTCCGGTCCGAAGTAGCGCGCCTTCGGGCCCATGTCGCGATGGGTGAGCTTGAACCAGGCCCGCGCGAACGTGTCCTTGAAGTATTCGGGGTCCTTGCGGAACCGCTCGCAGATTTCGCGGTAGATCGGGTCCATCTTCATCGCCATGTCGGCGTCGGTCATGATCGGCATGCAGCGGATCGAGGGATCCTCCACATCGACCGGCATGTCCTCTTCCTTCATGTCGACGGGCTGCCACTGCCAGGCGCCGGCGGGGCTCTTCTTGAGCTCCCATTCATGGCCGAACAGCATGTCGAAATAGCCCATGTCGAACTTGGTGGGCTTGCTCGTCCAGGCGCCTTCGAGGCCGCTCGTGACCGTATCGCGGCCGATGCCCCGGCCCTTGTGGTTGATCCAGCCGAAACCCTGTTCCTCGATCTCGGCGGCCTCGGGCGGGGGGCTCAGATCGGCTTCGAGGCCGTTGCCGTGCGCCTTGCCGACGGTGTGGCCGCCGGCGGTCAGCGCGGCGGTTTCCTCGTCGTTCATCGCCATGCGCTTGAAGGTCACGCGCACGTCATGCGCCGACTTCAGCGGATCGGGCTTGCCGTCGCGGCCCTGCGGGTTGACGTAGATGAGGCCCATATGGACCGCGCCAAGCGGCGCTTCGAGCGATTCCGGGTCTTCTTCGTTGGCGTAGCGGAGCACGCTTTCGGCCAGCCATTCCTTTTCGGAGCCCCAGTAGACGTCCTTCTCCGGGTGCCAGATATCCTCGCGCCCGAAGGCGAAGCCGAAGGTCTTCAGGCCCATGGATTCATAGGCGACGTTGCCGGCCAGGATGTACAGGTCGGCCCAGCTCACCTTGTTGCCGTATTTCTTCTTGATCGGCCAGAGCAGGCGCCGCGCCTTGTCGAGATTGCCGTTGTCCGGCCAGGAGTTGAGGGGTGCGAAACGCTGGTTGCCGGTGCCGCCGCCGCCGCGGCCGTCGAACAGGCGGTAGGAGCCCGCCGCGTGCCAGGCCATGCGGATCATGAGGCCGCCGTAATGGCCCCAGTCGGCCGGCCACCACTCCTGGCTGTCGGTCATCAGGTCCGTCAGGTCCTTCTTGAGGGCCTTGACGTCGAGCTTCTTCAGCTCCTCGCGATAGTCGAAGTCCTTGCCCATGGGGTTGGGCTTGGTGTCATGCTGATGAAGGATGTCGAGGTTCAGCGCATTGGGCCACCATTCCGTCACCGAGCGTTCGGCGGTGGTCATCGAGCCATGCATCACTGGACATTTGCCGCTTGTTGCCGTGTTCATTGCCGATCTCCTGTGCGTCGATTATCCGGGGCAGTGTTGCTCATCTGCCCTCAGTTTAGAATTATTACAATTAAAAACTATCACCCCCGACGCGAAATGCAACCCCTCGATACTGTGCCGTGGAAGACCGGCAGCAGGCCTTCCTTGCCCTTGTGCTCCATCGCTACGGCCCGCTGGAGCAAAGTCAGAGCTCAAGTCTTGTTGGCGGGCTTCAATCCCTCGATCAGGTCCATCGGCAGCGGGAAGACGATGGTGTTGGTCTTGTCGCCGGCGATGTCGTGAAGCGCCGCGAAATAGCGCAGCTGCATCGCGCGCGGATCGCCCGAAAGGATGCGGCCCGCTTCCACCAGCTTCTCGGCGGCCTGCTGTTCTCCCTCGGCGTTGATGATCTTCGCCCGCCGGTAGCGTTCGGCTTCCGCCTGTCGTGCGATGGCGCGCACCATGCTCTCGTCGATGTCGACATGCTTGATCTCGACGTTCGCGACCTTGATGCCCCAGGCGTCCGTCTGCTCGTCCAGGATTGTTTGAATGTCCGCATTGAGCTTGTCGCGCTCCGCCAGCATCTCGTCGAGTTCGTGCTTGCCGAGAACGGAGCGGAGCGTCGTCTGGGCGAGCTGGCTCGTCGCTTCCATGTAGTTCTCGACATTCAGGATCGCCTTTTCCGGATCGACGATGCGGAAATAGAGCACCGCGTTCACCTTCACCGAGACGTTGTCGCGCGAAATCACGTCCTGTGTCGGCACATCCTCCACGAAGGTCCGCAGGTCCACGCGCACCATCTGCTGGATCACGGGGATGATGAGGATGAAGCCGGGTCCGGTCACACGCGTGAAACGGCCGAGTGTGAAGACGACGCCACGCTCATATTCGCGCAGGATGTTGATCGCCGAAACGAAGAAGGCGATCAGCAGAACCGCCAGAAGAATGTAAATCGCCAAACCACCCATTATGGGCCTTCCTTCCTGATATGTGATGTCAGAGGGACGGGCTCAGCTCACGACAAGCGTCAGCCCATCCATTCGTTCGACGCGAACGGTCGATTGAGGTGCAAGCTCGGCGGGGCCGCGCGCCCGCCAGCGTTCACCATGAATATGGACATAGCCTTCACCGTTCGCCCATTCGAGAACGCGCGCTTCCGCTCCCTCCATTTCCTCGGCGCCCGTCGCGACGGGTCTGCGCATCGCGCGCAGCGTATAGCCGATGAGAAATATCAACAGTGCAGCGCTTGCTGTCGCCGTGCCGGCGATCGTCACCCATGATATCTGGAACTCGGGATTGTCGCTGTCGATCAGCATGGCTGCACCGAAAACAAAGGAGACGAGCCCACCGAAGCCGGCCACACCGAAGGTCGGGGTGAATGCTTCCACGGCCATGAGAACAAGTCCGAGCACGATGAGCGCGACGCCTGCATAGTCGAGTGGCAACTGGTTCAGCGCGTAAAGCCCGAGCAACAGACAGATCGCACCGAGAATGCCGGGGCCAAAGCTGCCGGGATTCGACAGTTCGAAAATGATGCCGTAAACGCCGATCATCATGAGCAGAAAGGCGACATTCGGATTGCCGATTACCGCGAGGAGCTGCGTCATGAAGCCGGGCTCCACATGTTCAATGCGGGCATCCGCGGTTCTCAGTGTCTTCGTGCCGGTTCCCGCCACGACCTCGCGCCCATCCATCTGGGCGAGAAGATCGTCGAGGTCGCGCGCGACGATTTCGATGACCCCCGTCTCCTGTGCTTCCTTTGCACCGAGGCTCACGCCTTCGCGTACCGCTTCTTCCGCCCACTTGGCGTTGCGGCCATGCGTTTCGGCGAGCGATCTTATCAGTGCGACGGCATCGTTCGTTGCCTTCTTTGAAAGCGCTTCCTCGTTTGACGGCACCGCCTTGCCGTCCTCGCCGTCTCCGCTACCGCTCGACTTGCCGGGCTGTTGCGGGCTTCCGGGCATACCGCCCATCGACACGGGGGTCGCCGCGCCAAGGTTCGTTCCCGGCGCCATGGCGGCGATACCGGTTGCATAGATGATGTAGGTGCCGGCGCTTGCCGCGTGCCCACCGCCCGGCCAGACATAGCCGGCAACGGGGACGTCCGAAGCCAGAATATCGCTCACGATATCGCGTGTGGACGTGACGAGACCGCCGGGCGTGTCGATCCTCAGGACAAGAACATCGGCGTTGCGCTCTTCTGCGACGGCAATCGCGTCTCCGATCTGACGGGACGTCGCAGGGCCGATGGTGCCCTTCACGGTCGAGATGAGAGCCAGCGGCGAACCTGCCGGCGTGGCTTCTTCCTGCGCCTGCCCGATTATCGGCAGAATCGCGCCACATATCGCCAGAAGGACAAATAAGAGCGAACGCTTGTCGCGGTTCATTCGGCTCCCTTTCGTGGCTTGCCGCTGTTCTCCGCCGGGCGCATATCCAGTCTGCCAAAGCCGGGAGCGAATGGCCATGTTTTCGTGCGAACCGTCTCCTTGCCCACCCTTGCCGGGCGCGCCCTTTGCTCCATTTTCATCGATAGCGCAGCAGATAGTGGAGGAAAGGCCATGTCGGAACATGTCTACAGGGTCATCGAAGTCGTCGGCTCTTCGCCCAAGGGGATCGAAGGCGCCATCGAAAACGCCGTCGAAAAGGCGAACAAGACGCTTCGCGAACTCAGATGGTTCGAGGTGATCGAAACACGCGGGCATGTCGAAGGCGGCAAGGTCAGCCACTATCAGGTGAAGCTGAAGCTAGCCTTCACGCTGGAATAAGACGGCCGGCAGCCTTTATCCGGCGCCGCGCGGGGAAACTTTCCTGCTTTCCGGCGTTGTTGCTCCATGAGCCGCGCAATTCTGCGGCCGTTGGGCCCGCGGTTCGCGCGCCCGGACAGTCCGTCCTGGAAGGAAACTCCATGCCTCTCCTCAATCTGGTTCTCGTCCTCATCGTGATCGGTGTGCTGCTCTGGCTGGTCAACACCTACATTCCGATGGATTCGAAGATTAAGAGCATCCTCAATGCCGTGGTCGTGATCGCGGTTGTGATCTGGCTGCTGCAGGTCTTCGGATTGCTCGGCTCGCTCCAGAACATAACCGTCGGCTAGGTTTCCGGGACGCTGATCAGTCTCAACGCGTCGCGGTACTTTCTTGCCTTCCCCTCTCGCTCGCCGGCCGGACTTGTTTTGAGCACCGCGGTCAGATTGTCGGTCAGGTCGGCGATCTTGACCGGCCGGGCGAGCGGATTGGCGGCGGCGCGCTTCGCGAAATCGAGATAGTCCTCGCCCTCCCGCCGCGTCAGAGCATCGACCGCTCTGACGATGTCCTCTGCCACGCCGGATTTGTGCAGCCTGTCGAAGGTCCAGCCCTCGACATGCTCCACGACATCATGGAGCGCGGCGACGATCCGTTCCTTCTCGCCGGTCACGGCCAGCGTGACCCGCATGACATGGAGCATGTAGGCGTCACCGGTCTTTCGGTCGAGTTCGTCTGCATGGGCTTCTGCCGCCAGCGCGATCGCGCGCCCGAGGGTGATGGTCATCTGCGTCTCCAGCTTTCCGCTACGTCCCTTCAACCGGCGAAAGCCATTTCCGTTCAACCTCGCGCCAGCCGTCTCCTTTCGCTACTCTCCCTCCCCAACAGAAACGCTGGACAGGGGAGAGGCCAATGGAGCCGGTCAGGAAACTCAGCCGTTCGATCGCAGGCAAGGTTGCGCTCATCACGGGCGCGGCGAGCGGCATGGGCCGCGCCACCGCACATATCTTTGCGGGCGAGGGCGCGAAGGTCGCGGTCCTCGATCTCAAGCAGGACAGGGTCGACGCGGTCGTCGCGGAAATCAAGGCCGAAGGTGGCGAAGCGGAAGGCTGGGCGCTCGATGTCGCGGATGGCGACGGCATCATCCGTGTCGTGAAGGAGATAGAGGCACGTTTCGGCGGGCTTGATATTCTCGTCAACAATGCCGGGCTCGCGACTTTTCACGGCGTTGGCGAGCCGGAATACGAGAAGACCTGGACGCTTGCGCTCGATGTGATGCTGACGGCGCATGTCCGTTTCATCCGCGCCGCACTTCCCTCGCTCAAGAAATCGGGAGAGGGCCGCATCGTCAATGTCGCCTCGACGGAAGGTTTCGGTGCAACGCCGGGCAACTCGCCTTATGTCGCCGCCAAGCATGGCGTGATCGGCCTTACCCGCGCGCTTGCCGTCGAGCTCGGACGAGATGGTGTTACCGTCAACTGCATTTGCCCGGGGCCGATCCGCACGGGGATCACCGCGGAAATACCGGATGAGCACAAGGAAATATTCGCCAAGCGTCGCGTGCCGCTCCGCCGCTATGGGTTTCCCGAAGAGGTTGCGCATGTGACGCTGAGCGTCGTTCTGCCGGCGGCCTCCTATCTCAACGGCGTTGCGATTCCCGTCGATGGCGGCATGCTCGTCAAGAACGCGTGAGGAAGCGGGCGGCGCCTTCTCCTGCAGCACGGCCTGTCGCGAGGCAGGCCGTGATCAGGTAGCCGCCGGTCGGCGCCTCCCAATCGAGCATCTCGCCCGCCGTGAAGACGCCCTGCATCTTCGCCAGCATGTAGTCGCTATTGAGTTCCCCGAGCGCGATGCCGCCGTCGACGCTGATTGCCTCGGCAACGGGGCGAGGGCGGTCGATTGGCATCGAAAGATGCTTGATCGACTGAGCCAGCCTTTCGGGATCGCCGAAAACGTCACTGCCTGCGTGTTCACGCAACAATGCCGCCTTTGCGCCGTCGATCCCCGCTTTCCTTCTCAGATGGTTTGCCATAGAGCTCTTGCCGCGAGGCGCGGCGAGATCGCGGGCCAGGCGCGTTTCGTCGCGATCCGGTGCGAGATCGACAACGAGATTCGCTTTCGCCCCGGCGTCGAGAAAATCGCGGAGCGGCGCCGAGAGTGCATAGACAGCACTCCCTTCGATGCCGGTCGAGGTGACGACGAAATCGCCTTTCACGTGCTTCCCGCCGAAAGAGAGCATGATCGACTTCACGGGTGCGCCTGCGAAGTTCTCCTTCATGTGCCGGCTCCATGCGATGTCGAAGCCGCAGTTCGCGGGCCGCATCGGCGCGACGGAGATCCCCCGTGCTTCAATGAACGGAATCCAGCTTCCGTCCGCGCCGAGGCGTGGCCAGCTCGCGCCGCCCAGCGCCAGTACCACCGCCTTGGCGACATGGGTCGAGTCGCCGTCGGGCATGCGGAAGCGAAGTGAGCCTTCTTCCGTGAACCCTGTCCAGCGGTGCCGCGCATGAAAGATGACGCCTGCTCCGCGAAGCCGCGCGAGCCATGCACGCAGCAGGGGAGAGGCCTTCATGGCAGTCGGGAAGATGCGACCCGAGCTTCCCTCGAATGTCTCGATGCCGAGTTCCGCCGCCCAGTCGCGGATCGCCTCAGGCGGGAAGGCCCGAAGTGCGGGTTCGAGAAAAGTTCGAGCATCGCCGAAACGCGTCAGAAAGGCGTCGAACGGCTCGCCATGCGTGATGTTGAGGCCTGACTTTCCCGCAAGAAGGTATTTCCGGCCGAGCGAAGGCATGGCATCGAAGACATGCACCTCGGCGTGAGGCGCCAACCGTTCGGCGGCCATCAGCCCGGCAGGCCCGCCACCGATCACGGCAGCAAGAGGGCGCGACGAAGACGTGCGGGATTTTTCGGGGGTGTTGCTCACCGAGCCAAGCTATCATCGCTTTCGATTGAAAGCAGCTATTCGAAAAGTACATTCTTCATGACTGAAATCTATGTCGACGCCGATGCCTGTCCCGTCAAGGAGGAGGTCGTGCGCGTCGCGGAACGCCACGCCATCACCGTCCATGTCGTAAGTAATAGTGGCATGCGGCCGACCGGCCATCCGCTCGTCCGGCAGGTCGTTGTGCCGTCGGGCCCCGATGTGGCGGACGACTGGATTGCCGAGCGGGCGGGCGAGGGCGACATCGTCGTCACCGGCGACATTCCGCTTGCCTCCCGTGCGCTCGAAAAGGGCGCCGCGGCGATCGGCCATGACGGTCGCGCCTTCACGAAGGACAGCATCGGCATGGCGCTCGCCATGCGCGATCTCATGCGCGAACTTAGGGAGACGGGTGAATCGAAAGGCGGTGGTCCCGCCTTCTCGAAAGAAGACCGCTCGCGCTTTCTTCGAGCGCTCGAAGACGCCGTCCAGAACGAAAAGCGGCGCGCCGGACCCTGAGCCGCGGCGCGCCGCCTCGCTGTTTCACGATTTCACGCGATGAAGATTACCCGGGAAGGGCGCTCTTCAACTCGTCCGCGTCGTCGTTCTGCGCCTTGCCGGCAATGATGTCGGACAGGTCGGCTTCCGGGCCGTAATAGGACCGGTTGCTGTCGTCGTCCCAGTCGATGTTGCTCACGCCGACCGAGGCACCGGCGAAAAGGCCTTTGGTGTCGGACCAGCCGATCACGTCGGCTTCACCCAGCGTGCCGGCTGCGGCCTTCGAATAGTTCACGACGGTGAAGCCCGCCTCGGCGTTCAGCGCAAGCTTGTTGCCGGTCTTGAACGCGTTGACCGCCTCGTCGCTCATCAGCAGGAAGGCGACCGTGCCGCCGGACGCACCGGCCTGTGCGCCAACCGTGATGCCGCCGAAATTGTAGAATGCGGGATCGGTCCATTCGCCGTCCTTGCGTACCAGCAGCACGCCGGCACCGCCCTGGCCGCCGACGACCGCGGCCGCCTTGCCGAATTCAGGCACGATATAGACGCCCTTGGCCTTTTCCAGAAGGCCGGAGAGTTTCTCGTCCTGCGTCATCTGTCCTGCGCTGTTCACGGCGTCGTTGACGAGCTCCTGTGCTTCCATTTTTGCGTCTGCGCTCTGCGCATCCGTGATGGAGCCGGTCATTTCGGCTTCCGCGTTGGCGTTGGCCTTTGCGTTCGCTCCGGTGTCATCCGTGGCGCGTGCCATCGGCACGCCAAGGGAAAGGCCCAGAGCCAGAGCGCAGGTCAGAACGGCGGTCTTCGTCCCGGTTTCATTTGTCATGCGCTGTCTCATGATCGTCCTCCTGTTCGTCGGTACAACTACTCCCCAGAACACGGGACTCGATGCAGCGTTCCATATTTTACAAGCGTTATGGCCCCGCAATTTTTTGCGGGGCCATCTCTTTTCTTTCGCTTGAAACGAATTAAATGCGGCGAGGCGAGCTGTGGAAAATCACGCCGCTCCGGCAGATTCGAAGCTCATCGCGACGCCGTTCATGCAGTAGCGCTTGCCGGTCGGCGGTGGTCCGTCGTCAAAGACATGACCAAGATGGCCGCCGCAGCGGTGGCAATGCACCTCAGTCCGCGTCATGAAGAAGCTGCGATCCTCGGAGGTGCCGACGGCGTTCTCGAGCGGTGCATAGAAGCTTGGCCAGCCGGTACCGCTTTCATATTTCGTTTCCGAGGAGAAGAGCGCCAGGTCACAAGCCGCGCAGTGGTAGGTTCCGGCGCGCTTCTCCTTGTTGAGCGGGCTCGTGCCCGCCCGTTCTGTGCCGTCCTCGCGCAGGACATAATACTGTTCGGGCGTGAGCTGCTTCTTCCATTCCGCTTCGCTCTTCACGATCTCGAATTCGCCCTCGGCCGCGTCGGCCTTTCCGCCGCGCGAAAGGAGGCCCGTTGCGGCAAGAACACCGGCAACCGCCGTTCCGCCCAGAAAGATGCGTCGTGACATCATGTGATCCTCCTCAATGTCCACCTGCTTCATCGCCCCATACCTGCTCGAGCCGTTCGTCGCGTCCGCAGCTCCAGCGGTAGAAGGTGTAGCGGTTCGGATTCTTCATGTAGTAGTCCTGGTGATACTTCTCGGCGGGGTAGAAGGGAGCCGCCTCGAATATCCCGGTTACAATCGGTTGCGAAAAGCGGTCGGATGCCTCCAGTTCCGCTTTCGATCTTTCGGCGAGTTCCTTCTGCTCTTCGTTCAGATAGAAGATCGCGCTGCTGTATTGGGAGCCGGTGTCGCAGAACTGCGCGTTCTTGCGGAACGGGTCGATGTTCCGCCAGAAGACATGCAGCAATTCCTCATAGCTCACCTTTGACGGGTCGTAGACGATCTTCACGGATTCGATGTGGCCGGTACCGCCCGCCGACACTTCTTCGTAGCTCGGGTTCGCCGTTGTTCCGCCGGTATAACCGGAGGTGGTGCTGATGACGCCTTCGGTCTTGTCGAAGGGCGGTTCCATGCACCAGAAGCAGCCGCCAGCGAAGATCGCGACGGCGGTGCCTTCCTCGCCGGGGGGCTGGGCGCCTGCGCTTCCGGTGCCTGCAAAGGCAATCAGCGCAAGAGCGAACGAGAAAACAAACCGCTTCAAAATCCGGACTCCTTCTTTCCTCTCCGTGCCCCGCCATGTGGCCTTGTCAGGAATGTAGGTCGAAAACACCGCCATTGCCTTTCACTTCAAGGTCACGTCTTTGCGAGCGGGCCGGGCGTCAATCCCACATGGACGCGAGGGGCTTGGGGGTCTAGCATTGTGCTGCCTTGGGAGGGGCAGAAGATGGGCGTTTCGGCGGAGAATTCGGCTGTTATTCATGCGGATGGCGTGGCTCCGGTCATCCGGCGCATCAGGGCGGATGAGCCCTGGCGCTGGCTCGAAGCGGGATGGGCCGATCTGCGCGCCGTTCCTGCGATCAGCCTCGCCTATGGGTTCGTCTTTCTGTCCGTTTCGCTTTCGCTCGCCGGACTTCTCTTCTTTTCCGGGTTGAGCGCACTGTTGCCCGTTTTTGCCGCCGGCTTCCTTCTGCTGGGGCCGCTGCTCGCCGTCGGTCTCTACGAGGCGAGCCGCCGTCTCGAACAGGGTGCGCCGGTCCGGCTTGCCGACGTTCTTTTCGTTTCGAGCCGCAACCTGACGCAGCTTGCGCTTGTCGGCGCCATGCTCGCAGGCGCAATGATCGTCTGGCTGCAGATCGCGGGCTGGCTTTTCGCGCTTTTCTTCGGCCCGATCGGTATTCCGCCCCTGTCCGAGTTCGCGCCCCTTCTCCTTCTCAGCCCGCGCGGGCTCGCCCTCCTCGTCATCGGTACAGCGGCAGGCGGCATCATCGCCTTCGCCGTCTTTGCGATGTCGGCGATTTCCGTACCGCTTCTTCTGGCCCGGGATGTCGATGCGGTGACGGCCGTACTCGCGAGCGTTCGTGCGGTGCGCGAGAATTTCTGGACCATGCTGCTCTGGGCGTGGATCGTCGCCTTGCTCACGGCCTTCGGGATCGCGACGTGGTTTCTGGGGCTGGCAGTGATCTTTCCGCTGCTCGGCCATGCGACCTGGCATGCGCAGCGCGCGCTCGTGGCGGACGCCTAGTCCTTCCTCTCGTCCTGTTCCGGTTCGTTCTCGTCGAAGAGAATGCGCTCCGCCGCGCCTTCCAGATCGTCATACTGCCCGGTCCTCAGAGACCAGAGAAAGCCGATGAGTCCGAGAAGCCCGAGCAGCAGTGCGGCCGGTACGAGGAAGATCAGGACGTTCATCGCCGCGCGCCGAGATTGAGCCGCAGTGAATTCAGCGTCACCGTGATCGACGAGCTCGACATGGCGATGGCGGCGACAAGCGGCGTCACGAAGCCTGCTACCGCCAGCGGTACGGCGACCGCATTGTAGGCAATCGCCAGGCCGAAATTCTCGAAGACAAGCCGTCGAGACTTCCGGGCGACGTCGACGGCTTCCACGATGGGGGCAAGCAGCGCGCCCTGGAAGATGAAGTCTGCGGCCGTCTGGCTCACATCGGCCGCGTCCGCGGGGGAGAGCGACACATGAGCCGCGCGGAGTGCAGGCGCATCGTTCAGTCCGTCGCCGATCATGGCCACCTTGCGGCCCTCAGTGGCGAGTTCTTCAAGGCGTTCGATCTTGGCGCCCGGCCGCGCGCCTGCGCGCCACTCGGTGATGCCCAGTTCCTCGGCGAGTTTGCGCACCGCCGGTTCGCGGTCGCCGGAGAGAAGTTCGATCGCGAAACCGCGGGCGCGCAGCGCCGCAACCGTTTCCTTCGCATCGCTGCGGGGCGTGTCCTCGAAACGGAAGCAGACCGGTGCGGCATCGCCCCGCTTCAGCCATAGCTCGGAACCGGCATGCGAAGAACTTGTCGGGGCTCCGGTGAAGTCGGCATTGCCGAGCCGGACCATGCCGTCGCCGAGCCGGGCTTCGAGCCCCATGCCGGGCACTTCATTGACATCTTTCAGAACCGGACGCGTCAGCGCGCCGCCCTGCGCTGCCAGCGCGCCGGCAAGCGGGTGACGGCTAGACGACGCGAGCGCGACACCCAGCGCAAGATCGGCGCGGTCGAGGTCGTCCTTGTTGACGAGGTGCGGGCGGCCAAGCGTCAGTGTGCCCGTCTTGTCGAAAACGATGGTATCGGCCTGCGCCAGCCGTTCCAGGCCATCCGGCGCCTTCACCAGTACGCCCTGCCGGGTAAGCCGCCCCGTTGCGACGACCTGCACCACGGGCACGGCAAGTCCGAGTGCACAGGGGCAGGTGATGATCAGGACGGCGATGGCGTGCGTCAGCGCGGTTTCCCAATGTGCGTCGAGCGCGAACCAGAGGGTCAGTGTGGCTGCCGCCATCAGGTGCACGGCGGGCGAATAGATCCGCGCCGCACGGTCGGCGATCCGTACATACCGGGCGCGTCCCTGTTCGGCCGATTCCATCAGACGCACGATCTCGGCGAGGAGGGAATCGTCGTCGCGCTTCGTCACGGTTATGATGAGCGGAGCGCCGAGATTGAGCGTACCCGCAAAAACGGGCGCGCCGGGCCTGACCGTTTCGGGAAGGCTTTCGCCGGTGACAAGACTGGTGTCGATCTCGCTCGTTCCGCTCATCACTTCACCGTCGGCGGGAACGCGTGCGCCCGCGACGACGAGGACGCGCATGCCGGGCTCGAGATTTTCCACTGCAATGGAACGCTGCGCACCGTCGGGCGCGAGCAGGGTCGCGGCGGTGGCGCGGAGCCCAAGCAGGTTCTCTGCCGCCGAACATGCCTTTGCGCGGGCCTGCACGTCGAGATAACGGCCAATCAGCAGGAAGAAGAGAAGCGTCACGCTGGCGTCGAAATAGACGTGGCGCGCGTTCACGATGGTCTGCACGAGGCTCATCGTCGTCGCGAGGATGACAGCGAGCGCGATCGGCACATCCATGTTCATCGTTCCGGCGCGGAGCGCCTTCAACGCCGAACGGAAGAAGGGTTGTCCGGCATAGGCAATCGCCGGAAGCGCGATCAGGGCGGAGATCCAGTGGAAGAAGCTGCGGGTTGTCTCGTCCATGTCGGTGACGAGGCCGGACCAGACGGAGACCGAGACCAGCATGACGTTCGCCGCAGCGAAGCCTGCGACTCCGAGCGCCCTGAGCAGCGAGCGGCCCTCGCGTTCGTCCAGTGTGCCGAGAAGTTTCGGATCGAAGGGGACGGCGGTGAAGCCCGTCGCGGCGAGCTTCCGCAGGATGGCGTCCGCCCTGAGCGCGGCAGGATCCCAACGCACGGCAACGCGCTTCGTCGAAAGATTGGCGCGCGCATAGGAAACTCCCGAAAGATCCTTCAGTGCGCCTTCCACCTTGCGCAGGCACCCGGCGCAATGCATGCCGGCCACGACCAGGTCGAGGCGGGCTTCTCCATCCTGCGTCTCTCGCACGAAGAGATCAGGGTCGATCCCGGGCCTTTCCTCCGTGGCCGCCGCCTCAGTCATGTGTTCCCCCAGGCATGCGTGACGACACGCTTTTCGTCGACATAGGTTTCGCCCCGGGGGCCGGTCGCGGCGATACGTACCTGCCAGTTGCCGGTGCCGGCGAGGGAAAAGAGGCCTTCATAGGTGCCCGGCGCGGTTTCTCTCAGCATGCTGCGGCTGTCTTCGCCCGACACGACGGGACGCCAGAAAGTACCCCGCACCGACAGACCTTCGACCGGCCGTCCCTCTGAATCGGCGAATGTCACGCTGAGGACGGTGCTGTGTCCTTTTCCGGTTTCCGGCCCGGGAAGCACGCGCGTTTCGATTCCCGCGCTCCAGCCGAGCTCCTTCTGCGCTTCCATGCGCTCGATCACGTGGTTGTAGGCGCGGCCCTTCTGATAGGCTCCCTCTACTTCCACGCCATCGAATGTGGACAGGGCCCGGTAGACCATCAGGCCGTTGACCCCGAACACAATGGCGAAAAAGAGCACGAAACCTCCCAGCACGCGTCGGCCGGTGATCGTGCCGAAGCGGGTGGAGGGTCTGAAGTCGCTGTCGCCGGTGTTCATTGCTTGGGTCCGCGGAAGCTTGTCGACCTGGTCGCTATCTTGCCGGACTCGATGTCGGTCACGACGAAGGTCATGTCCGCTTCGCCGCCGTTGAGTGCGTCCAGGCGTTCGGACGGCAGACTGACGAAGAATCGGGCGTTGGCAAGCATGTCGGCTTCCACGACGATGGTTGTTTCGTCTTCGTTGCCAAGTGACGGCCGGGTCAGTATAGCGCCGTCCAGCCCTTCGAGCGAAATCCGGTAGGTGCGCGCCGAATGCTCCTTGTTGACGATCTTCACCTGATATCCGTTCCGGATCGAGCCGTCGGAAAGCGTCACGAAAAGAGGATTGCGGTCGGCCAGCACGCTGACGTCGAGCGTCGAGCGGTTGGCGAGCGCGACAACCATGATGGCGGCGACGAGAGCGAGGGCAGCCGCATAGAGAATGGTGCGAGGACGCACGATATCGAGACGCGGGCTCTCGCCCATGCGGCGGCGTTCCTGGTTGCGGAACGTATCATAGGCGATAAGGCCGCGTGGCCGTTCGACACGGTCCATGATCTCGTCGCAGGCGTCGATGCAGAGCGCACACTGGATGCATTCGAGCTGCATGCCGTCCCTGATATCGATGCCCATGGGGCAGGCGGCGACGCATTGCCCGCAGTCGATACAGTCACCCCGTCCCTCCCAGCTCGTGCCCTTCTTGTGGGGGCCGCGCGTTTCGCCGCGATCCTCCTTGTAGCTGACCAGAAGTGAATCTTCGTCGAACATCGCTCCCTGGATGCGCGGCCAGGGGCACATGTAGATGCAGACCTGTTCGCGGGCGATGCCGCCGAGCGTATAGGTCGTCGCCGTGAAGAGCCCAATGAAGAGATAGGCGGCGGCAGGCGCCTCGAAGGAGAGAAGCTCGCCCGCCAGTGTCGGTGCATCGGCGAAATAGAAGACCCAGGCGCCGCCTGTCGCCACGGCAATCAGGAGCCACACGAAGTGCTTCGCCGCTTTCCGGGCGAGTTTTCCCGCGCTCCAGGGCGACTTGTCGAGGCGGATGCGTTTTGCCCGGTCGCCCTCGATGAAACGTTCGACATGGATGAAGAGATCTGTCCAGACCGTTTGCGGGCAGGCGTAGCCGCACCAGACGCGACCCGCGATGCTCGTCACCAGAAAGAGACCGAGGGAGGCGAGGATCAGAAGTCCGGTGACGTAGTAGAATTCCTGCGGCCAGATTTCGAGGAAGAAGAAGTAAAAGCGCCGCGAGGGGAAATCGAGCAGCACTGCCTGGTCGGGAAGTCCAGGTCCCCGGTCCCAGCGCAGCCAGGGCGTCACGTAGTAGACCGCCAGCGTCACCACCATCACCAGCCATTTCAGGCGGCGGAAGATGCCGTGCACGAGCTTGGGATAGACCTTGACCCGGCTTGCATAGAGGGGCCGGTTCCTTTCCGAATTGACGGCGGTGTAGCGCTCGCCTTCGTCGCCATGCGGATCGGTATTGCCGTGCGTCGCCGCCTGCGCGGCTTCGCGCGCCAGACGTTCGAGGCTGGTAACGGTCTCGGTCATTCAGATACTCGAAATATTGACGGGCGGGATGCGCCGCACCCCGCCCGCCAAAACAGCAGTCGTGGTGCCTACTCGCCGCCGCCCAGTGTGTACACGTAGAGAGTCAGCGCGTTGATCGTGCCTTCATCAAGGCGTTCACCCCAAGCTGGCATGACGCCGCTGCGTCCGTTTGACACGGTTTCGACGATGGCCGCCTTGTCGCCGCCATAGAGCCAGATGGCATCGGTCAGGTCGGGTGCGCCGAGTTCCTGGTTGCCTTTGCCGGCCTCGCCGTGACAGGCGACGCACTGGCTCTGGAAAACATCCGCGCCCCGTGAGACCGCGTCGGCATTTTCACTGCGGCCCGACAGCGACAGGACATATTCGGCGACATCCGAGACTTCGGCGCGGCTCAGAATGCCGTCTCGGCCATAGGCCATCATGATGTTGACGCGCGTGTCGTCATCGGCGTCCCAGCGGATTCCGTGTTGGAGCGTCGTGTGAATGTCGTCGAGCGTGCCGCCCCAGAGCCATTCGTCGTCATTGAGATTCGGAAAACCCTTCGACCCTTGCGCGCCGGAGCCGTGACAGGGGGCACAGTTGTCGCCGAAGGCGGCCCGGCCGGCGCCAAGCGCGACTTCCATGAGGCCGGGATCGGCGGCAATTTCCTGAAGAGGTGTCGTCGCGACCTTCTGCATCGTGTCGGCTCGGCCTGCGGCGATCGCCTCTATTTCGCCCGAGACGACGTCGCGCTGTTCGTAGCCGATCACACCCTTGGTGTAGGTCCAGCCGTCGAGCGAGAGATAGGGCCAGGCCGGCATCACCACCCAGTAGACGGCGGCCCAGACGCAGGTCGCGTAGAAGGTGTAGATCCACCACTTCGGCAATGGATTGTTGAGTTCGCGGATACCGTCCCAGCTATGGCCGGTCGTCTCGACGCCGGTCACCTCGTCCTTGTGCTTTTCGCTCATTCTCCGGTCTCCGTATCCTTCTTTCCGCTGTCCTCGGGTTCCTTGTCCTCGAGAGGCAGCTTCGCCATGCGGTCGAATTTCTTCTTGTTCGACGGCCAGAGGGCATAAGCCAGCACGACGGCGAAGAGCACCACCATGAGGATCAGACCGCCCGTCCCGAACCAGGTTCTCACCAGCGAATAGGTCGTCTCGCTATCCAAGGCTCATGCTCCTATTGCGTGAAGTCGGTGTTCTCGTAGGCGTTGAAGTCCACGAGCGTGCCGAGCATCTGGAGATAGGCGACAAGAGCGTCGAGTTCGGAGATCGTCTTCGGGTTGCCGTCGAAGTCGCGGGCCACCGCTTTCGGATACCGCTGCATCAGGCCCTCCGTATCGGCGTCGGGTGTGGCCTGCGCCTCGAGATCGGCGCGGGCGTTCTCGATCTCTTCGTCCGAGTAAGGCACACCGGCGGCGGCAAGCGCTCTCAACCCGCCTTCGATGTTGCGGTAGTCGAGTGGCGTCTGCGCGAGGAAGGGGTAGCCCGGCATGACGGATTCCGGCACCACGGCGCGCGGATCTTCCATGTGCAGCCTGTGCCATTCATCGGAGTACTTGCCGCCGACACGGGCGAGGTCGGGGCCTGTGCGCTTCGACCCCCACTGGAAGGGATGGTCGTACTTGCTTTCGGCCGCCAGGGAGTAGTGCCCGTAGCGTTCCACTTCCGAGCGAAGCGAACGCACCATCTGGCTGTGGCAGTTGTAGCAGCCTTCGCGGATATAGATGTTGCGGCCCGCAAGTTCGAGCGGGCTGTAGGGGCGCACACCCTTCACGTCCTCGATCGTGCTCTTGATCAGGAAGGTCGGCACGATCTCGACGAGGCCGCCGATGGCGACGACGATGAGCGTCAGGACGAGCAGAAGGATCGAATTCTTCTCGATCGTCGCGTGGGAAAACTTCTTTGCCATGATCCAGCTCCTCACTCGGCCGGTTGCAGCGTGGCGCCGGCGGGCGCTGAGGCGGGAAGGGGCTCGCTCTCGCGGACGCGGCCCTTGATGGTCATCCAGCAGTTGTAGACCATGATCAGGGCACCGGTGAGGAAGAGCACGCCGCCCAGCGCACGGATGACGTAGAAGGGATGCATCGCCTCGACCGTTTCCGCGAAGGAATATTCGAGGAAGCCCTGTGCGTCATAGGCCCGCCACATCAGCCCTTGCAGGATGCCCGACACCCACATCGCCGTGATGTAGAGCACGATGCCGATGGTCGCGATCCAGAAGTGCCAGCTGACCAGCGCGAGCGAGTAAAGCCGCTCGCGCTTCCACAGCCAGGGAATCATGCAATAGATCGCGCCAAAGGAAATGAAGCCGACCCAGCCGAGTGCACCGGAATGCACGTGTCCGATGGTCCAGTCGGTGTAGTGGGAAAGCGAGTTCACCGCCTTCACCGACATCACCGGGCCTTCGAAGGTCGACATGCCGTAGAAGGCGACCGAGACGACGAGCATGCGGATAACGGGGTCCGTGCGCAGCTTGTCCCAGGCGCCCGACAGCGTCATCAGGCCGTTGATCATGCCGCCCCAGGACGGCATCCACAGCATGATCGAGAAAGTCATGCCGAGGGTCTGCGCCCAGTCGGGCAGCGCCGTGAAGTGCAGGTGATGCGGGCCTGCCCAGATATAGATGAAGATCAGCGACCAGAAATGGACGATGGACAGCCGGTAGGAATAGACCGGCCTCTCGGCGCGCTTCGGGATGAAGTAGTACATCATGCCGAGGAAGCCCGCCGTCAGGAAAAAGCCCACGGCGTTGTGGCCGTACCACCACTGGATCAGCGCGTCCTGCACGCCGGGGAAGAGCGCGTAGCTCTTCGACGAGGTCCAGGTCTCCGGGATCGCGAGGTTGTTGCCGATGTGGAGCATCGCGATCGTCACGATGAAGGCGAGGTAGAACCAGTTCGCCACGTAGATGTGCGGTTCCTTGCGCTTCGCGAGCGTCGCCAGGAAGACGATCAGGTAGACCACCCAGACGATGGTGAGCCAGATATCGGCGTACCATTCGGGTTCGGCATATTCCTTCGACTGGGTCACGCCCATCAGGTAGCCGGTTGCCGCGATCACGATGAAGAGCTGGTAGCCCCAGAAGACGAACCAGGGTGCGATGTCGCCCGCGAGCCGTGTGCGCGAGGTCCGCTGCACCACGTAGAACGAGGTTGCGATGAGCGCGTTGCCGCCGAAGGCGAAGATCACCGCCGAGGTATGAAGCGGCCGAAGGCGTCCGAAATTCGTGAAGGCGGTGTCGAGGTTCAGGAACGGAAAGGCGAGCTGGAAGGCGATCACCACGCCGACTAGAAAGCCCGCCACGCCCCAGAAGAGCGTCGCGATGGCGCCGGCCTTGACCACGCCGTCGCTGTAGCCGGCGCCGTCATCCGTCACCTGGCCGTGGGTCACGTTGAAGTGGCGCTGTCCGAGCGCCATGACGCCCGCCAGGAAGGCGAAGACGAAGAACCATGCATGAACAGCCATGGGCGCGTCCTGCGCCTTGGCCGCGACGGCGATGAAGAGAATTGCCCCGGCGATGAGCGCCCCTGCGACGGCCCATGCAGCAGACGTCATCGTGCCGGGAGGAGTTGCACCCGGCGCGCTTGAAACCGCCATATCCCAATATCCTTATATGCGTTGCCTTCATACTGGGAATGGCGGGACCCCGTTCGTTTGCTGCTCCGGCCCCCGATTCACCACCAGCGCTATAACCTTAGCACTTGTGCGGATAAGGCGGTACCGGCCAGCTTGCCGCGCTGCAAAATGTCACATCCAGAGTCACACCAGCGATCTCGTTCAGCTTCTGAGAATGGCTTTCCGGAAACGTGCAAGGGCGACAAAGAAGAAGGTCGCGCCGATCCCGGCCAGCACGGCAAGTTGCGGCCAGACGATGGAAGGCCCCGCGCCCCGATAGAGGATGGCCTGCGAAAACGCCACGAAATGCGTGGAGGGCGATAGCTGCATCGTGTTCTGCAGCCACACCGGCATGCTTTCGAGTGGCGTCGAAGAACCCGACAGAAGCTGCATCAGAATGAGAACGGGCATCACCAGCAACCCGTATTGCGCCATGGAGCCGGTGAAAGTCGCGAGCAGGATGCCGAGCGCCGTCACGGAGAACTGGTAGAGCAGGGCGCCTGCGATGAAGAGGGCGAGTGAGCCCGATGTACGAACGCCGAGAACGCCCTGCACCATGAAGATCAGCGAGAGCGTTGCCGCCAGGACGATTACGAGCCCGTTCGCCCAGAGTTTGGAGGACATGATCTCGATGGCTGTCACGGGCATGACGAGCAGATGCTCCAGCGTGCCGTGTTCGCGCTCGCGGATCAGCGCCGCGCCGGCGAGGATTACGGAGAGAAGCGTGATGTTGTTGATGACTTCCATCACGGCCGTGAAGGGTACGGAGTCGAGATTGGGATTGAAGAGCGCCCGCGCGATCAGATCTGCCTCGGCAGGCGTTTCCCTGCCGCTCGAGGAAAGAGCCCGGCTGACTTCCTGCGTCACAATGGACTGGATGTAGCCTGCGCCGTTGCCCGCCATGGACATGGCGGTCGCGTCCACATTGAGTTGCAGTGTCGGCCGGTGACCCGACAGGAGATCGCTCTCGAAATGCGGGGGGATGTCGAGGATGAAGGTGTAGCGCCCCTTGTCCAGCGCTTCGCCCGCCTTGTCCGCATCGATGGTTACGGCGTTCTTGAAGTAGGGCGGCAGCAGGGCGGAGGCGATTTCGCGGGACAGTGGCGAACGGTCCTCGTCGATGATTGCGACGGAGGCGTTTGCGACTTCGAACTTCACGCCGGTTGCGACTTCATAGATGCCCCAGGAGAAGGCGTAGACGATCAGGAACACAAGCACGGGATCGGAGCGCAGCGAGCGCAGTTCCTTGATGCCGAGGCGATAGATGTTGAGCCCGGTGCGGCGGAAGGAGGCAAGCCGTTCCCGCATCTCACTTCTCCTGCTTGCGCAGAGCGGCGCGCGCCAACGCGAGGAGGACGACGCAGAAGGCAAGAAGCGCGGCGTGGTTCTGCCACAGATCGGCGAAACCGAGGCCCTTTGTGACGGCGCCGGAGCTCACCTGCTGGAACCAGGATGAGGGAAAGAGCTTGCCCATGTATTGCGACGCGCCGTCGAGGCTCGAGACGGGCGTCAGCATGCCGGAGAAGTTCACCGTCGGCGTCATGGCGACGATCGCGGTGGCGAAGAGGGCGGCGATCTGAGTTTTCACGAAAGACGAAATGACGAGACCAAATGCCGTCGAGGCGAAAACGTAGAGGGCGCCGCCGAGGAGCAGCGCCGTCAGCGATCCCGTCACGGGTACCCGAAACAGGAAGAGACCCATCAACAGCAATGTCAGGAAACTCGCGAAGGCGAGCGCCACGTAGGGAAGCTGCTTGCCGAGCAGAAATTCCAGCCGTGTTACCGGCGTGGCGCGGAAATTCGCGATGGAGCCCATTTCCTTTTCGCGCACCACGCCAACCGCGGTCATGATGGACGGGATCAGCATCATCAGCAGCATGTAGGCGCCGGGCACGATGGCGAAGACACTCTTGAATGCCTGGTTGAAGAGAAAGCGCGTCTCGATGCTGAACGGTGCGTCTGCCGCCCGGGGCAGGGGTTGCATGGCATGCAGACCCTCAGCATACTGAGCGACGATCGCTTCGCCATAGGCAAGGGCCGTCTCGGCGCGGAACGGATTGGAACCGTTCACCAGCAGGGAGATTTCGGGCGCGTCACCGGCGAGAAGATCGCGCCCGTATCCTTCCGGAATTTCGATGGCGAGCGTGATATCCCCGCTTTTCAGCCGCCTGTAGCGTTCGGACGCACTTTCGATCTCTGGCATTTCCTCGAAATAACGCGACCCCTCGAAGCCCTGCAGCAGCGTCCGGCTTTCAAGCGAACGGTCCTGATCGAAGGCCGCATAGGGAATGTTCTCGACATCGAAGGAAATGCCGTAGCCAAGCGTGACAAGCAGGATAAGCGGTCCGAGAAGCGCGAAGGAAAGACGCACCGGATCGCGCATCAGTTCTGTCGTTTCCCGCCGGGCATAGGCCCACAGACGGCGTTTGCTGAAGAAGCGGCGGTGCGGTTCGGGCGCCGTTTCGCCCGAGGTGCCCGGAAGCGCATCCGCTCGCGGCGCTGTCTCTTCCTCGAATTCGGGCAGCCCCGCCGCTTCGCGCAGATAGTCGACGAAAGCCTCTTCCAGCGTCGTCTCGCCGCGTTCTGCCGACAGCGTGTGCGGCTCGCCGACGGCGAGCACGCGGCCCGCATGCATCAGCGAGACGCGGTCGCATCGCTCGGCTTCGTTCATGAAGTGCGTCGAGATGAAGATCGTGACGCCCCGCTTGCGCGAGAGGTCGATCAGATATTGCCAGAACTGATCGCGCGCAATCGGGTCGACGCCCGACGTCGGCTCGTCGAGGATCAGGATTTCGGGATCGTGGATGACCGCGACGGCGAGTTGCAGGCGCTGACGGATGCCGAGCGGCAGGTCGCCGGGTCTTGCGTGTTCGTCGTCCTTCAGGTCGAAGCTCTCGAGCATCTCCGCGACCCGCGCCGTGCGGCGGGCGGCAGGCAGGTGGAAGAGCTCGGCGTGCAGTTCGAGATTCTGGCGGACGGTCAGTTCTTCGTAGAGCGAAAAGCTCTGCGACATGTAGCCGACGCGCCGTCGCGTCGTCATGTCACGCGCATCGAGCGGCTTGCCGAAGAGCTTCGCCGTGCCTTCGCTGACGGGCAGAAGGCCGGTCAGCATCTTCATCGTTGTCGTCTTGCCGCACCCGTTCGAGCCCAGAAAGCCGAAGATCTCGCCGCGCCCGATGCGGAAGCTCACATGGTCGACCGCCACGAAATCGCCGAAGCGGCGGGTGAGGTTCGTCGCCTCGATCGCAGGTTCATCGCCGCCGCCGCTGCGCGGCGGCACATGCACGGGCTTGTGGCGCGCTCTCTTCTCCTCGGGCAACAGCCCGATAAAGGCAGCTTCGAGCGAACCCTTGCCTGCGGCTTCCCGCACTTCGCCGGGTGTGCCGGTGGCAAGCACATGGCCCTCATCCATCGCCGCGAGCCAGTCGAAACGTTCTGCTTCTTCCATGTAGGCGGTGGCGACAAGCACGCTCATCTGCGGCCGCCTCGCGCGAATGGTGTCGATCAGTTCCCAGAACTGGCGGCGGGACAGCGGATCGACGCCGGTGGTCGGTTCGTCGAGGATCAGAAGGTCGGGATCGTGGATCAACGCGCAGCAGAGCCCGAGCTTCTGCTTCATGCCGCCCGACAGCGCGCCGACCGCACGGTCGGGAAAGGGGGCGAGGCCCGTCGCCGTCAGAAGTTCGGCGATCCGCTTCTGTCGGGCATGGTCGCCAAGGCCGAAGAGCCGCCCGAAGAAGTCGAGGTTCTCCTTCACGCTGAGGGTCGGATAGAGGTTCTTGCCGAGGCCTTGCGGCATGTAGGCAATGCGGGTGTGACAGCGGCTGCGATGCGCGGGGTCGCGCATGTCTCCCCCGAGGACCGTCACCTCGCCCGCCTGGATGCGCCGGACACCTGCGAGAAGGCCGAGAAGCGTCGATTTGCCCACGCCGTCCGGGCCTATCAGCCCGGCCATGCAGCCGCCCGGAATGTCGAGCGTCACATTGTCGAGCGCGACCGTGTCGCCGTAGCGATGGGTCAGCGCGCCGACCTGCGCGGCGCTTGCGGGGCTCGCCGGGACCCCGCTCATTCCCCGCTGCCGCTGCCGTCCGCGGCCTTGCGGGGCTGCGCAATCGGCGGAAGGCTGACGGCGAGGCTGTCGGGCCATTCGGTCCCTGAAAGGGTGCGGACATAGCCGACGCCCCGCACGCCCGTCTTCACGCGGGCCTCAACGCGGGCCAGCAGATCGGGATCGATGCTGAGTTTGACGCGGAACATGAGATTTTCGCGTTCCTCGCGCGTTTCCACGGCCTTCGGCGTGAACTGCGCGTCGGCGGCGACGAAGCTCACGCGGGCGGGAATCACGTAGTCGGGGATGGGATCCAGCACCAGCCGCGCCTCGTCGCCGAGAGCGAGACGGCCCGCCTCGGCGGCAGGCAGGAATATCGTCATGTAGACATCCGACAGGTCGAGCAGGGTGAGGATGCGGCCGCCGGCGGCCAGCACTTCGCCGGGCTCGGCAAGGCGATACTGGACGCGGCCCGAGCGCGGGGCCTTCAGCACCGTGTCGTCCAGCATGTCCTGAAGGCGGGCGAGGTTGGCCTTGGCGGATTCGATCGCCGCTTCCGCCTCGGCCTTGCTCGCTTCCGCCGTCGTGACGGCAGCTTGAGCGGTGCGAAGCCGGGCACGGCGCTGGTCGAGCTGTTCGGCGGGGATGTGCCCCCGTTCGCTCAACCGTTCGGCGCGGACGAATTCGTTGCGGGCAAGCTCCAGCTCGGCTTCACGCTGCACGATCAGCGCCTTGGCCTGGGCGAGTTTCTGCTCGGCGCGGCGGATGTCGGCGGTGGCAGCGGCAACTTCCGCCTTTATCTGGGCATCGTCCATCCAGGCGAGAACCTGCCCGGCGGTCACGAAATCTCCCTCATCCACCCGGATTTCGTCCACGCGGCCTGCAAATTTGGTGGCCACGTCGACCTGCTCGGCCTCGATCCTCCCGTTCGACATGGCGATGCCTTCGGGCGAGCCGGGAGACAGGATCGCAAACCAGTAATAGAGGCCGGCCGCGGCGATCGCGACGATGGCAAAAACGGCCAGAAGGCTCTTCCGGCCATCGGTCAGTCGCTCGAACCAGGACGGCATGAAATCCCTCTTTTGACGAGACTTTTACCTTATAGCGCCCTTTCGAACCATTCTTCGTGAGGCATGAGGGCGCATGGCGCGTGAAACAAATGTCGAATACGGAGCGCTGCGCCACATTAACCAAAAGTAATGCGGTGCATTTTTGTCGCGCTTGCCCGGCCTCATGTATGGATGCATGCAGATTCATTGTTTCCCAGTAGAGCAGGCATATTGTTCAATCGTTTTGTCGACGATTAGGCTGTGCCAAAGCGACATGACGTGATAATTGAGACCGCCCGTCAGGGTGGTCCGATTGCGAATTTCGCTGAAAGGCGCTATTCCCGCCTCCGCCAGCAACGGTTGGAAAGGCGGGTTGGGGTTGCGCTCCGACGTGCCGCAATCGGCTGAACAATAAAATGGTGCTGACGGCGAAAGCCCTGCAGCGCCGGTATCGGTGGGAACGAGACCGAACGGCCGTCCCGCCGGTGCACTAACCAAGAAGAAGAGCACAAGCTCCCGCCGTCGTATGGAAGCCTTGGAAGCACTCTCTTGCAAAGGAGTGCCGATCCCACGGGGAGGTTATTTTGCAGCGTATTGAAAATCTCGTGTTCGGCCTGCGCTCGGTGATCCTGCTGTCGTTGCTGGTCTTCACCATCATCATGGGCTACTTCGCCTCGCAGCTGCGCATGGACGCCGGCTTCACGAAGATGCTCCCGATCGGCCATTCCTATATCGAAACCTTCTTCGAATATTCGGAAAGCTTCGGTGGCGGTAATCGCATCCTTGTCGTTCTCGAGAACAAGGAAGGCGATATCTTCCAGAAGGACTTCCTCTACAAGCTCAACGACATCACGCAGGACCTCTTCTACATTCCCGGCGTCGCGCGCCACACGGTGACCTCGCTCTGGACGCCGAACACGCGCTTCATCGCCGTGACCGAAGAAGGGCTCGAGGCGGGCGACGTCATTCCGGCGAACTTCGCGGGCACGGAAGAGGACATCGACACCGTCCTCCAGAATACGCTGCGTGCCGACCTCGTGGGACGTCTTGTTTCAACGGACTTCCAGGGCGCGATGATCCGCGCCGAGCTGCTCGACTTCAATCCGGAAACGCAGCAGCGCCTCGACTATTTCGAGGTCGCGCGCAAGCTGGAAACCGAGCTTCGCGACAAGTACGTCACCGACACGACCGACGTGAAGATTGTCGGTTTCGCCAAGCTCACGGGCGACATCGCCGACGGCGCCTCTTCCGTGGTTTTCTTCTTCTCTCTCGCCTTCGTCCTGACCTGTTTTGCGATGTGGCTCTACTGCCGCTCGTGGATTCTCACAGCGGTGACGGTCGGCGCTTCGCTCTGCTCGCTTGTCTGGCAATTCGGCCTTCTGCACATGCTCGGTTTCGGTCTCGATCCGCTGGGCGTGCTGGTGCCGTTCCTCGTCTTCGCCATCGGCGTCAGCCATGGTGTGCAGCAGATCAACATGGTCGGCGCGGAAATGGCGGCCGGCCTCGACAGGAACAAGGCGGCGCGCGCCACCTTCACCTTCCTGTTCCGTCCGGGCGTCGTTGCCCTGCTGACCACGCTGGCCGGTTTCGCCACGCTCTACATCATCCCGATCGGCATGATTCAGGAACTGGCGATCACCGCCTCGATCGGTCTCGGCTTCAAGATCATCTCGAACCTCATCATGCTCCCGCTGCTCGTCTCCTATGTGGCGCCGAATGAAGAGGAATACGGTGCCAAGGTGCGCAGCGCGATGGATTCCCGCGCCAAGCTCTGGCCCGCGCTTTCGAAGATTGCGACGCCCGCCATCGCCTTTCCGTTCGTCGGGGCCTGCTTCATTCTCGCGATGGTCGGTCTCTACGAGGCCCGCGACAAGCAGATCGGCGACGTTCACGCGGGCGCCGGCGAGCTCTGGCCGGATGCGCGTTACAATCAGGACAGCCGTTACATCGCGGACAAGTTCGCTCTCGGCCTCAATGTTCTCACCGTGATCGTCGAATCGGACAGCGTCGTCTGCATCGACTACGGCAAGATGCACTATCTCGAGAAGTTCAGCTGGCACATGCGCAATGTGGACGGCGTGCAGTCGGTCATCAGCCTTCCGGTGCTCGCGCGCAAGATCAACAGCATGTGGCAGGAAGGCAATCCGAAGTGGCAGAACCTGCCGCGCAATCCGGCAGCCCTCGCACAGGCGACGTCCAGCATCTCGAGTTCGTCGGGCATCGTGAATACGGACTGCTCCACCGCCGCCATCGCCATCTTCATCAAGGATACGAAGGCCAAGACGGTGAAGCATGTCGTGGCCGAGCTCGAGCAGCACATGGCCGAGAACCCGTATCCGGGCATCAATCTGCGGATCGGCACGGGTAACGTTCCCATCGTCGCGGCGACGAACGAGATCGTGCACAAATCCGAGCTGCCGATGCTGCTCTATGTGTATGCCGTCATCATGACGCTGGTGATCATCACCTATCGCGAGTGGCGCGGCGCGCTCTGCTGCGTGCTTCCGCTCATCCTCGCGACGATCATCGGTGACTGGTTCCTGACCGCCTTCGGCGTCGGCCTCAAGATCTCGACGCTGCCGGTGCTCGCCATCGCGGTCGGTATCGGCGTCGACTACGGCATCTACGAATACAACCGCATGCAGCGCTACATGCGCATGGGCAAGACGCCGCACGAAGCCTATCTGCAGGCGCTCTACGACGTTGGCTCGGCGACCATGTTCACGGGTCTCACGCTCGCCGTCGGCGTCAGCACCTGGGCCTTCTCCGCTCTGAAGTTCCAGGCGGACATGGGTCTTCTCCTCACCTTCATGTTCATCGTCAACATGCTCGGTGCGGTGACGCTGCTGCCGGCGCTCGTTGCGGTCTTCGAATACATCTGGCCGCTGAAGCGCAAGCCGCTGTCGGAAGAAGAAGCCCGCGCGGTGATGCGCGGCCACTAACGGCTCACCGGTTTTCCGGAAGACGAAAGGGCGGCCCTCCTTCGGAGGTGCCGCCCTTTCTCTTTTTGGCCGCTGCGGATGAGGGAGTCCGCGTCCCGCGGCCTGAGGATTTCAGTCGCCCGGTTGCGCCGCCGCGCCGCCGAGGCGTTCTTTGCTTCTCTCCTGCGTGTCGAGTTCGCGTGGCGCCAGCAGGTAGTACATGGCGGGCGTCACGAGACGGGAGAGCACGGTGGAGGAGATGAGCCCGCCGATGATGACGAAGGCGAGCGGCGAATAGAGGCCCGAGCCCTGCATCGCGAGCGGCGTCAGACCGCCGATGGCGGTGAGCGAGGTCAGCAGCACCGGCAGGAAGCGGATTTCGCCAGCCCGCTCCACGGCTTCGCGCAACTCGACGCCGTCGCGCCGGAGCTGGTTCGTGAAGTCGACGAGCAGGATCGAACTCTTGATCTCGATGCCGATCAGCGCCACGAAGCCGATCACCGCCGTGAAGGAGAGCGAGTAGCCCGACACGAAAAGCCCGAGCAGACCGCCGACGATGCCGAGCGGGATCACACCCGCCACGACGAAGGTCGTGCGGAAGGCGCGGAACTCCAGGATGAGCACGCCGATAATGCCGAAGATCGCGATCAGGATGGCATTGCCGAGGCCGGAAAAACCTTCCTGCCGCGCCTCGATCTCGCCGCCCGCGCGGAATTCGTAGCCCGGCGGGCGCGGCAGTTCCGCGATTCGCTCGAAGACCTCGTTCGTCACCTTTTCCGTGTTGTAGCCGGTCTGCGTGTAGGCGGTGACGGTGACGAGGCGCTGGCGGTCGAAGCGGTCGATGCGCGCGGGCGCCGTTTCGAGGTAGGGGTCCGACAACTGGTTCAGAGGGATCGAGGCGCCGCTCGATGTCGGCACATAGATCTCCTGCAACGCCTCGACGGCATGATGCCGGTCGAGCGGCAGGCGCGTGACGACCGGAAATTCGTCGCCATCCGTTTCGCGGAAGGCGCCCACCGTCTCGCCGACGATGGCGAGACGCACCGTGCGGTCGATCTCGCCCGGCGGCACGCCGAGCAAGCCCGCCTTCTCCGTGTTGATGCCGAGATTGTAGTCGGTGCGCTCGAGGCGGACCGGGTTCACGACGTCGCGGGTGCCCTCGACATTTTCCAGCAGGCGGGTCACTTCTGCGGCAAGGTCCTTCAGGATCGCGAGATCGGGCCCGAAGATGCGCACCGCGATCGGCGCTTCGATCGGCGGCCCGTTCTTGAACGTGCGAAGCACGATCTGCGCGCCGGGATATTTCTTGAACTCCGCGCGCAACTCGTCCTGCAGGACAGGCGTGCGCTCCTTGTCGAACTCCGCCATCTGCGCGAAGGCTTCCGCCTTGTTCGCGCGCTGCTCGCGGGCGCTCTCGTTGTAGAAGATCTGCGGATTGGAGCGGCCGAGATTGCCCATCACCCAGTCGATCTCGGGCCGCTCGCGCAGGCGCTCCGTGACATAGTCGAGCGCCTTGCCGGTCTCCTCGATGCTGGTGCCCTGCGGCGTTTCGATCTGCACGAGGAATTGGCGGCTGTCGGCCGGCGGGAACAGGCTGAAGCCGATCACCGGGATCAGGCTGAAGCTCGCGAAGCAGAGCGCCATTGCGCCGATCACGGTCGTGCGCGGCCAGGTCAGCGCCAGATGCAGCAAGGGCCGGTAGAAGGTGTGGATGCCGCGCATGATGACGCGGAGGAAGATGTTGCCTTCGGGATGCGCCTTGTCGCTCAGCAACCGGCTCGCGAGAAAGGGAATGATCGTCAGCGCGATGCCGAGCGAGGCCGTCACCGTGAAGAGGACGGAGACGGGCAGCGAGCGCGTGAACTTGCCGGCCCCTCCCGGCAGGAAGAGCAGCGGCAGGAAGGCGAGAATGAGCGCCGCCGTGCAGCCGACGACCGCGAGCGAGATCTGCGAGGTCGCGGCGATGGCCGCCTCGTAGCGTTTCTTTCCTTCGCGCAGGTGCCGTTCGATGTTTTCCACGACGACGATGGAATCGTCCACCAGCAGGCCGAGCGAGAGCACGAGGCCCGCAATCGAGAGCTGGTTCAGCGAAAAGCCCGTCACGTTGAGGAGTGCGATGCCGACCGCGAGCGAAAGCGGGATCGACACCATGACGATGGCGGCAGCCCGCAGCCCGAGCGGCAGCAGCGTGATGCTGACGAGACTGACGGCAATCGCAAAGTCGATATAGAGGCGGTTCAGCCGGCTCGCGACCGAGACCGTCTGGTCGAAGGCGCGCTCCATGCGCACATCGGCAGGCAGGCGGTGTTCGAATTCGTCCAGCACCTCGTAGATGCCCTCGCGCACCTCGAAGACGTTCTGCGCCTCCTTCTGGTTCGCCGTCACGAAGGCGGCGCGTTCGCCATTGTACCAGCCGAGATAGGTCGCTTCCTCGGTCGCCCAGCTCACCTCCGCCACGTCGCGGACGCGCACGATGTTGCCGCCGAAATTGCCGACCACCGTGCCGCGGATTTCCTCCAGGTCGTCATAGCCGCCGGCCGTCTTCAGGTTGAAGCGCCGCGCGCCTGCGTGAATGGGGCCGCCGGGCAGCTCGGCTGCTTCCGCGCCGACGGCGTTCGCGACCGCCGTCACCGGAATGCCAAGGGCGGCGAGACGGCCGAAATCGAGCGAGACGCGCACTTCCGATTGCGGCAGCGCCCAGACATCGGCATCGCGCACGCCGGGCACGCGGTAGATTTCGTCGGTCAGATCGTCGGAAAGGTCTTCCAGCACGCGGTTCGGCGCCGTTTCCGATACCAGCGCCACCTGCACGATGTTGGTGAGTGAGGTGCGGAACTTGTTGACGTCGAGGCGGCGGATGCCGTCCGGCAGCGTCGGGCGCAGCGCGTTGATCTCGCGCACCACGTCGTCATACTTCTTGTCGGGGTCGGTCGACCAGTCGAATTCGACCTGGATGATTGCGAGCCCGTCTTCCGCGCGGCTGTTGATCTCCTCGAGATCGTCGAGCCGGTTGATCGCGTCTTCGATGGGACGGATCACGAGCTTCTCTATATCGGCGGGGTCCGCGCCCGGCAGCGCCACGTTGACGATGGCGAAGGGGCCTTTCATGTCGGGGTCTTCGGCGCGCGGGATCGTGTTGAAGGCGTTGAGGCCGATCGCCGCCAGCATCGCGAAGACGACGAGGGTGAACTGCCAGTTGCGGACGGCAAAACCCGAAATGTTGCTGAGGATCATGGCCGCGCCACCTCGGGCGCGGCGCTCTCCGCGCGGGCGGCCTTCAGGTCGGTCACGATGCGGATCTTCGCGCCGTCGCGCAGATAGGGCGCGCCCGCGCTCACCACGCGGTCGCCTTCGTCGAGGCCCTGTTCGACGATCACCTCCTCACCCGAAACGCGGCCGATGCCGATCCGCTTCTGCGTTGCCGTCATCGTCTTCTCGTCGACGAGATAGACGTTTGCCGTGGAGCCGTGGCCCTCCAGGATCGCCGTTGCCGGGATCGCGAGAACCGGCGTTCCGGTGGTGTCCGCAGGGTCGATCCGCGCCTCGCCGATGAACCCGCTCGCCGTTCCCTCCGGCGTTTCGGCAAGCGTGATTTCCACTTCGAAAGTTCCGGTCCTTGCCTCGCTTGCGGCCGCGATGCGGCGCACCGTTCCGGCGATCTCCCGGCCGGGGAAGGCGTCCAGCGTCACGCGGGCTTCGGCGCCGATGCGGATGCGCGCGACGTCGCGGTCCGCCAGTCCCGCCTTCATGATGAAACCGCCGCCCCCCTGGCTCACGGTCAGAATCGGTTCGCCGGGGCTCACGATCTCGTTCGGCTCCGCCATGCGCGCGAGCACGGTGCCGTCGGCGGGTGCGGTGATCCGGGAGAGGGTGCGATTGAATTCGACGCGGGTGCGTTCCGCCATCGCCTGGTCGCGGGCGGTCTCGGCATCCTGTATCGCCTGGCGGCTTGCGAAGCCCTTTTCGAACAGCGGCTTCAGCCTTTCGACGTCGCGCGCCGCCTTGGCGGCCACCGCCGCTGCCCGGCGCGCATCGGCGTCGATCTCGCGTTTGTCGAGTTCGGCGAGGATCTGGCCCTTTTCGACGCTGTCGCCCTCGTCCACGGAGATCGACTTCACGAGGCCCGAAATCTTGAAGGAAAGCACGCCCTCCCGGTCCGGCCGGACGATCCCGTAGGCCGTCACGTCGCTGGCGCCGGGCGCGGGCCGCGCTTCCGCCACCATGACGGGTACGGCGTTGTCCGCTGCGCCGGTCTCGCTTTCTCCGGGGTCTTCGCCGCAGCCCGCAAGCAGGCCCCCGCAAAGCGTTGCAACCAGCACCAAACGCGGCGAAACAGCCATTACCCCAGCCTCCCTTACTTACCGAACAGTGTTTATTTAGGAGGCTAGGGGCGCTGGTCAAGGCTGGTGAACGGTGTTAATTAGCGGCATGGTTCGAAAAACCGGAAAAACGCAGGGGAAACGGAGTTCGGCGGAGGGCCGGACCAGGCCACGCCGCCTGCGCCTCACGCCCGAGGAACGGCGGACCCAGATCGTCGCGGCCGCCAAGGAGCTCTTCGTCACCGACGGAATCGATCATGTCTCGATGCGCAAGATCGCGCGCCGGGTGGGCATCACCCAGGCCGCGATCTACCAGCATTTCGAGAACAAGGAGGCGATCCTCTTCGTCATCATCGAGGATTTCTTCGGAGAGCTGCGCGCCGCGCTCGATGCCGTCGTCGCGGCGGAGAGCGGACCGCTGGAGCGGCTGCGCCGTGCCATGCGGACCTATGTCGAATACGGGCTTTCCCGGCCGGAGGAATACCGGCTCGTCTTCATGACGCCGATGTCGGGGCTGGTGCGCGCCGGCGTCGCCGTGCCGCGAACGGAGGAGGCGCTGGCGAAGTCGTCGCAAGGCTCGCTCGCCTTCGACGTGCTGGACGGGGCAGTGCGGGAAGTGGTGGCGCGGGGCATCGTGCGCCACGATAACAAGGAACTGCTGACGGAGGCGATCTGGGCGGCGGGACATGGGCTCGTCTCGCTCCTCATCACCCACGATCATTTCCCCTGGACCGACCGCAAGGCCGTGATCGATCTTCAGATCGACCTGATCTTCCGGGGGCTTCTCCGCGACAATTGCCCGATGCGGAGCAAGATGTTCGACCTGAGCTGACCGGCCGCAATTCCTCTACTCCACTGAATTTTCTCTCCTTTTCTCCCAAGGCTTGGCGGGCGCGAAAGTGACTGCGCGTCTAATTGACTGTTTGGTCATTTTATGACTATTTAGTCAAATTCTGTCGGGAGGAATCATGGCCAGCCGGAACGCGGTCGCCGAAAAACAGGACGAAGCAGGCTCGCGCCGCCGCGAGCGGATGCGCGCCATTCTGGTCGAGGCGGCCTTGAGGCTCTTTGCGCGGAAGGGTGTCGACGCGACCACCATCGACGAGATCGTCACGGTTGCGGGCGTCGCGAAGGGCACCTTCTACAACTACTTCACCGACCGCGCCGACATCGCCCGCGCCGTCGGCGGCAATATCCGTCACGAACTCAACATGGCGGTCGATGCGCTCAACGCGGGCATCGACGATCCGGCCGAGCGCATCCGGCGCGGCGTCTGCCTCTTCATGGCGAGCGTGGCCGGCAATCCCGACAAGGCGACCATGCTGTCGCGCCTCTACGACAGCGGGCTCTCCATCACCGGCTTCGGCAATGCGCATCTTCTCGGCGATATCCGCGACGGCATCGCCAAGGGCCGCATCGACGTGCCGAGCGAGGAAGCCGCGCTTCATCACGTCGTCGGTCTCGGCACCGCCGCCATGCGCCATCTCCTCGATGCGGGCGCGGGGCCGGAAGTCCTGCGCGGCGAAGGCTATGCGCGCGACATCTCGCTCGTGCTGCTGCGCGGCCTCGGCGTGCCGCCCGACGAAGTGGAACGGATCGTCGCCCGGCCCTGCGATCTCACCGATCTCACGGTGTGGAGTTGAGGCGGACGGCGGCACAACAAGAACTCAAGGGAGCAGCAGAATGATCAAGGTCACCGACATCGCCTATGTGCGCTTCCGCGCGCCCGATCTGGACGAGATGGAAAAGTTTCTCCTGGAATTCGGTCTCGTGCGCGCCGAGCGCCGCGACAAGGCGCTTTTCATGCGCGGCACCGATGCACTTCCCTTCGCGCATGTGACGGAACTCGGCGAGCCGGGTTTCGTCGGTCTCGGTTTCTATGCGGAAAGCACGGCCGACCTCGAAAAGCTCGCCAGGGCTCACAACCTGCCGGTCGAGGAAAGCGATGCGCCGGGCGGCGGCAGGCTTGTCCGCTTCACCGATCCCAACGGCTTTCCGGTCGATGTGGTCGCGGGACAGCAGCTTCCTCCTGCGCTCCCGGTCGGCCGTCACCTCGTCCACAATGACGGCGAAGCGCAGCCGCGAAAGGGCGAGCCCCTCCGCGTTGCCGCAGGCCCCTCCCAGGTGAAGCGTCTCGGGCACTGCGTCATCAACGTCAAGGACTTCCGCGAAACGGAAGCCTGGTACAAGGAGCGCTTCGGTCTCGTCACCTCCGACGAAATCGAGATCGCGCCCGGCGCGCCGATCGGCGCCTTCATGCGCTGCGACCGGGGCAGGACCCATGTCGATCACCATACGCTCTTTCCCGTCGGCACCGGCGCGGCCGGATTCAATCACGCCGCTTTCGAGGTCGCGAATTTCGATGACCTGATGGCGGGCCGCGAAGTGCTCGCGCAGTCGGGACGCCGTCATGAATGGGGCGTCGGCCGTCACAAGCTCGGCAGCCAGATCTTCGACTACTGGCGCGACCCGTGGGGCCACACGGTCGAACACTGGACCGATGGCGACCTCTTCAACAACGAAACGCCGCCCAATATCGCGACGCTCGACGATCTGACGGGCAACCAGTGGGGCCCGCCCGCGCCGCCGAGCATGGGTGCCTGAGCACAGAACCAAAAGGAAACCGGGAATGAAACTCGCAACCTTCACGCAAGGCAATTCCACGCGCATCGGCGCCGTGCGCGACGACGGCATCGTCGACCTCTCGGCCATTGCACCCGATATGGTCACGCTCCTCTCCAGCAGCGCCGCGATGGAGAAAGCGAGAGTCGCCGCTGAAAAGGGCACGGCGATCCCGCTTTCGGGCGTGACGCTCGAAGCGCCGGTGCCGTTCCCGGGCAAGGTGCTCGCCATCGGCCTCAACTACCGCGACCATGTGGAAGAATCCGGGCAGCCGCTGCCCGAACATCAGGTCTGGTTCAACAAGCAGCACAATTGCATCACCGGGCCCTACGCCGATGTCGTGCTGCCCTCGGTCTCGGCGCTGCTCGATTACGAAGCCGAGATGTGTTTCGTCATCGGCAAGCGCTGCAAGCATGTGCCGAAGGAACGCGCGCATGAGGTGATCGCGGGCTATTTCGTCGGCAACGATGTCAGCGTGCGCGACTGGCAGCTCCGCACCAACACCTGGCAGATGGGCAAGAGCTTCGACACGCATGGTCCCATCGGTCCGTGGATCGTGACGCCGGACGAGGTCGGCGACCCGCATGCGCTCGACATCAAGTGCTGGGTCAATGGCGAGCTCCGCCAGAACTCGAACACGAAACACCTGATCTTCGACTGCTACGACCAGATCGCGCATCTCACGCAGGCCTTCACGCTCGATCCGGGCGACGTGATCTTCACCGGCACCTCGTCGGGCGTCGGCGGCGCGATGAAGCCGATGCAGTTCCTGAAGGAAGGCGATGTCGTCCGCGTCGAGGTCGAGAAGCTCGGCGCCATCGAGAACCGCATCGTGCCCGAAAAGGCCGACACGGTGATCGAAGCGGCGTAGCGATTACCAGCTTTTCCACCCGCCCTTGGGGGCGGGTCGGAAAATTCGAGTGGAACACGAAGAATTTTACGGGGCGGGGGCTGGAGCTCTCGTCTGATCCCCCGCCCCGAAATTTGCTTCGCCAAGGCTCGCAATTTTCGACCCTCCCCGAGGGGAGGGTGGGAAGAGATTCAGAGGGAAAGAAAATGAAGCGCGAGGAAACGGAAGTCCTGGTCGTCGGGCTCGGGCCTATCGGCGCCACGCTCAGCGTCTATCTCGGCCGCATGGGCGTGTCGGTCATCGCCATCGAGCGCGACACGGGCGTCTATCCGCTGCCGCGCGCGGCGCATCTCGACCACGAGACGATGCGCCTTCTCCATCTCGCGGGCGGCGCCGAAGCCGTGTCAAAAGCGAGCCAGCCGCTTTCGGCCTATGAGTTCCGCAATGCGGATGGCGACTTGCTCATGGGCTTCAAGCCCGGACAGCGCCTCGCGCCCACGGGCTGGCCTTACTCTTCCATGTTCCATCAGCCGACGCTCGAGCATGCGCTGCGCGCGCGTCTCGCGGCAACGGAGGGTGTCACGACCCGTCTTGGCCATGCGCTCAAGGGATATGAGCGCGTGGGCGACGGCATTGTCGCGACGGTCGACGGGCTGGACGGCGCCTGCGAGATCGCGGCGCGTTTCATTGTCGGCTGCGACGGCGGCAACAGTCTTGTGCGCCGCATCGCCGGTATCGAACTCGACGATCTCGGTTTCGACGAGCCCTGGCTCGTCATCGACACGACGCTGAAGAACGGCAGGGAGCGCCTTTCGACCGTCGGTCTCCAGCATTGCGACCCGCGCCGTCCCGTCACTTCCATGCCGATGGCGCCCGGCCGTCACCGCTGGGAATTCATGCTGCTGCCGGGCGAGACGCCGGAAAGCGTCATGAGCGACGAGACGATTGCCGGGTTTCTTGCGCCTTATGCCGAAGCGGCCGACCTCGAAATCGAGCGCCGCGCCGTCTACCGCTTTCATGCGCTGGTCGCGGAGAAATGGCGCGACGGGCTGGTCATCCTTGCGGGCGATGCCGCGCATCAGATGCCGCCCTTCATGGGGCAGGGGCTCTGCTCGGGCGTGCGCGACGCCGCCAACATTTCGTGGAAGATCGAAGCCGTGCTGCGCGGCCGCGCGGGCGACGCGCTTCTCGACAGCTATCAGCCGGAGCGCGAACCCCATGTCCGCATGATCACCGATATGGCGGTGATGATGGGCAAGGTCGTCTGCACGCGGGACCCGGAAGAAGCCCGCGCCCGCGACGAGGGCATGCTCGCGCAGCCCGAGGCGCAACGGCAAAGCGAGATGATGACGCTCGAAGGGCTGAAGAGCGGCATCATGCCGGGCGGCGGCGGCATTTTCCCCGATCCCGGTCATGGAACGGGTCGTGAGCAATCCCGGCTCGACGATGCGGCGGGCTGTACCGCCATTCTTGTCGTCGCGGAAGACTGCGATGCCTCGCGCGCCTTCGCGGCGTCGGGCGGGTTCGTTGCCCGCCTCGATGCGCTGCCGGATGCGCAGGGTCATCTCGCCGGGCTGATGGACGGCGCGCCCGCTCTCCTCGTGCGGCCCGACCGCCATGTCTTCGGTACGGGCGAAACGGGCGCCCTCATCGCCGCCTGGGAGGCCTATCTCGCAGGCGGCAAGGCCGCCCTCGCCATCGCCGCTGCATGAAAGCGCTGGCTGGCGCGTCCTCCTTGGGCCCATAATTCCCCCGCTACCGGTTTCTCCGGGGGAGGGGAGGACGAGGATGTCGGAAACGCAGGCGGAACCGGCCGCGCCGGGCGGCGGGCTCCCGCATATCCGCACCATGCAGCCGGCCGATCTTGCCGCGGCGCTGAGAGCGGGATTTCGCGATTTCCGCCGCGCGCCGCTTTTCGGCCTCGCCATAGGCGGCGTCTTCGCGGCCATAGGCGGCGTCATCGTGCTCTCGCTCACGATCTGGCGGATGCCCTGGCTCATCTATCCCTTCGCCATCGGCTTTCCGCTGGTCGGGCCCTTTGCGGCGGTCGGGCTCTACGAGGTGAGCCGCCGCCTCGCGGCCGGCGAGCGGCCGTCATGGCGCGATGTCTTCGCCGTCGTCTGGGCGCAGCGCCGCCGCGAGGTCGGGTGGATGGCCTTCGTCATGCTTTTCGTCTTCTGGGTCTGGATGTACCAGGTGCGGCTGCTGATCGCGCTCTGCCTCGGCCTCGTGTCCTTCGCCTCGTTCGGCGAGTTCCTGGCCGTCATCTTCACGACGCCGCAGGGCCTCATCTTCCTCGCCGTGGGTCACGTGGTCGGCGGCGCACTGGCGCTGGTGCTGTTCTCGATCACGGTGTTCTCGATCCCGATGCTGCTGGAGCGCGAGGTCGATTTCGTCACCGCCATGATCACCTCGCTGAAGGCCGTGTTCCAGAGCCCGGTGGTGATGCTCGGCTGGGGCGTTTTCGTCACGCTGGCGGTGCTTGCCGCCTCTCTGCCCCTGTTTCTCGGGCTTTTCGTGGTGCTTCCGGTCTTCGGCCACGCCACCTGGCATCTCTACCGGCGGGCCTTGCCGTAAGGGGGCGGCCCGCCTTTCCCGACCCTGCGTCAATTTGGTCGCCTTGCGGCGGGATTAGGGTATTGACCCTAGATTTCACAGGCGCGAGATTGGAGGGATCGAAATAGGGAAAACCGGCGACGCACCAGAAACGCCGGAGAGGAGGAACGGGAAATGCCTGATACAGGAACGCTTGCCAAACCCACCGGCGCCGCTGCGCAGAAGACCGAGCATTTCGACGTGCTGATCGTCGGCGCCGGCATTTCCGGCATCGGCTCGGCCTATCACCTGCAGCAGCAGTGCCCGGACAAGAGCTTCGTCATCCTCGAGACGCTCGAAACCTTCGGCGGCACGTGGCACACGCATCGCTATCCCGGCATCCGCTCGGACAGCGACCTCTATACCTTCGGCTATCGCTTCAAGCCGTGGACGGGCGACCCGATCGCGTCGGCCGACAAGATCCTGAACTACATGGAAGAGGTGATCGAGGACAACGATCTCGACCGCCACATCCGCTACGGCCACAAGATCGTCTCGGCCGACTGGTCGAAGGACGACGCGCTCTGGACCGTTCATGCCGTGCGTGTCGACACCGGCGAGGAACTCCGCTTCACCACGAACTTCCTCTGGATGTGCCAGGGCTATTACCGCCACGATCAGGGCTACACGCCCGACTGGCCGGACATGGAGAAGTTCAAGGGCGAGATCGTCCATCCGCAGACCTGGCCGGAAGACCTCGACTACAAGGGCAAGAAGGTCATCGTCATCGGGTCGGGCGCCACGGCGGCGACCCTCGTTCCCGCCATCGCCGGCGACTGCGAACACGTCACGCTGCTGCAGCGCTCGCCGACCTATTTCATTCCCGGCCGCAACGAGAACGAACTTGCCGACCGGCTGCGCCAGCTCCAGATCGACGAGAGCTGGATCCACGAAATCACCCGCAAGGAAATCCTGCACAATCAGGACGAGTTCACGCGGCGCTCCTTCGAGGAGCCCGAAGAGGTCCGCAAGGAACTGCTCGACGCCGTGAAGCTCTTCCTGCCGGAAGATTTCGTCGAGAAGCATTTCACGCCGAAATACCGGCCGTGGCGCCAGCGCATCGCCTTCGTGCCCGATGGCGACATCTTCCAGGGCATCGCGTCGGGCAAGGCCTCCGTCGAGACCGACGAGATCGAGCGCTTCACGGAAAAGGGAATCCTGCTCAAGTCCGGCAAGGAGCTCGAAGCCGACATCATCATCACCGCGACGGGCTTTCACCTCTCCGTTCTCGGCGACATCGAGTTCAGCAAGGATGGCGAACCGATCGACTTCGCCGACACCGTCACCTGGCGCGGCATGATGTTCACGGGCGTGCCCAACATGGTCTGGGTCTTCGGTTACTTCCGGGCGAGCTGGACGCTCCGCGTCGACCTCATGGGCGACTTCGTCTGCCGTCTCCTCAACCACATGGGCAGCCATCAGGCGAAATCCGTGACGGTCGAAATTCCGGAGAAGGACAAGGACATGAAGCTCCTGCCCTGGATCGATCCGGAAAACTTCAATCCGGGCTACCTCATGCGCAGCATGCATCTCCTGCCCAAGCGCGGCGACAAGTACGAGTGGCAGCACACGCAGGACTACTGGCGCGAAAAGGACGAACTCCCCGCGATCGACCTCGACGGCGACGAATTCGTCTACGCGTAAGGCAAGGCCTCACGGAATACAAAAAAGGCGGCTCCTGCGAGCCGCCTTTTCTTTTCTCCGTCATTGCGAGGAGCGAAGGTCGTGGCGTTTTCCTTGCGTCGTTTTTTACGTCCGTCGACAACTATACCCACCCTCCCCTCGGGGAGGGTCAAACGGCTGTAAGCCGTTTGGGGCGGGGGGCGTGGATACACAGTGACCCCGCCCCGAAATTTGTTCGCTGACGCTCACAAATTGTCGACCCTCCCCCAAGGGGAGGGTGGAGAAAGAGAGGAAAAGCCCCTCACGCCGCCTTGCGCTTCATCGAGTAGCGCACGGGCAGCCGCTTCAATCCGCTCACGAAGCTCGCTTCCACCCAGGCCGGGTCGCCGGCCAGTTCGATGTGGTCGAGCCGCGCGAGCAGCTCCTTGTAGAGCGCCTTGATCTCCATCTTGGCGAGATGCTGGCCGAGGCAGAGATGGGCGCCATAGCCGAAGGCGAGGTGCTTGTTCGGCGAGCGTTCGATGTCGAAGGTGAAGGGATCGTCGAAGACGTCCTCGTCGCGGTTCGCCGACCAGTAGCACATCAGCAGGTTGTCGCCCTTCCGGATCTTCTTGCCGCGCAGTTCGTAATCCTCGGCGGCGGTACGGAAGAAATGCTTCACCGGCGTCGTCCAGCGGATCATCTCGTCGATGGCGCCGGGCAGGTATCTGTCCGGATCGGATTTCAGCTTCGCGAACTGGTCGGGGTTCTGCATCAGCGCGAGCAGCCCGCCCGCCGCGGTCGAGCTCGTCGTGTCGTGGCCAGCCGTCGCGACGATGATGTAGTAGCCCATCGCCTCGACATGGCCGATGGGTTCGCCGTCGATGGTCGCATTCGCGATCACGCTCGCCACGTCGTCCTTCGGGTTCGCGCGGCGGTCCTCGGTGATCGCCGTGAAGTAGTTGAAGAACTCGGTCACCGTGTTCACGGTGATGGTCGATTCCTCGCTGCGCTTCATGTCGGGGTCGGTCGCGCCGAACAGCTCCTGCGTCAGCTTCAGCATGATCGGCTCGTCTTCCTCCGGCACGCCCAGCACCGTCATGATGACGCGCAGCGGATACCAGACCGCGACGTCGGAGACGAAGTCGCATTCGCCGCCCTTCTGCTCCAGCCGGTCGACATATTTCTCGGCCAGCGCATCGACGCGCGACGCAATCGCCTTCAGGTTCGGCGGCATGAACCAGGCCTGCGTCAGGCCGCGATAGTTGCGGTGGTCGGGATTGTCCATGTCGACCAGCGAGCGGATCAGCTTGTCGCTGCCGCCGGTGAACTCGCGCACCTGCTCCTCGGTCTCGATGGTCTGGAGCGTCAGCCGCGGATCGTTCAGGAACTTGTCGTTCTGGCGCTCCACTTCCATGATGTCGGCATGCTTGGAGACGGTCCAGAACGGGCGATAGCCGTCGGGTTCCGTCCAGCGCACGGGCTCTTCCTTGCGCAGCTCGGTGAACAGCTTGTGGAACGCATCCACATGCGCATAGGTCTTCGGGTTCACGATCGCATTGTCGACGGTCTTGTCGGCCATTTTCCATCCTCCTCCGGCGGTTCCGCCCTGATCCTTCTCGCAGGCCCGCGGTGCAAATCTGCTCAGGCCTGCGAGAGCGGCTCTGACGTTGCGTAAACCGCCAAGTCGTTGCGGCGTAAGGCTTTCTTTCAACTGTGTGCACAGTTTCGGAAACATGCAAGAGGGCGTTTCCGGCTGGACAAGCCGCGCCCCATGTACAAGATGTGCGCCAATAGCACGGCAGGATGGTTGCTGAATCCCAACGTGTATATACATAATAGAGCAGTGCATCATTCGCGGGCGGCCGGCTCATCCGCCGGGCCCGCACCGGACATCAGGGAGATCTGACCATGGCGGAAGCCTATATCGTCGCCACCGCCCGCACGGCGGGTGGCCGCAAGGGCGGCAGACTGAAGGACTGGCACCCGGCCGATCTCGGCGGCAAGGTGATCGACGATCTCATGAAGCGCACGGGCGCGGACCCCGAGCTCATCGAAGACGTCATCGTCGGCTGCGTCGACCAGGCGGGCGAGCAGGGCATGAACATCGCGCGCAACGCGGTGCTCGCCTCCGGTCTCCCCGAAAGCGTGCCGGCGACCTCCGTCGACCGTCAGTGCGGCTCCTCGCAGCAGGCGCTTCACTTCGGCGCGCAGGCCGTCATGTCGGGCGCGATGGATGTCGTCATCGCGGCGGGCATCGAGAGCATGACGCGCGTGCCGATGGGCATGCCGATCTCGCTCCCCTTCAAGAACGGTTTTGGCATCTACAAGAGCCCGAAGCTCGAAGAGCGTTACCCGAACATCCAGTTCAGCCAGTTCGCGGGCGCCGAGATGATCGCCAAGAAATACGGCCTGACGAAGGACCAGCTCGACGAGTTCGGCTTCGGCAGCCACCAGAAGGCGATCAAGGCGACTGAGGGCGGCCTCTTCGACAACGAGATCGTGCCGCTCGAAGTGTCGCTCGAAGACGGCTCGAAGGAGATGCACAAGGTCGACGAGGGCATCCGCTTCGATGCCTCGCTCGAGGCCATCAAGGGCGTGAAGCTTCTCGCCGAAGGCGGCGCGATCACGGCCGCGACCTCGTCCCAGATCTGCGACGGCGCCTCCGGCGTCATGATCGTCAACGAGAAGGGCCTGAAGGCGCTGGGCGTCGAGCCGCTGGCGCGCATCCACCACATGACGGTGGTCGGCGGCGACCCGGTCATCATGCTGGAGGCGCCCATCCCCGGCACCGAGAAGGCGCTGAAGAAGGCCGGCATGAAGATCGGCGACATCGATCTCTATGAAGTGAACGAGGCCTTCGCCTCCGTGCCGCTCGCCTGGCTGCAGAAGCTCGGCGCCGACCCGGAGCGCCTCAACGTCCATGGCGGCGCCATCGCGCTCGGCCATCCGCTCGGCGCGTCGGGCACCAAGCTCATGACGACCCTCGTCAATGCGCTGAAGTCGAAGAACAAGCGCTACGGCCTGCAGACGATGTGCGAAGGCGGCGGTCTCGCCAACGTCACCATCGTTGAACGGCTCTAAGGTAAAATCCGCTTTCGGGCGGTTCCGGGCGGGGTGGTCGCACCCCGCCCTTTTTTTGTCCGACTCTGCTAGACTCGGGTCCAGCCGCTATGACAGGGACGGAACGGGGCCACAAACAAGAAGCCAAGCGCATGAAGATGAAGGAACTGGAGGCCGCGACCGGGGTCGGCCGCGAGACCATTCGCTACTACATCCGGGAAGGCCTGCTGCCCGAGCCGGTGCGCCCGAAGCGCAACGTCGCGGCCTATGGCAAGGAGCATGTGAAGCGGCTGAACCTCATCCGGCGGCTGCAGCAGGAGCGCCATCTGCCGCTCTCCGTCATCAAGACCATCGTCACCTCGGAAACGGGCGAGCCCGCGGGCGGCTTCGAGGCGCTGATCGGGCTCGAGGTCGCGATGGGCCCGCTGCTGTCGGACGGGCGAAATCTCTCGCCGAAGAAGGTTGGCGACGTCGCGAAGGATACCGGGCTCGGCGCCGACGAGATCCGCAAATTCGCCGAGATCGGCCTCATCCACATCGACGAGCGCGACGGCGGCGAGTGGCTCAACCAGCGCAATGTCCGCATCATGGAAATCATCGCGCAGACCCGCGCCGACGGCTTCACGCCCGACATCGGCTACACGATCGAGAGCTACGAGATCTATCCGCAGATGATCGAACTGCTCGCGCGCCGCGCCGTCGTCGGCTTCTATTCGCGCCTCGGCGACAAGCTCGACCAGCCGTCGGCCGCCAAGCTCGCCGTCAACGGCATCCGCACGTTGAGCGAAATGGTGCCGCTCATGCTGATCGACCGGATCGTCCGCGACGTCGAGAAGGTCAGCGCCAGCGGCGTGCTGCCGACGGAAGAAGACGAGGTGTGATTGCCGGTCGCCTCTTTCTTCCACCCTCCCCTTGAGGGAGGGTCAAACCGCTGAAAGCGGTTTGGGGCGGGGTCGCCGAAGAAACGTCAGATTGAATCGCTGGCGAACCAGCCCGGGACGGTAGCCGAGCCCCCGCCCCGAAAAATTCTTCGCGTTGCTCGAATTTTGTCGACCCTCCCTCAAGGGGAGGGTGGGAAGAGAGAGGCTCCGTCGCCGGCGCGCCCCCCCCTCAGGCTCCCAGCACCAGCGTGTCGGCCTTGCGCCAGTAGACCCAGTATTCCTCGCCGGCCGTGAAGGTGAACTCGTCGACATCCGTGGTGACGTTCGAGATGTCGGCCTGCAGCGGCGTATCCGTGCCGATGTCGAAGAAGACGTTCGAATAGCTGCCGAAATAGGCGACCTCGCCGACCTTGCCCTTCACCGCGATGACCTTGGGGTCCGTCGGCTCGCTTTCGGCGACGAAGATCTTTTCGGGCCTGACCGCGAGCGAGACCTTGCCCGTCTCCGTTCCCGCCAGCGTCACCTCGCCGATCGGGGCCGCCCTCACCTTCACCTGACCCTCGCCCGCGGCTTCCGCGGTGCCGTCGATCAGGTTGATCTTGCCGATGAAGTCGGCGACGAAGCGGTTCGCGGGCACTTCGTAGAGCGTCGCGGGCGGCGCCACCTGCTGCACGGTGCCCGCATTCATCACCGCGATCCGGTTCGCCATCGACAGCGCTTCCGACTGGTCATGCGTCACGATGACGAAGGTGATGCCGACGGTCTTCTGAAGCCGCACCAGTTCGAGCTGCATCGCCTCGCGCAGTTTCGCGTCGAGCGCCGACAGCGGCTCGTCGAGCAGCAGCACGGAAGGCCGCTTCACCAGCGCGCGGGCGAGCGCGACGCGCTGGCGCTGGCCGCCCGACATCTCGTCCGGCATGCGCTTGCCGAGAGACCCGAGCTTCACGAGATCGAGCGCTTCCGCGACGCGTTCCCTGATTTCCTTCGCGGGGCGGCGGTCCATCTTCAGCCCGTAGGCGACGTTCTGTTCGACCGACATGTGCGGGAACACCGCATAGGACTGGAACACCATGTTGATCGGCCGCTTGTTCGGCGCGACCTTCGACATGTCCTGCCCGTCGATGACGACCCGGCCATGCGTCGGCACCTCGAAGCCCGCCAGCATGCGCAGCAGCGTGGTCTTGCCGCAACCCGACGGTCCCAGCAGCGCGAAGAACTCGCCGCGGTTCACCTCCAGGTTCACATTGTCGACCGCCTTCACGGTGCCGCCGAAAATCTTGCTGACGTTTTCGATCTTGATGATGGGTTCGCCAGTCTTTGGTGCGTCGGTCTTTGATACGTCGGTCATGGGCTTGTCCGAAACTCGTTGGCGGTTCAGTGCGCGGCGGAACCGAGCATGTTGTTTCTGTTCTGCATCCGGAGTGCGAAAGCCGTGACGACGAGCGTCAGCAGAATCAGCACGGTGGAGGCGGCGTTCACTTCCGGCGTCACCGAGAAGCGAACCATGGAATAGATCTTCACCGGGAAGGTCACGGTGTCGGGGCCCGACGTGAAGAAGGTGATGACGAAGTCGTCGAGCGAGAGGGTAAAGGCGAGCAGCGCGCCCGCGATCAGGCCCGGTTTCATGTGCGGCACGACCACGTCGCGGAAGACGCGGTATTCGCTCGCGCCGAGGTCGCGCGCGCATTCGGCGAGTTCCGGGTTGAAGCTCTCCAGCCTTGCCCGGATCACGATGGCCGCGAAGGGGAAGGAGAAGGCGATATGCGCGATGGTGATGGCCGAGAGGTTGAACGGCCAGATCATGCCCGACGGCCAGCCGATCCGCGCGAAGAACACCATCATCGCGACACCCATGCAGATTTCGGGGATCACGATCGGCAGCGCCATGCCGCCCTCATAGACGGCCTTGCCCGGAAAGCGGTAGCGCCAGAGTACGTAGGCGGTCAGCGCGCCGAGCACGGTCGAGAACAGCGTCGTGAAGAGCGCGATGGTCAGCGAGTTGCCGAAGGCGAGCATCAGCGCGTCGTTGTTGAAGAGTTTCACGTAATAGTCGGTCGTGAAGCCGCGCCAGACGATGTTGCGGCGGCTGTCGTTGAACGAGAAGACGATGAGGCCGATGATCGGCGCATAGAGGAAGAACAGCGTCACCGCCACGGTGAAGCGCAGCGAGAAGCGCCGCGAATAGTCGAGCGGGCCCATCGGGTCGGGGTTGCGGCTGAAAATGCTCATCTTGCGTCTCTCATCTTGCATCGCCCCGGCCTTCCTTCCGCATCAGCACGGCGCGGACCGCCAGCGCGAAGAAGGTCGCATACATCAGAAGGAAGCTCAGCGCCGCGCCGAAGGGCCAGTTGTTCGCCTGCTTGAACTGGCTCGCGATCACGTTCGCGATCATCTGGCTGTCGGTGCCGCCGAGCAGGTCGGGCGTGAGGTAGGAGCCCATCGCCGGAATGAAGGTGATGACGATGCCGGACGCGATGCCGGGCAGCGCCAGCGGCACGACGATGGAAAAGAAGGTGCGGATGTGCCCGGCGCCGAGATCGAGGCTTGCCTCGAGATAGGAGCGGTCGAGCCGGTCGAGCGCGGCATAGAGCGGCAGTACCATGAAGGGCAGGCTCACATAGACGAGGCCGAAGACGACGGCGGTGTTGTTGTAGAGCAGCGCAAGCGGCTCGAAGGGGCCGACAATCGTGTTGTCGCCGAGCCCGATGAAGGAAAGCGCCCAGTCGGCGTTCACCACGATCCATTCGAGGCCGTTATTGATGAAGCCGTTGGTCCGGAGCACCGCGATCAGCGCATAGGTGCGGATCAGCAGGTTGGTCCAGAAGGGCAGGATCACGAGGAGGAGAAGCCACATCCGCATGGTGGGCTTGGAAAACACGATGGCGATGGCGACCGGGAAGGCGACCACCAGGCAGATCGCCGTCGTCGCCGAGGCCATCAGGATCGATTTCCAGAAGATGCCGAGATAGAGCGGCTCCAGCGCGCGGGCATACTGGCCGAGATTCCAGTCCAGCGTGATCTCGGTCACGCCGGTCTTGGAGCTGAAGCTGTAAAGCCAGATCAGCGACAGCGGAACGATGAAGAAGGTGACGAGCCAGAACGTCGGCGGCGTGAAGGCCGCGAAGAACGCCCGCACCGATCTTTTCCAGTTTTCCATGGATCAGCCCCCCGAAGGGCAACAGACAAGGATACGCGACAGTTCAGGCCGGTCCGGAGGTCCTGTCCCCCATTCCTCCGGATCGCCCTTTTTCTTTCACCGTCTCCAAGAGAAACACAGGGACGGGGAAAGAAAAAGGGCGGGCATTTTCATGCCCGCCCGGTTCGCGCTTATGCGGCGTTGATCTTGGTGCAGAGCTCTTCGCGCATCTGGACCACGTCCTCGCCGAGATAGGCCGCCGTCTCGGAGGCCTCGATGGCGGCGTCCGGCGGGAAGATCGCCGGGTTGGTCTGGTACTCTTCCGGCATCAGCTCGAAGCCCGCCTTGTTCGGCGTTGCGTACTGGATGTAGTCCGTGATGAGCATGTTCGGCTCGGGCGCATGGATGTAGTTGATGAAGGCATGCGCGTTTTCCGGGTGCGGCGCGCCCTTCGGGATCGCGAGCGTGTCTTCCCAGAGGATGCCGCCTTCCTTCGGCAGCACGAAGCCGACGTCGTCGTCTTCGGTCATGAGCTGCGCGATGTCGCCATTATATTCCATGGTGATGTCGACTTCGCCGGAGGCGAGCAGGTCCTGGCCGTTGTCTTCGGCGAAGGACTTGATGTTGCCCTTCTGCTTGATGATCAGCTCGGCCGCCGCTTCGTTCTCGGCCTTGTCGGTCGAGTTGGCGGAGTAGCCGAGATATTTCAGCGCGCAGGCGAGCATCGTGCCGCAATCGGAGAGCAGCGCGATCTTGCCGGCATACTCGTCGCTGTCATAGAGCACCTTCCAGCTGTCCGGCACGGAAGAGACGGCCGACTTGCGGTAGCCGATGCCGATCGTGCCCCACATATAGGGCAGCGAGTACTTGCGGCCCGGATCGAACGGCTCGTCCATGAAGCGCGGGAAGATGTTCGAGATGTTCGGGATCTTCGAGTGGTCGATCTCCTGGAGCATGTCGCCTGCGACCATGCGCGGGATCCAGTCGTTCGACGGCACGATCACGTCGTAGCCGGGATTGCCGCCCCGGAGCTTGGCGAAGAGTTCCGAGTTGTCGGCGAAGAGGTCCATCTTCACTTCGATGCCGGTGGCTTCCTGGAAGTCCGCCAGCGTCGTCTCGCCGATATAGGTATCCCAGTTATAGAAATTGAGCTTCTTCTCCTCGGCGGCGGAAGCGAATTTCGGCATCGCGGTGATGCTGAGGCCGACAGCGGCCGCTCCCGTCATGAACTTGCGGCGCGAGATCGCGTCCATCAGTCCGGCCATGCCTCTTTTGCGGTTCATGGATGTCTTCCTCCATCTTGAGATGTCAGTGCCCCGCCCTTGCCGTGAGGTCGAGCGGCCGAGAGATCGTCAGTGTTCAATGGATTTTGGGCGAGCGCAAGCGAGGGCCGCGCTTCCCCGCGCAAATGCGTCAAAAATTTTAAACGGGTGAAATGCGGACGTTTCGGAGCCGGTGCCATGCCGTTTGCGGGAGCCGCCGCCTTTCCGGAATGTAATGTGCACTGCAAAATAAAACGGCAGTGTTCTCTTGCCGGGTCCGTATCGCCGCCCCAGATAGCGCTGGTTCGCCGGCCCGTGAACCGGCACGGTGAACGCCAATAAAAGCGCGGGACCCATTTCGAGGAAGGCAGGACCCTCATGATCGATCTCTACACCGCTTCCACCCCCAATGGCTGGAAAGCCTCGATAACGCTTGAAGAACTCGCGCTTCCCTATGAAGTCCACGCGATCGAGCTGCAAAAGAACCAGCAGAAGGAACCGGCCTTCCTCGCGCTCAATCCGAACGGCCGCATCCCCGCGATCGTCGACCGCGACGAGGGCGATTTCGCGGTTTTCGAATCCGGCGCGATCATGATCTACCTTGCCGAGAAAACGGGCAGGCTGATGCCGTCGGATGCAAAGGGCCGCAGCCGCGTCATCCAGTGGCTCATGTTCCAGATGGGCGGTATCGGCCCGATGATGGGGCAGGCCAATGTCTTCTTCCGCTACTTTCCCGAAAAAATTCAGCCCGCCATCGACCGCTACCAGAACGAATCGAAGCGCCTCTTCATCGTTCTCGACGGCCACCTCAAGGACAACGAGTATCTCGCGGGCGATTATTCCATCGCCGACATCGCGAACTGGGCCTGGGTGCGCACGCATAAATGGTCCGGCGTGGAGATCGACGATCTCCCGAACCTGCAGCGCTGGCTCGACCTGATCGCGGCGCGCCCCGCCGCGCAGAAAGGCATCACCGTCCCCGTCGACCTCGCCCTGCTCCAGAAAGACGACAGCGAGGAAGCGAAGAAATTCGCCGAAGAAGCAAGAAAGATGGTGCAGCGGTAGCTTGCTTTCCCTCTCCCCTTGGGGAGTGTATGGACTTGGGAGATGGGTAACACCTGTTCGGAGACATGGGTGACACAATTGACCATGGATTGTTCG